>Ga0302309_10000024_pt1 | contig 210672 bp, 155 predicted proteins | sample III_Palsa_N1_1_FD_200453 | JGI IMG/M metagenome (GOLD analysis project Ga0302309, IMG submission 200453) | Peat permafrost microbial communities from Stordalen Mire near Abisko, Sweden - III_Palsa_N1_1 | ecosystem: Environmental > Terrestrial > Soil > Palsa > Peat permafrost | place: Sweden...
AACCACGATATAATGCAGTGATAACTTTTTTAGTTGTTCTTTCACGACCATCTTGCATCGGATACATACCATGTTCTTAATGTAAAGTTTCATATTATTGAATGGGATCGAAATATAAAATGAAGGGGGTAAGTAGCTGGTTCTAATAACAGCGAACCCGTTATTAGCACTATTTGTTGTTTTGGAAACATCCTCTTTTGAGCATCCGGCGGATTTATCGCCTTTCCTACCGTTATCAGGCAATGTTTCTGCTATTACAAGCAATAGAATAGCTTATAGTTTTGACTATTATGTTAAATAAGGCTTTAATGAACTAAATGTCAGCAGGATGACAGAGCTGCAAGGCAAATACAGATTGAATTGAACCGGCTACCCACATACGAGATTTTATTAATTTATTCCCTTTCTTAAAATCAGCTTCCCGATGTTGCTGGTGTGAAAGAACAGCGGATCCTTGCATAAGCAAGATGTGTGAAAGATGTAACTTATTTAGAAAGTTATGTAATGATTACGCTAAAACAAACCACATCTTTATACCAATGACTTGAGTGCTCAAAAGCGCTGATGAATCCCGCTAAAATGGTAGTGAGCATTCAATAACTCCATTTGAGTTTAAGCAAAGATAAACCGTCCTCAAAATATCAGCTCATGGATAACAACAAACCGGACAATACCGAACTTGAAAAAGGAAAAGCACACATCATCGTGGAAATTATTGAATATGTACCGAACGCGGTGGTCATTAAAACCATTATCAAAAAATCAACAGGGAATATCAGTATCATGTCTTTTGACAGTGGTGAAGGATTAACGGAAAAGACCAGCCCCTTTGACACCTTCGCACAAATCATAGAAGGAAACGCGGAGATCGTGATTGACAACGTTTCCAACCACCTTGAATCAGGAATGGGCATTATTTTACCTGCACATTTGCCCAATTTTATAAAGCCAAATGGCCGGTTTAAGATGATTCAAACCGTCATCAAAAGCGGCTACGAGTAAATCATGCAAGCGATCAAGGCATTGCGTTAAATGCTGCCAAATACCCTTGTTCCGGAGAGGAATTATTTATTGGCGACGCGCATAAGGAGGCGACAAAAGCCCGAATTAAACCGATGCTTTGCCGCCTGTATCTGTTTAGTGAATTTCAATCCTGGGTTCCGGTAAAGTAACCTTAATCTCGTTTTCTGCTTTCCTTGGATTAAAAATAGTTTCTTCAAACACCTCGCTTTTTTTAACAGCAGCCATCATGAGATCTACATAAATTTTGGAATTATCCCATTCCACCTTCTGGATATGACCTACTGGTATCAAAACCTTTTTACCGCCAAACCAATTGTGCGTATCAACAACAAAGTAAAGTAGCTGCCAGGTATGATCGTCGATAATAAAATCCACGATATGCCCAATTTCTCCATCTTTTGCGTGCGCATGATAACCCCTCACTTTTTCCGTGCTGCGCAAATGCAAGTCGACATCGGGCGTTTTGTTGTCGTTTTCTGTCGCGGTTAAGCTTTCACCCGCTGTCGTCGGGAAAGGAATGCTCATACCCAAATACCCGCCAGGATAAAGTCCGCTAAGCCAATACCCCTCCCACGCATAATGCTCATATAAGTCGATTTCCTGCTGCCGGTAAACAGGTTTGTCTGTATCAATATCCGGGCTGTCGCTTATTTGTTTCTTCGTAAGACTAACACTAAATAACCTGTCCAGCCAATCGACATTTATAATAGCGCGCGGCAATAGCAGCACCTCACGGCCAGACAGCCAGCTCCCGGTTTTCACAATCAGGTATCTTATTGTCCAGCTTTCATCGTCGAAGTAAAATTCCTTTACTTCTCCAATTTCACCGTTGGTCGCTTTCAAACTGTAGCCAGTCAGGCTGTTTATATTCCGTTTCATATTAAATTCTTATGATTCTTTATTTTTAGCTTCCGTATTATCCTTCTTTGCGTTTTCCTGACCGATGCCCATGGTCAGCGCGGTTAATCCGGCCATGCTGCCCAGACCCATTGTTTCAACCGCAGAACTCGGTACGATGACAATCGTTGAGTTTTGCTTCAAACCTTCATAAAGCATATTCATCGCCCGTAAATGCAAAGCCACCGGGTTATTGGCATAGGTTTTTGCCGCTTCACCAAACTTTTCCGCTACCTGTCTTTCAGAATCCCCCAGAATTACACGCGCCTGGCGTTCCCGCTCTGCCTGCGCCTGCATGGACATGGCATTTTCCAAAGAGGCAGGGATCAACACGTCTTTAACCTCAACAGAATTGACATTAATACCCCATGGTTCGGTACGTTCATCAATGATTTTTTGCAACGTACTGCTGATCTTATCCCTTCCTTCCAGCATATCGGATAACATGGTTTTTCCAATGACATCCCGCAACGCGGTTTGAGAGGCCCAGCTGATGGCGCTCATATAATCAGCTACTTCCAATGCCGCCTTCTGCGGGTCCAGCACCCTCCAGAACAGTACGGCATCCACATCTACCGGCACGGTATCTTTAGTTAGTGTTTTTTCGGCTTTAAAGGAAGTAGTAATCACGCGGGTATCGATCCAGTAGGGTATCGTATCCAGGACAGGGATAATAAAAAACAGGCCGGGTCCCCGGAGTGCCTGGAATTTACCAAGGCGCAATACAACGGCCTTGTCCCAGGGATTGGCAATATTAATTGAGGACGACACAATTACAGCCAGGATAAAGGCACCTGCCGATATGATGATGCTACCTGCGGATGTAGCAACACCATGCATGGCGTAAGCGATTGCTAAACCGGCGCCAAAAATGATCACAAATATGACGGCTGATAAAAAACTTTTATTTTGCATAAGCACCTCCTGGTGGTTAATGGTAATTGGTGTAACAGGAGTAACGAAGTTAGCTGGCGTATCCACCTGAATTGTTATACAACTTTGAGTATTAGTTGTATGATTCACACATTTCAGCTGCATATTTTGGCTCCTTTAACAAGTTAGCATTCGATAACTAAGCCCGGTCCGCGTTGAAATACGGGGACATTAGTTATCGAACACCTAAATTGAGCAATTGATACGCTCACTTAAATTAAAGACAATCGTTTTGAAAAATACTCTTTAACAAAAGCATGTTGCTGGTTCTCTGTCATTTTATCCGCTTGTTTGATTTCAATGACGATATCCGCGAACCTGTGATCTTTTCTTAAAACATTGAACAGTTCCACTTTTGCATCGGTAGGCCCGAAAAGAAGTACATCATTATAATTCCTGATGACCTCCCCCAGTTCTTTATAATAATCAGCTTCCTCGTGCTGTTCTTTATTGTGCATTAAATTTTCACTTCTTCCGAGTGTTTGCTCCTTTTCCTGATGCGTGAATTTTGATTCAATTGTTTTTGTTTCAATAGGATCGGTTGTAAACTCCATCATGTGGGCATTTTGATGATCCATCCAAATGCCTAAACTGTTTTCTATTTTCATGGTATATTAATTATAAACGCAAGTGATTAATTGACATCCTTTGACTTTCGGAAATGGGAAGGTGTTAACCCGGTAATCTTTTTAAATTGATTACATAAGTGGGCGACGCTGCTATAATTTAGTTTATAAGAGATTGCTGTGAGCGAAAGTTTATCGTAAACCAGTAGTTCCTTGACCCTTTCTATTTTATGCGTGATCAGGTAGTGTTCAACATTTATTCCTTCTATTTCAGAAAACAGGTTTGCCATATAGGTGTACTCATGGTTTAGTGTTTTACTCAAATAATCCGAAAAGTTTGTTGTTAAAGGCTCTTCGTTATAATGAATTAATTCAATGATCACCTTTTTTATTTTATCTATCAATACGCTTTTCTTATCATCCAATACCGCCAGGCCAAACTTCAATAAACCAACTTTAAACTGCTCCAGCTGGTCACTGGTTATTGTCTCCATAATTTCTACTTCGCCTAATTTCACCACCGAATTTTGCACGGATATCTTTTTTAGTTGCTCCTGTACGACCATTTTGCAGCGGATGCACACCATATTTTTAATATAAATCGTCATTATCAGCTTTAGCTTAAGAATTTAATTAAAAAGTTGATTTTTGATTTCAAACTCTTGCTGATGAACAAAAGGCGGGTTCCCATGCTCCCAATCGGGCACAATTTTATAGACACCATCTTGAAAACCAATTAAGGGTATTTCAATGAGATGACTTCCTTTACTAACTAATAAAAAACAGTTACCCGGTGAGTTTAATTTGCCCGGCATGTTTATCGTGGCATTACGCTTAAAAGGATGAGAAAAATTAAATTTTAACGTTTTCATAGGTGATGATATCGAAAATTGATGTAAACAGCTGTCACCTCAAAATTCTATATTATTACCTCTTTTTTAAATGACGATGATCACTAATCCAGATATTCTTAAACACATTTAGTGGCCATTAAGAAAACCATATGTATGAGTAGTGGGAATAGAAAGGCAACGTGTTGCTGCCATAGGGAATAATGCCGATCAAAGGGACAAGTAAATTGCTTAGGTAAGCTTTATACTATGGACCGGATATTATTTAAGATTCTGCCGGTTAACGCTGTCTTTTTTTTGCTTTTTTTCCTGTGTTTTAAAATACCCCCGCACTAAAAAATTATGCTTCAAGGCTTCTACGATCTGGTTAAAACCATCCGTTCCTTTTTGGACATTATACATACTGGTATTTAATCTTTGGGTTATTAAAGAATCACGCAACAGCGCATGCAATGGCCCTTTGCCGTAGGCTAGGTCATGGTTGATCGTACTGGTCATGCTATTGAGTTGTACGGTCATCTGATTAGCATTCTCGCTTGCAGATTTGATTTTAATCATAGCAGTCTTTAAATTACCTGCAAAAACCGTATCCGTTAATAAAACCCCGGCAACCCCCTTACCCTGTTTTATTTGTATAACAATCTGATCCAGGCCACGGGTTATTTCACTCGCATTATTACTCGCGTCATTGATGCTTTTCAAAGAGGACCTAACACTGATCCCAATACTCTTATCATTCAAAACATTGAATATAGCGCTGGTATCCAACCGTAGCACCGTGGTTTTTAAAGCCTCTGATATGGTTGCGATATTGTTATTGGTTTTTGAAAGGGTTTGCAGCATTTCATCCATACTGGTCATTTTTTGGGCAGACAGCAGATCCCCATTTTTCACTATCGGGCTATTGATCTTTACCGGCTGGATATTGACCACTTTATTCCCCATTAAACCGTCCGTACCGATGGCCGCTTCCGCATTATTATGGATATAAGCTTTTACTTTGTTGTCGATCAGCATGGTCACTTCGATGGTGGTATCATTAATAATTTCAATGCTTTTTACGGTACCTGCCTGTATGCCCGAAAAAAGCACATTGTTACCTTCCATTAAGCCGCTTAAATTAGAAAAACGAGCCTTAAGTTTAAAACTGCTTCCAAACATGCTGGTGTTGTTCCCGATCATATAAAAAGAAACCATCACTACGATAAAGCCCGCTAACACAAATGCACCAAGCTTTATATTATTCTCACCCTGTTTTGCCATGATTTACGGTTCAAAGAATTGTTTTATTTTTTCATCACTTGAATTTTCCAGCTCCTCATAGGTGCCGTCTGCATAGCACATACCATCCAAAAGCAGGATTACCCTGTCGGCAATATTTTTAACGCAATTCATATCATGTGAAATGACTATCGAAGAGGTATGGTATTTCTTTTGCAGTTTCAGTATCAGGTTATCAATTTCTCTTGCAGTGACCGGATCAAGGCCAGTTGTGGGCTCATCATACAAGATTATCTCCGGCTTTAAGATCAGCGTTCGGGCGAGTGCCACCCGTTTAAGCATGCCTCCTGATAATTCAGAAGGCATCATATCCACCGTATTTTTCAATCCTACATTTTCCAAAGCTTCCAGCACCATTTGATTTACTTCTTGCTGAGTAAGATTGATCCAGTGTCTGCGCAAGGGAAATTCCAGGTTTTCACGCACGGTCATGGAGTCATAGAGCGCGTTGGCCTGGAACAGGAAACCTATTTTAGTCCTTACCCTATCCAGGTCATCAGGACTTAGATCCGGTACATTAACCCCGAATACCAGTATTTTGCCGCTATCCGGTTTTAGTAAACCGATAATGCACTTAATCAATACGGATTTGCCGGCGCCTGATTTGCCCAGTACCACCACGTTTTCCTCCTGGTGTACGGTCAGGTTGAAATCCTTTAACACGACGTTCTTTCCAAAGCGTTTAAACAGGTGCTCTATAGTGATCACCGGTGCTCCTTTAGCTACCTTGTCTTCCGGGCCAAGGTCACTTTTTGCTATTGTTGCCATTTGATTAATTTAAGCCCAATAAATTGGTGAACTGAACCGCCAGGAGATCAATAATGAATATTAATACAGAAGATAAAACAACGGCTGAATTTGCAGAGATACCAACGCCCTGCGTTCCTTTACTGGAATTGAAACCTTTATAACAGCCGATGATACCTACCGCGAAACCAAAGAAAAATGTTTTGGTGATGGCCGGTAAAATATCGCTAAAACTGAGGCTTTGAAATACCTGCGTAAAAAAAAAGTGAAGGCTGGTTACCGAGCCTAAATTGACCCCGATATAGGCGCCGAACAAAGAAATCGCATCCCCCAATATGGTTAGTACAGGAAGCATTAAGGTAGTTGCAAGCACCCTGGTAGCCACCAGGTATTTATAGGGATTTGTCCCGCTCACTTCCATGGCATCTATCTGCTCTGTCACTTTCATGGACCCCAATTCCGCGCCGATGCTACTGCCTATTTTTCCGGCAAAAATCAAAGCGGTAATCACCGGCCCTATTTCCCTGACGATGGCTATGCCGACCATAACCGGCAATTCTGATTGCACCCCATAGCTCACCAGGGAGGGCCGTAATTGCATGGTCAATACTAAACCCATGATGAAGCCGGTAAGGCCGATCAACGGAAATGATTTGTAGCCGATGGTATAACACTGGGCGAGCAACTCCTTTACTTCAAACCTGGGCCTCAAGCCATGTGAAAAAAGGTAGCCTGTAAATTTTGCCATGCTACCCGTTTCATCCAAAAAGTAGCCGATATCTTTAATTAAAGCCATGTTTCAATTTTAGTATGGTTTTAAAAGCCTATCTGGATAACAGTAAGCTTATTATTCTGTAATACAAATTCCGCAGCCTGAAATGAACCCATCCGGTAATTTCTAAATACTATAAAATACGCGCTCATGAACGGAAAAAGTGACAGGCAGGACTTAAAATTTCATCGCTGGAATTATTCCTTAGCATCAATAATTAACTCATTGCTGACCGTCCAAACTCCCGGCGCATTCCAAGCCATTCTTTCTGCTACTTCTTTTTGATAAAAGGAATGCACGGTACCGTTCAGGGTAACTTTATTCCCTGACACAGCTACTTGTACTTCCTGGTTGTTCATGGCCCAGTTGCGCTCAATCGCACGTTCTATTTCTGCTTTTTCAATATCATCAGTATTGTCGGTTTCAATTTTGATATTGTTCGTGAGTACTTTTATACCATCGATATTGCTTACTGATTTTTGTGCAGCTTCTTTTTGATGGTTCCACTCCAGTTTTCCATCCAATGTGACGTGCCCATTTTCAACCTCTACCTGTATTTTATCAAAAGGGATATCCCGGTTGGACTTTAACGCATTTAATACGGCTGTTGCGATCTCGTTATCGTCCTTTTCGTCATTATTGCTAAATTTGACTTCAATTTTTTCAACTACCGCCTTTACGCCGGCTATTTTTTTTGCGGTATCCTCGGCTTGTGATTTCTTTATGTAACTACCGACAATCCCTGAAAGCGTAATTACACCATCTTTGGCCTCCACATCAATTTTAGCCTGTTTCAGCAAAGGTTCCCACTTGATGGCTTCGAGCACATCGATCTGTAATTCACGGTTAGTTTTCATTGGGGTGAGCATTGGTTTAAAGGTGATAGTTAAAATTGAAATTTAGGATTGACCTTCTTTTTATCCTACTAAATCAGCAGTAAGTATTTTTTTACGTTCCTGGTACTCTTCGTTTGTTATTTCTCCGGCAGCAAAGCGCTTTTGCAGGATATCCAATGGAGCATCTTTTCTTTTTCGCTGCCCGGGTATATCATAAGGGGTTGCAAAAATCCAAAAGATCATAACCATCCAAATGAACCACCAAATGATGTCCATTCCCCAGAAATTGTTATTATAGAACATGATTTATTTATTTTATGGTGAATTAATTATCACACCACAAAATTGTCCGCTTTCAGGTCATCAAATGTTATTCAATTCTTTCTATTAGTTACATCATTCACACTTTTTGATAAGCCGTGAACCTAAGTATTTGTAGTATACATTCAGAATGATTAAGAAGCAGTTAACAGCGATTATTTACATAACCGGCCATTGAACTAAGGATTCAGCTGACCGCCCGGAAGCCGTAATTTGCTGTATTTCATCGTATATCTTTTTACGGAAAACCTCTCTCTCTTTGATCCATAGGGTTTCCATATTTCTTAATACATTTTTTTCACCTTCATCGATTTCATTTTTTTGAGATGCTGTATGCAGGCAGTCTATTGCGGTATTGAGATCATGAAAACCACCTAAAACAATGGTGAAAGCATCTATATTTTCATAGGTGGATAAAAGTGTATAAGGAGATAAAGCGCTAATGTCCATTTCCATGTAAGGTGAGATATATAATAAGTTCTTTAATATTTTCCTTGCTTCGTGAAAGGATTTATCAGCGGGAAAAACCGGCGTAAATAGTTTTTCAAAAGCATCTCCTTCCGATTGGATGAATTGCTGTGTAGTTTTCCGGCTAAGATGTTTTGGTAACAACTTCAACAATTTTTCTTCTTCTTTTTTGAATGGCGTTGGCCCTTTTATATGTTTATTGAATACCGCTATGTGTTGAAGAATTTTATCGGATATCAGTTTTAAATAGATCTCAGGAGACCTGATTTGTTTCCCATTCAATGTTTTTCGGATATGGACTTGTTGCATTTGGAGCGTACGGATTGCTCCCAATATTTGGTAAATCTTTGCAATTTTTTGAGGGAGTTTGATTGGATGAAGATGATCTGCAGCATCCATTAAGTGGAGGCAAGCCGTTAATTTTTTTACTTTAACACGAAATAAACGAATGTCGTCTTCATTGAGATGCATCCGGGCGTTGTCAAAAGCTGCATTTATCTTTTCTAATCTTTTTTCAACAACACTTTCTATTTCCGCTTGCTTCATGTTTTTATCTTTTGTGTGTTCATTATAATATTAAAGCCCTGCTCATTACAGTAGTCTTTCTAAATATTGAATTAACCCATCATCTTCCCAATCCCCCTCATATTTTTTACCATTGATATAAAAGTTAGGGGTTCCCGTCACGCCGCTTTGTTCGCCTCCTTGAAAGTCGGCTTCAATTTTTGCGGCAAGCGTGTCGCTTTGGAGGTCTTTCCTGAATTGATCGATATTCAAACCGATGTTTTCAGCATAGCCAAGCAAGTAATCACGACCCAGGTAAAGCTGATTATCATAAAGCAGATCATGCATTTCCCAGAATTTGTTTTGTAGTGCTGCCGCTTCGGCAGCCATCGCTGCACCGAAGGCATCGGGGTGTTCAGCTAAGGGAAAGTTTCTGAAAATGAATTTTAAGTTTTTACCCAACTGTTGCTGTACATTCTTTAAAATAAGATAGGACTCGCCACAGGAAGGGCATTGGTAATCGCCGTATTCCACTAATTCCAATGCGGCTGTTTTAATTCCTTGTATATGATCTTTATCGGTAACGGCATTTTTAAGTTGTATGCTCATATTAATATCTCCTGATAGTTATTAAAGAACCTGATTTACCTATTTTCAAACCGACCTGTTTTTTTGCTGATAATAATTTTATACATGATCAACTCAACGGTCGTGCCTACATCACTTTCTTCATCTACAAAACCATGTTCGCGGGTAACTGAGTCATCGATTATGTAGGGGGTGATCCGGTCGACCAGTTTTTGCAGTACCTGTTGTTTTTCGCCAAGGTCCGTGATCTCTTCGAATTTGCCCCAGGCAATCACACTTTGCCAGTTGGTAATATCTTTGATATTATCCACTTCAAAACAAACCTGCGGGTTTTCTCTCATCATATCAATCTTCATCCCCTTAGCAGAATGGCAATAAATGTTCGCGCCATCGTAAACATAATTTACCGGGACTACGTACATAGTATCCGCTGAATGGCAGCCAATGCGGCCGATTAACTGATCCTTTAACAGATCTTCTATCTGGGTGTCGTTTAATTCTCTTAACATTTCGTTTTTTATTATTGGTAAAAACTAAAAGCTGATAAATCCTGATTAGCCGGCCAGTGTTTCCAGTTCCCGGAAAACAGTTCCCACGGTGGTAAAGAATTGTTTTTTCACCTCCTGATATTCGTGCGTCAGGCTGATCATTAAATGGCCTACCGCGGCATTGGTCAGCGCCAGGCCTTTACTGTTTTCTTCCTCCGTATTTTCCGCGACCTGCGCTAACTGGTACAGTTGTGCATCCACATGTGCCTCCGCCCAGAGTATATCGTCCTGTAGCTTTAACAGCTTATCACCTGCCTTTTGTAGTTCTTCCGTATTGCGGTAAGCTGATAAGCGGGTAAAGTAATAGTCCTGTTTCAAACGGCTCAGGAAAGCGGATTCGATTTTGAAAAATTCAACGTCAGATTTCCAGCGTTTTGCGATCACATGATATTCTGCGGACCGGTCAGACATTTCAGTTACATTTTCCATTATTTCAGTTTTAAATACCCGCCGATATCAGCGGTATATTCCATAAATTATAGATGTAAATGTCCGCATAGTTACAGGCTGATCCCATGATCTTCATCATAGAAAAATATGATAGGCATCACTATCCTGTATTACCGGTTGGGTCAGCTTAGCATTAATAAGTTAGCTGTTTTTAATGCGGTTGCTGGCTATATCTCAGGCTAATACCGGCGTCTTAAACTTTTCATTTTTTAAATAAATAATGAATTTGCTGCCCTTACCCAACTCACTTTCTACGATAATATTTCCGCTCGCGGCATCAATTATTTTCCTGGCAAGATAAAGACCGATGCCCGGACCGTCCGCCTCTTTTTGAAGGCCGCCATACATATCAAAAATAATGTCCATTTCTTTTTTAGAAATACCTTTGCCGTTATCCTGCACCGATAAAATAATGTGTTCTTTATCCTTTGATATATCGATGTGGATCGAGGGATTTTCGTTGCTATTGAATTTAATGCCATTGGAAACAAGATTAAACAGGATGCTCCTGATATTCTTTTTAGAAAAAAGAATTTGCTTCACTTCGAGATTTTGCGTGATAACCGTACCAGATGACTTTATTTTGTTTTCCAGGCTCCATTCAATGTTCTTAATGATCTCTTCCATATCCACCATTTCCATATTAAGCATATCGCCTTCCAACCTGGCGATGACAGCAATATCATTAATGAGCGTACGGAATTTTTTTACAGATGAGTTAATGAGCGTTAAGAATTTTAATATATCGGGGTCTGCGACTTTGATCAGGTTCATCACCGCGATGCTGGTTTCTATGTTGGCCAGCGGTGCCAACAGGTCATTAGAAGCAGTATAAACAAAATTATCCAGATCAGCGTTGATCCTCGTCAAACTGGCATTTTTTTTATCCAGTTCGAGTTGTGTGGCTTTTAATTCTGTGATGTCATTAAAGGTAAGGATGGCGCCATTCCGTTTCTGATCCGCCTGCTGAACATACGGCATGGTCATGATCTGGTACCATTTCCCGTTATTCGTTTCAATCTCTTTGGTAACGATGGTCCCTTCCGCCAGTACTTCCTTTATATCGTCAATAATGGTTTCAAACTTAATATTGGTTGAAATATTACTCAGTGGTCTGCCAATATCCGTTTCCAGTAGGTTAATCTGTTTAACGGTACCTGGTGAAAACTTCATCAGCAACAGCTCATTATCAATAAACAACTGCCCGTTGATGTTACTCTTGAAATAATTGTTCAGGTCGTCATTGACCTCCAGCAGTTCTTTATTTTTTAGCTGATAATCTGCATTGATGGTATGCAGCTCTTCATTGACCGACTGCATTTCCTCGTTGGTGCTCTGCATTTCTTCATTAGCAGAGATCAGTTCCTCATTGAAAGACTGCATATTTTCATTGGAGGCATCGAGGCGTTCATAAGCGGAATTCAGTTCTACCTTAAGCTCTTTCAACTCTTCTTCCAGGTTTACCGTGTATTGATCGTGGTGTATTCTTTCATCAAATACAATATCCCCCTCAGGCAGCGGGGTAGCAGCGCTATCCGGGCTAAAAGTAACCATCAATAATTTTTGCTCGCCTTTATTAACGGCGAGCGGGCTTACGGATAATTTTACTTTAATGTGCCCCTTTCCGTGTTTTATTTTTACACCACTGACAGAAACTAATTTTTTGGTCTGGCCAACCCGCTTGACCAGCGTATTGAAAGCAACGGCAAGTGGTTTGGGCAATAGTTCTATCAGATTTGAAGTGAAGTTCTGCTGCAACAGGTATTTTTTTGTATCGCCGTATGTTTTCACCACCTGGTTATGCTCATCGATGCCTACTGCCAGATAATCCTGTTCGCCGGCAAGAGAAATTTGCATCGCTTCGGAAACCGTGTTGGCAGAATTCTGAGAAATCATTTCATGTGAAATGGATGGTGGACGTTTAACATCCAGCAGTTCGGGCATGGAAAATACGTCAAAACTTACATCCCGTTTTGCTTTTAGACTTTTGTAGATTTTCCATTTTTTATTGACTACTTCCAGGTTCTTGATGATCGGCATCGGGTTTTCGCTGGAGCCCAGGAACAAGTAACCGTCCCTTTTTAACCCGAACAGCATCATGGAGAATATTTTCTTTTGCAGGATGGGCGTCATATAGATCAGCAGGTTCCGGCAACTGATCAAGTGCATATTACAGTAAGGCGGGTTTTTGACCAGGTCATGCTGTGCAAAAATAATCATTCTTCTTATTTCCGGTTTTATCCGGTAATTATTTCCTTCCGTAGTAAAATATTTTTCGAGTCTTTCAACAGATACACTTTTTGTGATTTCCTGGTTGTAAACCCCTTTGCCCGCATGCGCCATGGCAACGCTGTCAATATCCGTTGCGAAGATCTTTATGACCGTATCTTTATACTTACCGGTTAGTTGTTCAGCAATTAATATGCCCATTGAATAGGCTTCCTCTCCGGTGGCACAACCGGCAACCCACATTTTCAATTCCTCACCAGGGGCAAGACTTGCCAGGATACCCGGCAGGATATTCTTCTGGATATAAGTGAATGCCTCTTTATCCCTGAAAAATAAGGTGACACTGATCAGGAAATCCTTCGTTAGCGCCTCTACTTCAGCCGGTGATTCCTTTAAAAAATCAAGGTAGCCGGCTAAAGATTTAAAATTACCATGGGCAGCCCTTCTCTTGGTCCTTCTCAGTAGTGTCGGTAATTTATAATCTGAAAAATCCAGCGGTGATTTATCCTTTATTAAATCAATAATTGCTTTGATGTAGAGGCCATCATCCTTATCATCCGCTATCATTTCGCCGCCTTGTTTTACATAACCCTCTATGGCATCCGGCATTAAAGCCGGTTCCAGTACAAAATCAACCAGGCCGGTTGCAATGGCATTCGATGGCATACTGCCGAATTCCGTAGTTTCCGGGTTTCTGGCGATCACCATGCCGCCTGCTTTTTTTATAGCCTTGATCCCTTCCGTGCCATCCGAGCCCAGGCCTGAAAGGATCACGCCGATTACTTTTTTACCGTAATCGTCCGCCAGCGACTTAAAAAAAGCGTTGATGGTCAGGTGCGGCCCTTTGACTGTCTCCTTATCGGATAAATATAATTTCCTTTCCCGGATCGTCATGAATTTATCATTGGGTATCAGGTAAACCTGGTTACTCATCACTTTCATTTTGTTTTTGGCTTCATTCACGACCAATTTGCTGTGCTTGGCCAGCAGCTCCACCATCCGGCTTTTGAAATCCGAAGAAAGGTGCTGAATGATGATATAGGAAACACCGTCAAGGGGCGTATGATCGAAAAACGAATTTATTTCTTCCATGCCGCCGGCAGAGGCGCCAATTGCAATGATATACAGAGGATCGGCTTTCAGCATGTCAGTAATTTAAAGAGCAGAATAGAATTGTAGAAATTCTTTAGTGAGGTAAAAAGACAATTATATAGGTAACTATAATAAAGCAAATAAGTTTCTTAAAAAGCTATTAAAACGGGAGGAAATGCCTTTAATCGGCAAAATGCATAGCAATGTTACACCTTTGTTAATTTATAGCATAAATCAATGAATGATTACAATAAAACTTTTTTCTTTTTCAGGACTTCAAAGTCCTCCTGATGAGTGAAAACTCTTCCATCATGATCCCAATCGAGAATAACTCTCCATTTTCCGGTATGACAGGTATGAATCGGTATTTCAACCAGATTACTGAGCTTGCTATCCACCAATATACTTTTGATAACAGGGTTAACAGCAAACAGCTGCATTAAGCTGGCTTTTCCCTTAATGGGGTGATTAAAGTTAAATCGGAGAAATCTCATCGTTGATTGATAAAGGGGATGACTGGTCTTTTATTTAGTTCAAAAGTCGGGTTTACCTAACCTAAAAAAACGATATGGATCACAAATCCGGTTGATATTAATCACAAAGTCTATAAAAATTATTATACGGGAAAAATCAATTCAAGAGGTAGCATCATTTTAAATTATGATAAAGATCATTATTTAGTCAAAAAAGATTTACGAATTTTATATTTCAGACCCGCTAATCAAAAATCATGAAAAAATTGCTTGTCCTTACAGATTTTTCAGCTATTGCCACGCATGCTGCTGAGTATGCCTATACCATGGCTAAGCACATGAACGCTGATATTATTTTGTGTAATGCCGTCATCGTTGCAGCTGATATTCCACGGGCTGGTTTAGCTGCATGGCCATTGGAGGAACGCGACACATTCGTGCAAAATAGTGATGAAGAAATTAAGCTTTTAAAAATACATTTAGAAAAATATGATCATACCGGTAATTATAAACCCGCTGTGACTTTCGTTAATGATCCAGGTACATTGACAAATGTTCTAAATGATACGCTTAAGGAATCTCAAATTGATTTAGTAGTTATGGGAGCGCACGGCGGCGACGGTAATAATATATTTCTTTTGGATGATCACTGTATGAACATGATTAAAAATATCCATAAACCATTGCTGCTGATTCCCCCTACTGCAAACTTTTCACCCTTCAAAAAGATCGCTTTTGTTACCGATTTTAAAAACCCGGATGATGATCTGCCGTTTATCTATATGTTGATAGTGCTTGCCAAACAATTAAATGCAGAAATCCTGCTGACCCATATTCATGATGGAAAATACCAATCACCAGCGTTTGAGCACTGGATCAAGAATTTCCTGGTAGAATTAGCCGATACGGCAAATTACCCTCACATCTATTATAAAATGGTTAAAAGCAGGAATACTGAAAGCGGTCTTGATTGGGTAAGCGAACACGGGGAGGTAGATCTGCTGGCTATGGTTCACCGGCAACATGGTTTTTTAGATAACTTGCTGCATGGGAGCGATACGAAGAAAATGGCCGGGCAGTTAACCATCCCCCTGCTGGTTTTTCAGGATTAATTTTTCAAATAAAATTTTAGCTGCATTTATCAGTAATAAAATTGATTAAATACTTTTCAAGCAATTCGGTATTATACCCAGAGTTTTTAGCATTATCAGATACAGTAATTTCATCATTTGTTACCGTGATAGTCAAAGCAATACCTTCGATCACTTCCGGAAATAAGACATTGATCACGTCATAGACATGCTCGAAATCAATACTGAGATTGGAATCTAATTTATTATTGATATAGTCGGTAAAATCCTTTCTTAAAAGGATGTAAAGCGCTTCTGCGCTGGTGGCTAATATATTTTTAATGATGGTCATATTTTCTTTTTCATTTATGCTTATGCGATTAATTTCATTGGTTCTTCACTATATGAATCCAAATTTTTGATCGTTTGATCTGCAATTTCCTGAAGGGCTTCTTTTGTTAAATAAGCCTGGTGCGGGGTGATCAGCACATTTTTGTTATCCATTAATTTTTCAAGCAAAGGATCTTTAAAGGAGTCATGCTCATGATCTTCATAAAATAGTCCTTTTTCAAATTCATAGACATCCAGGCCCAGGTACCCCAGTTTGCCTTTTTCCAGTGCGGTGATCACATCTGTAGTTTTGATAATCGCTCCCCTGGAGGTATTGATCAGCATTACGCCATCTTTCATTTGATAGAGCGTAGTTTTATTGATCAGGTGCTTGCTTGACGCCGATAACGGCAGGTGCAGGGAAATAATATCGGAAAGGGCAAGGAGTTTTTCCAGCGTCACCGGTTCGATCCCCGGCGCATCGCGGGGAAATGCAGGGTCAAAGGCAATCACCTTACAGCCCATACCATTGTAGATCTTTGCGACAGCCAAGCCTGTGTGACCTAAACCAATCAGTCCGACGATTTTACCGGAAAAATTAAACCCGATCAGGTTGTCATTTCTGAAATCAAAATGATGGCTGTCCCGGTCAGCCTCGACCAGGTGCCTGCTCAAAGCAAGCGCTAAGCCCACGGCATGTTCGGCGATGGCTTGTGGTGAATAGAAAGGCACATTTGACCATTTTATGCCGTTCCGGGCCGCAGCCGCTTTGTCAATCTGGTCGGTCCCGGCAGACCGCGTAATAATATATTTAACGCCCAACAGGGCTAATTTATCTATCACCTTAGCGGAGACATCATCATTTGTAACGACGATAACGGCTTCTTTTCCCGCCGCATAAGAGGCGGTATCCAGGCTTAATGCATTCGATATTAAGGTAATGTCGTGTTTTTTTTGATTGGCTATCGCCAAGTATTCCTTTTCAAAGGGTTTGATACTATAAGCTACCACTTTCATTGGTGATCTATTTTATTAAGATCAAAATTACCTTTAAAGCGGCGGCTAAGGAATGAGCCTTGTCAGCATTAAAAATGATGCTGATCAATTTTCAGGTAAAACCAGCAGGATGTTATGCTTTGATTTTCAAATAGCTTGCATTAACAGCAACGACGATTGTACTTACGGTCATTAGCGCCGCACCTGCTGCCGGGCTTAGTAAAATGCCCTGGTTATATAGAACCCCTGCCGCCAAAGGCAGCGCCACAATATTGTAACCCGTGGCCCATACCAGGTTCTGTACCATTTTCCTGTAGGTTGCCTTCCCAAAACTGATCAGGTTCACTACGTCATTCGGATTGCTGTTCACCAGGATGATGCCCGCGGTTTCAGCGGCAATGTCACTTCCCGAACCAACCGCGATACCAATATCAGCCTGTGCAAGTGCAGGGGCGTCATTAACCCCATCACCGGTCATTGCTACGAATTCCCCTCTTTGCTGAAGTTCTTTTATTTTTTTCAGTTTTTGACCGGGTAGCACTCCGGCAATGAAACTATCCATGTTTAGTGTTTTGCTCACGCTTGCAGCTACCTTGCTGTTATCACCGGTCAGCAATATTGATTTAATATTTTCCCGTTTTAAAGCTTTGATGGCGGCGGCTGATTCCGGCCTTATGCTATCAGATAAAGCGATGTAGCCGGACAGATGATGATCAATGATTACAAATACTACCGTCTCGGTATCATTAGCGTTAAACCCTTCAGGTAATGCTATTTTATTTGCTTTTAAATAGCCCGGGCTGACTACTAATATCATTTTACCATCTACGGTAGCCTGCACTCCCTGGCCGGTAATGGCTTTAAAATCTGCTGCTAACGGGACAGCGATATTTAGTTCCTTTATCTTTTGCAGGATACCTGTGGCAATGGGATGCTCTGAATTTTGTTCCAGGGCTGCTGCCATAGTTAAGAGTTCATTTTCTTTTAATTTTTTGTCAAGGGAGATAATCGCTGAAACTTCGAATTTCCCTAAGGTCAATGTCCCCGTTTTATCAAATACAACGGTAGTGATCCTTCTTGAGTTTTCAAATGCGGTCCGGTTCTTTATCAGCAATCCATGTTTGGCGGATAAAGCTGTTGATTTAGCTACGACCAGCGGCACTGCGAGCCCCAGCGCGTGCGGACAGCAGATCACAATTACGGTAACCATCCGCTCCATTGCAAAAGCCAGCGTTTGCCCGGTTAGATACCAATATAAAAAGGTGGAGATCCCGGTAACGAGCGCGATGATGGTTAACCATTTTGCAGCCGTATCTGCCAGCAGCTGGGTTTGCGATTTTGACTGCTGCGCGTCATTAACCAATTTAACTACTTGCGAGAGATATGAATCTTTAGCGGCATGAGTTACGCTGACTTTAAAAGAACCATTGCCGTTTATGGAACCGGCGATCACTTTATCACCGGCAACTTTCTTCACGGGCTTTGATTCACCTGTGAGCATGCTCTCGTTCAGATAACTTTCCCCGTCTGAGACAATTCCATCTGCTGCGACTTTTTCACCGGGTTTAATTAATATGACATCATTTTCTTTTAGGGTATCTGTTTTTACATCCTGAAATTTGTCACCAACAACCAGGTGGGCATCATCCGGCATTAAAGCGACCAGTAATTCCAGCTCTCTTGAAGCGCCTGCTACTGATCTCATTTCTATCCAGTGCCCTAAAAGCATGATCAGGATCAGGGTATCCAGTTCCCAGAAAAAATCCATCCCTTTCAGGCCAAATACGATAGCTACACTATAGCTGTAAGCCACGGTTATGGCAAAACCAATCAGGAACATCATGCCCGGATTTCTGGCTTTTACCTCGTCAACCAGCCCGGTTAAAAAGGGCCATCCGCCGTAAACGAAGACGATCGAGGAAAGTGTAAATAAAATATAGGACGAGCCTTTAAATTGCCAGTGCAGGCCTAAAAACTGCTGTATCATTCCCGACAGCAGCATGATTGGAATGGTCAAAAAAAGTACCACATAAAACCGCTTTTTAAAGTCAGCGATCATCATGGCGTGGTGATCCGGGCTTGAATGGTTCATTATCATAAGGCTAATTCTTCATTTTTGCCAGGCTTTCAAGGTTAACGACCTTTATAATGCTGCCTTTCTTCTCAATCAACCCTTCGTCCTTAAAATCGGATAAAGTACGGCTAACGGTTTCGGTAGCCATGCCGGTCATTGCAGCTAAATCCTCGCGTGTGATTTTAAAGCTCTCTTCGTCCTCTGTCTGCTGGTTTTGCAAACGGATCATGGCATCTGCCATTTTTTTCCGTACAGAATTATAGGCCATTTGTAAGAGATGCTCTTCCTTCTCTTTTATATCCTTAGCCAGCAATTTTATAAATTCCCGAGCCACATCAGGATACTGGTTCATTAATTGCTCCAGTAATTCTTTGGGTATCAGGCAAACCGTGCTGTCTTCCAGCGCTGTGGCGGTGTCGGAATGAGGTTCATTCAGCAACATGGAATTAATGCCCATATAATCATCTGCCGCATAAATTCCGGTCATCAGCTCACGCCCGTCCGCAGCGAGTTTTATGCTTTTCGCTTTTCCGCTGATCAGCAAATACAAGCCTGTGCCTTTATCGCCTTCATAATAGATGACCTGCCCCTTTTTAAATTTCCTGATCCTGCGTTCCTGTATGATTTTTTTCAGTTCGGAAAGACCGTCCTTATTTGAAATCAGACTGCTCAAGCGGTCCAAAGATTTGCTGTAAAAATCCCGCTGGGCTTCGTTTTTTTTAAGCCGGGTTTCAATGGCATTTAAAAGTTCCATATCATCAAACGGCTTGGTCAGGTAGTCATCAGCCCCCATTTCCATCCCCTTTCGGTGATCGAGCCTTTCCGCCTTTGCCGTCAGAAAGATAAAGGGGATGGCAGCGGTTTCTGGATTCTTGTTCAATATATATAAAACACCATAGCCGTCTAGCTCGGGCATCATAATATCGCACAGGATAATATCGGGTTTATGTTTGATGGCAAGGTCAACACCCGTCTTGCCATTTTGAGCCTCGTATACGCTATAGTCTGCCAATTGCAGTATTTCAACAATATTCTCGCGGATATCGTTATTATCTTCAATGATCAGCACTGTTTTGCTCATGATAATGGAAATGAAATAGTGAATAATGTTCCCTGGTTGATAACGCTCTTGAAATCCACTTTGCCGTTCATCAGGCCGGCATAGCGCGTCACGATATTTAATCCCAGGCCGGTGCCCGGAATAGTTCCGGTATTATGCGCACGGAAAAAAGCTTCAAATAAATGTTTCTGGTCTGCTTCGGGAATACCAATCCCGTTATCTTTAACGGTAATGATACAGTTCTGCTCATTGATTTCCGTCGTAAAATCAATGAAAGTATTTTCACCGGAATATTTGATCGCGTTGGTGATCAGGTTATTGATACAGTTTTTCAGCAATTTTTCATCGAGGTTGACGGTACTTTTAGTCCCGGTGTGTTGGTAGATGATATTTTGATTTTGTTTGGCCATTACCTGCATTTCTTCGGCGATTTCTTCCGAGAATTTAACCAAGTCAAAGGTATCGTACGCAACTTCTTCTTTACCTGCCTCTAATTTTTCTAAAGAGAGAAAGTCATTTAAAATAATGGTGAGGCTGCTTACCGCATGTTTAATTTTATGTACATGCTTGCTGATATTAGCGCTGGCTAAGGGTTCGGCATACTTTTCAATCAGGGAGGCAGATAATTTTACAGAAGTGAGCGGTGTCCGGAATTCGTGGGATGCCATGGAAACGAAACGGCTTTTTAACTGGCCCAGTTCTTTTTCCTTTTCCAGGGAGTGGCTAAGGCCCTCTTTAGCGTACTCTAAAGCCTTAACCGTTTCCTTTAACGACAATGTTCGTTCCTCTACCAGTTCCTCCAGGTGTGATGCATATTCTTTCAAACGCCGTTCAGCTTCCTTTTCCTTGCTGAGGTCATGGATGAACCCCGTATAAATTTTACGGCCGGAAAACTGTACTTCACTAAGTCCTAACCGGAAAGGGAAGATTGAACCATCTTTACGTAAACCCACTACCTCACGGCCTATTCCTATAATATTGGCCCTGCCGGTTTGCTGATGACGAAAGATATAATCGTCATGCGCATCCTTATCCGGCTGTGGCATCAGCATAGAGATATTCTTACCGATAACTTCATCCGATTCGTAATCAAAAAGTGTACAGGCAGCCGGGTTCATCAGTTCGATCAGGCCATTTTCATCTATGGTGATGATACCATCAATGGCATTTTGGATAATAGCAATTAAAAGGGCGGTGTTTTCCATAGGTGATCATGACCAGATTTGATCACAGTTACAAATATCATCATTAAAGACAGAACAATAAGTGATTAACTGCAGCTTAAAAAGTGATCTGCATCACTTTTTAATAAATGGTTGGTTATGGCCATATTTTTGCCCGTTTTTTAGAAATAGTGACCATTGTCATATTATACACCCTGATGGCTATCGGCCATCGCATCGTACAGGGCGGGCCGAAACATTTTAAACCGGTAATCATAACCGGCGCTTTAATACAGGCACTCGATAAACTGGTTTATCTGGCCCCTAACCACCTACCGGATGAACTCACAACGATAAGGGCTTTTCAATCTGCAGTTTTTTGGTCAACGACTGGATTAAGGCAAAAATAAGCGTGCGTAAATTAATAGAGTATAAGTAATCCATTTGCACTTTAGAAAACTAAAGATCCCTGTCACAAAAGAATTTAATTCTGGTACTGATAAATGAGGAACAGCATATTAGAAAGTAACCGTAGTCATTATTTTCACCAAAAGGATTGGTCACTTTTACACAAGTAAATTACCCGGAACGATGAAAACCATATTAGTATTAACTGATTTTTCCATAAACGCGGATTATTCCGCGCATTATGCATTAAAGTTCGCTCAAAAGATCAAAGCGAACCTACTGCTCTGTAATATATATAGTGTACCCGCAGATGACAAAAACCCTGATCCAAGTGCCTGGCCTGCGGGTGTACATGAAGAAAACAGCATTGACGACCTTGGCGAACTATTAGCGCGCTTGAAGACCCAGATCGATGCCGGCAGTAAAGATGATTTCCGCCCGGAAATCAATCAGTACAGTGAAGAGGGCTTAGTCACCGATATCATCAATGAATTAGCCGCAAAAAATAATATTTTCATGGCTATTATAAGTATGCATAGTGCCAGTTACTTAACAACGCTTTTTTCGGAAAACCACACCAGGGATATTATTGAAAAAGCGAATTTTCCTGTTTTGATCATCCCGTACCAGGTTCGTTTTAAAGATTATAAAACGATAGCTTTTGCTACGGACATGACAGAAACGGATATCGATGTACTACAGTCTTTATCTACGCTGGCCAGGTATTCTGAATCCGAGATTTTAATTACCAATGTTTCTGATGATCATGCGACTATTCAGGAACAAGAAAATTCAATAAAAAAACTCTTTGAACCGGAGGTAATTAAAATACATAATCCAAAAATCCTTTATAAAGCAATAAAAAGCCGCAGTGTTGGTGACAGTCTTAGATGGCTATCCCAGCATGTTGAAATAGACATGGTAGTTTTGGTTCACCGGAAACTAAACCTCTTTCAAAAATTAACAGAGGGAAGCATTATTAAGAAAATGGCGGACCATCCTGCAAAACCACTATTGATTTTTCCTTATTCAAATACAGAGGAACAGTTGCCCGTATTTTGAAAAATTCATCTTACCCGTTCATTTAAGGAGATGCCCATCGTCAATATGATCAGATGGGCATCTCCTTTTGGTATCAACTTTTAATGGTGACTTACCAAACGAATGCCTGATTTATTTTTTTAGGCTTTTTCTCTTTTCATCAGCCAGATCAAATCCTATAACATTTCTTAGCTGAATAAGTGATGCATATCATATCCTGTAATAAGTAGCATCATTTATTCCACCTCCCATTACCTATAGTTTTGCACTACACAAAAACAAATAATTAGCTAACAATACAACTTCCAATGAAAAAGAATTTCAAACAGGCCCTGATACTTACAGTGATTTGTATCATGGGATTTAGCAGCATGCTGCACGCACAATCGATTTATAAGATTAATGATTCAAAAGATATGGATATGAAATTGTCCGGCACATCCACACTGCATAGCTGGACGATGGATGCAAAAACCTTTTCAGGTGATGCAGATTTTCATTTTGAATCAGGCAGCGGGGGGCAGCTCTCATCCGTTAAATCATTAACATTTACATTGGCTGTAGCGGATTTGAAAGGCAGTGAAGGCGGCTTAAATAAAAACGCTTACAAAGCATTAAAGGCAAAGGACTACAAAGACATCGATTATAAGCTACTATCAGCAACCATCACACCTGAAAAGAATAACAAATACCTGATAAAAGCACGTGGCAACCTTACCATTGCCGGGGTAACTAAAGAGGTAATCATGGATGTGGAATGTGTTGTTAACACAGATGCCACTATCACCTGTACCGGATCTGAAAAACTAAACATGACCGACTATGCTGTAAAGCCACCAACCTTTATGCTGGGCGCTATGAAAACAGGCGATGCCATTACACTCAATTTTAAGCTGATTTATAAAAAAGCAAGCTAATAATTAATCATACAATATTAATCTATCTACAAAATGAAAATTAAACTTATCCTTCTTTTCTGCCTGGTTACCAGTATAGTAAAAGCGCAGGAACAACTGCAATATTTCCGCCCTAACGATATGAGGGGCATCAATGTATTTGAAACTTCTAAAACCGATACGGTCCCGTTCACGGGGTTAAAAGTGAAGGTTGGCGGAAACTTTGAAATGGAATTTCAGGCACTGCGGAACTTCAACACCGCTACGCCAATGACAAAGCCCGGCTTTACCGGGAATGTGAACAGTTTGGAAACATTAACTAACGGCTTCGCGCTGCCCATGGCTAACCTGAATGTGGATGCCCAGCTGGAAGACGGCATACGTATGAATATCACCCTATACCTGGCCACCAGGCACCATGAGGATACCTGGGTAAAAGGCGGTTATATCCAGTTTGACAAATTGTTATTTCTTAAAAGCGATGTGATCAACAATATCATGAAAAGTGTTACGATCAAAGTTGGCCAGTTTGATGTGGATTACGGCGACCAGCATTTCAGGAGATCTGACGGCGGTAATACCATCTATAACCCATTCATAGAGAATTATATTATGGACGAATTTGCAACGGAAATCGGTGCCGAGGTTTATGTCCATACCCATTCCGGCTTCTTTGTAATGGGCGGAATGACCAATGGCGAACTGGATGCTACAGTGGTTGCCGGTACTAAAATTGATTCCGCAACAGGTAAACCAAATCAATTTGATCCCGCATTCCACGGAAAAATAGGCTTTGATAAACAAGTAAATAAAGATTTAAGGGTAAGGATTACCGGTTCAGGTTATACTATACATAGCGCTAACAGTAGCACCCTTTTCGGGGGCGATCGTACCGGTTCTCATTATTTTAACGTAATGGAGAATCAAAATATAGCCAATGGCACAACACTATCTAACGAAAATGATTACAGTCCATTTTCAGGCAGGTTAAACCCCGGCTTTAGTGAGGAAGTAAACACCGTGATGGGTAACGTATTCCTGAAATATAAAGGCCTTGAGTTTTTTGGCACAGCCGAAGATGCTAAAGGACGCGCGATAACAGAAGTAAAGGAACGTAAAGCCACTCAATATGCTGCAGATCTGATCTATCGTTTCCCGCAGGGTAAAGAGAACTTTTGGGTTGGCTTTAGATACAATACCGTAACTGCTTTACTGCAAGGTTATACCTCAAACATTACCATCAACCGCGAAGCTGGCTCATTAGGCTGGTTCATCACCAAAAACATAATGGCTAAGGCCGAGTATGTGAACCAGAATTATGAAGGTTATCCATCTGCCAATATACTTAACGGCGGAAATTTTCACGGCGCCGTATTGGAAGCCTCAATAGGATTTTAACCATCTGTTGCTAAGCTATTTAAAATGAAAAAAATATTGATCACAGGATTAATTGCAGGCTGCATATTATTCATATTAAGCTATGGCGGCCTGTTCCTGGGTGTAAGGTATTTTCCTGCCCTATTTGTAGACTATAATAACCCATTATTTAACTCAGATGGCGGCAGGGATGTATTGTTTTACATGCATGCATTTATCATCAGCTTTGCTTTATCGTGGTTTTGGGACAGGTTTAAAACATTGTTTAAAGGAACATTCATCATGCGGGGTTTAGAGTTCGGGTTTGTTTATTCGATCATCGCACTTTTACCCGTCATGTGGATCTCCTTCAGTTCCCTTGATATTACCGTGATCATGGTCATCAGCTGGTTTTTGTACGGGCTTGCACAGGCCATCATTGCAGGACTGGTATTCGCTAAAGTTAACCCCTGATAAAGCTCAACCCATGCTATATAAAAATTCGTTGTGGTTATTGTTGGTTTACCTTTCCCTTACCGGTTTTGTGTTACAAGGGCAGTCGGTTTATGAGGCGCCACCCACAAAATGGGCGGTAAGCCAGAACAGTAACCTGAGTGTTAACGGCAGTACAAACATTAATAAATTCTCCTGTGTCGTTCCCGCTTATGACCGGACGGATACGCTGTTCATCAGTAACAGCAAAAAAAACAATGAGGTCAGTTTGTCCGGAAGTATCGGGCTTAGCATCAGCAGCTTTAATTGTCACAATTCTGGTATGACCAAACAACTACAGAAAACTTTAAAAGAGAAACAGTTCCCTGCGCTTCATATCCGGTTTTTGTCTTTAAACAAGTTCCCGGATTTGAACGCTCAACCGGAAATGATAACAGGCTTAGTAGTTATTGAAATCGCGGGCGTTAGTAAACGCTTTGTGATCAATTATCAAATTAACCGGGACGATCAGAAAACCATTCATTTATTGGGATCACGTGTGATCAACTTTTCCGATTTTAACCTTGTCCCGCCACAAAAATTAGGCGGGATGATCAAAACTAAAGATGAGCTGAGTGTTGAATTCCATATGAACATAAAAGCAATAGAATAAGGATGATCAGCTTATCCCGTAAACGGGCTTTGCGGCATAAACAGGTTGCTGCATTTAAATTAAATTCTACAAGTAAAACCATCTGATATGATACCTAAAAAAATGAAAGCAGCAGTTATCCATAATTTCGGACAACCCTTGCAAATTGAAGAAATGCCGGTGAAAGAACCCGGTGAAAATCAAATACTGGTTAAGGTGATCGCCTGCGGGGTGTGTCATACCGATTTACACGCCTGCCAGGGCGACTGGCCTGCAAAACCCAAGATGCCGTTGATCCCGGGACATGAGGCACTGGGTTACGTGGTTGCTTTAGGGCACGGCGTACAAAAAATCAAGGAAGGCGACATTGTCGGTGTGCCTTGGTTATACAGCGCCTGCGGATGCTGTGACTACTGTTATACCGGCTGGGAAACGCTATGTGAGACACAGCAGAATGGAGGCTATAGTGTAGACGGCGGGTTTGCAGAATATGTGGTCGCAGATTCCAGGTATGTTGCTCATTTCCCTGCCAACATAAATTTTACAGAGATGGCCCCGATTATTTGTGCCGGTGTAACCGTTTATAAAGGATTAAAACAAACCGACGCCAAACCCGGCGAATGGGTAGCCATATCGGGCATTGGCGGCTTAGGTCATTTAGCGGTCCAATATGCCAAGGCAATGGGATTACATGTGGCCGCCATCGACATAGCGGACGATAAATTGGCTCTGGCTAAAAGCTTGGGTGCTGATTTAACGGTAAACGCAAAGGAGCAGGACCCCGGCGAATTTCTCAAAAAAGAAACCGGCGGTATGCATGGCGTGCTGGTTACAGCCCCTTCTCCGATAGCGTTTAAACAAGGTTTGGGTGCCTTGCGCCGTAAAGGTGTGATGTCGCTGAATGGATTACCTGCCGGAAGTTTCGACCTCTCGATCTTTGATACTGTTATTAACGGCACAACCATCAGAGGTTCCATTGTCGGAACCCGAAAAGATATGGAGGAAGCGATTTCCTTTGCCCTGGAAGGAAAGGTGAAAACAACGGTTCACGCAGCGAAACTTGAAAACATCAATACGGTATTCGACGAAATGAAAAAAGGAGACATTAGTGGCAGGATAGTTTTAGAAATCGCCCAGCCTTAATCATTACCACAATCAATATAAGAATGAAACCGCCATTAACTTTAGGGTTAGTGGCGGTTTTTTTATCAAAGACTTTTTACAATGTCAATTAACCAGCCCGGATAAACACCCAGGCCAATGATTAAAAGCGCCAATAGGGTAAGTGCTATGATTCCACCAATTGACGCGACCAAAGGAGAATTTGAAGCGGAAAGGTTATCCTCTTCCTGTTTCATCATGGCAACAATTACCCGGAGGTAATAAAACAAGCCGATAACACTGCTCGCCACCAAAACAAATGCCAGCAGCCATTGGGCGCTCCCCAATCCGGCTGTTAACAGAAAATATTTGCCTATAAACCCGGCTGTAAGCGGGATACCCGCCAGGGAGAGCAGGAAAATGGTGAACAGCGCTGCAAGAAAAGGTCTTCTCCAAAACAATCCTTTATACGCCCCGATGTCGGTGGCTTCACTGTCTGATGACGAAATCACCGTGATGATGCCAAAAGCGCCGATAATTGTTATCACGTAGACGGTAATATAGAAGGTAGCCGCCTGTACCCCCATTCCCTTTCCGGCAATAAAAGCAACCAGTAAATAACCCAAGTGGGCTATTGAAGAATAAGCCAGCATCCTTTTCACATTATTTTGCATCAGGGCCAGCAGGTTACCCATGAGCATTGACAGCACAGCAATAACCATAAACATCAACATCACTTTAGGATACCGATAAAGGTCAGCCATCATAAAAAAGTGAAGCAGGAATGCAACTACCCCACCTTTAGAAACCGTTGCAATAAAGGCCGATACAGGGGATGACGCACCCTCATAGACATCCGGCGCCCACATATGGAAAGGAACCAAAGCTAATTTGAACCCTATTCCCACGATCATCAGACCAGTCCCCGTCACCAGCATTATAGTCGCACTGCCGCTCATGGCAGCTGTAATAGCAAACAACCCACTAAAAGACATTTCACCGGAAGCAGCAAAGATGAGCGCCATCCCGAATAATAAAAAAGCAGAGGACATGGCCGCCAGCACTAAATATTTCAGTCCTGCTTCTATCGCTTTTGTCTGTTCCCGGTAGTAACTGATTAGGGTGTACAAGGAAATAGTCAAAATTTCTATGCTTACAAAAAAAGAGATAAAATGGGTGCTTACGACCATCATACAAGAGCCCAGTGTTGCCAGCATTAATAATAAATAATATTCCTCCTTTCGCTTATCAGGGAATAAACGCTGGAGACTGATGTAACTAAAGATACTGATTGCCAAAGTCGCCGACAATAAGAGTATCTGGTAGTATAAGCCAAAACGGTCAATAATAATGATTGCTCCTATGGCATGCGGCTTTTCATCCATCTGTAATAAAGCAACAGCGATGGCAGCTAAAATAATCAGCGCGGTGGTTATAAAGGCCAGTTTATGGTTGCGCTTTAGCGCTACCAGGATCAGGGTAAGCAATATGCCGCCGGCTAATATAACCATAGGCAGTAAACTCCTTATATCTTCTGCTGACATCTTCAATTTGAGTTTTTAGTGTTGATTTTCCAATGCTGACCCTGTTCGTTTACGCTGGTTATTGTTATAGCTTGATGATCAGTTTCCCGTGGGTTCACATCAGCTTTATCCGATTGAGTTTTATCCCTTCCCTCTACCCTTTCGATGACCTCAAGAACCGATGCCCTGGAAACGGTTAATACAGCCGAAGGGAATAATCCCAGCCATAAGATCGCGATGACCAGGCACGTCATTATTCCCATTTCCCGGATGCTGAAATCAGCGATTGTCCATTGCTTTTGTTCTTTTCCGTAAAATACTTTTTGCATGATACGCAGCGAGTAGATAGTAGCGGCAACCAATCCCAGTGTCGCTATAATGGTGAGTGTCTTATTAGCCATGAATGAACCGGTCAGTATAAGAAATTCCGCCACAAAGTTTCCCAGTCCGGGCAAGCCCAGGGAAGCCATAACAAATACGAGCCCCATGGCGCCCATCTTGGGCAGCCTTGCCCAAAGCCCCCCCATCTGTCCGATGTCGCGGGTTTGAATACGTTCATGCAACGTGCCGGCAATTATGAACAGCCCGCCGGTACTGATGCCATGCGCGACCATTTGCATGACTACCCCCTGCATGGCCATTTCATTAAACGCGTAGATCCCCAATAAAATAAATCCCATATGGCTCACACTGATATAGGCTACCAGGCGCTTGAGGTCTGTTTGCGCAAATGCCAGCTTCGCGCCATATAAAATACTGATAACACCCAATAGCATGGCTACCGGCGCGAACTGGTGCGATGCCTGCGGGAATAAGGGTAATACGAAACGGATCAATCCATATGCCCCGGTCTTTAACAGCAGGCCTGCAAGAATGACACTGCCTGCCGTAGGGGCTTGTGTATGCGCATCCGGCAACCAGGAGTGAAAAGGCACCGTTGACAGTTTGACGATGAAAGCTATTACAAATCCGAGCATCAGCAGGAAAGCAGTTTGGGGTGCCATGACCGTGCCTAATAGCTGCTCATAGTCAAAAGTAAACACGCCCGTATTATGCCCATGAACCAGGTACAATCCCAATATGGAAAGAAACATCAGCAGCCCGCTTCCCTGGGTAAACAGAAAGAATTTATAAGACGCATAGGTGCGATTCTCGTTTCCCCATATACTGATGAGAAAATACATCGGAATCAGCATCACTTCCCAGGAAAAATAAAAGAGGAAAAGATCCAGCGATAGAAATACGCCGGCAATACCGGCCAGCACAAATAGCAGGTTAAAATGAAAAAAGCCGACCCGTTTATTAATTTCTTTCCAGGAAGTCAGCACGGAGAGTATGCCGAGAAAAGAAGTAAGCGCCAGCATCAGCAAACTTAACCCATCAACGGCCAGCTTAATATGTATGCCGAAAGCGGGAATCCAGGAATGCGTATAGCTCATGATCCATAAAGTGGACGCTGATCCCCGCTGGTGAGTCAGCCATAACCAAACCACCACCAAAAGCTGAACAGAAATCCCAGCGAGGCTGATAATCCTTGGCAGGGTATTATTCCAGCGACCCGCCAGCCATGCCAGCATCCCGCATCCCATTAATAAAACGATCAGTGCGGCCAGTATCATAAATATAAGATTAGGGTTAACGTAATAATGGCCCCAATGGCCAGAACAATAGCATACCTGCGCACCATGCCATTTTGGGTGGCGCTCAATAGTTTATTAAGCCACAGCGCCAATGAAGCCAGGCCGTTATAAAACCGGTCAATGACATCATTTTTATCTATTTGCGCTAAAAAAATGACCGGACGTACGATTAATGCATCATATAACAGGTCAAAGTCCCATCCCCTGTAGAAGAAATTCTGAACCGCATTGCGCTGAGGTTCGGCTGCAGGGAACGGCTTATTATAATAAAAAACACAGGCGGTGCCGATACCGGCAACAGCAACCAGTCCACTGATCAGTTGAAACAATAATTCTGTATAATGACCGGCAATGGTCACTAAGGTTACCGGCAATGTTTTTTCAATAAAGTCTGAAAACATCGTAAAATGTCCCATATCACCCGGCAGTTCTATAAAACCGCCAACGATTGACAAAATACCTAATACGATAAGCGGGAGGGTCATCATTAATCCGGGACGCTGCGACGGTTCTTTTTTTGCATCACCGAAAAAAGTCAGCAAGACCATTCTGAAAGCATAAAGCGCTGTCAGGAAAGCACCGGCTAATGCGGCCAGCCATAACCATACGGAGCCTTTGTCACTGGCGTAGGAAAGCCATAAGATCTTATCCTTACTGTAAAAGCCCGCTGTTATTAGTGGAAGTGCCGATAAGGATGCCGCGCCAACTAAAAAAGTCCAGAAGGTGACCGGAAGTTTTTTCCAGAGACCGCCCATTTTGAACATATTGTGTTCTTCATCCAGCGACCATATCACTATGCCAGCGCCAAGAAACAGTAATGCCTTGAAGAAGGCATGAATCATAAAATGAAAAATAGCTGCAGACCATGCGCCGACACCCAGGGCCAGAAACATGTACCCGATCTGTGAAATGGTGGAATAGGCCAATACTCTTTTAATATCGTGTTGATTCAAAGCAGCCAGTCCGGCAACCAGCAGGGTTATGGCGCCTATAATAGCGACTATTGTTTGCGCTACCGGCGCCAGTTCAAATAACACGTGTGTTCTGGCGATCAGGTATACGCCGGCAGTTACCATCGTAGCCGAATGTATTAATGCGGAAACTGGCGAAGGCCCGGCCATCGCATCAGGCAGCCAGGTTTGTAATGGCAATTGTGCTGATTTCCCCAATGCTCCGCCCAGTAAAAGCAAAGCCGTTGTTAAAGCTATCCCTGAGCCCACCGCCCAGGTAGCAGGCGCAGCAGTTAAAATAGCCTGGATATTCAGCGTATGAAAATTCATAAAAAGAACGAAAAGGCCAATGGTCATCGCAAAATCCCCTACGCGGGTAACAATAAAGGCCTTTCTCGCTGCATAGCCATTAGCCGGGTCCTTATACCAAAAGCCTATTAACAAATAGCTGCAGAGCCCTACACCTTCCCAGCCCAGGTATAGTAACAGCATATTGTCAGCCAGGACAAGCGTGAGCATAAAGCCCACAAAAAGGTTCATATAAATGAAGAAACGTCTTAAACCTTCATCATTCCACATAAACTGGGCGGAATACAGGTGGATCAGCGACCCTACAAACGTCACTACAAATATAAAAGTCAACGAAACCCCATCCAAGTGAAAGGCAATACCGGGTGATAAGCCGGCAACGTTCATCCACTGCCAGATGGCTTCAACATAAGGCTTCCCGCCAGGATTATCCTGTAAAAAACTAATGCCAACCAGTAACGTTAATATGGCGGATAAAGAAACTGAACCCACGCCGATAATGACACAGGCCAGGCGCGATAACTGCTTACCGGCAATGACCAGGATCAATGACCCGGCAAAAGGTAAGGCCACAATTAACCAAAGAAATTCTTTCATGCTATCCATTTTCTTTTATCCTTTCATTGTACTGGCCCTGTTCGTGTCGGTCGATTTGAATTTGGCAAACATTTGAATAATTAAAGCCAGCCCCACGGCAACCTCCGCCGCAGCCATTGTTAAAATAAAGATGAACATCACTTGCCCGTCAGCTTTCCCCCAGGCAGAACCGGCCACTATAAAGGCCAGGCCGGCAGCATTTAACATTATTTCGACGGACATCAGCATAAAAAGGATATTCCTCCGCACCAACAGCCCGGTTAATCCTGTTAAAAATAAGACGGCAGCCAGCAGCATGCCTTGTTCCAATTGGATATTCATGTGATATCAGTTCCTTTCTTCAAAAACCTGTGGTAAACCAACCTCTTCTTTTCACCCAGGTGATAAGCCCCCAGGATGCCTGCCATCAGCAGGAATGCGGCCAGTTCGACCACCAGCAGGTATTTTGTGAACATCAGCTGACCGACGGCGGCAGGTGTTATGATAGTTAACGTCAATGGAATTGCCCGCTGGCTTAGCAGCACGTAGATCATTTCCACGAGAAGGATCAGGGAAATGACCGAAGGGCCGATCCACATTTTTTTATTTAGTAGCCCGCTTTCAGTCTTTTCACTGGCCTGACCCAGATTCAGCATCATCATGACAAAAACAAATAGTACCATAATGGCACCTGCATAAATGATCACTTCCAGCGCCGCTATAAATGGAGCGCCTAAAATAAATAGAACGACTGAGATAGCTAAGAGTGACGCGATCAAGTACAGCAAGCAATGAATGGCAATTTTTCCGGTGACGACTTTTATAGTGGCAAAGACCGCCAGCGCAGATGCGATATAGAATATGATATTCATGGCATTAATTTTTTAATATCTACAGGTTTCTCCTCATCATTTCCCTCTCCTTTTGCTTTAACCCCGGCATCTACCCCGGCATGCTTAAAGAAGTTATAACCGGGGTATTTCCCCTGGCCGTCAATCAGCAAGTCTTCTTTTTCATATACCAGGTTTTGCCGGTTATATTCCGCCATTTCAAAGTCGGGAATGAGCTGTATCGCATCGGTAGGACAGGCTTCCTCGCAATAGCCGCAGAGTATGCACCGTGAAAAATTGATCCGGAAGAACTCCGCCGACCTCCGGCCATTTTCATCTTCCGTTGCCTGCAGGGAGATACAATCTACCGGGCAGGCAACCGCGCATAAGTAACAGCCAACACAGCGTTCCTGATTGTCGGGATCGCGGGTAAGCACGATCCTGCCCCGGTGCCGTGGCGGCAGATAGTTCTTTTTTTCCGGATATTCAACCGTGACCCTTTTATGGAACATGTGTAAGAAGGTGAGCCAGATTGATCTTAAAATGCTGAACATGGTTTATGATTTATGACCTTATGATTTAAAATAGAGAACAAGCGCGCCGGTTACCATTACATTGAGCATGGAAAGCGGAAAAAGGACTTTCCAGCCTAATGCCATCAATTGATCCGACCGGGGCCTTGGTAACGAGGCTCTTAACAAGATGAAAAACAGAATAAATGCGAACATCTTGATCAGGAACCAAAAAATCGGCGGCAAAAAAGCAGGCCCCAGCCAGCCGCCAAAAAATAGCGTTGTGGTCATGGCAGAGATCAGCGTGATCCCTAAATATTCCCCGACGAAGAACATCCCGAATTTCATCCCGGAGTATTCCGAATGATAACCGGCTACCAGTTCGCTTTCCGCTTCCGGAATATCAAAGGGCAGGCGGCGTGTTTCCGCAATACCGGCAATAAAAAATATGATGAACCCCAAAAACTGCGGGATAAAGAACCACCTGCCTTGCTGCGCCATCACGATGTCGCGCATATTGAAGGAGCCCGAAAGCATGACCACGCCCATCAGGGACAGGCCCATAAATACTTCATAAGAGATCATCTGCGATGCTGCGCGTACCGCCCCGATCAGTGAATATTTATTATTGGAGGACCATCCGGCAAGGACAATACTATAAGCCCCGAAAGAGGACATACCCAGGAAAAACAAAAGGCCGATATTCAGGTTTACCACCCCTATTTCCGGCGTAAAAGGAACGACGGCAAAGCTCAGCAAAATACTGATCATCAAAATGGCGGGCGCAACGACAAATACCTTTTTATCGGCAAACGGGGGTATCCAATCCTCCTTAAAAAATATCTTGATCATATCCGCCACAACCTGGAGTGTTCCGAAAAGACCTGTCCGGTTTGGCCCGTATCGATCCTGCCATAGGGCCAGTGTTCTTCTTTCCAGCCAGATCAGCCCGGCAGCGATCAGCACCAGTGCGAGCATGATACCAATAACCAATGCGATATGTAGCAGAATATCAATCATTGCCAGCGATTTTTAGTGTTGTAAAAAAAGGAAATGCTATTCCGGCTGTGTCCTGCAGCCCTTTCGGCAGTCCGGCTACACCTTCCGGCAGGCCGATATTTAATTTAACGGGGAGCCATTTTTTGTTTCCGTTTAACAGGACTTCCACTATGGCTCCCTCTCCAATACCCGCCTTTATAGCATCCGAGTCATTTAATGCGATATAAGGCTGTGGTATCCTTTCCGCTACCGCGGGGCTTTGGGCGCTCAGTTCATCAGACCCGAAAATATGATAAAGCGGCAGTACCAGCCATTCCCCTGCCTTTGGAGAAAACGCAGCCGGTATTATTTTAAAATAATCAGCTTTGCTGTTTTCGGCAGGCTCAAAAAGGCGCTTACCCGGATTGCCGCCATGCAGCTCACCGCCCACTTCTATCTGGTATTTATTGATGGCCTGCACGGAATTCCAACCGGGAGACCAGTAAAATGGCGTTAAAGTAGGCGGAGGTATGCCAACATATCCCTCCATGGTATAGGACAAAGCAGAGTCGGGATCAGCAGGTGGCCTTGGCTCGCTTACATTTTTATCCGCATACATCGCTGTCCTGCCGCTATATCGTTGCGGTGAACGTGGTATCTTTTGGGTATCTTCCCGAAATCCGGAGGAAGGCGCCGCAGATTGAATAGCCTGCAAGGCCGGAAAAGCAGTTATAAGGCGCGCAATAACTTCGTCCAAATGTACAGGGGAACTATCATAACCAGCCATAAGCTCAGCCAGCCATTTCCAACTGCTCCTCACATCATTTTCCGGTACGTGAACCTGGTAAAATCGCTGTGCCCTGCCTTCATTACTGATAATGGTTCCGTCCGCTTCTGCAAATGTCCCGGCCGGCAGCAGCAATGTGGAATTGCGGGTGGTCTCATTTTCCAGGTAATCAAGCGAAATGATATTTGTAAAAAGTTGTAAAAAGTTATCGGTACCCGTTTTATCCATTCGTTGGTACAGGTCGTTTTCAAGGATAATAATTGATTTGGCTTCCTTCGGGACGGCTTGTTTGAAAGCCTCCTCTAAATATTGATCCGCAAGCAAAACCGATCCTATTGAATTAGCTTCAGGAAGTATATAGATAAGCCCGGCATCCTTTCCCTGGTCTTTAAGCGCATAGGCTATATTGGCAGCGGCATGGACGATGGCTTCGTTGTAAAGGCTTGTTCCTGCAATGATCAGTGGCTTTTTTGCAGCAAGCAAAGCAGCTGAAATAGTAATGGACAGCTTTTCAACTTCCGTGTCGGCAGCAACAAAGGTCAATTGCTTGTTGATGTTTCCGGCTACCGCGTTACCTAAACCCGCAATTTGGTCAGGATGTGCATGATATACCTGGGTAGCAATGTCATCCAATTTAGTGTCATGGGCGGTAGCCACAAAGAACGGACCGGTTACCCCCTGAACAGCTTCACGGGTTGCGGCATCGTTCCAGTCGGGAATTTTTAAAGCCCGTGCAACCTCATTCGGCTCGTTCTTCGCCGCTTGACGCAGTGCCAGAGCGAGCATCGGCGCGGTATTGGTAACATCCTCTCCCAGGATGAATACGGCATCATAGGTTTTTGCTTCACTTAATGAAGGTGTTTTAACTTTACCATTGTCCAGTATTTCAATGACCTGCCGGATTAGTTTACCCTCGTGGGCAGGAACACCGGCATAAAAGTTCGTAGATCCGACCAATTCCCGCAATAAAAAATTTGATTCAAGCGAGGCTTTGGGCGACCCGATGCCGACAACGCTGTTTGCTGTATTGATGATGGCTTTTATTTCCTGAACTGCATCGCTCGATGTTATCGCTGCAAATGATCCGTTCAACATTTTAGCGGATGTTAGAATTCTTTTTGAGCTATTCACATACTCGTAACCAAATCTTCCACGGTCACACAGAAAATAGCCATTCACATCGCCATTATAACGGCTCAGTACCCTTCTGATCGTACCATATCTTTCGCTGGTTATGATATTGCAGCCTAAACTGCATTGGTGGCAGATAGAAGGAGCATTGGTCAGGTCCCATTTACGGGTATAGTGTTTTTTTAAGGTTTTATCGGTAAAAACGCCGGTCGGGCAGACTTCCACCAGGTTGCCGCTGAATTCACTTTCGAGTACACCTTCTTCCTGCCGGCCGAAGTAAACGTCATCATGCGCCGCAAATACATCTAAATCCTTACCGCCTGCATAGTCTTTATAAAAACGGACACAGCGGTAGCACTGGATGCAGCGGTTCATTTCGTGATTCACAAACGGACCCAAATATTGGTTGTTATGCGTCCGCTTTGTGTAACAGTATCTTCTTTGATTATGGCCGGTCATTACCGTCATATCCTGCAAATGGCATTCCCCGCCTTCGTCGCAAACGGGGCAGTCATGCGGGTGATTGGTCATCAAGGCTTCTACGTTCCCGGCACGAAACGCATGTGCTTCCGGCGCTTCAATGGAGATGCGCAGGTTATCTGCTACAGGTTCCATGCAGGCCATCACCAGCTTGCCTTTTTTATCATCGGTATCCTTATATTTGATAATAGCACATTGGCGGCAGGCACCCACTGAATGCATGGCCGGATGCCAGCAAAAATAGGGAAGATTAAGTCCAAGGGACAGCGAGGTTTCCAGCAAGTTTTTGCTGCCATCTACCTCGTAGGCTTTATCGTCAATGAATAATTTTACCATTATTTCCAGGGGCATTTATGTTCGTGAATATGCATTTCAAAATCTGCTTTGAAATACTTTAAAGCGCTTTGCAGCGGCTCCATTGCACCGGGTGCCAGTGCGCAAAAAGTGTTGCCAGGTGCCATATAATGGGTATGAAATTCCAAAATATTCAGATCTTCCATTTTGCCGGTACCAGTTTCCAGCGCATTAAGTATCTTGGCTGTCCAGGGTAAGCCTTCCCTGCAGGGGGTACACCAGCCGCAGGATTCCTGCGCAAAAAAACGTTCCAGGTTATGCACCATGCCGACCGGACAGGTTTTATCATCCAGTACGATAATGGTACCCGTACCAAGACGGCTTCCGGCTTTGGCCACACTGGCATAATCCATGGCGACGTCCAGGTGTTCTTCCAATAAGAAATCGGTCGATCCTCCTCCGGGCAGCACACCTTTAAATTGATAGCCATCCAACATTCCGCCCGCGTGATTTTCCAACAGCTCCCTTAAAGAAATACCTAAGGGAAGTTCCCATAAACCAGGTTTTTTTACTTTACCGCTTGCGCCATACAATTTGGTGCCGCCTTCGCCTGTTTTACTCAGCTTCAGGAACCAGTCCGCGCCGTTATTGATAATATGGGGTACATTGCTCAATGTTTCCACGTTATTCACGATTGTCGGCTTGCCGAACAGCCCGCTATTGCTCGGATAAGGTGGTTTGGCTCTCGGATTGGATCTTTTACCTTCCAACGCATTGAGCATGGCCGTTTCCTCTCCGCACATATATCGTCCCACACTGATGTGCAGCGACATATCCAGGTTAAAACCGCTTCCCAGGATGTTTTTTCCTAAATATCCTGCGTCGTATGCTTCCTGTATGGATTGAGTCAAGGCTTTTCCGGCCAGGTGATAGGCCCACCTTAAAAAAACGTAACTAAAACTGGCCTGAATGGCATAAGCGCCAATGATTATCCCTTCGATCAGTTGATGCGGGTTTCCTTCCAGCAAGAACCGGTCTTTAAAAGAACCCGGTTCCATTTCGTCTGCATTAGCGACCAAATATTTTAACTTGGCAGCATTCTCGCTGATATCAATGGTCGACCATTTTTTTCCTGTTGAAAACCCCGCCCCACCACGGCCTTTCAGCCCTGAATCCGTTACGATCTGGGTAATTTCCGCAGGTTTCATTTGCAGCGCTTTCTTTAGCGCGCTATAGCCTCCGGTCTTTTCGTATTCTTTCAACGTAAGCCAACTGCCATCATTTTTGATATGCTGCGTCAGTGGCTTTTCCATGTTATCGTTGACTGGATACATTGTTCAATTATTTATAAGTTTCTAAAATCGCATCGAGTTTATCCGGTGTCAGATCGCGATGCAAATCATCATTAATCATGATAGCCGGCGCATGATCACAGGTACCCAGGCAGCAAATTGATAAGAGGGTAAACCTGTCTTCAGGCGTTGTTTCACCATAGCCTATTTTTAGCCTGTCTTTCAGGTGGCTTAAAATTTCCTCGTAACCCATGATCCAGCAGCTTACGCTGTCACATACCATAATCACATGCCTACCTACAGGTCTGCGGAATATCAAACTATAATAAGTTGCTACACTGTCTATAGCCGCCGGTGACATCTCCAGTAGTTCCGCAAGTTCCTTTACTGCATCGTCAGATACCCAGCGATGATTTTTCTGAATGATCTTTAAACCTTCGATACAGGCCGCGCTTCTTAATGGAAAATGCTGATAGACCTTTTCTATTTCCGTTATATCTTCGTTTGTTAAAATTTTCTCTGTCATATCAAATATTTTAGCGGTCTACATCTGATAATACATAGTCCACACTGCCCAGTATGGCCATCAGATCAGGCAATGTATACCCCTGGGCTATTAAAGGCACCAGTTGCATATGCGGAAAAGAAGGCGTCCTGATCCTTGTCCTGTAAGAGGTGACATTACCATCCGAGATCAGGTAATACCCGTTGTTGCCTTTAGTGGCTTCCACACTGCAAAATGCTTCCCCTGGTGGAATTACCGGCCCCCAGCTTACATTCAGAAAGTGATGGATCAGGGTTTCAATATCTTCCAGCGTGTTTTTCTTTACCGGCGGCGTGGTCAGCGGGTGATCGGATTTATAAGGCCCTTCGGGCATATTGTTCACGCATTGCTGGATGATGCGCAGGCTTTGGCGCATCTCTTCTACCCGTACACCTGCCCGGTCATAGCAATCGCCGTTTTTTCCGGTCGGGACATCAAATTCAAAATTTTCGTAACCCGAATAGGGCTGCTTTTTTCTAAAATCCCATTCAAACCCGGTAGCCCTGAGGCCGGGGCCGGTTATACCCCATTCAATAGCTTCTTCTGTGGTATAAATCCCTATCCCAACCGTGCGGGCTTTGAAGATGCTGTTCTTCATCACCATCCCATCGTATTCATCTAACCGCTTAGGGAAATAATCAATAAATTCCTGTATTAAATTTTTCCAGCCGTTCGGCAAATCCTGTGTTACCCCACCAATACGGAACCAACTGGGATGCATCCTGGCGCCGCATATCGCTTCCACAATATCAAATACTTTTTCCCGGTCATTAAACATGAAAAATACCGGAGATAACATCCCCAGGTCACCTGCGAAGGTGCCGTACCAGACTAAATGACTGGAGATTCGGAACAACTCGCTCATCATGATCCGGATCATCTGTGCTCTTTCGGGAACGATGATGCCGCCCAATTTTTCTACCGCCATTACGTAGGGGAAATTATTCATTACGCCGCCGAGGTATTCTACCCGGTCGGTATAGGGGATGTAGGAATGCCAGGACTGTCGTTCGCCCATTTTTTCAGCGCCCCGATGGTGAAACCCGATGTCGGGCACCACGTTCACGATATCTTCCCCGTCAAGTTGTACCACCAGCCTTAAAATTCCATGAGTGCCCGGATGCTGCGGACCGAGGTTGAGGAACATCAATTCGTCATCTGCGATGGTTTTATCCAATCCCCATTCTTCCGGTTTAAACTGCATGGCCGCTTGTTCGGCTACCTGTTTAGCTTCCGGCAATTGAAATGGTGCCATTTCGGTAGCACGGGCTGGGTGACATTTTTGCAAGGGGTGTCCGATCCAGGTCTTTGGCATCAAAATACGTCGCAGGTCAGGGTGCCCGGAGAATTTAACACCAAAAAGGTCGTAAACTTCCCTTTCGTACCAATTGGCAGAAGCCCATATGGCTGTGATAGAGGGAATGACTGTTTGAGCAGTTAAGGGTACTTTGATGCGGATAAAACTATTTCGCTCAAAAGACAACAATTGATAAACGATGGTATAAATGCTTTCAGGATGTTCATCCCGGTTGTTTTTTGCCTGCTCATCGATAGCCGTCAGGTCATATAACATTTTATAGGGCTGATCCAATTCATTTTTCAAAAAGTTAAGTATGCCGATAATACTTCCAGCATCAGCCCATACCGTAGGAAATTCATCCTTCGTGAGTTGAACAGAAAGAATTCCCTCCTGGAACTTATCTTTTAGTATGAAAACAATATCCGGCATTTAATTTCTTTTAAACAGGTGACTATTATTTTTGCTGTAGACTATTCATCTTTATATTTCGTCTGGTGACCTTAAGCTGGTCATCCGCATTCTTTCTTCTCTTTTACTCTCTTTTAATGATATTTCCGGAGGTTTGATGATCCCCTGCGGCCCGACTACCCAATTGAGCGGCCTTCTTTCCTGGCCGATCTGATCGCGCATCAACAACAGGCCTTCCATAAAAGCGTCCGGCCGGGGCGGGCAACCCGTCACATATACATCAACCGGCATGAATTTATCCACACCCTGCACTACACTGTATATATCGTACATACCACCCGAATTAGCGCACGACCCCATTGAGATCACCCAGCGCGGCGCCATCATCTGTTCGTATAATTGTCTGATCACCGGAGCCATCTTAATAAAAACCGTACCGGCTACGATCATCATATCCGCTTCTCTGGGTGTTCCCCTGATCACTTCGCTGCCAAACCTGGCGATATCATATTTGCTGGTCAAACTGGTGGCCATTTCTACGTAGCAGCAGGACAACCCGAAATTGAACGGCCATACGGAATTTTTCCTACCCCAGGCCACCATGCTTTCCATATTGGTGAGCACGATCGACTGTTGTACCGTTTCTTCGAACGAACTATTCCCGCTTGTTGCAGCGGGATCATTTACCTTACTTGTCCACCACGTCATAATTTTTCGTCCTTTTAATTTTTTGATAGTAAGCTGCCAAAATCTTTTTACTGTCAGGCCCAAATTCCAGGGCACCTATCGACCATTCATAGATCAGCACGCAGGCAGATATGCTGATAAATATGCAAATGCTGATATATCCTGCCCATCCCAGTGTTTTAACCGATATCGCCCAGGCGAAAATGAAAACTGCCTGGACGTCGAAAATCACAAAGAACAGGGCGATGATATAGAAATGAACAGGAAAGAGCATCCTGGCCGTTCCGTCCGCAATTACGCCCCCTTCATATACATCGTCTGTAGCCGGTTCCTTATGCCTTTCGCCTAAGAAATAAGAGAGCAATAACATGCCGCTTACTAATAGTACGACGGCTGTTCCATAAACCAGAAAGGGCCATAATAAAGTGGTGCTCTCAGAATGTTCCATTTTTTTTATAAGTAAATACACGGCGATCAGTATCTTTTTAAATGCCTTAAAAAGTTACTGCCGCCTGTCTATAAAGTTGAGGGATTATAAATTATCGGTGTTATACAATTGATGATATAAGTTGCATAATTCACACATCGTTTACGATGGTTGATACCGGTTATTATACACTACCGGGGAAGCGCTGAACCCACTAAGCGTTGGTTTTATAGAAGAATGTTCTCAAAGTAATTACGATGTTATTATGGCGCATTAATTTTCCGGGTATGATGATCAGCGACATTTAATTTCCTGACGCCCGTCATATTTTAACCAGCCGGGTTAAGGTAGCTTCGACAACTCAAATAATCTATTATGAAAACGTCTTTCAATTCAAATATGCACCGCAATGTTTACCTTGTTGGCGGCGGCATAGCGGCTTTAGCCAGCGCGGCCTATTTCATTAATAAGGCGCCTATGCCGATGTACCATGGGGACCACGATCCCGGCATTTTATTCGATGCGATGAAAACTATGTTCCGCTAATATGCAAAATCAACTTAAAAAATATCTTTCCCTCTTGCTGATCATTGCCGGTTGTTCGCTGAACAGTTGCGGGCAGGAAATTAACCGGATGGTTAAAACTGACACGTCGGCTAAGGAGTGGGACCAAACTATCCCCGGCAACTTTAGCGGGCAGACAAAATCCGTTATGGATAGCACGCTGCTGAATGCTTTTTTCGAAAGTTACCCTGATGTTAAAAATTACGCCGGCACGGTAAGGGATTTTTACAGGAAAAGAAACTATGCCTTTGCATGGTTTGACAATGGCAGGATAATCGAACAGGCCGATAACCTTTCAAACCGGGTAATGAACCTGCAAACGGATGGCATTTATAAAACGATACCCTATCAAAAAGTCCTTGATTCCTTGCTTCATGGAATGAATGTTAAGTCAAATCAACTCCAGCCGGATACCCGGCTGGAGTTGATGCTCACTACCCAATATTTCGCCTTTGCAAAGCTTGCATGGGGAGGCATGAACACCTTAACCAGTGATTCCGCCAAATGGTATGTGCCCAGAAAGAAGGTTAATTACAATGATTATTTAGACAGCCTTTCAAAATCGCCGGCAAAGCGATTATCCGCTGATGAGCCGGTTTACCGTCAATATGAATTATTAAGGGGTTTCCTGAAAAAATACCGGGCATTGGATGCAAGTGATCATTGGCTGCCTGTTGAAAACAATGCTTTAATAAAGCCCGGTGATACGGCTGCTTCATTAATCAACATAAAAATAAGGTTATTCAGACTGGAGGATTTTCATGGCGACACCTTAAACCGCAGCTATGATAATGAATTGGTAGCAGCGGTAAAACAATTTCAAAACCGGAACGGCCTGCAGGCAGACGGCCTGCTTAACAAAGCAACCATTATGGCTATGAACGTTCCCTTAAAAATCCGCATAAAGCAGATCCTGGTCAACATGGAACGCAGCCGCTGGCTTCCCGTGAGTCTGAATTCGGATTACCTGGCCGTTAATATCCCTGAGTTTAAACTGCATGTCTATCATGCCGATAGTTTGCTTTGGAGCTGTAACGTGGTCGTTGGTCAGTCCGTTCATCAAACTACCGTATTTTATGGTGAAATCAAGTACGTGGTTTTCAGCCCCTACTGGAATATACCGCAAAGCATTGTGCTCAAGGAAATCATTCCGGGCATAAAGAAAGATCCGGATTATATCAGGAAGCATGATATGGAAATAACAAGCTATCAAGGCAAAACGCCGATCGTCAGGCAGAAACCGGGTCCTATGAATTCATTAGGGCTCGTCAAATTTCTGTTCCCGAACAGTTACGATATTTATTTACACGACACTCCAATGAAATCCCTATTCGGGGAAACCTCCAGGGCATTTAGCCATGGATGCATCCGCGTGGTAGAACCTGCAAAACTGACAAACTTCCTGCTTAAAAACAACGATGAGTGGAATCCTGAAAAAATAGACCAGGCAATGCATTCCGGCAAAGAACGCTACGTGACCTTAAAACAAAAGGTACCAGTTTTTATCGCCTATTTTACGGCGTTTACCGATCGGAACGGATTGCTCAACTTCAGGAAGGATATCTACAACCTGGATGATCACCTGGCTTCCATGCTCATTTCCGGAGGCGGCCAATATTAATACATTAAATCCAGGGCAGAAGAAAAAATCGGCCATTATCACCGATTAATGACGGTCATCATATCATGATATGATGACCGTCATTTTCTATGCGGCCCTTTGCCTGCACCTTTGTCTGGAAATTAATCCTATTACTATTATGAAAAACAATCAGGAATTAGCAAGGGATGCTGCAGCAGCCATTCAATGGGAACCTTTAATGAAAGGGACTGAAATTCATGTGACCGCTATAGATGGAGTGATAACCCTTACCGGGATTGTTGACAGTTACCTTAAAAAATACAAGGCTGAAGATATTGCTAAAGGTATTATTGGCGTAAAAGCTGTTGTTGAAAAAATTGAAATCAAGTTTAATAACGATGATGAAAAGAACGATAACACCATTGCTGTTGAAATCATCAATGCTTTGAAAGCCGATGGGCGCGTTCCGCATGACCGGATCAAGGTCAGGGTAGAAAATGGCTGGGTCACCCTGGAAGGCGATTTACCCTGGAACTATCAGAAAGAAGCAGCAACTGCTGCGGTAAGGCATCTCCAGGGAATTAAAGTATTCACCAATGATATCAGGATACAGCCTGAAAGCCAGGATGAAATTGAACAGGAGGACATCGAGCGGGCGCTTCGCAGGAATTCATCCATGAACGACCAGGATATCCAGGTTTATGTAAACGAAAATAATGTAACGCTAAATGGCGTAGTCAACTCCTATTTCCAGAAAGATGAAGCAGAAAGAATCGCTTGGAACGCACCCGGTATCGCGACGGTGAAAAATGAATTGTCCATAGATTTTAAAGATTAGCGATCATGGGTATATTAACGCAAATACTCTGGCTGGTCTTACTGGCTATCCCTATCGCCTGTATTGCCTGGACGGTTACCCATGAGGAAGTATTCCGGGAACCCAGGGAATATTGTATTAAACGCAGCAAGGAAGGTAAAACATTATTAGAGCGAAAGTTTTTTTACCTGTTTACTTGTGAATACTGCTTCAGCCATTATGTAACCATTATCTTTTTGTGCTTAACCGGTTATAAGTTATTGATGGATAACTGGATAGGTTATATCATCGCGGGTTTTGCACTGGTTTACGTGGCGAATGCTTATATGAGTTTGTTCGGGCTAATCCGTCAGGATATCGTCAAGGATAAAACTGAAATAAAAATAATGGAGATAACTTCAGAAAAAGCAAAAACCCCGGCCCCATGAAAGAAGTAAAGAATAGTCAAGAATCATCATTAACCATTCGTACCATGCGTGCTATGGTTATGGAAGTACCGGGCCAGCCTTTAATAGAGAAAACTATCCCCTTACCTGTTCCATCCGCCAAACAGGTGCTGGTTAAAATCATTGCCTGCGGCGTTTGCCGAACCGACCTGCATATTATGGACAGTGAACTGAGCCAGCCTAAACTACCATTGATTCCCGGTCACGAGATTGTTGGAACAGTGGTCAAATTGGGTGACGGTGTTAAGAAACTAAAAATAGGCGACCTGGTTGGTATACCATGGCTTGGCTTCGCCTGCGGGCATTGCAAGTACTGTAAAAGAGAACAGGAGAACCTATGTGAAAACGCCCTGTTCACCGGTTATACGATGGATGGCGGTTATGCGGAATACACAGCTGCTTTCGAAGATTTTTGTTTTTCGCTTCCCGCCATGTATGGTAACCCATCCGGCGCGCCGTTGTTATGCGCGGGCCTGATCGGGTACCGTTCCTATACGATGACCGGTCCGAATGCAGACAAGATCGGCCTTTACGGTTTCGGTGCCGCAGCGCATATTTTAATCCAGGTGGCCTTGCACCAGGGCAAAAAAATATACGCCTTTACCAGGGACGGGGATATAGATGCGCAGAAATTTGCCAAAGAGTTAGGTGCCACGTGGGCGGGAGATTCCACGGTAACGCCCCCTGAATTACTTGATGCTTCTATCATTTTTGCTCCGGTCGGTTCACTGGTCCCAAAAGCGCTTAAAGATCTGGACAAAGGCGGAAGCGTGATTTGTGGCGGCATTCATATGAGCGATATCCCATCGTTTCCTTACGAGCTTTTATGGGAGGAAAGGATGATCCGTTCGGTAGCCAATCTTACCCGGAAGGACGGCTGGGATTTTATTGCATTGGCAGCCCAGGTACCGGTAAAAAGCGAAACTACTTTATTCCCGCTTGAGAAAGCCAATGAAGCACTGGCGGCTGTAAGAGATGGCCAGGTACAGGGAGCGGTGGTATTAGTAATGTAAGCAATTTTCATAAAAAAACACTTCCTGTTTTTTCTCCCCTATAAAAAGGCGCTGATTGCAAAAAAGGCAGCTATTTTCAATTGTACACCGGGCAAGTTGATTAACCTGAATAACGGCGTATCAACTCACCTTTCATTTCTTAAACGCTAAACGTTTTGATTTCAATCATTTTCAGACATGATAGGTGTCATTTCTCCCCTGCCCGAATAACCACAAGTTTGTGCCAATCAAAATGGCATAAATTATAAACCATTAAAAGAAAGAAAACGATGAAAAGCAATGAAGATTTGCAAAAAGACATCCAGGACGCTATCAAATGGGAACCGTTGTTGAATGCAGCAGAAATCGGCGTTATTGCTAAAGACGGTGTCATCACCCTTTCAGGTACGGTTGACAGCTATGCCAAGAAATCTGAGGCGGAGAAAGCGGCCAAAAGCGTAACAGGAGTTAAAGCTGTAGTGGAACAAATCGAAATCAGGTTTGGCAGCTATGGTAAAAAGACCGACACGGAGATTGCAGAAGATATATTAAATGCTTTTGCATCGAACTGGGAAGTCCCTGATGATAAAGTAAAGGTTAAAGTCGAGGATGGCTGGGTTACTTTGGAGGGTGAATTGAAGTGGAATTTCCAAAAAGATGCAGCTAAAAAATCAGTTAACAACCTTGTTGGTGTAATTGGCGTGATCAATAACATCACTATCAAACCTGAAAGTCCTGATGAAGTGGAAAGAAAAGGCATTGAGCGTGCGCTTGAACGCAACTGGTCCATCGGTGACCAGGATATCCAGGTCAAAGTCTCGGGCAGCAAAGTTACCTTAAATGGTACTGTTCATTCGTTTTATGAAAGGGATGAAGCTGACCGTATCGCCTGGAATGCTCCGGGTGTTTGTATCGTCGATAATGAACTGGTCATAGAATACGCGGATTAACATAATAAAAGTAAACAGGAGGGCTATTATCCTCCTATTTATTCCATAACGGCTCACAGACTTTTAACCAAATAGCAATGCAAAACTTTGAAGAAATAAATCCTGAAACTATTGATTCAGCTATAGATCTGCTGAAGAACAAAATTGATGCCTGGTGTAATAAAAGCTGCAGCGAACGTGCCGCATCCCTGCATATCATTGCAGACCAGGTTCGCTTTAAATCGGATGAGCTTTCCAAGCTGATCACGTTTGAAGTTGACAAGTTACTGGCCCAGAGTTATGCCGAAGTAGCATTAAGGTAAAAACGGCAAGATTTGCTAACGTAAATTTTCGATTAACATAAAAAAAACAATCATGATGTATTATAATAATTATTGGGGCATGGACCTCATTTGGTGGTGTGCATGGGTCTTCATGCTGATATGGATATTTGCTATACCTTACAATATCCCGGGGCAGCGCAACAAAAAAGATTCCCCGCTCGACGTTTTATTGAAACGATTCGCAGCCGGTGAAATCGGTAAGGAAGAGTACCATGAAAGAAAAAAGATCATAGAAATTGAAATGATCAAACAGAGTTAAAGTTCCCTTTATTAGATACTGTAGCATGGCATCCTGGGGCTTACACAAAATATAGCGGTTCAATTTACAGGCAGCAAAATAAGTGTCAGTGTTGATTCAAATCATCTTTGAAAATGACCGGCATCATTTTACAGGCCGTGTTTATTGGGCAGATTTGTTCCGGTAATTCAAGCGTAAAAAATGCACTTGTAAATCAATTATCAAAACTAAAATGAGCATTCAAACCATTAATCCATTTAACAATAAGGTTGTTAAATCCTTTGAAGAAATGACACCGGATGTCATCAACGCAGCAATAACACAAGCTGAAAATACTTTTGAAACCTGGCGCACGGCGCCTTTTCCTGAAAAAGCCAAGTTACTTCATCGTGTCGCGCAAATCATGCGTGCCAAATCAGCACAGCTTTCGGAATTAATAACCCTGGAAATGGGCAAGTTATTTGCGCAGAGCGAAGGGGAAATCGCATTGAGCGCGGACATTATCGACTATTATGCAACCAATGGCGAAAAGTTCCTGGCGGATGAAAAATTGAACCCGGAATTTGGAGAAGCTTACATCAAAAAAAGCCCTATTGGTGTGCTGCTCGGCGTGGAACCCTGGAACTTTCCGTTCTACCAGGTTGCACGGTTTGCTGCCCCTAATATCATGATCGGAAATGTGGTGTTGGTTAAACACGCCTCAAACGTTCCCCAGTGTGCCCAGGCTATTGAAGATATTTTCAAGGAAGCAGGCGCGCCAAAAGGTCTGTATACTAATCTGTTTATATCCGGCAGTCATGTATCTGCCTATATAGCAGATGAGCGTATCAAAGGGGTTTCACTCACCGGAAGCGAATTGGCAGGAGCAAGCCTTGCGGCCGCCGCCGGAAAAGCTTTAAAGAAGTCGGTATTGGAACTTGGAGGAAGTGACGCTTTCATCGTTTTGGAAGATGCGGATATTGATCAGGCAGTGGCCTGGGCAGTAATCGGACGTATGAATAATACCGGTCAATGTTGTGTTGCCGCTAAACGGTTTATTGTGGTAGATGCAGTTGCTGACGAATTCTTAAACAAATTCAAAGCAAAATTAACCGGTTTAAAAGTTGGCGATCCTATGGACAGTGATACACAACTGGGTCCTTTAAGCAGTGAAGGCGCAGCAGTACAGCTTGCAGACCAGGTGCAGCGTTCTGTCGATGCCGGTGCTAAAGTTATACTTGGAGGCAAACGCATTGACCGTCCGGGTGCATTTATTGAAGCGACCATATTAACCGATATTAAACCAGGTATGGCGGCTTATCACGAAGAGTTGTTTGGCCCTGTTGCATCCTTTTATAGGGTTAAAGATGAAGCAGCAGCCATTAAGTTAGCTAATGATTCACCATTTGGTTTAGGCGGCTCCGTATTTACTGCTGATAAAAAAAGGGGAGAAAATGTAGCAGACCAAATAGATACCGGAATGGTATTCATTAATCATCCGACCTGGACGCAGCCGGATCTTCCTTTTGGAGGAACTAAGCGCTCAGGATATGGCAGAGAATTGTCAAGCCTCGGTGTTGAAGAATTTGTCAATAAAAAACTGATCAGGTTCAGCGAATATGCAGACCCGTTTTAGTCTGAACCAGCAAGCACCTGTTCAATTAGGTGCTTGCTGGTTTTATAATGAAATTATACGGTCACCCGACATCTATGCATAAAAAAACAGCAAAAGAAAACCTCGCGCAAGTTTTTACTTGATGACGAATTAGAAAGACTGGAGAACTTGGTTTTAAAGGAAAATTCAATGATAAGCCATAACAGAAATTTATATATTTTCAGTGCTTATACGGCATCAGAATTTCTGATCTTTTAACCATGCGCTGGAAGAACTTTGATGGTGAACGTCTTTACTTTACAATTAAGAAGAACCAGGAGGATTACCTGAATGATTGACTTCATAGTTTTTGTGTGTTTCTTTTTTAGTATTAAATAATAGAGTTGTGATAAATAAACCCAAAGAAGTACCAAGTGAATGGAACATGACAGTTAAAAGTCCGGAGGGTACAATTACTGAGTATGTCCAGCACGACCAAGTTAAGATAGAAATTTATAAAAAAAAGGCTGGCGAAATGTGATATGCTGGTAGTTAATAGTGAAAATATTGTTCAAGCTTTCAAAACTTCTGAAACGCAATAACCTGATTTTTGATCGGTTTAACAGTTCTCAAATAAGCATAGATTGCTGCAAGATCGTTGGCCTTCATCCCAGCATACAAATACCATGGCATTGGTATTTGTGGATCGCCGGGGTTAAGTTTAGCCGCTTGCTTTTCCTTACCTTCAAAGCTTTTAAATCGTTGCACGAATATATCTTTACTCCATGATCCAATGCCGGTTAACTTATCCGGTGTAATATTTGCAGAACGTACAACACCGCCTTGCTGTTTAAATTCCATACCACCGCCAAACGCTGTCCCAGGGATTATATCCCCGTGAGATCTTTTACTATGACAGTCTATACAAGCCGCCGCGTTAACAAGGTAAGCGCCATACCTGACGGTATCAGTTTCCGATGGTAGCTTACCCAAATTTGCCTTATGCGGCATGGTATTAATGATAAAATTGACCGGGAAGTCAATTTCTGACGCCGGTATGTCTTTTTTAATTGCAGGAATTGAACGCAAATAAGCAATAATGCTATACACGTCCTCTTTATCCATCTGCCCTATATGATCCCAAGGCATTAGTGGAAAGATGGCTTCGCCAAATTTATTCTCCCCGGTAGTTAACGCCCTGAATATTTCGCCATCTGTCCAACTGAGTAATTTATAAGGGGTTATGTTAGATGCGTAAAACTTGCCGGGAAGTCCCATCTGCTGATCAAACTTTTCACCCCCAGCCCCAAAGCCGCCCACCACCGGGCCTCCGTACAAGCTCTCGTCCTTGGTGCTGTGGCAGTCCATACAAACAGCAACGTGGTTGGCTAAATAATCGCCGCGTTTTATTCGTTCTGCTGTGCGTTCTATTTTAATTTGAGGCGCTGCGCCTGTGTTTGGTAATGCTACCTTTACATAAGTGCCGGCGGCAGTCACTACTACCAACAAGCCGAGTAGGATAAATCCAATTACTTTTACTGCTTTCATACTATGCTAATTTTGTGCTCAAGAAAACTTTGATAGTTATCCCGTAATGGGATAACTATTTACGCTCAAATTCATTCATCTATATTAATGACAATGGTGACAATACCAACCAAGAGCTCCTCTACGGAGACCATACGGGATTGCACCTCCCCGCCATATTAATTTTCAGAAATAGTTGGGCTTTTCCTATCGTACTTATCGGATTTTATTATATCAACAAGGAATTTAGCTACACTTTGCCTGCTGATGTATAAACTTGGCTTAGGGGAGTTATTGAAACTCACCTTTAAACTTTTTATCTTATCGGAATCATTTAAGGCAACAGGCCGAACAGCCGTCCAGTTTAAGTCTGAATTTGCTAATAGTTTTTCCTCTTTTTCATGTTCCGCGTAAACAGGGCCCATGTTGGTATAGTCAATTAACCATCTGAGCCAAAAAGGGATATCATTTTTGCTGTCCCCAACACCCCACGCAGAGACTGTAATTAACCGTTTTAAGCCTTGTTGATCCGCTTCAGCTATCGCATTTTTAATGCTTTCAGATATGAAATTTTTGGCGGTTATTAATTTAGACCAGGGAGCATCTGAGGCCCTGACTATACCCAAAGCACTTATGATCAGATCACAGCCTTGCATTGCAGCCGCTAAATCTGTTCTGCGGGTAGGTGTTCCCTCATATACTTTAATTGATTTTGAACTAAAGGATATTTTGTTTTTATCCCGCACCAAAACATTTAGATCATAGCCTTGCTTTAATGCCTCTTCAACAACAAGGCGACCGGTTCTACCAGTGGCCCCTAAAATGAGTATTTTCATAATATTTATTTACTTGTTTGTTAATTCATTTATTGAACACAAACCATTTTTATCTTTTTATTTTATGACCTGCTACAACACTTTATAAATCTGGCCGGTTTGTCCGCCCAGCACGCTTTTGATATAAGCCTGTGTAACCCGGCTCATGGTAACCGGAACGTGTCCCGGGAAATATGAAAAATAGGCTGTGGAGTCTTCAACGATATCAGGACCGACCGCATTGATACGCACCCCGTTCTCCAGTTCTATTGCTGCGCCCTTTACAAATCCATTGATCGCTCCATTCATCGTACTAATGTTTGCCCCCATTACAATCGGATCATCTGCTAATGCGCCTGATGTTAAAGTAAACGACCCTTTTGGATTAATGTACTGCTGGCCGATTAACACCAGATTGACCTGGCCCATTAATTTACTGTTAACGCCAATCCTGAAATCAGCATCCTTCATAAATGCTAAAGGCCCGAACTGCGCGTCCCCGGCAGCGCAAATTAAGGCGTCAAATTTTCCGACCTGTTTGTAAAAGTTTTCTATCGACTCGGTTGATGATATATCTACTTGTATATCGGCGCTTTTAGAACCTGCCTTAATTACTTCATGATCTTTTTGTAATGCGGCGGTTACGTGTTTTCCAATGGTACCTGTGGCACCTATAATTAAAATTTTCATTTTCACTTTTTTTTAACAAAACTAGTCCATAACTTTACTTTTGTCAAGTAATGGCACATTTGTCAAGTATTGACATTTAAGACACTAATACTCATTATCAATATGTTAGCAGAAAAAATAATTGAAAAAAAAGTAGAGCTGGATTGTGATTGCTCAATAATAGGATCAATCAGTATCATAAGCGGCAAGTGGAAACCCGTTATTATCTGGATGTTATTATCAGGCCCCAGGCGATTTGGTGAGCTCCATAAAGGAATTCAAGGTATAGCACTAAAGGTATTATCCAGACATTTAAAAGAACTGGAAGCTGACGGTATCATCAATCGGAAGGTATATGCCGAAGTCCCGCCAAAGGTGGAGTATACACTCACTGAAAAGGGGATGTCGCTCAACGATGTGATGCAGCTATTAGCAGAATGGGATAAAAAGAATAGAGTAGCCGAATAAGACATTTTACCACTGTTTTGTGGGAACAGCGGGAGTAACAACCATTGCAATTACTTGTACCTCAAGATGTAAATACAAAACTCTGAATTTTCGTAAAACAATTGTAAAACAAAAATCAAATACCCAAGATAAAAATTAGTATAAATAATAGTGAAAGAACAACGATTAACCACTTTAATACCAAGTTAAATTATCAAGATTTGGGATATTTTTTGATATTCCGCAGGGTATTAGATATTGCTTATTCCACCGTCGACAACCATATCAGACCCTGTCATAAAGGAGCTTTCATCAGAGGCAAGAAAGACTGCAGCTGATGCAGCCTCCTCGACACGCCCAAGCCTAAGCATCGGGACATAATTTGCGTAATGCGTATGAAGTGCGTCAAGGTCTTCACGTGTTTTTGCCTGGCGCTCCATGATTGCCGTAGGAAATGGCCCGGGGCTTAAAAGATTGGCGCGAATGCCGCTGTCTTTAAATTCTGCTGCCCAGGTACGAACAAAGGAACGCAGCGCCGCCTTCGCGCCGGCATAGGCTGAATGATTGGCAAGACCCATATAATGCATTGCTGAAGAAACAAGGATGATCGAGCCGCCGCTCTCCATCAGGGGCAGCATCTTTTGGGTAAGGAAAAGCGGGCCTTTTGCCATCAGATCAAATGAACGATCATAATGATCTTCGGTAATTTCACGAAGAGGTACTTGTTCGGTGAAGCCTGCATTTGATACCACGATGTCCACTTTACCTTTTGCTTTCCTGACAACATCAACAACACGATCAAGGTCTGAGAGTTTCGCGGCATCAGCCTGTATAGGCGTAATATTTCCGCCAATGATTCTGACCGCTTCATCTAAGGCCTCTTTTCTTCTGCCGAAGATAAACACCTCCGCACCTTCGTCAACAAAACTCTTGGCAATGGCAAGTCCTATGCCACTTGTACCTCCGCTGATAACAGCTATTTTATTTTCTAATCTCATAATATGATCAAATTTTTACAAGGCAAATTTCTGGATATCTGGTGGAAACTGACAAGGAAATTTGGCGCAAAATACTCGTGATAAATGTCACGGAAATACTGTTTACCACCAGGTGTATTAAAAAAATAATCCTGCATATTTAGCCTGTAGTATAAGGACCACAGTTTTAAAATATGCAGGATTATCCGTATTAGTCTCTAAACGGTGCAAGGTTAACAGACCCGCCGTCAACCAGTATTTCATTTCCGATCACAAATGAGGATTCGTCTGAAGCAAGATATACCACAGCTTTTCCTATGTCTTGCGGTTGCCCAATACGGCCTGCGGGAATACCAGCTACCAATTGCTTTTTAACCGCCTCGACCCGGTCAGCCTGAACAAACTTTCCGAATACCGGTGTTTCCGTCGCGCCGGGTGAAACCACATTCACCCTTATTTTTCGTGCCAGCAGGTCTAATGAAAAACCTTTGGCCCAGGCAATGACCGCAGCTTTTGCACCCCCATAAAGCGATAGTGCAGGCAGCCCTACGTGCCCGGCATTGGAACCAATCAGGACGATTGAGCCGCCATCATTCATATAAGGCAGTGCCTTGTGGACGGTGAAATAAACGCTCTTTAAATTAAGGTCCATGGTCAGGTCATAATCTTTCTCTCCAATATCCACAACGGAACCCAGGTTTGCGCCTGTTGCGGCCCCGCCAGCATTGGCTACCACTATATCGATCTTCCCAAATTTTTCATAGGTCTGCTTAAAAACGCGCTCAAGGTCTTCCAGTTTGGTCACATCCGCGCTGATAGCGATAAAATTATCGCCCAGCTGTGCAACCGAACTGTCCAGCGTTTCCTGTGTCCTGCCAACTATCGCTCCCTTTGCGCCTTCGATTTGAAATTCTTTGGCGATACCAAAACCGATACCGCTGTTTCCACCGGTTATTACGGCTACTTTATTTTTTAGTCTCATGATCTTTAATTTTAATCCAACACAAAAGTAGATCAATAAGTTTGTGCGGTACGAGGAGATATGACGCAAAATGTATGTGATAATAGTCACGGCAGTAATCATCAATATCCTCTTTTTGGGCAAGCAGGCTTGGGTGACGATCCGTTACAGATGGTATATTATAAGTGGTTCTGGACTATACCTCGCTAAAATTTTTGCGGTAGTTACCTGATTGGTAGTCCTTATCATCTTAATACCATTTTCATGGTTTAGATTGCGCTTAGGATGATTTATTAATAAATTTGTTAAACAGGGTTAGTCATGTTTGAAGCATTTGAAAAATATTTAAAGGAAAAAGCTGATTTGGATGCAGAAGAAATTAATGCTGTCCGGGCCGTTAGTATGGAGAAAAAGGTCAGAAAAAGACAATACCTTTTGCAGAACGGGGATGTTTGTCATAATAATTGCTTTATAGTAAAAGGGTGCCTTCGCATGTACACGGTGGGAGACGATGGAGTAGAGCATATCCTACGTTTTGCAGTTGAAAACTGGTGGATAAGTGATCGTGAAAGTTATAATAATGGAAGTCCGTCCAAATGTAATATAGATGCCCTGGAAGATTGTGAGGTTATATTGATCGATAAACCTGATTTTCTTAACCTGTTAACAACAATACCCAAATTTAAAAACTTTATAGACAGTCTTTTGGCAAGGAGTTACGACGCTATTCAAAACAGGGTAATGAGTGCGATCAGTTACACTACGGAAGAAAGGTACCAGAATTTTATAACACGTTTCCCGGATATTTTCAATCGTGTTCCTTTGCATATGATCGCTTCCTATTTAGGCGTTTCAAGAGAAACTTTGAGCCGCGTCAGAAGTCAGTACGTTAATAAATAATCCATTTGCATATAACAATTTGCAGGGGGCATCGCCTTGTTTCTCCAGCGACTTCAATGAATCCGATGCGCTCAGGAATACATATACTTTTTTGATTAGCTTTTATCGCTTTGGCAACAATGTTAAAGCCACAAGGAAAAGAAGTACCGCCGATGAAGAGGGAAGCCAGCGCGCCTAGTAAACTATCACAATTTAGAAAATTTAATAAATCTTAAAACTATTTCATCGGTGGATAATGCCTATTGGTAAGGTAAAAGTCACTATTGAACAAAAAAGGAAAATTCCTTCCTAAAATATTTTTTCCTTTATCCAAAATTATAAAACATGATTTTGAGAAACTTATTCCTGACCGCGCCTTTAATGCTGTTTTTTTGCTTTGGTTGCCATGCGCAAATCAAAAACAATCAAAAAGCAATCATAATTCCTTTTGAATCTCCCAGGTGGGACACTACTGGCGCAAAAGCGGAATTTGTCACTTACAAAGGTGTAAAGGCTATTAAAATGCACCCCAAGGGAGGACAAATAAATATTAAAGGATTAATCTTTACCAACGGCACAATTGAGTTCGATACGCAGCCGATCGATGCGGAAACAAGGGGTTTTGGTCCGATAGGCATATACTTCCGCCAGCAGAATGCAAAGGAAAGCGAATACGTTTATCTGCGTACCAAAAGGGATGACAGCAAGCGTGACGATGACGATATCCAGTATGCACCGGTCATAAATGGTGTGCTGCTATTTAATATGATGTCGCCTTATGATGGGCCGGCACCTGTACACAACAAGGAATGGAACCATGTTAAGCTGATAGTTTCCGGTATGCAAATGCGCGTGTATGTAAATGATATGAATGAGCCTGTATTGGAAATTCCAAGATTGGAAAGCATCAGTAAAGCCGGAACAATTGGATTTGACGGGCTTGCCTATTTTGCAAACCTGACAGTTAAGCCAAATGATGTAGGAAATTTATCTGCCCTGGAAGGAATAGATCCTACTAAACATGATATGAACTACATCCGTAATTGGGATATTACTGCCTCAAGCATCATGGGACGGGGAAAAGAATTAACCACCGATGATCTACCAAAAGATTCTACCCAATGGAACAAGATCACTGCGGAAAGGCGCGGGGTTATCAACTTATCCCGAAAATTTGGAGCAAGCGACACCGGCCGTTACGTTTGGTTAAAAACCACCATTAATTCAACAAAGGATCAGGTTATGCAGATGCAACTTGGTTTTTGTGATGAAGTGTACGTTTTCGTGAATAAAAAATTAGTTGATGCGGATAAAAATCAATTTGGGCTGCCGCTCGCGAAGTTTCCGAATGGGTGTCTGAATATTGATAATTCGATGGTAAACATCCCGCTTAAAGCCGGAGCTAATACTTTATTAATCGGTGTGGTCAATAACTTTTACAGTTGGGGCATTATCGCCAGACTCAGGAATTTAAGCGGAATTACACTAACAAATTGAAAGACATGAAAAGGTAGGAGCATATGAATTATTCAATTTTACAATTATAAAGCATATTGTAAATGGTTTATAATTAATCAATTACAGATAATTTAAGTTATATCAGCGCTACTTTACAATCGACTGTAAATTTTGAAGCCGATTAATCTCTTTACTTAAAATTGCCAATTTTCTGCTACGGTAATTTTAGCTTTTCAAACTTTATATTTTTCCGATCCGATATGAAAACAGCATAATTTATTCCAATTCTATTTTCTACCATAAAAGCAATGCATTTAAATCGCTGCTAAGGCTTTAATTTTTCAAGTTTAATCTTTTCAGGTTTCCGGATGAAACTGCAAACAATAAATCCATTATCACTCGCCGCAACATGGAGTCGGGTTAAAAAGCAGTATCCGCGATAGTAAGCTTAGATTTCCTTATAAAATATCGCGCTTCTCTCATGGTTGTACTTACTCAGCTGCCTGCAACAACTCTTTACTATTGACAGGCGCTAATTCATGACCAAACATTTTTAATACCTGGTTTGTCTTTTCTAAATTCAAATTACCCTTTCCTTGCTCTATCTTTCGAATAACAGTCAGGGCAACGCCTGCTTTTTCAAACCACTTAATTAAGATTCGACCTTGCATTAGCTGATGGCTTAACCACCTAAAAATATCATCGGTTAATACAAATATGATATTCGGTCGATCAGAGACGGACTACTTTTTGATACTACCCTGATGTTCTATAACGCCTGTTTGATTATTTTGAGAATGTTGATGGCCACACGAAAATAGACAAAGCAACGCGAATCCCGATAGATAAAGGAATTTACATAACTGCCATTGGTAGGTACGCATCATTGCCAAGCTGTGTTTTATATTTTCGGCAAAATAACGTTTTCAGGTCGACTTAACCAATCTAACAATAAATCAAGGGTCAACTTTATATAAATCTACTCAACATAATGATTTTTAGCATAGATTTTACCGAAATTGCTTCGCATATGACACGAAAAAGCTGGCAATTTTTTAACTTTAACAGAATAACCCGCCGGCTCATGAAGTATTTACTTTTTCTGTCGCTCCAGTTACTGATGATTTTGCCCGCAAGCGCACAGAACCATCAGCTTGACAGTCTTTCTGCAGCCTATGCCAGGGCTAAAACTGATACCTCCCGGGTGGATATTTTGATTGAGCTCGGCGACCTGTACGCACAAAATAAACCAGACTCGGAATTATTTAAAGCCCGACAAGCACTATTTATCAGCCGGAAGGCTAAATATCCAATGGGCGAACGCAGGGCCTTAAAACAAATGGCAGAAGCTTACCAGTTTATGGGCAATTATCCGCTGGCATTGCAATTTTACCTGGAACGATTAAAGCTTGATGAGCAATACCTGGGTTCTGAAGAAGAAGTAGTTACCCTGTTAAGTGTGGCCAACCTTTATTTATCCGAAAAGGATTTTCAGCAGGCACTTAATTATGCAAAAAAAGGCGAAGAACGGATCAATCGCGGTCAGTTCAAAGATTATCGCTGGTACAACGATATGGTTTTCAGTGAGATATATGAAAAAATGAATAATCCTCGCCAAGCATTGGTGTATGATGACCTCGCTTACCGGCTTGCGCTGGCCAATGGTAATAAAGCATGGTTGGGCATGTCACTAAACAATACCGGTAACGCCTACCTTAAAGCAGGCAACTTACCACAGGCCCTGCGGCATTATCGCCTGGGCATTCCTCATCTTTTAGCCGGCCAGAATGCCAGTTTTCTGTGCGAGAGCTACCAGGGAATAGCCACGATCAAGTTTCGCTCAGGCCAGCCGGATTCGGCGTTGGTTTACGCTAAAAAATCGCTGGCCCTGGCTATCGACCGTAACTTTAGTGAAAAATATATCAGGGCATGCGAATTGTTAACTGAGGTGTATAAAAAGCAGCATCAACCAGATAGTGCACTAGCCTACCTAAGCAAGGTTGTGGTAATGAAAGACTCCGTTTATAGCCAGGAGAAAGAAAAACAAATAGCCAGCCTCACATTAGCCGAGCAATTACGGCAAAAAGACCTGTTGGAAGAAAAAGCTGAAAAAGACCGCCACCGCACCTATGTACTAAATATGTTATTGATTGGGTTACTCATCCCTTTTTCCTTTCTGGTGAGCCTGGTAATGAGTAAAAGAAAAATGCATCCAAAAATAGTCGCATTCTCGGGTGTGATCTCGCTATTGCTGCTTTTCGAATATCTAACGATTCTGCTGCACCCCGCCGTTGAACGTTGGACAGATGATTCCCCTTTCCTGGAGATCATGATATTTGTTGCCGTGGCAGCAGTACTGACACCTGCGCATCACAGGTTGGAACATTGGATGCTGACTAAATTAACGGCGCACCATCATCACCCCGCGGCCATGCCACCGGTACAGCCACCTCAAGCTGAAACTACCGCAGATTCTCCCGAGCCCCTTTTATAGATTAGGCTTTTTCTTAGGATCGGGAACGGCTACTGTATCTGAAAGCATAGCCGGTTGAAACAAGTCAATACTTTCTGCAGATTGCTCGGTCGCTTCATGCGTAACCTCATCATCCTTGCTTTCTTCGTTTTCTGGTTCAATTATCATCACTTCTCCATTTAAGAATTTATATCTAATTTAAGGATATTCTTTATAAACTCCTAATAATTAGCCATTTACTTTCATATTGTGTATTTATTCACACTTATGAGAATTTGCTTCAATGAAATCAAGCTTAGTGAAGCGCGATCAGCCTGAAATGAGCCGACATCAAAACGACTAATGCTTACCATTAAATCAATCCCCCATATTGCTGTTTATACCCATTTGGGGCTTATATAACTGTGGAGTGGAGGTGTTTCATTTAATATAATTTTTGAGCATAAGGTATCAGGCGGAACATTTTAAATAAGCTGTCGCACTTTGCAATACCAGCTGTGCCATTCAATTTAAAATACCAAAACTCCTCCAGATCGCCATCATTCATGGTCATTTGCGTAACACCTTGAGATTTGTGTTCGGCTAATTCCCAATTGGCTATAACTTTATAGTTAACCCTATTTTTGTAGCTAAAACATGCCGTACGGTCAACGCTGAAAAGTGGTATATCGGTTACAGTTTGTGTAATTTCGTAATCTTTATATTGTGAGAATTTAATAGGCTCATCAGCCTTATCGCGTAAATCTGCTCCTAATATCAACGGTCGTTTATCAGCAGGCACTTTTGCTACAGCATTTAAAGCTAATAATGACGCTGCTTTATGCGCGCCATGTGTTGAGGGTACGGGTAAAAGGCAAAATACCAGGTCATAATGATTATCAGCAAGCAGTTGATCCAACTTTTTATTAACTGCCTTTACATTCCAGCTGGTATCCAATGGGTCATGCTCATTTAAACCATAGTGACTATCCCGCTGGTCCATGAAATAATAATGTGCCACTCCTAAAATATTTCCGGCATTTTTTAACTCCTGTTTCCTGATCCGGGGTAGCTCATTCCTACCCGTTTTCTCATTTGTAAGCGCAACACCATAATAATTTTCGGCCAGCGTAGCATATTTATACCCGGCTTCACCATCGGTAATCACAAAAAGATCAATTATTCCATGATGCTCTTTGGCAATTTTATATAAGGTTACCGAAAACACACTTTCATCATCTGGATGAGCGATAACTACCAGTACATGAGGGCCTTTTCCATTATTTTGAGCATTTACATTTATACGAATGAAACAAAGAAAAACAAGTAGAATAGTATACCGAAGAATTAGGAAACGCAGCATATTTTATGAATATCATACAAATTTATTATTTATTCTATTAAATCTATAGGCATTATAGAATATAATGTATATATTTGCCAACATAATGAAAGAATTTATTTTGCTGACCTCATAATAATTGTCTTCTCATCACTAGGTTTATAATTGGTTGTAAAGGGTTCCTGCTCATCAGGAGCCCTTTCTTTTTTGTGACCTTTTGAATGTATTGTCAATCAATATTCATATTAGTCTATAAAATCTATAGATTTACTTGATTTTATTATACGTGTTTGTATATTTGTTGCAGACTTGTAAAGTTTCACATAATAACCCTATAATGTTTACTATCACACAAAAGGTCTTTTCCCCGGGCTTGCTCATTAAAAACCAGCATACTGCGTTTGCCGGTTTCTTTTATTGTTGTTGTTGATCTGATACAGGGCCTGTCCCCACTCCTCTTTAACCATATTTTTAATATTACCGCATGCGGCTTATGACAAATCAACCGGTCTGATTTTCGGCTGACAAAGTTGAAAGTTTCCCACGATTTGCAGCTATATGATGGTACAGATTCAATCATACCACTTAATCAACAACATGAAAACAATTCACCTTAAACATCAATATTTCAATCATTTCTTTATTGCAACTTTACTTATAACTGCTTTAGTACAAAGCTCGTGCAAGCAAAAGCAAGCTTCAGTGCAATTAAACCCTTTAAAAACACAGGCACAACTCCAACTGGACAGCACCGCTATAAAACTGAGTAATGATACAGCTATAAAAAGCGCTGAAAATGAAGTCATAAAATTATATAAGCAGGATTCAACCTATAAAATTCCTGATGCACAGGCAACTTTAAAACAGGATATTGAAAGGCTGGCTTATGCCGCTATTGAAGAAACCAGCATAAAATACTCGGCAGAACCTCAGTTTTTATGGATAGACCATGCACCACGTAATTGGAACGGCCTGGATGTTCCGGGCTCACAATTTGGTCTTGATAACCCCGATAATGTTTATCGTACAGCTTATTTAGATAGCACATCGCAATACGAGATCCATTTACATCATCTTGAAAAAGCACCTGTACAGGAATCATTTGAATGGTTTGATGGCAATACAGGATCTATCACCACCACCAAGCACCTGGGCTTTGTACAGGTTAAAGACCTGAAGCCTGAAAGTAATGGCGATTATATACTTACTGCCGGCCCGCAGGCAGAGCCAACTAACCCTAATCATTTACAGATCAGCAAACCACTTGTAAATATTATCTACAGGAACACATACTCAAACTGGGCTGACCAAACACCGGTGGTTATAACTGTAAAAAGAGTTAGCGGCAAAAGATTCCCGGCGATATCACAACCTGAATTGGTTACCCAATCGGTGGCTACGTTTAAAATATTTTCAGCTTTTCTTCTAAAAATTAAGGCACTCACTACTACCGTGCCTGTAAACACTTTAAGGAAACCTTTTTCAAGAGATGGCGGCTGGGGATTTGCTGTAGCCGGGCGGTTTAAGATAAACAAAGATGAAGCATGGGTGATCACGCTTAACCCAAAAGGTGCAAAATATCTTGGATTTGAGCTTGCGGATCCATGGTTGGCCTCATTGGAATATATACAACACTCCAGTAGTTTAAATATCACCCAGGCTAAACCCGATATGTATGGTAATTATACCTATGTAATAGCGGCAGTTGACCCCGGCATACATAACTGGCTGGATACACGCGGCCTAACAGAGGGCAGCCTTTTCATCAGATGGCAGGCATTCACTGACAATGTAAAAGCAATTGATGATGCCATTGTAAAACAGCAGGTTGTTAAACTGGCCAACCTGGATCAGGCATTGCCGGGCGATATAGCTAAGGAAACACCTGAATCGGGCAAAGATATTTTAACGGAACGGGCACAAACCTATCAACGCCGTTTAAATCCGTAATAATTAATAACAACTAACACATATTTTACTAAAAAACATCCAACATAAGTACCAATGAATTTAATATCTCAACATAAAAAAGTTAAAAAGTTGTCTAAATATAGCGCCTCATTAATCCTGCTCACTGTAGGGCTTACCAGGGCCAATGCTCAATCTGTTTACCCTACAGGTGTTACCGTTTATGATCCGGCACGCGCTTATAACAGCTACATTATATTTAGCGCCCCTGATAATAAAACCCATCTTATTGATATGAACGGCAATGAGATACATACCTGGAATTATGCAGGTTTCCCCGGTGAATTACTTGACCCCGCAGTAACCGGAGGAAAAAAAGGCAACGTGCTGATACAATATGAAAGTATTAAAGGCATCGGGACATCAGAAACTCCCGGGCAAACCATCTTCCGCAATAAAAGTATAGCAGAGCTTAACTGGGCCGGTGACGTGGTATGGAAATGGGGCGATAAAGCGCCTGATAGTACTGCCCGCCAGCATCATGACTGGCAACGCCTGCCTAACGGCAACACGTTGGTACTTGCCAACCGCCTGCGCCCTATACCAGGTTTTAAACTACCAAAGCTGCTTGATGATATTATTTATGAGGTAAACCCTGACGGGGATATTGTATGGACATGGAATGCCTCTGACCACTTAAAGGAATTTGGCTTTACCCCAGAGGAACTTGAACTGGTTAAGAACTCATCAGATGCAGATTACCTGCACGTAAATAACATGACATCGCTTGGGCCAAACCACTGGTATGATAAAGGTGATGAGCGTTTTAACCCGGATAACATCCTTATCGACTCGCGCAATGCCAATTTTATTATTATTATTGACAAAAAAACAGGCAAGGTAGTATGGAACCTTGGCCATAATTACCCTGCCATAAATCAACGAAATTCATCAGTGCCTAGGCCTGTTGACCAGATCAGCGGCCAGCATGATGCCCACCTGATTGAAGAGGGGCTGCCTGGTGCCGGTAACCTGATTGTATTTGATAACCAGGGCGAGGCGGGCTACCCATCGGCAACATTGCAGCCAACAGGTGGTTCGCGTGTGTTGGAGATAGACCCGGTTACTAAAACAATTGTATGGCAATACACTGGTCAGGATTCGGATGCACCTACCTGGAGCTTTTACAGTTCATTCATCAGCAGCGCGCGCAGGTTACCAAACGGCAATACACTGATTGATGAAGGTATGCATGGGCGTTTCTTTCAGATCACACCTAAAGGGGAAATTGTATGGGAATACGTAAACCCTTATTTCGGACGTTCGCCAATAGGCGGTATTTCCAGAACGGTGCGCTCAAACTGGGTTTACCGTGCTCAGCCGGTTCCTTACAACTGGGTTCCGGATGGTACTGCGCATGCTGAAAAAGCAATAAAAGTAGTAGACAATGCAACCTTTAGGGTTCCGGATAGTCAATAACACCATATAAGGCCTGCTGTTACGGCAGCGGGCCTTATAAAAGAAACAAATTTTATAATTTATAGCGTCATGGCCTTTCGATATTATTTCCTGTTTCTCCTGTTTGGCATTTGTTCTTTAACCAGCACAGTTAAAGCACAATCGCCTGTTTATTTAGCTGCTGTTGAAAAGCAGCTAAAAAACACCATTGAGAAACCAATGGTTGCAGAAAATTTGGATGACAACCTGAGCAAACCACAACAAAGAAAAAGGCTGATGGTGTATCTCAAAGGTATTGAAGCAGCGGATGTAAACTATAATCAAGCCCGGGTGAGGCATTTGTACAAGCTGGCAAATTTGTTTACAAAACTACGTTTGTACCCGCTTGCGATGAAATGCTTTTTTAAAACTATTCAGCTTGACGCGGATAGCATTAGCACCGGAGATCTGCCTATTACATCTGTTGATGATTCTGCCCTGGAAAAACAAGTTAATCTGCTGGGGCCGGATACCAATAAAAATGTAAGAAGCAAAGCTATCAGCTGCGATAGGATCATTAACACCTTTAATGATGGTAAAACAGCAATCGCTTTTGCTTTAATATTCCACGTTAAACAACCGGTGAGGGGGAAACCTAAGATATTTAAATTCGCAAATACCGGCCATACCTTTATCACACTTATTAAGTATAATTCAGATTCAACTTACGCATCTATTTCCTTTGGATTTTATCCTAAAAAAGATAACCTGCTATCGGCCACGCCTATATTGCCTTCTACTTCCTCCACATTTAAGGACGACTCGGAGCATGCATGGGACGAGGTTGTTGGCAAATTCATATCAAAACGCCGCTTTGTGAAAATATTGGCACTTACCGAACAATACAATAACGTTGCTTATCATCTTTCAAAAAATAACTGCACGGATTTTGGTTTAAAGGCAGCGGCACTGGCCGGACTTGATATCCGGGACACGAAAGGCAGCTGGCCACTGGGCAGCGGTAACAACCCCGCGATTACCGGGCAAAGTATCCTCGGCGGAAAATTCGACAATGCCGATACCGGCGATACAAAAGATCTGCTGATCAATTTAAATAACTGACATATATGGATAATTTCAAAATATTAAAAGAATTGATAGCAACGGCTGAAAAAGATGCCGTTGTTTTTTATGGAAAAGGAAATAACGCCGCTGGTACCCGCCTGCGTTTAACGCTGCAGCAAATTAAAGTTTCCGCTACAGCGATCCGCCAGGAAATAGCGGAGCAGAAAAGGAGGAAATAATGGATAAAAATACTTTTGACACCATTTACGAAAGGTATTGGCTATCTATATATACATCAACTTTTAAACGTTTATCTAATCCTCAAAAGGCATCGCAAATAACGCAGGAAGCATTTTTTCAGCTATGGTTAAAAAAAGAAGAGGTAAAGGGGGATGATGTGATAATTTTTTTGTTGAAAGCAGCAAAAAAAGAAGTTTTTAAGCTGATGGAAAAGGAATGCATTTACATTATAAATCCGCCACGTATGATATTGGGAGAGATATTGCTGCCGGGTGCCAATTAAAAAACATCCGGAACTGAGCAAATTTGCTGCTCAGCCCCGGATATGTTATCTTCTTTTACGGCTAAGTTCCTGTAATGTATTTGCCAATACATCAATTTCGGCACAAGTATTATAAAATGCCAGTGAAGGCCTTACGGTGCTCTCCACACCAAAGCGGCGCAAAATAGGCTGCGCGCAATGATGCCCTGAACGTACGGCGATTCCCTGTTTATTCAACTCAGTACCTACCTCTTCAGTTTTATAGCCCTCTAATACAAATGAAAGTACGCTTGCTTTCTCAGCAGCAGTACCTATCAGGCGTATACCCGGTACTTGCTTCAACAGGCTTGTGGCATATTCAAGCAGAAAATGTTCGTACTGCGCTATAATTCCCATACCAATGCGGGTAACATAGTCAATGGCGGCACCTAAGCCAACTGCATCGGCAATGTTTCCGGTACCAGCTTCAAAACGGCCCGGTGCATCATGATATGTGGTATGCTCAAAAGTAACATCCTTTATCATGTTGCCGCCACCCTGCCATGGTTGGGTGGCATTCAATAAACCTTCCTTACCGTATACTACACCAATACCTGTGGGCCCAAATACTTTATGGCCTGAAAAGACAAACCAGTCGGCATCCAACGCCCGTACATCAACAGGCATGTGCGAAACGGATTGCGCGCCATCAACCAACACCTTTGCCCCGGCCGAATGCGCGATCTGCACTATCTGCGATACTGGCGTTACTGTTCCCAACGCGTTTGATACCTGTGTAAAGGCAACCAGTTTGGTTTTAGGGGTAATCAGTTTTAAATATTCATCCAGCAGGACCTGACCGTCATCATCAACAGGAATAACCTTTATCTTCAGATTCTTTTTAGCGGCTAGTTGCTGCCATGGAACAATATTGGCGTGGTGCTCCAGGTGGCTTACAATGATCTCGTCACCTTCATGCAGATTTTGCTCGCCCCAACTTTTTGCTACCAGGTTTATGGCTTCTGTTGCGCCACGTACAAATATGATCTCATTTACCGACCCTGCATTAAGGAAAGCCTGCACCTTTTTGCGGGCACCTTCATAGGCATCTGTAGCACGGGCGGCAAGCTCATGCGCGGCACGGTGGATATTGGAGTTCTCGTGCTCATAAAAATAGCTGATACGGTCAATAACCTGCTTTGGCTTTTGCGTGGTAGCGGCGTTATCCAGCCATATCAGTTGTTTGCCATTAACATTTTCTGAAAGTATTGGGAAATCCTTCCTGATAAAATTTACATCAAAGCCCGGAACTGTGGCCGCTGGCTTATCCTTTAAAAAATAATAGGCCGCCGCGTCTGTACCAAAACCGCTTGCAGGTATTTGTGGTGCTTGCGATGGCGTGCTGATATGATTTAATATATCATGCAATTGTTTTTCAAAAGGCTGCTCCTGTTGAAAAGGCAGATGAAAAAGGCTTTCAGGAACCAGTTCAAAAGGCAAAAAGCTACGCCCAAGGTCATGCTCCTCGGGTTGAATGGAGGCATTTAAACCAGGATCATTGAAACTGGTTTGTGGGTTCTCCAAATTTACCGCATTACCATGATGGATAGCCGATGGAGAAACACCACTACCGGCTACCGATACAGGCGGTTTAGCCGCATCGTAAGGATTAATATCAGGCAAGGCAATATCTTCATTAGGCTGCGCTTTAAAGAACTGGTTGGCCAGTCTTTGCAGCTCCTCAATATCGGGTAAATTACCGGGGTTAATATTTGTACTCATGGTAATTTCCTAAATCAACATCTTCTAAAACAGCGATAGCATCATCTACCAATACTGCTAAAGAGCAATATAGTGATACCAGGTACGATGCAATAGCCTTGTTATTTATGCCCATAAAGCGAACAGAAAGGCCCGGCGACTGCTCACCAGGTAAGCCCGGCTGGAACAAGCCAACCACACCCTGCCTGCTTTCGCCAGTGCGTAAAAGAATGATTTTGGATTTATTATTTTCTATAGGCAGTTTATCAGATGGGATAAGCGGTATACCCCTCCAGGTAATGAACTGTGAACCAAAAAGAGAAACTGTTGGCGGTGGTACGCCTCTGCGGGTACATTCCCTGCCAAAAGCGGCAATAGCTAACGGGTGAAGTAAAAAGAACCCCGGCTCTTTCCAAACTTTGGTGATCAGCTCGTCCAGATCATCTGGTGTAGGCGGGCCTAATCTTGTTTTAATTTTTTGGCTTGGAACAACACTGTGTAATAACCCATACTCCTGGTTATTGATCAGTTCGCTTTCCTGGCGTTCCTTGACAATCTCAATAGTTAAACGAAGTTGCTCACTGATCTGGTTGTAAGGCTTACTGTACAGATCTGAAACACGTGTATGCACATCCAACACGGTGTTTACCGCGCTTAAGTTATACTCACGTGGGTTTTCAACGTAGTCAACAAATGTTGATGGCAGTTCACGCTCATCACGCGAAGAGCAGTCGACCTCTACATTCTGCGCATCTTTTACTTTGTTTAAGCGATATACGCCTGATTCAACCGGCACCCAGTTGAGCAGTTGCGGCAACCAGCGCGGTGTAATTCTTGATAATTGAGGAACAGTACGTGTAGCAATGGCTAACTGCCTCGCAGCAACATCGCCTAATGCGGTTTGTTTTGGTTTTTGATCTGCCATGGTAATAGGGATTGATGGAAAATTGCTTTTTGTTTTTTATAATATATACTTATTACAATTATAGCAATTTACACTACCAAATACATAGACTTATTAGTCTTTATTTTACAATAGTCAAAAATCATGTCTATCTTCTCCAAGCCATCAGGGGCATCCGCTATTATTTTATTTTTTTTCGATGATTTAAGCCCCAATTAACCAGGCTATCCGTAACCGGAAATACACTCAACCCATATTCTGTTATAGCATAACTTACTTTTACAGGCTTTGTATCCAACACTGTCCGGGTTACCAGCAAATTAATTTCGAGCTCTTGCAGCTCTTTTGAAAGCATTTTCGCGGATATGCCATCAACTTCCCTTTGAATTTTTTTGAAGGTGTTGATTTCTTTAATATGGTTATTGAGGTGCCGCATGATCCTTAATTTCCACTTTCCACCTAAAATTTCCAGGCTGTCACGAATGGCTCCTAATTCCTGTTCACACGTAACATCTTGTCTGCCTTCATTCTCCATATAACAAATATATGATAGTTAACAATAAGTAACTAGTTACCTTTTGTTAACCGATAAAGAAAGTAAGCCAATCCACTTTAATTTTGAAATTACAAATAAATAAGCAAATGAAAGAACTTGATTACTATGTGTTAGATGTATTTACCGATTGCCAATATAAAGGCAACCAATTAGCTGTGGTTTGTATAAACGAAGACCTTGACCCGGATCAGTATCATGATATCGCGAGGGAGTTTGGTTATTCGGAAACTTCTTTTGTACATTATTCTGAAAAAGAAAATATGTTTAAGGTACGGTCATTTACACCTGCTAAATTTGAGGTGACCGGCGCAGGGCACAACCTGTTGGGAGCAGTTTGCCTCGCCTTGTTAAAAGGATGGGATATCTTTAAAAATCAGGGAGGTGCATCAAGGGTTAAAATTAAGGACATTGAAATCCCTTTACGAATAACAGAAAAGAACGGGCTCCCTTATGTTGGTATGCAACAAAGACCAGCTAATATTATTGGAACTGTACCTGCGGAGATCATTTCGGAAGCTATAGGATTAAGCCTTGACGATCTTTTATTAAACGGTTGGGCCATTAATATTGTAAAGACCGAGGTGGCGCATTTAATGGTACCTGTTAGTAACCTATCAGCATTAAAAAATGCTACCCTAAACAAATCGCTTTTGAAGCAGGCCTCAAATAGGTTTGGCTTTGAAGGCTGCTACCTGTTTACAACAAATGGGGTAGATAATGACACAGTAGCTGAATGCCGCTTTTTTAATCCCAGCATTGGCATAGATGAAGATCCGGCTACGGGAACTGCAGCGGGGCCGCTCGCCGGTTATCTTGAAAAGCTCGGCTTTATCAATAAAAATCAGGATTACAACTTTTTGCAGGGGAAATATATTAATCAATCATCCACAATACACGTAAATGTTGAACAACAGGGCATTTGGGTTAGTGGTTCATCAGTAATTACAATGTCAGGCAAATTATTTATATGATTTTTTAGCCGAAAAACCTTACATAAATCATGTTTTCTTCAATTTTTGTTTTATTCGTAATGATTTATGTTTATTAATATATTTTTTAATCCATTAAATCTATATATTTAGTAGTATTAATAAAATATTTATATATTTGCCATTGTAAAACAAACGCGATGAAAGCATTTCTACATTCATACAATGGTTTACTGACCTCCTCATGTACCAAAATGGTACAGCATACTACCTGTTGTTGTTACTAATAACACAACTTATTACCATTCATCTTATTGGTTAATACGTGAGTCTGAAGGCGAAGGCAATACTTATGCTCAGTCCTGACCTTTTTAATCTTAAAATTTAGCACCCAAAATGACCCTTTAAAAAAGACCCTGAAAAAATAAACCGACAAGGAAGCCTTGCCGGTAAATTACATGATGGATCAGCCCTGACTGCGAATCACATACTGATCATCAAAGCTTTATTAACGAACTAAATCATTAACATAAAACATTTAAATATATGGAAATATATATCCATGCCAAACACGTATTAAATAAGTTTCTAAAAGCCCTCCTGTTCTTAATTATACCATTCTCAGCTTTAGCGCAACAAGAAACCCCTATCATAAATTCAAGGCTTGAGGGAAAAGTAACCGATAGTATAACCAAACAACCCATAGGCGGCGTTACCCTTCGGATAAAGAACGTAACACACGCGGTTACCACTGGTAGCGATGGTCGCTTTACCTTTGTAACGGGCCAAAAATTCCCCTACACATTAGTTGTTAGCTTTGTTGGTTATAAAACTAAAGAGGTTGTAGCTAATGGTAGCCCATTGAACATACAACTCGCCGAAAATATAGCCGAGCTAAATAATGTTGTTATTGTGGGTTATGGCACGCAGAGAAAAACCGATATCACGGGCGCGGTAGGTTCAGTCCCTAAAAATATACTTAACCAGCCGGCAGCAGCATTTGATAATTTATTGCAAGGCGCTGTCCCGGGGGTTGCGGTAACGCAAAACTCAGGCCAGCCGGGCAGTACTGCTACCATAAGGATACGCGGTGGTAATTCCATATCATTTGGAAACGCACCTTTGTATGTAATAGATGGCTTTATCATTTATAATGATAACGACTATGTAAACGTAGGCTCAAACGGTACCAGTACAAATGCGCTTTCAACCATCAACCCTAATGATATTGAATCGATAGAGGTACTAAAAGATGCGTCGGCAACCGCAATTTATGGTTCACATGGTGCAAATGGCGTAGTTATCATCACAACTAAAAAAGGTAAAAAAGGAACCAATAACGTAAATTTCAGCAGTTATTATGGTACACAAAACGTTGCTAAAAGGCTCGATCTTTTAAACGCCTCGCAATGGGGATCGTTGGTTAACGACATTAACGTAAGTGATGGTGTTGCCAAAACTTATAGCGATGCGCAACTGGCAGCTTTAGGTACAGGATCGAACTGGCAAAATGCAGCATTGCGCAACGCGCCGGAGTTTAACGGTGAATTGAGCATATCCGGCGGTGACGAAAAATCAAGATACCTGGTTTCCGGAGATTACTTCAATCAAGAGGGCACCATTTTAAACACTGGTTTTAAAAGGTATTCGGCCAGGGTTAATTACGAAAAGAACGTTTCTGATAAATTTAAAATATCAACCAATGTATTCGGCAGCCAATCGATAGAGAATAAGCTGGTAGGGAGTACATACGGCAGCATAAACTTCAGCAATGCATTTGCGAGTTTAATACAAACCTCACCGGTAGCGCCGATTTTTAATGCTGATGGCAGCTATAATACCACCAGCCCCTACAACCCTACTCCAACCAACCCTTTGCAGGATATAACCGCAACTACTAATACTACCACGCTAACCCGTGTGTTAGGCAACGTGGCGGGCGAATATAAATTACTAACTGACCTTACCCTGAAAGTAACAGCCGGTATAGACTTGTTAAATACCCAGCAGGATTATTACGCGCCTTCAAATACATCAGGCGGTTATGCAGTAAGTGGTTATGCTTCAATTGGCGCAGGTAACTCATTAAGCTGGTTAAATGAAAACACGCTTACTTACGATCACGCTTTTGACAACACTCATTTCTTAAACATTTTAGCAGGTTATACCACACAGTATACCAAGTTTAATTCATCAGTAGCATCGGCCCAAAAATTCCCGAACAACCTTACTACTTATAACAACCTTTCGTATGCCGGTATTGCAAATTTGCCAACGTCACTTTTTTCGAGCCAGGCTTTAGATTCGTATTTAGCAAGGGTTAACTATTCATATGAACATAAATACAATGTAACCGTTTCTGCCCGTGCCGACGGATCATCAAAATTGGGTGCAAATAACAAATGGGGATATTTCCCATCAGCAGGTTTCTCATGGAATGTAAATAAGGAAGACTTTTTTAAGCCGCTTGAGCAAACCATTAACAGCCTTAAATTAAGGTTAAGCGCAGGCCAGACAGGTAACTCGGAGGTTCCGCCATATAGCTCATTAGAAGCTTTAGCGCCAACCAATTACTACTTCGGCAGTAAGCTGGTTACCGGTATTGCACCTGTACAAATAGATAATCCGGATTTGAAATGGGAAACTACTACCCAATATGACGGAGGTTTAGACCTTGGTTTATTTGATAACCGCATTAACCTAACCTTTGATGCGTATTATAAAAAAACGACAGACCTTTTGCTGAATGTACCATTGCCGCTTTATTCGGGCTATGCAAGCGAGCTTGAAAACGTAGGTAGTGTTGAAAACAAAGGTATTGAGCTGGGCATTAATACAGATAATATCAGATCTGAAAAATTCAGCTGGAAAACTAACCTGCAGTTTGCTACAAACAACAACAAGGTTTTAAGCCTGGGCCCAGGTGTTACCAGTTACTATCCGCTGGCGCCAACCGGGCAGGTTTCACCGGTTATTGTGCAGGTAGGTTTGCCTGTGGGTACTTTTTGGGGTTACTCAACCAACGGCCTTTTAACTGCTGCAGATATTGCGAAAGGTGTTCCGTTATTAAACGGCGTACCGCAAAAAGTTGGCGATACAAAATATGTTGATAGCAACCACGACGGCCAGATTACCACTGCTGATAAACACAACCTGGGCAGCGCGCAGCCAAAGTTTACAGGCAGTATCACCAATACATTTACTTACGGGCAGTTTGATCTGTCGGTATTCTTTACCGGTTCATACGGTAATAAGATCTTCAACCTGCTACAACAAACGTTAGAAAGACCAACGCTTACTCAAAATGCTTCAGCTAGCTTATTAAACAGATGGAGCCCATCAAACCCTAACGGTACTGTTGCCCGCGCTACTGATGCACCGGTGCCACAGGTTACTGACAGGTATATTGAGAATGGTTCATACTTAAAACTTAAAAATGCTTCACTGGGCTACACTTTCACTAATGGACTTGCCTCAAAAATTAAAGCAAAACAAATAAGGGTATATGTTTCAGCGCAAAACCTGGCAACTATTACCAAGTACAGCGGCCTTGATCCGGAAGTGAATTTTTATGACAACGATAACACCAAACAAGGTATCGACTACGGCACTTATCCGCCGGTAAGAACCTTCCTGGCGGGCGTTAATGTCACTTTTTAATTAAGATCTATAACACAACAAAATGAAAAAGATATCATCATATAAAATATTATTACTGCTGGTAACCGGGTCTTTAGGCACGCTGATGTCTTGCAATAAACTAACTGAAAATCCAAAATCAGTTATTGTTTCTTCCCAGTTCTATCAAACATCGTCAGACGCGACTTCGGCGGTAAATTCGGTATACAGCACATTAAACAGCGACCCTGCAGCCGATTTCCCTTTGTACGGCAGGCAGCTTAACTTATTGGTTGAAAACGCCAGCGATAACCAAACCTACAGCCCAAGTAATACCAACCCCGATGTAAGAGCATTGGGAACAGAAACCTACATATCATCAAACAGCCGTGTGCAAAAGGTTTGGCAGCAATTGTATTACGGTATTAACCGGGCTAACATAGCAATTGATAACATACCTGCTATACAAATGGATACCACGCTGAGGGCTCGTTTGGTAAGGGAATCTAAATTTATCAGAGCTTTGCTATACTTTAACCTGGTACGTTTATATGGCGATGTGCCCCTGATACTGCACAACCCAAATAGCACTAATATTGCTAATTTATTGATTGCCCGTACCCCTGCAAATGACGTTTATACACAAATTGTTAGTGATTTAAAGGACGCCACTAACCTGCCGAAAACATATGGAACTGCTGACCTGGGCAGGGCAACCGGCGGTGCCGCGCATACCTTATTGGCCAAAGTATATTTAACCCGTCAGGATTGGACCGATGCACTCATCCAACTTAACCTGGTTGTTAATGGCGGTTACGGCTATGCCCTGTTCACTAACTATTATGATGCTTTTCAAAAAGCAACAAAAAATGGCGTAGAACATATTTTCTCGGTACAATTTGAAACCAATTTAGGCGAAGCAAACAGTACTCAATTTTTAAGTGAAAGTTTCACGTCATTCAACACCGGTACTTTCCCGATTGATATACCGGCGGATAGCAGTGTATACAAACTATTCAGTGCTAATGATACACGCAGGGCGGTAACTTTTTACAGCTCGGTTTATAACGCAGCTACCGGGCAAACGGTGGTATTCAACAACCCATATGCCCCATATTTTAACAAGTTTGTTGATTATAGCCTTAGCCCCTTGTCGTCGCAAACATTAAGCGGCGTTAATTACCCTGTTTTACGCTACGCGGATGTATTGCTGATGCAGGCCGAAGCATTGAATGAAACAAACGGCGGCCCTACAAGCGATGCTTACACGGCCATAAACCAGGTACGCACAAGGGCGCACATTGCTAACCTTACCGCAGGTTTAAGTCAATCTGATTTCCGTGATTCAGTTTTCCTGGAAAGAAGAAAGGAGTTTATACAGGAGGGCCACCGCTGGTATGACTTAGTGCGCCAGGGCGGTACCACATTAGTTGATGCGCTGCATAAACTCCCGGCAAAATCGGCGGCAAGCTCTAAAAACACGCTGTTCCCGATCCCTTTGGTCGATATTCAGACCAATCCGAAACTGACACAGAACCCGGGCTATAATTAATTCATAAATCATTAAAAATCAAATATATGACACTAGCAGATGTAACCCTTATAGGGAAGAAGATACTGGTTGGTATAGCTATCACCCTGATCCCCTTTATTATTATTGCAGGAGGCCTGTGGCTTACGCAAAAGGCATTAACAGGCGATACAGTGCCGCAGCAACAAATTTCAAAACCAGTTAAAACCAATACGCCATGAAGATAGATGAGGCCACAAAAAAACAGATCATAAGGAACGTGCTTTTAAGCCTGTTCATTTATGTGCTGCCAATAGCATTAATGTTTATCACCTTCTCTATAACCGGCCAGCGGCCATGGGAAAAGAAGGCACATCAAAAAGAAAACGTAAAATCAATAACCAACAAAACTAATTTAAGCAATGGAAGCAACGATTGAGTTTATCAAAAAAGTAGTGGAAAACCTGAATGGTTTTGGGTTTCCATTCCTGGTATTTTTTATAGGTGTACTTGAATTTTCATTTGGGCTATATAAAAGGAAATGGCCGAAAAACGAGCGCTGGGTTGATATTGCCTGCTTTACCCTGCCGCGGCTTGTTGTACAACCGGCGGTAGCCTATTACTCACTTCATTTTTTACCTTATATATTCCCTGATGCCAAGAATGTATTTAGCTGGGTACCCTTTTTATGGGGATTTGCCATCATTGCTGTTGCTGATGACCTTACCCAATATTGGTACCACCGCCTGCACCACCAAATTCCGTGGTTATGGAGGTTTCACCGCACGCACCACTCGGCATCATACATGGGTATGGCTATGGCCAGCAGGCAAAATGTTATCTACACCCTTTTCTTTTCGCAGATCTATTTAACTGCGGCATTAGTTTACCTGGGTTTAGGTATCCCGGCCATTGCGGTAAGGATCATTAAATCAACCATTACCACACTGGCGCACTCCAGCATCCCATGGGACAAGCCTTTTTATAAGTATAAGGTATTACACCCTATCGCATGGGTACTGGAACGATTAATATCAACCCCAGCAACCCACCATGCGCATCATGCTGCTACTACTGATGATGGTGTAGGCCATTACAAAGGCAACTTTGGAAATATGTTCTTTTTATGGGATATTATTTTCGGTACAGCGCTGATCTCGCGCCAATATCCAAAGGCTTACGGCATATCACACTATGAAGGCGACCAATGGTATGCGCAATTACTTTGGCCGATATTTAAATCGAAGGTTGAGGGCAGTGAGCTGGCAGCCGATGGGCCAATGGTTCGTATAGATATAGATAAAGAGGAGCCGGTTGTAAAGACAACCGAAATTAGTGACAGTGGATCGACTCAGGAAAAATATCAATTAATCTGAGAAAACAGTTAAACTAACTCTTCAAAAAATAGGTTGATACTTATATCATCCATTTCACAAAAATAGCCTTCAGTTGAAGGCTATTTTTGTTTCTTTTTATTTCGAAAATGAAGCATATTAAAGAAATACACACAGAAGTCCCCCGGTCATAATTCAATGGAGATACCAGTCACCACGCTTACATTTATTCAAATAATCAGCTTTTTGAAGAGCCCCTGATATTTAAGCTTGTACTAAGGGTTATAAATTGGGGTTGCTGGTTTAACTGTGGTGTATTTAATTTATTCAGCAATACATTGATCACGCTTTCAGCAATTTTTTCGATGGGTTGGGCGATAGCCGTTATCGGCGGTGAGTGAAGTTTGAATACATCATAATCATCAAATGATATAATGGCTAGTTGCGATGGCACCTGTATACCTAATTCTTTTATCACTTTAAGGCCACATGAGCCAATATGGTCCGTGCCGAAAAGTATAGCATCCAGATCCGGATGTTTAGCCAGGAACTCCGTTATCGGCTTAATAATAAGCTCCTCGTTCTGGTTAAATACAATCTCTTTTACTACAGGCTCAAGCCCGCTTTCTTTCATTGCGTTCCGGTAGCCCTTAAGCCTGTCCTGCATTTGGGTTTGCGGCGAAGTAAACGTAACAAAGGCTATATTCTTTTTACCCTCGCCAATTAAATGACTGGTTGCATTGTAAGTGCTGAACCTGTTGTTAATTTCAACATAATCCGTAGTTACTTTTGGCAGGTGCCTGTCGAAAAACACAACCGGCAGGTTATCTTTTAATAACGATTCAATATCTTCTTCAATCCCTTCTGGCGGCGCAATTATATATCCGTCAACATGCCTTTCACGAAACATGGTGATCAGGTCCTTTGTTTTTTTGGTATCGTTATTAGTGCTGCTATAAATTATCTTGTACCCATTTTGGTAAGCTCTATCCTCAATAAGCCGCGCTATTTTTGCAAAAAACGGGTTCGAAATATCCTCAACCATCAATCCTATAGTGTTTGATTTACCTGTACGCAGGCTTTGCGCAATTGAATTTGGTTTAAACCCAACTTCGTTTACATATTTCAGTACGCGATCAACCAATTCTTCTCCTATCCGCATTTCCTGTGCTTTCCCGTTAAGGATAAAGGAAATGGTGGTTTTAGATACGTTTAGGCTTTTAGCAATGTCGTTTATTGAAAGTTTCTTTTTCACTAAAAAAATATTTTTCTTATCAAATATAGTTAAAACTTAACTGGTATTAATTCGGTTTAGCTAAACGCGGGTACCAGAAGCCAAATAAAAATACTACCACATAACATATAATAGGCAAATAATAAGCTGCCGCGATATCATGGTTAGCAATAAGGCCCATTAAAGGCGGGAATAAGCCGCCGCCGATTACCCCCATAACAATGAACGATGAGCCCTGCTGGGTTTTCCCTCCCAGGTTTTTTAAGCCCAGACTAAATATGGTAGGGAACATGATGCTGAAAAAGAAATTAATGAATAGCAACGCGGTAAATGACACCCATCCTGCTCCCTGGGCGACTATTAAGCACATAACTATATTTGCTGCGGCAAATATGCATAGCAATCTGTACGGGGCTATATAACGCATTAAAAAGGTACCTGTAAACCGCCCGATGATGAGCATGATCATGCTTAATGAAAAAAAGTAACCTGCCTTTTCATCGCTCAGGTGCATAATTTCATGCCCATAATTTATAAAGTAGGCCCATGTACCACCCTGTGCGGCAACGTTGAATAGCTGGGCTATCACCGCAAAAACAAAGTGCTTATGATGGATCAGTTTTTTTTCAACCCGTTGTTTGCCTCCTGTATCCTCATAATCTATCACCTCATTATGCGCGTGGCTTAAGTGGGGCACTTTCAGAAACAGAAACAAAATGCCTATCAACACTATTACCGAACCTATAATAACGTACAGATATTTAACCCCAATAAGATCGTTGGAGTGCACCTGACCCTCTTTTAAAATAAAATAGCTGCCTATAACTGGTCCTATAACTCCTCCTAAACCGTTAAAAGCCTGTGAAAAATTTATACGCTGATCGCTAGTACGCTGATCGCCAAGGGCTGCTACAAAGGGATGTGCTACAGTCTCGAGCGTTGCCAGGCCGCAAGCTAAAATAAACAGTGCTATCCTGAAAAAATCAAATGACTCAGCATCGGCAGCGGGAACAAACAGGAATGCGCCGAAGGCATACAAAAAGAGGCCCAACAACACGCCATTTTTATAGCCGAATTTCTTCATGAACAAACCTGCGGGTATGCCCATTACCGCGTAAGCCCCGAAAATTGATAATTGCACCAGACCCGAGTGCGATTTTGAAATATGCAGTACGTTTTGAAAATGCCTGTTTAAAACATCACCAAGGGTAATGGCGATACCCCAAAGCATAAAAAGGGCGGTAACAAAGAATAAGATCACCCTGTATTTAGGTTCCGTAAAAGCCGGTTTCTGATCCATTCCGTAGTTTAAATCAATTTATAAATGGTGCTGTAAATTAATTAAATCTTATTTAGATTTTCACACATTGTAAATTAATTATTGGTTTTTGTACGATAAGCAATTATCAACTTACTATTCAATAGTAATCTTATTTAACCTTAGCCGGATCATATATAGCCACAGCCACCCTCGAATCGGCGCAGCCATAGTATAAAAACCATTTGGATTTAAAATATACCAGGCCCTCGGTAAAAACCGTGCCAGCGGGATACTGTCCGCTTTTTTCAAAAGCTTCTTCAGGTATAAAATAAGGTTTGTCTAATCTCGCAATAATTTTGGTGGGATCATTTAGTGAGAACAATGCCTGACCGCCGCAATAGGTATTTGAGGCGTAGTTTTTATCGCCATTGATATCGCTATTTTTGCCATTGTAGAACAATAAGATGCCTTTATCGGTGATGACTGACGGCGGACCGCATTCGGTGAAGATACTGTCGAAATAGCCATCCCGGGGTGAGAATAGTATCTTCAGGCTGCCATCCGCATTAACTAATGGCTCCCAGTTAACCAGATCGGTTGATGTGGCGGCGTAAACATTCTTTTCGCCCCAGTACATCCAGTATTTGCCCTGTACTTTGGCTATTACCTGTTTACCGTTCATTAGTTTGGTAACTATGGAGGCCGATTTGGATTGGATATCAAAGAACTGCCCATTATAAGCCTGTTTAAAAACAGGGCCATACTTTTTCCATTTGAACAGATCGCGCGAGGTAGCAGCAGCGAGGCGGGGGACTTTGCCATTCCATTCGGTGTACAAGATGAGGTAAGTACCGTCGGCAGTTACAGCCACACGCGGATCTTCACAGCCACCACGCCATTCGTATTCTTTCACATTATCATCAGCAGGAAAAAGTACCGGTTTGGAGAACCTTTTCATAGTAGTTCCATCTGTAGTTTCGGCAATGCCCAAGCGGGAGGTACGCTGGCTGATCCCCTTGCCCGAGTTATCTTCGGAACGATAGATCACGTAAATTTTACCATTCTTAACTGCGGCAGCCGGGTTAAATGTATCGTTGGATTCCCAGTGCCATTGCTTTTGATTCATGGGATCGAAGAATTGGCTGGTGGTGTCGGGCGAGATGATCGGGTTTAAGTTTGCAGGGCGAATGAATGGCCCGAATGCCCATGAGGGTAATTTGGTTACCTGCGCATTTGCCGCGTTCACTGTCGCCAACACGATGATCATTATAGCAATGGGTTTGAAACCCATCGCTATGGTAAGGAAGAATTTATATATCTTTTGCATAAATCTTAATTAAATGATGGCGGCGCTACACCTCTTCCCCAGGTTTTGTTTGGCTCGGCTGATAGGCTATAATTGATCGTCCCGCCATTTTTTACAGCGCTGTAAGGTATCCAGGTGCTGTTCCACGGCTTGCCGTTTACTTTGAGTGATGTTATGTAAGGTTTGGTTTCTGAACCACCAGTTATGGTAAGCGTTTTGCCTGTGATTATATGGATCCTGATCATCGGGAATGACGGGCTGTTTACCGTAAAGCCGCCAACGCCGGGGATCATGGGATACATACCTATGCCTGCGAATACATACCACGCACCCATCGCACCGAGGTCGTCATTACCCGGCAAACCATTATTGCGGTTGCTGTATGATTCCTTTATAATTCGGCGAATAAGGGTTTGCGTTTTATATGGCGCACCTGCCCAGTTGTAAATCCATGGCACCTGGAAATCGGGCTCGTTGCCTGCCGCGAACCATTCCTGCGCATAGTCGGCATTTAGTTTTACAAAGAACTCATCCAGGCGTTTTTCGGCTACTTCTTTACCGCCTATAGTATCTATCAAACCCTTTAAATTAAAAGGCACCATCCAGAAATAATTTTTATAACTGGCCTCGCGCATATCATCGGTTTTTTGTCTCCAACTGCCATCTGGGTTACGTGACTGCAGCCAGCCGGTTTCGGGGTTATAGATATTCTTCCATTTTTGCGCGCGCTGCACGTATTTGCTATACAGACTTTTATCATTAGCAGCTTGACGGGCAAATTCACCTATGGCAAAATCTGCTGAGTTGTATTCTAAACTCATGGATGCCTGGGCGTAGCCTTTAGTTAGGTATTGCTCAAGTTGCGGACGGGTTAGCTCCTGCTGCGATTTTGTACCCGGCACTTCTGCTCCTTTACGCATAATGGCAAGCGCCGCTTTGGCATCAAAATTAGTCGCGCCGAAGGCGTAGGCATTAGCCACCACTATCGATGTTGGGTCGCCCTGCATAATGCCTGTTTCTATATTAACCATTACCCAGCGCGGGAAGCCACCACCTGATTGCTCCGCAAATTTCACGGTGGATTGCATCATATCGCTGGTTTCCTTGGGCGCCAGCATAGCCAACAGCGGAATAGTTGTGCGATAAGTATCCCAATTACTAAACTCGGTATAATCATTAAAGCCAACCGCTTTTTTAATCTTGTTATCGGCGCCGATGTATTCGCCGTTCACATCATTTGAGAGACTCGGATGCACTAATGCATGATATAAATGCGTATAGAACTGCGTGGTAAGATCGTTACTGCCGCCCATGGCTTCTATTTTACCTAACTGGTGGTTCCAGGCGTTGATGGCGTTGGTTTTAACCGCGGCAAAATCCCATCCTGTGTTTTCAACAGCCAAGTTTTCTTTCGCGTTAGCTAATGAAACGTAGGATAAAGCGAATTTATAGTGGATGATCTTATTTGCCGATACATCAAAAGTAAAATAAGCGCCGGAGTTTTTGCCGGTATCTGTTTTGGATGAAATATTGATCTTGTCGTCTTTCCATGTACCTGAAACTATTGGCGTGGCATCAAACTCAGCTACAAAATATACTTTAAAATGAGTGTTGATGCCGCAGAATGAACCACCATCAGCATAACCTTCGCATTCACCGGGACCAGTTATTTTAACCGATGCCTCATTAATGGTAGTTGCATTTATGCCAGAGCCAATGATGATGGTGGCGTGTTTAGCGGTATCGGCAAATTGGTATTGCGCCATGCCGGTTCTTTTGGTTACGGTTAGCTCCGCAGTGATATTGTTGCTACCCAGGTTCACTTTGTAGTAGCCCGCCATAGCTTTTTGCATGTGGTATTGCGGTTTGTAGCCCTTCATATCATTGGGTGATACCTGCAGATCGCCGTTTAATGGCAGGGTTGGGAAATTACCCATGTGCGGGCAACCGGCACCGCTGAGCTGATTCACTACAAAGCCCTTATTTTCATCAAAAAAAGTGGTGGTGAATTGCACCATGCCAAACGGGTAAGTAGCACCGGGAAAGGTGAAGCCTGCTTCCAGATACATTTCCTGCGGACTTTTCCCTTTGCCCGCGGTGCCGATCAGCGTATTTACCTTTCCGGCATAATTAACAGGTTTTGTTTTTTGCTGCGCTGATGTGGAGGAGATGATAATGGCGCTGATTGATAATGCCAGGAGAATGGGTTTGGGTATGATGGGTGTTTTCATTTGCAGGTTGTGTTATTAAAATGATTTAGCGATAGAATAAAGCGTTTATTTAACAAATCGTCATTGCGAGGAACGAAGCAATCCCAAACTGTACAGGGCGGACCTGTTAATCGGGGATTGCTTCGTTCCTCGCAATGACGCTTGGTGAGTGAGTGCGCTGGATTATGCTGAGGCGCTTGAAGCATAACGTAAGGCCTTTGCCCGCACACTTCGAGTGCCTGTGACACCCTCCTCGTAAATTTATTACTCCGCCGCCGTTAACGAAAACGGCTTATCCTCTTTGCTTAATCCTCTTTGCATATTAGGCTGGGCACTCATTTCAAAATGGAGTGTGCCGCCGTTTGCTATATCGCTGTATTTTATCCAGTTGTGGGTATATGGTGTGCCATTTAGTGTACCCGACTGGATATATACATTTTGTTTATTATTGTTATTTGCCTCAATAATGAACTTTTTACCATCCTCCATAGTAATGGTGACCTTGCTGAATTCAGGGCTGCCGATTACGTACTGGTCCGTGCCGGGGCAAACGCTGTAGATGCCCATGGCACTGAGTACGTACCATGACGACATCTGGCCTTCATCTTCATCGCCCGGATAACCGTTTTCGGTGGAATTGTAGAGCTTATCCATTACCTCACGCAGGTGCTGCTGGGCTTTCCATGGCTGGCCTGCGTAATCATACAGGTAGATCATGTGGTGGATTGGCTCGTTGCCCTGCGCATACTGGCCCATGTTGCCAAGTTTCATCTCCGTCATTTCGTGGATAACCTGGCCGTAGGCACCTACTTTAATGGTATTGGGTTGACTGAATACTGAATCCAGTTTAGCAGTGAAATTTTTATCGCCGCCGAATAGATTGATTAACCCCTGCTCGTCGTGAAAAACCGACCATACCCAGTGCCAGGCATTGCCTTCGGTATACGGGCCGCCCCAATCCAGCGGGTCAAAGTTAGGTGTGAATTTGCCATCCTCGCCCCTGCCGCGCATAAAGCGGGTTGATGGGTCCCACAGGTTTTTGTAGTTGTACATCTGTTTGGCAAATATGCCCTGGTAAAAATTATTGCCGGTTAGTTTGGCGAGCTGATATCCGCAGAAATCATCATAGGCCGATTCCAGCGTTTGCCCAACCGAGCCCTGCGATTGCGGGAAAGGGATATAGCCGATCTGCCAGTATTGTTTCCATAATGGGCGGCCATTTGCGCCTCCCCAGGGCCCTTTGTTGCTGGCTTCATGAAAGTAAGCTTCCAGTGCTCTTTGAGGATCAAATGTACGGATACCTTTTACCCAGGCATCAGTTAATAAGGAGATAGCGTGGTTACCCAGCATCCCACCAGTTTCAGACGGGAATGACCAGGCCGGCAGCCAGCCGCATTGCTGCTGGGCATCCAACAAAGCCTCTACATATTGGCCCTGCATTTTTGGGTGCAGTATGCAGTTTAAAGGAAATTGCGCGCGAAAAGTATCCCAGAAACCATTATCGGTGTACATATAGCCATCGTGCAGCTTGCCGTCGTATGGGCTGTAATAGTAAGGTTTTCCTGTTTTATCGTACTCAAAAAACTCGTGCGAGAACAGATTTGCCCGGTATAGGCAGGAGTAAAAAGTGGCACGCTCCTCTTCAGTACCGCCTTCAACCAATACCCGATTAAACAGGTCGTTCCAAACTTTAAAGGCAGCGTTTTTGGTATCGTCGAAGGATTTCTTGTTACCCAATTCAGCCTGTAAGGTAACTTCGGCTTGCTCTGGGCTGATGTAGGATGAGGCTACTTTGGCCTGCACCACCGCGCCATCTTTAAATTTGATGTATGCCCCTACTCCTTGGCCTTCGCCACTTGTTTTTTTGTTGAAGATGCTGTCGTGCTTGTTTTCCCAGGTGCCATAATCCTCAAAAGGTTTATCGAATACGATCACAAAGTAGTTCTTAAATCCTTTTGGCGCCCAACGTACATTATCTACATAACCGGTTATTTTGCGTTCGGAGGGGAAGATCTTTACCATGCTCATTTTGGTGTAGCCATCAAGTACGATATATGAACCCGCTTTAGGGAAAGTAAACCTTAAATGCGCTCCACGAGGGGTTGGGGAGATCTCGGTAGTGATGTTATTATCCAGTTTTACCTTGTAATAATTTGGTTTGCCTATCTCATTTTTATGGTCGAAAGTAGCGGCACGGCCATCCTCGTTCACTACCAGTTTGCCTGTTACCGGCATCATGGAGAACACCGCGTAATCATTTACCCAGGGGCTGCACTGGTGTGTTTGCTGAAAGCCACGAATGGAATGGACAAAGTACTGGTATTTAAAGCCTTCGCCGTCTTTATTTGTCTGGGCGGTCCAGCCGTTCATAGCAAATGGCAATGAAGTTACGGGGTTTATGTTACCCCATGAGATCTCATACTTGGAGTTGGTGCCTTGCAAGGTGTTGGCATATTGCACCAGGTCGGGCTTTTGGGCGAACAGGCTGCCGCCTATAAACATCAAGCTTAAAGTGAGCAGCTTGCTTTTGGATATGCTGTTAAATTTCATAATCGTATTAAAAAAATGTTTTTCAGGTAAGTGTATGTAGTTTGGGTTTTACCAGGTATAAGTATATGATGCCGCCAATGCCAACCAGTATCATGCCCAGGCTGATGATCTGCGCCTGCGATAAGCTAATGCCGCCAAAGTGATAGCGGGGATTGATGCGGATATTCTCGATAAAATATCTTTCAGTACCGCTAAGGATCAGGTAGACATATGAGATCGTCGCGGGGACGGTTAAGTGCTTGCGGATCATCCACAAAAACAGAAATAGCAACAGGCAAATTACGGTTTCATAAAACGAGGTTGGGTAAACACCTTTGCTTAACTGGTAACAGTAATTGCCATAACAATCAGGGATGCGGGTATTTTGGTTGAGGATATTATGCGGAAAATTGAAGGACCACATCCAATCGGGTAACCAGTTTAGCCAATTGGGCTTGATATGCGTATTTATAATCCCCCAGTCGCCATCACCTGAAAGCTGGCAGCCGATGCGGCCTATCGCGTAAGCCAGCATAATACCGGGTGCGCCCATGTCCGATACATAGGGTAGTTTCATGCCATTGCGCAGGCCCACGTAAAAATAGGCCAGCATACCAAACAGGAAACCACCGTAATAAGTTACCCCACTTGAAAATATGATATCGTGGAGGGAAGTGAAGCCATGCTGGTACAGGTAATCGGCCATATCAAACAATTTGGCGCCTATAAAGCCCCAGAAACCTGCGTAGAAAACAATTTTGCCCATCAGCTGGTATGGGTGAATTGTTTCGGTAGTTCGGCTGTTGTTTTTTGCTGATTTTCTGTCCTTATAGATCCAGTACATGTAGCCAATGGCGCAAAGCAGGCCTGCTATAATGCTCCCTTGCAGGGAGAAGATGTATTTGGCAGGATCAACCTTAAAGGCTTCGTAATTGAGTAGCGCACCTAATATTTTAAAGCCGAGCAAGAAACCGAGCAGGCCATTAAGGCATAATTCAATTGCTAGTGATGACCGGTTAATCACGATTTCCCGTTTAATAGCGTGGATATCGCCATCGCGTTCCTTTCTTTTTAATTCGGACCTGAATACCTGGTACGACAGGATAAATGCCATTGCCACAAAAAAGCCAAACGTTTGTATGGGTATGTGAATATGGAACAGATATTCAAAAAGATCGGATATTGTTGGGAAGCATCTCATTAAACAAAAAGCTTGTGTATAAGCCGCATAATAAATATACGGCTTATACACAAGTAACATTAAAATCCTAACTGAATACCGAGGTTAAGTACACGTGCATTAATATATTGGTCGCCTGCTGTGTTTGAGGAAACTTCCGGATCCTGCTGATATTTTTTGCTAAAGTTATCCCATGTAAACAAGTTGTACGCGCTAAGGTAGATACGTGCATTGTTAACATGAAAAGGCAATAAATTGGTAGGCAACTGATAACCAATATCAACCGTTTTTAAACGCAGGTACCTCGCGTTGATATACCAATAATCAGACGGGTAGCCTGAAGGACTATCAACTGTACCTGAAAAATTAGTGCTCAGGCGCGGGAACTGTGCTGTTGCTGCTGTGGCAGGCGTCCATGCTTTCAGGTCGATAGGCTGGAACTGGCTCTCGAATGGTTCGATACCGTTACCGGTAATAATTACGCTATAATTCCATGATCCCTGGAACAGCACACTTATGCTGAAACCTTTATAAGCAGCCCCAAGCGTTAAACCAGCGGATGTATTTGGAAGATTTGGATAGCCGATGGCTTTTTGATCGTTGGCGTCAATTACTCCATCGCCATTTAAATCAGCATAACGCAGATCACCTGCGTGCAGGGTAGCTATACCATTTGGACTATCGGCATAAGCAGGAACGCCAATTGGGTCAGAAGCTACTACTTTTCCGTTTTGAAGCACCGGCGCATTATTGCCATGTGTAGTGATATAAGTGGTTGCCTGGTTAATTTGCGCCTGTGTATAGTAGTTTAGGAAATGATACCCGAATGGCTGGTTAATAGGGTTGCCTGTACGGGCCAGGTTAGGATAAGCCGGTTGTGTTTCTGCCTCATACAAAATCTTGTTTTTGGCATAAGAAACCACCAGGCTGGCATTGTATTGCACTTTGCCAATATTGTCATGATAACTTATTTGCCCGTCATAACCATGATTGGATACCCTGCCCGCGTTGATGTATGGAACACCTACGCCAAGCACTTCGGGTATAGCGCCGGGGATCACAAATTCATCATAACGAACATCATGAAACAAATCAAAGGTTACGGAAAGCTTATCGTGCAATAAGTTCATATCAATACCCAGATCGGCTTTTTTGTCTCTTTCCCAAACCACATCAGGGTTACCTAATGTACCTTCGGTAATTCCTGTGATAGGTGTTTGCGGCGCGGTTTCGCCAAAGCCATAAAGGCCGCTCTGGTTGTATGTTTGCTGATAGATGTACTGGTTACCCGGCGCACCATCAGAACCTACCACACCATAAGAGAACCTCAATTTAAATAAGCTGAAAGTTGGCAAGGCATCTTTAAAAAATTTCTCTTTTGACAACACATAACCTGCACCAAAGGCCGGGAAAAACCCGAACTGATGACCGGCTGCAAACCTATCAGTACCATTGTAGGCGCTGTTTATTTCAAGCAGGTATTTCTGTTTATAATCGTAGCCAACTTTTAATGATAGCCCCCTGTAGTTTTGCGGTGCCAGGGCCTGGTCGTTTATTTCCTGCTGATTGACCAGGAACAAGCCTGTGAAATGGCTATCGCCAAAGGTGCGGTCGTAATTTGAGAATACCTGGATATTGGTATTATTGGTATAAAGATCGGTACCGCCAAAAATCTGGAACTGTTGTACCACATATGGCGCTGCAGGGTTTTTTGTATAGGTTTTAGTTGCTGAATTATAATAGTAAGTTGGGAAAGTTACGTTAGGATTTCCCGCCAGGTATGTTGTGTACATACTATAATCTTCACTGCTGGCAAATGCTACCCTCGCCGTTAATGTAAGGCCGTCTGTTATGGAGCTTAAATTTTGTACACCTCCAATCAACACGTTAAAATCGGTTCTGCGATTATGTTGGTAACCACCATTTGCCAATTGAGCATTAAGTGTGGGTTGTTTTGATATATTAAAAACGGAGTTATTGTAAGCATATGTGCCGTTAGGATTGATAAACGGGGCCGAAAATGGGTTCTCCGTTCTAAAATCATAAATGGTGCTGATAGGCGAATTAAGGCCAGGCGCATTAAGGTCGCCGAAACGGGTGGTTACATCTAACCTTAAATCAAGTGTTTTATTGGCCTTTAAATCAAGGTTCGACCTGAAATCATAACGGGTGAAATAATAGTTGGTGTTTACCAGATCCTGCGGATCGTTAAAATTTTTGGTGTTACCATTTTGGGTGAAGGCACCGCCGGATATAAAGTATTTCACGCGATCATTACCGCCTGATATATCAAGGTTAGTATTAGCCTGGTAAGTGTATTTTCTGAAGATCTCATCGTACCAATCGGTATTGGGGTGGCCGTAAGGATCGGTGTTATTTTTAAACGCTGCCAGATCTGAAGGTTGAAAAGTTAAAGCGTCGGGAGCTATGCCGTCATTTGTTTCAGCTTCATCAACCAATTGTGCCGACTGATAAGAGTTTAAAAATTTAGGCACTTTGGTAGGGCTTTGCAAACCACCTTCAACACGGAAATTGAATTGAGGCGCGCCTTTTTTACCGCGGCGTGTAGTTACTATCAATACACCATTGGCTCCTTTTATACCATATATAGCAGTTGAAGAAGCATCTTTTAAGATGCTGATACTTTCAATTTCGTTTACGTTTATCTGTTGTAACTGATCATAGGTATACTCGATATCATCAACCAAAATTAATGGCTGGTTTGACGCGTTTAATGAGCTTACACCCCTGATGAAAAAGTCGGATGCATCTTTACCCGGCTGACCTGAAGTTTGCTGCGAAAAGAAACCCGGTAATTTACCTGCAAGCGCGTTCTGCACGTTTGCTGTTGGCACGGTACGAATCTCTGCGGCCTGTATGGAGCTTACAGCCCCTGTTGATGTAACACGTTTGCTTTTTGTAAAGCCAACTACGGCAACCTCATCCAAACCTTCGGCATTGGGCTGCAAGATGATATCGATATCGTTCTTTCTTGCACCGACATGGAACTCCTGTGTTGAGTAACCGATGAATTTTACAATGAGCGTATTTGACTGGCCTTTTAAGGTTAATTTAAATTTACCTGTTGAGCCTGTTATCACCAGGTTTGATGGCGCGCCTTTTTCATATACTGTGGCGCCCGGCAACACCCCTTCAACATCTTTTATGGTACCAGTAACCGTAACACTTTGCGCGTACAAAGCAGCCGGGAGTATGGTAATTATAACTAGAAAGAAAAGTATTATTTTTCTCATAACCGTTTAATTAATGATTTAAATTGAATATTTATTAATTATTACCATCCTGGGTTTTGCTGCATTTGTGGGTTCTTGACAACTTCACCATATGGTATAGGTTGTAAATATTGCTTCGGCGTAAAGCTATTCGCCTTAAATACCGTTGGCAGTATTGGCTCATAATTGTAGGTTAACTGGCCGCTTAATACTAATTGCAGGCCCAGGCGCTCCTTGTTCATATATGTAGCGGCTGCTTTCCAGCGACGGAGATCAAAGAAGCGTTGTTCTTCAAACGCGAATTCAATGCGCCTTTCGTTGTGTATGGCACTGCGTAATGAGTCCTGGGTTATGCTTGATAAAGATTGGATACCGTAGTTACCATCAGATCCGGCGTTGATACCTGCCCGGGCTCTTATGGTTTTCAGCACCTGGTAATCACCAGCGTTAGGGCCAGCGACTTCGTTTTCGGCTTCAGCGTAATCCAGCAACATTTCGGCGTAACGGAAGATCACCCAATCTTCGCTGTGCGATGCAAATGAATTAAGCGCTTCTGAGTGGCCCATAAATTTATGCAGGTAATAACCGCTTATGCTTTGCTGCACACCGCTGTTAGGTATGCTTTGGCCGCCCTGGTATAATTGTAAATTTGTATTTAACCATTGCTGTCCGTTTACAAATACAGTGTATAAAAGCCGCGGATCTCTGCGGGTGTATGGCGAATCGGGGTTGTAATGGCTATTAGGATCGTTAATATTTAGGCCCGTTACCATTGGGAAGGCATTAACCAGATCCTGCGTTGGGCTGGTTATACCTTTTGATACCGCGCTTGGGAAACCGATAGGCGCATTGTTGCTTTCTACACCATAGCCGTTATCGCCCTGGCGGATAAAGATAAGTTCGAGGTTATTTTGGGTGAGGAAGATATCCTGGAAACCGTTTTGATCCAGGCTAAATACGCCCAGGTTTATTACATCCTGCGCGGCAGCTGCAGCCAATTGCCACCTGTTAGGGTCGGCACTTGGGTAACCTACAATTGCAGCATTGGTTGTGTTGCGCGGGCCCTGACCTGTACCGGCATCCTTAACCAAAGTGGTACCGTTAAATAATGGACTGGCGGCATATAATAACACTTTTGCTTTTAAAGCCAGCACAGCAGCATTAGTAACGCGACCATAGTTAGCTGTTGAAGCGTATGGAGCCTGTAATATGCTATCCCCTTTTATGGCGTTACATTCGCTTACTATATAGTTGATACAATCAGAAAAGTTATTACGTGGTAATGCTAGGTTATCGGTTACATTATAAACTTTATCGCCCAATAAAGGTACACCGCCATAACGTTTAACCAGTTCAAAATAGAAGTATGCTCTTAAAAAACGCGCTTCGTTTTTCCAGGCATATTTCATGGATATTTCAGGATGTTTTGGCAGTGTGGCTTCAACAGGTACCACACTAATATTGGCTATGAATATATTTGCCTGCCTGATACCAGCATAATAATTTGCCCATACGTTATCACCGGCAGCATCGGCAAATGTGCCTGAGTTATAGGAATCTGTTGATAACTGCGTAACCTGGTTTGAGCTTGAAGCTGCTGATGACACTGCGTCATCGGTTGCCGCATCAAGATAATCGCCGCCTACACGGTTATGGCCATTGAGCATGGTAGCATACACGTTTTGCAGAAATGCGTAAGCATTTGTTCCAAGCGAATCCCGTGGATCGAACACACGGTCGATAGTGACCTGTGCGATAGGGAACGTCTCATATTTTTTGCATGCTGTAACCAGCGAAACAGCTCCGGCTAACAACAGTACGATCTTGTAATTCTTCATCATCTTAAATTTTATAATCATCAAATTATAACTTCACGGTTAGCCCGGCATTAATAACCCTTTGTATAGGATAAGCTCCAACCGTATTAACTTCCGGATCGTAGCCCGGGTAGCCACGGTAACCAGCTACTGTAAACAGGTTTTCGCCATTTACAAATACCCTTATACCTGATAACCTTAAACTTTTAGCCCATCTTAATGGTAACTCATAGCCGAGTTCGGCATTTTTCACCCTGAAATAATCGCCTGATTTAACATAGAAAGACGACATTTGAACGTTGTTACCATTTGCCTCGTCCTGAACAATTGATAAACGCGGTAACGTGGCAGTTGAGGCAGTTTCAGGTGTCCATCTGCCTACAGCATTGGCATAAGCCTGGCCACTGGAACCTGTACCCAAAGAACCCAGCCCCTGGAACGGTGCATCATAAGAATTATCAACGCTTACCTGGCGGTTAAATACGCCTTGCAGTATCATACTAAAGCTTAAGCCTTTGTAATTGAAGCCTATAGTACCACCATAAAACACCAATGCTTTTAAGCCGCCGATAGCTGTTTGGTCGTACTGATCAATTACACCATCGCCGTTAAGGTCTGCATATTTAAGATCGCCCGGTTGTGCTGAATAGCCCGCGATGGTGGCAGCATGTTTTGCAACATCCTCTGTGGTGTAAAACCCTACATTTTTGTAACCGTATATAGCAGTTACTGGTAAGCCTGTATGCGCGTTCCACGGGTATTTTGGAGGTTCTTCATCAAAATATAAAACCTTTGATGATACCAGTGAGCCATTGCCGGTAATAAAGTAGTTGAAGTTATCGATGTTGTTTTTATAGGTTAAAGTGATCTCGCCGCCTTTATACAGGTTGATCCCTATATTTTCCTGCGGATACGCGGTGCCTAACAATTCAATTGTAGCGCCCCTTGTGGTAACCAGGTTATAATATTTTTCATGGTAATAATCTGCCTCGATCTGTAAATGATTATGCAGTAATGAAATATCTGTTCCGAAATCCAGCTTATCAGCATTTGCCCAGCTCAGATTTGGATCGGCTATAGGCGTTACTTCCTGGTAGCCGCCGCCCGTTCCGTAATTTAGCCCCTGTGGATATCCTCCGCCGCTGGTAAAGGTTTGTTTGTAGGTGTAATAACCGGCGTTTGAGTTGTCGCCTGTTTTACCATAAGTAAGGCGCCATTTCCATGAGTCGATCCATTTTATACTTTTCATAAAATCTTCCTTACCCATTTGCCAGCCAAGCCCCGCTGCATAAAACCAGCCTGACTGGTGGCCCGGTGTGTACCTATTATAGCTGCTGTTATTTATAGCGCCTTCGAACAAATATTTATCATCATAGCCATAATTTACTTTTAAGGCCTTATCGGTGGTTACAGATGCAAGGTCATAACTTACTACTGATGATTTGGTATCATAAAGTAACTGACCACCGAACCTGCTTTTACCAAATTGCCTGTCGTAACCAAGGTTGGCCTGTGCAAATGAATAGCGGGCCGATAGCTCGGTAGCAAAAACGTTGGTTAATGGTACTGTTTTACCTACCGGGCTAAGTTTTACAGCGCTATCAACAATAGCATAACTGTAAGCGTTATTTTGCTGGTTACGGGTGATATATACCTGCGATTCAATAGCCAGGTTACCTTTTGCTTTAAAGGTTAGGCCTTGCGTAATGCTGTTCAGTTTGTAGTTAAGATCGAGGTTTACCAATACATCCTTTATATTGGTTTGTGTGTAACCTGAATATTGCGCCTGCGATAGTAAGTTATTGGTAAAATTTGAAATGGTTGATGAACCGCCGAATGAACCATCGGGGTTATACACAGGGTACGCATTGCTGGGCGTGGTAAAAATGTTTGTTAAGATACTTGCATAACCACTCCCCGGCTCAAACATTTGCTGAACGCGGCCATACATTTGCAGGTCGACATTCAGGTTCTTGTTTACATCGACACTGATGTTACTGTTTAAGGTGTAACGGCTGATATTGTTATTGGTGCTGTAATCGAGGCCCGGAGCTTCGTTGAAGATACCGCCCTGATCCAGATAGCCCAGTGATACATAATAACGTGCCGTTTCGGTGCCGCCGCTAACATTCAGTTTATCTGTCATCAGCGGGGAGTATGATTTAAGCAATAATTTAGACCAGTTAACATCCGGGTGACCGTATGGATCGGTATGGTTGCGGTAGGCTTCTATATCAGCATTGGTATAAAAAGTAGGCTTATTATCATTTTGTAAGGCCTCGTTATACAAATAGGCCCATTGATAAGCTGGCAACGGATCGTTTGGTAAACCCAGTGATTGCTGTACGCCTGCTTCGGTAGTAAATGTTATGCGGGGATCGCCCAGATCGGGTTTTTTAGTGGTGATGAGCAATACCGGTTTGGAGCTGTTTATACCCAACAAGATGGTTGATAACGCATCTTTTAATATGGAGATAGACTCGATACTTGAAGGATCGATAGCGGTAATATTTTGCTGGATACCATCAATAATAGTAGTTACATTTTGCCCGCGTGATGTAAGCGTAAATTCGGTATTGTCGCTTGGTATAACGTTGTGTGCCGGTGCATAATTTACCGCGGTATTGGTAAGAAAGTGCTGTAAGATGGCCACGTTTTGCGCAGATGTAAAACCACTGGTTTGCTGGGTGTATAAACCTGCTAACTGGCCTGGCAGCGCGTAAATATAGGTTGGCCCCGGCGTGGTAGTAATTTGGTTATTGTAAATGGTTGAGATTGAACCAAGCTCATTTGCCTTGTTTATTGTGCCATATAACACATCTATCGTTTCGGGCGCTTTCAGGTAATGATCAAGCAAACGCACACTCAGGGTATCGGCAGCATTGTTAATGATCAAATTATTAACATAATGGCCCGGATACCTGAACTCCAGTTTATCGCCAGTTTTAGCACTTACAGAGAAGTGCCCGGCTAAATCGGTTTTTGAAGAATCACCGCGACCGTTTATCACAATTTTCACTCCCTTTAAAGCGCGATTATCTTCATCAACTACTTTGCCTGTAATTAATCCCGGCGGATTAGTTGCCTTTTTAGCCGTTGTATCCTTTTGTATGGCGGCATAACTGCTTTTTGCCAGTATAAGCATCAGTATAATGATGATTCCGGTAAAGCATTTTTTTGAGTAGCAATTAAGCATAGAATCAGATTTTAATTATTATTAATAAAAAATAAGTCTCCCATCCGTAAGTGATATGATCATGAAGAACATCACCAAACCATATGGCTTTAAATTTTGGTTTTATATATTATTTACAGGTAAACCCATATATAATAGGTTCGGATGTTGCGTTGGCGCCAACAACCGTGTTACCTGTTATATCAGTAATCACGTATTTCATGATGCTAAGTGTATGTGCTTTAGGCACGTTGAAATAAGATCTCGGCCAAATGGTTACCTGGTATTTATTTGAGCTAACCTGCGTCATCAGCGATTTTGCCGGTGTTACCGGGCCATTATAAATATTACCCGCTTCATCTACGGCAGTAGCTTTCAGGTACACATTAGCCGCACCCAACAGGTCATTCTTTAATATGGTAGCATCAAAATTGACAGTCACAAAGTCATCAGTCAGCGCTTTAAATGGATCAACCGTGGTAAGCGGCGCATCGCAAAAATCCTCGATACTTCCTGAGGATGAACCTGATACGTCAAGACAAGGAGTTGAGTATAATTCATAGAACTCATAAGTATCAGGAGGGCTTGTCTCTATATTGCCGTCATTGCCCTTTAAGCCGTCATTGGTTTCGGCTACAACATAAGCCAGGGCCACATTGGCGTTACCACCGTCGGCACCAACTGTAAGTTTCATGTTAACGGTTACTGTTGTAGTAGGATTGGTGTAGGCTTTATCTGATATAAAAACAACCCATTCCATATCCTTTATGTAATTATTTACAATGCCAAACTTGTTCATTAACGCGGTTGGCCAGTTGTATAAACCACCGCTCGCTGGCTCGGTAGTGGTACTTGGCATTACACTAAATGTACCGTTACCAATAGGGCTGCTGTAGGTCATGGTGAGGTTTTTAGCGCCGTTCCAGCCTACGGGCAATAATACAGCTACCACCATGTTGGCAGTTACGTTGGTATTAGTATATAATACCTTCATGGTGATGGGGATAGTTTGCCCAACGGTTGCGGTAGATGGTTGGTCGACGCTCAAAATATCTGTAGAACAGCAAGTTAATACAACAACCAGCACAATAACTGCACAGATTTTCCAGAGAAAACTACCCTTTATTTTTATATGTAAGTTTGATTTCATATATCAGCTCCTTAGTATTAATTAACTTTTTGTAACGTGTAAATGTATATGTTGGAGTTACAGCCCGGATTTGCAGAAAATGTGAGGTCGATGTTTCTCACACCCGTAACGATAGGGTAAACAAAGTCTGTTTTAATTACCGGCTCACCTGTGGGGGTAAACGTGATCTGCATGGGATACTGCGGATCATTTAACGTATAGGTGCCGCTGGTATCGGCAAGAAACGGCAACCGGTTATTAAGCGTATATGTTCCGGATTTGAAAACAATGTTGAACTGGGAAAAATCAACACCGTTGTATGCGGTTATATCTGTACCGTTCCTGGTAGCTTTAACCACCTTCCAGGTACCTGAAATATCCTTTACCGATTCATTAACAGGGCTCACCCTTTCAACCTTACAGGATGCCCATACCATTACTATTAATAGTATACAGGGAATAAAAAATTTAGTGAATTTCATATTGTGCAATAGCTTATAATAAGTGTGATTAATAACCCGGGTTTTGCGCCAGGTCTTTTGATTTACCTATCTCCTGCTGCGGCAATGGCCACAGGTACATACGTGGTGAAAATGAGTGCTGGGGCTGAATGGTAAACACATTGTAAGTAACCGCGGAGCCTGAATGGATCACTTTCATACCATGGAATGCCTTATTTTCTTCGGTAGTGGCAATTTTCCAGCGGCGCACATCCCAGAAACGGAAGCCCTCATAAGCAAGCTCCAAACGGCGCTCCAGTTGTATAGCTGTACGCATTTGTGTTTGACCCATGCCTATTGCCAAACCATACATACCGTCTGATCCGGCTTGAATACCGCCCCTGGCTCTTAGCGCTTTCAACACTACGTAAGCTGAGTCGGTACCTTTTGATTCATTATAGGCTTCGGCATAATTTAACAATACTTCGGCATAGCGCATTAGCGGCTGGCAACGCCTTGTACGTTGTGTCGCATCTGTTGCACAGGCATTGGTATCAAGCATCTTGTTAACGTAATAGCCGGTAGTAGTTCCGGCTGTAACTGCATCCGGACCAACGGGGGAAATAGATCCGTCAGACCCTTTGACGAGATAAATATCAACCGGAGTCCTGGTAGGTGATTTAAGCCTCACCGGCAACACAGTTTGATCATGTATAATGGTATACCCCAGGCGCGGATCTCGGTTTGCATACGGGTTTTGGCTGTTATATTTATAGGCCGAGGTAAGGGTGTCCTTACCATCCAGCATTGGGAAGGCATCAACCATTTCCTGGTAAGGCTGCGCGCCATTTTGGCCACCACGTGTCGGTGGATCCCAGAATCCTTCCAGTTGATGGCTGTAATCAATATCACTTAACATTAACTGAAAAATATATTCGGGGTTAGAGCGTTCGCAAAACAGGCCAACAAAGCCCAGGCCAGGCCTGCTCTTATTTGAACTATCAACATTTAATGCATAAGCTCCGGATCTTAACACAGCGTAAGCAGCATTTTTAGCCAGCACCCATCTTTGCGGATCGGCAACAGGATAGCCAACTATTGAAGCATCAATAGAACCGCCCGCCTCGCCAACCAGCGTAGTGCCATTAAACAGCGGGCTAGCCGCATACAACAACACACGAGCTTTTAAGGCCTGGCATGCCCCACCCGAGGCCCTGCCATAATTTGGCCCGGCCTGTGTATAAGGCAGCACCATTGCGGCCGAATCACATTCGGTGGTTATATAACTAACGCAGGCCGCATAAGTAGCACGTTTTACAGGTATAGGATCGGTATAATTATAGATATTATTACCCACCAGCGGCACACCGCCATAGTGTTTTATCAGCAAAGCATAATACCACGCTCGCAAAAACCGCGCTTCGGCTTTCATTTGCGCCCTGCTGCCCGGCTGGTTATCAGGCAGGGTCAGCTTGGTTTTACTGATATTTGCCAGCAACTGGTTCACCGCCCGGATCTGTATATAACAGATCTTATACACACTATCGGCAACATTGGCGGCATTTATAATACCCGAGGCCCAGTAAGTAGCCTGCGATGGCAGCAATGTACCCGGTGCACCTTCATCGCCAGCGGCATCCAAACCACCATTTACCATACTGTTAGCGGCTTCACTTACAGCTATATTGCTGTAAATATTTGCCAGGAAAGCAGTAGTATTGGTACTATCAGCAAAAACAGAGGATTGGTTAAGATTGGTGATAGTGGTTGGCCCGAGAAAGTTTTTCTTACATGATAGTAAGCCCGAAGCAAAAACAAGAAGGGCAAATACAACAACACGAATGTAAATTTTCTTCATATTAAATTGGTTATAGAATACGACAAAGCACTTTTTTATTTCTTGTAAATAAGTAGTACATCAAAACCACATCTTAAATAATTGGCGATAAATAATAAGCACTGTATAAGTGGCTTATTATTGCGCTTTACTTATTTTTTGAGGTGTAGCCGGTTATAATATTTATTAATTGGTTTATAATAGATTTTTCAGAATCTACTACTAATGTAGTATTAAAAAACGGTTTAGCAAATTTTATTTGAAAAAATATCAAATAATTTTCAGCGGCATATTTTATACTAAATGGTTAATTCACTTTATAATAATATACGCCACTTAACTTTTATAAATACCTTATTAAAAAAATGGATTTGTTACTTATTTCTTAAAAAAACGACTAAAAAAGAGCATTTGATAATTTATTGAATTTCCCCAGTAATCCCAGGTATGCGCACCTGGGCGTACGGTAAAATCATGCGGGATATTGTGTTCAAGCAAGGCCTCATGCAAATTTTTATTCACCTGGTAGAAAAAATCGCTGCTGCCGCAGTCGAACGTTATAGCCAGCTTATCAGGAGTTAACAAATAGATCATATTTATTACGCTATTTTCTTCCCACCTTTTTGGGTTTTCACTGTACTTTCCAAGGCGTTTTGCCAGATCCCAGTTATCAGGGAAAGGAGTCAGATCAACGCCCCCGCTCATGCTGCCGCACGCACCAAATACATCCTGATGGCGAAATGCAAGAAACAAAGCACCGTGCCCACCCATGCTTAAACCTGTGATAGCTCGTTTTGAACGATCCTTTATAGTAGCGTAGTGGCTATCGATATAATTCACCAACTCCGACGAGATATAGGTTTCATATTTATAGGTCGGGTCAACCGGGCTATCGAAATACCAGCTGGTTGTATTACCATCGGGGCAAACCACTATAACATCATACAGGTCGGCCAATTTTTGAACGGTTTGTTTATCAGGCACATTGGTAACCCAATCTGAATATTTACCACCCGCGCCATGCAGTAAATAAACCGTAGGGAACTTTTTACTGGTTGAATAATCATCGGGCTTAACAACAACTGCCTTTATGTTTTTGTGCATAGCAGCACTGTAGGTTAGCGCCGTATCAACCGTAGCGGCATTTGATCGCAGCGCAAAAAACAGCAGCGCTATGATCAAAGCTTTAACAGGTAAGTATTTAATACTCATTGTGTAAGGTTTATTGTTTTACTAATTGTAAGGTTACTTTATGTGTTTTAGGTTTGTTGGTGGCGTATATTTCATCAACCAATGCGTCCTGTTCTTTTTGCCATCCATCGCGTACAGCTTTATATTGCGCTTTGATGTAGTTATCCCTGTTGCCGTTTATGAAAGGATTCTTTCTCGCTTCATGGGTAACTGAATCCATAGCCGCCTTATTATCAGCATATAATAAGCCTTTTTGCTTCAACAGATCGAACTCTACATAAGCATAGTTACGTGACCTGCGTTCAATATCCCAACGCTCCTCGTTCATGTGCATAATAGCCAAAGCTTGCTGATATTCAGGCGTATAGGTTTGTTCGGCAAGGTTTATTCCTTCGCTTATATCCTTCTCGCTCCATTGGCCTATTTCTTGCCCGTCCATTATTAGTTTATAGTTTCCGTCCTTTAATCCCTTAACGGTAAGTATTTCCCGGTTAAATTCCTGTGTAAAAGGCACATACTTGGTACCGCCTATTTGCTTGTTATGCGCGCCCCAATCACCGCCTACTGCAACGGTATCCATAGGATATGGCAGTGAATTAGCTAAATAATTGAAGGAGATATGATCATCAGTACCGGTAACATTGGTAATGCTGCAATTAACCGCTTTGCTTACCGCTTTACTTTTCGCGTTTACGCTGAAATCGGCTACTGGTTTGTTGGCCAGCCCCTGGGTTTTCAGGAACAGGTATGCCATAACCATATGACCTTCATAGTCAGGGTGGATACGATCATGAGGAGTTAAGCTGAATAAGGAATCCTTTTGCTGCCATTTTGTGTTGATCTCCGTCATCGGATGATTAAAATCGACATAAGGCCAGCCATTTTTAATAGCTGTTGCCTGCTGGAAATCGATAAGTTTTGCAAAGGCAGCCCTTTTGCCGGGGTAATAGTTTTTCTTATTGCTTTTGGTGCTTTCATCGTATGGCGAACCCAGTATAAATACTTTCTTAAATTCAGGGTGTTTTTTCAATTTTGCGTCAAGCACTGCATACCTGGCTTCGGCTGTATCTACCGATGCTATAGCCCAATTGGTAGCTGCATCCGGTCTGAACCATTCGAAATAACCGCTATCATTCATGCCCCAGGTAAGGGTCATCACGGTTGGTTTTTTGGTCAGGATCTCGTACTCAAACCTATCGCTCATCTGCTTAACGTTATCGCCTCCAATGCCTACGTTAAACATAGTCAGGCGCATATTTGGGTAATGCGTCATGTAGTATAACCAGATGTAGGAGTGGTAATGGCCGCCATCGGTAATACTGTTACCCATAAATGCCACCCTATCGCCAGCCTTAAAAGCCGGAACTGATTGCGCATTTGCTGCGGTTAAAGCTCCAAGTGACAAGGCTAAGCCAAGCAATATTTTTTTTCCTTTTTTCATTGTGATGTATTAATTAGTTCCCCAGTTTTTGTTTGGCTGCGGCCCCATGGTTAGTTCAAGTGTACCACCTGCTGTAATATCTTTATAGTCGATATAGCAGTGCTGGTATGTTTTGCCATTTAGCTTAGCACTTTGTATGTAAATGTTTTTATCAGAATTGTTGTGGGCGATAACCGTAAAGGTTTTGCCTGCTGCATATTTTGGATCGAGCTTGAAAGTAACCTCGTTAAATACAGGGCTGGTTATCTCCTGCCGGGTATCGCCGGGGCAAACCGGGTGTATACCACTGGCGGCCAGTACGTACCATGCCGACATCTGACCCACATCCTCATTTCCACATAAACCTTCAACACCGTTATGATAAGCACGACGGCAAACCGCGCGCGACCATTTTTGCGTTAGCCATGGCGCGCCCAACCTGTTGAACAGGAATGGTACGTGGTGAACCGGCTCGTTGGATTGATTGAAATAATCGTTCCACATCATGTTTTCGGGTGTTTTCTCGAACAGGTTTTGCAGGTTGGCTATTACTTTTTCCCTGCCACCCATCAGTTTTACCATACCGGGTACATCCTGTGGTACAAACCAGCCCTGCTGGTACAGGTTACTTTCAATACAGCCATACCATGATTTGGTCATAGCTGAATCGGCGGGCCATGCCACCCAGTTACCATCCTTATCCTTTGGCCTGAACCAGCCATGTTCCGGATCAAAGATATTTTTAAAGCTTTCGCCCCTTTCGGCATATTTTGTTTCATCAGCAGTTTTGCCTAATGATTTTGCTAATTGAGATACGCACCATTCGGTATAAGCATACTCTAAAGTATAAGATACGCCCAGCGGATCGGGCGTATAGCCTTTTTCGCCATTGCCAAATTTCTCAACCGAGTTCACCGATAATTGATAGGCTTTAGGCACATCAAAATTGCGGATGCCCTTTTCATAGGCATCGGTAATAACCGAAACAGCCGGATTGCCGATCATACAGCCGCTATAGGCATTCATCATTTCCCAGCGTTCCAGGTAATCTTTGTTCTTTTCATCGGCCAGGGTAACCAATGAGTTGATCATATCATTGACCAGCGATGGATTGATGATAGTTTGTAAAGGCATCTGACTGCGGAAAACATCCCAGCCGCTGAAGATGGTGCGTTTGGTAAAGTTTGCAGAACGATGGGCCTTACCGTCGCCGCCGGGATAGTTGCCATCCACATCTTCAACAATGCGCGGATCTATCATGGTGTGGTACAGCGCGGTATAGAAAACTGTTTTCTGCTCGCTTGTGCCGCCGCTAACTTTTACTTTAGCCAGGGCGTTATTCCAAAGTGCTTTGGTTTTGGTGTGCACTGCATCAAAATCCCAATCCTTAATCTCTGATTGCAAGTTATTTTTAGCACCATCCATACTGATGAATGAAATGCCCGCTTTTAGCAACACCTGTTCATTAGGCTTGGTAGCAAACTCGGTATAGAAGCCTAAATGCTTGCCTTCTTTTTCATTTATTCCCTTTAATATCTTCGCGTTAGCTATGGCATGCTGGTATTTATCGCTCTCTACATCTTCGCGTTTACGACTCCAGCTATCGGGGATATCTGCGCTCCAAACGCCATAGTTTTTTAACGGCTTGCTGAATTCAGCATAAAAATAGACAGTGTAATCGGCATGACCGTCGCCATTACCCCAACCGCCACCATCGGGCGTACATTTCATCCAGCCTTCAATGGTGTGGTCGTTAACCACCTTAACATATTGCGAGGTTGATGTACCACCTACCCTGCGCGCAAGATCGATCTGGATACGTGAATGTCCGTTTTGCGGGAACGTAAACCTTAATATCCCGCTATGCGGCGCGGCAGTTGCTTCGGCTTTAATGTTATAATCTGTTAGCAAAGCAGAATAATACCCTGCTGAAGCTTTTTCGCTTGATTTAAGGTAATGCGAGCGGTAACCGTTCTTTACCTTATCGGTATAACGGCCCGAGTTGGTGTACATTTTGCCGGTTGTTGGCATCACCAAAAAATTACCGAGATCGCCATACCATCCTACACCGCTCATTTGGGTGAAGTCGAAACCCTCGATACTGGTAACTTCGTAGCTGTAGCCTGAACCATTGTCGCCGCCGGTCATGGTATTGGGGCTTAGCTGCACCATACCGTAAGGCGTAGCCGCGCCCGGGAAGGTTTTACCCAGGCCATGATAAATACCCGCGTCGGCAGCGCTGGTACTGGCACCAATAAACGGGTTTACATAATCAGCAGGTGTTTTTTGCTGCGCTTTTGCGGTTAGCATAAGCGAACAAAGCACCGTAATACAGCATAAGTATCGTTTTATCATATTTATATTAATGCTCCCGGTAAGCGGAGCGTAAAAATCCTGTTGAGAAACTATAATTGGTTATAAACCTCAATAATACAAAAAATAACGGTTTAGCAACTATAATTTTAATTATTTATCCTTATTTATTATAGCGTACAGTTTTATGGTACGGATGCCGAAACGTGGCATACTTACTATAACCGATGTTTTGCCGGGAATATCCTTTTGAATAACCAGGTCTTCCCTCTTTTGTCCGTTCAGTTCAATTAATTCAGCTTTGCTTGCAACGCCATCAAAAGTTATTTTTTGCGGCGAACTGTCACCCTCTGCATTAAATAGGCGAATTGTAAGATCATTGCCATCGGCATTAAGAGCGGTGATATCATAACCGGTACGCTTTAAGCTTAGCATAGAACGTGACAGATCATTAGCAACCGGGGCTACATCAAGTACTTTAGCTATCAATGGCTCATTCCATTTGGTACCTTCGGTCCATATACCGCTTTTGTCCCATTTACCGGCATGCGGTATCAGAGCGTAATGCACATTGGTTGGCCCGGCGATGCTGTAATCCCTGCCCCATAAGCCTACGCCTGAATATTCAAGAGTAAGCCCTAACGGGAAATCTTCGCCATGGGTGTAGTTAGTGGTATGGTCAGTTAACAGAGACATTCCGTAGCTATCGTTGCCATCTGTTACATCAACCCAGTTTAAAATAATGTTGTTTTTGATGCTATCCCAACGGGTGAAGAAAGTGTTTTTCAGCCTGCTTTGTAGTACATCAAAGGGCGCGTTTTTATATACTTTTTGGTTTTTAAGATTTAGCGGGAACATGGTCAGCAGCTTTTCCTTATCGTTATAAAAAGCTTTCCTGTAATTGGTAAATTTGAACGTTCCGGGTTCGGTGTATTCGCCTATACCGGGATTGCCTTTCCAGTCTATTTTCACTTGCAGATCAATCCTTCGCTGGCCCTGCGCCACAGTTAGCCATTGGGTAAACGGACTGCCATCTATCGTACCCTTTATTTGCAGTTTAATGCGTTCGGGGCCTTTTTCAACAACGCTTATTACGGCAGAATTTTCGGTGCTTGAATGAAAACCGCCATCGTTGTAAAAATTGCCGCGCAGTTCGTTAAAGCTTCGTGGATTAGATTGGTCAACAAACTCTTTATTATTTAATGTTTTGGCAATGAGGTTTGTTATTGCGCCACCTTTTTTAGGGTCGAGGATGATGGTATACAGGTCGCTTTCTAATTTGTAATTGTCATTAGTTAGCACAGTAACAGTTAGATTTTTACCAGCAGTTGTTTTTTGGAGTTTAAGCTGATAAGTATTATAGCCAATTGCCGGAACCTCAGCATTAAAAACAATTTGCGGAACAGCCAAAGCAGAATCACTAACAATTTGTGAACCGACAGGCTTACCTGCACTGGTTAAAACGCTGATGGTTTTGCCCTGCCATTCAGCTGGAATAGTAACAGCAACCGATTCGTTACGCACTGTACCAAGGGTGTTGTATACCCTGATGAATTTAGTATCAGCAGTGGTGTTGCCTTTGGCAGATGCAGCAATTTCGAGGTTTACCACACTATCGGCAATGCGGTTGGTGGTGCCGGTCCAGGTGACTACTTTATCGGCCCAGGTATTGCCTTTGCTGCCATTATAAGGCACTATCCAGCAATCATGGTGCTGCGAGAGCAATAAAGGCCTCCAGGCGGCGTCAAAATCAGTTTGAGGGTATGAGATACCCGAATATACTTTAGTTATCGCAGCCAACTTCTCCGCGCTGATGATCTTATTTTCTGAGATACGAACCTCCTGAGCTATCTGCTGCAGGATCTGCGAACCCCAAACCAGGCTAACCAATACATCCTCCTGGGTAAATTTCCAGTTATCGGTAGTGCTTTTTATGGCGATGTTTTCAAAGTAATCGGCCCAGGTTGTAGATACTACGGATGGATTATTTCTGATGATAGGTCCCTGTTTCCAGCCGGCATCCTGCAGTGTTAAGCCTACCGGGTGTTTAATGCCGGCAGCAAAGCAAGCTTTAACATATTCGGGCGTATTGTACGCGGCTATGGTTTGCCATGTAGAGCCCGGTTGTAAAGCCTCAACGGCATAACGTGGCGAGGTGATGATCTTTGTACCATCGGGACCAACCCAGTTAACCAATTCGCCGCCATAGGCAGTGGTATAGCCACCCCAGCAGGTATTTGGATTTTTTAACGAAGCATATTTAAACCCGTAGGAGGTTAAGATCTGAGGCAAGGCACTGGTAAAACAAGGTTCTTCTGATGAATAAGCCGGGAATACAGCAGTAGGAAAGTGGCGTTTTACCATCTTCATACCATAATAAAACTGCCTGATGATACTTTCTCCTTCTATATCAAACAAATAGCTTTGGGCATAGTCGGGGTTAACGTATTCTATCCGGGCGGTAGCGGAGTTCTGATCTGCAAATAAGGCCCTGAACTCATTATAAGCCGCGGAATCTTTAACCTTGGCGTTGTCCCAGGTTTCGGGTTCAATTTCAAGGTTTATTTTCCAGTTGGGGTGTTGCTTTAGCTGATCTGCCATGAAACGTGTGTTCCAATCGGGGTAATGCCCCCAGATACCGCCATGATAGCCGTCGATAAAATAAGACGTTTGGGCATGCACCTGCTGACTGGAGCCAATTAACGCGAATATGCCTATCCCCAAAAAGCGGAAGCATCCTTTAACAGCTATTATTTTATCCCGAAACATTTGGTTAAAAAGGTTTATAAGAATTATATGGTCTGTAAAGATATAAAACCGGTTTAGCAAAACAAAAATTATTTAAAAATTCTCATAAACCCATGAGAGAGAATGGCACACGGATACCTTTTATACGGTAATCATTAGGGTCTTCAGAGCCATCAGGGTTTGAACAGGGTGTTAGGCAGGTAGTATTTTTAGCATCATTCCGGTTATAAAAATTGATGCAATAGGCGATCAGCAGTTCATTGTGCCCATTTTTAAACTCCGCGTGGATGGTTGGGTTGTAATATACCGGGGCATGACCCTGTTTATAATCAGGCAGGGTATAGATAGTCTTTTTATTGATGAACGGACCTGTAGGACTGTTACTTACAGATGAATACATATTGCGGGTAGTTACATCGCAGGTAAAACCAAAGTCCATGCTGATGAGTAAGAACTTGCCGTTAACATACCCTACCGCAATATTATTGGTTGATGCCTTTGCTACTGCCGCGCTTGCAGCAACGCTTGGTTTATCCGCCCAGTTTTTTCCATCCCAAAACTTCCATTTGGTGGGTGCGGCTGGCGCAAAACGGGCCACGAATACACTGGCAGCCATGTAACCGCCAATGCCGTAAGCATAAATACATCCATCCTTAGGGTTGTTAACCATGCCAACCGTGTACACGATGGCAGTTTGGCCGGTCATGCCGGGAACGGGAACCACTTCAACAGGAGGAATGTTGTAGGTGCTTGTTTCGGTGATCACTCCCAGGTACTGGTTTACGGTATTTAATGTGCCGGCAATCACCTCAATATTATGTACATATATTTTATTCCCAACTTCAATACCCGCGCCGGGCCAAAACAAGTTCTTTGGGTTTGCCGGGCGAAAGATCTGCGGGCCATCGCTTGAGATCAGGTTCTTTGTTTTTTCCGGACCCCAGCTGTGATCGGCAGGCTGCAACAGCGCCGAATTGTGATATGGGAAGTAAAGATTACAGCCAAACTCACCCTTCGCATCAACCTGATTATAAAAAGTATCGCCTGTTACCCATAGTACTTTGCCTTTGTTCAGGCTATAATAAAGCGGGATGGATGAGCCCTCATCAAAAGCGCTTGAACCTGAATTACGCTGAAAAAAGCCAACTACGGCATCATCGCGGTAGCTATCGGCCTTAATTGCGTTTAATTTCCAATGCTGAGCGGCGGAATTAATATAGGCAGATTGCGTTAAAGCGCTATCATTTGATAAAGAGTTACTGATAGCCAGGTTATTCCCTTTATTGGTGATCTTATAATAATTGCCTTGTGCTTTAGTGATTCGCCAATACTGCGCGTCGGTTTGGTTTGCCCTCGCCTGGGTGATTGACTTGCCTGCAGAAGCGGTTATGTATTTACCGCTGTTGAGGTTCATGATGGTAAAATAACCATTGGTCTGTTTGCTGATGAGCCATTTTTGCCACCTGTTGGTTGATTTTAGTTCGTTAACTGAAGGTTTAGCTGTTTTTAGCATGGTGCCGTCTTTGAGCTTGTCGCCCAGCACGGTCTCCCCGGAAACTTCAATAAACCCGGTTTCTTCGGTTGTTGAGATGGTATAAGTATCATAACTATTAGCAAGCGATACCTCAATAGGCTTATGTGTATGCGTACTTATTTTAGTATTACCTGCGTAACCGGTTGTTGCATATGCCGAAATAAGCAGGGCAAAAAATAATGAAGTCTTCATTTTACAAACCTTGTGTTTAAGCTAACGGCTTTTGATTCAAATTTAATTATTTAATACAGTTTAAATAATCCTGGCAGGGGTTGATTTTATTGGACTATTTATAATTGGCGTGGTAAAAATAAATTAATATTTGGACTAAAGAAACGATTTAGCAAAATATTTATAAATTGCAACGCTCTACAAAACCTACGTTATAAACCGGAATAATACTTAAACATGAAACCAACTTTCAGGCTTATTGCTCTTGTTATTTGCTTCGCGCTGCTGAAAATCTCCGCGAATGCGCAAAATAATGTATTCACTCATTTAAAATGGAAGCTGATGCCGCAAAGTGATGCTTATACTGCGACACAGGTATCAACAGCAGGCTTCCATACCGGTAACTGGATTGATGCCGTGGTGCCGGGGACTGTATTTTACTCGTACGTAATAGCCGGGAAAGAAAGCAACCCTGATTATGCCGATAACATTTATAAGGTTGACAAAGCGAAATACAACAAACCCTATTGGTACCGAACTGAATTTTCGGGCAAAGGCCTGCTTACAGGAAAAAGAATGTGGCTCAACTTTAACGGGGTTAATAAACGCGCTGAAGTTTACTTTAACGGCAGGCATATAGGTACGATCAAAGGTTTAATGGAACGCGGCAATTATGATATTACCCGCCTGATCAACAAAAACGGCAGTAATGCTATTGCTGTGTTAATAGTGCCGCCAAATACCGATCACGGCCTGGCTAACCGGGAAAGCCCAACCTACCTGAGCAGCGGTAGTTGGGATTGGATGCCCGCCGTACCCGGCCTGAACAGTGGTATTACCGATACCGTTGCCCTTACCACTACAGGCCCGGTGACTATTGAAGACCCGTGGATACACACAGAACTACCCAATAAAAACCTGGCTAACTTAACGGTTAATGTTAAGCTAAATAATGCAACGACTCAAACCGTAAAAGGCCAGTTGAAAGTGACCATCAATCCGGGAAACATCATCATCAATACTCCGGTTACTTTGGCAGGGAGCAGCAGCCAATCAGTTGATCTTGATAGAACTAAATTCGCGCAGCTAAGTATAAAAAAACCGAAATTATGGTGGCCCAATGGTTATGGTGGCAAAGCCGACGGAACGCAATACCTGTATACCTGTAAGGTTAATTTCGAGGTTGACGGTACAACACCGTCCGACGCGGTGGTTAAGACATTCGGCATAAGGAAAATAACATCGGATACTACGACGCTTAACGGGCCGGTGCGTGTTTATGTGAATGATGTGCCTGTGCTGCTGAAAGGTGGCAACTGGGGCATGTCGGACTATATGCTGAAGGTACGCGGGAAAGATTATGATACCCGCATCCGTTTTCACCAGGATATGAACTTTAACGTGATCAGGAACTGGACCGGGGAAGTAACCGACGATGCTTTCTATAATTATTGCGATAAGTATGGCATTATGGTTTGGGATGATTTTTGGCTAAATAACTTTGGTCCGATTGATAGTTTGGCGATATTTAAGAGTAATGCCATTGAAAAAGTTAAAAAACTGCGCGACCATCCTTCAATTGTAATATGGTGCGGTGCTAATGAGGGTGTGCCCGGTGGTGACCCGAACGGTCCGCTGAGCACGGTGATCAAAAATGCGATTGCGGATAATGATAACCAGGACAGACTATATTTCCCACGGTCAAATGCGGGGGTGACTAATCCTAATTTTTCTATCCATGGCGGCAGCAAAAACTTGTCGGGCAGCGGGATATGGGGTAATGTTGATCCGAAAACATATTTTACTGATCCCAAAAATGGCTATTTATTTTCAAAGGATTCCTATGGGATGCGCAGCGAACTGGGCACGGCAACCTTTGTGAATGTAGAGAGCTTTAAGAAGTTTATGCCGCAGGATTATTGGGTTGCCCCTACCCCCGAATCGGTGAATAGCAGTACTAATATGTGGGCAAAACACTATTTCAGTACCAATGGCGAGCTGGGCGGTGGATCGCAGCCGGTGAAGTATATAAATGATATTAACCATAGTTATGGCAATGCTACATCGCTGGAAGATTTTTGTAAAAAGGCCCAGCTAATGAACATGGAAACCATGAAAGCCATGTACGAAGCATGGAACGACCACATGTGGAAAGATGCTACCGGTATGCTGATATGGATGAGCCAATCCGCTTACCCGAGTATGATATGGCAAACCTATGATTACTATTATGACCTTACAGGTGCTTATTTCGGAGCCAAAACCGCTTGTGAACCTATCCATATACAATGGAATGCCGCCACAAATTCGGTAAAGGTGATCAACAATAAACCTTACAAACTGAAAGACTTAACAGCAGAAGCTACTGTTTATAATATGGATGGCAAAATTGTACCTGCCTATACGCTGAAAAAGACGCTGGATGTAAGCTCCACCTCGGCTACTGAAGCTTTTGAGGTTTTTAAAGACAGCGGAAATCTGCCTAAATTATCAGCCGTTCACTTTTTAAAGTTGAAATTGTATGATGCCAATGGACATGTATTGTCGGATAATTTTTATTGGATCGGTAATACGTATTTAGACTATACCGATCTGAATAAAATGCCATCTATAGGTGCCGGTTTACACCTGAGCCAGCCTAAAGTAACCCTCGCAAAAAACGGGGTTAACAAGCTGCTGACTTATACCATTACCAATAGCTCAAAAACCACCGCGGCATTTGGCATCAGGGCGCAACTATTGAATGGCGCGGGCAAACAAATTCTACCTGCGATATATAGAGATGGCTATTTTTCATTAATGCAGGGTGAATCGAAAGTGCTTATTGTGGAGGTTGATCCGAAGGTTTTGGGAGTGGGTTATAGGTTGGATATGAGGGCTTATAATAATTAAATCAAAGGTGTAAAAAGACTTACGAAGTTTTAAAAACTTCGTAAGTCTGGATATGCGAAGTGGCGAGTTGACTCACCCCAACTTCGTTCCACTCGTCGACCCTCTCTTCCGCAAGCGGCAAAGAGGGTGGGAAGGATTTAAGAAATGGATTACCATTAATTTACAGCTTGCAATCTTTTAACTAAATCGGGGTTCAGTTTATTTAAGTTGTAAATAAAAGCTTCTGTCAAAACATAGACTGTTTGCCCAATACTAGTGTCCCGATGAATCGTAATATTATTAGGAGAAAAAATCTCATATTCATCAAGTATTGCCTGTAATACTTCTTTAAAATGAGATTCGTTTTTAGTTTTCATTATAAATTTCATTTGATTAAATTATTAGTAGTTAATCAAATCTAATCATGCTCAAAATGTAATGCAAGATTACGGGCATCAAATTAGAAGTATTTATTCTTCCTATAGAGCTAATTTACATAAAACATAACTTTTGATGATCTCGTATTTGTACTTGAGCTTTATAGTTCTCTTTTCTCGTCTGTAACGGATGCAATTATTACGATTTAATAGTCTTTCTTGTTTTATATCTATCTATTATTCTATCTACAAGACAACTAAACACCAAAATTCCATCCGACACAACTACAATGTTAATATCTTGTTTTAAGTTGAATTTTAAATAATAGCAAAAGCATATTAAATAGACATAATAAAAAACAAGATTAACTACAGCATTAATAAGAGGATTTCTAAGTAAAAAATTAGTCATAGTTTCGTCCATTATCCCTCCCTTAAAATATTTTAACCTCATGGATAACGAATTGCAGACATACACAATTACAAATTGGGTAAAACCAAAACAAGTAATTACTATTCCAACTTTTGTTAAATCAAAATCGAAAAATAATTTATAATCTATAGTAATTAGAAAAATTAAAGGAAAACAAATACTGACAACAATTATCAAAAAAACTATAACAGCATTGTTTACTTTGATTTTATCAAAAGGAATTTCCATATTAAAGGTTTAGAAATGGAAATTAGCAAATTAATTCCACATTGGCATTAGATTAAACTTTACTTATAGTAAAATGTTATGACACCTACTGCACCAGCTTTATCTCAAATTCATGCGCTACCGGTTTGTTGATCTGATAGATCTGATCGATTAACAATTCCATCTCCTTTTGCCAGGCATCGCGTACGCTTTTAAACCTTGCTTTTTGATAGGTTGGGATAGTGACAGCTACAAAGAAGTCCTTTTTGGCATATTTTTGTAATGAATCCATAGTTGCTTCGCTATCATTAAAAAGCAAGCCTTTTGGCTTTAAAATAGAGTAATGGATCCAGTAATACTCGCGTAACCTACGCTCAATTTCCCAGCGTTCCTCGTTCAGGTGCATTATGGCTAATGACTGCTGGTATTGCGGTGTAGCGGTTAGCTGCGCCAGGTTAATGCCATCGTTATAAGCCTTGCCATCCCATGTTCCTATGGCTTTACCGTCAATAGTAAGGGCGTAGATTTTTGTTTGGTCAAGGCCTTTTACATGCAGTATTTCCTGGTCGTAATCATTGATGAATGGTATCAGCTTTAAAGCTTGTGCCTGCGACCGCTGCGGCCTGCCGAAACCACTTGGGATGGTATCAATCGGGTAAGGCAATGAGTTGGCAAGGTATGCGAATTTTGTAGTACTACCATTTGCTGCCAATCCGGTTATTTTGCAGTTGATTTGCCGTTCAATTTTATTGTTTGTAGTGTTGATTACCACATCAGCCACCTTGGTACCGGCTAATCCTTGCGCGTTCAGGAAAACGTAGGCCATAACCATTTGCCCGTCGTTTGTGGGATGGATGCGGTCGGCATCCTGCATGGTAAAGATTGAATCAGTGCGTTGTTCACGCTGGCTGATCTGTGTCATCGGCGTATTAAAATCAACAAAACCCCAGTTATTTTCTTTGGCTGTTTTTTGCTGTTCGGCGGCTATAACCAACATGGCCGAATTCTTTTTTAAAAGCGGCCTGACCTTAATTTTCGACGTTTCATCATAAGGCGATGAGCCGATCATGACCTTTTTTATTTCGGGATGCTGTTTCAGCTCGGCTTTGATCAGTTCAAAACTTTGTAAGGACACCTTCACTTTTTGTCCGTAGAGAGAATCAGCCTTAGCAGCAGGATAAAGCTCATATCCGGTATCATTCATACCAAAAGTGAGGGTCATAACGGTTGGCTTTTTTGCAAACACATCGGTATTAAGGCGTTCCAGCATTTGTTTGGATACGTCGCCCCCTATCCCGGCATTAAAACAATCGATGCGCATATTAGGGAAATGGGTCATGTAATACAACCAGATGTAGGAGTGGTAATGCCCGCCATCTGTTATGCTGTTCCCCATAAAAACAACCCTGTCGCCCTGTGCAAAAGGCTTAAGCTTTGTTTGAGGATATCCTTTTAAAACTGAGAATGAGATCAGCGTAAAAACCAGTAATTTCTTATACATGCTTATAATTGAGTATACTAAATTACAAATGAGTTATCACCCGATTTCAACAGGTAAGTTTTTGTTTTCCAGATAAATATACCGGATGTAGCCGCGGGCAGGTTGATCTTTATCCGCCACTTACTTTTTTCAAGCTGATAGCTTACCGCTACTTTTCCATCCGGATGCGGGATATCTCCACTCACGTTTGTCAGCGTACCTAAATGAGGTTCTACCTTTATCTTCCTGAAGCCGGGCGCATAGCTATCGACACCTAAAACTGTCCTGAAAAATTCAATGTTTGGACTGGCACCCCAGGCGTGGCAATCGGAACGTACTGTTTGCAGGCTCGAATCCTCGGCCCAGGTAGTTAAGCCCATGGCTATGTTTTCGCGCCAGATATCGAGCCAGTTCATATAATCGTTGCCTAATCCCGCCTTTATCAGCGCCTGGTTCAGGTAATATTTAAAGTATACGGTACATTGGGTTAAGCTTTTGTCACTAAGCATAAGGTTAGCCATAGCAGGCATATCCGCATCGCTTACCATGCCTGTAAGTATGGCCAGCGAGTTAACGTGTTGTGAGTAGCCTGTTTTTTCTTTGGTATCAGCATACAGTTTTTTAACCGGATCCCAGTATTTGCGCTGGATGGTGGCTTTTAACTGCGCGGCTTTTTGGCTATAAATAGTGGCATAATCCTGCAGGCCAATCTTTGCTTCCATTTCAGCGGCCCATTGGTAGGCCCAAAGCAGTTGCAAGTCATAAATAGCCGCACTGCCGTCTGAGCCTTTTACTTGTCCGCCTAAGTTACCGGCCCAATCAACAAAAGTCCAGTATGGGGTATCTTTTAACGATCCATCAGCCTGCTGGTATTTGCTAAAGAAATCGAGCACCGCCCTTTCGCCAACCAGTTTATCCTTGATAAATCCGCTATCGTTACGGTACATCCAGTAATCGTGCAGCATACAAATGTACCAGAGCGAAAATGTGGATATGATCTGTGTGCCTTTAGTAGGATAGCAGCTACGGGTAACACCTTCCGCAATGCGCGAATGATCCATCAGGTTAAGGGCATTGCGGGCCAGGCGGTCATCGTTGGTATTATAGTACGATATTAATGCCTGGATTCGGGTATCGCCGATGTATTGCAATTGTTCGTAGTAAGGGCAATCGGTGTAAGTTTCCCAGGCGTTAAGGCGGGCCGTGCGCCAGCCGATATCCAGTATTTGTTTGATCTCGGTGTTATCCGAATTAAATACAGCAGTTCGTTTAAAAGGATAGGCGGTGAAAGTTCCGTAAAGGTCATTAATAGTAAGCGGGTCATTTTGGGTATGTACAATAACCTTGATGTAGCGGTAGGTTCGGAAGTTTAAGGTAGTAAAGGATTGCCCATCGGTACCATTGCCGATCAGGCTGTCTATTCGCCCTACAAAATTCTTCCCTTCCACATCATTGCGGTTGCTTTTGCGGTTTGTGCCTTTATCGTACAGGGTTTCGGCGTAGCCTAAGGAGATCCCGGCATCCTTACCGCCACTGAAATTCAGGGTTATATAGGCATTTGTTTCGAAGGTCTGATCAAGCAGTAAGGTAACGGTTGTGTTAGTAGGGATAGTTACCGGCTCTTTTTCAGCCGGGAATTTAGCCGGGGTATTGATACCAACCGCGCTGCGTAGTTTAAGGATGCGCTGATAGGTCATTTCTCTTGCAGGCAGTGTTGATGGCACTAATGCCCAATCAATCCCCCACGACATACCTTTTAATGTACCATCCATCACTTTAGCCGCTATTGGCCAAGTAGTGTCGTCATAATTAGCGGCTGTCCAGTCGCCTTTTATGGCCAGGTTCATATCAACCATTTCGCCTTTGCTGGCCGCGAAGAAAAAGCCCGGTACCGGCTGATGCCCGGCATCGCGGATACATTTCCAGGTATTGTTGGTATTCAGTACTTCTTCGGTTGGCGAATTGCCTTGTATAATGAAAGCGGTACGGACAGAGATCTGCGCCTCGGGGCGGAACTGAGCCTCGTTATAAACCAGAGCGGCTACTATGTTCTTACCTGCGGTAAGATAAGGCGCAAGGTCGACCGTTTCATAGTTCCAGAAATAAGTATCTCCTCGGGCAGGACCGAGAGAAACAAGCGTGCCGTTTACATATAGCTTATAACGGTTATCTGCCGAAACATGGATTAGGAACGAAGCAGGCTTTGCAGCCAGGTCAATGCTCTTGCGGAAATAATATATGCCATATTCAACGCCAGGATCCATTGGTGCGGCTATCCAACTGGAATTCCAGGGGCGTTGCGCATCAATGGCGCTGATGGATTGAGAAAAGGTAATTCCAGGGGAAAACAGACCAGAAAAAGCAAGGATCGCGATATATAGGTATTTCATTATGTTGAAGCCTTAATTGAGGCACATTTTGGTTTATAGAGGGTAAAGCTATAAATAAAATTTTAATTATAAAACCGGTTTAGCAAATTAACTATATCGTTACAATTAATACAACCATCGGTGTTCGGAAGATTTATTTTATTGCAAATATTGAGCGAGGGTTCACCCTGAGGCACTCGAAGGGTAAACGTAAAGGCCATTGCCCACATGCTTCGAGCGCCTCAGCATGGCCCTTTCTTTAATCTCCCGAACACCTATGATTCTAAAACAAAAATAATACATAAGGATATTTATAAAGGATGGTCCCCGGTACCATCCTTTATATTGAGGCGATTATCAGCATAATACTGATCAGATCATTGTCTTGGGACAGACTCAGTTAGCCGTCAGGGCTACCGGAGCCAGCTGCCGGGAGGCACCATCAGGACCAACGGCTATAATATTATCAAAAATAACATGAGAGCCGGGTTTTATCGCTCCCAATGAGGCGTGCATCTCGGGGCTGAGCTCATTGCCTGAGGTAACTTGTATTGATGCTGTTTCGCGGGGGTTAGCAATGATCAGGCTGAAGCGGGTTATCCTGAATTTCGCATCAAAATCAAAATTATCCAGCGATGCAAATATTGCATCCTGCGCTTTTAATGCCACTGTTGGCACATTCCCGCCTGATCTGCCTGAAAACCTGGCAATAGGGTCGGGTATCCTTTTCGCCCTGAACAATGTACGGCTAAGTAACTCAGTCCTGCCTTTTGTTATTTCTGCCGATACGGTTACATTCACCGTGCCGGGGCTGTTTACCTTTACCGTATACTTGCCGTTGGTGCCGTTCAACGAGCCTGCTGAGATACCTATCCTGATATTTCTGGAAGGGATACCAGGCACCGATACCGACACCGGGTTATCAACCCCGATATAAAATACATTCATCTTATCGGGCGATACTACTGCCGACGGGCGCGATACGATATATTGCTGCTCGGGTGTGGTATAGGTTTTAATGGTACCATCGGTTTGTTTTACATTAATGATGCCATGCCAGCTAAATACACCTTCGCGCGAGGTTGGCGCATTATATACACCTTTGCCATCCACTACACTTATGGCGCTGCCGCCAACCGCCATAACCGGGCTCGATTTTGAATCATAAGCCGTTAAAAAAAGCTGGGCTTGATAAGGCTGGCCTTGTATAACATACGAAGTAGGCGCTACGGCAACCGCCTCAAACTTATCAAGGTTTACCACAGCCTGATCCATTTTGCCAAGAATCTTTTTTACCACTTCAGCCTCTGCATTCATATTATCGGCCTGTATGCGCGATAGAATGGTAAATGTAGCGGTTAACGGCACGCCCTCGCCAAAATTCAACTCCTCCCAGTTACGGGCATTTACGTTACGCTTAACCGGGTCGTTGGCATTGAGGGTAAATGATATGTTGCGGCTATCGTCCTTACCAAGCACCGCGAGCAGCTGGCTGCGCGTATCATTTATTTTTTGCTTTAATGCCTGTGCCCTTTTTCTATTGATCATTATATCATAACCAATATCAACGTTATCGCGTTCTACCAGGTCGCCTGTTTGGGCATCATAACCACGCGTTTGGCTCACCAGTTCCGTTTTTATGGCTTTTATAAAACCATCCAGATCACGGCTTATCTTTTGCGCCTCCTTAGCCCTTGCATAAATGGGCCTGGCACGCTCGGGCGACTCCTTTAAACGGGTTTGTTCAAAAGCGCTAAATTGTTGCTGTATTGAATTATCAACGTTATCTGCCGTAGCAGTAAGACTATCGTTTATGGTTTTAAACGCATCTAAAATTGTTTCTGATATATTCAGGGCCAGCATTGCTAATAGTACCAGGTACATAAAGTTTATCATCTTTTGCCTGGTTGTTTCTTTTCCTGCGGAAGCCATCTTATTATTTGTTAAAATTTGATATTAAACTATATCCCCCTGTTTTCAACATCATAATTATAGCCTTGGCTGGTTCATGGCCGATAGCATGTTAGCGTAAAATACATTCAGTGCCGAAATATTTTTGGCCAGCTTATTTACTTCGTCCTTAAAATGCCTGCTATCATCGGCAGATTCATTTAAATTCCTGAGCGTATCGCTTAAGCCTGTATAAAACTGGTTGATCTGCCTCAAGTTGGTATCTGCGCCCTTTAATTCGGCCTCGTAAACCAGGTTTAACTGCGATAAATTAAAAGTGAGCTTTGATACCTGCTGATTATATAATTCAGCATCGTTACGGTTATTTGCCATGGCAGCCAAACCGGCCGATGCCCTTTCAAATGCCAGGCCGAGCACATCAAATTTTGAGGCCGCCTGTTTCAACTTGGCCGAAAACTCATCCGTAGCTAATGAAACATCGGCTATGGTATTTATCTGTTCCATTTTACTGCTGAACTTTTTCAAGCCTTCGCCCAGGTTATTAATAGCCTCTGGGCTTATCTCAGCTTGTGTTAATAGTTTATCAAGCGCAGCTGTATTGCCGGTTACCGAAGCAGTTTGTCGCCCTAACTTTGGCAATTCGCCGGTATAGTCGACAGATAGTTCGGGATATACTTTTTCCCACTCGGGATCCTGCGGAGGAGGGAAAAATCCCAGCGTAAAGAACAGTATGGCTTCCACACAAAGGCCCAGGCCTATCATATAAGTGCCTGCCACACCACCCCAGTGATTAATTTTGAACATTGCACCAAGTATAACTATGCTGGCGCCCCATGAAATTGCTACATGAAGCCCATTGAATTTTCTTGTCTTTTTCATGATATTAAATATTAAATGGTTAATCTTTTAGAATTTTATGTAGAAAGTGGCCGCGGTATTTAAGCCGGGCATGATCCCCTTTAAACCGTTGGTAATGGTATTGGCCTTATTTTCATAGGACGATGTAGGTGCACTGGTTGGCAAAAAACTGCCAACATCCAGCCTCAGCCTTATGTTATCAAATAAATACAGATTGCCCAGCCCGGTGCCTATGTATGGCCTGTATTTCGACATGGATACCGAATAATCCGGTGTTTGGCCAATGCCCTGTCTGTACAGCGTATTGCTGAAGTAGTAGCCAAAGCCTGTAGTAACAAACCACTTGGTGGCAAACCATTGCGTATTACCATACATCGGCTGCCAGTCAACCAGGGCGTAAACAGCACTGCGGTCGACCCGCAGGTTGCGGCTATTGTATATAAAGGTTACATCGGGTGTTGCATCAAACCCTACCCTTATATTAAATGACCGGGCAAAACTATAGCTGCCCTGCAATCCTACTCCCTGTACGCCGAACTGCAATCCAAGGGATGATGTTGAAAATGCGCTGTACTCGGGTAATACCTGTGCTTCAGCCTTTCCGCAGCAAAACAACAATGCCGACATCAATAGCATCCAAAAGAACTCTTTGATTAATTTTATGCGCGTTTTCATTGCTTGTCCTCCTTTTTGTTTGATTGTTGAATAAGACTTTTATCATTTATCCCTTTGGGATTTTGCCAGATATGTTTCTTAAGCTCGGCGATTTTCTGCTCCAGCTTAATGGCTTCAGGGCTCCCCGGATCCAGCTGATCGGTTTGTGTGCCTCCCGGCGAAAATTCTTTTACCAGGTAGGCGCTGAATTTGTGCTGCATAAAAACATCGTCCATAGTAATATCGAACATGTTTTTATCCGGGTCGCTCAAGTCCTCTTTAATAAGCGCATAACGCAGCTGCGGAAAATACAGCCAGAAAGCAGGTGCGGTATTCATATTATCAGGCAGGTTGGCTGATGTGGAGATATTCATCATTGGCGCTATAGCTATTATCCGCGTATCAACACGGCCACGCTGCTTGTCGAAGAAAACATCTTCCTCAATCCTGAACTTTTTGATATTGTCGGGATTAAACTCATTCAGCATCATTTTTGATGATACTTCGTTGCCGTCCTTATCAAACTTTTGCACCAGTACTGAATCGGCAAAACGTGCTTCGCCTTGCTTTACGGTTATCTTCTTCTTAAAATCGTCCCGCTCATAAGGTGTAAGCTTCCCTTCCCCCAATCCTTTCATTATGGTTTCCATCAGGAAGTGGCCCGGTACGGTTAGTATGGCATTGGCTGTATCTGTCAAGTCAATAATGCGCCATACCCGTGCATATAAGCGGATGTTTTCCGAGCGGATCTTAGGATAAGGGAATGGCCTCGCCTGCCCTGGATTGACCGGTTGCAGGTTAACGTCATATGCCGGCAAGGTATCGGTAAGCGTGCTGTCGCCCACACTTACAAATGACTGGGCATGACTAACCTTTATGCTGATGACAATTAGTATAATTGCCGCTGTTATTATCTTTTTCATAGTGTTATTTTTTAGTGTATTTCCTTGTTTTAACCTGTTCGCCGGTAAGCTCAAAAGCAGCCATAACACAACGAAAGCCTATGTAGGAGTGTGCAACGTCCTGATCTTCGTAACTCCGGGTATCTGTGTTCAACATTTCGCCATTGTCTTTCCACGATCCGCCCCTTACCACCTTGCGCCTCATTAAAGGGGCATCCTTACTGGTGGCATCGTATAGTAATGCCGGGTTAAGGTCGTTTACCAGTTGTGACGCCGAAGGGCTGAACGCATCCAACGTCCACTCTGAAACATTGCCCGCCATGTTGTATATGCCAAATGCATTTGGCGTGTATGAGGTTACCGGCAGGGTAAATGTTGACCCATCGCTGGCATACATGCCCTCGCCTTGTTTAAAATTGAGCGAAAGCTGTTCCTTACCGGTTTTTTTATCGATAGTGGTTTTTACCGTACGGTCAATAGTATCATCGGGGTTTATTTTGGCTTCGGCGGCAAATTCCCATTGGGCTTCGGTAGGCAAACTAAAGCTCAGTTTAAAATTCCACAGGTTAGGGTTGTTCTTAATCATCAGCTTAAGCTGTGTTCCGCGCCAGTCGGCATAAGCCCGGGCTTGTTTCCATGATACCCCCACCACAGGGTTGTACTGGTATATTTTGTTGGTAAAGTAGTTGGCATCCATAACGGTCATCTGCGCGTTCGGGAAATCTGCCGACCATACGGCCTCATGCGGATATACTTCAACCGAGTCGGCTACGTATTCGTTGTTATTTACGCCATCCATCCGTACATAGTAAAAGCGGTACTTAAGCAAGGCTGGATTTGGCACACGGGAACCGTTGATCATGGTCATCATAGGGGCCAGCTTTTCTTTTACCTCCATGGGCGCTTTTTTCCACAGGGGCGAGATCTTGTTTATTTTACTCCAGTCTATCAGCCGTATTTCTTTGTTGCCAACTCCAACGGTAGCACCGGTTGCGGGCAGAAAGAAAGAATCATCGTGCAGGTAATCAGTAACCGCGACAGAATCGGCCACCCAGTTTACAAAGGCCTGGTATTGCTTGTTGTTAACCTCGGTTTTATCAATAAAAAACGCGCTAACGCTTACGGTTCTTTCTTCCGACTTATTATCATCGCTAAACATTTTGTACAAAAATGTGCCCGATGGAATATATGCCATCCCTTCAGGCGGGATGAGCCGTTTTATGGATACAGCACGGGTTTTGGGGGTATTGTAAATACTACGTTGGCAGGCACCGAGCACTAGCAGCAGCAAGCCTGTTATTTTGAATAATGATCTCATGTTGACTTAGTTATATTAAATTATTTAGTCAAGATGGTATCATATAGGGGTTTTTAGTTAGTGGTGAAACAATGAGTCAAATATGCTCGCAGCGGGTGTTAAAAAATGTTATTTATCGCTAAACAGATTGAATCTGTCGACCAAGGCTAATTTTTTAAGTATATTATTTGATTTTGGGAGATGATATCGCTAAATAATAACTAAGTATATTACTTAATACTGATGAGATACAACATATAATATAGTTGCGGTAAGCTACATATAGCTTAAAAGAGATAAATACAATACAGGAGCTTATAGAAATGAAGTATGAATATTTATAATAATTATTGGATATCAGCCAAGCCTTTAGGCTGATCTTCCGTTTTTGAGGCCCAGGTTTTGAATGGGGCATCCTGTAGATAGATATCAATTTTACCGCCTTTTACCAGGCTTTGGTAGGTAATATAATTTTTTGAATAGGTATGCCCGTTCCATTTAACTGCATTAATGTAGATGGAACTGCCCGACTGCTTATGCGTTTGGATCAATAAAGTTTTGCCTCCCGGCAGATTAATGGATACCCGGTCGAATATTGGTGAACACAATAAGTATTCGCCGGATATTGGATTGAGCGGATAGAATCCCATTGCGGCAAACATATACCAGGCCGACATTTGACCGGCATCGTCATTACCGCCAAGTCCGCCGGGGCCATCGCCATATTCGGTAGCCAGGATGGTTCTTACTTGTTTTTGCGTTTTCCAGCTGTTGGCTGTATAGTTATACATGAATGGGATCTGGTGACCGGGCTCATTGCCATGCCAGTATTCATTTTTAATAAAGATGCTATCCAGTTCGGCTTCGAGCTTTTCGCGGCCTCCCATTAATCTTGCAAGGCCGGGCACATCCTGCGGAACATAAAAAGTATATTGCCGGGGTGTCCCTTCGGTGATGTAACTTTGCCGCACATCAGGGTCAAAGGTTTTCGTCCAATCGCCGTTCTGCATTCGCCCCCGCACAAATCCCACTGATGGGTCAAATACATTTTTGTAGCTCTTCGCTCTCTTTACCAGTAATTTATAATCAGCATTAAGGCCTAATTTTTTTGATAATTGCGACAGGGCGTAATCATCATAAGCATATTCCATAGTGCGGCTTACCTGCTCCATTTTATGGAAAGCATCCTTAACACTGTCTTCCAATGGTACATAGCCATACTTTAGGTACGATGTTAGTGCCCTCCTGCCCTTGCCGTCTTTGTAGTCCTGCTGTTTTTCGGGCAGGTCAAAGGCATTCTGCCGCATTAAACGATAAGCATCAGAAACATGAGCAATGCTAATCCCTTTTAAATACGCTGATGTAATGATGGATGTGGTATGATCGCCGATCATCTCTGATGTATAGTTATTCCAGCATGGGAAAATCGGCAGCCACCCACCCTGCTCACCTTTTAATACCAGCGATTGCACCAGGTCATTAACCAGTTGCGGGCGGAGGATCTCCCAAAGCGGCACCTGCGCCCGGTAAATATCCCATAAGGAAAAATCATCGTAATAATTACCGCCGGTGATCTTTTCCAATTGATAATTGCCTGCAAACCGGGGGTAGGTACCATCAACATCATTATACAAGCGGGGATGCTGCATGGCATGGTAAAATGAGGTATAAAAAACACGCTTATCGGTTTGGTTAGCGGTAACTACGGTGATCTGTTTTAAAGCCTGCTCCCATATTTGCTGGCATTTGGCTACTGTGCCGTCAAAATCCCAGCCGGGTAATTCGGCATCCAGATTTTTGCGCGCACCTTGCAGGCTACTGAAGGATGTACCCACTTTCAGGTACAGCTTTTCGCCTTTCTGCATTTTAAAACCAATAAACGCGCCTATATCTTTTTTAGCGCTGATACTATCTTTTATAAAGATTTTATCACCTGAGAATGAGCCTTTCGTGATTAACTCTTTATCAACTTTAATTACAAAATAACCGCTAAACCCTGCCGGTTTGCCCCAGCCCTGGTAAATGCGATGTACCGGGTTATAGCCATAGATCTCCCCTTTTTCAGCATCGATTTTAATATAACCTTCTCCGTAATCGCTGTTGGGTGTGATGAGCAGGTAGAGACTGTCCGCAGCCTCGGCAGTAAATTCCATCATACCGCAGCGTGGCGTGGCAGTAACCACTGCGTGTATTTTGTAGGAGGAAAGATTTAGACGATAGACGTATGGAGTTGATTGCTCATCCTTATGACTAAACTTCGCGGCATTGTTTACCGTTTTTAAACTGCCTGTTATGGGCATTATGGTCACACTGCCATAATCCTGCATACATGAGCCGCTTATCCAGTGCGAACCCCTGAAGCCGCTAAAAAAATGGTCTTTATAATAATATGGCGGTACACATTTTGATTCTGATGGCTGTGTTTGCGGCGTCCACTGCGTCATGGCAAAGGGGGTACATACAGATGGTATGGTATTGGCAAAATTCTCCTGCGCCGAACCAAGTTTCATGGCTGATGGCGTTGTACTATTTGCCGTGCCGGATAAGGGATTAACATAGCTAACGAGTGACGGCCCCTGTGCGAATGCCCCTGTATATATCGCAGATAATACTATTAAAAAAAATACACGCGCATTTAACATCCTTATTAATCGTAGTTAAGATTAATTATAATAGGTATATCTTATTCTATGCTGCTTATTTAAAACAGCATAGAATAAGAATTTATGGGTTTAACATTGCAGTTGGGACAAGAGTTAGATTAGATGCTATAAACCTTTTTAGCTTAATCAGGGTGTAATCAATCATGCAAAAAAGCAGCTTACCTTATTATGCTGATTTTACTTATTTTTTCGCTTTCTACTTCAAAAATAATTACCTGTTCCATTTTTTTATCGCTACCGTTTCTTCCAAAAATAAATTCATGAACAATGACTTTGTTCTCAAAATAAATTGTGTTTATAATCTCAGCATAAAGTTTCGGGGAATGTTTAAATAACTCTGAATACATTTTCCGACATTCTTCAAAACCATCAATCAAGATTTTATTATCTGAGAAATTAATTATTTTAATGTCATTATTAAATACAGTCATCATGCTTTCAATATCTCTATTATCGAAGGCCTGCATTTGTTTTTCTATAATTTGTTCTATGGTCATGATATTAATTTATTTTAAGCCTTATTATTAGGCACCAAAAGTAACACATGACAGGTTAATCCCTTGTCCCAACTGCGCTTTTAGCGTTAAATTTATAATCTAACAGTTGCTGGCAAGTATTTAGCGATCAGATCCTCATAATAAGGTTTTAATTCAGATACTACAGGCGTTACCGGGCTTTTTGAATACAGGTCATAAGGATTAAACTTATCTACCCATTTAAATAGCTCATGGTCGTGCGCGTTAAGCAAATGATCATAAGCATGCTCGCGGTGCTGCGAGTAAAACGAGTGGTAACGGATCATATACAAAGCCGGCTCGGGCAGGTAATCTTTTGTTATATGGTACAGGTATTCATCATGGCCCCATGAAATATGTACATTGTCCATTCCGCAATGAGGCGTGTATACACCATATTTGGTATTGTAACGCTCATCGTAAGTATCGGGGTTATCAGCAAAAAATTCAGGGTAAACTATTTTGTCGGAAAATTTACATCCTACGGGATATGAATCGCCCACAACGTTCCATTGCGGTTCGCCAAACAGGCAAAGCACTTTACCCAGGTCATGTATAAAACCGGTGAGCACAAACCAATCCGGGTGACCGTCGGCACGGATAGATTCGGCAGTTTGCAGCAGGTGTTGTAACTGATCGAGCTGCAGATCGGGATCCGAATCATCTATCAGCGTATTCAGGTATTCCATAGCCGTCCACCAGGGCATTTCCTGCTTATCAAACTTCAGGAAATTAGCTTTTTTGGCTAATACGTTATCATAGGTTTGATATTTATGGTTAAGGCGGTAAAACTCACGTACACCGTCAACCTCGGGGCTATCGTAGTTTCTGAACGCGTCTTTTTCTTTGGCTGGTTGCCCGGCCTCGGGGTATCTTTTAAGTACATCCTCGTCCCAATCCTCGAGGCTGTGTAAAGGAAACTTTTCCTCCTTTGTTAGTTTTGTCATAGCTTTTTGTTGTTTTATTAATTACTCTTTAATTATCCGTTATATCTTACCAGAAAACCGTATACAATGCTGCCAGGATGCCGCAAATAATAACTGCACAGATGGTAAAAGCCGGTGTTACCTTGAACAGCTTGGTATCAATTTGCAGTATTTGCTTGTTTTGTTTGCTCCTGCTATCAATCAGGGTAATCAACACCATTATGGCGCTAACAATGAAGAAAACCCAGGTCATACGGTTTAAAAATGGTATAGGGGCTATGTAACCAGCGGTAAGTTGAGGCAAAAATTTAAATAGTATGGATAGCGGAATGGTTATCACAGCCCCGGTTAGCGCAGCCCCTGAGGTTGTCCGTTTCCAGAAAAAACCCAATAAGAATATGGCCAGTATACCGGGTGATATAAAACCTACATACTCCTGAATGAACTGGTAAACCTGGTCGAAACTGCGCAGTGCAGGCGCTATTACTATGGCTATAAGCGATGCCACGATAACCACCCACCTGCCCACATTTACCATGCGCTGTTCTGATGCATCCTTATTTAAGAACTTTTTATAGATATCGAGCGTGAAAATGGTAGCGATACTATTGCACTTGCCCGCCAATGAAGCTACAATAGCAGCCGTAAGTGCCGCGAAAGCCAGGCCTTTAAGGCCGGTTGGCAGTAGGTTCATTAAAACCGGGTAGGCATGGTCGGGTTTCAGGGCACCGGTTGCATCCGTCATTTCGTGATGATAAAAACCATGATTGTATAGCACATAAACCGCAATGCCGGGTATCACCACAATAACGGGCACCAATAACTTTAAAAAGGCGGCGAACATTAACCCGTTACGGCCCGTTTTCAAATCGGCGCCCAGCGCACGTTGTATAATATATTGGTTACAGCCCCAATAGTTAAGGTTATTGATCCACAGTCCGCCTGCAAGCACAGCTATTCCCGGCAGATCATTATAATATTTATGCCCCGGCGGGAAGATCATATGAAAATGATCACCGGCATTCTTTTTCAATAATGGCAGGGCCTCAAAAACGGTTTTTACACCCAATTTATCTGCTATTAAATGCAATGAAAGATAACAGGTAACCAGGCCGCCCATAATTAACACAAACACCTGTATCACATCGGTATAACCAATCACTTTCATCCCGCCAAGCGTAATAATGATAGAGAATATACCCAAAGCCACAATACAGGTGCTGAACGAGATGCCTGTAATGGTTTCTATCGCGGCAGCACCCAAAAAATAGATTGACGTAAGGTTTACAAATACGTATACCAACAGCCAAAAAACTGCAAGAACAGTACTCACCGTATCATTATACCGGTTTGCCAGGAACTGCGGCATGGTATAAATATGATTTTTAATGTAGATAGGCAGAAAGAATACGGCTACGATAATGAGCGTGGCGGCGGCCATCCATTCATAGCTGGCTATGGCCAGGCCCATTGCAAAGCCCGAACCCGACATGCCTATAAAATGCTCGGCTGAGATATTGGACGCGATAATGGATGCCCCGATAGCCCACCAGGTGAGAGAGCCTTCGGCCAGGAAATAGTCTTTTGTTTTGCTGTGTGCCGATCTTTTATTACGGTACACCCAGTAGCCATAACTGGTAACTACAATAAAGTAAATGAAGAAAACGGTATAGTCATAGCCTGAAAGATGGTTCATTTACTGTGGGTTTTTAATCGGTAATTTAAAGTTGATAATTTTTATAACGAAATATGATTGATCGCCGCCTTTTATTTACGTAATCGTTTACGTAACAATGCTATAACTATTGGTTATTGTACTTGTATATTTTGTTTAGCGCCGCCGGGGATAGTAACATTTTCAGAAACGAAGCCGCTTACCTTGTTAAGCAATATCACCGGTTTTGTTTTTACCTGCGGGATGTTTAAGCCATTTAAACTGAGCCCGTTTACATCATCGGCAATAAAAGCGGGGCGGTAATCGGTGCCTTTACAGGTAAGCACCATATTTTTAATTTTGATGCCATCAGCATGCCTGATGTAAAAGCCCCAGGCCGGTAATTCGCCAAACATGGAGAACTCAGGGTAATCGCTTATTTTTTCGGGTACTTTTTCAAGGCTGTCTATACCAAAATCAGCCACCTCTTTTTTTGCACCCCCTTCATAATTAATGGTGATGTTTTCCAACGTGATATCCTGTGCCCTGCTGCCGGGGATACCGGTAATTGATGACGGGAAAACATTATGCGGTGCGCTAACAATTGGCCCTTCTATAGGGTAACCTGCATCGGGTTTACCTGCTGGTACATCAACCGTTACATTGCCTATATATACCCTACGCAGCACTCCCGCTGGTCGTTTTTGATGACGATGACCCAGCCTTATTACAATAGCATTCCCTGTATTTTTGGCGACGATGTCGCGTATATCAATATCCTCCAGTACCGCGCCGTCAACTGTTTCAATAGCTATGGCGGAGCGGTAAGTATCATAAACGCTGATGTTTCGGATAGTGATCTTTTTAAACCCGCCTAGTGAGCCGGTACCTAGTTTTATCGCACTGGCGCTTGAACGTACCCTGCAATTTGCCACGTAAACATTTTCGCAGGCACCATTTGGGTCTTCTGATTTAAGGCAGATACCATCGTCGGCAGCATTAAAAAAACTGTTGGTGAGCTTTACATTTTTACAATCCACAATATCTATCCCGTCGTTATTCCAATAAGTAACGTTTTCAACCCTCATGCTGTCGATCACCATGTTTGTGCAGCTTTTGTAGTTCTGTGTCCAGCATAAACCATTTTTAATGGTGAAGTTTTTGAGCTGTATATCATCGCAATTTTTAAATTCAATAAGCTTGGGGCGGTTATCCTCTGTTGGGCGCATCTGGTGCCATGGATTGGGCTTGCGCCATTCGGTATCCTGCAAGGTACCGGCATTTAAGCGGCGATAAATATCCTTTAACAGGCTGTCTCCCTGCCCGTCAATAGTACCGTGCCCGGTTATGGCAATATGGTGCTGATGGTTGGCTACAATTAATGCCGATGCTTTGCCATCGCCATAATCAATGCGGATGGCGCTGCCCAGCAGGAACGCCTTATCATCAAGGTGCAGCTCGATATTTGATTGGATGGTAATCACCCCGGTAACAAACCTCCCGGCAGGGATCACTATTATTCCGCCACCATGAGTAGCAGCTTCATCAATAGCTTTTTGAATAGCCGCGGTATTGTTGGTTTTACCATCGGCTATGGCCCCGTAATTTTTAATATTATAGGTTTTTGTTTGTGCCGATGCTGTTATGCCGATAAAAGCGGATAACAAAACGGCAAAGGCTGTTTTGGAAATATATTTCATAGAAGCAGGTATATAATTGGCTAAACTTTTAAAAACAATTTATTGCGGTACAAAATGTATAAAAACGCGAGTTGTACCAATGTAATGCTTACGGCAGTCCACACGGCTTGCCATGCTACTGGGGTTAGGTTAACAAGGCCACCTAACAGAAATCCAGCAGTGTGTCCAAAATCAACCAGGCCTTCTGAGCACAGGTAGATCAATATGGAATTGGTGCCGATCCACACAAAAGGGATGGCCCATTTTTTAAAGCCAGCCACATCAATAATCAGGTAAAATACCGATAAAAAGATGAGGCTCCAGCCCCCCACATATAACACAAATGAGCTTGACCATAAGCGTTTATTAATAGGGAAACCAGCATTCCATAACAGGCCAAGCACTATTAATGCTAAACCCGCACCAAACAGCAGCAGTCCTTTTTTGTACATCGGCCAATCGCGTGAGTTCCACTTTAAAAAGCTGCCTGTAAATACGCCCAGTAATGCTGTACCTATGGCGGGGATGGTTGAAAGTATACCTTCGGGGTCATGTATTTTATCATGCAGGCGACCGGGCAATAATAGCCTGTCGACATATGATTCGAGCGAACCCTGCATGGTTAATACCCCGGCTCCATAACCCGGTACTGGGATAAATAACATAGCTGCCCAATAACCTATCAGGATGCCGCCAAGCCATAATATTTGCCCGCGTAAGTTAAAGTTGAGGTAGATAAGCCCGGCAAAAAACCAGGCCAGCCCTATGCGGCCCAATACGCTGGCAAAGCGCGTGTTCTCATACCCGTTAAATTTTAGCGCGCCGTTTACCACCATGCCTAGCAGTACAAGTATTAATGTACGCCGTAACATATCAATATAAATGCTTTTTTTTGTTGTGAACGACAATTGATCTGCTGACGATACTCCCGCTTTAGCAATTTTATTGCTCATAGAGTATGGCATGGACACCCCGGCAATGAACAGGAACAGCGGGAAGATCATATCATAAAAAGTGATGCCGTTCCATACTGTGTGGTGCAGCTGGCCCGAGAACCATAGCAGTACCGGCCATTGCGTAACCTTTGCCAGCGTATGGATGATCTGCTCGCCGCTCATGATCCAGAACATATCAAACCCGCGAAGGGCATCAAGAGATACCAGTCGTTTAGGGGTTTGTGCTATAGCGGGTGTTGTCATTTAATATTATTGGTTATTAGTAGGCAGCGCCTATTACTTTACGGTATTTGTTATAAATAGCATTGGCCTGTACTACGCTGCTGCCGGTGGTTTGTAAGGGGTAGCTTTTGTGACTGTTTACCCATTGCCATTCCCACTGACTGATCGATTTGTCGAAACCTTTTAGATCAGCCTCCTTGCCTTGTTGTAGCGCATTATCAAGCAGAGAGAAAAACTTTTCCCAACGGGCCTTATAAAAACCATTAAGCAAACCACTCCATTGCCTGCATGAGTATTCGTGCAGCGGACTGTTTACATCTCCCCAAAGGGTGATCAGGTCGCGGGCATTACGTTCGTACAGGTCCTTTTCGGCTACGGTGTTGCCTTGCTTACGGGCATCAGCCAGCCAAGGGCCAAGCAGAAAATCTTTACGTGTTGCCAGTAGCGCATCCATATCGCTAATGAGTTGCAGGTATTGGCGACTGTATTTTCTAAAATCGGCTATATTTTTTTGGCGATAGGCATTTACCCATTTGCTTTGCAACGGCAGCGCATAATTGGCGAGTGCCTGACGGCTTACATCGACCAAATCATACTTAAAGCCATCGCTATTACCGCAGGTTGGGATAGCTTTCACCATCGCATCCCATGCAGGTAAGAATTCCTTGGGTTTGTAGTTGAACGTAGTATGCGTCCAAACCGTATTTGAATCGAGTGTTGGCCTGCCGGTGATGATGGACTCCGAGCCATCCCTTATATTGCCACCGCCATTGTAAACGGTGGCGCGCATTACTTTCCAGGCCTGTTGCGTGTATTTATTAACGTGCCCGTACCTGTTAAGCTGATATTGTTTTATCCATTCATCAAGATTGATAGGTTCGCTTTGCCAGGTATTGCTGGTCATGAGCTCGTACAGCACCGGGTTTTGTTCAATGGCTTCCATAGTGAGGCCTATGCCCGCCATTTGTTTTGAAGCCGGATCTTTTAGCGCTGCTGCCGGATCGGTAGCAGCTGCGTCCATCCTGCCAAAAAGTACAATATTGCCACCAAAATTGTTCAGCATGTTCCAGATCCAAGGCTTGCCATAAAAGGCATCGGTACGTTTCCAAACGGGTTCAGTTTCAGCGGCAAGGTCAAGTATAATCATGTGCTCATTGGGTACAGCATCCAATAGGGCCTTGATTTGCGGGGTTTTCCAAAATTTCCTGTCGTTATAAAACAACCAACCCTGCATTACCCAAGTTGCTTTGGGGTCGGCATTGCTCATGGCCTGGTATACCCGCGCGCTTAACTCCGAAAGGTAGGTAGTATCGTTGGTTGGCGGTTCGTTTTCATTAAAAGTATCTGCAGAGTATAAATGATCCGTGCCGTAAAGTTTGGTTTGCGTTTCAATAAACTTGCGGCCTATTTCGGCAAAAAGCGGGTCTTCGGTATCCAGTATATAGGTGTCGGCAAACCCGTTGGTCCAGTTAATTTTTTTAAGTTTTGATGCCGGGTAATGTTTTTGGAATGCTGACGGCACATGCCCTGTGAATGATTGCAAAATAGGTTTCATGCCCAGCTCGCGTTCGCTGCGTAATATTTTTTGTTGGAGATTGCGGTGACTTTGCATCCAGCTTAGGGGCAAAGGGCCACCCCAACCATCCAGGTTACCCATCCAAAACCATGAGAAATAAGCCGGGCCGCAGAAAAAGTCTTTCAGGTCATCATCGGTAAAGCCCATGCTTTTGTATACCTCGTACCAGGTGTATTCCTGCCCGGTGAGCGCCAGCGGCATGTTTACCCCATGCAGGGCCATCCAGTCAATCTCTTTTTGCCACCTGTCCCAGCCCCACCAGCTCATGCTGTAATTAAAGGTGCAGTAATTGAGGTAGTAGCGGTAATCATATGGCGTTGCCTTGTGGATCTTTTGTGCAACAACCGGCAATACTTTAGGTAAATTGAGGTTGGTACCATTCCAGGTTACCTGGCAATGGCAATATTGGGTAAGGTAATAATACAGCGCCGAAGCCACCGAAACGCCATTACTACCTCTTAATATAATTTTATTGTTTTTGCTTTCGATTTCAAACGCGTCTTTAGCTTCCGGGGCGAGTGACTCGACCACAAATGCCGATGCCCTTTGCGGGATAACCCTTTTAATGAGCGCGTAGGATGCAGGGATATTAACCTGCGCAGAAACATGGGTATTACCTGCAAAAATTACAAGCAAAACACCAATAATGATTTTTAAACAGTGGTTATTTCTTCTCATAAACAAACGATATAAAACAGGTAATAATTGAATTGATATTACGCTATTAAATATCAGCAAAATAAATAGAATATGGGCCGAAGCCCACATTCTAAACCTAACAACTTATCCAATTTATATTTATTAATAACCGGGGTTTTGCACCAGTTTGCTATTTAACTGCAACTCAGGCGTTGGTATCGGAAAAATACGATGATTAGGGTCCGCATCCGTTTTTATACCCCATGCATTTTCATACATTCCATACCTGATCAGGTCATTCCTGCGCCAGCCTTCATCAGCGAATTCTCTTGCGCGCTCTTCAAGCAAGGTGGTTAAGTTTACTGATGTAAAAGCAGCGGCCTTTGCACGTGAACGTACCTGGTTAACTAATGACAGCGGAGAATCTCCATTGGTGGCACTTGCACCACGCAGTATCGCTTCACCTTTTTCCAGCAAAATATCAGCATATCTGAAAAGCGGCACGTCATTACCCTGGGCACGTGTTGGTGCAAGGCTATCCGGGTAAAATTTGTTATTCCGGTAACCTTCTTCATTAGCCAGCTCATCATTACCAACATCATACAGTGATGGTTGCCTGAAAACGATATTCGGCGTAAACTCTAACTGGTGTACTACAGGGCCACTAGGATCAGAGCCGGTATAGCTGGCATCCAATCCGATATTTGTGGTTGTTATAGTAATAGGGGTACCATCATTGTAATATTGTTTACCGGTAAGGTATTGTGCATTACGGATATCATTAGGGTCATTAAAATAGGCGTAATACTGTGGATATGTATATACCGGGCCATCGGGAGCATAAGGCATATCATATTTCTTTTGCAGGGCCGGGTGTAAGGTCCAGCGGGCGTAGTACATGTATGCGGCGTGCACTCCATCAAAAGGTATAGCAAATATAAAGTCTTTTATTTGCGGCCCGTTACTAGGCTTAAACTCGCCTAAATAATCGGCATCTAAACCATACTGGGCACCTTGTATAATGTTATCGCACATGGTAACGCAATCCTGGTAGCGCTGAGTACCTGTGTAGTATTCGGCATTGAGGTACATTTTGGCCAATACAGCATAAGCCAAGTATTTGGTAGGCCTTCCATAAGTTGAAATCCCTACGGTGCTGCTTAGATTTGGGATCTGGGCCAATAATTCACTTTCAATAAAAGCAAAAACCTTTGCCCGTGACTGGGTGCCTAAATTGCTGGTATCGCCAAATGTTGTAGAGATAGGGATATTACCAAAGTTATCCATCATAAAATAAAAAGAGAGAGCCCGCATAGTTTTTATCTCGGCAACTGTTTGCGTTTTTGTAGCGCTGGCAGGTACTGAATTAAACAATGATAAAACCTGGTTACAGGTACTAATGGTTGTGAACCCCCAATACCAAAGCGACTCAAGGTTGCTGTTATCGGCAGTATAGCTATGAAGGCTGAGTTGTGAATAGATGGCCCCATCGTACCAGTTGCCGCCACGGGCTACCAGTGTTTCCATATCGGTGCTTAAATTTTCAACCAGCCACCATTGCCTGCCCGAACCGCCGCTGGCAAAAGTTGTATATATAGGTCCCGTAGCAGCTACTAACTGTGCCGCTGTAGTTGGAAAGTTAGCCGGTGTAAGTGTGGAAACCGGCTTTACATTTAATTTTGTACAGCCCGACAGGTAAACCGCTGCTGTACTTAGAGCAACAAGGCTCAGCAATATATATAGTTTAAAACGTTTCATCTTAATTGATTTTTAGGTTAATTATAAGTCTACTTGTAAGCCGGCAAGGAATGTGCGTGTTTTCGGATAATAGTTATTGGCATCAACACCAATAAATTGCCCGCTTGCCTGGTTGTTTAAACTCAAATTCAATTCCGGATCGACACCTTTGTACTTGGTGATTATAAACACATTGGTGGCGGTTGTATAAATACGAATGCCATGTATATAATTGCCCGGTACTTTAAATTTGTAAGAAAGTGTTGCGTTGCTTAACCTAACAAACGTGCCACTTTCCAAATAACGGGTAGAGTATAAATTAGCATTTACATCAGTAACAGGCTCGCTCAAAGTAATTACCGGGACGTTATGCGTAGTGGCTGAGTATGGGGTATTAAAGTCGGCCAGTGAAGCATCCATTATTTTGTTGCCACCCTGACCGCGGAAGAAGAAGTTTAAGCTGAACTGTTTATAGTTAAATGTATTTCCCCAACCGAATGTATAAGTTGGCTGCGCGTTACCGGCATAAGTGCGGTCCGTACTGGTTGGTGTAGTGGTTGGTTTGCCATCGGCACCCATATAGGTAGATACGCCGTTAGTTAAGCCAATATATTTTAACGTGTAAAATTCGCCAAGCGGATAACCTGCCTGTATAACAGAAACTGTGGTACCGCTTTGGCCCGGTCCTTCAGGGTCACCTACATAAATTTTTGAGATATCGTTACCCAATGAAGTGATCATATTTTTATTGAAAGCGATGTTTCCATAACTATCCCAGCTAAAGTTTCTGGCTTTTACCGGGGTCCCATTCAGGGCAATTTCAATACCCTTATTACTCATGCTGCCAACGTTAGCGACTAAAGTGCCTACATAATAGCTAACTGGTGAAACCGGGATAGAATAGATCATGTTGGTGGTTTTTTTGTCATACACATCAACACTACCGCCTAAACGGCCTTTCAGCAATGAAAAGTCAAGGCCTAAGTTCAATGTCGCGGTAGTTTCCCATTTCAAATTCGGGTTTGGATTTTGAGTAGGGCCAATAGCGCCTATCCAATTACCATTGTAGTAAAATGAACCTGTGGTGTTGTATAATGTTAAAGGCGTATAAGCATCAAACCCAAGTGAGTTACCTGTTTTACCATACCCTACACGCAGTTTAAGATCGTTAAACAGGCTTTGGTCCTTCATAAATGATTCATCAATAATTCTCCATGCGCCTGATACCGCAGGGAAATAGCCCCATTGATTATTAGCACCAAAGGCGTTTGAACCATCACGGCGGATAGATGCCTGGAATATATATTTACCTTCGAAACTATAATTTACGCGTGAATAGAACGAGATCAGGCGCAATGTTTCATCAGAGAAACTGCCATAATTGGGAACATAATTAGCAGGTGCAGTACCTAAAGCCAGGTTATAATAACTGGTAGCATCAGAAACGAAGTTCTCATTGCTTGATTGGAAGCCATTACCGGTTTCAGTCTGATCAAAAGAATAACCTACCAGGATTTTGAAATCGTGTTTTTCGCCCCATTTATGCCCATAGCTCAGGTAGTTTTCAAATAGCTTTTTGGTATCCTCATCCTGCGAGCGGGTGGCTACACCATTCAAGCTCGGTGCCAGTTCTGATGCTGAATTAAGGTAAACGTTACCGGTTGTGTTCCTATCCTGATAAGCTAAATTTAAGTTATATAATATGCCAAAAGGTAATTGTAATTCGGCTTTGGCATTAGCGAGTAAAAGGTTAACTTTTTGATTGTAGGTGTTAGTTTCAAGCAAGCCTAAAGGGTTATAACCTAATACTAAAGTAGGATCGTTATAAAAGCTGCCATCGGCATTGTAAACCGCACGGGTTGGCAGCGCCTGAACAGCCGCTCTGAAAACGTTGGGGTTAGCACCATTTGCACTGGATAACGGGATATCATTAACAATAAGATCCTGGGTGGTTATTGAATTACTTAAAGAGAAATCTAATTTCAATTTATCATTTAATGCCTTATGTGATACATTAATCCTTCCGATAAACCTGTTTAAACCGCTGGTTTTAACAATACCCTGATTTTCAAGATAGTTAATGCTACCACCATATACTGTTTTGTCTGTACCACCGCCAAATGACAGGTTATGGTTTTGGGAAAATCCGCTGCTGCGTTCAATTTCGTCTTCCCAGTTGGTAGTACCATTGTCATTGGCAGGAGTAAGGCTCTGGCCGGTTTTAGCTAAAAATGCCTTTAATTGCGAAGCTGTTGCCACCTGGAACTGGTTAGCTATTTTCTCGATACCCGCATAGGCATTATAGGTTAAATAAGACTGCCCTGCTTTGCCTTTTTTGGTGGTAACAATAATAACGCCGTTAGTGGCCCTGCTACCATAAATTGCCGCTGCCGATGCATCTTTTAGTACGTCAACAGAAACAATATCTGATGGTGCAACGAGGCTATAGTCAGCGTCAGGTACACCATCAATAACGTAAAACGGTTGTGAGGCCGCACCTGTACGTAAAGTTGATGGCCCCCTTAAGGTTACTGTTGCAGTTCCATTAGGGTTACCATCATTGGTAATGTTAAGGCCTGCTACCTTACCTTCAAGCAGGTCGGCGGGCGTGGCTACAACACCTGTGTTAAAGTTTTCGGCTTTAACCGTTGTAATAGCGCTTGTCAGCTCCTTTTTGGTTGTGGTGCCGTACCCAATTACAACTACATCATTAAGGGTTCTTTGACTTTCGGTAAGTGTTACATTAATTGTGTTTTCACTCCCTACCGTTTCCTCTTTTGACTGATAGCCAATAAAGCGAAACTGCAATACATCCCCCTTGGCAGCATTAATGGAGAATTTTCCATCCACTGAAGTTGATGTTGATTTGTTTGTGCCCTTTACCTGTACAGTTACACCCGGCAGGGGACTGCCTTGCGCATCTTTTACAGTGCCTTTAACAGCGCCTGTTTGTGCCCAGGTATTGCTAAAGCAAAAGAGCAGCAATACGGACAAGATCCCGAACAGATATCTTGTCATGAATAGTTTGTGTCTAATTGTTATCATATTGGTTTATTAAATTGGTGACTCTGTTAGAAAATGGTATATAACATCCATCAATAACTGTTAAGTTAACATATATTAATGAGCTATTATTTTATAATTGGTATAATGTATTATTAGATACAAGCGTTCTGGAGAAATGAACGCCACATAAAACTCGCTTTTTGTGGCATTTAAATTACAGATTGTTTAAAAGTGGAGATTTTTAAAATCGCTTTTATTAATTTGACCGTATTTATTTACGTAAACGTTTACGGAATAATAGTATATTACACACTAATAAAACCAATATATAACACCTGTAAAATGGGGGAAGTGAACATAAAAAAACTTGCCTGTGAACTGAATTTATCGGCGGCTACTGTTTCAAGGGCACTCCGCGATAGTCATGAGATCAGTACTGAAACAAAGATCAGGGTACTTGAGATGGCCAAAAGGCTTAATTATGAGCCAAATCCATTCGCCAGCAGCCTGCGCAGGCAAAAAAGTAAAACGATTGCGGTTATAGTACCTGAGATAGCTAATAATTTTTTTTCACTCGCCATAAATGGTATTGAAGAAGTGGCACGCGAGCGGGATTATCATGTATTGATATACCAGACGCATGAAAACAGGGAAATTGAAACATCTTTTCTTAACCGCCTTTTAAGCGGGCGCGTTGATGGTATTTTAATATCGCTTGCTTGCGAAGATGTAGATAAAGAGCACATTGAAAAAATAAGCGACCAGGTGCCCATAGTATTTTTTGATCGTGTGGATGATGATATTGAAGGAGTAAAAATTACTACTGACGATTATGAAAGCGCCTATAACGCCGTACAGCACCTTATTGAAAATGGGTGTAAAAAAATAGGTTATCTATTAGCCCTAAACTCTTTATCAACAGGTAAAAAGCGATTAAAAGGCTATCTGGATGCTTTAAAAGATAAAGGCATTCCTGATGATAAGCAGTTGATTTTGAAAAGCAGCGCAAACAATGATGAAAACCACACGCTCATCAAAAATTTTATTGCCGAACATCGACCTGATGGTATATTATCCTCTATTGAAGAGCTTGCCATGCCTTGTTATTATGCATGTAATGAACTGGGGTTAAATATCCCAAATGATCTAAAGCTCATCAGCTTTTCAAATCTCGCGCATGCGCAACTGCTTAACCCATCGCTTACTACCATTAACCAGCCCGCCTTTGAAATAGGCGTGGAAGCGGCGGGTATCTTGTTTAAGATATTTAACAAACGATGGTACGAGCCAAATGAAACTATTATACTGAAATCCAATTTGATAAAAAGGGAATCAACACGGGGCTTTACTATCATCTAAATAAAAACTCTCTTACCAACATAATTCTCCCTGAACTCCTTTGGGGTAAAGCCCTTTTTGCTTTTAAAGGTGCGGTTAAAGTTAGCCATGTTGTTAAAGCCGCATTTGTAGGCTATTTCGGCTATGGATTGGTTGGTATCTATCAGCATGCGCGATACATGACCCAGCCTTATCACATTCAAATTCTCCACAAAGGAATTACCTGTACGGTATTTTATAAAGCGGCTAAATGACGCGTCGGCCATATTGGCTACCTGGGCGGCATCGGCCAGGGTAATGTGTTCGTAAAAGTTGTTGTTCATATACTCAAAAACCTTCTCCACGCGGCGGCTGATATAACTGCACTCCTCATCAATAAAGGTAGAATCGGAGAGCAGTTTAAAATCACGTGATACGGACAGTTGATTAAGAATAGAAAGCAACTCCAGGATAGAATCGAAACCCATTCTTTTATATAAAGCAACTATGCGCGGGGCAAGTGCATCAATAGTATTTTTTGAGAAAAGGATGCCTCGCTTAGCGTTCTCAAACATATTCCTGATGTTAACCAGCTGGTTCTTCTTCAGGAATTTATCGTCAAACAGATCGCTATGAAATTGTATGGTCACCTCCCTTATATTTTCACTGCTACAATTATGAGTGAACCAGCCATGCGCCAGGTTTGGGCCGACGCATACCAATTCGCATTCTTCAATTTCGCCAATATGGTTGCCCACTATACGTTGCGCACCTGATCCGTTCAGTATCAGGTTTATTTCCAGATAATCGTGGTTATGCAACGGGAAATCAAACCCGTTCTTCTCCCTCGAAAATATAGCGAAACAATCGTTTTTAGTTAAAGGCGTAACTTCCCTTATTATATCCATAGTCTGATAATTAAGTGATAAAAACTCATCCTTACTGCCAGCTGGCTATTTCCAGCCGGGCATTTTATCAAGTGTTATTACATTTGGCGCGGTGTAAAGCGCTTTTAACTGGGCCGTTGTATTACCTGCATAAGTAAGCTCTGACCAGCTCATAAAAAACGTCCATTTTGGTTGTGCCAGTAACTGCGCGGCGGTTGGTAAAACTTCGCACTCGCCAATGGCAATAGGCTTGCCTGCGGCGACAGTTACCATGGTATTATATTTAGCTGCTGTATAGCCGCTGCCATCATAAACATCAAGCGCCGCGATATCAAAATAGGTGCTGCCGGGGTTGTAGGCGTTTACATCATCACTCAGCGTACTAAAATCCTGTAGATCCCAGATCCATACCAGGTTGGTGAGGCCCTTGGTATTGGTCATGTAATCGTGCATGTATTGGTATAATTTCCGTGTGCCATTTGGCCCGGGCCTGCCTCCCCACCAAAAGCTGCTTTGGTTCATCTCGTGCAATGGACGCCATAATACCTCAATGTTCTTATCTTTTAATTGCTGCAGGTATGAGCATACCTCATCCATCATGCCGCGCCATTGGGTGTTAACGGTTGTGCCTGCGGTAAACAGGTCACTCCATTGCTGGTCGGTCATTTTGCTGAGCACACCGGTTGTATCATAGCCACAAGGTTCAGACCGTGCAGGATTACAGGCATGCCACATGAGGTGTACCAGCGCACCATTGTTCCACTGGGTAATGGCTTCGTTGATCATGATCTGGCGGTTATCGATATTATCCTGTTCAAACAAAAAATCGCCGCTCCAAAAACCGGGGAATTTTCCTGTGGTTTTGTAGATAGAATCCGTCCATACAGCCGGGGTAGCGTTTGGTTCACGGTTATGGATACCTGCAACAGTTTTTGAACCCGATATACCGTATAGATAATTGAGTGTTTTAAACGCAGTAACAGGTGGCTTTGGCGTGGTATCGACAGGCGGCGTAGTGGTGGTGGTTGTTTGCGTACCTGTGCTTTTTGTGGGGCTTGATTTTGAGCATGATACTGTAATGCACACCGAGGTTGCAATTGCCAATATAAATAGATTCATTTTTTTCATTAGCTATATATTTTATCTTTCGCTTACACTTATCTCATTAACCTTTAAAGGGGTATTAAATAATTTGCCGGGGCTGTTATGGCCCCGGCAAATTGTTTATTGTTTTTTTACATCTATCCAGTAGGTGTACGGCCGTTCAACTATCTTATCGTAATCAGAATAAATAGTGTTGTAGTTATCGGCGCTGCCCGGCAGGTTAGTGAAGGTAAAGGCACTATTGGTAATAGTTTTTGTGAGCCCGTTACCCAGGTTTATGCTTTGCGCGCCATCAAACGTACAGGTGGATGTGGTACCATCGGCAAACGTGAAGGTTACCGTATTGGTAGTATAATTGTGTACCCATTTGCCTGTACCCTCAGGTATTTGCCTATAATAGTGGTTTACATCAGTTACCGGGTTTTGGGTATAAATAAAGTTGGCATATAAACCATCGGTACCGGCATCATTAACAATGCTGCCATAGGTGTTTCCATCGCTGGTTACGCCTGTGTAGGTAAAGGTTAATGTATTGTCCAGTTCGGCATTAGGGCCGGTTGTTGGGTTCCATACATTTTTTGATTCGAGGGTAAACACCCCACCTCCACCATATTGTGGTCCTGTGCCACCATAAACGGTAAGATCCTGGATGGTGAACGTACCCAACAATGCTTCAGAAAAAGGCACAAGTACCACGGTCCATTTGCGGGTTTCGCCTGTTTCGGCGGTTACCGTGTAGTTAGCCTGATTGTTAGTAGCGGCAAAGTTTACCGTAGTGCCCGATGCCGGTGCTATGGTTGATTTATAGGAAGTAACAATGGTTGGCGTAACTTTAGTTAAATCGGTATTGGGCTGTACAAGCACTTTTACCGTAACCTTTGATGAATCCCTGTCGACAACTGCGGGCCCAATCTGAACCAGGCCATTTCCCAATGTAAATTCCTCAATTGCGCGCTCATGGCTTTTAATACCTGCCGAAGGATCTTTTTGGCAGGCAGTAAACATCACTGCAATTAATAAAACTATATAACTTAAATGTTTCATAACAAATATTTTAAAATGTCTAATTATTTAAATTTGGATTTTGATTAACCTCTGCCTGAGGGATCGGGAAATAATATGGATCGCCGGTGATGGTTTTTCCATACTGTGTTTCCAGCACTGATTCCATCTGGTGGCTTCTTCTCAGGTCGAATAAACGGTTACCTTCAAAACATAATTCCCATGAGCGTTCCTGTATCACGGCATTCCTGAAATCGGTAATGCTTAATGATGGTGGCAAGTTGCCCAGGCCAGCACGTGCACGGATCCTGTTCACAGCAGTATAACCATCACTTGTCGGGCCGCAGGCTTCGGCATAAACTAACAGTACATCCGAGAAACGTAGGATAGGCGTATTGGCGCTGGTCTGTTGTCCGGCGATCCAGCCTGAATCATTATATTTATTACTGAAAGGACGGTATTGCGCATCGGTAATGCTTAGCACCATTGTTGTACCTGCATTACCCCCATTATCGCCAACATCATGAATAGTTGATATGATCAGCTGCGTTTTGCGTTTATCATTCGGATCAAAACTGTTATAGATACCGGGCTCGGTTAAAAACTCATTAAATCCTCCCGGCACGAAAACACCATCAGGCAACCTGAAATTTAAATTCGGATAAAAGAATAATGGCAGTTTTGAGTATTGGCCTTCGTCAGCACCGGAACGATCAACCGAGGCATCAAAAATATGCTCCGGACCAAATTTTGAGTTTACATCATAAATATTGGTCAGGCTTGGATCAAGGCCATAAACTGTCTGACTGTTTACCACCAGGCCTGCATATTGCTTGGCGCTGGCATACATATCGTCGGCATTGGTAACCCAGTCATAACCCGGCGAACCGGTAGCCTTAGCAGAAGCTAAGGTGAGGTACACTTTTGATAACAAACCCCAGGCACCAACTTTGTTAACCCTGCCCAGCCTCACGTTTTCATCCATCATGCCAGCAGCTTTGGTAAGGTCTGAAATGATTTGCGCGTAAACCACCTGCATGGTTGATTTCGGCAAATTGGTTTGGCTGATATCATCAACCGGATCAAGGTGCAGAGGAACACCGCCGAATAGGCGTACCAGGTTAAAATAATGCAACGCCCTTAAAGTATAAGCCTCGCCGAGGATCTCATTTTTTGCAGAATCGGTAATACCGGTTGTAATTGCTGGTACATATTTTATAACCAGGTTGGCCCGGTTTATCCCAACATACGGAAACTGGTAAGCTGGCGCTAAAACTCCGTTTGTAGCGGTAACGGTATTATTATCCAGCAACTGCTCGTCTGCACTTTTACCGGCGGCCGATGCAACATCTTCTGTTGGCAATTCGGTTAGCACAATGAAGTTACGTGAGTAGTAATCCAGATCGGGCAAGATGGAATAGGCATAAATTAAAGCCGCGTTAGCATCTGCCTCGGTTTTATAAAAGTTTGTGGTGGAAAGGAACCCGTAAGGCTTTTCTTCCAGTTCCTTTTTACATGACAGGACTACCGTCATAGCAAGGAGAATAAATATATATTGAAATTTTTTCATGTCGATAATATGATTTGTTTAGAAACTAACCGTTACACCCAGTGAGTACTGCCTCGGCTTTAAATAAGCGCTGTTATTTTGCCCGTTTGAACCAACTTCCGGATCGAAGCTTGGCCCAACTTTATCAAACGTGTACAGGTTGCTACCCGAGAAATAGACACGCAGATTGCTAACCCCTTTTATTAAGTTTGGCTTTAAGGTGTAACCCAGGTTTACGTTTTGGATACGTAAATAGGAGCCACTTTCTACATACCAGTTTGAAGCATAATAAACCCTTGTTGAGTTTACGCTCGGGTAAGCGTTTGTAGGGTTATCAGGTGTCCAGGCTTGCAGTTGCGCGCTTGGTGTAAACTTGGCGAAATTGAAAATATCGTTTCCATATACACCGTTCAGCTGCACATACAGATCAAACGAGCCATACTTTACACTTGTGTTAAAACCATAATATCCTTTTGGATTTGGGTTGCCAATAATGTACTCGCCCTGCCCTACAGGTAGCGGGCCGCCTGCAATGTATTTGATATCGCCAACCGTGGCAGGTGTACCATCAACCGGGTTAGTCCCCCCGGCTTTTTGAACGATGCCATCAAATTTGTATCCTAAGAAAACATTAGCTGGCTGCCCGTTAATGTAATAATTCAATGGTGCCCTGATCGATTCTATATCCGCGCCATTCGATTCAATATTTTCACCTCCGCCTATGCTGATAACCTTGTTACGATTAAAGGCAATGTTGGCACCAACGTTCCAGGTAACTTTACCTTGTAAAATTCGCGCGTTGCCTGCAAGTTCAAGTCCTTTGTTGTCGATTGTACCATCATTCACCTCGATGAGTGAGAATCCCGACGAGAGCGCAATTTGCTCGGCCCTTAATAAATTGGTGGTGTGTTTATAGTAATAATCCGCGGTTAATGTAAATCGCTGATCCAGCAAACCCAAATCAAAACCGATATCAAGCTGACTGGTGGTTTCCCACTTCAGGCTCTTATTCTCCAAACCATCAAATACTTTTGAATTTACGTTCGACCCGTCATTGTAATACGGAGGGCCATATCCTGTTTGAAAAGATGTACTGCCCGGCGTACCTGTATAGTATTTATAGCTACCCAGTGTTGATAAGGATTGATAAGGCTGGATGCCCTGGTTACCGGTAACACCATAGCTGGCACGCACCTTTAACTCAGAGATCTGTGTGATATTCTTCATAAAAGGCTCGTCATTTACCTTCCAGCCAATTGCTCCTGATGGAAAGAACGCGAACTTGTTATTTTCTCCAAATACGGAAGAACCATCTAAACGACTGGTAAATGTGAACAGGTAGCGATTTAGAAAACTATAATTTACCCTGGCAATACCCGATTCCAGTACTGTTTTGGTTTCGCCATTGGATATAAACTGTGTGGTTGCTGAAGCTAAGTTCTGGTCGTTTAATACATCATTCACAAAACCATGGCCTTGTAGGTCTGATGTTCTTGTAATGTTGGTTTCATTGGTAAAACCAGCTACCACATTAATATGGTGCTTTTTACCGAAATCCCTGTCGTAAGTAAGGTAAGTTTCATCAATAACGTGGTTATTATTATAGTTATTGATATCGCCATATCCTTGGAATAAATTACCGGTATTGGTTGCATCGCGCGGCTGGTAATTATCATTAACAGCGTTGCCAAAAGTATAGCTGATCTGCGCACGCAGGTTTAATCCTTTTATAATATCCCAGCTAACGTAGGCCGTTGATAACAGATCGAGTGTTTTACTGGTATTTAATACCGTGTAAGCAGTTTGCAATGGGTTACCAAAGTCGTTTGCTCCGATATGGAAATAAGTACCATCAGGGTTGTAAGCCGGGAATATAATGCTGCGGCTGGCAGATAGCTCCTGACCGTAATCATAAGTTTGGGTAATAATTACATTGGTACCTAAAGTAACATTGGGCTTAAGCTTATGCTCTAAATTAATATGGCCGGTATATTTATGATAACCATTCTCGATATTAAGGCCCTGCTCATTGTAGTAATTCAATGAAACCGCGTAACGGGTTTTCTCATCACCGCCATCGGCAGATAGGGTGTAGTTTTGTGAGATAGGTTTGCGGTAAACCAGGTCAGCCCAATCTGTATTATAAGGCCATTTAGGTTTGCTTGGATCGAGGCCTCTTAATTCATCTAAAGATGGATAATAAGTACCGCCGTAAGTTTGCCCTGTAAAAAGCGGAACAACGCCACCATTAATATTCGCCTGGTTTTCGATAGTGGCTTCCTGCACCGGGTCGTGCCATACATCCAGTTTATTTTGCAGGGTAGAAAGTGTGGTAAGCGAACTAAAATTGATATGCGATTGCCCCTGTTTACCTCTTTTGGTGGTCACCATAATTACGCCGTTGGCACCCCTTGAACCATAGATAGCGGTAGATGACGCGTCTTTTAGCACATCTATCGATTCTATATCATCAGGGTTGATCTGCTTCAAATTACCCGCATCGCCGTATTCAATCCCATCAACTACGACTAAAGGGTTACCATCGGCATTTATTGACCCCTGCCCCCTGATCGTGATCTGGGCGCCTGCACCCGGCTGGCCCGATGAAGTTACCACCTGTACACCCGCCACTTTGCCTTCTAAAAGCTGGTCGACAGATGAAGCAGGTGTTTTGATCAGCTCGCTTCCTTTTATAGAACCTACCGAACCTGTCAAATCACCTTTTTTGGCAGTACCGTAACCTACAACCACCACTTCATTTAAATCGCGCGAAGCGTTTTCAAGAGTGATCTGCAGATCATTTTTACCGGGCTCAACCTTAACCGTTAAGGTTTGCATGCCGATAAATGAAAATACCAGTGTATTTTGGCCGAGGGGTAGGCTTATTGAAAACTTGCCCTTGCTATCGGTAGCCGTTCTAACTGATGTTCCCGCAACGGAAACAACTACGCCGGGTAAGGATATACCTTGCTTATCGGCCACTACGCCTGTAACAACTTTTTGCTGCGCCAGTGCAAGATCTGCACCGAACAAAAAAAGCATTATACAAACACATGTTGTGTAAATCTTTTTCCTCATAATTTTTAAAATTGGTTTATGAGGCAATTATAGCGGGTTGCTGAGCGGCAGTATTACACTATTGTATCTTAATAGTACACTATGCAATAAAGAGGGCCATTTGTGTACTGTTTGGTAATAACAATATACTTTTCAGGGAAGAAACATTAGAGAGTGGTTAATATAATACCACATCCTATTTATAATGTTAACTGATTTTAAGATATGAACAAACCCCCATGCTGATGTAATGATATTTTAACCAATTTAATGTTAAAAAAGTATTAATGCTGATACCGCTAAAAAATTTAGATTTGGGTTGTAAGCATTCGCTGCTTTTTTATAAACCAATATTTCCATTTTTTCACCCACCATAGTATTTTAATTATGAAGTACAGGTACTTATATATTTTCGTGGCTCTTTTCCTGATGTGCACTGCAAAGGGGTATGCCCAGTATAATTACCAGCAACTGGATAACAGTTACGGCTTATCAAACAGCTGTATAAACAGTATTTACCAGGATAGCGATAACCTGATATGGTTTGCTACATGGGATGGCCTTAACTATTATAATGGCAACAACATCCATGTGTTTAATTATGAGAAAACGGACCTGAATAAAAATTCCATATCCAGCAATGTGATATACCAGGTTACCGAGGATAAAAAGCGGAATATTTGGATCGGTACGGTTGAGGGTTTATCAAAATTCAATAAAAACACGGGCGATTTCAGCAATTACCTGTACAGTCATAACAAGGCATTATCAAACGGTTACACCATCGCCATAAATAATAAGGGCGATGTATATGCGGCACGGGTAAGCAGCTCACAACTGCTGCATTATGATGAAAAAACGGACGCGTTTGTGAGTATCCCCATGAAATTTGCCCCCGGCTTAATGCTGGTAAAGCTGATGTTTGATGATAAGGGGACCTTATGGCTGCAACTAAGCAATGGCAGACTTGAAGCTTATAACAATACAGCAAATGGCTTTGTTAAACTGCCCAACTATTCACCTGCTGATAATGTAGATAACATATTTTACTGTAACCACCAGTTCTTTTACAGCACCACAAACGATGAACTATACCGTATTGGCACTGATTACAGTAAGCAAAAAGTATTGCTCCTGCCGCATGAGATCCGCGAAATGGGAATTTTTAAAGGGCATTACCTCTTCGCATGGTCATCAAAAGGAATTGGTGAGTATGATACCGCTTTTAAGCCTGTAGACCTGCTGAATAATGAAATACCTGTACTGCAAAATGTGCGGGTAACCTCGCTAATGAGTAACGGTGAAAATTTACTGTGGATTGGTACCGATGGCAATGGCGTTATTAAAGTCACCAAAAAGGAGAACTACTTTGGCATAGTTAAGCAACAGGCCAACGGGCAGGCATTCCACATCCCGGTGCGGGCATTCTCTGAAATCAATGATGAGTTGTGGATAGGCACCAAGGGCAACGGCATTATCACGTTAAAGAATTGGGATAAAAATGATGTGTCGTTCTCGGGCATCAAATCATTCCATACCAATGTGGAACTGTTAGATAACTGCGTATATTCTATTGAAAAAGGCAAGGATGGTTTGGTTTACATTGGCTCAGATGCACCGGGTGTTACGCTGTATAACCTCAAGACTAAAAAATTTATTAAATGGGCCGATATTAAGGGCACACAGGCTTACCCCTACTTTGGTTCGGTACACTGCATTTTGTATGACAGGGATAGCTCCGTTTGGCTGGGCTTGAATGACAACGGCCTCATTCATTTTAAATTAACAGCTGACAAGGATGGTAATCCGGCCTTGAAATACCTAAACCAATACAAGTACAATAACAACGACCCCGAAAGCAATAAAGGGCCCGGTAATAATGTAATTTACAGTCTGGCAAATGGCAACGACGATCGTTTATGGATCGGCTGCCGTTATGGTGGCTTAACCTTGTTCAACAAAAAGACACAGAAATTCAGTACGCTGAAGGCTTTTTCTTATGATGGTAGTCTCTCAAATAATGATATTCTTTCGCTTTATCTCGACCATAAGAACAAGCTTTGGGTGGGCACCAGTTTTGGTTTAAACTGGGCCGATGAATCCGAAGCAGGCAAATCGGCAAAGCCCGTATTTAAAAAATTGTATGTTGATAATGGATTACCTAACAATACCATCCACGCCATTAATGAGGATAATACCGGCAATATATGGATCAGCACCAATAAGGGTTTGGCTAAGATCAACCCGGCTACTTTGAAGATCGTTCAATATAAGGAATCAGATGGTTTGCAGAGCGATGAGTTCAGCGATAATGCGGTGTGGAAGAACTCGGCAGGCATGCTGTTTTTTGGCGGTATCTATGGTTTTAATTACTTCCTGCCGGAGCATATTCATATTAATAATGAACAGCCGCGCTTGTTGCTGTCCGACCTGCAATTTGCTGGCAAAAGCGCGGTTGAACGGGGTTTGATCGTGCTGACAAAAAATGGCGCGGTTTCCAACCAGCATTTCACACTTAAACCAAATGAAAATTATTTTGAGCTGAATATTGAACCCGTAACTTATACCGACGCGCAGAAATGCCAGTATGCCTATAAACTGGAAAATGATGACAAGGACTGGCATTATATGGAAAACCATGATAAGATCATCTACAACCAGCTGGCACCGGGCAATTATACGTTAAGGATCAAATGGTCGAACGGCGAGGGTGCCTGGACGCCGGGCATTGTGGCATTTTCGGTAACAGTTAAACAGTATTTCTGGCTTACTTCGTGGGCATTTATATTGTACGCGCTGATTCTGGCGGGTTCGGCTTATTTATATTTCCGTTACAAAAAGAACAAGTTTGTAATGAGTCAGGAATTGAAAATGGAGCACATGCTGCGCGAAAAGGATGAAAAACTGCACCAGGAACAGCTTAACTTTTTCACCAATATAGCTCATGAACTGCAAACGCCTTTGACCCTCATTTTAGGCTCGTTGGAACGTTACCTGTTTAAGAACAAACAAAGCGATAGGGAGCAGCAGGGCGGCAACTTCCTGTCCATCGTAAAGCAGGAAGCATCGCGGTTGCATTATTTGATACAGCAATTACTGGAGTTCCGCAAGGCGGAGGCCGGGCGCTTGAGCAATCATTTCAGTTATATTAATGTATCGGGCCTGTTAACCAATATAGCAGGCTTGTTTACCGCTTTGGTTGATGAAAAGCAGCTGGATTTTTCGTGGCAGATAACACCTGATGTTCAGCTTTGGACGGATAAGGATAAGATAGAAAAGATCGTGTTCAACCTGTTATCAAACGCGTTTAAGTATACGGATGAGCATCAATATATCATCTTTTCGGTTAACGCGCTGAATGAGGAAGGCAAGCTGGAAATTATTGTGGCTAACTCGGGCTGCAAGCTTACAGAGAGCGAGACGGAACATTTGTTCGACCGCTTTTTTGTGATTGATGGCAAACAAAACAACAAAAGCAGCACGGGTATAGGATTGGCATTTACCCAGCAGATAGTTAACCTGCTGGACGGTGAAATAACCGCCGCCTGTGCCGATAAATGGATCACATTTAAGGTATTGCTACCATTGGATTATATCCCTGAAAAAGCAAATGCGCTAAATGATTACGCAGAAAAAAGCGAAAAAGCATCCTATCTGGTAAGCTCCATGACTACAGGGACTGAAAGTATTGACATTGCCCCTATCGCTGTAAACAACAAAAAATCGCTCATTAAAAGTTTTGAGCAGGAGCATAAAAAGTCGATCTTGATAGTTGAGGACGACCAGTTGATCCGTTACCTGTTAAAAGATATCTTGCACGAGCATTATATTATTTATGAATCGGGCACCGGGCTCGAGGCATTGGATGTAGTGAAACGCTCCTGCCCCGATCTTATCATCAGCGATATTATGATGCCGGATATGAACGGGCTGGAACTGTGTAACATTATTAAAAACACGACGGAAACCTGTCATATCCCGTTTGTGATATTATCGGCACGTACGGCTATCGAGCATAAAACCGAAGGCTATAACTGCGGCGCTGATGCTTATATCCCGAAGCCTTTTCAAACTGAACATTTGCTGGTTCGCGTGCATAAATTATTGGAATACCGCGAAAAAATGCACAAAGCCTTTAGGCCGGATCAGAACCTGATCTCAAGTGTTGCCACCAATGATCTGGATGAAAACGACAAGAACTTTATTAAAAAAGTAACCCGTGTTATTGAGGAAAACATGGATGAGGAACTGGATGGCGAGTACCTTGAAAAGGCTTTAAACATGAGTAAGATCCAGTTGTACCGCAAGATCAAGACATTTTCGGACATGACACCTACCGAACTGATCAGGCATATCAGGCTGAAAAAGGCTGCGGCACTGTTACAGAGTACGGATCTAACCGTATCAGAAATTTTCTATCGTACCGGTTTTAACAACAAAACTTATTTTTTCAGGGAGTTTAAAAAGATGTACAACTCATCGCCGAATGATTACAGGCATTTGCACCGCCTACCCGACTTTAACAGGAACTAAACGATAAAAAACAGTCAGTGTACTCAATTGATAGTATGGTGTACCGATGGGTTTGGGGTATAAATTATTATTGTAAACTATACAGTAAACCCATAAATCTAAATTAATGCCATCTAATTACTCTGGTTACCGAAGACCTGTTATTATCTCTTTTTTACTATCGACACTATTTTTCAGCACACCTATTCAGGCCCAGTATAAGCTTAATTACGGACTCAGCAAGCTACAGGATAAAAGCACCTTGCCGCAATCCCGGGCCGCCTATATCAAGCCTGTATTAAAGGCAAAAACAAACACGCAAACTATTTTAAAGCTCACACAGGATGGTGTCTATACAATTACCAACGGTTGGGAACTGGCAACCGGGCCAACTGTAAAAGCAAACGGCCAATCATTATCACAACCCGGCTACAATACCCGGCAATGGTACAACGCTGTTGTGCCGGGTACGGTACTCACGTCGCTGGTGAAGCAGGGCGTGTACCCCGACCCTTATTTTGGGTTGAATGACCTGCATATCCCCGATTCGCTTTGCAGGCAGGATTGGTGGTACCGTACCTCATTTAAAACGCCTGCCGGGCATAAAAACGAACATGCTTTTTTAAATTTTGAAGGGATCAATTATGCGGCTGAGGTCTGGCTTAATGGTAAGATGATCGGCAGTATTAAAGGCGCATTTAAGCAGGGTGTTTTTGATGTATCAGTCGGTTTAAATTTTAGTGGCGATAATGTATTGGCAGTGCATATCCTTCCACCGCCTGATCCCGGCATACCGCATGAGGAATCACCATCGGCTGGTACCGGGCCCAATGGCGGCGCTTTATGTTTGGATGGGCCAACCTTTATAGCAACCGAAGGATGGGATTGGATTCCCGGCATCCGCGACAGGGATATGGGCATCTGGCAGAATGTATCGCTGAAATTTACCGGTCCGGTTACAATAACTGATCCGCACATTATAACGCACCTGCCATTGCCTGATACTACCAGCGCGGGCATTACCATTGAGGCAGAATTGCATAACCTATCGGCGCAGCCACAACAAATAACTTTAAAGGGAGAGATCGGCAGCATAAAATTTGAGCAGCGTTTTGGTCTTAAAGCGTATCAAAGCAGGGCAGTTGGTTTTACTCCGGCGGAATTTAAACAGCTGGATATTCAGCACCCGCGTTTGTGGTGGCCGAATGGTTACGGCAGGCCTGAATTGTATAGTTTAAAACTCACGGCGGTAAACTCAGCAAATAAATTATCCGATAAACAAACAGTCCGTTTTGGTATAAGGGAATTGAGTTATGAGATGACGGTTGATATGCCGGGCAACACGCATAAACGAGTGGAATATCAGCCGATCATCGCCCTGAAAAACAAAACTTCTTTATTTGATAATGTGGACAGATCGCAGGCGGCAAACGATGTGGCTATTGCGAAGTTAAAGGCTGGTGTTGATACGGCCCTATTAAAATCCTGCGATGATGAAGCAACCGCGCCTTACCTGGTGATAAAAGTTAACGGCAAGCGCATTTACTGCAAAGGCGGTAACTGGGGTATGGATGATGCTATGAAAAATGTATCGCGTGAGCATCTGGAACCTTATTTCAGGCTGCATCGGGATGCGCATTTTAACATGATCAGGAACTGGACGGGTGAGAGTACCGAGCAAACTTTTTACGACCTGTGCGATGAATACGGCATGCTGGTTTGGAATGATTTCTGGTTGTCTACACAAGGTTTTAACCTGGATGTCAAGGACGATTTGTTATACTTAGTCAATGCGCAGGATGTTATTAAACGCTTCCGCAATCACCCGTCAATAGCGATATGGTGCCCGCGTAATGAGGGTTATGCCCCTGCCGGGATAGAAAATAAGCTGGCGGATATAGTGGCGAAGTATGACGGCACCAGGTATTATCAGCCCAACTCCCGCTTCATGAACCTCCGCACCAGTGGGCCGTGGAACTATTTTACCCATCCGGGAGATTATGAGAAAATAGCGAGTGGCTTTAGTACAGAGCTGGGTAGTCCGTCGGTGCCAACCGCCGCCGCCATGCGCAAAATGATGGCTAAAGAAGACCTATGGCCCATTGGCGATGTTTGGTATTACCATGATTTTCATGACGGGCAAAAGGAATATGTAGCAGCAATGGATTCGTTATATGGCAAAGCCACTGACCTGGATGATTTCTGCAAAAAAGCGCAGCTACTTAATTACGACAGTTACCGCGCCATGTTTGAGGGCTGGGGAAGCAAGCTCTGGAACAACACCAGCGGATTGCTCCTATGGATGAGCCACCCCGCATGGCCCAGTACCGACTGGCAAACCTACTCGTGGGATTATGAAACATTCGGCTCCTATTTTGGCTCGATGAAGGCCTGCGAGCCTGTACATGTGCAAATGAGTTTGAATAACAACAACATCAGCGTAATTAATACCTCATTACAAACCTTTACAGACACTAAAACGCAATTATTGATCTACGACATACAAGGCAAGCAAGTTTACGCACACGTAACGAATGCCGCTATTAAAGCCAACGGGTTAACCGGCATTTATAAAGCACAATTTCCGGATGAACTTAATGGAGTTTATTTAGTTAGATTGATATTAACCGACAGTAATAAGCATATCCTTTCTCAAAATGATTATTGGAAAACATTTGGCGGAACTAAAACTTTTGCAGCTTTTAACGGACTAAGTAAGGCTCAACTAAGTATAGATAAAATCAATAATCATCAATACAAGATATCAAATACTTCAAAAGTTCCGGCGATAGCCGTAAAACTAAACCTTGTTAACGCGGCAAGCAGATCCATTATATTGCCAGCTTATTTTTCGGATGGTTATTTTAATTTATTGCCGGGAGAGAGTAAAGTGGTGAATGTTGATTATGCTGGTAAGCAAGATGTGTTTGTTAGCGCTGATGGGTATAATGTGAAAGAATAGACTTGCTTAGTGGTTACTTATCGCATGAAGCCGCTCATTGCCGCGGAGGCTACTACTTTTGTCTTGATACAAAAGGTAGCAAAAAATCAAAACAAAAAGATCCTTCCGCCCACAGGCAAAACACCCAGGCCCGCGCTTTTTGTCGGGCCTTTCCCCGCTTTTAATCAAAGTTCAATTAAAGTGTTCTGCTTGAATAGCGTTTTTTCTTTTTCTCTTTTCCCGTCAGTAGAACAGCTTCGGGCGAAAGTAGGCAAAACGATGGTGGCCTTGAGCGAAATGGCAGGGCATAGCAGATTTTTACAGAAGCGTAAAGGCCTAAGTGCGTAGCGACAGCTGGGTAAAAATATAGCAACCCAGGTTTTGCCTGATTTGCGGGGCAATGGCCTTGTGCGGCACAGAAGCATTTCTACTGACTTGCCTTTTTGGTCCTTTTGTGGCTAAGACAAAAGGACTAAGCATCCGCGGCAATGAGCGGCTGCACAAGACAAGTAAACGATATGTATAACCGCTCGGTATAGTCGGGGATTGCTTCGTTCCTCGAATGACGCTTAGAGATTTTGTGATAGATTAACACGGTGCATATTAACAAAAAAGGGACTGCGATAATCGCAGCCCCTTTTTTTGATGAATAATTGTGATTAGTAGGTAGTCATGTTGTACATCTCGATCTGCTGACCGCTTGATGACCAACTGCTGGATGTTCTGTGGGTAGTGCCTACAAAGTAATCGTAATTGTTCCAGTAGCTGCTGCCAGAGTTTTGCATGGTGAACTTGTAGGTCCCATCCAGGTAAAAATCAACCTTGCTGTGGTCGTCCGATTCGCACTGGCATTTAAAGGTGTGGTAACCATCATCATTTGAGGTTAAAACCTGGGTGTAATAGTTGCCGTTACCTTGTAAATAGGCTTTGAGCGTGTGATCGCTCAGGGTTTCAACAAAACCCATTTCGTGGCCGGTCCAGTTGGTTACATCATCGGTAACAAAAACGGCTTCTTCGTTTGAGCCGTCTGGTGCGTTGCTGCCGCCTTTAAAGCAGCCATAAAACTGCAGTCCTGTTGCATCCTGTCCGCTGCCATTAGGCTGCTGCGCACCCAGTACATCTGATGCGCCGCAGCTGGTACCACCTACCGGCACACAAACCCCGTTCGAGCCCGATATATCATAAGGCTTATCGGTGCAGGTCCCCCATAAACTAAAGGCACTTTGGCCAATGGCTGCAAGCGAGATGTTCTTTTTTACGGAATTTGTTACAGTGGAGTTGGTTGGTTTGCTGGCATCTTTGGTACAGCCAAAATAAACACATGCGGCAAGCGCTACCGCGCCAATGGCGGTCACATTTTTTAGTTTTGTTTTCATAAAATTGTTTAAGAATTGGTATGAACAATGTTAAATGAAAACCATAAAAAGGAAATACACTATTGCTTCATAATGGTACACCATAGGTGTTTGAAAGATAAAAAAAGGGGCATGCGGGCAAAGGCCTTTACGCTTACCCTTCGAGTGCCTCAGGGTAACCTATGCACAATATCTGTAAAAGAAATTATCTTCCAAACAGGTTAACAACAGGTCTGTTAAAACAAAACGCCAATTAAATTAACTGGCGTTTTGTTTTTAGTATGGAATAAAGAAATACAAGTAGCTATTCTTAAGGCACCCTTATCGCGTCTGTTGCCTGTGAAGTAATGATGTAAGTACCAGTTGTTTCAAAAAAGTTAATGGTAAAAGTGGTGTTTACATTCATACCGATATCGGTGTGTGTACCTGCTATGCTGTAATAAGCCAGGCCATAACCAAAGCCCGAAAACGCATTTAACGCCTGGAATACCGGGAACTGCGGTACACCAGTCGGATAACCATACTCAATAGATGTATCGGTTTTCATTTCAGGGTAATATGGGTCCCAGTCTTTCCAATCGGGGCGGGCCGGCCGGCCGGCAACCTCACCGTTTGCAGGGTTAAAGTTTTTTCCATTCTTATCTTTCCAAACAAATATGAACTTATTCGGGCCTGAAGCCACGTGGGTTATCGTTAATTTCAAAAGCGAGGCAGGTAAAATATCAAACGTAGTGAACTTGGCGTCCGAATGACTGTATGCTGTATACAAAATGGTATCGGCAGTTTCGGGCACTACGTTAATTACACAGGCATTTTTAAGGGTTTTGGTGCCGCGTATGTTTGATGCCTGCACATCAATAATATAACTCCCGATAGGCACATTACTGGTTGCTTGTGTAAACTGCAGCCTGCCACCTACAGTGTTTACGCTAAAAGGCGCAAGCAAACTATCTTTTAGTTTAAGATTTAACAAGGCTATTGTTGAATCATCAGAAGTTATAGCGCTTTTATAAACCTTTACCGTATCCTTTTTTAACAGGTAACCGCTGGCATCTTTACCGGTGGCAAGGTCGCGGACTGATAATAATTTCACGGTTATCGGCGCCGTTGAACCATCAGCCACCAAACCAGTGGAAACTGTGGTTATGCCTTGGCTAACCGTAAACGGGTTAAGGCTGTAATACATATTATCGCTAATGAAGCCTACGGGCGTTTTTTTACACCCGGCCAGCAAAACTATTGTCGCAACGCAACAAATTAGTAATGCCATTATAAAGTTTTTAATTGTAACCATTTGTTTAATATTTTATAAATAAGGTTAAGCTATAGTTTATTTAAAATGGCATTGTTGGCCAATACATGCAGCGTAGTGCCCGTACTGGTTTTTATGCCTGTAGTTTGGCAGGGGATCACCACATCAACCGAGTCGGTTGCTGCTATACCTGATGAGCCATCTACCGCGCCATTTACCTTTACATACTCGAGGGTATTGTAGGGGAATGCCACATTGGCACCATCAAGGTAAACTACCTGGTTGGCTGCCACATATTTTATAGCACTTTTTACTCCCGCGTTATTGGTATAAGGCACCTCAACCAATGTTGCCTGGCTCAGGTTAATAGTTTGCCTGAACATGTACTGCCTGAACAGGTTTTGAGTAACGGAATCCTCTAATTGATTCAAACTATCTATCTGCAGATTTCTGATCAATAAACGCAAAGACATATCGGTGAAAGCGAAAAATGTTTTTGCATTGTTTATGGAGTCCTTCAAATTAAAATGATCGGCAAGCATCAATACGGTATCAAACTGATGGTACTTGTTGTTTTTCAGGTAATCATAAGTTGATAATGGGGTATTCGGGTTTGATACCCCGCCATCAGTAAGATACCCATCCTTTTTACAGCCGATGATAGCCAGCGGGATGAGCATCAGCAGTAATAGTTTTATAAAGAGTTTATTTGTCTTTTTCATATCGTTTTCTTTTAATGTCCCTGTTAATTAACTCTTCCTGCCCAGAAGGATGTTTGGGTAAGTTTTGGGTTCAGTGTAAATAATGATGGATCAATTGGCCAGTAGTATTTGCCTGCGGCAAATTCGCCGGTGGTAATGTCATCAAACTGCTGTTCGTGATTAATACGCTCCAGCCTTACCAGGTCATAAAAACGGCTACCCTCTAAAAATAATTCACGGCCGCGTTCATCGGTTACCGTTTGTAGCGTGTTTGCGCCGGTAACACCTGTAATAGGAGCGGCATTTCTGTTAGTGCGGATGTTGTTAACTATAGCTAAGGCACCAGCATAATCAGGAGCTGATTTGGCGCATAGTGCTTCGGCTTTTAAAAGCATGATATCTGCCAGTCTGAATATCACCATGTTATTTAATGATACCTGGTAAGTAGCATTATTATTTACATTTTGTATGTTGGTATATTTTGTGCACTCATAAATATTTGTACTACCGCTTGAGATCTGGACAAAGCAATTTTTTAAACGAACATCGTTGGTATCAGAATATAAAGTTGTTACGTACGAGTCGTTTATCTCCCATATAGGCAGCCCTGTAAAACCGGTAATGTATGGGGCGGTAAGTGTTAAGCCCGACAATGAATACGCCGCGTTTGCAATAGTGCTTTCAGATACGGTGTTCTGGGCTATCTCAAATATACTTTCTGATGATTGGCCTTTATAAATACTGGTAAAAGTAGCCGGGGTTGTTAATGTGTAATTACCTGAATTGATCACCTGTTCGCAGGCTGTGTTACACAGGTCGTATTTACCCTGCCAGGCGTAAACATGGGCCAGCAGCGCGTATGCAACACCTTTATCGGCACGGTAATTCCTGTCGGCTGATCCGGAATTAATAGCGGGCAGGTATTTTATGGCGATGTTAATATCCGAGATCACATGATTTAAAATGGTATCCTGCGGAGATTTGGCAATTTGCGCCGTGGTAGTAGCATCGGTATTAGTTAAAACCAACGGTACTGAACCCCATATACGGCACATATTAAAATACATATATGCTCTTGTAAAGTAAGCTTCGCCCAGGTATTTGTTTTTCTCAGCGGTTTGGTCGGCAGTTGTGGTACCGGTAAAATCAGTAACCGGCATTGCCGAAATAAAGCTTAAACACCTGTTGCTTTGCGCTATAGCAGTATAGTAATTGGTGAATAACCTTAGCTTCAGCATCGGGTCATCAATATTTACTACAGGGTCAACAGCTACGCCCCAGTTAATTGTATACACGTTTTGCCATGAGGTATTCTGAGCTACGGAAAACTCATCAGTAGGCAAATCACCATAACCGTATACGGCCAGTGATGTGTTAAAGGCCGATCTGATCAAACCATAAATGGAGGCGACACCAGAGTTGGCATCACCATCGGATTGCCAGCTGGTTTCATCGGTTGAGGTACTGACAGGCTGTTGATCCAGAAACTTTTTACAGGATGCGGATAACAGGGAAACCATCGCCAGTGATAATATTATATATTTAGCTTTCATTGTTCTTTTAGTTTAATGTTCTATAAAAAAGAAACTTGCTTTTTAAAGATGTTGGGATACTTTTAAGGCTGATTAAAAATCAATGTTTACACCAAGTGTGAATTTTGCTGCCGTTGGGTACACTACGTTAACCAAACCGGTTGTAGGGTCGGCTAATTCGGGATCGGCCAGGTCTTTTGATTTCTTCCACATCCAAAGGTTTTCACCCATCAGGTATACATTCAGCCTTTTCATACCCAAGTGTTCAATCCAGCGGGTAGGCAGATCGTAACCTAACGATGCATTTTTCAGCTTAATAAAATCGCCGCTTTCAACAAAGTAATCGGTACTGATATCCCATGGGTCGGTACCTGTATAGGTTGGATATACCAAACGGGCATATTCAGATACATTGCCCGGCACCTGCCAGAAATCGCTAAGTGAACCTGTAAGGGCCGAAACGCCTGCAAGCGCTCCCCAGCTGCCAACTGCCTTAGTGCTGTTAAGCGCATCAGAGAAACCACCATTTAACACCTTGCGGCCAAACATATAAGAGAAGAAGAAACTGAAGGTAAACCGCTTGTAGCTAAAATTACTTCCCACGCCACCGGTCAACTTCGGATTTGGGTTACCATAATCAACCTTATCATCATTGGTGATGTTGTAATCACCATTCATGTCGATATACCTTGGGTCGCCGGCTTGCAGTGTAACGCCGTTAAAGGTTTCCTTTTTACCTGTGGTTGGGTCGGTTGGCACCTGGGCATTTGTGGCGTAAACGCCATTGGTGCGCCATACTTTATAATTAAATAAAGGTTCGCCAAGTGTAAGTGATTGCTGCAGGTATGACGGGCCAAAAAAGAAGTCGCGGTTACCATCAGGCAGTTTGGTTACAAAGTTGTTGTTGTAAGAGATATTAAAATTGAAGTTCCATTTAAAGGCTGATTTATTGCCCAGCACATTAATGTTGGTAGCAAACTCAAGCCCGCGGTTGCGCACATTTACATAGTTGCCCGAGTAATACTCGTAGCCGCTATACACCTGTGCCGGGATATCAGAGAAAAAGATATTGTCAGCATCTTTCTGGTACCAGTCAACGGTAAAACTAACACGGTTATCAAATAATTCTATATCGGCACCTATGTCAGTTTGCGGATCACGCTCCCACCTAACCGAACTGCTTGCTTTAACACCTGAGTTAAAAAAGTAGTTACCATACGGATAAGGAGAATCAACCGTTGTACCATTATAAGTAGATGGTGTACCGCCCAGTGTGGCATTTTGGGTAACAGTTCCGTTTGTGCCGTAAAGGTAGCTGGCATCATTATACAGGGTTTGGTATTTGGCATACCAGGTACCTGGGTCCTTACCATCAATACCATAACTCGCGCGGATCTTGAAAAAGTTAACCACTTTCTTGATCGGCTCAAAGAATTTCTCATCCGATGCTATCCAGCCTGCAGATAAGGCGGGGAATGTACCCCAGCGGTACTGCGGACTGTATATTGAACTTGCATCACGGCGAAAACTCGCCATAAAAAGATATTTGTCATCAAAATCATAATTAAAGCGGGCGTAATATGATTCTGTTGTTTTTCGGGCATATGATGAGCTCGCATTTAAATTGATACCTGCAGGAACGGTTGCTACTGTATAAATACCAGATATGCTGATACCGGCCGCAGATGAATATGACGAATATTGCTCGTTATTATATAAAGATGTACCGCCAACTAAGCTGAAATGATGTTTTTTGATGCGTTTATCATATTGCACAAAGTTTTCAAACGACCAGAAGGGGCTGCGGCTATCATTTTCATAAGCGGTATTAAGCGTACCGTTAATTGCCTGCGGAACGTAATAACCATAATCATCAGTATAATTATTAGCGCCGAACGTACTATGAAAAGTTAAGTTATGCGCCAGCGTATCGGTAACCTGCACCGATCCGTTTATCGAGAAAATCTTATCATTATCGTAATAATGTGTTTTGCCGCTATAAACACCGGTTTGTGTTGAGCTTAGCTGTAGTAATGAGCTTGGCATTTGACCAACACTGGTAAATAAAACCGCGTTTGCCCCACCAACACCATGACTGGAGGTTTGAGAACTCATTAAAAGGTCGGTTACTATGTTTAAGCCTTTTATAGGGTTGATATTTAGCGTAAGGTGCGGCGATAATTTTTGTAAACCGTAACCATTTATAATACCCTGCTCGGCATAATGGTTGAATGATAAGCGGTATGAGGTTGTACCCGAAAATCCCGCTATACTCACATCCTGGCTGTTTACAATAGCCCTGCTGCGTACCAGCAAACCCTGCCAGTCAACATCATTATTAAATGCGGAGTTTAAACTATCTGTTAGCGCGGCAGGTATTAATCCCTGCTCAATACTATTGTATGGAAGCTGGCTTTCTAATAATTTAAGCTTTAACGCCCGCTCAGCAGCGCCGGTAGTTACCTTAATAAAGTTTGGGGCAGTAGTGATACCCGTATATGCCGATATGCTTACCTGCGGTTTGCCGCGTTTAGCGCTTTTTGTTTTTACTATGATAACACCATTACCACCCCGTGCACCATATATAGCTGCCGCTGACGCATCCTTCAATACATCTATTGATTCGATATCATTTGGGTTGATCAGGCTCAGGGGGTCATTGTTATAGGATGTCCCTATGGAGTTAACATCAAATACTATCCCATCAATTACATATAACGGGCCGCTGTTACCGCCGTGAAGGTTACCCCAATCTATATTAGTGCTGCCACGTATAACAATATTGGGTTTAGCGCCAAGTTCGCCTGTAGTTGATAGTACGCTTACACCGGCAAGCCTCCCCTGCAGCATATTATCAAAGCTTGATTCGGGGATATCGGCAATTACACTGCCCTTTAATGATGATACCGCGGCGGTAACATCGCGTCGCTTTTGGCTTTGATAGCCTACAACCACCACATCAGTTAATGCTTTGTCGTCGCTCTGCATAAAAATAATCTCGGCAGTGGTTCCGATCTTAAGTTCCTGCCGTTTGTAACCTACGCAGCTAATAATAATTATGTTTGAATTACTCTTTAGCGTGATCCGGAATTTTCCGTCCTCATCGGTAACTACGCCATTGTTAACAACGCCTTTTTCAGACACTGTGGCCCCTGCTAATGGTTTTCCATTACTATCTTTAACCTGCCCGCTCCGCACTGCTGCATTTTGCGCATAAGCAGGATTTAAAGAGAATAGAAAAATGCAACAAAGCATGAGGAATAGTAAAATTTTACTCATTTGTTTTTGTTTAGTTATTATTTAATTTGTTTAGTTGTTTAGTATTTAAACCAGCACGTGTTGTCTTGAAAAAAAACAACATTTTCCCACCTGCGCACGCCATCAGCATACACATAAGAAGCTTATTCACAATGTGATATATAAAAAAAAAGTTGGTGAATAAGTGTTTGTTTTACAAATATAACCCATGGGTGTAGCGGTTATTTTACATAAATTACCATGCTATTACCCGATTTTAACCTGTATAAAATATTAGCAGGATATTGCACACTAAAACTTCTGTTTTATAGTTGCGGAGGGGTTACCAACGAATTAAATTAGGCATTTGGGGATGCCCGTAAACTAAAAAGCACAACCGTATGGCTGTGCTTTTAATATTGTACAAATAACAGTTGTTATTATTTATGGTGGATAAGATTAACTTTCACCTCACTATTTTTTAAAGCGATAACATAAGCGCCGCGTACTTTAGCTGTTGCTAAACTATAGGTACCAGCGCCAGATACATTCGCGGTTTGTTTGATATGTAAACGCGCTACTGGCGTAAACTTATCAGCAGCATCAAGCGATATGGATACAGCACCGGTTGCTGTATTATATGATACCGAATTAAATGTTCCGGCATCCAGCGTAAGCCAAAGCCCGGCCGGTGCTATAAACACACGTGATTTTGCGCCGTTGGTTATTTTAACATCTATAAAATTATCTTTTTGTACCAGGTTACCGCCAAATGCCAGCCATCCCAGGCTATCATTGTGCATAATATAGGTAGAAATGTTTACAGCATAGCCAAAGAAATTTGGTCCGTAATCACCCGACAAGCCATCAATTTTAAGTGTTGATGGGAATGAGTGGAACGCTGCCGGGCCAAAGCCATCCTGTGTGATGTTTGATACCGCGCCCATTACACCGCCATAACCTACACGCAGTAAATACAGGTCGTTAGGTTTTTTACGGTATTCGGCTAAAACCGGGATAGCGTTTATGCCTGAACCATAATGGTGCAGCTGGCGCTCGATGCGTGACAGTTTGCCTCCATATAAAAAGTCCCAATAGCGGCGTGCCGAGCCATTGTAACCCCAGTTAGGTACAGTTGGCATATAGCCCAATATGGCATCAATGGTAACCTCGGCTTTATTGGTATAACCAAAGTATGACGACCAAAGATAAACTTCCTCCTGCCCGGTTGAATCCCAAGGCATTTCGCTGCCGAACGGATACTGTAAGGTATTCCAGTGATCGGCGCGTTCTTTCATGGCTTTTTCAAATATTGCGGCCTTATCGTTCCAGCCTTCAGCTTTCAGGTCCGTCAGTATTAAATAAAATATGGTGCCCTCCATTTGCCCAAACTGTACGTAATACGGCGCCTGGTTAATCATAGCCATCGTAGTTTGGTACGCGTGATCCAAATACCATTGCCAGTTTTGCTCGGTTACCAAACCAACGTGGTTGCGCGATAAACGGTACATTACCCACCAAGCAGCAGCAACGTGCGGATAGTTGTATGAGCGGCCCACATCATTGGCGGCTTCGTGGTTCCAGGCTGTCCAGGTCTTGTGGTTTACGCTATCACTGTAAGTGCCTGCGGGCATTTCCTTAGGCTCGTAATAATAAACACTTTTCTTTACGCCATATTTTTGCTTGCCTTCATCATGCTGTAAAACGCCCCATAAAGTATGGTTCACAAAATGCTGCAGTTTATCAATCTCAGCCTTATCAGGCTGGATCAATTCTTTCATCATAGCGCCCAGCCAGCTGCCTGCGCCGCCTTCGTCGCTCAAACCGGAGATCCATACACGGCTATCCTGCGTTACCTGTTTTTTGGTTTCATAATCATAACTGATCACCGATTGATCGCGGTGAAAAGGATCATTTTTATTTACGTACCACTGCTCATTGGTAAGGAAATGGCCGAAATCCTTCAGCATATCGCCTTCCGCCTTTATCACTTTGTAGTTGATAGTTTGCGAAAGGCCGTCTTCATAAGTTATGGTTAAACGCGCCCTGCCCCATATTTTGCCTTCAATTTGATAGGCTTTCCATTTATCATTTACAGCGGCTGTTTCGCTCAGCGTTAATGCACCTTCCGGTTCAACTTGTAACGATTTTACCTTTTCACCATAATTTAAGAACAGCTTGGCTTTGGTACCCATTGGCAATACATAGCCGGGTACACCAACAGCAACAGGGCGTTTGTTGGCAATCAGTGTGCTTTCAATACCTTTTATAGAATCTGCCAGTAAGAATTTCACGCCATACTCGGTAGTTTCGCCCGGTTTTAGAGTAAAAGATGTTGGGGTATTCCATGGCTCTGCCTTCTTCCATTCGTTTTCAGCATAAGCTTTACTGTGTACCATCCACTCGTAAAAACCTTCAAAGTCAATTCCGCGCGGGGTTGGGTCATCCAATAACGGGTTATATGCCTCGAAAGGTGTTTTTCCATAAGGCACCACTACCAGAGCAGGGCCATGACCGTTTAAACGGGTAACCTGTAAATAGCCTGCATCCTTACCAATGTATGGGTCATAAAAAACACTTTGCGCGTGGTTATCTTCCAGCGATTTGCCTTGCATCACATTATTAAAGATCATCGGGATACCCAATGAGCCGATCTCTACATTTTTATCACTGGTGTTTTTCAATTTAAAAAGCAAAACCAGATGACCATCGACCATTTCATAATAACGTTGTACATTCAGCGGGATTCCAGCAGGCAGCGTAGCCGAAAGATCGGCGGCTGCTAATACTTTATCGTCATTAACATTTAAAGCTCTTACCGGCGCTCTTTTTGTTGAGGTAGAATATTTGGTCCATTCGGTTTCGCCCTCAACCCGCAAACGCAGGTCGATATCGCCTAACTGGTACATGCGGTCGCTGCTGCGCAGCTTAAGCCTGTCGTGCGGGGTAAAATCAAACTGTGGCTCACTAACAGGACTTAAACCCGCCACTGTTTGCGATGCTTTTACCAATTGCAATTGCATGGCACCGGTTTTAAAGGTCAGGAAACCGCTGTCAAGTCCAAGGGTTGATGGCCTTGTTTCCAGGGCTTTCCATGGGTCCTGCGCCATAACGGTTTGGCTGCCGGAGATAAAGCAAACGATCAATATTACTGCTGCCAGGAAATTCCGTTGGATGCGCATTAAAGTAGTTTTTAAAGGTTTATATATAAACATGTTAAAAATTGCGTAAATTATTAAATGTAAATGTACAGGTATAGCAAATAGAGGGTTTATTAAAATTTGCCTGGTAGTAGCAACTTCTTACCCATTTTATCCGGCAGTAGATAAATACCTGCCATTTTAGGTTAATTAATGAAAAATATGGGCATTAAATGCTTTATATATTTGCATTCCAGGTATTTCTAATCAACCGGCAACATGCGTTTCATCTATTCATTTTTATTATTTAGCTGCTGTTTTCTTACTACTGATTGCTTAATGGCCCAGGGCAATTACCAGGCACCGGGCAATGGTAATCCCATCATTCCCGGCTATTTTGCCGACCCAACCGTAAAGAAATTCGGCGACACTTATTATATATACGCTACCACCGACGGCAATGGCGGCGGCCTTGGCCCATCGCAGGTATGGACATCAAAAGACTTTGTGAACTGGACCATCCAGGATATGAACTGGCCCACCACACACAACTACTGGGCGCCCGATGTGGCCTTTAATAACGGCAAATATTACCTGTATTACTGCCAGCCAACTGTTGAGGTGTATGGCGCATCATCTGAGACGCCTGTCGGCCCCTGGACGCCGTTGTTTGCAGATGGCAAGGCGGTTGTGCCTAACTATCTTGTCCCAAAGGTTATAACCCTCGACGGGCAGACCTTTAAGGATGACGACGGCAAATATTATATGACCTGGGGCACCTGGGGAATTTATCCAGGCTTTGGCTGTGGTGTGGGTTTGCTAAACCCGGATATGCGGTCGTTCAGTAAAACAGCGCAGATTCCCAACACTTTGGCTAAGGACTTTTTTGAGGGATCGTTCATGTTTAAGCGCAAGGGTATTTATTATTTGATGTATTCATCGGGCTATTGTGAAAATGAAACTTACCGTGTGCAATACGCCATGAGCAAAACCGGCCCGATGGAGGGTTTTACCTTCGGTAAGAATAACCCTATACTGGCAACCAGTGCCGATGGTACCGTTCACGGGCCGGGGCATAATTCGGTGCTGCAGATTGGCGATGATTATTACATCATTTATCACAGGCATAATAACCCTCACTCAGGAGGTGGTTACAACAGACAGGTTTGTGCCGATAAGCTGGTTTTTGATGCTGATGGTAATATTGAAAAGGTGATTCCCACACATACAGGCGTAGGCTTTTTAAGCAAGAACACCAACCCCTACCCTAACCTTGCTTATATAAAAAAGGTTACCGCTTCATCATCCTACAGTGCCGATTACAAGCCTGAGTTTGCAGTTGATGATAACAACGGCACGTTTTGGAAACCAAAAGATAACAGCGACAAAGCCGCTTGGCTACAGGTTGATTTAGGCAAACTTACCCCTGTAAAAAGAGTGCTTACCCAGTTTGAATATGCTACCTGGTATTATCAGTATTTGATAGAATATTCGGCAGATGGGAAGCAGTGGAAGATATTCTCCGACAAAAGAAACAATCACTGGCATGGCAGTCCGGCGGTGGATGAAGGCGATGTAAAAGCACGATACATTAAACTAACTATCACTAATACCGAATATCCCGGCCTGTACAAAGCGGTTTGGAACCTGAAGGTATTTGGCGATGGTCCGGCACCTGTTGTGCCTGAAAATCTGCACCAGCAGATAGCAGAAAAATATACCCAAAAAGGCTTACTGATAAATTTAGATGCGGCTGACTTACAAACTGGAACAGCAGTAAAAGAATGGAAAAATGCAGGAGCGCTTGGCGGCAAATTTAAAACCAATGGCAAAGCTCCTGTTGCTGATTTTATAGCAGGTAAAAAAGCGCTGGTATTTACCGGCAGGGAATCATTGACATCAAGCTTTAATGTACCGCTTTCATTGGCTGGGAATAACAGTTATACGGTCTCATTCTGGGCTTATGCGCCGCAATTAAAGGATGAAAACCCACTGTTGGCCTGGAGCAACAATAACGACCAGCTAACTGCTGCAACTTTTGGTTACGGCACTAACCGCGATTTTGGCGCGGCACAGCATTCGGGTTTTGCAGATCTGCAGTATACCCATAGCCAGCAATTAGCAAGCAAATGGCACCATGTAGCCATTACATTCGACGGCACTTTTGAAAAGGTTTACGTAGATGGCGCGCTCAATAACCAGGAAAACAAAATGCTGTTTGTAAAACTCGCCAACAACTTTGTGCTTGGCAGCGATCATGAAGGACGGTCGCATTTTTCGGGTGCAATTGCCTCATTACAGGTGTATGATGGGCCGTTGGCTGAACCGGCAATTAAGGCGTTGTATACCAATGTTAAACCATCCCGCATAACGGTATATCTGAATGCGGCTAAATTAGCTTACGGGAAACTAAAAACATGGCCTAATGAAGGTGATGCAGGCGGAAGTTTATCAAGTAATACAGAACCTGTAGTTCAGGATGTTGCGGGCCGTATCAGCGTAAAGTTTCCCGAAAAAACATTGTTGACTTTGAGCGAGCCACTTGCTTTAAAAAGCAGTTACAGTATAGTCGCCAGCATGTTTGATACCAGAGCTGTCGCGGGCAAATGGCATTTGATCATTAAAACCTATAATGGCACTGCAACTAAGGAATTTATTGATGGCGTACCATCAACCAAAGCTGATGCTTTAACTATAAATGCGGCAGGTAATGGCATCGAAGGCCTTTCAGGAGCAATTGCAGGGTTAAGCATATACCGGTATGTGTTAAGCAATGATGAAATTAAAACACTGAATACTGTATGGCAGCAGAACCTGCATTTGCCTGTTGATAGCGCATTAGCCTTTAAACAAACCCCTAAAGCTGTTACCCCCGCAATGGTGCGTATGGAGGCCGCAGATTACGCGAAAGGCAGCAATAACAGCCTGAAATATAACTTTACAAGGCTGGTTAATAACATCCCGGTTAAACAAAGCGGCTGGGTTGATGAGCCTTATTATATGGATTATGGATTAGCCGCAGATCAGCAGTATAGCTACACGTTTAAAGTGAGAGATAATGCGGGCAATGTTACAGGTGATAGCCCGGCGATAAATGTTTCAACAGCATCGAACCAGTTTACTGTTTATGCTGATGATTTTAACGGCTCAATATGGGATGGTTTTATTGGCAAGGGTGCTAAGCAATCGGCACAGCATATTATCGCTAAGAGTGACACGCTTACGCTGGAATCTGACAATACTTATTGGGATGGATCCCAACCTTACGGCCCATTCATTTACAAAAATATAAGCGGTGATTTTGTTGCTGAAGTAGAAGTAAGCAACGTTAGTGGTTTAGCCGAAAAGAAAGTAGCAGGCAATAACGATGCGGGTTTAATGGTCAGGTTCGCCAATAATTTAGGGGATAGCACGCATACCGAACAGTTGTTGCAGAACAGCGTTTTCCCGGCATGGAACGTGGGTAATATGTTTACCAATTTCGCCTACGGCGACCGTCGCCAAACCAATATCCAAACCGCCTGGAACTATAATAAATACCTGCAAATACAGCGTGAAGGCAACCTGTTCTATGTGCGTACCAGCAGTGATAACATTAACTGGGTTGATCTGCCCGGCAGCCCAGCTTTGCGGATGGACCTTGATAAAAAACCGGTGCAGGTTGGTTTATATCAATGTACTTATGGGCCAAAGGGCGGCTTTGCAAGTTTTGCTAATTTCAGGTTGATCGAGGGTAAATAATAACCGCTCCTTTTAAAACGTCTATGTACTTTGTGGTTAAAGCATCAGTATTGGGAAGATAAAAAGGAGTCATGCAGGCACTCGAAGCATGCGGGCAATGGCCTTTACGCTTACCCTTCGAGTGCCTCAGGGTGGACCCCACGCTCAATATTTGCAATAAAATAAATCTCCGAGCATTTACAGTAATTAATTTACCACAAAGATTTTCCCATAGCTCTTGTAGAGCTGGGATTACAGGTTATCTATCTCATTAATTTTATTGATATCAACTTCGAGTTTAACGGCTATTTGTTTTAATAATAGATACTGTTTTTGTTTTAAGCGAGAATTGCCCTTTATATTAAATGCCCATTTGATTATAAAAATAATTATAACCACGAATAATAAGCCGAAAATGAAATAAGCTAAGAGAATAATAAAAATAGCGTCCATGCCCATTGTTGTAAGATTGGTTTAAGTTAAATTGTAAAGATTTACTCAAAGCTAAGGCTTAGCATTCAGGGCTTTAATCATATTTTAGTAAATAGCAGTTATAAATTAACCATTTGTAATTTTATGCACTATGTCCCACAAAAAAGAGCCCTACCACGATCGCGGCAAGACCCTTAATTAACAATCAACCTATTTATTAACAAACTTATTTATTAATCAATTTTAAGTTCTTAATGCTCGCCTATATCCCTGCCGGGGGCATCAACATGCAATAAGTGCTTTACAAAGAAATCGCGTTTCTTTCTGCGCCCGTAAGGGCCACCATCTGTATGGTTAGCGCCGGGGACAGTTAGCAGATCAAAATCCTTGTTATTTTTTATCAGCGCGTCGGCAAAACGGTAGGTAGATTCCGGCGGAACGTTTTGATCTGCCTCGCCAACAATCAGCAATAAATTGCCTTTTAACTTGCCTGCGTTGGTAATGTTGCTTTGCTGCTCATAATGAGGGCCAACCGGGTAACCCATCCATTGCTCGTTCCACCATTGTTTGTCAATACGGTTATCGTGGCAACCACAGGCAGATACAGCGGCTTTATAAAACTCAGGATGAAATAATACCGCTGCTGCCGAATTTTGCCCGCCTGCCGAAGTACCATAGATACCAACCCTCGTTGTATCTGCCTGCGGGTATTGTTTAGCCATCGCCTTTATCCATAAAATACGATCAAGGAAGCCACCATCAGCCAGGTTTTTCCAGCATACATCATGAAACGCTTTCGACCTATTGGCTGTTCCCATGCCATCCATTTGCACTACTATGAAACCCAGCTCGGCAATGCTCTGCATTTCATTCATGGGTGAAAAGCTTTTCGGCACAAATGAATCCTGCGGACCGGCATAAATATCTTCTATTATCGGGTAGGCTTTTGAGCTATCAAAATTGCTCGGGCGGTAAATCACGCCCCAAATATCTGTTTTGCCATCCCTCCCTTTTGCTACAAATACTTCGGGCAATTTTACACCCGTTGCCAGTAAAGGCTTCATATCGGTATGCTCAATCTCCGCTATTTTTTTGCGGCTGCCGGTTTCATGCAGCTCGGTTACCGGGGCAACGTTTACTTCTGAGTAGGTATCTAAATAATATTTCCTGTCGGGAGAGAAGAATACGGTGTGGTTACCTTTGTCCGGTGTAAGGTCAACCATATTTTTACCATCGAAACCTATGCGGTAATAGTGGATAAAATATGGATCCTCACCCGGGTTTATGCCGCTGGCTGTAAACCAGATCTCTCTTTTTTTACTGTCTACGCTATCAATATCACGCACCACCCAATCGCCTTTGGTTACTAATTTTTCGGCCCCGGTAACGTCATTTACCAGGTAAATATGCCGCCAGCCGTCTTTCTCGGTTATCCAAACAATTTCGTGCGTATCGGGCAGGTAGCGGGTATAAATGCGCTGCTCGTAAATAAACGTTTTTGTTTTTTCGTCGATGATATTACGGGTTGTTCCGTTGGTTACATCCACCTCGATAATACGGAAACGCTGATGCCCCCTATCTACCCGCTCATAGGTATAATAGCGATTGCTGCCTTTGCGCCAGTGCAATGCAGGTGCGCCAAAAAAGTCTATCTTATCTACATCAACCTTAATTTTGCGCTTATCGGCAATGCTGAAAATATAGGGTGTGTAGCTGGTAAATTCATCTCCCGGCTGGTCGTATTCGTGTGATTTTAGCTGACCACGTGTAGTACCCGGCACTGAGCTTAATACAAAGTATACTTCCTTTGATTTTTTTGGATCGATCAAATAGCCAACTACATTTTTGCTATCCGGCGACCATGAGAACTCACCGTAAGGATGATCCAAAGTACCGTCTTCAGTGATCTGTGATTCCTTGCCGCTGCCGATCTCCTTTACAAAAAGATTGCCGCCTTTGGCATATGCCGCAAATTTTTTGTCGGGCGAAATGGAATCCCTTTGTACATCCTCCCAACGATAGGTGCGTGATTGCAGGGGCTTTTCATTATCATAAAAATCATGCAGGGTATCGGTTGTTTTATTAACCTGGTAAGTGCTTAAATTGCAGTGCAGCCAGGTGGTATCCTTTTTAAAAGTTATACCGCTTTTATCAGCATTAAAAAATATTTTGGTGATGCCTAATTTACCGGCTTCTGTTTTTTTGCCTGTTGACGATTGAATACCTTCGGCTAAACGCTGCTGGTCGAACGCCTTTGTTTTTGCGCCAGTTGCGGCATTTACATATTCATACTCCTGCCCGTTGCCTGCAAGGCGTTTCACATACCAGAACGCCTCGCCCTGCCAATTGGCATTAATGCGACTGTTAAGCGGAATTGTTTTGAGTGTTGAATCAAGCTTATTTTGCCTGATGTATGACTCCTCAATTTGCTGACTTGTTGGATAATACGGTACAACTTTTTGCTGCTGCGCATAAATGGCCTGTGTAACCATAAGGGCAGGAATGCTCAACAACAAACGCGGTGATAAAAAACGCATAGCAGATAATGTAGTTTTAGATATGATGCTAAATTACCGAATAAGCAAAACCTTATTCCTCAATAATTTAGCTAATGATTACTATAATTTACCCTTATTAATTACTCACCTTAATGAGCCTTACCCCATGAGGCGGAATATTGAACGAAACCTCGCTCAACTGCTTACCCAGATCCTTTTGCCTCCACAAATCCCTGATGGTTGATGGCTGGCTGATACCTACTCTATTTAGTTTAAGCGAATAGTTTGAATAGGCGGTATTTAAATTAAAAATACCTATTACATGACTGCCATCCGCCATTGTTTTTACCCATACCTGGAAGTTATTTTCGTCTATCAACTTTTTTGCCTGCTGGCCCGCAACGTCCTGGTCCACATCAATTACCTCTTTATTTTTTAGCAGGTTAAGGGTAAAATCATCCAGTTTACTGATATCGCAGCCAATAAGCAAGGGCGCAGATAACATCGACCATAAACTGATATGGGTATATTGCTCATGAGGCGTTAAACGGGTAGGGTGCAAACTTTCGCCCCAGCCTACCATGCCTACTATCAGCATATCGGGATCATTCCAGCCGCCGGGGTGCGCGTAAGGGTATAAATTATCCTGTTTAAAGCCGATGTTATACAGGCTTTCCCAGGTATCGGTAATATCTTCGGTTGTGCGCCATAGGTTGCCGTTCATTTCCGCGCCCCATTTCCACACATCTTTTATACCGTACTGGCACAGGCTGTAAACAATATCGCGCTGTTGTTTTTTAAGTGCATCGCGCATAATGATATAAGGTTTTTGCTGGATGGCTAATGAAGTATCATCACCAATAATATCGGTATAACTGCACAGATCATATTTTAAATAATCAACACCCCATTTTTGGTAGGTTGCTGCGTCCTGCTCCTCGTGACCCAAAGAGCCTAAAAAACCGCCGCAGGTTTTTGTACCGGGAGATGAATAGATCCCGAACTTCAAACCCTGTCCATGCAGATATGTACTCAAGTCCGCCATATTCGGGAATTTATCATTAGCCACAATCTCACCCGATGCCGCACGCTGTGGCGCCTGCCAGCCATCATCTACGTTGATGTAACCCCAGCCATAATCGGCTAATCCTTTTTCGATCAGCGCGTTGGCCGAACTTTTTACCTTGTCGGCGCTTACGCTTAATCCCCAGCAGTTCCAGCTGTTCCAGCCCATTGGCGGGGTTAGTGCCAGCTTATCACTTACCTTAATAGTGAATGTTTTTTGATATTTACCTGCGCCATTAGTTGCAGTAAGCACTACCGGGTACGAGCCATTAGCAGCGATACTACCCGAGATTATCCCTGTTTTGGCATCCAGTGTTAAACCATTTGGCAAACCGCTTACGCTGTAATTTATAGGCCTAATACCGCTTACCGGGATCTGGTATAAAATAGCATGCCCTGCCATGGCACCCAGTATCGCCGCACCATTAATAACCGGACTGTTTGGTGCAGCAGGCGTTAATATATAAGGCGCAACCTCGGTAAAGCTTTTGCCTTTGCCCGATGTTTTTTCTGTATAATCATACGTTAATTCTATCCCCTCGCGGTGAGGGAAATCAAGCGTAAATTCTTTGGTTGCGAATGGCGAAAGGACAGTAATAATATTAGCTTCCTTTATAGTGATGTGCTGCGCCGCGTCAATTATCTTGTAGTGAAATGTGCCAGTGATGGTGGTATTGAACTTGTTTTGCAACAGTAATTTACGCTGCGCCTTATCGCCGGGTAAAAAACTGATGGTTTGCGCGGTAAATTCAATCCCATCGGTTTTTTCGAGCATATCGATAAATGGTTCGCCCATAAATATGCCACCTGTACCGCCGCCGTCATAAACTTTTACAGCGATAACATTATCAGCATCCCATTTAATAAGTGGGCTGTTAGCCGGGATACAATAGCTGCGCACCGCGGGCCATTTGCTCACATAGCCACCTTTATCATCAGGAAACGCCCCGATCTTGCCAATCTTTACCCCGTTAAAATAGGTTTCATCAACATCATTAACATGGGCAAGGTAAACGCGCAGACTATCGGCCCATACAGCTTTCTTTTTTAATGACGACGGGATGCGCACGTGGATGCGGTACCAGGCATAACCATGATAATCCGGGTAACCCTGGCTCTGCCATACATCGCCCAGTTTTTGCATATTCCAGGCGTGGTCGTTAAAATCAATATCCTTATAGTTATCCTGTGTACCAGTTATAAAACGCGCCGAATCAGGCTTTATAAAATGGGTGTTCTGCGCCAAACAACTATTTAAACAGGCACTTATAAACAGCGTAAGTATAAATTTATACATGAGTAGGTTATCAGCTTAATTGTAAAACCAAATTTAGGCTTAACACGCGTGTGTTTATGGCTCTATTTTAGTAAATAGGCCCTCTATATTAGCCAAAAGCTCTTTTGCTCTTTGTGAAAAACTTTGTGAACTTTGTGGTTAATTTTACCACAGAGGGCACAAAGGTTTGCACAGAGTGACACGGAGATCAAATGCACCGCAGGTGCAAAATGTCGGTAGAAAAGATAAAAATAAACCCATAGCATGCCGTTAGGTATGCAACCCCGCCAGTTTCGTACCTGACGGAACGAATTTTTGGATTGCCTTTTCTGCTACCAACATTTAACACCTACGGCGTTCCTTAATTTGATCATATTAATGCCCGAAGGGTGAACGCAAAGGCCCTTACGCTTATGTTTCGAGTGCCTCAACATAACCCCGCCCGTAATTTTTCTTAATATCTATTTAATTTCAGAAGACACAATATCCGCCTCCGGTTTTTGGTTGCGCATGATCAGGTAATAGGCCGGTATGCCTGCAAGGGTGATGATCAATCCCGGCCAGGTGTAGTTTGGCTTAAATTTGATGAGCAGGATGCAGAATGCCAGCCCCATGATGATGTACAATACAGGCAAAATAGGGTAACCAAATGCTTTATAGGGGCGCTCGGCATTGGGGTGCTTTTTGCGGAGAATGAAGATGCCGATGATGGTAAGCATATAAAATACCACTACTACAAATGAGATCATATCCAGCAAATCGCCGTACTTACCGCTTAAACTCCACAAACAGGCAAATATGCACTGGATCCATAAGCCGTAGCCCGGTACTGAATTTTTATTGAGCGTTGCCGCTTTATTAAAGAACAGCTTATCCTTAGCCATAGAATAATATACCCGCGCCCCAGCCATAATTAAGCCATTGTTACAACCGAAGGTTGATACCATGATCATGATGGCAATAATTACTGTGCCGATATTGCCAAATATGGATTGTGACGCAGCTACACCTACCCTGTCCTTAGCAGCGTAAGCAATTTCATGCAGTGGCAAAACAGCGGTATACACAATATTGGCCGCCACATAAATAATTGTTACGATCAGTGTACCGAAAAACAGGCTCAAAGCGATATCCCGCTTGGGGTTTCTCATTTCGCCGGCTATAAAGGTTACGTTGTTCCAGGAGTCGCTGCTGAAAATGGAACCAACCATTGATGACGCGATGGCCCCCAATGCAGCGACTGTTGTATAGGTTGAAAAGCTGCCATCTTTATTGAGGCTGTGCAGGCTCCAGGCATTGGTCCAGTTGGCATGCCATACATCGCCCTTTAGGGCAATAAAACCAAAAACTATTAGCCCGAATAAACTCAACAGTTTAGTTAGTGTGAATGTGGTTTGTATCAGTTTGCCACTTTTTATCCCCCGGGTATTAATAAAAGTGAGCAGGAATATTAATATGATAGATACCACCTGCGCAGCATTAAAAGTAAAAAAACGCGCCTGCCCAGCACTATCAACCCCGGTATGTATTTTCAGCAGGATGTTATCCTCACTTACCGCCGGGACCAGGTAGGCCATAAATTTGGAGAATGCTACCCCTACCGCAGCTATGGTAGCGGTTTGTATCACGGTGAAAAAACTCCATCCGTATAAAAAACCCACCAATGGATTATAAGCCTCTTTCAAATACACGTACTGGCCGCCGGCCTTCGGGTACATCGCACTCAATTCGCCATAGCTTAGGGCCGCTGTGAGCGTCATGAAGCCGGTTATCAGCCAAACAGCTATCAGCCAGCCTGCGCTGCCTACATTACGGGTGATATCGGCGCTTACTATAAATATACCGGAGCCAATCATGCTGCCTGCCACAAGCATAGTAGCGTCAATCAGTCGTAATGATGGCTTAAAGGAAGGATTTTGATCCATTTATAAATTATCGGAGAATTAAATATTTTATCAATTACTTATTGAAGTCGTAAAACTTCCAGTTGGTCTTGTAATCTCTGTTTAAAGGTGTGCCTTCAAGGGTTGCCCTTACCAGTTCAACCGGGATGAGGTTTTCCTTTATCACCGCGTCATGAAATTGCTTGTAGGTCATTTTACCGCCATCAACCAGCTCATGTTTTAAGCTCATTAATTGCAGGGCGCCGGTTAAATAAGCAACCTGGTAAAGCGGACTGTAATCGCCCTTAAATGATCTTCTTACTTCGCCTATGGCATTTGCCCTTTCGTGGCCCACGCTATCCACCAGAAAGTCGATACACTGTTGCGGTGTCCAGTTCCCTAAATGGTAGTTGAGCGAGAAGATGATCCGCGCACAGCGGTGCATACGCCAAAACAACATGCCTATACGCTGCTCAGGTGTTTTAGCAAAGCCCTGATCGTATAATAACAGCTCCCAGTACACCGACCAGCCTTCACCTGCAAAAGGTGTTGCAAAATCCTGGCGGTAGGGTTTGTACCGGCTGTTTATAAAGTATTGCAGGTTATGGCCCGGTATCAACTCATGCTGCACCGTCCCTCTTGAAAAATATGGGTTATTACCGCGCATGCTCATCAGCTTGTCTCCTTCTTCCATTGATCCGGTTGGGTAGGAAACACTGATCTCGCGACCGCCTGTAAAGAATGGATTCACCAGTTGCCTTTGCGGCGTCATCATGATCATGCCCCAGGTTTCTTCGGCAAGCGGCGGTATAGTTATCAGGTCGCGGGCCTTAATAAAATCCAGAGCATCGTTGCTCAGTTGCACTATGGTAGCCGGTTGCTGACCAACGGGTACATAGCTGTTCTTTACTTTTTCAAGGGCCTTTTTCCAGTCGTTACCATAGCCCATTTCGTTTGAGGCCTTCAGCATTTCCTTATTGCACCATGCAAATTCCTTGTTCGCCAGCTTGATCAGTTCTTCAGGCGTATAAGGCACCATCTCCGCATCCAGCTGACTGATCAACGCTTCGCGGCCTATAGGCACACCTTTTATACCGCTGCTATCAGGCTTTTGTGTGGTATGTAGTTTCCCTTTTTTGATGATCTGCCTGCTGTATAACTTTAAGGTGCTATCTAATAGTTTATATGGCGCGGGTGCCCACCAGGTGAATTGCGGGTCATAATTATTATAAAAATCGTAGAAATTCTTTAGCCTGCTTCTTAAACCAACAACTGCTTCCCTACCAATTTTTGCCAGTGGCATATCCAGCGATGGTACTTTTTCAAATGCAGCTGTGTCTATTTTTACTTCCTTTAAAATATCGTTCAGTTTAGTAGCTACAGCCTGACCGTCAACCGTTGTACCACGCCTGCGCTGTGCTTCCAGCTGGTAGATTTCATCGGCAAAAGACATGTATTTTTTTATGGCGTTGTATTGCGCCTCTTCCTTATTCAGGTCGATCAGCGCTAAGTTTATTTTTTTCTTTAGCAGGATGTAATCCACCTTGCCATACACGCTCATGGCATCAAAATCCATTTGGGTGAGCTGTTTCAGGTAGTCGTTATTAATCTCTATTAAGCGTTTACGTTGCTCGGGCGAGTTTAACACCTGGTCTTTAAATTGTTCCTCATTATTAGGATCCAGCACATAGGGCCAGTAGAAATCATTAATAGCGCTGATGTCCTGCCCGTACTGGATGATCTTGCCGCTTACCTCACTGGCCTGCTCATATAAGCTGGGTGGTACGGCAGCTTTTTGTGCCTGGGAGTTGGTGTGGATGGTTAACAACAGGACTAATATTAAGCCCGGAACAGTAAATAATTTATGAGAGATACGCAGTGGATTTTTTTTACAACAGATCATATAAAATGGGGAGAAACGTGCTGGATATTTTTGTGTACTTGTATTAATGCGTAGCAAAAATAAAAGTATAAGCGGCTCTATAATTACCTAACTTATCCGCTATTAACAGCTTTTTAACCAATATTATTTATAGCGTTATAAAGCATAGATATTCCCTGCCGGGGATACAGCTTCAGGCCATGAGTACTATTTTGGATTAGCTTGCTATTTTTGAAAGGCTATTAATGTTGTTATGATAATTCTCCAGGTATTCGCGCGGAGAGGTGCCGATAACGCATTTAAATACGCGGTTAAAATTTGTGATGCTTTTAAAGCCACATTTATAAGCTACTGTTGAGATGCTCTCGAACTTATGCGCGGTTAGTTTTTTGCAGGCCTCGTTAATCCGTATCTCGCTTAAAAAAGAGATGAACGTATGGCCGGTATGTTTTTTGAAATAACGACAGAAGGATTCGGGCGTCATATAAGCAGCTTTGGCTACATCCTCTAAGGTGATGGCTTCGCTGTAGTTCTGCATAATGAAGTTATAGATATTACCTATCCTGATACCTTCGTTTTCAGTAATTGCAGGCAGATCGCCGTATGATGATAATGGGTCGAGCTTGGCATCTATGGAGATAAAGCTTTTCATTAGGTTAAAGAACTGGATAAGCTGTTCTGGACCTGAAGAACCTTTAACGGCATTCATGGCTGCTGAAATTGAGCCGAAGTTATCTGCCGGGATCTTGAAGCCCTGCTGGTGCTGCTGTAAAAAGATGCGGAATGATTTCAGCTCGGGCAAATTAAATAATGCCGATAAAACACCATCGGGATTAAAGAACAGTGTAAACGCTTTTATTGAGCGCCCGCTCTCGCTGCTAAAGTATTCGGGATTGCTTTTAAACACGTGCGGCAGGTTAGCCCCAAGCAGAAAAATATCGCCCGGCGCGTAGTCGTGCATGTTGTTGCCAACAATTAATGTACCCTCGCCCTGCTGTATCCAGGTTATCTGCATTTCGGTATGGCGGTGCAAATAGGGATAGTGGTAAGGCAACTCCACCTGCTCAGTGATAACACTCTTATCATAAGCTACCGGGATGGTAAATTGTAATACTTTCATGACGCTCCTGTTTAAATTAATTGTTGTTGAAATTTACAATTAATTAACCTAAAAATACACTTATTTATCAAAAAAGGATAAAATATAAGAAGAGTTGGCTAAAATACACACCAGTATAGCTATCCACCACCCAATAAATACAACATATATGTGTTATTTACACGCTTATATACTTACCCAACATTTGCTTCCGGTAGATAATTTTGCGAATAGCGCTTATGGCATTATAAAATATTAACCAGGCAATAAACCTGCACCTTTTTACACAAAAAAGGCAGGCTATTTTATAGCCTGCCTCAGTAAATTATGACCTGTAAAATTAGAATCTATCCGGCGAAAATGCTGCTGTGTTGATGCTGGTTTTAGCACCATCAATCAGCTCGCTTACCAATAAGCCTGTAGCAGGCCCCAGACTTAAACCCATCATACCATGACCTGTTGCCACCACTAAATTTTTATATTTATTGCTGATGCCGATGTAAGGCAAACCATCCGGCGATGAGGGCCTGAAACCAAACCAGATCTCCTTTTCGGCAGGAAGTTCCGGTTTCAAATCAGGAAGATATTTCGGGATCGACTCCACAATACCTTTTACCCTTTGCATATTAATACGGCTGTTGATCTTATCCAGTTCCATAGTACCGCCATAGCGCAGGCTGCCGTTCATAGGCGTAATAGCTACCCTTGCCTCGGCTAATAAAGCCGGGATGTGCATACGCTGCTTAGGTTCCTCAACCATAAATGAATAGCCTTTGCCCGGCATCAAGGGCGCCTTAATATTTGCCAGTTTTGCAATGGCCGGCGACCATGAGCCACCCGCGATAATATAATCATCGGCTGTCCATTCTTTATTCCCGGTAAAAACTTTGGTGATCGCGTTTCCCGAGGTTTCAATTTTAGTTACCTCATGGTTGCGTACAATATCAACACCCTTAAAAGTTAAATGCTTTAGCAAAGCTGCAATTAAATGGTTAGGGTATAAATGCGCATCGCAACGGTAATGTACAGCGCCTAACACATCCAGCTCGAGGTTGGGTTGTAGGGCTTTACATTCAGCGGCGTTAAGTACTGCCATATCTAAACCCAGTTCACGGCCTTTCTCAGCTAAATGCGCTTCTTCCTCGCCTGCTTTTTCTGTTTTATAGAACATTAAAATACCGTTCTCTTTTAAACCGAACTCAAAACCGGGCTCTTTAGCCAGTTCGCGGTAAAGGTTTTTGCTTAACAGCGATAATTCTGTTAATGGCTTCGCCGAGTTCTCTACATGCTTTTCATTGGCATTTTTCAGGAATTTAAGTCCCCACGAGATCAGATCGGGATTGAGCGATGGCTTTACATAAAAAGGGCTTTTGCTGTTGAACATCCACTTTACACCCTGGCTTATCATACCCGGCGCTGCCAACGGCACAAAATGGCTCGGCACTATCATGCCCGCATTGCCGAAAGAGCAATTATCCGTCAGATCGCCTTTCTCTAATATGGTAACCTGATGCCCTGCCTTATTTAAATAATATGCAGAACTGAGCCCCATTATCCCGCCACCTATAATTAATACTTTAGACATTGTAAAACTTGTATAAGGCCCAGCAATGCCGGGCCCGAAAAAAATAAAAAATCAGTTATTATATCACCTGAAAACCGTGAGCGTAAGGATCATCGTCATCAATTTTTATGGTGTTGTAGCCATAAACCTTGGCCCAGCCCTCAATTGAAGGGACAATAGCATCAATCTCGCCGATCTTAACCACATCCTCTACCCTGCCGGTAAATTTGCTGCCGATTATACTCTCATGTATAAATACATCGCCTTTTCTCAGTTTACCTTTAGCGTGCCATTGCGCCATCCTTGCTGATGTGCCGGTGCCGCATGGTGAGCGGTCGATCGCCTTATCGCCATAAAACACAGCGTTGCGTGCCGTAGCATCAGGAGATAATGTTTCACCGGCCCAAAGTATATGCGTACAAGTATTGATAGTTGGGTTTTGCGGGTGCACAAACTTATAAAGCTCGTTAATACGTTCGCGCAATGTACGGCTCCAGCCAATCAGCTGCCCGGCTGTATAATCTTCCAGTCCTTTAAAATTAGGCTGAGGGTCAATTATAGCATAATAGTTACCTCCATAGGCTACATCAAAAGTTAATGTTCCTAAATCGGGGCATACCACCTTTAAGTTTTCGGCAGCCAGGTACGATGGCACATTGGTAAGCTTTACCGAGGTAACTTTAGCGCCCTCTTGTTTATATTCAATAATTACCAGTCCGGCGGGTGCTTCCATTTTTATTATGCCCGGTACTTTTGGGGTGATGAGGCCTTCCTCAACAGCAATAGTAATAGTGCCGATGGTACCATGCCCGCACATAGGCAGGCAGCCGCTGGTTTCAATAAACAGTACGGCTACATCATTATCAGGATTATGGGGCGGGTATAAAATACTGCCCGACATCATATCATGCCCGCGGGGTTCAAACATTAGGCCGGTACGGATCCAGTCATATTCCTTTAGAAAATGCTGGCGTTTTTCGCTCATATTATCGCCTTTAAGCGTAGGGCCGCCACCGGCAACTAACCTTACCGGGTTACCGCAAGTATGCGCATCGATACAAAAAAAAGTTTTACTGCCCATGTTATTCTTTAGTCCAGTTATTATTTACTTGCCGCCAAATTTTCAGCGGATTATTACTTTGCAATTCGGGTGGTAACAGGCTGTCGTCCCAATCCTGCCAGGCTACGGGCCGTACAAAACGATAAATTGCCCCTGTGCCCACCGATGTAAACCTACTGTCGCTGGTTGATGGGAACGGGCCGCCGTGCTGCATTGCCGCGCAAACCTCAACACCGGTTGGCACGCCATTTAATATAACGCGACCGGATATTTCGGTTAACGCATTCAAGATACCTGTATATTCCGGCAATTCTTCCTTCTGCGCCATTACAGTTGTGGTAAGCTGCCCTTCAAGCGAAGCTATTACCTGCTCCAGTTCCGCAGCATCATCAGCTACTACCAGTAACGACCACGGGCCAAAAATTTCTTCGCTGAACTTTTTATTGGCGATGAAATTTTTAGCTGATACGGCTGCAACGGTTGCTACCGATTGATTTACTTTTTCAGTATTGATCACCTTTGATTTTGCGATCAGTTCGATGCCATTTTCAGCAAGTGCTTCTTCAGCCAGCGTATCATAGTTTTTCCAGATGCCTGAAGTTAGCATAGTTGCTGATGGCACAAGCTCAATTGCGCCACCCAACGCCGTTATAAAACGATCCAACCCTGCTGATCGTATAGCCAGGATCAAACCCGGGTTGGTACAAAACTGACCAGCGCCTAAGGTAATTGAACCAGCATATTTAGTAGCGAGTTCTTCGGGCTGCGCATCCAGTATAGCAGGTAATAAAACAACAGGGTTAATACTGCCCATCTCGGTAAATACCGGGATAAGCGATTTACGCTCCTGCGCCAGTTTTATCAGCGCCATGCCGCCTTTGTAAGAACCTGTAAAGGCTACGGCTTTGGTTTGCTCATGTTTTACTAAGGCAGCGCCTACAGTGTATCCGTTATCAAACAAAAGCGAGAAAACACCATCGGGTATACCGGTTTCTTTTGCCGCTTTGCTGATGGCCGCGCCAACCAGCGCGCTGGTACCCGGGTGCGCCGGGTGAGCCTTAACAATTACCGGGCAACCGGCAGCCAACGCCGAAGCAGTATCGCCACCGGCTACTGAAAATGCCAGCGGAAAATTACTCGCGCCAAATACCACCACCGGGCCGATAGCCGTCAACATCCTGCGGATATCTGATCTTGGGATGGGTAAACGCTCAGGCTGCGCGGTATCAATAACCGCATCAACCCACGATCCTTCTTCCACCAGATCGGCAAACATGCGTAGCTGGCCTGTTGTGCGGCCCAGTTCGCCTGTTATCCTGCCTATAGGTAAACCACTTTCGGCTACTGCCCTGTTTATCAGTGTATCGCCTAAGGCGGCAATTTCATCGGCTATGGCACGTAAAAATTTAGCTTTTACTGCCGGCAGGGTATTTTTATAAACCTTAAATGCTGCAGTAGCAGCATTTAAGGTTTCGTCAATAATTAAAGTACCGGCTTCATAAAATTCACCGCTTAGCTTTTCGCCTGTGGAGGGATCAGCTACAGTGAACGCCTGCCCCCCAACCTCTGTATAATTACAGGCTATTATATTATTACCGTTTATCATTTAGCTTTAATTAAGCAACAACATCATTTAATTTACCCCAGCTGCCTTCAGGCAATTCGGGGCGAACAGCTAATGCTGTATCAATAATTTTTAATACTTTTTCGCGCTCGGCACCTTTTAAAGGTAAACGCGGCGCTCTTACTTTTTCGGTACCGATACCTGTTGCTACTTCGGCCAGTTTAATGTACTGTACCAGTTTAGCGTGGATATCAAGCTCCAGCACCGGTAAAAACCAGCGATGAATAGCAATCGCTTCTGCAAACCTTCCGGCTTTAACCAGGCGGTAAATGGCAACTGTTTCTTTCGGGAAAGCATCAACCAAACCGGCAACCCAGCCATGCGCGCCCATTATTAAACTTTCGGTAGCTATAGGGTCAACGCCGGTAAATATTTTATACCTGTCGCCAAAGCGGTTAATGAGCCTGGTGGTATTTATAATATCGCGGGTTGATTCCTTAATAGCCTGAATGTTATCATACACCTTTAAACGCTCAAACATATCAAGTGTTATCTCAATCTTATAATCAACCGGGTTATTATAGATCATGATAGGCAGCGGGGTACTTTCGGCAATGGCAACTATGTAGGCAATTGTTTCGTCCTCATCGGCATTGTAACGCATTGGCGGCAATACCATAAGGCCATCTGCGCCAAGCTCGTATGCTTTTTTGGCAAACTCAACAGCCTTACGGGTTGATTGCTCGGCAATGTTTAATATTACAGGGATCTTTTGATCAACCGCTGCTAATGTGTGTTTTAATAAAGCAAATTTTTCATCTTCGGTTAATGCGCTGGCTTCTCCTAACGAGCCGCCTAAAATCACTCCGTCAACGCCTGCTTCAAGTTGTGCTTTAAGGTTTAGGTCAAATCCTTCAAAGTCAAGTTCTTCGTTTTCAGTAAACTTTGTAGTTACTGCCGGGAAAACCCCTTTCCAGTCAAATTTCATATTTATTATTGTATCAGTTTTTTATTCTTATCAAAGATACCTTTGAATCAGGCCCATAAAACCTGCAAATTATCTTATACTTATTTTATATTATCATAATTATTGGGCATCCCACCACACACGATCTGTAAGTTTCGCGCTCTCCTGTGGCTGCTGGTTCGAAATAATTTCAACCTCAGGATATAACAATCTCCGCGGAATATCAGACAGCGCGTTAGGCACTTTTACCAATGTTGGGTAACCAGTCCTTCTCCAATCGTTGAAGATCTCCAGGTTTAAAAAGTTGCTGATATATTTTTCTTCAATTATCCGTTGTTCGGCATTGGCGGCTGTTAATGTACCGCGTTTACCTAAATAAGTGGTTACATCAGCATCGGCAACGCCTAACTTGCTCATGTGTGCTTTTATAGCGTTTTGGTATATTGGTTGCGCAGCTGCATAGCCTGATACTATGCTTGTTGCTTCGGCCTGTAAAAATAAACTTTCTGAATAGCTTACTAAATGGTTTGTGGCACCAATACCCATATAAAAATCGGTTGGTAATGAATAGCTCGTCAGATCGCCTGTGGCACCGCCTATCTGGAAACCGGTATACAAACCGGTTGATGAGGCAGGTGCTACCATTTTAGATAAACGCGGGTCGCTCCTGCCCACCAGCGTATCCACAAAATGCGATGCCAGTATGGCGGTACTCACCGGGTTAAAATTATCAAACCATGGGTTTTCCTGGCTGGCAGCACCAGGGTATACAAATTGCAGGTCGTCATCATTACTTGCAAGGCCGTTAGCCAAAGCAGTTAAGGCAAGTTGTGCCTGTGCGGCTGCGGTGTAGCCCGGAGCTTTGGTTAAGTGCATATAATAACGCGCTTTAAGCGTATAGGCCAATTTTTTCCATTTGGTCATATCGCCGGAATAGAAATAATCATCGCCTGCAGGCACAATTGTATTAGCCGCGTTAATATTAACAATGGCGCTATCCAGTAAGCTTTGGATGTCTTGGTAGATAACTTCCTGCTTATCAAAAACCGGGGTTAGGTTGCTTGTGCCTTTGAAAGCCTGGCTGTATGGGATATCGCCCCACAGGTCGGTTGCATTTCCTAATGTTAAAGCTGTTAAAATTTTAGCTACTGCGGCATAATTGCTTTTACCATCAGCTTCGGCTTTGCCATTCATTATTTTAAGGTTAATTAGCGCCGTGGTGTAATAAGCGCTCCAATCACCATCTAAATCGCTGTTTATTTCCAGATAGGTGCCTATCTGCGGCGGCGGCTGGTTAATTGCCGTAGTCTGCATAAAGTTTTGAACTATAAATGCAGAATTACCGCCATATATTTCAGTTGAGATCGCTACTTCAACAGGGGCCAGTATGGCGGCCTCATTAACATCGGTAGGGTCGTTAGGGTCCTTGTTTACGTCAATATATTTTTTACACCCTGTTGAGGCCAGTAATATAAGCCCTATGGTATATAATGATATCTTTTTCATTTTTGATCTTTTTAAGGGATGAATAAATTAGAAACTGGCTTTTATATTGAATATAAACGACCGTGATGAAGGGGTTGAGAAAGCATAGATACCCCAAACAGAGTTAGCAGTTCCATAAGAGCTTACTTCAGGATCGGCACCGGTAAAATGCGGGCTGTAGATCCATAAGTTATTTGCTGTAACACCTACCGATACCGCTTTAAATGGTGTTTTCTTCAGCAGATCTTTATTCAGATCGTATGACAAGCTCACGTTTCTTAATTTGATGTAAGTACCATCCTGTATTGATGATTCATAAATTGAGTTGATGTACTGGTAATAAGTTTGCGCGCTTACACTAACTGTATTGGCTTTGCCGGTAGTAGCGTTTACGCCTTCTACAACTTTTGGAGCCCTATTTTCGGTAGCATAAGAAGTACCGTAGTAATTACCATACAGGTCAACGTCATTTTCAATATCGCCGCCTTGTTTCATATCAAACACAAAGCTGAATGTGAAACTTTTATATCTTAATGAGTTGGTTAAACCAGCTGTCCAATTCGGGTTAGGGTTACCTACAACGCCTTGATTCGCATCTTCTTCAGGCAAACCATTGTCATCAATAAGCAACTGGCCTTTTGAGTTACGCGCGTACCTGGTGCCATAAAACACATCATAAGGCTGACCAACAATTATACGGCCCAACTGATCGGTACCCGGGTATAATGCCAATACCTTGTTTCTGTTACGGGTAAAATTGAAGTTAACATCCCATTGAAATTTTTGACTTTTTATTGGTGTTCCCTGTAATAATAATTCAAAACCTTTGTTCCTTAAACTTGCAGAGTTTACGGTTGTACTGGTATAACCTGTTGATGGTGCGATACCAACGCCCGGTATTAAACCGTCGACTGTTTTACGGTCGTAGTAAGAGAAATCAAAGCCTAACCTGTTGTTCAGGAATTTCATTTCCAGACCTGTTTCAGCCTCATTCAACCTTTCGTTTTGCAGGTATTGGTTACCAAGTGTATTGCTGATCAGGAAGCCTGATTCGCCCTGGAAAGGAAACTGGATGCCGTTAACATCGGCCCTGATATAAGGTGTTGATAATACATAAGCGCCCACATTGTCATTACCAACCGTAGCGTATGATACCCTTAATTTACCATAGCTGATAATTTTTGAAAGCTCTGGTGGTAATAATTCAGAGAAGATAAACCCTGATGCTACTGAACCGTAAGGGTAAAAATCTTTAGCAGTTGATAATACCGAGCTGCCATCGTACCTGCCGGTTAAGTTTAATGACAGGAATTTATTGTATTCGATATTTGCCTGGCCGTAAAAACCTATCTTACGCACTTCTGAATGGTTTTCTGAAGCGGTGATAGTTGAGGCCGCGCCTATGTTGTAATAACCCAAGGTGTTTAAACCACTACCCAGCTCATAATAAGTTTGGTTGTAGGTAGATAGAATGTTGTTACCTACCAAAACATTCACATTAAATTTACCATACTGTTTGGTAGCGCTAACGATCAGGTCGTTATTAAACTGCCTGAAGTTGTTGTTTTGGTCGATGATCTCGCCTAACGTTCCGATAGCGGCACTTGGGTTTTCCCAATATTTATCCTGCTCGCCGTAAATATCGGCACCGGCCCTTTCAGTAACGGTTAACCATTTGGTTGGGGTAAAGTTCAATGTCATTACCGGGGTAAAGCGATTAACTACGTAATGATTCGATTCATTTTCCGCAGCCCATAATGGGTTGTTCCTTGAATTTCTGTATAACCGTTGTGAACCATCGGCATTTTCATACGGATATGGGTTCCATGATACCGGCTCGCTAAATAATACGAACAATGGACCATTTGATGAACCTTCAGGCAACCTGTCCTGATTTGAGTTGGTGTAACCTAACTGGAAAGTAAGATTTAAATCATCAGTAATTGCGTTAGTGAACTTTGTAAATAATGAGTTCCTTTTAAAATCACTGTTTGGCTCTGTTCCTGTTTGATCAAGATAAGAGTAGGATACAAAATAAGAGCTTTTATCGGTACCACCTTCAACAGATAATGAGGTGTTTGAAGTGTGGCCAGTTTTGAAATAAGTAGAGTAAGGATCATAGCTTTTTGCGGCAACACCATTTATTTTCAAGGTATCCATTGCCGGGCCCCATGAGGTACTGATCTTTTGTGATGCATCATCGCCATTATAAAACACACCGTTTGTACCCTGCGCATAAGCTGTCTGGCGTTTTGGTAATAAGGCGTTATCAAACGAGTAATCCTGTGAAAGGGTGATCAGCGCCTTTTTATTTTTAGAGCCGTTTTTGGTAGTTATTAATATTACACCCCTCGCGCCAGCCGAACCATATAGGGTAGTAGCTGCGGCACCTTTAAGTACGTTAACACTTTCAATAGTATTAGGGTCGATATCAGAGATCCTGCTGCTACCCGCGCCAGATGAAAGCGCACCGGTTTCAGAGTTATCAATCGGCACACCATCCAAAACGATTAGCGCCTGGTTATTACCTGATACCGAAGTAGCGCCACGTATAACCACGTTCACCGAAGCTCCCGGAGCACCGGTTGAACTGGTGATCTGTACGCCTGCCAGTTTTCCTTCCAGCGCGTTTAATACGTTAGGTTGCTTGGCCTCCATAATTTCGGCACCCTTTATTTCCTGGGTGGCGTAGGTTAACAAGCGTTTTTCGCGCTTAATGCCGAGTGCGGTTACTACTACCTCGTTAAGACCCCTGGCTTCGCTTAGGAGTACTATGTTTAAAGTTGTGCGGCCATTTAATGGGATAAGCCTCGGGGTAAAACCGATTGAAGATATCACCAGTTGGGCTTTGCCTTCATAATTAATGGCGAACTTTCCGTCAACATCGGTTACTGTACCGAAGCTGGTGCCTTTTACTTTTACTGATGCGCCGGGGATCGACATACCTGCCGAATCAACGACCTTCCCTTTAAGCTGAATGGATTGTGAAAAGCCGTTCAAACAAAGTGCCATAATACCCAGGCACAACGGGATGATTTTTTTTAGTAGGGGTTTAATTTTCATTTTAATTACTTTGGGTAAATCCTATCAAAAAGGAATAAATTAACAATTTGATAAAATTATAGATATACCCTACCCCGTTTTACAGCCATATTAACCACTTATAACCATATATTAACATCCTGCAATTATCATTCTCGCATTTGAACTAATTAGCAGCTAAAACCGTTATTTTACCAGCTAAATTGATTGTGCCAGATTATTAAAATGGTTAAAATACGGGCAGCAACAGCCAATAATTAACAAGGTTTATCCCCCAAGCATTGGTAATTTTATGTTTTTAAAATACTGGTGTACTTCATTAATAAATAACCGCTCTCTCTGATGAAAAAATATTTTGTTATTACAACGTGTTGTGCTATTGCTGCTTCCTTTAGTATAAATAGTGTTAACGCGCAATCATACGTACCCGAGTTGAACGATACACGGATGACTATAAAGCCTAAGATTGATATTAAGGCCTACACGTTCGACCTTAGCGATGTGCATTTGCTGGAAAGCCCTTTTAAGGACGCGATGGAAAAAGATGCGGCCTATATGCTGGTACTTGAACCCGATCGTTTGTTATCCGGCTTTAGGTCTCACTCGGGTTTAAAACCAAAAGGTGCTTTATATGGCGGTTGGGAATCATCCGGACTGGCGGGGCATACCCTGGGGCATTATCTTTCGGCCCTATCTATGCAATATGCATCAACCCAAAACCCTGAATTTTTAAAAAGGGTTAATTATATAGTTAGTCAGCTAAGGGAATGCCAGCTGGCTCGTAAAACCGGTTATGTGGGCGCTATCCCAAAAGAAGATACTGTTTGGGCCGAAGTTAAAAGTGGCAATATAAAATCAGGTGGATTTGATTTGAACGGCGGCTGGTCGCCATGGTACACCGTACATAAAGTAATGGCCGGGCTGCTGGATGCTTATTTATATTGTAATAATAAAGAAGCCCTGACGGTATGCGAAGGTATGGCCGACTGGACCGGTGAAACCATAGGCGGGCTGAGCGATGATAAGCTGCAAAAAATGCTGCTTTGCGAATATGGCGGTATGGCTGAAACTTTAGCCAACTTATACGGCATTACCGGGAATAAAAAATATTTGGACCTGTCGTACAAATTTTATGATAAACGCATCCTCGATCCTTTAGCTGAAAAGAAAGATATACTGGCAGGAAAACATTCTAATACCAATATCCCCAAGGTTATTGCCAGCGCCCGCAGGTATGAGCTTAATGGCGATGCAAAGGATGAAACTATTTCAACCTTTTTTTGGGATGTGGTTACTAAAGATCACTCCTATGCCAACGGTGGTAACGGCAACTATGAATATTTAGGCGAAGCCGATAAATTAAACGACAAGCTTACTGACAATACCATTGAAACCTGTGCCACCTATAATATGCTGAAGCTTACAAGGCACCTGTTTTCGGTTAACCCATCTGCAGCGTTGATGGATTATTATGAGAACGCATTATATAATGATATACTGGCATCGCAAAACCATGAGGACGGTATGATGTGCTATTTTATACCCCTGCGCATGGGCGGTAAAAAGGATTACAGCGATCAGTTTGATACTTTCACCTGCTGCGTAGGTTCGGGTATGGAAAACCATGTTAAATATGGCGAGAGCATTTATTTCCAGGGCGCGGATGGCAGCTTGTATGTAAACCTGTTTATCCCATCCGTTTTAAACTGGAAAAAGAAGGGGGTAACCGTAACCCAGCACAGCACACTGCCTGCAAATGATGTGGTTAATTTCGACCTGAATGTTAAGACACCAGTTGCCTTTGCCCTGCGCCTGCGCAAACCAAGATGGGCCAGCAACTGCGTTGTAAAAGTAAATGGCAAAGTACAGCAACTAAGCGCTGATGAACAGGGCTACCTGGTAGTAAACCGCAAATGGAAAAATGGCGACCATGTAGAATTAACTACGCCTGAAAGCATTTATACCGAAGCATTGCCCGATAATGCCAACCGCAGAGCTTTATTTTATGGACCGGTGATGCTGGCCGGTATATTAGGCAATGCAGAACCCGATCCGCTTAAAGGTGTACCTGTATTTGTGACAAGTGAGACAGACCCTAACAAATGGCTGAAGATGGTCGACCAAAAAACATTGAACTTTGAAACTGCTGATGCATCGCAACCGGCAAATGTTAAGCTGATCCCTTTTAATGAAACCAAGAGCGAGTATTACTCTGTTTATTGGGATGTTTTCACCCCGGATACCTGGGCCGTGCAGCAAAAGGCTTACGACGAAGAGAAAAAGAAGCAACAGGAACTGGAAGCACATACCACAGATATTATCCGTTTAGGTGAAATGCAGCCAGAAAGAGATCATAACCTGACAGGTGAAAACCAAACAACAGGAGAAGACCATCAAAAAAAATGGCGGTCGACGGATAATGGCGGCTTTTTAAGCTTTGAGATGAAAACTGATCCGAACGCGCAAAACTCATTGATCAATACCTATTGGGGCATGGATAATAGAGGCAGAACGTTTGATATATTGGTTGATGGCGTAAAACTAACCACCGAGGATTTAAATAAATACAAGGAAAGCAAGTTTTACTATATCACCTATCAAATCCCTATCGAACTGACGAAAGGCAAATCAAAAGTTACCATAAAACTATTGCCGAAAGCAGGCAACAGCGCCGGCCCGGTTTATGGCAGCCGCATGGTGAAAGAATAAAATATAAATCAACCTAAAAAAATCACAACAAGCTCAGCCGTATCAAAAAATGCGGCTGAACTTGTTATAAGCCTTTCACAGTTCGCTAAAATAAATCTTTATACATTCAAGGCTATTGCAATCGATTGCAATTTTATATAGATTTGTTTGGATATGCATTATTTTGATCCGGTTATAAACCGACCGGATCAATTTCTTCCGAATCGCACCATCTTTAAACCATAGCCTGAATGAAAAGTAGTATATTTTTAAGTCTGCTTGTAATTTCGATAGCCGCAAGCGCGCAAACCATTCCGCCTGTTAATTTTACTGCCGAGCAGGACCACCAGAACATGATGCAGCAACTGGGCATTAAAACTCTGCGCCCCGGCCCAAGTGGTGATCCGACCGCACCGAATCATGCCAATTATGATGAATCGCTGGCAAATCCATATCCCAACCTGCCTGACGCGCTTACCTTAAAGAACGGCAAAAAGGTGACCTCTGCTGATATGTGGTGGAAACAGCGCCGCCCCGAAATTGTGGAAGATATGGAGCGCGAGGTTTACGGTCGTATCCCCGCAAATGTGCCTAAAGTAACGTGGACGGTTAAAGTTACCGATAATGAGCGCGTAGGCTTTTACCCGGTGATAGCCAAACAACTTATCGGTCATGTAGATAATACCGCTCACCCGCTCATTGATGTAAATATTGATATGACCCTGGTGCTGCCTGCCAATGTCAAAGGCCCGGTGCCCGTGCTCATCATGTTTGCGCACAGCGCTTTGCCCGCACCTGCGCAGCCTTCGCCTGCCGAACTGGAGAAAATAAATGATGCGGTCAAGGAGCTGATCATAAAGGATCACCCGGAGCTTAAAAATGTATTTCAGAAATACCCGGCTTATCAGCCCATTGCCGAGCAATCACCATTTGGTCCGGGCGGTTTCCCGGTTATAAAAGGCGACCCGCCTACAGCTATGCAACTGATAGCTAATGGCTGGGGCTATGTACTGCTGGACCCTGCATCTATACAAGCAGACAACGCCGAAGGCCTGACAAAAGGAATAATCGGATTGGTAAACAAGGGTCAGCCACGTAAACCTGAAGACTGGGGTGCTTTGCGGGCATGGTCGTGGGGTGCGGCGAGGGCGTTGGATTATCTGGAAACCGAACCTGCTGTAGATGCTGAACATGTGGGTATTGAAGGCGTATCGCGCTATGGTAAGGCTGCATTGGTTACGCTGGCTTTTGAACAGCGCTTTTATATGGGGCTGATCGGTTCATCAGGCGAGGGTGGCGCTAAACTACACCGACGCAATTTTGGTGAGGCCGTTGAAAGCCTTAAAGGTGGTGAATATTATTGGATGGCAGGTAATTTTATGAAATATGGTGCAGCAGATGCTACGTTCGGCCCAAAAACAGCTAACGACCTGCCTGTAGACGCGAATGAGCTTATCGCTTTGTGCGCGCCTCGGTTAACCTTTATCAGCTACGGACTACCTGCCCAGGGAGATGCACACTGGCTCGACCAGCAAGGCAGCTATATGGCTACTGTTGCAGCAGGTGCTGTTTTTAAACTGCTCGGCGCTAAAGATATTGGTGTTTCAAACGATTATAAAACAGAGAAAATGCCACCGGTTAATACAGGTCTGCTTGATGGGGGATTAGCTTGGCGGCAGCATGATGGCGGCCATACCGACGCGCCAAACGTTAAATACTTTATAGGCTGGGCTGATAGGTTTATGAAGTATGGTAAGTAAATCTTTTGGGTAAGATTCAAAAACATAGACGATGTGCGATTCCCTCCCTTAGATGCAATGGCATTAAGTTAAGATGCACCGTAGGTGCAAGACATTGGTAGAAAGGATAAATATAAAATCTATAGCGTGCCGTCAGGTACTCAAATCGCCGGTTTCGTACCTGACGGCACGAATTTTTGGGTTTGTTTTTCTGCTACCAACATTTAACACCTACGGTGTTCCTTTACTTAATAATATTGTGAGAGGGTGGAGGTTCTGCTTTTTTCTGACGCATAACCCCCTCCCTGCCACTTCACATCCAGTCGCACCCTCCCCGAGGAAGGAATTTATTTTAACAGCGTTTATACTACTCCAAACTACATCCCTTTCAAACCCAATAAAAAGCTGTAGTAAGCTGGTTTTTTGGTGAAATTTTGGTTGAACAGGAGCGGTGCATCAGGCGCAGCTAGGGTGTTTATCCAGCTTTCATTATCGGTTAAGCCCCAAATGGTAATGCCGAAACGCTGTGCTTTGGGCACATTTTTAAGGTACGATTGAACCACATATTTATATAATGCTGCCTGCTGGGTTAGCATTGTCGCGGTAGGTGTAAACGTGCTTGATTTGGAAATGTTCAGCGCTATATCCAGCTCGGAGATCCTCACCAATAAACCTGTTTGCGCCAGTTTTATCAATTCATTATCAATACTGGCCTGTGATGTTTGCAGGTTGATGTGCATTTGTGTACCAATGCCATCAATTTTTGCGCCTTTCCCTATCAGTTCCTGCGTGTAGGCTATCAGCGAATCGAGCTTGTAACTATACTCCAGGTTGTATTCGTTGATAAACAGCAGCGCATTGGGGTCAGCGGCTTTCGCATATTGAAATGCTTTAAGGCCGAAATTTCTACCCAAATATTCCGACCATAGAAACTGGTTACTCACATTTGCCGCAGGTATGGTATAATTACTGGCATCGCGCAAAGCGCCTGTACCGTCAGCCATTGGTTCATTTACCACATCCCATGCTTTAATTTTCCCTTTGTAACGGGTAACAGTTGTGTTGATGAATTTATGCAGCGCCGTATCAATAACTGTTGCTACCTGCGTAGCTGTCGGTTTAATTATAGTTCCGCTATTGGGGTCGGTTACCGTTACATTGTCAATAACATATGTACCCGCTGCCGGGAAGTTAAACCTTAATATCGGCGAAGATTCAGTGATCGTTAAATTCCAGGTATAGGTTGCCCAGCCTGGTGTTGTAGTTAAATCATCCTGCTGGTAAACTGTGTTTTGCATAACCAGCCTAACGGTACCAGCCGCAGCAGATTTGATAGACACGGTAACTTTATAAGCTTTATTCGGTGTAACCGTAAATGCTGTTCCGATAGATTGCATATCATAGGCATTTGCCCCGGTCGTAGTTACAGTAGCCTGCATAGCCCTTGAACCACCATCATTATCATCGGTAACCGCGCTGAAAGACCCTACAGCTGTACCGCCAACAATATTGCTCCACCCGGTAAAGATTGAGCCTGTGCCTGCTTCAAAATCGCCGTATTGCATCAGGTTGGTTGGTGTTCCGGTTTGCTGGTTCAATCCGGTGATCAATCCATTTAAATAGGTGGCATTTTGCTGCGAATACCAGCATAAATTATGGCCAAATACACTCAAACCATTGTTTGCACAAATGGCATAAAGCGCGTCGGCAGTGGTATAGTTAAAAGTGCCATCATTTTGTACGATGGACCCATATTTCAATTCGTTACCAAAGGTAACATAGTTTGCTTCTCGCTTTACTACGCTTACGTAAGCCGCATTTGTAGACATGGTGCCGTACGTTACTGCAAAGCCGATGTTTGGAAAATCTGCCGCTGTAGTGGCTGAACCTATCAACGTACCAGTAGTATCAGTTGTAGTACCTGTGGTTTTAGTACCACCTGTATTTGTAGTAGTACTATTGTTATCTGTGCTATCCTTTTTACAAGATGCAGCAAATAGTACAGCTGTTACTAAAAGCATCGTAGTAACATCCTTAAAAAAACTGTTTTTCATTTCGATAGATATTAGTATTCCATTAGCCGGAAAATGATCCGCTACCCCCACGTTTGTTAACTCTATAAAAGCAAAAACGCCGCTCTCACAGCAGCGTTTTTGCTTATTAATATCGATTCATCCTAAATAAATCCAAGGTTATCCACGTATATGGTACATGGGGGAGCTACTCCGTAATTCTGGAGCACTATTTCGGTAATAGTTGATGGGTTACCCAACTGGCTCAGCGGAACAATAATATCCGTATAAGCACCGGCTGTAAAGCTAACTACAACCGCGGTGCTGTAAGCGCCATTAATAACTACCTGTATTTTTTGCGTACCGGTATATCCGGCACCGCCATACACTGAGAACTTAATAGAAGTTAAGCCGAGCGTACTTACACTCACAGGCGTAGCACCACCATAACCCAATTGCAATGCGCCGTATGAGTCGGTAAAGTTTACTTTTATGTCATAACTACCTGCCTCAGGGTGTGCTTGATCATTGTAAACACGAGTACTATTGTAGCCATCATAGCCCCCGCTTCCCTGGCCGCCCCAGCCTGAGGCCAGCGACTCAGTGAAAATAACATATTTAAACCCGAACGTAGTGGTTGACACAGCGGTACCGCCCGGCGTAGTTACATATATTAAATTGGAAGTAACACCCTGTGGCACCTGTACCTGTATTTGAGTAGCAGTAGGGGTGCCTATTATTTTAGCAGGTATCTTATCAAACGTAACAGCGGTGGCCCCATTAAATACCTGGCCGGTAATAGTAACAATATCGCCAGGGTTTGCTACCTGGGGTGCAAAACTGGTAATTACCGGTGCCGGTTGCACTATAGGTAATGTAAAACTTGCCGTACCGTATTTGGTAGTAACCACCAGTTTATTTGTTTGATCGGGGCCGAATGGCACCTGTGTAGAAGTAGATGTTAACGACGGAATTGTTATAATGATGCTATGATCAGTTAACAATGCAGGGTTAACATATACACTAACGCCATTAATAGTTACCGATGAGGTAGTTAAAAGATTGGTCCCGATAATGGCATACTGGTTGCCCAGGTGGCCCGATGTAACTGTTGAATCAAACCCAACCGCAGTAGTGGTTGTTGTTGTTATGCTTGAATCAAGGGTGATCCTTTTTATAACGCCTGTGGTAGTATCATTTTTTGTTGTGGTACGTACCCGGGTGATGGTTGGTGCCCCGGTGCCGCCCATGTCACTTTTCTTGCAGGAAAATGCATGAATCAGCAACAAAGAGAGCATCACGTATAATAGCTTATAATTCTTTTTCATCTCAATTTTCATTTAAGTTATTATTTAAAAACATAAGGAACAGGAGCATCACTTAACTTAGGATCGGCAGCGATCTCAACCGCCGGGATCAGAAATTGCAGTTGGCTGGCTGTTACCGACAGGTATTGGTTACCGTATCTTACTATCGGCGTGCCACCTGCAGTTCCCCTATCCTGCTGTTCCATTAATTTAAGCCCCATTGTATGCGCTGTATTATTAAAGCCATCCACACGCATCAGGTCGTAGAAATAATCGTCCTCAAAGGCAAATTCCCTTCTGCGCTCGTCAATTATATCATCCTTAATAATATTTTTTGGCACACTGGCATTTGGCGTTGGCCCGTAAGCCGTATAATTAGGATTAGCAACAGTATAAAACCTTTTTATTTCGGTTAATGGTGCTAAACCCGCCCTTGTTCTGATCTTGTTTATCGCACTTAAAGCTGCAGGATCGGTACTGGTTTGAGCTCCTGCCATAATTGCTTCAGCATCTATCAAAAACAGATCGGCATAACGCAGCATATAGGTGTTATTTGCAGCTGATTGCGCCGCGCCTACACCGCCATTATCAGCAGGTGTACCAACAACGTATTTCTTAACACCGGCATAAGTTCCCTGTACCTGTAAGCCTGCCGGGAAGGTATAACCGCCCGCTGCCTGGTCAATTTCAGGATAATGATCACCGGATATCATATAGGTAGGTTTGCGGCGAAGATCGGCTGGATCATATTCATCCTGAAGATCATATGTTGGGCCTACCTCACCATAACCATCACCGGTGCCTGTTATCTGGCTGTTTACTGCCGCCGATGCCTGGAATGAGTTACCGTAACCATAAGTGTTGTTATTAACCGCTGCACCACCGGCCCATTCTAAAGCAATAATCGATTCTTCGTTGTTATTATTGGCAGTTAAAAACAAGTCGGAAAACTGTTTGCCCGGTATATCAACGCCATACAGTTTAAACTCGCCGCTGTTGATCACCTTTTCGGCTTCTGCCCTTGCGTCTGCATAATCCTGCATGTACAGGTAAACCTTAGCCAGCATAGCTGATGCCGAACCACTTGAAACGTGTATGTTAGCACTGTAAGTACTGCTACGCACCTTTTTGGTACAATTAGCCTCAGCAAAAAGCAGGTCGTTCACTATAAACTTGTACACATCAGCTACCGGGTTGCGTGGCACCTGGTAATCAGAAATATTGGTCGACGTATTCTCGATAATCGGCACCGGACCATAGATCCTCACCAAATGAAAATACGCCATAGCGCGCCATAAACGAGCCTCACCCAATGCGTTGTTTACTACATCTTTACTCATTGATGTAGGAACCGCAGTTGGTAACGTATTAATTAACGCGTTTGCCTGGGCAACCTCGGTATATAATGAGTTCCATGCCGCGTCAAGTACCCTATCGGTATTGGCTACGGTGAAATACGAGAAGTTACTGATATCGCTTGACCATGAGCGCGCGTTGCCGCCGCTAAGTTCAGCTATTGACCAACCTACGTGCGTATTCCAGCCAAACCATGGCACACTGTATAAAACATTTGTCGCCGCGTTCACCTGGTCGGCGGTTTGGTAAAAATTACCTATAGTAACGGAACTTTTTGGAGCACGGTCAAAATAATCCTTCTTGCAACCGGTAGCCAAAGCACCTATAGTGACTGCCGTTCCGAATATGATCTTGTTAAATATTTTCATTTTTGTTTGTATTAAAAGTCTGCATTTATACCAAATGAAATTGTACGCGGGCTAGGGTATCTTCCCTGGTCCACTCCCGTTAGGAACACATCCTGGTTAGCTGCGCCAACTTCCGGATCAAGTCCTTTATAAGGTGTAAACACGTAAAGATTTTGCCCTGTTGCATACACCCTTAACCTGCTCATTTTTAAATAGCTGGCCCATCGAGATGGCAGGTTATAACCCAGTGTTACATTCTGGAGCCTTAAATATGATCCGCTTTCAATAAACCTGTCAGACATGTTTAAGTTAGAGTTTGCACCTGCGGCCGGTCTTGGGATATTTGAATTTGGATTGCTTGGACTCCAGAAATTGGCAACTGATGCCAGCTGGTTCTGGTACTCGCTTCCCAAATTGGCGATCTGGTAATCTAACGCGTTCAGGATCTTGGCGCCGTATGATCCGTTAAGGAAAATAGTAAGATCGAATGATTTATAGTTAAATGTATTAGAGATACCGTAAGTGAATGTTGGGTTAGGATTACCCAGGGGAACCTGGTCGCTCGCGTCAATTTTTCCGTCGTGGTTTTCATCTACATACTGTACATCGCCCAGCCAGGTACCACCAGAGCTACTGGTTACAGGTTGACCGAACTGGATCGGCGCATTCCTTAACTGCTCATCAGTTTTAAATATGCCGGCCACTTTGTATCCGTAAAATTCGCCGATAGGGCCGCCAACTACTGTACGTGTAACCGGTAAGGTTAGGAAACTCGTTGTGATCTGGCCTGTTATATAAGGTGTTCCGGGAGCAAGCGCTGTAACCTTATTGGTATAATGGCTAAAGTTTAAGCTTGTGCTCCATGAGAAATCTTTACCAGTGATGTTTTTGCTGTTAATGCTGAACTCGAAGCCCCTGTTTCGAACACCACCACCATTAATTTCAGGTGGGTTAATTGCCGCGGCTCCTGAATAATCAGCTACACCACCCAGCAGAAATGCAGGAAGTGTTGCCTGGAAAAGGAAGTTTTTTGATGTTTTATTAAAAAAATCAAATGCACCTGTTATCCTGTCGTTAAACAAGCCAAAATCAAGTCCGATATCTTCCTGTATCGCTGTTTCCCATTGCAGGTTCGGGTTGGCAATATTTGCTACCGCGAAACCAGTGCCTGCACCTGTAGGTACCGCGTTAAGTACGGCGCCATATAAATAGCTTGGCACATTCTGGTTACCTGTTTGTCCGTATCCAACCCTTATTTTCAGGTTATCGGCCACTTTTTTAATATCACTCATAAATGCTTCATCAGATAACCTCCATGATACTGCCGCTGATGGGAAGTAACCGGTTTGATGCCCCTGGGCAAATTTTGATGAACGATCGGCCCTCATAGTTGCGGTTACGCTGTATTTACTATCATAGGTATATATAGCACGCGCAAACTCTGATTCTAATATATCATTATTACCAACGTACTCACCCACGCCTGCTGTTGATGCGCTACCTAAGTTTAATGATTGCAGGCTGTTACCGGCAACAAAGTTTGATATGTTGGCAGCATTTGCATTGTAAACCGAGTTTACCAGCTCATATGCTCCCAAAACAGTCAGATCATGTTTTTGAGCGAACACATGGTGATAGGTCAGGTATTCTTTCCAATCCCAATAGGTTGAGTTTGTGCGGTATTCCTGTAATGTTGCTGTTGGCACATCATGCAATGGGTCATAATTATATGCAGGGTTAAAATATTTGGCAACAGATGAATTGATATCGGCATCAAATTCAGAGTGCAGTGTCAGATCTTTAGTGAATTTTAGATCGGAATAAACGCTGGCGTTATAATTATCCTGCCCTAAGGTATTAGTAACTAATAATGCCTGGGCAACAGGGTTTATCTGCGCGCCAACCTGGCCTGCAGCAGGACCAGCAAACGAGCCATCCGCATTATATACTGCCTGATCGGGCGCGCTTAATAAAGCGGTGTATATAATACCTGTATTATTACTTAACGAGGTATTTTGGTTACTGCGGCTGCCTGAAACGTTAGCACCAATGCTCATCCATGGTTTAACCTGGGAGTTAACATTAGCACGGAAAGTATACCTGTCGAAATTATTGCCTATCACCGTTCCGTCCTGTTTCAGGTATCCGCCTGAAATATAATAATCGGTACCATTATTCGCACCAGAGAAAGAAAGCTGATGGCTCTGGATAGGAGCTGCCTGGAAAATAGCATCCTGCCAGTTTGTACCCGGGCCAAGCAGATCAGGGTTTGCAAACTCACCGCGCCTTGGGTTACCGATAATATCGGCCAGTTGATTTTCAAGCGTAGCGTATTGCTGAAGATCCATCATTTTTAACTCTTTACCTTGGTTTTGGGTACCATAAAAGCCGCTGTAGCTGATTTTACCAGCTCCATTTTTACCTCTTTTGGTAGTGATGATAATTACACCGTTTGAACCGCGGCTACCATAAATAGCAGTAGCTGAAGCGTCTTTTAATATATCTATCGATTCAATATCCGCCGGATTAAGAGAGGTTAACGGACTAACACCATTCTCACCATTATTCGGCGCGATAGCTACTGATTTACCTGTAGTACTTATATTATTCGCATCGCCTGATATGGCAATACCATCAATTACATATAAGGGCTCATTGGTACCGCTTAATGAACCGATACCACGAATATGCACCGATGTATTACTACCCGGACCACCTGCGTTTTGCTGAATAGTAACGCCTGAGGCTTTACCTTCCAGCATCTGATCAACGCTTACCTGTGGTATATTGGCGATATCTTTAGCTGTAACCGACGAAATAGCGCCGTTTACGTCGCCTCTTTTTTGCTGACCGTAACCGATAACTACCACATCAGATAGCGCGGTAGAAGTAGACGTTAAAGACGCATTTACAATTGGTTTACCTCCAATAATTATTTCTTTTGTTTCCATCCCAATAAATGAGAACACAAGGATCTTTCCCTGTGCCGGAACCTGGATGCTATAATTACCATTTACATCGGTAACTGTTGCTTTTTGCATTCCTTTAACAGTAACGGTAGCACCGGGAATGGTGATCCCTTTCTCATCCGTTACTACACCTTTGACTACTGTTCCCTGGTTTTGCGCCATTACCCTGGCACAAACTAAAAAGGACATGAACAGTAATACAGTTCGTAAAATTTTTCCCATAATAATTTAAATTGTTTTTATTTCAGATTGATTTTGGTTGTTAATTTTTTTCCTCACGTTGAATTTACGCTGTACATAAATTCTCTTATGGCCCATCATGAGTATTAAAATTTTTGAAATTATGCTCCCGGATAAAGCAAAAGCAGCCAGTCAGCTATTTAATCGTAATAAATAACCCATTGTTGTTACCCTTGATTTTATCGCTTAATGCTCCCCCGGATGCGATTGCATCAGCACGGGGCAATAACTCAGAAAGCACTATTTGTAATTGTTGTATCTCAAAGACACCCTCCTTTCATTCATAATCTAAAGGTTTGCAAATTCAAATGCCCGGTTCACGTATGTGCCAAGTGGGATATAAGCCATTGTTAACGGATAGCTCTAAACACACATTAGCCGCGTTTTTTTACGCAACCTGAAGTATTAAAATTTATATTAAAACTGGTATAACTGGTATTTCTTTGATAAATGTAAAAACAAAAAATCAAAAAAACAATCGATTGCATTATTTTTTAAAAAAAATGCCTGAATATTTTTTCAGGCAATGGGGCTTATCTTCAATTTAGTCGTAATAGGCTCTTTTAGTAACAAAATAGTATCGATTTAGCGGGTATAAAACAAATAAGTGTCGGGGTTACAGTAGTTTATCGATTGCATTTTATGTATCAAGGTTACTTATCTGCAACGGGAATATTACCCCGGTTAAACACACTTTCGGGCGGCCCGAGGTAGCTGGGCTTTTCACCACCTGCATCAATAACAATTTTTTGCAATACAACCGCCGGAGTAACCATCCAATATTTTAAAACATGTTTTCCGCTGCCGGTGATGTGCAATTTTGTTTCCAGTATTTTAATGTTATCGCTCACATTTTTGCCCCATGTTTTTGTTGATTCATCGGCATTGATGTTAACTACTTGTGGCTGCCCGTCATCTACAGAAATGGCATAATGCAGCCCTTTTGAATTTGTAAAATCAAGCGTTGGTGATACATATACTTTTACATTTACCCACCCGGTATCAATCATGTTTACAACATATTCCAGGTGCGGACTGTTACCGGATGGTGCTTGTGCATTTGCCGTAACCGGTGCAGGCATTACGCCTGATAAAGTGCGGCCATAATTAGGGATGATCTGCCATTTAATACCGTTTGCATTTACAGCTTTTGTATAGTGCTCAGCTTCCATACTCACATAGCCGTTATTTTCATTAAAACCGATGTTATTTTGAGGTAGCAAATTGTTGATGACAGCGTTAACCGTAACTTTACTATTATCTGCACCAGTAATAATAATAGGTACTATTTTAACACCTTTCGGCATTTTTGCCCAATTAACATTTACCCAAATACGCTGCTGCGTGGTAATACTCCCGTTTTTTGGTTCGATAGTTATATAAGGTGATGTTGTTGTAGCTGTAAAGTTAAAAGTTTGGCTACCGCGATTGAACACCTCTATATAATGCCCGCCGCAACCGGGATAAAAACCGGGTAATACTGCTTTTGATTGTCCCTGCGGCCACCATAGTTCGGAACCTTCAATGGTTATGCCCATTTGTGCAGCTGACGGGATCTGAATCGTGCTTACAGCTGGCATTTTGTTAACCCGTGGCTCCTGCCAATAGGTATAACCAATATGTGTTTGATCCATCATGTGATCCCACTTGCCATTAGCGATTTCTTTGTTGTAACGATGCGATATGAGCGAATCTTTTTTGAAGAGTTCCTTTACACTATCGGCCATTAAATTTGTGGCCGCCCTGCCTTGCTCAGCGTATAGCTTATTTTTCGCGGCAGCAAAATACAACTCGTTTAAATTGGCGCAGGCCTCAACCGGGTGCAGCACCAACTGGTAATAAGCATCCTGATATTGTTGTGGTATAGTTTTGTATAACTGCTGGGCCTTATCGCGCAGCTTATTATAATCAGTCACCACATTTTCAAACTCACGGTAATTAGTCAGACTGTACGTATTTTGGTCGAGTTGCTCTGGTTTGCGGCGGCCGTTATAGTTGGTGTAGGTTGTTAAAATATCTGCTATTTCCACAGCATATTTATCGCCAAACTGCTGTGCTGCCCACTGGCGTGTATATTCATCCAGTCGGTTAGCGGGCCATGCATTGGGCGACCAGGCATAATCCAGGAAAAAGCTGATCGGGAACTCCATAGGCTTCAGGTCGCCTACATTTACTACCCAAACCTGCTTAGCGCCGTACTCATAGGCCAGGTGCATTTGCTCCCAGGTTTTGCTAATGGGGTTTGTGTTGAGCCATTTGTAATTGCGCGGATCGCCTACATAATCAAAATGGTAATAGATACCATAACCACCTTTGCGGGCAGGTTCGCCCAGCTTTGGCAGTTTGCGGATGTTGCCCCAGTTATCATCGCACAGCAGCAGGGTAATATCATCGGGTACGCGCATGCCCTTATCATAATAATCCTGCACCTCTTTATACAGGGCCCACATTTGCGGTGTTTCCGAAGCATCCTTATGGGTTACATCAGCAATGATCTTCCGCTGATCGGCAACTATTTTTTCCAGCAAAGCTATATTGCTGCCTTCGGTCATCGGCATATCGCCATCGCCGCGCATACCTACGGTTACTATAGTTTCCTTGGTGCCCATATTCTCTATTCCTTTTTTCCAGAAAGCGCGTAAAGTATCGGCATTGGTTTCATAGTTCCATGCCCCTGAACCATAACGCTTCCACTCCTGCTGCGCGCGGTCCATAGGCTCATGGTGCGAGGTGCCCATTACAACACCATATTCATCAGCCAGTACAGGGTCGAGCTTGTCATCATCATTAAAAGCATTGCCCCACATAGCAGGCCACAAATAGTTACCTTTTAAGCGTAAAATAAGCTCAAACATTTTTGCGTAAAGCAGGTGGTTAACCCCGCCAAACTTTTCTTTGGCCCAGCCCGAAAATGCAGGCGCCTCGTCATTAATAAAAATGCCGCGATACTTTACGGCCGGACTGCCATCGGTATATTTACCTGGTATTACATACAAATTGGCATGCTGTTTTACAGCTACATCGGCCCACCAGTACCAGGGCGATACACCTATTTGCGCCGAAAGATCATATACGCCATAAATAGTCCCGCGTTTATCGCTACCTGCAATTACCAGCGCTTGTTTTACGTTTGGGAAAGGATTATCTACAACCTGTGTAATGTGAGCTTCCCACTTTCCGGTGATATTACTTGCATCCAGTTTTTTTTCGCTTACCAGCTTATCTATCAGTTTGTTTTTACCCAGTGTACCAATGATAAGTACCGTTTTTGCATCTGCAAGATCGTTTGTTAAAAGTGCGGAGGAAGTTCCTGTAACTTTTTGAATATCTGCCTGCAGGCTTTTAACGGCTAACATTACTCCCGCATAATCGTTTTCTTCAGCATACACAGGTGCAACTTTACCCTGATCCGCAAGCGGGAAATATCCTTTATCTGATTTAAACGATATATAGAGCCTACTACCCGGCGATTGGGCATAGGCATTTATCCCTATCAATAAAGAAAATATTATTAAATATAAACAATTGTAGATCCTGCACATCAGCTTATTATTGGCAATATAAATTTATACAATCAAACAATTTATTAGCCCTCAAACAAATTGTCATTTCGAACGAGGAGAAGTCTTCTGCTGCAGACTTAACGAGCGCAAAAGATTTTTCGCTCACACCGTCAAGGCACAACCCGCTCAAGAATTAGTTCTCACTATCGTTCGAAATGACATCGTTCTTTAATAGGACAAGTTCCTTATTTAAAATCAACCACTTTCCAGTAAGCCTTTTTGGGCTGCATGTTTTGGTCGAATAGCAACGGATAGTTTTTTCTGCCTGCTACGGGATAGGTATCCAACCATGTCCTTCCATCATAAATATTCCAGAAAGTAACACCCGAAATTACGTCTTTATAGTCGCGGAAGATCTGGAACACTTTTGCATATTGAGCTCCCTGTTTTTGTTCAAGCTCGGGTGTATACGCATCTGATTCACCCGGCCTAATAGTACGTTTGCTCTTTTCCCATGGGTAAATGGACATATCGAGTTCAGTTACCTGTACCTTTAAACCCAGTGATGAAAACCTTTTGATAGTTTCTATCAGATCGGATTGCGATGGCTCATATATTGACCAGTGCGCCTGTATACCTACCGCGTTTATAGGCACTTTGGCATCAACCAATAGCTTTAACAGTTTATAAACTCTTTCTCTTTTTTCGGGGCGTTCGGTGTTATAATCGTTATAAAATAAAACGGCATTTGGGTCGGCCTCATGCGCGTATTCAAATGCTTTGATAATAAAACCCTCACCGCAGATCTGGTACCAGAGCGAGTTGCGTAAAAATTTGGTGCTATCGTCATCAATAGCCTCGTTCACCACATCCCATGCATATATTTTGCCTTTATAGCGATTAACTACCATGGTGATATGATCTTTTAAGCGTTTAAGCAACACTTCTTTAGTTACCAAATTGCCTTTATCATCCTTAAAAAACCAGGCGGGGGTTTGCTCATGCCAGCAAAGGTTGTGCCCCCTTATCCGCAGGCCGTTTGCCTGGGCAAAGGCTACTATCGCGTCAGCATCCTTCCAGTTGTAACGGTTTTCTTCGGGATGGATTGGGCCCATCTTCATTGCGTTTTCAGGGGTAATACTATTAAATTGCTGTACTATAAGCCTGGCCTCATCAGGGTTTTGAATGTCCTGTGCTGAAACCGCTACGCCGATGGGGAAGTAATCTTTATAATAATCTTTCAGGCCCACAGTATGCAGGCCCTGCGCTTGTGTAACCATCGCGCATAGTTGTAGGGCCACAGAAAACGCTAAGAATTTCTTTATCATGATGATGGTGTTTTAAATTGATAAATATTAAGCTATACTTCGTTTGATACCCATTTCCAGTCCCCGCAGCTCCGCCAAACCTTTCAGCCTGCCAATTGCCGAATAGCCCGGATAAGTGTTATAATTAAAATCATCCAGTATCTTATGCCCGTGATCGGGCCTCAGCGGGATGGCTATATCACCACGTCCTGCTGCTATCCTTTTCTTTTGTTCGAGGATCACATTTTTCATGATGGCGTACATATCGTTACTGCCACCTAAATGATCGGCTTCGTAAAAACTGCCATCTGTCTCGCGCTGTACATTACGCAAGTGCAGGAAATGGATGTGTTCGCCCAACCTGGCAACTATGCCCGGCAAATCATTAGCCCCGTTTGCACCTAATGAGCCGGTACAAAATGTGATGCCATTGTTAGGGGATGGGCACGCATTTATTACATCTTCCAGATCTTTCTCATTAGAAACAACCCTCGGCAAGCCCAATATCGGGAACGGAGGATCATCAGGATGGATACACATTTTAATGCCCTGCTCCTCGGCGGTTGGCACAATAGCTTTTAAAAAATACGCCAGGTTCTCTTTTAGTTTTTTGGCATCGGTATGTTCGTATCTTTTAAGGTGGCCTTTAAATTCAGCAATGGTAAATACTTCATCAGTGCCCGGTAAACCGGCCATTATGGTATTGATCAGCAATTCCTTTTCTTCGGTGCTGATGCTATCGAGGTATTCTTTGGCTTGTTGCTTTTGCTGTTCGTTGAATTCCTGCCAGGCATCTTCACGTTCCAATATATAGAGATCGAAGGCAGCAAGTGCAGGGGCAGAATAGCGCAAGGCGGAAGCATTATTGGGCAGCCTAAAATCGAGGTTGGTGCGTGTCCAGTCGAGCACGGGCATAAAGTTATAGCAAACCACTTTTATGCCTGCCGAGCCAAGGTTTTTAAGAGTGGCGATATATTTATCGATATACTCATCCCTTGAACTGCTTGCTGTTTTTATGCTTTCATGAATATTTACACTCTCCACTACCGACCAATTAAAACCTGCATCATTAAGCACTTTGTTGCAGTGCTTAATCTCTTCTGCGCTCCATACATCGCCACAAGGAATATGGTGCAGGGCGGTAACAATACCTGTTGCACCTGTCTGCTTTATGGCATTTAGCGTTACCGGATCAGCCGGGCCAAACCAACGGAATGTTTGTTCTAAATTGCTAAACATAAATTATATCTTTTTCAGGCTGATAAAGTAAACATCGTTCTCCCTCATCGGTGGTGATTTCTTCAGTTCGCCTTTATTTAAAATTTTTATGATCGATGTACTAACCGGCTTTCCGTCGGCAGCTTTTTTGATAAGATCAACCTGTTGTTTGGTTAACTGCGACGGCGATTTCATATCGTAATAAGCAGTGTAAGCATCGTTACTTCTGTAGCCTACTTTATAAACTTCCACCTTATAGGTGCCCGCATTCAGCTCTTTAATATCGATCTGCGCCGAAGCAACTTGCTTTGACGGCAGGTCCCTTTTATAATATACCTGGTTGTGCACGCTATCACCGGGATGGGTAATGGTGAAGTTCCAGAACAGTAATTGCACATTCCCTTTGCTATCCTTGCTGGCTATTGAAGCCGTATCAGTAATATTAATTTGAGTATTACCGAGCTCATTTAAAAACTGATAAGCGTAATAGGCGGGCTTTTTAATATCCTGGTAATTGAGCAAGCCAAAACCGCCATGAAACGGTGTAAACCTGGGGCCTGCCTCTTCAAAAATATCGGTAAACGTCCAGTACGACATGGAGTTTACATAAGGCGAAGCGTGTTTTATTTTATCAAGTATATAGGCGGCTTCATGATAGCTGTCGTGTATCGGGTCGGAAGGTGTGTATGACGCGCTCCACTCGGTGTAATGCAGTTCCAGGCCCGGTATCGCTGAGGCTTTTATTTGCTTTGACGAGTTGATCATATCGCTATAAACAGAAGCTTTGTCCTGACTCAGGACAGTCCCCGCATCACCGGTAACATCTAAAAAGCCATTTTTTACGCCATAGGTATGGGTGCTGATAAAATCAATCGGCACATGCTTTTGCACACAAAAATTGATCATTTCAGGGATCCAGGCGTTGCCTGCCGTTGCCGGGCCGCCTACCTTATATTTTGGCGAAACGAATTTGATGCTTTTGGAAGTTTCGCTATACAATTTAAAGTAATCGGCCTGTGTGCCTGTGAAAAACCCGCTTAGGTTTGGCTCATTCCATACCTCAAAATACCATGTTTGCACTTCGGCATCGCCATAGCGTTCCTTCCAATGGCTAACCAAGTTACTGATCAGGTCGTCCCACTTTTTATAGTCCTTAGGCGGTGTTACATTCCCTCGCCACCAAAAAATAGTTTTGCTGCCGCTGGCGAGATCATTCGGCATAAAGGAAAGCTCTACAAAGGGCTTTACGTTTATGCTGTGCAAAAAATCAAACAGCTCATCAATATACTGCCAGTTATAAACGGGGTTGCCATTTTTATCCTCGTGGTACACACCCATATCATCCGTCAGCAAGCCATGAAAGCGGATATACCTGAAACCACACTCTTGTTTGGCTAAACGCAATTGCCGCTGCCAATCGGCCCGCAGGCCCTCATTGGCCCTGCCAGCGCCTACGCAAAAATTATAGTTCCTGTTTAGTTCACCTTTTACGTGGTCAACATCAACGGTAATAACGCGTGCGTTTTGCGCATTGGCAATGCCTGTAATGCACATTAAAAGCAATCCTGTTAAGATCTTAATTTTTCTCATATGGGTATTTTAAAAGCATCGCCTCAAATGTTTTGAGTAAATGAACGTTTAACTTTTATTAAGTTTATAATTGGGTTTTCCGGTTGAAAGGTAGAAATAAATTTATATTTCTGCAATCGATTGCAGAAATATTCCCGTAAAATAATTTTGCTTTGGACCTATTAATATTCTACGGCCTGATAAATTTGATCGAATGTGATATATTTAGACTTTTAAATGCTGCAACCGATTATTTATACCTTTAAAAAATTATGAGTGTGCCCCATAAAGAAGTTACCATTTATGATATCGCCGAGAAACTTAACATTTCGGCGACCACTGTTAGCCGGGGCTTGCAGGACCACCCTAAGATCAGCGACAAAACAAAAAAGAAAATAATGGCTGTTGCTGCCGAGATGGGCTATCGCTCCAACCCTTTTGCCAGCAGTTTAAGAACAAAAAGGGGTAATATCATAGGGGTGATTGTACCAAGGCTGAATAGTAATTTCATGTCGGAGGTAATTGCCGGGATCGAGAAGGTGATCAATGAATCTAATTATAACCTTTTCATCAGCCAATCGCTTGAAAGCATGAAAAAAGAGGTGATCAATGCCAGGGCCATGTTCAACAACCATGTAGAAGGCCTGCTGGTTTCATTGGCTTATGACACAGATAATCTTGATCACTTTGAACCTTTTGTTACCAAAAATATACCTGTAATATTTTTCGACCGCGTGCAGGAGCAATTGCAGTTCCCCAATATTTTTATTGATAATTATAAGGCAGCCTATCAACTCACCACCCACTTAATTGAACAGGGTTGTAAAAGAATACTACATATAGGTGGCAACCAGTTAAGGAATGTGTACCAGGAGCGTTATAATGGCTACAAAAAAGCTCTGGAAGATCATAAATTGCCTCTTGAGGATGAATTACTGATCATCAGCGACCTCACCACACATGCTGGACAGGATATCGGAAACTCGATATTAAACATGCAAATAAAACCCGATGCTGTGTTTGCAGCTAACGATATAAGCGCGGTAAGCTGTATGCAGTTTTTGATGGATGCCGGTGTGCGGGTTCCTGAAGATATAGCTTTTGCGGGATTTAATAACGACCCAATGTCGCGCGTGGTTAGGCCTCAGCTAACTACCATTGATTACAAAGGATTTGAAATGGGTGAGGTTGCCGCGAAATTATTGCTTGGACATTTAACCGATAATACCGATCTGAAACAAACCCACAGCCTGATATTACGATCAGAACTAATAGTTCGTGATTCATCAAGAAAAAAGGGATAATCAAAAATCAGAAAATAAAAAACCGGTAAGTATATATGCTTACCGGTTTTTTTATGTGGTTTTATTTCTGTTACCAGAAGAATGAATATAACGCAACCAGTATGCCGCAAACTATAAGCGCGCCAACTGCAAACGAGTTTGATGTTTTGAACATTTTCGCGTCGATCTCTAAGCCGTTGGTCTTTTTACCTTTCGCGTAATCGGCTAAGCTGATGATCACCATACCTAAAATACAGATCACAAAAACAAAACCCATCCTATCGAGGAACGGAATTTCATAAAGGCCGCTATCAGCGTTCTTAAATGAGAAACCTGTTGGCGCTAAGAATGAAAGATCAGCAAATTTTGGCAGGAACTTAAAGAACACCGAAAAGGCGAAACCGCCGATGGTTGCAAATAAGGCCGCATTTGAAGATGCTTTTTTCCAGAAGAAACCCAATATGAACATGGCAAAAATACCTGGCGATACAAAGCCGGTGTACTCCTGTATAAACTGGAAGCCGCCCTTTTTATCAATCCCTAAAAATGGAGAAATAATTACACCCAATATCATAGCTACAACCACAGTGATCTTTCCAACCGTTACCAGTTTTTTGTCGGTAGCTTCAGGATTGATCTTCTTTTTGTAAATATCCAGCGTAAAAATAGTCGCGATACTATTGGCTTTACCAGCCAGTGAGGCAACAACCGCAGCTGTTAAAGCGGCAAACGATAAACCTTTAATACCGGTAGGCAACAGGTTCAATAATACCGGATAGGCATTATCATGGTTGCTGGTAATGCTGGCGGTATTAAGCGCGTCAAACACATTTTGTTTATACAATACATACGCAGCTATGCCCGGCAATACCACTATTAACGGCATTAAAAGCTTAAGAAATGCAGCGAATAAAATACCGCCACGGGCTGTTTTTAAATTCGCACCTAAAGCCCTTTGGGTAATGTATTGGTTACAACCCCAGTAATTTAAGTTCACTATCCACATACCGCCAATTAAAACGGTAAGGCCCGGCAGGTCGCCGTAGCTTGGGTTATCTTTTTTGATGATCATGTGAAAGTGGTCGTTAGCCTGGTGGTATAGCAATGATAAGCCATCGGTTATGCCAGATTTTCCGTAATGGGCAGCTACCGCGGTAACTGCTATATAGGTAGTTACCAAACCACCCAATATTAAAAAGAACACCTGGATAACATCCGTATAGCCAATTACCTTCATACCACCTAAGGTGATAATAACGGCAAACAAGGCCAGTAAACCAATACATACGCTAAAATCGACACCTGATATACCATGTATAGCGATAGCACCCAGATATAGTATGGAGGTTAAATTCACTATTACGTACAACAACAACCAGAACACCGCCATTATCATGGCTACCGTACTGTTATACCGCTGGTGCAAGAACTGCGGCATGGTAAAAATCTTATTTTTAAGATAGACGGGGATAAAGAAAACGGCTACGATGATCAATGTAAGCGCAGCCATCCACTCATAGGTTGATATAGCCAGGCCCATTGTAAATCCGTTACCGCTCATGGCTACAAACTGCTCTGCCGATATGTTGGAGGCAATTAATGAAGCGCCGATAGCCCACCAGGTAAGTGATCCTTCAGCTAAAAAATAATCTTTTGTTGATGTGGTTGCTTGTTTTTTCCTGCGGTATACCCATAAGCCGTAGGAAGCCACGATTACAAAATATATTGCAAATACAATATAATCGCGCGTACTGAGTGAATTCATGTTTTAGTTTTTTCTTGGTTTAAATTGATTAAGGGCGACTGATTGGTCAGATCAGCCGCCTAAAATAGGTTTTTATATAAAGCTATTAATGATATTCTCATAATATTCCTGCTTACCACTGATGGCTTTAGGTTCGCCATTGTCAATAGCATACTGGCGCAGGTTTTCAAGGGTCAATTTACCATTCTCAAAGTCCTTGCCGCTACCGCTGTCGTAAGAGGCATAACGGTCCTTACGCAGTTTTT
>Ga0302309_10000029_pt1 | contig 199023 bp, 160 predicted proteins | sample III_Palsa_N1_1_FD_200453 | JGI IMG/M metagenome (GOLD analysis project Ga0302309, IMG submission 200453) | Peat permafrost microbial communities from Stordalen Mire near Abisko, Sweden - III_Palsa_N1_1 | ecosystem: Environmental > Terrestrial > Soil > Palsa > Peat permafrost | place: Sweden...
TAATACTCAATCAGTCAGGTGGAGGTAGCTGGGGTGGGCCAATTACAAACAGTGCTTTGCCATTTAATATGGGAGTTGATTATGTAAGGGTATATCAACCTGATACCAGTGTAGTTTCAGGAGGTGTTTATAACATATCTACCTCCCTGAATAATACGAGTAGTTTGGATTTATATAATGGTGTTGCACAAAATGGTACAAATGTTATTTTATATCAAAAAACAGGTGGCACCAATCAGGAATGGACTTTCACCGGTTTAGGCAATGGTTACTATAAAATTATCCCTGTGAATGGTACTTCGTTAGCCCTTTCTGTACCTGGTAATGTGAGCACATCCGGTACACAATTGCAGTTGAATACTTATACAGGGGCTACAGGCCAGGAATGGAAAATAACAAACCTGGGTAATGGCCTTTTCGGTTTGTTGCCAGCGTGCGCCACCTCTTCAAATATGGATGTTTCCGGAGCTTCAATAACCAATGGAACTAAAATTGTTATTAATCCATCAAGTAGCGTTATAGACCAGCAATTTATTTTAAGAAGGGTGCAGTAATTGTAGGTATGTTAACATACAGAAGCACTTTAAACATGCATCTATTCGGTGCCCGAAAGTGAAGCGCAAGAATTTATGAAATGAATTAAAATATCATTTGTTTTAAAGAGAACAGCCAACAAGGTTGGTTAGTTTGTGTTAGTGAGGCCGGCTTCGGCCGGTCTTATTATATCCTGAACACTGAAGGTGCAAAAATATAGATGATAAAAACAATTTGAACTAAATTTAATATATGAACAGAATAATTTCTGCTTTTACAATCCTGGTTTTCCTGCCCGGTTTATTAATCCTCCTGGTTTTATCAGGAAGTACGGCATTTGCTCAGCAAACAGAGGATGCCATAACAATAATTCCTAAACCTGTTTCAGTTGAAAAAGGTTTAGGGGTATTTACCATAACCCAAAACACCAACATAGTAGCAAAAGGAACAGATGCTGAAAAAGTGGCTGGTATGTTCAATTATTTTTTGAATAAGAAGTATGGGTTTGTATTAAAGATAAATAATACGGCAACTAAAGGCGCTATTGTTTTGAATATCGCATCGCGTATTAAATTACCGGATGAAGCCTATCAACTTAAAGTAACCGGTCAAAGCATAAATATATCAGGAGAATGTAGCGGTGTTTTTTATGGTGTCCAATCCTTGTTACAATTAATCCATGAAAACAGCAGGCAATTATCAGTTGCGGCAGTAACGATTAATGACGCGCCGAATTTTGCCTATCGCGGACTTATGTTGGATGTTGGCCGGCATTTTTTTGAGGTGGCTGAGATAAAAAAAATATTGGATATAATGGCTTCCCTCAAATTAAACAGGTTCCACTGGCATTTAACAGATGACCAGGGATGGCGATTAGAAATTAAAAAGTATCCAAAATTAACTTCTATCAGCGCATGGCGCGATTCAACTACTATCGGGGGGTATAATGAGTTTAAACCATTTATTTATGATGGACAAAAGAGCGGCGGTTTTTATACCCAGGATGAGGCGCGAGAAGTTGTAAAATACGCTGCGGAAAGAAATATTGTAGTGATCCCTGAAATTGAGATGCCTGGCCATAGTACCGCTGTGTTAGTGGCTTACCCTGAATTAGGCAATGGAACCGGCCCTTATAAAGTGCCGGGTTATTGGGGCGTGCTTCATACCATTTATAACCCAGGCGAGCCAACCTTTAAATTTTTGGAAGATGTGCTGACCGAGGTTATGGCTATTTTCCCGAGTAAATATATTCATATCGGCGGAGATGAAGTCCCTAAAGATGAATGGAAAAATTCACCAGTTGCGCAACAGCTAATAAAAGACAATCACTTAAAAGATGAAAATCAACTACAAAGCTGGTTTATAGGCAGAATAGAGAAGTTTTTAAATAAGAACGGCAGAAACCTGATAGGATGGGATGAAATATTAGAAGGCGGCTTGTCGCCCAATGCCACTGTAATGAGCTGGCGGGGTGAACAGGGAGGCATAGATGCCGCAAAATTAGGGCATAATGTAATTATGTCGCCGGGTGGGTATATGTATATAAACCGTGCTCAGGCTAAGGATAAAGCAACAGAACCCCTGGCTATGGGTAATTTTTTACCGTTGGATGTGGTGTATAATTATAACCCTCGTCCTGCTGCTTTAACTCCCGATCAGCAAAAATACATCTTAGGTGTGCAGGCAAACATGTGGACGGAATACGTGGCAACTGACAATAAGCTGGAATATATGTTATTTCCTCGTGTTGCTGCTCTTGCAGAAGTTGGCTGGACCAAACCGGAAAATAAAGACTACAAAAGTTTTAGCGAAAACAGGCTGCCGGAGTTTTTAAAGAATATGGAAACATCCGGCATAAATTATAGGATACCAGAAGCTGATGTAGTAGTTAATGATGACGCGCAAACAGGAAGGAAAACAATAACGATCACTCCTTTTGTTATAGGCGGTAAAGTATATTATACGATTGATGGACATAAGGCAGATAATACGGCTAATTTATACACGAGCCCAATACTGACCCCTTATGCCAATGGCCGCCCGCTAACTTTAAAATATATAATAGTTACAGCAGGCAATAGGGTGAGTAATGAGTTTAGTGTGGATATAAAATAGGTCTGACATAACATCGATCTATTGTCTTACTTTAAGGAAGAAGGTAGGTTGATTTGAGTTGAGAAAAATGAAATTATTAATAAGAGTAAATAGAATGTATAAAGATTTATTTAGAATTACACGGATGGCTTTGAATAGTGCATCTAAACTGGTCACTATGGGTATACTGGGTTGCATCTTTGTCAGCCAATGTCATGCTCAAACAAAACCCAATATAGTAATCATTATTTCGGATGACCACGCTTACCAGGCAATCAGCGCTTATGGCAGTAATCTGATGCAAACACCTAATATCGACCGGATAGCCAACGAGGGTGTGATCTTTAACAAAGCATACGTTACAAACTCTATCTGCGGCCCCAGCAGGGCCACAATTTTAACCGGTAAATACAGTAATAAAAATGGGTTTAAGGATAATGAGAGTTCCACGTTTGACGGTTCACAGGATTCGTTTATCAAACGCCTGCATGCCTCGGGTTATTTAACGAGCTGGATTGGCAAATGGCACCTGGAAAGCCAGCCGCAGGGCTTTGATTATTGGCAGGTATTGCCAGGGCAGGGGTCATATTACAACCCGGATTTTTTGATGATGGACGGTTCAAAAAAACAAATAAATGGTTATGCCAGTAATGTAATTGAAGATGTTGCTGAAAATTGGTTAAACAATCGCGATAAGACCAAACCGTTTTGCCTGGTAATAGGGCATAAGGCAACACATCGCACCTGGCTGCCTGATACTACCGATCTGGGTCGTTTTGATAAGGTAACCTTTCCTTTGCCCCATGATTTTTATGATCAATACATTAATCGTAAGGCAGCACAGCTCCAGGATATGACGATTGCCAAAACCATGCTGCTGGGATACGATTTAAAAATGTTCCCTGATGCAGAGTCGGAAGACAGGGAAAGTACAATTAATAGGATGAATGCTGCGCAAAGAAAAAGAATGGATGCTTATTACAAACCTATATATGATGATCTGAAGGCAAGAAACTTGACCGGGAATGCCTTAACGGAATGGAAATATCAACGTTATATGCGCGATTATTTAAGTACCGCAGTTTCGCTGGATCGGAATATCGGCCGCACGTTGGATTATCTGGACAAGCACAACCTTACTAAAAATACGATAGTGATCTACATGTCTGACCAGGGTTTTTACCTGGGCGAACACGGTTGGTTTGATAAGCGCTGGATCTATGAAGAATCGTTCCGTACAGCAATGGTGATGCGTTATCCGGCAAAAATAAAACCGAATACAAAATCAAACGATTTTGTGCTGAATTTAGATATAGCGCCAACAGTATTAGATGCTGCCGGAGTGGCAATACCAAAAGACATGCAGGGGCAGTCGATGCTGCCTTTGTTCGCAAAAAAGAAGGCTAAAGGCCGGGATGTGATCTATTATCATTATTATGAAAATGGGGAGCATTCGGTATCACCGCATTTTGGCATCAAAACCAAACGCTACAAACTGATCCGTTTTTATACTCGGGTAAATAACTGGGAGCTTTATGATCTACAAGTGGACCCTCACGAAATGAATAATATTTATGGTGAAAAAGGATATGAAAATATCACCAGGCAGTTAAAGGCAGAATTGAATCAACAGATTGATAAGTTTGATGACAATGATGCAAGACAAATATTGATACATGGGAAGTAATAAAAACAGCAACACAATGTTAAAAAAATGCACTAAAGTTCTATTAGGTTTATCTTGTTTAATCTCATTTGCCCATGCACAGTCATCAACAGAGAAGAATTACCTGGTTATAAAGCCAACCGATACGCCCGAAGATATTGTTCACCAAGCTGCAATGCTAACTCCATCTGCACGACAGTTAAGGTGGCAGCAACTGGAACTGACATGTTTTTTTCATTTTGGTATAAATACCTTTACCGGTAAAGAGTGGGGTGATGGCACAGAAGACCCACAACTATTTAACCCAATCGCGCTTGATGCCGGCCAATGGGTAAAAACGGCTAAAGATGCTGGTATTAAACAGGTGATAATTACCGCCAAACATCATGATGGCTTTTGTTTATGGCCAAGTAAATATACCGAACATAGTGTAAAAAACAGTCCTTGGAAAGGTGGCAAGGGCGATGTGGTTAAAGAAGTTGCCGACGCCTGTAAAAAATATAAAATGGGTTTCGGTATTTATTTATCGCCATGGGACAGAAATTCTCCACTTTACGGAACCGATGCCTATAATGATTATTTTGTAAACCAGCTTACCGAATTGCTTACGCAATATGGCCGTGTTGATGAGGTATGGTTTGATGGCGCTAATGGTGAAGGCCCAAATGGCAAAAAGCAGGTGTATGATTTTAACAGGTGGTATGCCCTGATCAGGAAATTACAACCTGGTGCTGTGATTGCAATTATGGGCCCCGATGTACGTTGGGTGGGTACCGAAAGCGGACACGGGCGCGAAACAGAATGGAGCGTTGTGCCTGCCAATAATTTAGATCAGAACGATATTACGAAAAACTCACAACACGATAAAATTTTTAAGCCGGAAGGTGATATGCGCGGAAGTGACCTGGGCGGCCTCGACAAAATTAAAAACGCTAAAGGATTGGTTTGGTTTCCGGCGGAAACAGATGTGTCTATCAGACCCGGATGGTTCTATCACGCCGCCGAGGATGATAAAGTAAAATCGCCCGAAAAGCTGCTCGATATTTATTATAATTCTGTTGGGATGAACAGTGTGCTATTATTGAATATCCCGCCTGACAAAAACGGATTGATCAATGAAGCTGACATACAGGCCCTGCAAGGCTGGAAAAAGCTGAGTGATGAAACATTTAAAATTAACCTGGCCGCGAATGCTATAGTTCAATGCACAAATGGGCTGCATTTAAATGCCATGTTAGATGATAACTATCAAACTTATTTTACTACCCGCGGCAACGATACCTCGGCAATAATTACATTTACTTTAAAAGATGCTAAAACTTTTGATGTGCTGCTTTTGCAGGAAAACATCAGCGTAGGGCAACGGGTAGAAAAATTTATGCTGGAATACTGGGATGGCAAAACATGGATTAAAGCAACCGAAGGTACCACTATTGGGTACAAAAGGTTACTTCGTTTCCCTGCCATTACAACCAGCAAAGTAAGATTAAGCATATCGGCCCGTTTAAACCCGACAATTGCTGCATTTGGGTTATATAAGCAACCATAAATAACCTGCGATATAGAATCGAAATATGAAAATGAACCATTATCTCAACATTGTTATTGCCATTTTGTGGCTAACCGGATTTAGTGCCACTACGGTAAAGGCACAGAAAAAGCCGAACATTATTTTTGTATTAACAGACGATATGGGCTATGGGGACGTAGGTGTGTTTTTCCAAAACCAGCGCAAAAGATCGGGCGACATGAGTAAGCCCTATGAACTTACACCGAACCTGGATATAATGGCAGCTAATGGGGCGCGGTTTACACAGCAATATGCAGATGCCCCGGTTTGCGCACCTTCAAGGGCATCGTTGTTAAGCGGCGTTAACCAGGGTAACGCTTCTGTTAGGGATAATGAGTTTGACAAACAAATTGAAAATAACCATACCATTGCAACCGTTTTGCGCCAGGCCGGATATAATACCGTGGGTATTGGCAAATGGGGATTGCAGGGTGTTAAAGAAGAAGGCCCAAATTGGCCCGCTCATCCCCTTAAAAGAGGCTTTGATAGTTATTATGGATATATGCGCCATAAAGACGGGCATGAACATTATCCATTTGAAGGTATTTACGATGGAAAAAAACAAGTATGGAGCGATTATAGTGAAGTGTCTGCAGGTTTAAGTAAATGTTATACTACAGATCTATGGACCGCGGCTGCAAAAAAATATATAATAACACATCAAAAAGGAAAGAATGCTGCCAAACCTTTCTTTATGTACCTGGCTTATGATTGTCCGCATGCGGTTATAGAATTGCCCACACAGGCATATCCTCAAGGCGGAGGGTTAAAAGGCGGCGTGCAATGGCTGGGCAAGCCAGGGCATATGATCAATACAGCTACTGGTAATGTTGACACATACCGCTACCCCGAATACGAAAATGCTACTTATGACGATGATAATAACCCTGCTACACCAGACGTCCCCTGGCCGGATACTTATAAAAGATATGCCACAGCCACACGCCGGATAGACGATGCCGTAGGGGATATTATGCATTTACTGGCCGATCTAAATATAGCCGATAATACACTGGTTGTTTTTACGTCGGATAATGGCCCGTCTATCGAATCGTATTTGCCCGCCTCGTTTAAACCCAACCAGCCTACTTTTTTTGGGAGCTATGGCCCTTTTGATGGTATAAAAAGAGATTGCTGGGAAGGCGGGTTAAGAATGCCTACAATAGTCGAATGGCCAAGCCATATAGGCAGGGATAAGGTGATCACGATGCCAAGTATGCTGTCAGACTGGATGGCCACTTTTGCTGTTGTTGCCCACATACAGCCGCCTGCCCGCACCGATGGTGTTTCACTATTGCCAGTATTAACCGGTAAGGGAGAACAACAAAACAGTTTAGTATATGTAGAATATTATGAAGGAGGGAAAACGCCTAACTTTAAAGAATTTGAAGCAAGCAGGAGGGGGCGAAAACGCGACCAGATGCAGGTAATACGCATGGGCGACCTGGTAGGGGTACGTTACCAGATCAAAACTGCTGATGATGATTTCGAGATATATAACGCCATTACCGATCCCAAAGAAATTGACAACCTGGCCTTAAAGCCGGGCTATGAAAGTACACAGGCGCAAATGAAGGCCAAAGTATTACAGGCACGCCATGCCGATACCGAAGCGCCGCGCCCGTATGATAGCGTGGCTATACCCAGTGTGGATATTACTACCAAATTATTACCCGGTATAGGATGGAAATATTACAAAGGCAGTTTTCCCTGGGTGGCAAATTCAATGGGCCTAACCGCAATCAGCGAAGGCACAAGCCCTGGTATAGACGGGAATAAAACGAGCGGTATGCCGGGTATGCTTTGTTACGAAGGCTTCATCAATATCCCAGCCGATGGGTTTTACACTTTTTCTTTACAATCGCCGGGTAAAGCTTACGTGCGTTTGCATGAAGCTACTTTAATAGACGCTGATTTTGGGTATGTGCCGGGCAAAATGATTGAACAGCGCGTGCGTTTAAAAGCCGGAATGCACCCCGTAAAATTCAATTATCTTATCCCATTAAAAACCACCTCAAAAATACAGTTCCTATGTAAAAATGATAAAGGTGAAAGTATTAGCGCTTATTATCATTAACAAAAGGTTGTTTTGGTATTTTATATAAAGCGGATTTAAGGAAATTTATGATGATGTATTTGCTAATCAGGAAGAAGATATGCTCCATATCTGATAAGGATATGGAGTTATTGAAGAACACGTTTTAATTTATTAAATCATTAAATAGGATGAAGTATTTTTATATCGCTATCATATTATTGTCAGTACTACGTGCTAACGCTCAGCGCGATACTGTCAGTTTGAATGATGACTGGAAATTCAGTATCGATAAAAAGGCTGAAGGGTTGTCGCGGCAATGGTATAAAACAGATCTTGCTAATAGCCGCAATGTTCAGGTACCCCATACCTGGAATGTAGAGCCCGAAAACCAGAACCACTATGGATGGGGCTGGTATCAGAAAAGAATATTGATACCCCAAAAATGGCGAAATAAACGCCTTGTTCTACAGTTTGGTGCCATTAATCATACTGCTTATATCTATATCAACGGAAAGAAGATCGCCGAAAATATTGGTGACGGGTTTAATAAAATATCGCTCCCTATAGATGGAAATGTGATATACGGAGCAGAAAATGTTATTACAGTAGCTTGTAATAATGACTATGGGAAGAATAAGGTGCCCTATGCTGATTCTTTTGACTGGCCTAATGATGGCGGGTTAATCCGTACCGTTTCCCTTATTGTATCAGATAAGCCCGCGGCCAACTATCTGCAGATTGAACCGCTATTAAATGTATCCGATAAATCGGGGGAACTAAAGATGAAACTGGGATTTGATCAATACAGCAATGATTTGATGTTTAAGGTTACCGTTACCGAAACAAATCAGCAAACCCACCATGTTATACTCCAGGCAACTACTCAACCAATATGGCAAAACAACACCGTATTGCTTAACTATTATTTAAAGCAGGTACATCCCTGGCATTTTGATTTCCCTAACCTTTACCAGGTTAGTGTTGTAGTTGAAAAGAGGGGGCATCCGGTAGATAGGATCAGTTCAACTATAGGCTTCAGACAACTTGAATTTATAAATAATCAAACCTATTTGAATGGCGAGCGCATTAAGCTAATGGGGGTGGAATGGACAGCCGGGTCAAACCCTGAATTTGGTTTTGCAGAAAGTGATGCCGAAATTGTAAAGAACGGGAAGTTGATGAAAGATGTAAACGCCATATTTACCCGCCAGCATTTTCAGCAAAGTGATGCTTTTTATGATTTTTGTGACAGAAATGGTATACTGGTACAGGAAGAAGTGCCATTATGGGGAGCCGAAACCCCATCAAACGATGCGATCAGAACAATTGCCAGCAAGCAATTAGAACGTATGATCCAGGATCATTATAATCACCCCTCTATTATTTCATGGGGCGTAGGTAACGAGCTTAATGGGAGGGACTCAAGCATGAAAAAGATGATAGCAAGCTTAGTTATTAAGGCAAAGGAGTTGGATCCTACAAGAAAAGTGGCCTATGTAAGCAACACGCTGAAAAATGGTTTTATTACAGACCCTAAGTTTACACCAGACGCCGGAAGTTTAGGCGATTACCTGATGATGAATGAATATGGCGGAAGCTGGTGGCAGATACCCGTTGGCAAGATCAGCTCTTATTTGGATAGTATACACATGAGTTATCCGGATAAACCTTTCTTTATATCAGAATTTGGATTATGTGAGCCTAATTTTAAAGGAGGTGATGAACGCCGGATAAACGACCTGATCTATCACATGGCCGTATATGAAAGTAAACCCTACATAGAAGGAGCCATCTATTTTGATTTAACAGATTACCGTACACACTACCCGGGTACTTCAGATACCACAAAGTTTAGAAGGCGTATTCATGGGGTGTACGATATGTATGGTAACCCCAAACCATCTATGAAAGTATTGAGAGAACTATCCTCACCAATAGAAATGCAGGGTGTTTCCAGGAGAAAGAATGGCAAGATAGCCATAACTATTTTAGGGAGCGTTGGTTTACCGCAATACACAGCAAAAGGATACCAGCTTTATTTGTCAGACAATGAACATAATTATCAAAGTACAAAAGACTACCTACTGCCGGAGATTAAACCGGGTGAACGAATTGTATTCGAGGTTGACGATCTGTATCAGGGTAAGGGAGTGATCACCGTTGTAAGACCTACGGGTTATATTGTTTTGCAAAAATCTTTTTAAACCGAGTTCTGACTGAAAGTGTTAAAACGACTTTAGGAGTTAGAGGATTTAGGCGCAATATATCCATTGAAAGAAAGTTAGCCTAATGTTGTGTCTTTTGTATTGATACCATAAGTGTTCGGAAGATTTATTTTATTACATATATAGAGCGTAGGGTCACCCTGAGGTACTCGAAGGGTAAGCGTAAAGGTCATTGCCCGCATGCTTCGAGTGCCTCAACATGACCCTTTCTTTAATCTTCCGAACACTTATGGTATTGATACACGAAATCTGGTGCAATATTGAAAACCACGTACTGAAAGCTGGCATTGAATAACATATTTTTGACCAACAAGTAAATAGCTTTATTGTGGGAATAAATTGCACTACGATTATTATAGACAAGCATAAGCTGTTTTTTGCTATGACCGGCGCGTTTGCTGACGGCGCTTATCGCCTGTTAATATCTTATCAAGGGATAAGGGCCCTGAACCGATCACTACAAAAAGAACCAGAAGTGCCAGTACGAGTATGGATAACCAAAGTTCCGAGTTCATAAAAGGGGATAAAATATTTACAAAAAAAACCGCACCAAAAACAATTGGCAACTGAAACAGTGCAGCAAGTCTTGTGGTGAGTCCAAAGAAAATAAGTAGTCCACCTACCATGTGTATATAGCTAACGTAATAAAGAAGAAAAGTGACTATTTCAGGTGATGGGCTGATGATTTTATTTTCGATGATCAAGTCACGTAGAAAAGGGAAATGTTTTAAGAATGCATAACCTTTAGCCACCAAAAATACACCGAGCAGCATCCGTATGATGTCAAGAATTTTGGGATGATGCGTATTTCCCCAACTTTCAAATTTGCGAATAAACCCCATTACGCCCTCCTTTTTCGGTTTGTGTAAAAGTAATTTTTTTTAATAGATAGAACAAACTATCAACGTGGATAATATCTAAATTACTTTTATAATTCGCTATCAAATGAGTTATAACACGTATGTAACATTAGCTTTAACGGTATGATAGAAAATATATCCTTTAAAGGAGTTAATCCAGCAGTGGTTTCTGATCGTCTTCCGCTGACAGTGAAGCGCATGTAGATCGGCGCAGAACCAGATTGATAGTTTTTTTGCTTCTTCATATGGAAGAGTAAGCTGAAATTGGTTTTGATACCGTTAAAGGTGGAGTAGGCGGGGGGGCTGTTTTACATTTTTTATAGTTGCCATAGGCCGCTATCGGCATGGCAAGGTGATGAACCGTTCCTTTTTTAAGTTCAACTTCAATTCCCTTCCAGATATAATTTTGTTGAAGATTGGTTCGTCCCTTTCTTTCTATGGCGGAATACGGATAATCACAGGCATCAGTTGCGTGTACATTCCGCATTGCAATCTAAACGCAATACCCGCCTTATACTTTATAAAATAATAATTCAAAAATTAAAAAAACAAATGCGGTAATGTATAGTTACCTAAGCACACTTCCACAGATAGGTATAAATCAAGAAAGCCTGTTTCAACACTTCCATCCTTAGGTATTGCCATTATTCATTTACGACAATAATTAAGCTGCTCAATATAAATACCAGTATTTGCCATGAAAAGAAATAACTATAGCCGGTATTTCCGTGTTTTTCACAACGATACCAACGTCACTGAAATCTCCACAAACGATTTTAGATGTGTGAACTTACAACAAGCCAATTTCAAGCATATCATTTATTCACGCCATAAACCATTATTTTACGGCTACCTTACCCAGGCTAAAGCAATGGAAATGGCCAAAGCGGGTGCATTAGCGCATATTAATGCTTTAATAGCTATGGGCAAAGATGGAGAACTTGCTCTTTATGAATATCGCTTTCACCATTATCAGGACCTCACCGTCAATTTAATTGAGGCAAATATCCTGGAAATCGAAGATGAAGCTATTGATAAACAGCTTGAAAGAGACCATTTAACCATCCAGCCATCATGATCTTGACGATCAATGGCGGCTCGTCCAGTATTAAATTCGCGCTGTATAAAAGGGGTGAACACCTTTCAAAAATCTTCTCAGGGCAGATCAACCGGATTGGCTTACCTGCCGTAAAGTTTACAATAGATGACCAGGTTGACCAGCCGGCCTGTAAAGCAACTGATTATACATCTGCTATTACCTGCCTTACAGACTGGCTTGAAAAAAATGCAACGCTAACTGATATAAAGGCGATAGGCCATCGGGTGGTGCACGGAATGCAGCATACAGCGCCATGTCTGCTCACAGAGGAACGACTAAAGGAACTAAAACAACTTACATCTTATGACCCTGATCATTTACCGTTAGAAATTAAGCTGATCGAAGCATTTCAGCAACATTATCCGGGTATCCGGCAATTTGCCTGCTTCGATACCGGTTTTCACGCAGCTATGCCAGAGGTGGCGAAGCTGCTGCCTATTCCACGGCGCTTTGCGCAACAGGGTATACGCAGGTACGGATTTCACGGGTTATCTTATCAATATTTAATTAAGGAACTGTCACATATCGCCGGAAAAAAAGCAGCTCGTGGCAGGGTGATCCTGGCACATTTAGGCAGTGGTGCCAGCCTGTGCGCCGCGTTTAAAGGGAAAAGCATTGATACCAGCATGGGTTTCACTCCGGCGGGCGGAATACCGATGAGCTCTCGTTCCGGTAACCTTGACCCGGGCGTAGCCTGGATCATGATGAAAACAGAAAAGCTTTCCCCCCGGCAGTTTAATCATATCATCAACCATGAATCTGGCTTGCTGGGCATTTCAGAAACCAGCGGAGATATGAGCGAATTGTTAAACCAGGAAGAAAGAGATAGCCGCTCGGCCGAAGCCGTTGACCTGTTCTGTTATGAGGTTAAGAAATGGATCGGGGCCTTCGCCGCTGCAATGGGTGGTATCGATACCATAGTGTTTGCCGGCGGTATTGGTGAAAATGCGCCTGTGATTAGGACAAGAATATGTAAAAGGTTAGGCTTTTTAGGAATTGGGCTGAATGAAAAACGGAATAATAAAAATGCCAGCCGGATTTCCCAAGATAAAAGCCGGGTAGCTGTCTATGTTATTCCAACCAATGAAGAATTGATCATCGCCGAGCTCGTTAACAAAATGATGAAAACTTAATACAAAATATTTACCCTCATAAATGACATGTTATGAATACGATAATTGAAAATCCATCTATCAGAAACGAAGCCCTTTCTCCGGAATTGCTGCAAAAAATACATGCATACTGGCGCGCTGCCAATTATTTATCAGTGGGGCAGCTTTACCTGCGGGATAATCCCCTCTTGAAGGAACCGTTGCAATTGAAACATGTCAAAAACATGCTGCTGGGTCACTGGGGTACTACCCCCGGACAGAACTTTATCTACACGCACCTTAACCGGGTCATCAAACAATATGAGTTAGATATGATCTATATTTCGGGTCCCGGTCATGGCGGCCCTGCCGTTGTTGGCAGCACCTATTTAGAGGGTACTTATACCGAAGTTTATCCGAATATCACGCAGGATGAGATTGGTTTGAAAAAATTATTCACTCAATTTTCTTATCCGGGTGGTATATCCAGTCATGCTTCGCCGCAAACACCGGGTTCTATTCATGAAGGAGGTGAGTTGGGATATTCCCTAAGCCACTCTTTTGGCGCGGTAATGGATAACCCAGAATTGATCGCTGCCTGCGTGGTTGGTGATGGCGAAGCTGAAACAGGTCCATTAGCTACCGCGTGGCATTCCAATAAATTTTTGAATCCGGTTACCGATGGCGTGGTTTTACCCATACTACATTTAAACGGGTACAAAATATCTAATCCTACCGTATTGGCACGAATCAGCCATGAAGAACTGGGACAACTTTTCATGGGTTATGGCTGGACACCATATTTTGTTGAAGGTGATGAGCCCGGGGCTATGCACCAGGAAATGGCCGCGACACTGGATAAAGTTATTGCGCAGATCCACCAGATTAAAAACGATGCCCTGGCTAAAGAAAATACTGACCGCCCGCGCTGGCCGATGATCATCTTAAAATCACCCAAAGGCTGGACAGGGCCGAAAGAAGTGGACGGGTACAAAATTGAGGGCAACTTTCGCGCCCACCAGATTCCTCTTGCAGTTTCTGCTTCTGCGCCGCCTGAGCATTTGCAAATACTGGAGAACTGGATGAAAAGCTATAAACCGGAGGAGCTGTTTGATGAAAACGGGAAGCTGCTGCCTGAACTCCAGGAGTTGGCGCCTGAAGGAGAACGGCGAATGGGTGCTAATCCGCATGCAAACGGCGGGCAGCTATTACGCGACCTGCGTTTACCGGATTTTCGTGATTATGCAGTGACGGTAGATGCACCTGGCACTGACGGCGAAGGCGATACCTATGTTTCGGGCCGTTTCCTGCGCGATGTGATTAAAGAAAACAAGGTCAACCGCAATTTTAGAGTTTTTGGCCCGGATGAAACGGTCTCCAACCGGCTGGACATTATCTTTGAGGCTACTAACCGACAATGGATTGCGCCAATTGACAAACATGACGAATTCCTGGCCGCTGAAGGCAGCGTTATGGAAATGTTGAGCGAACACCAGTGTGAAGGCTGGCTGGAAGGCTACCTGCTGACTGGAAGGCATGGGCTTTTTAATTGCTACGAAGCTTTTATCCACATCATCGATTCCATGTTTAATCAACATGCCAAATGGTTAAAAACAAGCTCCGAATTATCCTGGAGGCGCAAGATCGCTTCTTTAAATATTTTGCTGACTTCTACCGTATGGCGGCAGGACCACAATGGTTTTACCCACCAGGATCCCGGTTTTATAGATCATGTAGTAAATAAAAAGGCAACCATCGTACGGGTTTATTTACCACCTGATGCTAACTGCCTGTTATCAGTGACGGATCATTGCCTGCGCAGCTATCATTATGTAAACGTAATAGTGGCCGGAAAACATCCGGCACCACAATGGCTTAATATGGATGAGGCTGTTGAACATTGTACCCGAGGCATCGGGATATGGAACTTTGCCAGCAATGACCAGGAGGAGGAACCGGACGTAGTCATGGGCTGCAGCGGCGACGTGCCGACTTTAGAGATCCTGGCCGCCGTTTCTATTATAAGGGAGCATTTACCCGAAATTAAAATAAGAGTGATTAATGTGGTCGATCTGTTCAAACTTGAGAAAAGTACAGAACACACGCACGGATTGACCGATGCCGACTATAATGCTTTATTTACCACAAATAAACCGGTTGTATTTGCCTTTCATGGTTATCCCTGGCTAATACACCGTTTAACTTATAACCGTGCGAATAACATCAACATGCACGTTCGGGGTTATAAAGAGGAAGGGACGATCACAACATCTTTTGATATGACAGTGCTTAATGAAATGGACAGGTTTCACCTGGTTATAGATGTAATTGACAGGCTGCCGCAAACCGGCACCAAAGGCGTTTATTTAAAACAATTGCTACAGGATAAGCTCATTGAACATAAGCATTACATCGGTGTGCACGGTAAGGATATGCCCGAAATACTCAACTGGAAGTGGGGGAATTAAAAACAAACCCGGCCACAGGCTTAAAGCAAACTGAAGTAGCCGCCCTGCTCAAGCAATATGGTTATAATGAGATCGCGGAAAATAAATCCCATCCGTTGCTTAATTTTTTATCGAAATTTTGGGGGCTTACCGCCTGGATGCTGGAATTCATTGTGGTGCTATCTATCTTCCTCCATAACCTGTCAGACGCTTATGTTGTAGGCGGTTTATTGGTCCTGAACGCACTGATCAGTTTTACGCTGGAGCAAAGTGCCGCCAACGCGGTAGCGGAATTAAGAAAGAAATTACAGATCAATGTAAAACTGTTAAGGGACAGTATATGGAAAACAGCGCTTGCCCGCGAGCTGGTTCCGGGTGATATCATCCGGGTCAGGATCGGTGATTTTGTACCTGCGGACTTTGCCATTACGGACGGAGCTTTAAGTGTTGACCAGTCTGCTTTAACCGGCGAATCCGGCGAGGTTGATATGCCCACCGGCAAAACAGTCTATTCCGGTTCTATAGTCACCAGGGGCGAAGCTACGGGCATGGTCACTTTAACCGGGTTAAATACTTATTTTGGAAAGACAGCTGAACTCGTAAAGTCAGCCGCACCGAAATCGCATATTGATGAGGTATTGGCAAAAGTGGTAAAATGGCTGCTATTTATTGTGGCTGCTTTATTGATCGTTGCCTTTGTAGTATCCATCATCCGCGGCATGAATCCTTTACAGTTATTGCCTTTGATGCTGGTTTTATTACTGGGCGCTATCCCGGTAGCCCTGACCGCTATGTTTACCATCAGTATGGCGCTTGGCTCTAAAGAGCTTTCCGGGCAAGGTGTGTTGGTTACCCGTCTGAATGCGCCGAACGACGCGGCCAGTATGGATACTTTGTGCGTGGATAAAACCGGGACGCTTACTATAAATAAACTAACGGTAGCCAAACTGATCCCTGCTCCCGGATTTACCGAAGACCTGGTTCTGCTTTATGGCGCTTTAGCTTCGCAGGAAGCGGATCATGACGCGATTGATATGGCCATGATCGGATCAGCTAAAGAAAAGAAAGTCATCAATAACAGTTTTGTACAAAAAAGCTTTTTACCGTTCGACCCAAAAACAAGGAAAACGGAAGCAGCGATTACCAACGGTAACGATCAATTCAGAGTGATTAAAGGAGCGGCGGAAACCTTGTATCCATTATGTAAGCTGGATGCGATGGCCATCGCTAACTGGAACAAACAGATCGATGACCTGGCTAAGTCCGGCTATCGCGCGATAGCGGTTGCGCAGGCAAAAGATAACAACACCCAGTTTGTGGGTTTGGTGGCGTTGCATGACCCTCCGCGTGCCGATTCCATGCAGATCATTAAAGACCTGGCAGCGCTGGGTGTAACGGTTAAAATGCTTACGGGTGACGCGCTGCCGATTGCCGAGGAAATGTCAAAGACCCTGCAAATCGGTGATAAAATATTAAATGCTTCAATTTTTAAGGATTGTTTAAGCGACCCAAAAAAAGCGATTGAATTATTGGAACAAAACAGCGGTTTCGCAGGCGTGTACCCGGAGGATAAATATAATATTGTCAAAACCTTCCAGGCCAACGGCCATATAGTTGGTATGACTGGCGATGGTGTCAATGATTCACCGGCTTTAAAGCAAGCAGAAGTAGGTATCGCCGTCAGCAATGCCACTGATGTGGCTAAAGGTGCTGCCAGTATCGTGCTCACCAAAGAGGGCTTATCCAGTATTCCCGCACCAATCATCACTGGCCGTAAAATGTTCGAGCGGATCAATATCTGGATACTCAACAAGATCACCCGTTCGATCTTTAAAACCTGTTTCGTGGTGATCGCTTACCTTGTCTTTGGCAAATATATCATTTCGGCTTCTGCCATATTGATCATCATCTTTATGACCGATTTTGTAAAAGTATCGTTGGCAACAGATAACGTGCTCATTTCTAAGAAACCAGCCAAATGGAATATCAATGCCTTAGCCAAAGTTGGATTGATATTAGGTTTACTGATGACGATTGAGGCATTCCCTTTACTTTATTACGGTTTGCATCAGCTCAATCTTAATGTCAACAATGCTGCGCTAAGTACCTATAGCTTTGAAATCATTCTTTATTTTGGTTTGTTTTCGTTGTTTGTGGTGAGAGAAAAACGGCATTTCTGGAATTCATGGCCGAGTAAAACCTTGCTGTTCCTGATCATTGGAGATATGATCCTGGGCGTGATCCTGGTTACTTTTGGCTGGCTGTCCTTCACGGCACTACCGCTAATGGATACTTTGATCGTTATTGGCTATACCGCTGTCATTTCGTTTACTATAAATGACTTGCTTAAATTCGTACTCTTAAAAAGATGGCAAATGGATATGCCCTAATCTTTAGCAACACAAATGGCAATTAATTCATCGGAGCCCGCATCAATAGGCAAGCGGCTGGTGGTTAACCATGCGAACAACTTTCCCCACCATGTCTTCTAAATCAAAAGGTTTACGGATATGATCATTGGCTTCGCACTCCGCAGCGATCAGCTCGATATCATTGGCCGTGGACAGGATGATTACCGGGATTGCTGCTAAAGCGGGTACTTGTTTGATCTTCCTGCACAGGCGATGTCCGGGGCGGCTATTGATAAATTCATCCAGCAGGATCACATTCGGCCCAAACGGGATGATCTCTGATAGATCTTCCGGTTCTGGGATGCTGAGCGTCTCCAAACCCTCTTCTTGTAAAATAAACTCTACGATATGCCGGATATCCTGGTCATTCTCAATAATTAACACCTTCTTCTTCACGCTCGGGGATTTCTTGCAAAGATAACTCTTTTAAACTCAATAAGTGAAAGCGTCGCTACAACGCTATAATTTACCCGAGCTTCCTTCCAGGTGCCGGTATACCGTGCTCATTGTTATTGTTTACTGATTATATCTGCTATCGCGATGGGAAAGCATTTCAATCCACAACTCAGGTATAGCGTTTCATGCACTGTAGTATCTGGTAGTTTTTGTGGCCTGTGCTGCCAGGCCCTTCATCAAACTGATGTTTTGCGGCCACTGTTTAAGAATTCGGTTTATTGATCCCATAATTACTGCGAGCATACTCATCCGGAGATTCAATAATTTTTGCAATAAATGTTGCAAGGCTTTTTTGTGAGATCACAGACCCTTTTTCTTGTTCACCTTTTTTGGTGAGTTCATAATCCACTTCATTCACATTGGTGAACCAAGTAGGCCTCAAAATAGCATAGTCAAGATCAGAGGCCTCGAAAACATCGGCCGCAGCGCGATATGGTTTTAAAACCGGTCTTAAAGGTGTATCATAAATACCTATTGAGCTAATGAAGATGATTTTTTTAATGCCACTTTCATTCATCGCCTTTACAATATTTTTCGCCATTGATTCAAGGTCGCCTGCCAAATTTGCGTAAACGATGTCCTGATCGGATATCGCGGCTTTAAGCTGATTATAGTTCAAAACATCCCCTTCAATAATATTGACTTTTGAACCTTCAGTCTTACCTAACCGGCTTTTGTTACGAAGAAACAAGGTTAGATTAACATCCTCATCTCCCACTAATATCTCGGTTACCTTTTTTGCAATGTTGCCACTTGCTCCGAGTATGATTACATTTTTCATAATTCATTTTTTAATGAATGGATAAGGCTGATCCGAAAACTCCGGGTCGGTCTGCTGCAATTTGGATTCGTGATTGGGCAATAATTGCTCATGGTTCCTGATCGCGTCTTTAGTTAACTTTAGCTTTTCCATCAGTAGGTTATGAAAGGGCGTTATATTCTTCATCAGTAACCCGTTCCAGCCATTTTACCGGGCCTTGAGGTGAGTTATTAGTAATTACGATATGAGTAAAGCTGCTATCTTTGGCAGCGCCATGCCAATGTTCAACTTCAACAGGTATAACTACCACGTCGCCTTTAGCCAGTGGCCTTGCGGGCTGTCCTCGTTCCTGGTAATAACCTTTGCCATCTGTAATCAATAAAATCTGTCCTGTGGCGTGCGTATGCCAGTTATTGCGGCAGCCCGGCTCAAAAATCACGTTGCCTACACTGTATGTGCCGGTCTGATCTTTAGGTACTAATATGTTAACCCAGGCAGTCCCATTAAAGTAATCTGCCGGGCCTTGATTCCCTTTAGGGAAAATTGCGTTCTGTTCTTCAGTATTCATAGTATTTGTTTTTTATCGTTATTCAGACATGCTTAGTAAGCCAGCATCTAATCTGTCGCCTTGCACGTTAATTTTCGCCAATTCGTTGTCGATCTCTTTGAGATCTTCAGCCGTTAATTCCAGATCAATAGCTTTCAGGTTATCGTCAATATATTCAACCTTATCCATTCCAGGAATAGGTACTATCCACGGGTTTTGTGCCAATAGCCAGCCAAGTGCAATTTGCACAGGATTAGCGTTCTTTTTCGCAGCGATGCTGCGCAACATATCTACCACCGGCATATTGGCTTTTATATTTTCAGGCGTAAAGCGTGGGAAGTTGGCTCTCAAATCGGTGCTGCTATCAAACTTTGTATTGGTATCAATGCTACCTGTCAGGAAACCTGTGCCCAACGGGCCCCATGGTACAAACCCGATCCCCAACTCCAGGCAGGTAGGTAATACTTCTGCTTCAGGCTCTCTTGTCCAAATGGAGTATTGATTTTGAACCGCTGCAACCGGATGTATCGCATTGGCACGGCGAATGGTTTGAGCGCCTGCTTCTGAAAGGCCGTAGTATTTTATTTTGCCCTCCTGTATTAAATCCTTTAAAGTGCCTGCAACATCTTCAATAGGTACGTTAGGGTCTACCCGGTGTTGATAAAACAGATCGATGTGATCCGTCCTTAATCTTTTTAGAGATGCTTCTGCCACTGCTCTTATATTTCCCGGTCGGCTATCCACACCCGTGATCTGGTTATTTTCCAGTTTAAAGCCGAATTTAGTGGCTATGACCACATTCTTGCGTAATGGTTCCAATGCTTTTCCCACCAATTCTTCATTGGTATAGGGGCCGTATCCTTCGGCGGTATCAAAAAAAGTGATACCCCGTTCAACGGCTGCCCTGATTACCGCAACACCATCATTGATATTACGCGCGGGGCCGGTACCGAAGCTTAGGTTCATACAGCCCATACCTAAAGCGGATACTTCCAATCCGCCGTTTCCTAATTTTCTTAATTTCATTTTTCTATTTGTGCTATAATTAGTTGCCTACCCGTTTTTGTAAGTGTTCCGGGTAGCGCGCGCCTTCAATTTTGATTTTTGAAGCCGCTTCTTCAATTTGTTGCAGGTCTTCGGTAGTTAATTCGATATCTGCTCCACCGATATTTTCTTCCAGACGGTGTATTTTGGTAGTTCCCGGTATAGGTACGATCCAGGGCTTTTGAGCAAGCAACCATGCAAGTGCAATTTGAGCCGGGGTAGCTTCTTTCTCCTGTGCAATTTTGGTTAGCAGGTCCACCATTACCTGGTTGGCCGTTCTTGCATCTGTCGAGAAGCGTGGTACGGTATTGCGAAAATCTGTTTTATCAAAGGTGGTATCTGCGTTGATCGCGCCTGTCAGAAATCCTTTACCTAATGGACTGAACGGCACAAAGCCGATACCTAATTCTTCCAGGGTCGGCAGAATTTCTTTTTCAGGCTCACGCCACCATAAAGAGTATTCGCTTTGTAAAGCGGTTACTGGTTGAACAGCGTGTGCTTTACGGATAGATTGCGCGCCTGCTTCCGACATACCAAAGTGTTTTACTTTGCCTTCCTGTATCAATTCTTTAACAGTACCTGCAACATCTTCCATAGGAACATTCGGGTCAACACGATGCTGGTAGAAAAGATCGATATAGTCAGTTTTGAGACGCTTCAATGATGCTTCAGCGACTTCCCTTATGCGTTTTGGACTACTGTCCAGGCCTGCTTTTGAATCGCCGCCGGCAAATCCAAATTTGGTAGCAATAACCTGCCGATCACGAAATGGTTGAAGTGCTTCGCCCAATAGTTCCTCGTTGGCAAACGGGCCATAGGCTTCGGCAGTATCAAAAAAGGTAACACCTTTTTCTACAGCAGCATGCAGCAATTTGATCGCATCATTTTTATCAGCAGCTGGTCCATAGCCAAAACTTAGCCCCATGCAGCCCAATCCCAATGCAGACACTTCCAGTCCGCTGTTCCCTAATTTTCTTGTTTTCATGTTCGTTATGCTTTATTTAATAGGTAGATGTCGTATGTAAATTCACCAATTTCCACTGGATGTTTTTCATGGTATAAACTTCTGTGTAGATCAATTTGTAAATGCTGCCGCCATTGACGGTAAAATCCGCTTTTCCTACAAGTACTGCGGTATCGCCATATACCTTTACCGCTGTCTCGCGTTGGTCGATACGGTTATAAACAAAACTTTTTGACCGCAGTTGACCGATCCACTCGGCCTTGGTAGTCCGCTGCCCGGTGATATGAATGAATACCAACTCATCATCAAACAGGTCAGCTATCCGATCTATTTTACCTTCCGTTTTCCAGCGGAACTTGTCTAATGATAATTGCAGGATTTCAGCTTCAGCACCCATGGTATATATGTTGTTATTTTATGATACAAAGGTCGGTCCTTATAATCGTATTGAAGTTATACAGATCACTGCATTACCTACCATTATCACTGATCATTATCGACGGCTGCCGATCCACTTTACTATAGCAGGGTCGCGGTGGTCAAAGAAGGAACTTGCCTTTTCGTCAAGCGTTTTAATCTGCTCCATATCATTTGCAGTTAATTCAAAATCAAATACATCAAAGTTTTGCTCTACGCGCTCTTTGGTCACTGATTTGGGGATTACAACGACATTACGCTGTATCATCCAGCGCAGCACCACCTGGGCAATGGATTTGTTATATTTTTTACCAATGCCTGCTAACAATTCATTTTTAAACAGATTGTTTTTTCCTTCGGCAAAAGGGCCCCATGATTCCTGTTGTACGTTGTTTTCCTGAAGGAATTGCTGCGTTTCTATCTGTTGGTGGAAAGGGTGCGTTTCAATCTGATTAACGGCGGGTACCACTTTATTGAAAACGATAATATCCATCACCCGGTCTGGCTGGAAATTACTAATGCCGATTGCCCGTATTTTGCCGCTTTCGTAAAGTTCTTCCATGGCCCGCCATGAACCATGCACATCGCCGTAGGGCTGATGGATCAGGTACAGATCAAGATAATCCAGTTGCAACTTATTTAACGATTCTTCAAAACCTTGTTTGGCTTTTTCATAACCTGCATGTGAAACCCACAACTTGGTGGTGATAAACAAATCTTTACGGTCAATACCACTTTTACTGATGGCTTTACCCACAGCTTCTTCATTTTGATAAGCGGCAGCTGTATCAATGGAACGATATCCTGTTTCAAGCGCTGTTAAAACACTTTTTTCACATTCTGCGGCATCAGGGATCTGATAGACGCCGAAACCTAATATGGGCATTTTAACCCCGTTGTTTAATGTTACTTTTTGCATGTTTATAGAGATTGATGGTTTAATTTACTATTGTATAATAGTGTAGTGCAAAGTTCCGGCCTCTTTTCTGCCTTTCACTTATACGGATCACTGTATTACCTACCAATATCACTTATTCAACAAGTGTTTTACTTAAAACAATAGATGAAGCATTAACTTTGAATGAGTTAAAGAAGAAAATGATGGAAGATGTAATAAAATTTGATACAGTTGGTCAGTACAACGCATTCAACAACAACGAAACGCTGCATCCGCTGGTGAGTGTGATTGACCTATCAAAATCAAACAGGAGACATAACGCTCGTCAGAATTTCGGATTTTATACGGTGTTTTTAAAGGAAATTAAATGCGGCAACTTAAAATATGGCTGCAATTATTATGATTATGAAGAAGGTACTTTGGTTTTTATAGGGCCGGGGCAGGTAATTGGTATTGAAAACAACGGTGAATATTTCCAGCCACATGGTACTGCTTTAATTTTCCACCCTGATCTGATCAAAGGCACCGCGCTCGCGCGTCATATCCAGGATTATTCTTTCTTTTCATACGACATACATGAAGCGCTTCATTTATCTGAAAGCGAAAAAAAGGTAATTTTAGATTGCATATCGAAGATCAGATATGAGTTGGAGCATGCCATAGATAAGCACAGCAAAACACTGATCGTAACCAATATAGAGTTGTTTTTGAACTACTGTGTGCGCTTTTATGACCGCCAGTTCATTACACGTGAAATTGCACATAAAGGCATATTACAACGGTTTGAAGACCTCTTAACCGAATATTTTCAATCGGACAAACCTCAAACTATAGGTCTGCCGTCTGTGACCTATTGTGCGGAACAATTAAATCTCTCCGCCAATTACTTTGGCGATTTGATTAAGAAGGATACCGGCAAATCCGCCCAAGAATACATCCAGTTAAAATTGATGGATGTGGCCAAAGAGAAAATATTTGACAAGAACAAATCTGTGAGCGAGATCGCTTATGAATTGGGTTTTAAATATCCGCAGCATTTTACGCGCGTATTTAAGCAGCGAGTAGGTTATACACCTAATGAATATCGGTCACTGAATTAGATATTTTGATTGATAAACTTTTGGGTTATATCAGCATCCTCTGTTTTAACCGTGCATCATCTAAGACAAAGCCTTTGACGATATATTCCCTAAGTGTTTTAGTTGCCCATATACTGTGGGAGTGAAGAGAAGATAAAAAAAACCATTTAACGCCATTAAAGTACTCAAATTATTGGGCTCCAAAAAATTAGTGCCGACCTTGAAAATTTAAAGGAATACCTGAATAGAGAAAAGGAGTGCAATCGAACCCTGGATACCCTTTCTGATGTTTTTAGATAATATTTAAATTATTAATAATCAATTTTTACATGTTTATAAAGGTGAAATTGCTTTTTTTGAATAAAATTGATTAATGCTGAAATTTATAACTTTTGAGAAGCATCATGATCTTATATGAAACTTAATGAATGCCGAAAGGGTTAATCGAATTTTGATTAAATGGTTAATCAGTCCAAATACTTTATGATCCCGCTGAGCTTGTATGCGGTTTTATCAATTATATAATAAATTTCGATATTTTAAGCAACTAATCTTTTTCAAACTTTCCCGTTTTCTTACTCAAAACTATCTTATACAATATCAGCTCCATTTCAAAGCCAATATCGCTCGCATCGCTTGTAAATCCATGCGATGGTTGAGCAGTTTCGCCCCGCATAAGCGGCATTACCCGGTTAATGATCTTTTGCATGGCCTGTTCGCGTTCCAACATATCGGTTATCTCTTCAAATCTCCCCCAACAGATTACACTTTCCCAGTTTTGCAGGTTGGTAATGGCATCAGCCTGAAAACATACCTCAGGATTTTTTCGCATCATATCTATTTTCATGCCGTTAGCCGAATGTGCGTATACGTTTATACCATCATAAACATAATTTACCGGTACAATATAGGTTATACCATCTGCATGGCAGCCAATGCGACCAACAGGCAGTTCCCTTAGCAGGGTTTCAATCTGATCTTCGTTTAATGCTCCTAACATGAAACAAACTTCTTCAATATATAGCTATCCATCAATGATGATAAACATCTGAAAGAGTGACGGGTATCACTCTTTGCTTTTTTAATTAACAGCAGATTTGTATATCATGAAAACGTTCCTCTTCCCAACAGATTTTTCAGCTAATGCAAAGCACGCGCTGAATTATGGCTACAGCCTGGCCAAACAGGTTAAGGCAAATATGATCATTTGCAACACGATAATAGAACCTGCGGAAATACCACAAGCCGGGCTGGTTAGCTGGCCAATGGAAGAGTCGGACTTACTGCAAGATGATAGTAACAGGGAATTAAAATTACTGAAGGAACAAATGGATAATAAAGAAGAAACAATCAGTTTCAATCCTTCCATTACCTGTATAAGTGAAGCCGGAACTGTGACTGATATGATAAATAGGGTGGGGCATCAGAACGATGTTGGCCTGGTTATTATCGGCACACATGGCAGCAGCGGTTTGAGCACTTTGCTTTTGGGCGACCATAGCCGGGAAATAATTGATGAAATTAAGAAGCCACTATTGCTTGTGCCACCGGCCGCTAAAATAAAGCCGGTGAAAAAAATCGCCTTTGCTACGGATTTTAAAGATCCGGTAAAGGATATGGAGTGTATTCATATATTAATAGCACTGGCAAGGCCGCTCAATGCCGAAATACTGATCACCAATATTTTTGATGAGGAAGAGCATGCCGTGGAATGGTTCATGAATGAACTGGCTAATAAATCCAACTATTCGCACATCTATTACAGGGTGGTTAAAGCTTATCATCCCGTTTCGGGATTGGATTGGTTGTGTGAACATGGCGATATTGACATGCTGGCCATGGTGCACCGTTCTCATAATTTTATCGACAGCCTTTTCAGAGGGAGTCAAACTCAAAAAATGGCAAATCATATTGTAATCCCCTTACTCGTTTTTCCTGCAATTTAAAAACACCTATTATGAAAAATTCAAATAATCAAAATGTTTATCTGGTTGGCGGCGGTATAGCTTCTTTAGCCAGCGCCGCTTACTTTATTAAAGAAGGTGTGCCCGGAAATCATATTACTATTTATGAAGAATTGGAAATACCCGGTGGTAGCCTTGATGGTTCCGGCTCGCCCGAAAATGGCTACGTACTTAGAGGAGGGCGTATGCTCAATTTTAGCTACGTGTGTACTTATGATCTTTTTTCATTTATCCCATCGCTTACCAACCCAAAGCTCACTGTTTATGAGGAGATACAAGCTTTCAATAAAAGGATAACTACTCATGCAAATGCCCGGGTTATTGCTGATGGTAGAATTGAAGATGTTAGCACAATGGATTTCAGTAACCAGAACCGTTTGGACCTGGTGGAAATGATGGCAGTAAGCGAGGAGCATTTAGGTTCAAAACGGATAGATGATTGGTTTGGCGATGATTTTTTTAAAACCAACTTTTGGTACATGTGGGATACCATGTTCGCTTTTCAGCCATGGCACAGTGCGGTAGAATTTAAGCGTTATCTGCACCGTTTTATCCATGAATTTGAACGCATAAATACGCTGGCAGGGGTAGATCGTACACCTTACAATCAATATGATTCGCTGGTGAAGCCATTGATTAAATGGTTACGCGAGCAAGGTGTGCATTTTGAAATGGGAGCAGAAGTTACGTGTGTTGATTTTACAAATTTTCGTGGTGTCGAAATGGTTAAGTGTATCCACTATATTCAGCATGAAAATGAAAAAGAAGTACATTTTGGGCCTGATGACCTGTTACTGGTAACCATAGGATCCATGACCGCCGATTCCAGTTTAGGGTCGATGCGATCAGCGCCAAAACTCATCACAGATAAAGCTGACGGTAGCTGGAAATTATGGCACAATATTGCAAAATATAAACCCCAGTTTGGCCGCCCATTTATTTTCGACAGTCGGATAAGTGAATCAAAATGGGAATCATTTACCGTAACCTGCCAGGGAACTGAGTTTTTTGACCTGATGGAACAATTTACCGGTAATGTAGCAGGTACGGGTGGCCTGGTTACTTTTAAAGATTCTAATTGGCTGATGTCGGTTGTTTTGCCTCATCAGCCGCATTTTATTGGGCAGCCCGAGAATGTTACTGTGTTTTGGGGATATGGTTTATTTCCTGATAATGAAGGGAACTTTGTGAAGAAAAAAATGTCGGATTGTACAGGAGCAGAGATCATGACCGAGTTGCTGGCTCATTTAAGGTTTGATAATGTAACCGAACAATTATTAAAAACCAGCAATTGCATACCCTGCATGCTGCCCTATATCACCAGTCAGTTTTTAACACGTACAAAGGGCGACCGCCCGGAAGTAGTACCGGAGATCTGCCAAAATATAGCGTTCATAGGTCAGTTTGCCGAGGTGCCTGATGATGTGGTTTTTACGGTTGAATATTCAGTAAGAACTGCACAAACCGCAGTTTATACTTTATTGGGGCTTGATAAAAAACCAACGCCCATGTATCACGGAGATCATCACTTGTCTGTATTATTTGATGCTGCGAAAACACTTTTAACTTAGCCAACCATGAAAAACTCAAAGAAAGTAATTAAAATATCACCGAGCCTGATTCCCTATTACCAGAGGGATCAGGCCAGACGGATTTCCTGGAGCGCAGCTCAAATATCATTGGTCATACCTGTAAAGAGCTGATCAATTATGCCGATATTTATAGTATGTTAAGGCATCTCGGTACTAAACGCACCTACTCGTATAATGTTAAATTAGCATCGCTGCTTTGTATAACTGCAGGGTTTGTAAATGCCGCGGGGTTTTTAGGTATTAACCACCAATGTAACCGGGCATGCAGCCTTATTTGCCGAAAGAATTGCCATGCAGGATTGGAAAACTGCCCGTGTAGTGGCGCTTTGGATGTTCCTGTTTTTGGCGGGTGCCTTTATTTCAAGCGTTATCGTTTCTTTTATCGGGTGTAACCAACGATTCTCCTATGTAATTCCCATACTGATAGAAATAGTAATTTTACTTGGCGTAGCCGTGTTTGGTTATAAATATGATCAAAGCCTCGTATGCTGCTGTTAAAGAATTAGTTAACGTGTTGTGATATAATATTAAAACTGAATTATGAGAAATGCCCGTCTGCTTAATGCCGACGGGCATTTTTTATTTAACAGATATAGATTAATGTGTCCTTAATCATTTGTAAGCGTGATGCTTATCAAATGTTACGGGCGTGCAGGCAGGTACATTTGTTCTATATCATTCTACTTAAAAAATTAAAGATGAAAGCATTAGTGTATTACGGCCCGGGAAAAAAATCGTGGGAAGAGCAGCCAAAGCCGGCAATCAAGGAATCAACCGATGCTCTTGTAAAGATCCTTAAAACAACCATCTGCGGAACAGATCTGCATATTATGAAAGGTGACATGCCTGAAGTTGCATCAGGAAGAATATTAGGGCATGAAGGTGTAGGTATTATAGAAGAGGTGGGAAGTTCGGTGAGTAACTTTAAAAAAGGCGATCATGTGATCATTTCCTGTGTTACCTCATGCGGTAAATGTGAATATTGCAAAAAAGGCATGTACTCGCACTGTGAAAAAGGAGGATGGATCTTAGGCTATATGATTGATGGCACCCAGGCTGAATATGTAAGGATACCTTATGCTGATAATAGCCTTTACCCAATACCGGCAGGCTCAGACGAAGAAGCATTAGTAATGCTGAGTGATATATTACCCACCGGTTTTGAATGCGGCGTGTTAAACGGGCAGGTAAAACCAGGTGATACCATTGCCATAGTAGGCGCCGGCCCGGTAGGTATGGCCGCCTTATTAACATCCCAGTTTTATACCCCGGCAGAAATTATTGTGATCGATCAGGATGATAACCGTCTGGCAGTTGCCAAAACCTTTGGCGCCACACATATCATCAACAGTGCCAAAGAAAATGCTATTGAAAAAGTAATGGCCCTTACCAATAACAGGGGTGTCGACACAGCTATTGAGGCAGTAGGGGTACCGCCAACATTTGAACTGTGTGAAGAGATCATCTCGGCTGGCGGCCATATTGCCAACATTGGTGTGCACGGCAAAAGCGTAACGCTACATATGGAAAAGCTTTGGGACAGGAATATCTCTATCACCACCCGGTTAGTGGATACCGTTACTACGCCCATGCTTTTTAAAACAGTTCAATCAAAAAGAATTGAGCCAAAGAAATTGATCACCCACCGCTTTAAGCTCGATCAGATGATTGAAGCCTATGACACTTTTGAGCATGCCGCAAGAGAAAAAGCTTTAAAAGTATTACTTGAAAATTAAGAACACATACCTCAATTAAAATATCATGAAAAATAACATTAAACAAACCCTGCTACTTACAGCGGTCTTTATCCTGGCATTTGGCAGCCTGCTGCACGCGCAATCGATATATAAGATCAGCAACTCAAAAGATATGGACATGAAATTGTCCGGCACATCAACCCTGCATAGCTGGACGATGGATGCAAAAAGCTTTTCGGGCGATGCGGATTTTCATTTTGAATCAGGCAGCCAGCTGTCATCCGTTAAATCGCTCACTTTTACATTGGCAGTAGCGGATCTGAAAGGCAGTGAAGGTGGCTTGAATAGAAACGCTTACAAGGCGTTAAAAGCCAAAGATTATAAGGACATCGATTATAAACTCCTGTCAGCTACTATCACACCTGAACAGAATAACAAATACCTGATAAAAGCACGTGGCAACCTTACCATTGCCGGAGTAACCAAAGAGGTAACCATGGACGTAGAGTGTGTTGTTAACCCGGATGCCACCATTACCTGCACCGGGTCTGAAAAACTGAACATGACAGATTATGCCGTAAAGCCACCAACCTTTATGCTGGGCGCCATGAAAACCGGTGATGCTATCACCCTCAATTTTACGCTGGTTTACAAAAAGACCATTTAATAAAACTCACTCAATATTAATCTACCTACAAAATGAAAATTAAACTTATCCTGCTTTTATGCCTGGTTACCGGTGTGGTAAAAGCGCAGCAGGAACAATTGCAATATTTCCGCCCAAACGATATGCGCGGTATTAACGTTTTTGAAACGCCTAAAACAGATACGATCCCGTTTACGGGGTTAAAAGTGAAGGTTGGCGGCAATTTCGAGATGGAATTTCAGGCGTTGAGAAATTTCAACACAGCTACACCGATGACAAAAACAGGTTTTACCGGCAATGTTAACAGTTTAGAGCCGCTTACTAATGGTTTTGCATTACCCATGGCTAACCTCAATGTAGATGCCCAACTGGAAGACGGTGTACGTATGAACATTACCGTGTACCTGGCATCAAGGCATCATGAAGATACCTGGGTAAAAGGTGGATATATTCAATTTGATAAACTACTATTCCTTAAAAGCGACCTGATCAATAATATAATGAAAAGTGTTACTATTAAAGTTGGCCAGTTTGATGTGGATTATGGCGATCAGCATTTTAGGCGATCAGATGGGGGTAATACCATCTATAATCCATTTATAGAGAATTATATTATGGATGAATTTGCTACCGAGATCGGTGCGGAGGTTTATGTGCATACGCATTCAGGTTTCTTTATTATGGGCGGAATGACTAACGGCGAACTGGATGCAACTGTAGTTGCAGGTACAAAAATTGATTCTGCGACCAACAAAGCCAATCAATACGATCCTGCTTTTCACGGAAAGATAGGCTTTGATAAACAGGTGAATAAGGATTTACGGGTAAGAATCACCGGGTCAGCTTATACCGTACACAGCGCTAACAGCAGCACGTTGTTTGGTGGAGACCGTACCGGTTCACATTACTTCAACGTGATGGAAAATCAAAATATAGCCAATGGCACAACTATCACCAATGAAAATGATTACAGTCCGTTCTCCGGGCGCTTAAATCCGGGATTTAGCGAAGAGGTGAATACTGCAATGATAAATTTATTCCTAAAATATAAAGGGCTTGAATTTTTCGGAACAGCAGAAGATGCTAAAGGCCGGGCGATAACAGAAGTAGATCAGCGCAAGGCAACTCAATATGCCGCAGACCTGATCTACAGGTTCCCGCAGGGTAAAGAAAACTTTTGGGTTGGGTTTCGTTACAATACCGTAACCGCTTTGCTGCAGGGTTATACATCAAATATTACAGTTAACCGCGAAGCAGGCTCGTTAGGCTGGTTCATCACTAAAAACATAATGGCTAAGGCCGAGTATGTGAACCAGAATTATCAGGGTTACCCGGCTGCTAATATTTTGAATGGCGGTAATTTTCATGGCGCAGTATTAGAGGCTTCTATCGGATTCTGATCATGACTTGCAAAGTAATTATTGGATTGTTACTGATGAGCCTTACTGTAAGTGCTCAAACCAAATGGCTCATCAGCGAAAATAGCAGCCTGAGTGTAAAAGGGAGCACTAATATTGATAAGTTCTCCTGTGATATCCCCAGTTGCAACCAGTCCGATACCTTAACGGTTTGGAAAAGCGAAAAAGGAGTAGTGCTGACCGGCAGTATTAACCCGGCTGTGTTTAGCTTTGATTGCCATAAAAAAATGATGACGCATGATCTGCAGAAAACTTTACAAGCTAAAAAATATCCGAAACTTCATATCCGCTTTTTATCGTTAAGCGAATTACCACAACTTTCCAATAAACCAGTATCCATTACCGGGCAGGTGGAGATCGAGATAGCAGGGGTTAAGAAGTTGTATCTGATCAACTATGAAATTTCAGCTGATTCAGCTAAAGTAATACAATTGCTTGGGACAAGAAACCTGGATTTTTCAGATTTTAATTTAGTTCCCCCGCAAAAACTCAGTGGTATAATAAAAACTAAAGATCTGTTATCAGTTGAATTTCAACTTAAAATGAAAGCGATATGAACCCTATGAAAAAAATGTTTTGTCTCTTATTATTGACTGTATTGCTGATACCATCTCAATTAATAGCGCAAAATAGTATTGTTTTGGCCATAAAAAACCAGCGGGCGAGTTTATATTATCCGCTTTTAGTTGAACGCTTTTATCAGCAAAATGGCAATAAATTAGCCTGGATAGCGCCCGATACAGTGAAAACACATGCCTGGGATGCCATGCTGTTATTGGATTGTATAAAACAATACGGATTAAATCATGACGACTATCACCCGGATCTGTTACTATATCCAACCCTACATCGGCTTATTGAAAACGGCAACGATAAGGAAAGAGCAAGCTATGATGTTTTACTAACTGATGCTATGATCCGTTTGATCAATGATTTGCACTATGGTAAACTTAACCCTGTTTACACCAGGGCAAAAATTAACAAGGCTACACAATTTGAAGCTGATGGTATATTATCAATGGCACTACAAAGCAATGGTTTTCTAAACTGTATTGAGGAAGTACAGCCTAATTCTAAATTATATGTTGATCTCCAGGATCATATGCGGCTTTTAGTAGGCCAGCGAAGCGGTGATTGTTATGTAATACCTCAGGGGCTCATTCGTAAAATGGCAATTAACATGGAACGAATGAGATGGATAAATACCACTGGCATACAAGTGCATCTTACATTAATAGTTAAGGACGGGGTGGTTATTAATTATAAAGACATATATAAGCAAGATGAGCGATTGGAAATGGTACTGTACAATGAGAAACGAGCGATAAAAATAGATCTGAAACTTAATAAATTATCGCCTGAGCGTTTATAGCTAAATAAATGTTGAAATAGTGTTGGCAGGTCCTCTATATCCTTGCCTTATATTACGGTAATAGCAGCAGTGGTAGTTTTTTGTGATACCTCGTGATAACCTACTACCACTACATTGTCCAGATCTTTTTTAGATGCCTGAAGGGTAACATCGACAACAGTTCTGGCAAGCGTTATTAACAGCTAATCAAACGATTGTGTAAACCTATTAAAATTTAACTAATGAGAAATATTGATAGGGGGTAAATTAAGAATCAATTTATTAAACAATACATGTTGTTTAAATTTCATGGGAGAATGGTTAGCCGCGTAGGGGAATCGAACCCCGGGTAACTTCTCATAATGAACTTGAAATGTGATTTGCCGCCAAAGGTGAACGTTCAACCGCATTTTCTAACACATCCAATTTGGTAATGACTGGTAAAGGCGGCTATGTAAATGTTTCTGCAGCGTTTCTGTTTTTAAGCGTATAAAAGCATCTTCAATTTTTCAAAACGTGTATTTGATTAATAAATGCTTCGAATTAACAGCATTAGTACTTTTGGGAATCTTGCTTTCGATTTATTCGGAATCCAATGCATTTTGTAGAACGGTTCCCCAAAGTAAATAGCCTTTTTTATTAAGATGAAGACCATCAGCAATATAATAATTAGAGTCCGGTTGGCCTTCACCATTTAACATCGGCGTAAAAATATCCACCCACCTCCAATTCGAATGATTATTAATTTCTTTGGAGATAAGTTCGTTTGTATATCTAAACTGATCAATAAGTGCCCAGCGAGCAATACTTGGCTTTAATGAAATAAAATAACAGGGGATTGAGCCGTATTTCTTTCTTACTCGTTCTACTAATTCCTCAAAAAACAGGCACACCTCTTGAGGATGTCGCCCATCCGCCAGATCGTTATCGCCGGCATAAATAATTATTCGTTTGGGATCATAGCCAGACATAATCCGGTTAAAAAACCAAGCGCAAGAACCAAGGGTAGAACCGCCAAAACCAAGGTTTACGGTGCTTGAATTTTTAAAATCAACAGCGAGGTCTGTCCATTGCCTAATAGATGAGCTCCCATAAAATAATGTATCAGGCGTATAAGTTAACGCGGCACGTTCCTTTTCCAAACGTTGTATCTCATCTTCATACCAAAGCATATCATTGCGGTTAAGGTGCCAAACCTAATTAAATGATTTCGGAATAAATTATTTAAACCCATTCAAAATTATCACTGATAGGTTTTTATTGATAGTTAGCTTGCCCCGGAATCAGGTGGTCTGGTTCATCAGAATCTCCACGCATTGGCGCTGGATAAAAGCAATCGGTTTATTGTTCGTTCTGCGTCAAGGTTTTATCATCATTTTACTGGCGATACGGAAAGATCACTTTATATAATAAGAAATGCTGAATTTTTCAAAAACGATCCTTGGTTGTTATCAGCCGATGTAGCTTATTCTCAAGTAATGAATCGTTTCTCAAAAATGAATAAAGTTGGAGAAATGTATGTCAAGGATCATGCCCAAGAGATTTTTTCTATCACTGAATTGACGAGTGCATTGGGTACTTTAGAGGTCAAAAACGGGCATGTTAAAGAGGCGAAAAAATATTTTAGACAATCACTTCTAAATCCGACTGATAATTCATTAGCTCAAGTAAGCTGGATGGCTGAAAACTTAAATGGATTTGACGTTGATACTTTAAAATATCAGGTGCCTTTAGCTTTTGAAGCCAAAGCGATTTACTATTATGAGAACGGAAGTTTTGGCGATGCCTATGAACAAGCTTTGAAATGGCAAGCAGATGAACCTTTCTCTGCTAGGCCAATAAAAGCGGCGGCGTATATATCAGGTTTTTTCTATAAAAATTACAAAGCTAGTGTTGAACTTACTCGTAAAGGGTTGCAGATTCATCCTTCAGATGTTGTTTTGGCAAACAACTTGGTGTATTATTTAGCCCAAGACGGTCAAATTGATGAAGCTATAGTATTATTTGAGAAATCTTTAAGAAAGGTTATTCAAAATCCTGATCAATATAGTAGTAGTGAACAACTGTATTGCAATGCCACGGCGGGGTTAATTTTATTTAAGCAAAATCAGATCGAATTAGGTAAGCATTATTATACAAAAGCAATCGAAATATCTAAAAAAACCAAAATTTGGTATTTGACTGCTTTAGCTACTGTTAATTATGTGAGAGCAGCATTAAGTGCTGAGATTAGCGATCAGGATGCTGAATCATTGATTCAACAATTAAAGGATACCTGCCGAAAGAGTGTACAAGAAGATATAAAATATATGTACAATGAAATAGTCAAACAGTACAACGATCGGTTTGAAGTCCCAAACTAAGTCCAAATAGCATTTGCAAGTATATCACGATGTATAACATCAACTAAATAATAAGTTGGTACATTAACGCTTATTTCGTTACTTAATCCACTTTTATGATTGCCGGTGTCTATTGCATCTTTGATCGAATCATCTTTGAATACTAAACGTTTAATTTCATCATCGGTTACTTTATTTTGTTTTTGATAAAAGTGACCACATAGATCAAAGTGATCTGGACTGTAAATAAACGTAAAACGCCCCACTGGGAAACACAAATACTGTTGTCCATAACCTAAGCCTGCGGGAATGTCTGTCAATGAGGTATACCCATAACAAAAAACCCCGTTCCTGATTTTCCACTCAAATTGGGACAAGAACGTTTCGTTAACCGCATCATGCAGGTGTTGGGGGGTATTTAACGGCGGTCGATTATCCAATCTACTTGTGAATAATTTACAGTCACCAATTTGAAGATGGGAGCCTCTATAAAGAAAATATCCTTTAGGGCATTTTTTTAATTGATTAACATACTCCTCGCATTCTGACAATACATTTTTTAAAATTTCAATCATTTTGCATGATATTTATAAGTAGTAAGTGATATTTAGGTAATATGATTAAAGCTTAACGAAATAAACCTTTAAATATTGCACCCCTATTTGCACCCCGTAAATTGAAAGTATAATAAAAATGCCCTTATTGATATAATAAGAGCATTTTATTAGAATTGATTGTGGAGCCGGAGGCTCTATGAAAAGTTTATTTCTTCGTCAAAAATGTGCGTTTTTAGCGTTTAAACGAGGTTTTTTGAATGGCCTGAAAAAGTGGTAGCCTCGATGGTAGCCTTTTAGATCAATTCAATTTAACCGGATTTTACAGAACGATTTTGTAAATGCAAATTACAAATAAATTTTAAAAAAAAAACAAATTCCAGTAATAAAAGTTTACCATTTATGTAAACTTTTTTGTATATTTGAATTATGTATGTTATACATGCCGAAAGCGGAAAGAAACTTCACGCCACGATCAGTAAACTCGATGCCAAAGAAATTGCCTCAATTAATAAAACGAAGCGATTTGATTTTAACTGGAATAAAGAGAAGTCGTATGAAGTTTACAAATTAACAGCCGAAAGCATTGACGAACCTTTAGGGTTAATGTCATTGGCAGACCGGCCAGATGATATTGCGATTGAAATCAGGCTACTGGCATCATCTTTGGAAAATGTAGGCGATAAAAAACAGTATCAAAGAATTGCCGGTTGTATGATTTCATTTGCGTGTAGACAATCATTTATCGCCCAATACGGCGGATATGTTTGTCTCAAGCCTAAGACCGATTTGAAAGATCATTACCAGGACATTTACGGATTTGAGTCCACGAAACTATTTTTAGTAACAGACGGAGCCAATTCCTTATCTTTAATCAAGAAATATTATGAAGACCAGGGATAACAAAAAGCACGAATTAACGGATTTCTCAAAATTCAGTAATAAAGAGCTTGCTGAAGCTTTTGTATTTCCGTCCAAGCCACCTGTTACTGCTAAAGAAAAACAGGAAGAAGCGGAGTTTTTTCAGGAACGCCGGAGAAAATTCGCGAACAGGACACCTCAACAGCAGATCTATGATAAGTTATTACAATTGAAATTTCAATTGGAAGATTATATCAGCAGTAATCAATATCAGGATGTTCTGAATTTCAGCTATTTTCTAAATGAATATGTGAACCGTCAGGATAAGAAAGATAAAGACTTTGCCGCCGAGATCGATATTAAACCCGCTGTGTTAAGCCAGTATCTTAACAATTACAGGAAACCTCCTGAAAAGATCGTTTTCAGACTGGAATTACATTCTAATGGCATGATACCGGCTGTAGCCTGGTATAAATTATTACAGAAAGATAAAGAACATGAGATCATGACCGATTCCGTTATCAGGAAAGAAGAAAGCAAGCATATAAAAAACAAATTGGAATTTGCGTATTAGAAATTTTGCTATAGTGATTATCATGATCTATCAATAACTTTCAAATTACATAAGATTAAAATTCAATTTGCATGACACGAATCTGCAATTTTCATAATAATGCAGCTCATAGCTAAACAAACTTAGAATTGAATATTATCAGTCGAATTGATTTATTTATTGAGAAACTACAGCATTGAGCAATTTTGAAATTGTGCTGCAAGTAATAGAGATGGTAATAGGGATAGTAATAGAGCTTATTTTTGTTGGACCAATGACCATTTTAGGTTATTTATGAAAATGCCATTTTGGATCTTTACAATTATGGGTATCATTAAACTCAGACACGACTAATTCTTTGCCCCATATTTTATTCCCAGCCTTTCGAGGATGGTTTATAAAGTGTTCGTTTCTCGTTTTAAAATACAAGGTGACAGCAGCTTTGCATTCATCAAGGCTTGCATAATCACTATTGTGAATGATAGATTTAGCCAATCCGCTGAATACCGATTCTATGACATTTAAAAACTGTGCAGAAGCGGGCAGCGGAGCCAGCGCCACGAATGGGGTTTGATGAACCAGCCGGTAAGTGTCGCTGTTGATTAGTTCAATATGACTGACCAACTTTTTAGACGCATGCCAGGAGGCGGCGTCCCAGGAAAAGTAAAGTCTGTCTTCCTTTTGATATTTGATCAGCAGCAGATCGATCAGCTTGATCATTTCTTCGGTATCTTTTTTTTGTGAATAAAAGTGAGTGACCTGGTTTTGAGATAGTTCCAATGCTGCGGTACAAATAGTCCAGCCTTTACTTTTTTGAATTTGCGGGAACGTTTTTCTTTCACCTCTTTTAACTAATGACCGGCCACCTTTCATTTTCACGGCGAATGGTCCGAACTCATCTATTGAAAAGAATTTCTCCTTAGCACCGAGATTTCTAAGAATATCGGTAATTTTTTCCATCTTTTCCCGGAAACTAGGATCGGGGCTGGTCAGTACCTCTCTTGCTTTACGGTAAACATAGCCTTCTTTTTTAAGATAGGCAGATATGGTCGAACTGGAAATAGGGTGGCCATAGACCTTTTGATAGGTGATCGATAAATCTGCCTGATACCAGGATGTCCGGTTGATCCCGTGCAGTTTGGGGGATTCATGGATGAGCCGTATCAGGTTGTCCCGTTTTTCCTTTATGCTTTTGAGCGTTTCTGCATTCGCACGCCGTGCCTGTTTTTCTAATCCTTTTATTCCCCTTGCTTTGTAGTCCCTGATCCAGTCCGCCACCTTATCGGCACCACGATCTATCTTAGTGGCAATATCAACTGAAGACTTACCATGATAAGATTCCAGAATGGCTACCGACCTTTCCCATTTGCGCCTGTCTGAAGAACCTCGCCATTGTTTCAATAATTTTAGGTCATCCGCAGGTATGGTCAGCACATGAGAACAATTTCGAAGCACAACCTTGCCCTCTTTTATCCATTGTGAAAAATGCTGGTTAAATGCGGAACGACCATATCCATTTGGATAGCTCACTAAATAGTTCAGCCAGGCATCCTTTGCAGTAACCGGGGTATCTGATTTCGTTAATAATATGGGCAAAAGCTTTATTAACTCCTGGTATTTGTCACTATGCGGGTATTCATTTTTGAAAACTGGAATTTCAAAGCTAAGATCGTTTAATACGTTGTTATTGGTAAATGTCTTATATTTTTTGATATAACTTTTTACGGTGTTCCGGGAAATACCTAACTGACGAGAGGTTTGTCGGATGTTCATGGCTCCGTTTATGACCGACCGACCAATCGTTAGTTGTTTTTTTGTTGCGATCCTTGTGCGTGCCATTCTTTATATTAATAGGTTTTCTACGCCATTATTATAATAACTTGATTGATCTCCCAAAGTTCCAGTTTTTGTTAAAATCTTGCTTTTTATTTATAAATCCAGTTCAAATTTTTTACGTGTTCATGGTTCTAAAGAAAAATAGGTTTTAAAGTTCCATTTAGCCTGAAAAGCAGTTCTTTTTGTAAAAAGTGTATAATAACCACGGAGACAAACTGTTTTATCTGAAAAGATGAAACATGAAGCCTCAACCTCACTTATTAGAGGCCATGCTGCACTGCCCGTATAAAGCATGGCAATTATTAAAGCAAGAACCACCGAAATATAATGTATCCAACCCGATTGCGGTTTTAGCCTGGCAAATTGGTCAGGAATTATCTCCAACCGGGCCAGTATCTGAGAGATTGCAAAAACAAGCTCAGGCATTGTTAAAAGTTACAACAGATCTATTAAATAAAGACCAGCCACCAGCTTTTTATAAGATACCCCATTGTACGGAGTGTCAGTTTAAGCAGCAATGCTACGACAAACTAAAGGAAAGGGATTGTATCAGCTTGCTGGCCAGCATGACACCAAAAGCAATGGCCAAATACCATAATAAAGGCATCACTACAATAACACAACTTTCTTACTTATTCAAACCGCGTCGGAGAAGAGCGCCAAACCCGCAAAGTAGTTACCTGTGGGAATTAAAAGCGTTAGCAATACGTGAACGAAAAACTTTTGTGATAGAAGCGCCAGGTTTTGTTAACAGCGATACCGCCATTTATCTTGACTTTGAAGGCACCTTGGATGAAAACCAAATTTACCTGATCGGCGTATTAATTGTCAAAGATGGGCAGTCAAATGAAAATTTAACTTTTTGGTCAGCTCATAAAGAACAGGAAGAAGCTATTTTTAAAAGCTTGTTTAATTTGCTGCATCAATACCCCGATGCACCGGTTTATCACTATGGCAGTTATGAAAGCAAAGCCTTAAAACAGGTAGTCAAAAAATGGCCGCAATCGTTAAAACAATGGACCGCTATTGAACAAAGAATGGTAAACCTGTTGGGCTATCTGCGTACCCATGTTTACCCACCTACTTACGGTAATGGTTTAAAGGAGTTGGGCGCTTACCTGAATTTTCAATGGAGCGACCCGGAAGCCGACGGCTTTTTAAGCATGGCCTGGCGAAAACAATGGGCCAATACTGGCCTGGTTGAATGGAAGGAAAAGTTAATCCGATATAACCAGGATGATTGCAGCGCATTATATAAGGTACATTGTTGGTTCAATCAGTTAAGTGCCGATGCAGTGATGGAAAATGTGCAGCAGGTCGCACAAATGAAGAAACATACCCCTTATCATCTACAGCACAATAAAGAATACGGCGATGATTTTCAACAGATCAGCAAGGCGGCTTATTTTGACTACCAGCGGAATAAGGTCTATTGGCGGAATGAGCTAAAAAAACAATCCCCCGCTGGCTCATCTGTTATTAAAAAACCAAAGCCAGGACAGGGCTCAATCGCCTGGCAGCCTAAAACGATTAATGAAGTGGTCATCATGCCACCACGAAAATCCTGCCCTAAATGTGGTTGTACCAAGTTATATCAAAGCCATGAAACCAAATCAGCAGTATTGCAAACTGACCTGAAATTTACCGCTTCAGGTATCAGGCAGCATGTACTGGAATATCGTTCAGGTACGGCTAAGTGCGCCAAATGCGGTAAAAAGACCATGAATAAAACATTGCGTATCATGCACTACGGCGATAACCTTTTTGCATTGGCGATCAACTATTATGTCAATTACCATATCAGCAATGAACTGGTCAGCAAGCTGATACAGGAACACTATGGTATTTGGATCAGCCCGATGTACATGGTCATGTACAAAAACAGGTGGTGGAATAAAAAATGGGAACCCGTCGCTACCTATATTAAAAGTATGGTATTAAACAGCCCGGTCATCCATATCGATGAGACAACAATCAAATTATCAAAGGAATCTGGTTATGTATGGGTTTTTGCAACTACGCATACGGTATTCTATCATTATGCTTCCAGCCGTGAAGTTAGTTTCTTACAGGAACTGCTAAAAGGTTATAAAGGAATTATCGTATCCGACTTTTACCCCGGCTACGAAACGCTCCATGTCAAAAGTCAAAAATGTTTGATCCACCTGATCCGCGACCTGAACGATGATTTGTTTAAGCACCAGTTCGACCAGGAATATAAAATGTTTGTAGCGGCATTTAGCAAATTGCTGCGAAAGATTATTGAAACGGTGGATAAACATGGCTTACGGAAAGCCCACTTAGAAAAGCATGTCAAAGACACGGATGCCTTTTACAAGGAATTTGTTAACTGGGAATATAAAAGCGAACTGGCTGCTAAATATACTAAGCGCTTAAAGAAACATTGGGCACAGCTCTGGACTTTTCTGCATCATGATAACGTGCCCTGGAATAACAATAACGCGGAAGCTGCGGTAAAGGCATTTGCGCAGCACCGGCGTGGCGTAAAGGGACAAATGCACGTTCGGGGCATAACAGAATACCTGCAAATGCTGACCGTTGCACAAACTTGCCGTTATCGCAATATCTCATTTTTAAGCTTCTTAAGAAAAAAGAAAGGAATTTGGGAAAATGTGCCGCCCGAAGCATTGCCGGATTTCTTACCATTTGAGCAAGCTAAACTGTATGTTCATCGGCTGGGCTTAGAGCGGCAACTCCAATGGAACGAATGGAAGCAGCAGGGCAACCGCCCTTCATTTATTCCGTTCGCGCCGGATAAAACTTATAAAGATAAAGGCTGGGTTGATTGGCACGACTGGATCGGTTTTGATTTTCTGTCGTTTACCCAAGCCCGTACTTATATGCGAAAGCTGCAACTAAAGAGCCGTACTAATTATAACAATTGGTTGGCCAGTGGGCAGCGTCCTAAATTTATTCCATCTGTGCCTGAAAAAGAATATAAACATACTGGTTGGATAAGTTTAAAAGATTATTTGGGTATATATCGTTAAAGAATATAGATTAAAAACCATTTATTGCCGGATCGATGTTTAAGGGCCAGAGGTTCATGGGGCAAAAGCTCCACGGAGAAGGGACCATGAAATAACGAAAAAATATAAGTGATTGATTATTAGTTATAAGAAAAAAAGTTCAATCCGCCGGAGGCTCTACGGAAATTCTATTTCTTCGCGCAAAATGTGCGTTTTTAGCGTTTAAATGAGGTTTTTTGAACCAGCTCCAAAAATGATAGCCTCGATGGTAGCCTTTTAAACTAATTCAATTTTACCGGATTTTACAGAACGATTTCAACACTAAAATAGGACTAATTTTCCATATTTTAAGGAATAAATAATAGTAGAACTTTAATATCTGACATAGCTTCATAGTTGTTAAAGATTTGTTCTATCGGCAATTGATACTCATCATTACTATACTCCTAGAAAAACTTTAATATCGCCTTGTTTTAATACACCGCTTTGAGCAAGTAAACTTTGGATTCCCTTTGGGCCAAGATCTAAGTCCGGGTTTCTTAGTTTTTGCTCAAGAATGGTTAATAATCCGGCTACTTCAATGAAAAGAATTTCTCGAATGTCAGTTTCCATTTTTAGCGTCCTTATGATATCATCATAATCGGCATTAAATGAGCTCGAAATAATTGCAAAGTAAACATTTCTAATTCCTTGTCTTTTTAATCGTTCAGTCTGACGCATGATATATTCTCTTATTGCACGATCATCCGTGCCCATTGAATAACCATTTTGCCTAACCTTGGCATCATACACAATGGCATAATGGAATTCCTGACAAATAGCGATCCCATCAGGCACTCTGCCGTATCCCTGTCCAAGTGGTTCAACTTGATAATCCAGCATCTTGAATAAAATAGAAATCCTTTCTTCGAATGCCTTTTCAACAGAGATACCTGACACCTCACAGATCTTCTGTATATCAGCCTCATTCCTAGCAAGAATTGGCAGAACTGACACAACGGGAGGAATAAAGCTAGTTGGTAGCCCGGATATTACTGCATCGATTTTCTTCGTTTCAGTCGCAGTTGGCGTTATTGCCTCAATTACAATTTCATCAACTTTGCCCGCCCATGCCCAAAAGGCGTGCTCGACATCCCAAAGATTGACCACCTGTCCCTCGGTCGTTTGATATAAACTTCGTAATTCGAAATTTAAATTATAAAATTCTTCATAATCTCTGGAATGTTCCGCTTGAGGGTGCCAAAAATCCAGGTCCTGAAAAACATTAATCATCGACTTATAGTAGATTGGCCATTTCAAGCAATCTTGCATTTGCCAGAAATAAGAAATAAAGAATAAAGCCGATCCTGTTCTGGGGATCGATCTCCTGTCGACCACGTAGTTTCCCAATGTGATTGTAAACTCCGTTAATAACTCAATTTTTTGCTTAGCCTCGAAAATGTCTACCGGCATGGGAAGGCAGCTCTTGAGAATAGCGTCCAGCTTGTCAACCATACCCACCCCAGAGGAAAAATTATACAGCATATTGAAGAACATCTGTCCGTTTATGCCACGGAAACCCCAAAAAGGATTTCTTTTATTGAATCCATCAATTTCACTCTTAAAAGCCTCCAGGGAAAGATTTTCTGATATATAATTAGTTAAAAACTCCAATGCAATGGGAATTGCGTTGTTTCTGTTAGTATCGATTTCATTTTGAGAAACGTACTGATTTACATTTACAAAGCGCTTATCCGTGGCTTTATAGTGGTTCCAAACCTCAATAGCTTTTGTTTCTTGAGCCGTATTCATGTGATTAAGTTTAGCTTGTAAAGCTAATAAATGCATTATAATAAGTCGATATAATATAAGCCACTGTTTTAAAGATATTTGATGCAATTCAAAACGTTAGGTGCCCTGCAAGACATGTAGTAGTATTTATTTAGGGTGTAATGCGTTAACGTATGAATGTTTGCTTTTGCGCCATTAGAAAGTTCAAACCGGTATTTTGAACTATAGCGTCAAACCGCTTACCTGAAGTGACATTAAAAAGTATGCAGTTGCCTTCCTCGTCAAGCGAGCCTGCAATCATATCACCAGTTTCCAGTTCATTGGTATCCAGTAATTCAAACACCGAATAATTATCGTCTGTTAATTCCACCGCATACATGCCCCGATTATGGTTCAAAATTGCAATAGCTCCCTGTGGCATTTTATTTGGTTGATACGGGTACGTTAATTTGTTCCGGTTGCACTGCCGTGTTGTCCTGTATGCTGACGATCACTTCTGTAGCCGTTGGTAATTCGTTCGCTAAGAGATTGCGCTCCAGTTTTAATTTTGCATCCAGGTGTTTATGCCTGATCTCGAAGTCAGCGAATACTTCGCTCCATTTTTTAACAAATACTTTCACACGACCATCATCCAAGGACAGCACCAGACCTGCCTGGCCATGGTTCTTGTTAGTGGAAATTTGTCTTTCGATAAAGCCTGATGTACTGAACTTGTTGCCCACCAAATAAAATTCCCAATGCATGTTGACCGCATTAAATTCCGGTCGGCTAAGGATAACCTGCAAGTACTTATCAACCTGCGTGTATTGTTCCAACCCCAATGATACCGCCGGGTGTTTGAGTTCAACTACAATATTTTCAATGCGGTCAGTCAGCACGGTCTGACGACATGCAAAGATGTCCATTTCCTTCAGTTTATGCTGATGTTCGATTTCGGTAGTGGTATCGTTTTCTGTGAGGAGGTATATATAGCGCCGCAGCGCCTCTTCAAATTTAGGTTCAGCCGCCGTAACAAGATGATATTGTTCGCCGAATAGCCAATAATGACCCTCAATCATCTTTTGCAAATGATCTACTTCATTGGCTTTTAGCGAAGGCTCGAAAACCAGATCACGCAACTGATAAAATGCCTTATAGCGATCTTCGATTAATTTAATAGTATCAACAATGCGATTTAGTTTGGTGGTCTGAAATAACTTTGCCAAATCTTCCCGTTCTTCCGGTTCCAGATCAATGATCTCATTAAGAATAGGGAAAAGGCTTTTACGCTCGTTGGAATCCAGGAGCAGGTCGAGAAATCTGACAAAGGTCTTCTTTTGATCAACATTCAGGTTTGTAAATAACTTGGGTTCTGCTTCATAAAGACCTATCAATGTTTCCTCCAATTGCGGCTTTTTATACTTTTCTTCCCACTCGGTCGCATAGTGAGGCAAAATCCCGTCTTGTTCATATTTTTCAACAAGCCTTGCTGCAAACGTCCGCAGATACGGTTTACGCTTAGCACGGACATATTCATTGATGTTGCGGATCAGAAATTTATATTCGGGCGATGATCTTGCTTTTCCGAACAATAGCGATTGATTATCCGGGACCTCTATTCCGGCGTTAAAGTTGTCAAAGAAGCTACTTTGAATGTAAACACTGTGAAAAAATTCATCCCCTTTTTTATTCAGTGTGGTAAAGTCCTTATAAACTTCGATGCCGTCGCTATTCAGAAAGTAATATTTCGACAACTCCTTGTGCAGCGGATGTTTCCATTGAATAAATTTGCCAGAGAATATGGTATTATTTTTCTCATAGATAATCTCAATCGCGTCATCCCGGTCTGCCACATTAGTGGTATAATCAAGTGGCGCACCATTGATTATTATTTGATAGTTTCTTGCTTGGTTTAACTCCAGGAACCAGCAAAATTCAGAAACTAAAAATGGTAATATGCTAACCACCATATCAGTAAGTGATAGCTGGATGTTTTTAAACGTTACTTTAGTTCCGGTTTTTTCTGAAACGGCAGTCGGTAATTTTTCTGGTTGGTAACTCTTGAGCGTGGCCTGATCGATAAAAATTTTGCATGATTCCAGACTTTTCCCTCCTTTATAGGTAGTCTCCCATTCTGCAAGATGCGCGAAGGTAAAAAACGTTAGGCGCCCCACGCCATTTTTGCCATGCATTAAAGAAGTATGAACAGGCGCTGAAATTTCTATAGCTTTTTCCGACTCGTAAAATGGAAAAAATTTCTTTTCCAATTGACTAAAGTCAATGCCATAGCCATTATCCTGAACCTGCAAAAAATCTAGTTTGCCGAGTGGGCCGCCGTTAAAATTAAGTTCAACTGTACTCGCACCTGCATCAAAACCGTTCCAGATATATTCTGCGACCGCCTGTTCAGATGTGTATTTTCCGAGTAACTTCCGAATACCGCCGGAAGTGATGTTTACGTTCGTTGACATAGCATTGCGTGGAATTAAACAAAGCTAAAAATTTTAGGAAAATAGACAATGTTTTTCTTAGCCTTCTAATTACCGAAAGTGCATATAAATAGGATTTATAACACAATATAAATAGCGACAAAAGTTGAAGAACTGGTAAAGTGTGAGAAAATACGCCGATAGTAGTTGGAAATGGATTGATATTTATAATTTAGAAGCCTAACTTCAAGTGAAGATTTTTTAAATATAAAAATGTCGAATCATCAGGATCATACTAATCTTATCTGGCAAATTGCCGACCTACTACGCGGACCTTATCGTCCACCGCAATACGAAAGAGTAATGCTCCCTATGACCGTTTTAAGGAGATTCGACTGTGTTTTAGCACCTACAAAAGAGCGAGTACTTGAAAAGTATAAAAAATTAGATGGTAAATTCGAAGGCGATGCCCTTGATTCAATGCTTAACAATGTAACAGGTCAACGTTTTCACAACCATTCTCAATTTACATTTGAAAAATTAAAAGGCGCTCCTGATACGATCAAGAAAGATCTGGTGAGCTATATTCATGGATTTTCAGCAAATGTTCGGACAATTTTTGAATATTTTGAGTTTGAGAAAGAGATTGAAAGGATGGACGAGGCCAATATTTTGTACCTGGTCATTTCTCGTTTCAGCACCATTGATCTTCATCCAGATAAGGTATTAAATACCGATATGGGCAAGATTTTTGAACACCTGATTCGGAAGTTTAACGAATTGGCCAATGAAACCGCCGGAGATCACTTTACGCCCAGAGAAGTCATAAGGCTTATGGTGAGCCTGCTGTTTATAAACGATGATAAATTATTAACAGTTCCAGGTACGGTCCGTAAAATGCTTGATCCAGCTTGTGGGACGGGAGGCATGCTAGCCGAAGCTCAGGATTATTTAAAGCAACACCATTTCGAAGCTAAACTCTATGCTTATGGACAGGATTATAATAAACGTGCATTCGCTACTGCAGCATCCGATATGTTGATAAAAGAAGTTAGCCATAATGGTCTAGGAGATAATATTAAATATGGGGACAGCCTTATAGATGATCAATTCTCTGGGGCTACGTTCGACTATCTGATTGCTAATCCACCTTTCGGAGTAGATTGGAAAAAACAGCAAGCTGAAATCACGAGGGAGCATGAAAAAAGCGCATATAAAGGTCGCTTCGGTGCGGGACTTCCCAGGGTAAATGATGGTGCTTTACTATTCCTTCAACATATGATTAGTAAGTTTGAACCCGTTGATCTAAAAAACAAAAAGCATGGCTCAAGACTTGCTATTGTGTTTAGCGGATCGCCGCTTTTTACGGGTGGAGCAGGCTCAGGTGAAAGCAGCATAAGGCGTTGGCTTATTGAAAATGATTGGTTGGAATCAGTAGTCGCCCTGCCCGAACAAATGTTTTATAATACCGGAATAGGAACCTATATCTGGGTTGTCACTAACCGGAAGGATAAAGAAAGAAAAGGAAAGATACAATTATTGGATGCGCGCAATTTTTATGTTTCAATGCGCCGCAGTTTAGGAGATAAGCGCCGTAAAATCGGAGAAAAAGACGAGGGCGAACCCGACCAGATTGGAGAAATTATCCGGCATTACGGAAGTTTTCAAAATAGTAATGTATCCAAGTTATTTCATAATCACGATTTTGGTTTTACAAGGGTAACCATTGAACTCCCTTTACGCTTGAGTTTCCAAATGACTGCTGAAAACAAAATCCGTTTTCTCGATGCCCTTCCGCATCTCCTTGATGACATCCAGGGAATCGATAAGACATTGGGAAGAAAAGCTTTGTTAAATTGGAATGAAGTGTACAAACAAATCCAAGGCATTTTAAAGAAAAATAATTCGGGCTGGAGAGCCGCGGAATGGAAGCTTTTTATGAGTGTTTTTACTGAAAAGAATCCACTAGCAGAAAAAGTACTGAAAGGGAAAACAGAATTTGTCGCTGACCCCGATTTAAGAAACTTTGAAAATATTCCATTAGACACGGATATTGACAACTACTTTAAAAACGAAGTTTTGCCGCATATTCCCGATGCTTGGATGGACCGCTCAAAAGATAAGATCGGCTACGAGATCAATTTTAATAAATATTTCTACAATTACATCAGACCTAGAGATTTGTCCAAAATTGACAAAGAACTAAAAGATGTAGAAGACGAAATTTTCGAATTATTAAGAAACATCACCAATGGCTAAAAAAAGCGCTGTCAACAAACTTTCACAGCACGGGGTCGATGAGGTGCCAACAAACTGGCATATCAGTAAAGTCAAATACCTTGGCTATTATATCAATGGTTATCCATTTAAGCCTACGGACTGGAGTTTAACCGGTCGGCCGATTTTACGAATCCAAAACCTGACCTCGCCAGAAGGCGAACCTAATCGTTACGACGATGAAATCCCTTCAAGATATTTAGTCCGAAAGGGTGATTTATTAATTTCCTGGTCTGCATCTTTGGGAATATTCAGATGGGAGGGTGAAGAAGCCTGGTTAAATCAACATATTTTTAAAGTTATCGTTAACGAGGAAAAATTAGATTCGGGCTATTTTTTTTGGTTAGCCGACTGGTTCATCCGCGAAATGGCCAGAGAAGTACACGGATCGACTATGCAGCATCTAACGGCTGACGCTTTTGGAGGATTTCCCGTACTGATTCCTCCTTCAACCGTACAAAAACAACTGACTAAATATTTAGACAGCGAAATATCCCGAATAGACGGCTTGGTTGCTAAAAAAGATGAACTAATCAGCTTATTGTTTGAAAAGCGTCAGGCTTTAATTTATAATGCCATTTTTGGAAGAGGCAAGTCTCAAACGACAGTGAAAGATACTTTTGTTGAATGGATCGGCCAAATACCCACCCATTGGAAAGTTGAGCGTTCCAAATGGCTTTTTAGTGAAAGGAATGAACGTTCAGAGACTGGGCAAGAGGATATGATGACTGTTTCCCACTTGACAGGAGTAACCCTGCGCTCTGAAAAAGAAGTCAATATGTTTGAGGCAGAAACTAATGAAGGCTATAAGATATGCGAGGAAGGAGATTTGGTTATCAACACTCTGTGGGGATGGATGGGTGCAATGGGCACGTCGCCGCAAAAAGGAATCGTAAGCCCAGCATATCACGTATATAAACCGATCTCCGATTTATATCCAGGTTATATTGACGCCATCGTAAGATTGCCGGTCTTTGCCAAAGAAGTTACCAAGTACTCTAAAGGCGTTTGGTCTTCGAGATTAAGATTGTACCCTGACGGTTTTTATGAAGTTTACTTCCCTGTGCCGCCTTATAACGAACAATTGGAAATTGTCGACCATATTAAAACTCAAACCAAACAAATTGACGCATTAAGCAATGCCGCCCAGCGCAGCATTGTGTTGTTAAAAGAGCGTCGGGCAGAATTGATTACGTCAATTGTCACTGGAAAATTCAAACCTCAATCCAATGATCATTAAGAAAATCGATATAACCGGGCTGCGTGCCCTTAAAAGGGCGACGCTGGAATTTGCACCCGGCATGAATTTAATTGTCGGGGTAAACGGGGTCGGCAAGACGACCATATTGGACGCAATCCGGATCGCGTTATCAGCGATCCTTCCGGAAATAACAGCCTACAAGGGTTTCACCACCTCTTTTCTTAAATCAGATATTTTAGTAGGTGCTGATGGCTTGCAGCTATCAGTGGATTTTCTTCTAGATCAGCGGGATTTCAATTTGCTTATTGTCAAGCAACATGATAAAAACAAGGTTGACCAAGAAGGTGTGGTGCGGGCTCAAACCTTTGAAACACCAGATATTGTTACCATATCTCCGTCTATTAGCGATATCGGAAAAGCGCTGAAAATATCTCGTGTTCAACCGGTGGGTATCTTCTTTTCCACCAAACGTTCACTAATGATTAATCATCAACCTCGGCAAACAGCAGCGGCTGGCGGGCAAGCTGCTGCTTTTTCAGAAGCGCTTTCGGATAAACGGGAATTTAATCTTCGGACATTTGCACAATGGTATCATGTACAGCAAGAGCTCAGCAGCGAAAATCCGGTAGCTTTAAAACATTTATCAGCCCTAACTGGGGCAATCAAAAATTTTTTACCTGAATTTGATAATTTGCACGTGGCTGATACAGATGGCAACTTCGGCTTTGTCATCGAGAAAAATGGCGTGCCGCTGTTTCTATGGCAATTATCTGATGGGGAGAGAGGCGTATTATCCTTAGTTATGGACATTGCAAGGCGACTGTCTCAGGCCAATCCAGAACTTGATAATCCTGTTAAGGATGGTGTGGCGGTCATACTTATAGATGAATTGGATCTGCATCTCCATCCCAAATGGCAAAGGATGATTGTCAAAAATCTTACAGATACTTTCCAAAATTGCCAATTCATTGCAACGACGCATTCCCCTCAAATCATCCCTGCACTGGAACCAGCGCGCATTACGTTAGTAAAGAATAATCAAACGATACGTCCCGAAAGGAGTTTGGGGATGGATTCCAACTGGTTACTACGGCATTTAATGGGAGGAGACGATCGTCCGGCTGATGCATCAGAAGCTATAGTAGCAGTCGAAGATCTGATTTTAGCGACTGAATTTGAGGAAGCTAGGAATTTAATTGGAAAATTTCGTGCGGAAGGCTTCGATTTACAGGAATGGTCAATTTTGGAAGCCAGAATTGCACGTCTTGAGGTAATAGATGATGAAGAATGAAACATATTGTCAAAGCCGGTCCTCCCCAAGAATATATTAAATGGCGGGCAGATATGAATGGCACCGTGAATGAAGATTACAGGAGATTTCAAAATCCTGAGAAAGAGATACTTCATAGCCAACTTTTAAATGAACAGGGTGCGATTTGCGCATATACTATGCGCAGAATTCAATTGGCCACATCGCATATTGAGCATATCAAACCCGAAACACTCTGCCGTGCCGAAGAAAAGGGATCGGATCTTGATTATCATAACTTGGTGGCCTGTTACCCAAGATCGGGTATGAAAGCAGAAGTACGTTACGGTGCCCAAGTGAAGGACGATTGGTGGCATGACGGTGGTAAGGAATTTATTTCACCATTGAATAACCAATGTGAACTGCAAATAATTTTCAACCTGAAGGGCGAAGTTTATGCGAAAAATGGCAACAGCAGCGCCGTAAAAACTATTGCCGTACTAAAGTTAGATCATTCGAGCCTGACTGAAGATAGGAAAAAAGCAGTGGAAGCGTTTATATTTGGACCAAACGGCAACGATCCACTAAGCTTAAGAAAAACTGAACAGGCAATTGTTGACATTTGCAACCGGAATGCGCAGGGATTGATTCCGGAGTTTTGTATGGCTATCAGATATGCTTTAATGGATTATCTAGTCGTTTTGAACAAGAATGCACAAAAGAAAAAGTTTGCTAATGCACAAAAAAAGAAGCAATAAGTATGAGCAATATTACCAAAGTTACATCTGAATTTGCATTCGAACAAACCATCGAGAGTGATCTGCTCAGCCAAGGTTATTATCTGTTAGATAAAAAAGGATACCATCAAGAAAAAGCTTTATTCCCCGATGAGATACTACAGTTTATTAAAATAACCCAGCCTCAATCTTGGGAGAAATTGGAAAGTTTACATGGCGCACGCACGGGCGAACAGGTATTGGCAGACCTCTCTAAGTGGATGGACGACTACGGTTCACTCAATACACTCCGTCATGGATTTAAATGCTATGGGCGGAAGTTGTATATCGCTTATTTTAAAGCGTCTCATACTATGAACCCGGAACTGGAAACCGCTTATGCAGCCAATAATCTGGGGGTTACTAGACAATTGCAATATTCTGCGCGTAGCGGACACTCCCTCGACATGACCCTCAGTCTTAACGGGGTTCCTCTGATAACCATAGAATTGAAAAATCCGCTAACCCAGCAGACACTGGAAGATGCCATGAACCAATACCGAAAAGATCGAGATCCAAGGGAGCCAATTTTTGAATTTAAACGCCGCACCCTGGTTCACTTTGCAGTTGACACCGAACAGGTTTATATGACCACACGACTGGCCGGCAACGCTACCCAGTTCCTGCCACTCAACAAAGGCTATCAACACGGTGCCGGCAACCCTCCAGACCCAGAAGGAAAAAACTATCGGACTGCTTATCTATGGCAGCAAGTCCTTCAAAAGAATAGCCTGTTAGATATTATAGCCAGATTTATTCACTTACAGGTCGAGGACAAACTAACAGACGCAGGGAGAAAGTTGAAAAAGGAAGTCATGATTTTTCCCCGGTATCATCAACTGGATGCTGTACGGTCACTGATCAATGCAAGCTGGAAAGAAGGAGTTGGCAATAACTACTTAATTGAACATTCTGCTGGAAGCGGCAAAAGCAATACCATTGCTTGGCTTGCACACCGTCTGGCTTCCTTACATCATATCGATAACCAGAAAGTTTTTGATTCGGTAATCGTGATTACAGATAGAGTAGTCCTTGATAAACAACTACAGGACACAATCTACCAGTTTGAACATAAACAAGGTGTAGTTGAAAAAATTGATAATAACTCCCGCCAATTGGCGAGGGCGCTTGAAAACCGGGTACCCATCATCATTACCACGCTTCAGAAGTTTCCTTTTGTCTCGGGGCAGCTATTAAAGATGGCCGAAGAGAAGGGACAACAGGGCACCGGCTACTTAAACACCCAGCGTTTTGCAGTAATTATTGACGAGGCGCACAGTTCGCAAGGAGGTGAAACTGCCACAGATCTCCGGGAAGTACTTGGCGGGAAAGATTTAGTAAAAAAAGCCGCGCAGCTCGCTGAAGATGAAGGAACCGGTCAACTGGAAGAACTTTATCGCAGCATGGCCAAAAGAGGTAAACAATCAAATATAAGTTTCTTTGCCTTTACCGCAACGCCCAAACATAAAACACTTAAAATATTCGGGACTGCTAACGAACCTTTTCATCGCTATACCATGCGACAGGCGATAGAAGAGGGCTTCATCCTGGATGTTCTGAAAAATTACACGACTTATGCAACGTATTACAAACTTTTGAAATCAGGAGAAAGTGATCCACAAGTAGAAAGAAAGAACGCCGCGAAAGCACTTGCACGATTTCTTCGGCTACACCCACATAATATTGCGCAAAAAACAGAAATAATCGTAGAACATTTTTATCACTCTACAAGCCATAAGATCGGAGGCCACGCCAAGGCTATGGTTGTTACTGGCTCCAGGCTCGAAGCTGTTCGTTATAAAATCAGCTTTGATGAGTATACCAAACGGAAAAAATACGCCATAAAATCGCTAGTAGCCTTCTCTGGTATTGTAGAGGATGAGAAGATTCCTGACAAATTTTACACGGAGGAAGGCATGAATAATGGTGTCAAAGAAAAGGAGCTGCCCGAAGCTTTTTCCACCCCGGAATATCATGTATTACTGGTCGCTGAAAAATATCAAACCGGCTTTGACCAACCATTGCTCCATACCATGTATGTCGACAAACGACTGGCAGGCATCCAAGCGGTACAAACGCTTTCTCGCCTAAACCGTACCCACCCTTTAAAGGAGGACACCTTTATCCTAGATTTTGTGAATGACCGGGAAGAAATCAAGGCTGCTTTTAAAACCTATTACGAAGGTTCAGAAATTGGCGAAGAAGTTGATCCTGCGCATTTGTACCGGATACAGTCGGAATTAGATATGTCCGGCATTTATCTCAGGAATGAAGTAGAGAATTTCGCCGACATTTATTTTAAGCCTAAGCAAAAACAAAGCTATGCAGATCATCAGGCCATTAATACAATTCTTGACCCGCCGGTTTCCAGGTTTACTGTCCTAATTCAGGAAGAAGAGGAGGAAGCCGAACTCTGGCGGGGAAAATTGCAAGCATTTCGGAATTTATATCTATTCCTCAGCCAGATAATTCCCTATCAAGATTCGGAATTGGAAAAGCTTTTTGTTTTTCTTCGTCACTTGTCTCCGAAATTGCCCAAAAGAAACGGTTCGCCGACATATAATTTTGATGACGAAATTCGCCTGGATTATTACAGGCTTCAGAAAATAAGTGAGGGATCAATTAGCTTAAGTGACGGTAATAAAAATCGGCTGGATGGCCCGATAGAAGTTGGAACCGCGGCGCTAAGGGAAAGCGAAGTTCCCCTGTCCACGTTGGTAGAACTAATCAATGAACGTTTTGGTACAGACTTTAATCAGGCCGACCAATACTTTTTTGATCAAATGGTGGAGACGGCACTTTTAGATAAATCTTTGATCAAGGCTGCCGAAGTAAATCCGGAAGATAAATTTGAACTAGTGTTTAAAAACTTATTGCAAAATTTATTTATTGAACGGATTGACCAAAATGAAGAAATTTTTGCGCGCTTTATGAATGACCATGTATTCCAGCAGATGGTTACCAACTGGCTTTCCTCACAGGCTTATCAAAAATTGAAAGGATCTTAACGATTTGTCGTAATATTCGCTTAACGCTATAAATGCGTTTTATAACCCAATCTTGAATTTGATTTTAAAAGAATTGAATTTCTATCACCGTCGCGTATGCACATTTCGACATCCGTTATGAGTTTCTTATTCTGGTATAAATACCTTCGGCAATTGCGGATGCTGAAGCTGGCCTTTTTAAAATGGCATTATATAGTTTTTGATTATCTCCAGGCAGATTTTCAATGCCATCTAAATTTAGTCTTTTAAGTAAAGACCCAAAACGATTGACCTGCGTAGGTGTTCTCAAATTTGCTAATATCTCTTTGTCGGCATTAATGCCTTTCTCGAAATAATAGATCCATCTATCCTCCGGAATCTCTGTTAATTGCTCTTCTGCTAAGTCAGCGGCCGAAGTTGAAATACCATAAATATTACCAATGCAAACCAATAAATAGGCTTGCATACATGCCAGAAAAGCCGGTTTAGGAATCGTGGTACCTAAATTTGCTAAGCCTTTGACAGCTGCTGGTTCATTATAAAAATTGTTAAATGCATAATGAACCTCTATTATATTTCTTGCCGCTCTTATAAAGGTATTCGAACGTAGGCTCTCAGGGACAAAGTCAAATCCTCCTACCTTCATTAATGCTTGTTTTAGTCCATTAGTAGCTGTGGAATTATTATCTGCCACGACGTCTCTATATGCAAATCCAACACTCCATTTATCGTTATCATTAAATTTATCCCAAATTTTAGGAAGAATAATATTGTAATTAGCTAAAGCATGTTCAATTTTTGCCCCTTCATCTTTTCTTATAGCATTTAATAAAATAAAACTCACTGTTCTTGCATAAAATGCTGGTGCACTTATGAGCATCTCAATATTTGCGTCTCCCGATTTCAAATTTTCAGTTAATAGTCGATCTCGAAATTTTGTGAATTCCATTGCAATGACCATGTCCTGATGACCCAAAACATATTTAATGCTATTTTTTATAATATTTAATGCAGAAATGGGATCAATTTCTTCTGAAGCTTTATGGGATGCATAATGGCTTATCAGTTCTGAGGATTGTCGCAAGTTTAGACTAGCAGATGGTGATAATAGACCTAATTGTTCAGAAAGCTGAATTGCCTGATAGTCTGTTAATACCGTTTCATAGGGCGTACTGTCGGTTATGTCATCCCTGCCAAGCATTTCACCTATAAATTGCATTCCGAGGGACGCTAGAGTTTCTTTTAACCTGGACATCGTTTTGCTCCAAGCAAATTCAACTGCCATGTCATAAGCTTGCAAATCGGTAAAGGCGGCTATGATTTGTCTCTGTTGTTTTGCGGTTAAACCGCCTGCTAGGTTTACAATCTGTGTTATATTACTTGCGTGGCTAGAGATTTCCAATTCCTCTGAACCAGACCATATTGCTGGAAGATTACTCATTTGTGCTAAATATTTTTACAGGACCGTCCTGAGATTTTATAAATCCAAATTGAAAAATTTTCGATTCTTTTAAATTAAAAAAAGTGTGCGTTCTAGCACCTCCATTTATCCCTTTTTTCATTGCTTCATTTAAATAATCTTTACGAACAATAATGTGGTATCCTATTAATTTTCCTGAATTCGTAAAAACAGTCAGTCCATCACTATTAATCATGGATTTTATCACGGAAGAGTAGTGTCGTAGAGCAACTGAATTTTCACCTGATTTTTCAGCCTCAAATGCTCTGAGCAAATCAATAATATTAATTGAATTCGGAGGATAAGTTCCATCAGGTAATTCCGTTTTTACTTTTTTAATCGCTTCATGGGTATCGTCTACTACTGCAATTAAATTGCCATGACCCTCCTTCAAACCTTCCGATAAAATCTTATCAAAATAATTTATTGAAACGGTCTTAATATCATCCTTTATTTCATAACAAATAGCTTTTGCCAACTGATTTACTTCATCATTCGATACTTCGGAAGGATCGTTTAAAGATAAAGAAATAAGGATTCTACTTCTCACACCAGCAAGTTCAACTGTCTTTGTTCCGATATTTCTCAGATAAACTACGCTATACTCTTCCATGCCCTCAACTTTTCCACCTATAGTTTGTTTGTATAAAGACGGCGTAGTTTCTGTAATTTGAGCGCAAGTCAACCCATAATGTAATTTTCCGTTAACTGCTTTTATATAAATTACCCACTCACTAGTGCACAATGGAGCGCAATCCTTTATTATTTTTTTAAACGCTTCAGTGCTTGATTCTACTTCTCCTAACTCAATTGTCAAATCGGGAACTGTTTCAAGGAGAGACTTTTCATTAATAATTATTATTTCCGGAAACAGTATTTTTCCTTCCTCATGATAATCCGCAACAAGATTCACTATCTCTAATATCCCTTCAAAGACAAACGCCTCAGCAGGAAATCTTTCGTTATATAAAAAAGTTCCAATTTGAGCACTAACTGTTTCTCTTAAAGAAATTAAAGGGGGTGGTCGCATGTGAAAAGGTTGATTCTTTTATAATTTAACGATAATAACAAATATATCATGAATTTAAGAATTACTCTTTACATAATATGTGTGATTCATATCCTATAGTTTACTGAAACAATGCAAGTAAAGCCAGCGTCTCTCACTACTTTGCTACAATTGCTGTTTAATCCGTTCAGGTCTTTCATTAGTAATTGAATATTCTTTGTTACTATCGGGCAACGTTACCCCATCCTTGGGTAAACCCGCCTAACAAAGCTTTGCAATACCATTTATTTTGCATCCGACATCTGATATACTCGGATAACACTAACCTTCTGGCCTCACATTTTTGTGTAATCAAAACACAAAACAAGATGAGTGCAACAGATCAAAAACAAAAACTCGGCGGCCATACCCAGCTATTCGGCGAACAACTGGTCACCCTCAAAGACCTTCATGAATTTAAAAACGAGCTGCTTTTAGAAGTCAAAAAATCTCTTAAAGAAAACACCGGGCAGACCAGTAAAAAATGGCTCAAGACCAACGAGGTCTGCAAAATCCTCGGCGTTTCGATCACCACCCTTTTAACACTTCGTATCAACGGCATCTTGCCCTATTCCAAAATCGGCGGCTGCCTTTATTTTGACTACGAGGATATTTTAAAAGTGATGGATGAAAATAAACAGCTTCATGGCACAACAACTAAAACCCGCAAATTCTACCGGCTTGGGTAAGCAGGTGCCGCCGGATCGCAGCCACGTTCATATATTTTTTAACCAGGCCGGTTTCGCAGAAACCGAAGCGTTGCGCTTTTTAAAGCACTATGAAAACAACGGCTGGACGGGCTTAAAAGGTAACCTCATCCGCAACTGGAAGACCAAAGCCAACGAATGGATATGGGAACTGAAACGGCTTAACCCGCACCTGCGGTTCAAATAAGAAGACCATGACAACGGAATGCCTTAAAGAAGTCCGAAGGACGCAAAACGCCGCGTTAGCGCGTTTAGCGAGATGTATTTTTGATTACATCAAAAAGTAATCTCGCCCTACGGGGAGACAAATTAGGTTTTTCCAAAGACTCCGAAGTCGTCTTTGGAGTAGAAAAGTAAAAAGAATGGGACGAAGGAAATCTGAAAATTCAGACGAGTTACTGTCTGAAATTGTAATGTTAAGGCTCAGTAAAGACACCTTACGGAAACTTGAAAATATCAGGGCAAACAGTGATTGCGGGACCATACCCGAAGTGATAAGGAGGGTGCTAAAGCAAGATAGAATTGTGTTTTTTCATAGGGATGCTGCTATGGATGCGCCAATGGAAATATTGATTGGTATACAAAAAGAGCTGCGGGCCATTGGCGTAAACATTAACCAGGTTACCCGGAATTTCAATAGCATGGCCGGGGAACGGCAACGCTGGTATCAGATCAAAAGGGCAGCGCAATATTATAATCAGGTAGATGCTAAAGTTAACCTGCTTTTAGGCATCATCTCTCAACTAGCAAAAAAATGGTTGCAAAAATAAAGATCGGCAAAAGCATCCGCGGTATTCTGAACTACAATGAGAACAAAGTAAAAGAATCCCAGGCACAGTGCATAGGAGCGGGGGGCTATGGTGTGGAAAGTGGGGAGCTCAGTTTTTACCAGAAATTGAATCGTTTTGAAAAATTGCAGGAAAAAAACAGCCGGCTCAAAACTAACGCTATCCACATTTCGCTCAACTTTGATCCGTCCGAAAAATTGAGCCAAAGGCAGCTTTCCGACATCGGATACCGGTATTTGGAGAAAATCGGATTTGGTAACCAGCCTTATTTAATTTACGAGCATAGAGATGCGGGGCATCCGCATATACACCTGATCACCACCAACGTTCAGGAAAATGGAAAAGCAATTAGTCTGCATAATATCGGACGGGTTTGGTCAGAACCTGCACGCAAAGAGCTGGAAGTCGAATATGGGCTGGTCCAGGCGGAAAGTCGTTCTCAAAAGCAAATGCAGCGATTAAATCCATTGCCGTTGGAAAAGTTACAGTATGGGCAAACAGAGACTAAAAGGGCCATAACAAATATTGTTAACACGGTTGTGAGGCAATACAATTTTGCATCGTTACCTGAACTTAACGCAGTACTCAGATTATACAATGTAGTTGCTGACCGGGGCAACGAAAACTCCAGGATGTTTAGGGAGAATGGATTGCTTTACAGCGCCATCAACGAACATGGTGAAAAGCTGGGGGTTGCGATTAAAGCGAGTGCAATTTATAACAAGCCTACGCTTAAAAACCTGGAGAAACAATTTGAAAAAAATCGGCAGAGCCGTCAGCTTTACAAAGAGTTGCTCAAAGAACGGTTGAACAATATATTAGTTAGTCACCCCAAGTTCAGCCGCAGAGATCTGGAGCATTTGTTAAAACAAAAGAATATCACGATCATATTTCGCGAAAATAAGGAGGGCCGACTTTATGGTATCACTTACGTCGACCAGTTCAACAAATCAGTTTTTAATGGAAGTGATCTTGGTAAAACTTACGCAGCTAAAGGAATATCAGAGCATCTGGTGAGAGAGGATCAGCTAAGAAATCAGCAGCAGTCGCAATACCAAATACAGAATCAAACCGGAAGTGCGACTCACCTTATGTTTGATCTGCTGCAAAGCCGCAGGTTAGATGATTACGTTCCTGGTCAGTTGCTCAAAAGAAAGAAAAGGAAAAAGAAACTAGTGCAACAACAAATTAGATAATTATCATGCAAACAGGAGAAAATGAACAAGCCCTACGGAGGATCATCGATTTTACCAGACTAGGAAGTCTGATTATATTAGGTATACACTTTTATATTACCTGCTACATTGTCTTTAAGCAATGGCATCTGGAAACGAATATTACGAACCATATTATCGCAAATCTAGCCGCCATGGAGATTTTTAAAAATAGTTTGAAAGCTAAATTGACGGCACTTATTCTGCTGGCGGTGTCGTTGATCGGGGCACGGGGAAGGAAGGAGGAAAAAATCAGGCTGAAAAACGCGCTTACTTACATAGCTGTTGGATTACTCTTATTTGGCGGGAGTCAATTGTTATTGTTACTGGACAAAAGTATGGCTTTTAAAGCTGTGCTTTATATAGGGGTTACAATGCTCGGTTATTTGCTTATGCTGAGTGGTGGAACCCTAATTTCAAGGTTGTTGCAATTGAAATTCAAACAAGATATTTTTAACAAGCTTAATGAATCCTTCCCGCAGGAAGAACGGTTGATAGAAAACGAATACTCTGTAAACCTGCCTGCACGCTATCAGTTAAAAGGAAAAGTCCGCAAAAGCTGGATTAACATTATTAATCCATTTAGAGGATTGACCGTGCTGGGCACCCCAGGTGCAGGTAAATCCTATTTCGTGATTCGGCATATCATCAATCAGCATATCCGGAAAGGCTTTAGCATGTTTATTTATGATTTTAAGTATCCGGACCTAACCACCATTGCTTATAACACCTTATTGAATAACCTTGATCACTATCAAGTAAAACCAGCTTTTTACGTGATTAATTTTGATGATCTATCGCATTCACACCGCTGCAATCCGCTGGACCCGGACACAATGGAGGATATTTCAGACGCGATGGAGGCTGCTAGAACCATCATGATGGGCCTCAACAGGGAATGGATCAAGAAACAGGGCGACTTCTTCGTAGAATCGCCGATCATGTATGTAACGGCGATGATCTGGTTTCTTAAAAAATACAAGGATGGCAAATTTTGTACACTGCCACATGTGGTGGAACTGATGCAGGTGGAATATGCGAAACTATTCGCCGTACTAAAGAAGGAGCGGGAGATCGATGTGCTGATGAATCCTTTCATTTCTGCCTATGAAAATGATGCGATGGATCAGCTGGAAGGGCAAATTTCGGGCGCTGGTATTGCTATGGCTAAAATTTCTTCTCCCCAATTATATTATGTGCTTTCCGGAAACGATTTTACCCTGGACCTGAACAATCCCGAACAACCCAAAATAATCAGCCTAGGCAATAACCCTCAGAAGCAACAGGTTTATGGTGCTGTGCTCTCTTTATATATCACCAAAATGATCAAGTTGATCAATAAGCCGGGCCAACTTAAATCAAGTTTGATATTTGATGAATTCCCTACGATTTACTTTAATGGCATCGATACACTGATGGCGACAGCACGGTCTAACAAAGTGGCAACTACCCTTGCCGTACAGGATTATAGTCAGCTAAAAAGAGATTATGGAAAGGAACAGGCCGATGTAGTGATGAACATATCCGGCAATGTGATCAGCGGACAAGTGTCGGGCGAAACGGCCAAAGCCTTATCGGATAATATAGGGCGGGTCATGCAAGATCGTCAAAGTACGTCCGTTAACAGTAGTGATACTTCAGTAAGTTATTCAGGGCAGCTGGATGCGGCAATTCCGCGGTCGACTATTGCTTCACTTTCTTCCGGTGAATTTGTCGGGATGGTGGCTGACAACCCTGAACAGAGAATCAAGTTAAAGGCTTTTCACGCGGAAATCGTAAATGATCATGAAGCTATCCTTAAGGAAACAGAGAATTACCAGGCCTTGCCAGCAGTAAGGCTGGTAACCCATGACTTGGTGATGAACAATTACCTGAAAATTAAAATGGATATCGAAGAACTGGTATTACAAGAATTAAATAATGATTAGCATGGAGCTTGCCATTTGAGAAGGGTGAAGGTTGCTAATATTGTTTTAATGGAATACGATGATGGGGTTGTGATCAAACCGGGCGCTGCACAACTGCAGTTTTTTGATAATTTCTTACTCTTTAATATATTCGCTTTAATAAGCCGACACCAAATTGAAAAAAATATTAGTTATCGATGATGATGTAGATGTAATTGATTTAGTGGACTACATATTAATTGCAAATGGTTTTAAAGTCATTGAATCCCAAAAAATGTTAGCTATTGAAGAAATAATTCAGCTAAACCCCAATCTTATAATTGTTGACTACCTGGTCAAAAGTAATTATGGTGAAAGGTTATGTTTACAATTAAAAGCAAATGAGCTTACTAAACATATCCCTATAATTTTATTTTCTACTCATAGTGAATTAGCATCTGTTGCTGAAAGAACTTGTCCCGACGCGTATATCGAAAAACCTTTCGATTTAAGAGTTTTTGAAGAAACGGTTGAAAGTTTAGCTTTATAAAACTTTTAAAAACCAAGAATTTTAAATTGGTTGACTTAACCTCCTGGGTTTTTTCTGAAATGCTAAATGACTTTAACGATTACCATATTGTTAATCTATCTCCCTGTATTAAAAAAATGATGCCGATAGGGCAATAGTAAAACTAACAGCACAGTCCCATTCATTTATGCTTCAGGTACTCCTAATTGGCGCATTAGGCGACAGATCTAGTAATAAGTTCGTTAATAGCTTGTGCTGTTATCAGTGGAGATATATATCCGGCCCAGTAAAGCATAATTTTCCCTATGTAGTTAAAATTGTATATTTACGTTAACTAAACATTAAATTACATCATATGGAAACGAGTATCAATTTCACAAAAGCAAGTTTTAAGGATTTTGAAAATATTCCGCAACTAAACGCTTTCGAGCGCGCTGAGGTTTTTTATGATTTTACTACCTACATGGAAGATCACGGGCACATGAACTATCGGTTTGTCACCAGTAACGGTTGCAGCCCGGAAATGTGGGTATCCTCCCCATTTAACAAAATACCAAAAAAATGCGTCAGTTTGGTGTCTAACGATTATTTGAACTTTACACAGCATCCTAAAGTAAAGGCTGCGGCCATTGCCGGAATAGAAGAGTATGGGACAGGGGCGGGAGCTTCACCGCTGATTGGCGGTCACCATCATTACCACGAATTATTAGAAGCTAAGCTTGCCGGATTCTTTGGAAGAACGGCTGATTCAGCCGTGATCTTCACAACTGGCTATACCGCTAACAGTGCGACCTTACTGGCTATGCTGAAATCAGAGGATGTCGCTATCATTGATATGGCGGTTCATGCAAGCGTATATGAAGGCTGCAGGGATACTAATATTAAAATTTTTCCGCATAACAACCTGGAAATGCTGGAACGGATATTAAAAGAGGGGCAGGATAAATACCTGACCCGACTGGTTATCATTGATGGTGTTTATTCTCAGGATGGAGATCTGGCCCGTATGGACGAAATATTCAAACTGACCAAACAGTATGGCGGCTTTCTAATGGTCGATGATGCGCATGGCATTGGTGTTCTTGGGGAAAATGGTCGTGGTGCTATAGAAGTATTTAACCTGTTAGAAAAAGTGGACGTGATCGCCGGAACCTTAAGTAAAGCTTTTGGACATGTCGGTGGTTTCGTCATTGCCAATCCTAAAATGGCTAACTACCTTAAATTTCAGTCCAGGCAGCAGGTGTTCTCCTCTACGTCTACGCCAGCCGCGGCAGGACTGCTCAAAGCCATTGATCTGATCGATGAGGAACCGGAATGGCGTCAACAGCTCGCAGACAACGTAACTTATTTTAAAAATGGGTTATTAAGTATGGGCATGGATATCGGCACGACATCGTCGCCTATAATCCCGGTAAAAATAGGTGATGCGCACAAAACAGGTGATGCCGGAAGGTTACTGTTAGAAGCCGGTGTGTATGCCAATACCATAGTTTATCCGGGTGTTTCTCGGAAAAACGCAAGGATCAGGACTAGTCTTATGGCGACGCATACCCGTGAACATTTAGATAAAGCACTAAACGCATTTGATTATGTAAACCAAAAATTGCATATTTCCCGTACCAATTGACGGGATTATGGCAAGGAAAAGGTACCAGGGCGCATCGAATGATAAGGAACGTTCGATGCAAAAGCTAATTGACGCGGTAGGGACAGTGATCAGAACGAAAGGCTATACAGGGTTAGGCGCAACCAACATAGCGAAGGCTGCCGGTTTAAGTAAAAGATTGATTTATGTTTATTTTGACAGCGTAGATCAATTAGTTGAACTGTATGTGCGCGGCAAGGACTATTGGGTTGCAGCTGCCGGTAATGCGGGTGAGGTAATGCAGGATAACCACTCTTCAAGCTCAAAGGATATGCTGGAATCCCTACTAAAAAATCAACTGGACTATTTTTTCAAGGACGAGGAAATGCAGAAGATCGTGCTTTGGCAAATCAGTCAGCGCAGCGACATTATGTTTGAAGTTTGTGAGGAGCGCGAAAGATTAGGGGATCGGTTTTTTGATTTGGCCGATCCGGAATTTAAGGATACTGGCGTTGATCTACAGGCTATTGCAGGTTTACTTGTTGGCGGCATCTATTACATGGTATTGCACGCCAAATCAAGCGAAAGCTTATTTTGTCAGATTGATGTTAATTCTGAGGCCGGAATCAAAAGAATTAAAAACGCGATAACCCAGATCTTGACCGATACTTATAAGAGAGCGGAAAAGGCGAGGCATAATTAACAGGTACATAATTAATAAGTAATTGTTTAACGGTAACAAATGGATGATCTAAATAATTATCATAAGAAATACTGTGGTATTTATATAGTGGAACATATTTCAAATAAAGGGCTCTTGCCCGTTGAAAGTTATTCACTAAGAATCGATGGGTTTGCGCGCTGGGACGTTATTGATATAGGTGAAGACGCGATTAATGATATGGATTATAAGGGATCGTGGACCGCAGACAATTCGACGCTCACGATTATTTTTGAAAAAGTTGGAAGTTCACTTATTGAAGATTATATACGTAAAGGGGAGTTTTTTGAGGATGCTGAGGTGGAAGGCAGATATTTAAGAAGACTTCCGCAACACATTAGTCACTAGGCTTAAAAAAATGGACTTGTTTCGTAAGTGACGTTAATTATTTGCTTGATATATCTGATAGTACCTATTAACAACAATTTAATATTCTTTCTATTATGAAAGTGTTTTCAATCATAATAATTGTATTAGGAATAATTTTAAGGTATTGGATTAATAGGCGCCGATTTTACAGAAGAAATGCATTCGGGACGCAAGCATTTTCGAGTTATAAAAAAGCGAAGTTAACCTCGGTGTTCGAAGGCTTGCTGATTTTTTTAGGAACAGCATTAATTATTGCAGGGATAATATTATTTTCGACTACTTTTATTTCAGTACACCGCGGGCATTAAGTAGAAATATCATAACAGATTGAATTGTGTTAGTTTCATTTGCAAATCGTCATTTATTTATTTTTTACTTTTTCCTTTAATCAACTTCTCTGACTCTTTCCTTTTTTCCATCAAAAAAGAATCGTATGGCGACGGACCTTTTTCATCTTCCCACGTTGTAGGTTCAAATAGCCTGCGATTATCAATCCTGAAAAATTTTGCTATTAGATAGATTTTTTCTAAATCTGGCTGATTGACATTTCGACACCATCTAGAAACGGTATTTTTACTTACTTGCAAATATTCCGCCAAATGTTTTTGACTAAAATCAAATTCATCAAGCACTATACTTATCCTATTTAGACGCTGTTTTCCCATGAATGGATGTTTACAACGAAAATAAATAAACATAATTTATTGGATTTCAATCAATTATAATCATTAAATGTGTATTAGTAATCATTTGATGATTATTAATATTGTTTTGTTGGTTACTTTTACTATATTTGATAAAAAACATATTTAATGATTTTGTATATCCTAACGGTATATAATCAACAAACTCTGTTTTTTTATATTGGTAAAACAAGCCTCGTAACCGAAAACTGGTAATTTATCGTACGATGGTAAGTATTGCGCCAAAGATATATCTTTGCAGTCCCTGCTTTTTAGGTGGGGGCTGGCGCTTACTTATTGTGCGGTAGTCGTTCGCAAGAATGATTAAGCTGACACTCCATTAATGGGGTAAAGGCGGGTCCTTACCAGTACCTCGGTTGCAATAAGTAGTGTCCAGCCCCCGTCTACGGGTTGGGCAGCTTTTCACGGCTTGTTATTGTTTTAATTCGATAATGAGCAATACAAGAAAGACATACGTGAAAATTTCAAAGCAACTTGATAATCGGCTACGATTATTTATTGCGTTAGATATTGCTGCCGTCCATCGAATAATTTCTAATAACAAGCTTCTTAAACTTCTTTTTATGTTGGTTATTAAAAGCCCTGTATGATTTTATAACTCAGCAGCCAGCAATCAGTTAATAGTTAAATGCTGGCTGCTTTGCTTTTATCTCAGAATAGCCCAAAACTAAATCAAGTCATTCATGAAAAAAAATATACTTTTTATAGTACTGGCCATGCTTTGCCTTTTTTTTGAGGCGAGGGCGCAATCCGGTACGACACTTAGCGGACGGGTGGTTGATTCCGCGGATCATTCGCCGTTGATCGGAGCGCTGGTAGAGATCAATAAAACTGGCACAAAAACGTCCACCGATAGTAACGGTGAATTTACACTGACGACGAATGAACAGCAAGGGACCTTAGCTATCAGTTATATTGGCTACAATATGGCTGAAGTGCCTTACACCCTGGCTGATCATGGCTTAAAGATTATCAGACTCTCGGCGGGGCATAATCTTTTACAGCAACTAAATATCGTATCGACAGGTTATCAGCAAATTGCTAAGGAAAGAGTAACAGGCAGCTTTGCGCTGGTCGACAGCGCTTTATTTAACCGGCGGGTAAGTACCGGTGTATTGGACAGATTGGAAGGCGTAGTGCCGGGTTTGGATTTCAACAGGAATACTGCGGCATCAACTACTGGTGCGGATATCAGTATCAGGGGACATAGCACTATTTTCGCGAACGACCAGCCTTTGATCGTGGTGGATAATTTCCCTTACGACGGGGATATCAATAATATCAATCCAAACGACATCGCCAGCGTTACTGTGCTGAAAGATGCCGCGGCTGCGTCTATCTGGGGGGTGAAATCAGGTAACGGCGTAATAGTGATCACCACCAAACACGGTTTGCGGAACAGTAAAATGGTAGTGGAAGTAAATGCCAATGTAACGGTAGCTGACAAACCCAACCTTTTCTATGGTAACAATTTTTTGGATGCGAATGACTTTATCAGCCTGGAGAAGTCCCTGTTTGCTCAGGGTTATTACACGGATAAGCTAACCAGTACGTCATATCCGGTTGTGACACCCGTCGTGGCCATATTGGCGTCCAATGTAAGCCAAAACGAAAAGGACGCCGAAATCAATCCGCTTCGCTCAATGGACTACAGGAATCAGCTGGGGGAGTATTTCTACCGTAAATCAGTCAATCAGCAGTATGACGTAAATTTAAAAGGAGGTGGCGTAAACAGCGATTATTTTATTTCAGTGGGCTATGACGACAACCTGAGTAACCAGATTGGCAACGGGATGCAAAGGGTTACACTTAACAGTCTTTATAATTTCAGCCCAAACCGGAAACTGGATTTTTCCATGGGTTTTAATTTTACCCAAACAACGGGCCAAAGCAATAGCCCCTTAGGCAACTTACTGGGCGGGAACAATCAGATCTATCCTTATGCGCAGTTTGCCGATGTGGCAGGTAATGCTTTACCCATAGCCAAGAATTACGCCCTCAGTTATACCAATACGGCGGTTCAAAACGGCCTGCTGGACTGGACCTATCGTCCGCTGGATGAATTGCACAATGCGGATAACACCAGCAGCACGATGGATAACCGTATCAACTTTGGCTTGCGGTACAAAGCCTTTTCCGGTTTTAGCCTGGATTTAAAATACCAGTATGAAAAGAGCAACGGTCTGACGCAGGATTACAGCAGCCTGGATACCTATGGTGCAAGGAACCTGATAAACCAGTTCACCCAGATCGGATCGGACGGAACTTTAACCTATCCTGTACCAGTGGGAGGGACAGAGGACGAAATCTATCAGTATATTACCTCACAGCGCCTCCGTCTCCAGGCGAATTACAATAAAAGCTGGGGTGACAACGAAATTAATGCGATAGCAGGGGCGGAGATCAGCGATGTAACGACTTCCAATAATGGAACGACAGTTTATGGCTTTGACAAAAGTACCGGGGCCTTCACGCCTGTGGACTTCATCGATTATTTTCCGAATAACCCGCAGGGCTCTTATAGCCAGATCCCGTCGGCGCTGGCTTTTCAGAGCTTGTCCGACCGTTACCTGTCTTACTTTGCTAACGGCGCTTATACCTATAAGCGCCGCTACGATTTTTCACTGAGCGGCCGCATTGACCAATCTAACCTGTTCGGGGTGGCAACCAACCAAAAGGCTGTTCCGCTTTATTCCGCAGGCGCTGGCTGGAAACTCAGTGACGAGAAATTCTACGACCTCGATTGGCTGCCTTATGCGAAGCTCCGGGTAACCTACGGTTATAATGGGAATGTCGATAAGAACGTAACAGCCGTAACGACCATTCAGGAAGTGACCAACTCCTATATTACGGGCGGGCCATATGCCAATGTCGTTAATCCTGGCAATCCCGACCTGCGCTGGGAAAAAATAGCCATGCTGAACCTGGCGCTGGAATTCGGGCTAAAGAATAATATAATTTCAGGCAGCCTGGAATATTATACAAAAAAGGGAACTGACCTGATCGGCGACTCCCCGCTTGCGCCCTCAACAGGGTTTATCACTTTTCGCGGCAATACCGCCAATACGTCGGGGAAAGGTTTCGACCTGGTTTTAAATTCCATCAATATTAAAAGCGCGCAACTCTCGTGGACGACCACCTTCCTGCTCAGCTACGCCACTGATAAGATCACCAAATATGACGTGCCGGAAGATACGCAGGACGCCCTGATTTATGGTGCCGGTGGCAATGGGGTGATCCTGCCAGTGTTAGGCAGGTCCTTGTTTGGTATTTATAGTTATAAATCAGCCGGGTTGGATCCGGCAAACGGAAATCCCAGGGGTTATATGAATGGTAAAGTAAGTGAAGATTATGCCGGGATAGAAGCCAATACACCGCTTGACAGCCTGAAATATAGCGGCACATCCCGCCCCAAATATTTTGGCTCGTTCAGGAATACCGTTACCTATAAACAATTTTCCCTGTCAGCTAATGTCATTTATAAACTGGACTATTTTTTCAGAAGGAATTCCATTAATTACACTAACCTGTACCAGAATGGTGTTGGGAACAGCGATTATACCAAACGCTGGCAAAAACCAGGTGATGAATTAACCACAAATGTGCCTTCGCAGCCATCCCTTCCGCTTGATCCTTCCCGGGATGACTTCTATGCCAATTCGTCCACATTGATTACGACGGGTAGTTTTATCCGGCTGGAAGACATGACGCTTTCTTATAATTTCAAACAAAGCGTGTTGCGAGGCACACCCTTTAAGAGACTGGAACTCTACTGTTACGTGAATAATATCGGCATCCTTTGGCGGGCAAATAAAGAGGGGCTGGATCCTGATGTATTCTCTACCAACCTGCCCTTACCCAGAACTTTTTCATTTGGTATTAAAACTCAGCTGTAATATGAAAAACCGAATTGATATTTCACTATGTTGTTTTTGCCTGGCCATCGCGCTGGCAACAATTTCCTGTAACAAGCAGGATACTTTTTTAGATAAAAAGTCAAATGCCGCGCTTGCTGTACCGACTACCCTTGCGGACTTTACCCTGTTATTAAATAATGAAACAATTTTCAACGCTTATGTCAGCCCGGCGCTGGGCACCTTGTCAGCCGATGATCTCTATGTAACCGATGCCACTTTTAACGTCGCTGCCGAGCCGGTGGATCAGAACGCCTATATATTTGCGAAGGATATTTACCAGGGCACGACTGTTTATTTCGAGTGGAGCTCACCTTATCAGCAGGTATACTACAGCAACGTGGTGCTGGATGGACTAGCCAGGCTAAAGGTCGCGCAGGCGCAATCAGCTGCTTATAATACCATCAAAGGTGAAGCACTCTTCTTCCGCGCTTATGCTTTTTATATGTTAGTGCAAACGTTCGCGATGCCTTATGAACCGTCGGCTTCGGCTACAGATCCTGGGATCCCATTGGTGGTGAGTTCAGACATTAACAAGCATTACAGCAGGGGAACGGTGCAGGCTGTCTACAATCAAATTATCAGTGACCTCAACCTGGCAACTGGTTTGCTGCCGGCAAATTTAAGTTCAGTTACCAAACCCTGTCAGCTCAGCTGTAATGCCTTTTTGGCCAGGCTGTACCTGTCCATTGGCAAATATGACCAGGCTTATACGTATGCCAATAAGGTATTGTCGCAGGATAGCGTATTGGTAGACTACAATACCATTACCCCCGGAAGCTATTCACTAGTCTCCAAACCCCTGCCCGAAGATATTTACCATACCTCACTGATCAATTATGTACTGGCCGGCGATGCGCAAATAGATAGTAACTTATATAAAACCTACGATCAAGATGACCTGCGGCTTACTTATTTTTTCCGGCCTGCTTCTTCGGGTACGGGATTGTACTTCAGGGGCAGTTACGATAGCAACAACGATTACAGCGGGATCGCTACGGATGAAATTTACCTCATCAGGGCAGAATGCAGTGCTAGGGCGGGAAACCTGCAACCAGCATTGAACGATTTAAATACGCTGTTGAAGAATCGTTATATCACCGGGCAGTTTATTCCGCTAAAGCTGGCTAACCAGGACGCCTTGCTCAGGCGCATCTTACTGGAACGGGAGAAAGAACTATTCTTTCGTGGCCTGAGATGGACCGATCTGCGCAGGTTGAACAAAGAGGCGGAATTTATGAAAACGGTTACGCATGTTATAAATGGGGTGACTTATACACTGCTGCCCAATGATAAGCGTTACGCGCTGCCTATTCCCGATCAGGAAATTCAGTTAACCGGTATTCCGCAAAACGTCAGATAAGAAAAATCATGAGAAAAATTTTAAGTTTTGTTTTAGGTTGCCTGAGCTTACCAGCAATGGCACAGTCAAATTCGGCTATCATCACTGGGAAAATAGACTTTCTGAAATCTGGTGACAGCGTTACACTTCATGTTATTCGGCATACCCTGTTCAATATCGATTCAACGATCACCGAAAAGGTAAACGGTTTAGCTTTTTATTTCAAAGTTCCTGTTGGTCAGAGCCCCGTATACGTTTCGCTGGAGCTACCAAATAATGGCAGTAACACAGATGAGACTAAGAACCTTTCGGATTTTCTGATCGAAAAAAACGATAGTATCTCCTATTCTCTGCTGAACGGGCAGACTGACTTTTCCGGACGTGGGGCTGAAAAGTGGACGATACAAAATAAATTGATAGCGATCACCAGGACGCCCCAGCCGAAAGCTGAAAGCAATGACGACATTTCCGGGCTGGTCGATCATACCCGTTTCCAGGACTCGTTATTTAAATGGGAATCCCGTTTATTATCGGCAAACAAAAATGTGTTGGGCGATCAGGAATACAAATTGTTAACCGCAGACATCATCGGCCGATACCGGATCTCTGAATCCTTCTGCGTGAAATTTAATCGAACTGATAAACACGCGATGAATCTCTTTTTTTTGCATCACGGCGAACTGTCAATCAGCGATCATTTTACGGCTGTCGATTCCTCCGTCTCGCTTGCCAATTCGGTTTGGTTTTGTCCCGGTATCATTGAAAAATATGAAATGGATTCCTGTCAGTTGACGCAGCATGAATCTAATTTTAGAAAGTGTTATTATGACCTCAAAGCCGCCTATTCCGGGCGATTGCGGGATAATCTGTTAACTTTTTTGTTGTATAGTCATCGCAGCTCGACAGAAGATATAAGCGAATGCATAGTTGATGCCAGTCTGTCCATTCAGGATATCACACTTACCAAAATTTTGGACAGCGTCCAAAAAATGCAGTTTAAGGGTACACAAGCTTATGCTTTTACCTTACCCGACACCTCAGGTAAAAGTATTTCATTAAGCGACTTCAAAGGAAAAGTAGTGTTGCTGGATTTTTGGTTTACAGGTTGTACACCGTGCCGTTATTTGGCGAAAGCGCTCCAGGCACTTGAGCCGAAGATGAGCAAAGATAACGTTGTGGTGATCAGTATTAACGTTGATGAAAATAAGGAGCGCTGGCTGGCAAGTGTCAGAAGTGGGTTATATACCTGTAAAAATGAATTGAATGTGAATACACAGCTTTTAGGACGGGAGCACCCGTTGGTAAAACACTATTCAATTTGGGGTTATCCAACCTTATTGATTATTGGAAAGGACGGGAAAGTAAAGCAAACGCCAAACAGTCCTTCAATGGATAATGGCGCCGATCTGCTATCGCTTTTAGCGGAACAATAAACTACTGAAATTTCAGTAGTTTATTGATGGCTTTCCAGTTAGCGGTGTTCCAATACCTGGTTTGTTTTGGTATAACCGCTCGGAATGGTGTTGTCAGCAGGCGGCGTACTGGCCTGGTAACTGGCACAAGCCGCATTACCGGACACACATTTATAATCGCTGAGATTAATTTGTTCCCAGCTGAAATTGGTACCTGATGTCTGAACGGGATAATAAGTATTCAGCGTTTTGCTTTTGGCATTGGTAAATGCGCTGAACCCGATTGCCATGATCCCCACTGTGAGGCCTAAGGCTACTTTTTTGAAGTTTTTCATCTTTTTTTAAATTACGTTATTGTTTTTACTGAGCAGGAGGGCATATATGGCCATGACAATAAATGCCAAGTTAAACCATACATGCTGTGTCCAGCTTAATCTTTCGATGGCACCACCACAGCGGCAGGGGAGCTCTTTAGCCCAAATTAAAATGCCGATGATGTAACAGGTAAATGTGCCCATCAGCAGGATAAAAGCAAAAAGCCCTTTTCTGTAGGTAGCAGGAATAATCATCAGTGTAACCACGATCAGTTCAGTGGCCGGAACTAACCAGGATAAATAGACCGAATGGCTGCCGATGAGTTTTACGTCTGACAGGCCTATTTGAAAACGTTCATGATCCATCAATTTGCTACAGGCGGTATAGGCGAATAAGGCTATACATGCCAGGCAAATGCAGACGATCTGCCATTCACGCGTTTTGGCGGTGAACTGAACAAAAGGTGGTCTACTACTTATATTATCCATTGATTTTCGCGTATGAGATCCATCGGTATTATGGAATGGTTAACTATGATCGCAGGACGTCTTCTGCTACAGAAATGCCTGTCCTATTATAACTTGTTGCCGGGATTCACCCGTGAACAATGCGAACTTACGATCATGAGCCGCCAGGAACTTTTTTTGTCTGAACGGGCAGCAGTTTTTGCTGACGGTGACCTCTAATGGGTAAATGAATAAGATTGATTTATTGAAATGAATCATGGAGTAAAGCTACAACCCACAGGAGTACGGGATATTGATCTTCCTTAAGAAATTCCTGTTTTTCCATATTAAATATTGCCCTGGAACAGGAATAGATTTATAATGTAAATCAAGAAAAAAGCCGCTAACATACAGGTGGGTAGTGCACCAGTTCACCGATCCCAAATTATTAGTCTGATGAATGCAATCTGCTAAATTAAAGCAATGCCGGATAAAGAAAATTGATATGCCATATTAAATTTGATGTATAGCATATTAATTTAATGGAAGTGTAAATTCCGATTTGTTGATCTAAATCAATAAGCCAGTCCCTTATGTATCCGGCTGAAAGTTTCTTTGGTGACATTCAGGTAGGAGGCAATCAAGTGATGTGGGATTCTTTTAAGGATAAAATCCTCGTGCCTGGCTAAAAAAGCATAGCGTTCCTTGGCTGTTGGGATTCTCAATAATGCTTCCCGGTACTGGCCCTGGCTTTGCGATTCCGTGAGCAGCCGGATGATCAGTTCATTGACTTCAGGTGCCGACTCGGCCATTTGTTGCAGGTGTTTAACAGGTAAGGCTAATAGTGTTGTATGGCTGACCGCGCTCAGGTATTCTTCACTGCTGTGCTGGTTAAACGCACCAGAGGGAATCAGAATATCATTTTCCTGTTTGAACCAAGTGGACATTTTTCCGAGTGGGCTTTCAATAGCTCCCCTTAACAATCCGCTCTGAACGAAGTAGATGGCAGTCGCGTAGTTGCCAGGGGATAAGAATGTTTCCTGAGCGTCGAATGTATTAATTCTTACCCCTTCTATCAGCGTGTTAACGATTTTGGGAGATAGGAGTTTAGTGCGGCTTAGCCGCTGGATGAAGGCAGCGGTATCTATCATTATGTTTACTTTTTAAGCAAATAAGCATAATATAATTGCGCAGGTCAAGTGGCAGGTGATGGCGTAAAAAATGCCATCTTTTCGTCAAACGCGTTTTTTTACAGTTTTTTGATGATTTCCAATTATAATTTTCCCCAATGAGGGAAAATTATAATTATCTTGCCGCTGAAAAATTAACATTTAGTTGTTTTTCAATTAACCTATACCGGACACAATATTGATATAGAAAGGGAATTAGTGATGGTTACCGCGTTCACAAAACTAAAAGGGTTTGTTCAAACTTATGCCGGGTTTGAAATGAATCAGCTGACCGATAGCGGGCAGGACGAATTGAAGGCTTTTGTTAGTGAAACTATTCAGCAAATTAAGTGGGAAATCGGGGAGGAGCTGGACCGGCTCGTTACCGAAGCTGATAAAGATCAGTATATAAAAAGTTTCCAGGAACAACTGGCCTACCTGGCCGAAGGGAGCAACGGGTTTGAGGCGGGCGGCAGCGTAAACAGCTCAACTGCGGATTTTGTGTTAGCACAAATTTTTGAGGTACTGGAACATCTCCGGGTTTACTTTAAAAAATATTTCAATTTTAACGCCCATTTGCCTGGTCGCTTTATTCTCGTTTATAAAGGCGCTTACTCGTTACTCGAAGAAGTAAAAGCGGCGTTGCCCATGCTGAAAGGGGCAGATCCTGAGTTGATTCAGTTATTGGAAAACTACATAGCAGCGACAGATACTTCTGAACGGTTTAAAATAAGAACCTGGCGTCAATGGGACTATTTTTTGAACACATTCACGTTGTTGGCCGCCTTTATCAAAAAAGTACCGAAGGGTGAAACTAACCTGGAATTACTAAAAATATTTTTATGCCGCGATTTCAACAGTATATATGTATACGCTTACTTTCTGAAATATTTTGAAAGGATAACATCCGGCGACTATAGTTTCCTGGAACAGGAGGAACGGCTGCTTTACTTATTGAAGGTATTTAAACAGGTGAGAGTGGAAACGAAGGAACTATATGATCCTAACGTCCAGTCACTCAAGGACTCTGTGCTCGATAGCCTGACCGCTGAAATAAAATACATTGAGGACAAAGAAAAACTGGTGAAACAAGCTTTTAAAAGCGAAGCGGGAGCGGGTAAAGGAAGCAGGTTTTATTTTACGGTTATGGTCACGCTGGCTGAATTAATGTTCTTCTTCAGGATCTTGCTGGAAGTGGGTTTTATGCAAACAAAGTTTAATTCCTACCTATACGAATTTATTGGAAATCATATTCGGACCCAAAGGGCGGACAACATCTCTAAGAAAAGTATGCGGAACCACTTTAGTAACCAACCCTTTCCCGACAGGTTGGTTCAAAATGTCAGGAGCTGGTTAAGCAAAATGATCAGCCACATAGATCTTTATTACAAAAGCTGACAGGCTCATTCATCACTAGTGACTTCCAGCAGATTTAGCAGATTATGTTTCCCAAGAAATCTCACAATTTCATTAAACCAGATGTAGTTAAAACCTTCCATAGCTTGCAAATAGCCCCAGCCTTTCGCGGGTACCTCTTCCAGCGTTTTGAAACCGAGCTCAGTACTGTAAGCGATGCAGCCCGGAGTTAAATCCAGCTGATCTATCGGTAATTGGAGCAACTCGTTAATGTGTAGATTTTCTTCCATAAAAAAAAATAGCGTGGGACACCAGCTTTCTGTTAACAGAAGTTCGGCTACGGATCTACACACAGGGTAAACTACTGCCCACGCATAGTGTGGACGATTAGTCTATTTTACCCCCTGTGTGATTTGAAATTTAGCCGATTCCTGTTACAAGGTTAATAGCATCGCCATTATATTATTAATTACTTAATTGTCTATTTCATCCTTCAAAGTTAAACATCCCCGGGTACTATACAAATAGGGCTCAATAACAAAAATTAAAAAATAAAAAGATTTTAGGTGGCTTAGGTATGGGTGTCATTAATAGTTTAATTGCTCATTTCATAGGTTATGTGGCACACTTTGCAGCCATGTTTGCCACTTTACTTACCTGCTAAAATATCGGAACTTGCGCACTAGGATGAAATTTAAAGCAGAATTTATATGATTTTCAAATATGCTGAAAGGCTATATGATGACCTGAACAGGGAATTAACCGCCATAAAACTTGATGAAGACAAAAAGATCAAGGTACTGGAATCCGCCTCTGCTGTTTGCATACGGTATTTGAAACGCCTGAAGGATTTCTTTCTGGAGAATCCACCAAAAGACAAGGAACAGGAAATACGCTTTTTTAAAACGGTTAAACCCAAGTTTAAGTCACTGGTAATCTTTTACCTGCAAGCCACCAATATTGAACTTCGTGTGCCGGTAGGAAACAAGGAACGTATTGCCGCTTATTTTGTCAGCGAATTGAACATACTAACGCATTTCTTTGAAAGCCAGACTGCTTTTTATCACTATGTCCGCATGGGAGCGACCTATCTGGATGAACAATACTTTGTGCGTGGGATTTATAACCTCGGACTTGATCCTGACGAAGGTGTTGCAGATGCTGATCCTGCTTTTAGTACCAGTCACGATAACAGGCTGGCGCAGGTACTTGCCAGCGAAATGCTTTTAGCCTGGCTCGAAAAGAATATATTGATGGCCCGAAATAGAGAGAGTACGGATATGAAAACCATGATGGAGGAAGAGCTGGTAATCTGGACACAGACCAATACCGCTTTAACCGAATTGATTTACGGATGGAAGGAAACGAAAGCCATCAACAATGGTCAGCTTTCTATTGAAAGGATGGCCCGTTATATGGAAAAGGTTTTTCATGCCAAACTGGATAACTGCTATGATACCTGGAGCTACATTTGTCAGCGTACTAATAAAACTATTTATCTTGATGATATGAAAACAGCATTAGTGGAAAAGATCATGCTGAAGTATAAATGAGCGGTGCATAAAGTTAATGGTAAAAAGATGGATGTTAATCCATATTCTTACCATTATAGCACCCCCGAAAATGCATTCGGGCATTAATTCATTTCATTTATTTCGATTTTTAATAATTTTTTATTGTAGTCTCGCGCCTGACAGATTTTATTGAGTAACTGATTTTACCTATTTTTTGAGAACTTGTTCTATGATAATTCCAAGTAATTTTTAAAGCTCTTTTCTAATGTTAATTGCGTTGGATTAACTATACAAATCCAATACATCGCGCCATAGATTGGATGGGACATGAGTTTGTCCTCCTGAGGGTGGAGCATCTGATGAACCAGTTGTAAGTCATCGTCCGCTGTTTCTTCCAGTTAAATCCTCATTTAAAGATTATATTTTTAAAATGCGAGGACAAATTAATTGTCTTATAGAAAAAGCAAGTTCAATTCAATGTAATATAAATCAAAAGTGGAAACAGGTTGTCACCACTTTTGTGAGTTCGCAGCCAGAAGTAATAAGATCTTTCTAAATAACAATGGACATGATAGAAAATACTCTAAGGGACTTTATTGACGAACTTATGGTAAAGTTCCTGGCGGAAATATCGAGATGAGGGACGACCGAACAAAAAAACAGTGGAGCGTTGAACTGGCATCGGTCAACATGGCAAAATTTCCCGTTACTTAGGATTTTATTTCGAGGTGATAAAAAGAGCGACCAAGCATATTCATTGGTGCCAAAAGACCCGTGGAAAGTGTGACTTGGAAAGAAACTATTTTGTTTTGTAATACTTTATCAGAAAGATTAACGCTGAAATCTTGCTATACATTCCCACAGGGAAATGATGAAGCTATTTTCAAATCAAAAGCAGACAGATTCCGACTTAATCTTCACCAAAGCACAACGATTATATCACAGTAAACTTTGAACGCATTGGATTTTAGTAATTTCATCTATGCCTTCTCGCTGTGGCCCAAAACAAAGGTACTGGATCCCAGGTATGATTCGGGTATTCGCGATAGCAGATGCCTGCGGTCTTCCAGTTCGAGTTGGTGCTTTGCGTAACAGTAATTCAAATCTTTTTTATGTCCGTCATGGCTTTCAACTCATTACTGAGGATGAGTTTGACAATTCCTATATCCGAAATAATCAACCAAATTTCTGACTGATATGATTAATCATAGAGATGTTTAAGATCGTTGCTATTTAAACCCCAAAGATGGTTGACCGAAACATACATATTTTCATTTTAACAAATTAAGCGATTCTTCGAAGCGGTGACTTTGCATATTTTTTAACATAACGTTTAAAAGTATTTTGCCATATTGTAATTTACCCTCGTAAGTATCAAGCGACATCTGTCCGCCCGCTAATAAACTGTAAAAATCGGTAAGAGTTGGCAGGGACATATCAGCGTTGTGTTTATGTCCTTTAGGCGTATTGCTATTGGCAAGTTGCAGCATCAACATCGCATAATACATTAATCCCACTTGTTGCATTATAAAAAAACGCGCCCGATGGTAGTTGTTTAGTTCTGTACCAAAATAAGCCTCCAAAAATAACTCTTCATGTTTTATATTTTTAATGAATGATACCGATGCTAGCGAAAGGTCAACATACCTGTCATTGGCAAAAGCTGTATCCCAGTCAATAATCCATATTTTTTTTCCATCAAACAATATATTTCCATAGTTAAGGTCATTATGACTGGATACTATATCTTTTTCTAAACATGGATATACTTTCATTATCTGCTTAAAATAACTCCTATGTTTTGCGGTAACGCTTTCGGAAAACATATTTGAATCATTAAATCTTTCGATGAATGAATTAACCTCGTCCAAGAAATTTATATATGTGGGAAATAAAGGCAATGAATGAATTGAGTTTATACTTTTTGCTAATGAAATTATTAATTCATCGTGTGTCGAAAAACCTTGACTTATTGGTATTGCTGTTATAAAATCTGTGATGACAACTGCATCACCATCATTTGAGTAATAAACATAAGGAGCAATTATATGATCTGCAGCAATTCTCATGCAGGCATATTCCCTTTTGGGGTCATTATATTCCCCTGTATGCATAGTGATTTTAAGCAAATATTTCTTCTTGTTCACCATGACACTGTAGACTAATGCAGATGAAAGGCCGCCGGCTATAAGGAGCACATCTTCTATAACGCTATCTTTAAAAGCAGCGTCAAAAGCATTTTGAATTATTTCCAATTTTGATACAGGAAAAAGGTCTTTGATTTGTTGTGATAGCTTCATAAGGTCTTAACAATTTCATTTAATATGTCTGTTAGCAGCCTTATTTTCTTATCCGTTAATGATGAAAAAGAAAAAGCAGCTTCAGTACTTTTGAGCGATTCTTCAAATACACGTTTACCTGTTTCTGTGAGCACAACAAAACTTACGCGGGCATCACGGTCGTTAATCTCTTTATTTACTAATCCGATCTTTTCCAACGGGATGAGCATTCGTGTAATTCCAGATGCAGTTATTCCTATTGCATTCGCCAGATCAATCCGCCTCAATTTTTGCCCATTCGCCTGATTTAAGTGATATAGCATTACAAAATCGCTAAAGCTTAAGCCATGTGCACTAAGTGAAATATCAAACTTTTTGTTAATGACCGATTGGGTTTTGAAAACGTGTAATATAAATTTCAATATACTTTCGTCAGATTCCATATCATATTTTATTTACTTGAGTAGTCAAGTACTTTGCAAGTATATGAAAAAAAATACGAATGTAAAATTCAGTTTAATGACCTAAAGATAATTACTGGCTTGTATCATAATGATAGAGACAGTAATGAGTTATTTCAAAATAAGTGATAAAAGTAAATTACTCAGCCATTTAAAACGATATTGCGCAATTGCCACCAAAAGGGTAGTCTCTATTTACCGTAGTTCTTTTCTTATTTGATAGCGAATTAAAGTGGAACTAACGAATTGGCAAAATCAAAAATTAGTTTTGCGTATTAAAATCTATTTGTATATAAAAATATTGGTATAGTGGGCGGTCTTGTCCCGAAATACTGACCTATAGTGTTACCTGGAAAATTATCATATATCGCGCCAGGATAATCGATGGGAACTGATTACAAATAACTTAATATTTGTAACTTAAAAGTTAAGAGAAGCTGGAGCCGACTTCGGATTAATTGCAACTAATACAATGCATAAGATTTTTGAGGAGGTTTAGTCTAAATATGCTTTGCCGTTGCTTCATATTTTAGACCCTACTATAAATGCTATTATAACTACCAAGATGACGACGGTTGGGCGATTTGGTACGGGATTTACCATGTCGGAAACTTTTTACAGAGACGAGTTATTTAAAAAGGATACTGATTGCATTGTTCCCGACACAGAACAACAAGAAATAATTCACCGAATCATTGAACAGGAATTAGTACGGGGCATATAGCTAATAAATCAAGACAACAGTATTTAACCATCATCGATGATCTTATCAAAAAAGGGGCGGAAGGGATCATATTGGGTTGCACCGAAATTCTTTTATTGATAAATCAGGACAACTGCCGCGTTCCGGTATTTGATATAGCAACACTAGATTCTGATGCCGTACTGGAACTTGCGATTTCTAAAAGGTAACATTTATTCATATACCCCGCTTGTAGTGATCACCGAAATTTTGGATATCTGACTCATTCACACTATTGCCAAATGAAGGTCGCGGAATCCCCTGCTTTTGGGTTTACCGTGATAGGGCTCAGATTGGTCTTTGTACTAAATGGATTTAAGAAGATGTTCCTAATGTGCAAATCCGACTATGTTTTACTAATGGTCAATTTGTTATATTTTATTTTTTTATACCCATTTGAGCCTACTCTCTATTCATCCTCATAATTACTTCCAATTATCATAAAGAACACCTGCAATCTTAGCAATAGTACTTTCCCTCTTCTCGGTACTTGCATAGGCGTCGGATACAAAAACTGCGATCAGCAAATGCTTTCCGTTTGGTAAAGTTATAATACCTATATCGTTGGTGGCCCTTGTAAGGCCATTCCATGTGCCGGAGGTTCCTGGCTTGTGAGCTACAATAGTGTTGGCAGGCACACCGTCTTTCAGACGTTTACTGCCAGGCACCGAATGGATCATGAGGTTTAGCAAAATGTTCCTGTTTCGACTATTTAGTGCCTGACTGGCATAAAATATTTTTAATAATTGTAACATGGCCGTAGGTTTCACCCAATTACGATACTGTACCAATTCATCAGAGGTTTGCGTCATCTCCGTCGTACTTATAGCAATATCGGCAATACCTAAATTGTGCACATATCGGTTAACTTGTTCACAACCACCTAAAACATTCAGTAACACGTCGCAAGCGGTCCCATCACTTTCAGAAACATTATAGTGTAACAGCTGCATAATGGTCAACGATACTCCTTTCGGATAATGTGTCCGTATTGGACTTACACCGGTTGGAACGATATCAGAAGGCTTTACGTAAATTTTCTTGTTCAAAGAAAGTTTTCCCAATTCAACCTGATGCAATACTGCCATAGCTATCGGAAATTTATAAGTGCTTTGCATTGGATATTTCTGATCACTATGGTAATTTACAGTATCCCCTGTTTCCAGCAGGAGTGCTGAAACACCAACCTGTGCATTAATCTGCGACGCGATTGTTTCTATTTGTTCCTGTGCTGATGGAGCGTTGATGTGCTGAACTCGTCCTTTGGCTAGATTCGTTATGATTAACAGAAGAGAAATGAACGGTATTTTTATATAATCAGACATTGGGTTAAGATTAGATTTGAAAAGGAGGTCTCATAAACTCCTGAAATGTGCGGGTTGATTGAAATTGAAATAAACCGGCTTAAGGGTGGCCATTTTATTTTGAGCTGTATTTCCAGGAGTGTGGTAAGCTTCCAAGATAAGTAAAAGGAACTTTCTTAAAGCATTCTGATTTGCTGAAGCGTTGTTTTTCATGGGCTGACTAGGCGCTGTGGCACAAATATAATCAATCAACTGGCAGCACAATAAAATCCAGGGGAATTGTTAAGTCGCGGCCGCATACATCCGTTAGAAAATTGCCCATTTCTGGTATATCCGAGTTTCGCAATTCTGCATTTTTTATTTGGCTAATTATTGCCGTGTCCGGCTTTTCCTATGCATTACATATAGCATTCGCCGCCAAAATTATGCAGAAAATTAAATTGAAGCTCGAATTTTTCATTCGTTATAGAATAGTATTTTGTTTCAGATTAAATATCAGTTGGATCCGGCGAATACGGATACCAGATCCGGCGCTCAGGCCTGTAGCTTTATCTTGTACCTGCAGCCAGTCGGGAACACATCTTCTTCTTTCAGAAACTCATGCCCTTGTTTACTGATCCAATAGGTGGGGAGCCAAAGCGGGCAAATACAAATTTTGTTCCTTGTCCTTCTTTTTTTCAAAATTAATCACCCGACTTAGGAGTTCTATGCTGCAATTTTTTAAAATGAATTTTTGATTTCTCCGTCTTTTCATATAACGGTTTCTCTGAAATTGATTATAATTACAGCTCAATTTTTCAACTAGTTATTTTAACTACTACACTAACGGATGTTATAGCCAGATGAAGGAGTTTGCCAAAAAGGCCGATCGGTTATTAGTCAACATATTTTCGGGTTTTCTTTTATTTTTTTTATCTATCACAGCAGCAAAGTGCCAGGTAATTCCAATAAAATTTTATCACCTTACAGTTGATAACGGATTATCACATACCGACGCTAAGGCCATTAAACAAGATCGATTGGGATTTATATGGGTGGCTACCCTATTTGGGCTTGATAAATATGACGGATATGGGATCAAACCATATTACAATGACCTGCAGCCAAAAGATAATGCATCGAGGAACAGGCTCAGGGATTTATACCCGGATGTCGACGGTAAGATCTGGCTCGCTACGGAAAGCGGTATTCAATGTTTTGATTCAAGGATCAATCAATATATCGACCTTAAAACGCAATCCATAGAAAAAGAACAATGGGGCTTTACCAATATAACAAAGCTTCCAAACGGAAACCTCCTGGCTTTAAGCGATCATGGGGCCAGCGAGTTTCAAATTCACAACCATTTGTTGTTAGACGTGCCTCTCATATTCCCCCGAGGGACGGTTTTCTCATCATTCACCACTGATCAGCATGGGAAGATATGGTTAACCAGTGAAAGTTCTGTGTGGGCGTTAAGTGATCATGAAATTAAGAAGAAAATTATTTTCTCCGAAAAGCAAGATACAACTGGCGATATATCAAAGATTTTCTTTGATCATAATCAACATACATTTATCATAGCCGGAAGAAAAATATTTTACATGGATAAACCGCTTCTGCGAGAATTCACCGATGCAGACAAACCGCTCAATCTCGATCATTTCCGCTCAATTGAAACAACAGGCGCGGTAATTCGCGATATCATACAGGATCAGCATGATAATTATTGGGTAAGCACCGACAATGGGTTATTGTTTTATAAGCCTGATTTAAAATTGACCCAGGTGGTCAATTCTAAAAATATTCCCAATGGCTTGAATACCGAACATATTGAAAAGCTATTTATTGACAGGTCTCAGTGTTTATGGATATGTTCTTACGGCGGCGGTATTAACTACATGGACTTGAATGCCAAATTGTTTTATACCATCCAGCACATTCCAGATCAGAGCAATTCGCTGTCAGGCAATCACATCAGGGCATTGCTTGATGAACATGGACAAAATTTGTGGATCGGTACAAATGAAAATGGACTAAACTGTTATAATTATAAAACCAAGGGTTTTATCAAGTACAATACGGGAACCAATCCCGCACTAAAAAGTAATGTTATCACCTGCCTGGCGTTTGACCACGATAGTAACCTTTGGATAGGTACTGATAATGGTATTGAAATATTAAGCAAAGACAGGAAACGCCTTATTTTTCCGCAAGGCTATAAGAATTTTCCGGATTATCAAATAGAATCACTGGCTGTCGATCACTACGGACAAATTTGGTTTAGTTCTTCCGAGAAAAAAATGGGGGTCATCAGAAAAAACGCGAGAGGGTTTCATGTTAAATACATGGACCACGCGCTATTCATTTATCCTGACCCGGATAAGCCGGAGGTATATGCGTCCAGCGATCAAGGCCTTATCCATTTTTTTCTTAATAAAAACGGGGATATTGTCAAAAAGTACATTTATCAAACCAATAATAGTAATACATCATTAAGTTCAAATTACCTGTACCCGATATTAAAGTTTTCGGATAGTTCTTATTGTGTAGGCACTATAGGTGGAGGGCTTGACATTGTTGTTATAAAGCCCGATGGTAAATATACCGCCAGTGCCTATGGGGTAAAATATCATGTTTTTAATGATGTCGAAAGCATCCAACTGGATAGTCATAAAAATATCTGGATGGGTGGGAGGGAACTCGAGAAATTCGATCCATTAACGCATTCCGTTACCCGGTTTGATAAAAACGATGGTTTGCAGGGTAATAGCTTTAAAATTGGAGCATCTTGCAGAGGGATAGATGGTAGATTATACTTCGGCGGTATAAATGGGCTTAATTATTTTTATCCCGATAGTATAAAAATCAATTCCATTGCTGCAAGACCGGTTTTAACCGATTTTGTTGTAAACAATAATACCTTACAATACGACCGTGCCAATAATAACCAGGATTTCCTGAAAATATCAATCTGTTATAGTACCAAAATTAGGCTTAGTTATTTGCAAAATAATTTTCTCATTTCTTTCTCCGGCTTACACTTCGCCAATCCATTAAAATGCCAGTACCGCTATAAACTGGCGGGCTTTGATAAAGACTGGAAATATACTGATGGTATTAATCCAACAGCCTCGTATAGTAATCTTAACTATAATCGGTACGAATTTGTTGTAGAGGCAACAAATAATGACGGGGTATGGAGTAAAACCAAAGCCGCTGTTTCGATTGATATCATTCCGCCCTGGTGGGAATCAAAACCAGCAAAACTGCTATATGGCCTTTTGATCATTTTCGGATTAGCCGGCGTTTATGTTTACCAGGCCAGGTGGTATCGGTTAAAAAGGACGATAGCCATACAAAAAGTAGAAGAAGACAAGCGTGAAGAGTTGCATAGGGGCCGTGAAGAACTTTACCAGCAGCAGATTCAATTTTTTACGAATATCTCACATGAATTCCGTACTCCGCTGACATTGATTTTAGGCCCTCTCGAAAAACTCGTCAGCGAAGATACCAATACAGGACATGTACATGTTTTTAAGATCATGTATCGTAATGCAAAAAGGCTTACCAATTTGATTAACGAATTGATGAATTTCAGCAAGGTGGCTGATGGTAATATCAAGCTCCATGTTATGCCTGTTGAACTCGACGGATTCATTCGGCAATTACATGAGGAATTTGACACTTTTGGTGCCAGTAAGCATATCAACTTCACCTTTATCAAACCTGAGCAGATTAAAACAGGCTTACTTGACCTCCAGATCATTGAGAAAATTTTGTTTAACCTGTTAAATAATGCCTTCAAATATACTACTGCCGGGGGAGATGTAGTATTGGAGGTATTTTTTGATGCTCATCAGTTTAAGCCCGCTTTTGATGTTGAATTTAAACTTTTAAATAAATTCAGGGCAAGTAATTATGTATACTTTAGGGTGGCTGATACCGGAATTGGCATATCAAAAGAATCGATAGGGCAGATATTTGACCGTTATTACCGAGTTAGCACTGATCATTTAGGATCAGGAGTTGGGTTAGCCCTGGTTAAAAGTCTCACGTTGCTGCACAAGGGCGATATTTATATTTACAGTGAACGGCTGATAGGTACGGAAATTGTAGTCGCGTTGCCCTGGGGGCCTGAAAATTATGAAGCGAACGAGCAAGGGTTTAATATTCCAGGGGAACAAGTTTACAAAATTGAAAAACTGGATAACTCCATATTTTATTCGTCACCTGATTTCCAACCTGCGTTATCAGCAAAAAAGGGTGCTATAGCGAAACAGCATATTCTGATAGTGGAGGACAATGATGAATTAAGATCATTTTTAAAAGATACGTTACAAAATCATTACCACATTTATGCGGCAGCAAATGGTAAACAGGGACTTGAAATTGCCCTGGCCCATGTACCGGACCTGATCATTAGCGACGTGATGATGCCGGAAATGACAGGAATGGAGCTGTGCAGCACAATAAAGCAGAACTTTGAAACCAGCCATATTCCTTTTATGATCCTTTCCGCTAAGGACGCTTTAGAAGCAAAACTGGAAGGACTTGGCCTGGGTGCGGATTATTATTTTTCAAAACCATTAAGTATCCAACAGCTCCTGCTAACGATCAATAATTTATTCGAACAAAAGGAAAAATTAAAGAACCGTTATACCAAAGATTTTTACGCCGAAGCTTCCGAACTGGTACATTCGACAGCTGATAAGGTTTTCCTCAACAAACTGATCGATCTTATTGAAAATAACGTCGAAAATACAGATCTGGATGTCGATTTTATCAGTAAAGAAATGTACATCAGCCGTACTAAGCTTTACCAAAAAATACAAAGTGTAACCGGTCGGTCGGTAGGCGACTTTATAAGGACGATAAGACTCAAAAAAGCGGCATATATTATGACCCATGAGGAAATCCCGATGAGCCAATTGATCGACAGGATAGGAATGCAAAGCAGTTCTAATTTCGCCAAAATATTTAAAAAGGAATTCGGAATATTGCCGTCCCAATTCCTGCAAAACCTGAAATCGGATAGGTCCTGACTATAACTTATGTATGAATACGATGGAAAAATGCACAAATGCGTTACCGTCGGCTGCGCTTTTATAGCTTGTTTTGTCAAATAGTTTACCAATTCTAACCAATTATTTATTAAAATGAGAAAAACCTTACTTCTAAAGAGGCCGGTTTCCGGTGTCTTGCTTTTTTTCCTGGTAATCTTGTCGTGTTTAAAGGCTAACGCCCAAACAACCATATCGGGCACGGTCAGGGACGTACAGGGCAATGTTTTACCAGGTGTTAGTGTCGCGGTCAAAGGGTCGGCTGCGGGCCAGATCAGCGATAATAGTGGCAAATACATGCTGCAAGTCCCGTCGGGCAACGCCACACTTCTGTTCAGCTATGTCGGCTATGTACCCCAGGAGGTCAAAGTGAATAGTCGCAACCAAATCGATGTTACGCTTCTGACCGACAGTAAAAGCCTATCCGAGGTGGTTGTGGTCGGTTACGGCGTTCAAAACAAAAGAGATGTCACCGGCGCCGTTTCTACAATCAAAGCCAGTGATCTGAACACAACCAACGCCGTTTCGATCGATAATCTGATCCAGGGAAAGGCAGCGGGTGTCAATGTCAATACCTATACTTCACAACCCGGCGGCGATGTTAGCGTAACGATCCGTGGTTCCCTGTCGCCGAATGGCAGCAATGCGCCGCTGTATGTCATAGATGGCTTGCCCATAACCAATATGGCTTACGAAACTGTACCTACGCCGGGAGCCTTCCGGGGGAATGTCGACCGTAGTCCGCTGGCAGGAATCAATCCCGACGATATCGCCTCGGTTGATATCCTGAAAGACGCCAGCGCAACGGCGATATATGGATCCGCAGCCGCCAATGGTGTGATCTTAATTACCACTAAAAAAGGCAAAGCGAACGCGACGACCGTAGACTATAGCGGAACCTATTCGGTACAGGGATTGAAAAAATATCTTCAACCTTTGAACGCGACGCAGTTCGAAAATGCCGTCAATGATTATGGCGAAGAATACTATAAGTTCAACAATAAATTGGCGCCGTACGGAAATGTTGACCCATCAACTATTACGGCTTATGCACCCTTTTTTACTCCGGCACAGATCGCCTCAGCAGGGTCTGGTACGAACTACATAGACTATGCATTGAGGAATGGCCATATTGACGATCAGAATATTTCTGTTTCAGGTGGCAACAACAACACCAGGGTATTCACATCATTCAATTATTTTGACCAGCAAGGGCTAATAAGGAACTCGGATTTTAAGAGGTATGCCGGCAGAATAAATCTTGATCAAAAAATTGGCTCAGCTATTGATCTTAGCTTAAATGTAAGTTATAGCCAGGTCAATAATAACAATGTACCGGTAGGGCAATCTGGTGATATTGATAGCCCGTCTCTGCTTCAATCCGCATTGCAATTCCCCTCGAATATTCCCCTGTATAATGCACAGGGACAATTGAGCATTCCTTATTACGGCCGTGACCCAAGCGTAGCCGGTTACTTTGAGATTACGGATCAGACTTTTACAAAAAGGATAATCATTACCCCAAACTTACAGGTCAATATAATAGATGGTTTGAAATTCCATTTGACGGGTGGGATGGATAATAACATTTCTGACAATCAGTTTTTCGTGCCCGCAACCGCTTTTACGGCAACGCTACCCTATGGCGATGCGGAGAGAAGCATGAAGAAAACAAATAACTACAGCACGGAGGCTTTTTTAACCTATGACAAAAGCGCAGGCAAAGGTCATTTTTCGGGTGTTGCCGGCGTTGGCTATTATGAAACTAATGACAATGGTTTTGGCCTGGATGCTCAGGGTTTTACTACTGATGCCTTCGGCGTAAATAACATAGGTATAGCTAATCAGAAACTTTTGGGTAGTGTAAATTCATATAAAGATGCAAGGACCAAGCTATCGCAATTTACCCGGTTAAATTATACCTATGACGATAAGTATATTCTCCAGTTAACCGGAAGGTTTGACGGCACAAGCAATTTTCCAACAAATCATCAGTTTGGCTTTTTTCCGGGGATATCGGGTGGATGGTTGATCAACCAGGAGGATTTTTTGAAGGAGGATAAATGGCTAAGCCTATTAAAATTAAGAGGCGGATTTGGTACTTCCGGCAACGAAAGTATAACCGCCGGCAACAACTATGTATATTCACTATACGCTTTAACAACAAATTATCAATACCTGATAGGGAATCAGTTGTTTAATTCGGGTTTTGTGCAAACACAGTTGGGAAATCCTGACCTGAAATGGGAAACCGACCAGCAAATTGATGTGGCCTTAGACTTTGGCTTTTTCAATAATCGAATTAACGGCTCTTTTGATTACTTTCAAAGAACTGCCCACAACCTGCTTGATTTCCGGATATTACCAAACGAGAATGCATTTACCACACAGGCATTTAATGTAGGTTCAACCAGAAGTAAAGGCGTTGAACTCACGTTAAACACAAAGAATTTTGTCTCGCCCGATTTTTCCTGGTCAACTACCTTAACATTTGGCACCGCCAAAACTTACTGGATACAACGCAATCCGGCGGTTGCACTGGCGCATTACGTCGGCGCTAATGACCCGATCCATGAAGTTTACGGCTGGGAAACGGATGGTCTGATCCGTTCGGCCAATGATATACCGGTTGCTCAAAAAGGAGCTTTTCCCGGTAATATTAAATATGTCGACGCCAATGGCGATGGTAAACTGGATATTAACGATGTCCGCAAGTTAGGAAACACGGACCCCAAAGGTACATTTGGCTTGAATAATACTTTTACCTATAAAAGTCTTGACTTCAGCTTTTTTATTTACGGCAGTTATGGTTATTATGCTTACGATGGTTATGAGCAATTTGCCCAGGCTTATAAGCTAATTCGTGCCGGCGCACCCGGCAATGCCGACGTGCATGTGTTGGATGTTTGGAGTTCATTTAATCCTAAGGGGATTTATCCGGGGCTGGCTAATGACCCAGCAGCCGCCAATAACCCAACCAATAGCAATAATTACCTGGCGATTAGCAATGGTTATTTCTTCAGGCTGAAGGATATCACGCTGGGTTATACATTGCCTTCATCCATTTTTGGAAATAAAAAATGGATAAAGTCGCTCCGTTTGTTCGTGGATATGCAGAATTTATTCTTCGTCACCAATACGACCGGCCTCGATCCTGAAATGAGTAGGGATAACAATCCATATCCAATAGCCCTGACAACAGCTTTTGGAATAAGCGCGAAGTTTTAAAACATAAAAATTCAATCATGAAAAAGAGATTCACCATACTTTTATTGACCGTAATAATTTTAAATTTGGTCACCGGCTGTAAAAAGATCCTTCAACCCACGATCTATACATCCGTCATAGCGAATAATTTTCCGTCATCTGATGCCGACGCGCAATCTGCCCTGATACCGTTTTATGCACAATTTAGCACCAACTGGGGGGCCACAGATCCAACTACCGGTATTTATTTAACATCTTTTTATGTTAATGATTTTGGTTATTCCTGGGCTACTTCGGTACAAACAGATGAAGATTTTGACCTGTATTATGGCAGTTTCAGCCAGTTCACCGTAGGGCCGTCTACCTATTTAAGCACCTCGGGCATGTGTTTTTACGGGCGGTTGAGTTTCATTGCCAGGCTTACCGATTTGATCGATAAAATTGACAAATCCAACGTGCCAAGTAAGGTAACCTTCTCAGCAGAAGCCAAAGCATTACGGGCGTGGTATCTTTTTATTTTAGACGATCTTTACGGGCCATCCAATCCTAGGCTTGATCCTGCTTCTGTGAATTCGCTAACGATAACACCTCGCCTAACAGAAGCAGTTTATACTACGGCAATGGAAAGCGATTTAAATGCCGCTATTGCCGTGCTTCCGGAGAAATATAATGGCACAGCAAATTGGGGTCGTGTTTCAAAAGGAGTAGCCTCAATGCTGCTGTTAAAGGTGGAAATGCTGGCAGCAGGCCGGACTGGTGATGCCATGTACTGGACAAAAGCAAAAGCCGTAGGGCAAAGTCTTATGGCTATGGGTTACGCGCTTGATCCTTCCTATAAAGATGTTTTTAATACGCCGCAAAACAATGAAGTGATATTTGCTGTACCCGGCAATTCGGGCACGGTATCAGTTTGGTTTCCCAATATCTTGCCTTACGATGCTAAAACGGTGCAAGGTGTAGACGTCACCAATTCCCAAAAGTACCAGGATGTAGTGGTACCGTGGGCCTTTTATGATAAATATCCAAGCGGCGATACCCGGCTGCAAACCCTGGCCAGCAGCTATGTCAATACAAGCGGTGCGACCATAGGACGTACCAATGGGTTAAAAGGCGCCATTCCGATGAAGTATCCGTTTGTAGCTAATCAGCAAGGGTTTGATTTTGTAATATTTCAATATTCCGATGTACTGTTATCCATGGCAGAGATCATCAACGAACTGGACGGCCCAACCCCCGAAGCCATTGGATACCTTAAACAGGTAACTGATCGCGCAAATACAACAATCCCGCAATCTGCTACTGTTAGCCATGACGTTTTGAGCAATTTCATATTAGATGAACGAGGCAGGGAGCTGTATTGGATACCAGGCGTTCGCAGGGAAGACCTGATTCGTCACGGAACCTTCATCAGCGACGCTGTAGCGCGCGGTTTGACTGCTAAGCCTTACCAGGTCTTATGGCCAATTCCGTCTGATGTGCTCATCCAGTCAAATGGCATCGTTAAACAGAACTCCGGTTATTAATTTAATGTATCACTTACCAACCAATTAAAATATTAGATATGAAAAAGTTATTCTATTTACTATTAATTCCTGCTTTTCTTTTAAGCTGCAATAAGGAAGACAAGCAGGAGAAATTAAATTTTGCCGCATCAACAGCTTTAAAAGCTAGGTCACTAAGTGTTGCGGGTATCCCGCCGTTTTTTGCTATGGGGGCTGATGTAGGTTATTTGTCACAGATGGAGGCAGCAGGTCAGCTTTTTTATAATAAAAGCGGCGTGCAGGAGGATTGCTTACAAATACTGAAGGAAGAAGGGATCAATTCGATCAGGCTGAGGGCATGGGTTAACCCTGCTGGTGGCTTTTGCGGAACCAGGGATGTGGTTGCGATGGCGGTGAGGGCAAAGGCAAAAGGATTTCACATACTTATTGATTTTCAATACAGCGATACATGGGCTGATATCAACAACCAGCACAAGCCGGCGGCCTGGGCCTCCGATACCTATTCCCAATTACTTACAGACGTTTATAATTATACTTATCACGTAATGGATACCCTTAAAACCAATGGAATAACTCCGGATTGGGTGCAGATCGGTAATGAGATCATCCACGGCATGTTGTTACCTGAAGGCTCAACAAGCAACTACGCTAATCTTGCCGGCCTTATAAATCAGGGCTACGCCGCCGTAAAGGCGGTAAGTCCCGGGACACAAGTCATCATCCACGCAACAGGAGCCGAAAACGGGTCCGCCTTACAATCTTTTTACGATAACCTGTCTTCGAACAGCACCGATTATGATATTGTTGGGTTGACTTACTACCCGTATTATTCGTCCGAAACTTATTTTCAAATGGATCCCACACTGACTGCGACCATGAGCAATATGGTCTCGCGTTACAGTAAAAAAGTTATGGTGGTTGAAACGGGAAATGATTACACCCAGCCTCAAAGCACTTTCGATGGGTTAAATGATTGTATCAACAGGGTAAGTACTGTTTCAGGTGCTAATGGTCTGGGGGTATTTTACTGGGAACCGGAAGCTTATTATTCATGGTCAGGGTACCAATTAAATGCCTTTGACAATACCACTAAGCAGCCTACACATGCATTGGACGCATTTTTATACAATCCGGCAAATAACCTGATAAATAATGCCGATTTTGAAAATGGCGGTGTTCAAAACTCGACTATAACGGACTGGTCGACATGGTCTAACGGGAATTATAATGCGATCTATACGGAAACAGGCGGTTATTCACAGACTTATCGACTGACCTATTACAAAAGCACGGCCTACCAGGCATCTGCCTTCCAGAATTTTACGAGTATTGCTAATGGCACCTATATGTTGACCGCCTGGGTGCAAAGCGGCGGCGGACAGACCACCTGCCAGCTTTATGCCAAAAATTTTGGCGGAGCAGAAATGGATGCCGCACTGCCAGTCACCAGTGGCTGGACCCAAATCACTATAAATAATATCCACGTAACGAACGGCAGTATCGAAGTGGGACTTTGGTCGGTAGCTAATGCCGGCAACTGGTGCAGTATGGATAATGTTCATTTGCAGCTTCAGTAAAACACTTCATTTTAACCAGCAATAATTTTCACTTTATGAGATTTTTTAATAAAAAGCTTTTATTTATTTTCTTGTTGATATTCTCTTGTAAGTTGACTTCTACGGCCTTTGCACAGTCAATCAAGATATACCCCGATTCTGTATTAAACGATGTGCACAATAAGCCGCTGGGGATTAACCTTGATTATTTTATGGATAACGATAATTACCTGAAACCACACCGAAAACTGGTGGATGCATTAAAGGCGATGGGCGTAAAATATTTACGATATCCGGGCGGAAATAAATCGGATTTCTATCTTTTTTCCCGGCCGCCCTATGATAAATCCTTACCTACATTGGCCCGCACCGGCAAGGACGCGGTAGGTGGGCGTAACCGGGTGCTTAATAATACGGCAACCGGTTATAAAAACGAAGTACTGGATTTTGATGAATTTATGGAGGTTTGCCATGAGACAGGCGCCGAACCGGTGATTGTGGTTGCAGGCGACGAATATTTGGTGGACTATCCCAAGGGGTCAACCTGGTCCACAAAAGAACAGTTGCTGAAGAATGCGACCGAATGGGTGCGATATGCCAATATTAAAAAGAAGTATGGCGTAAAGTACTGGATGATCGCTAACGAGAGCTGGGGCCCGGAGAATAAAAATTCAAACGCGGATATATACGCACAGGACGTAATTGATTTCTCTAAAGCGATGAAATCGGTTGACCCGACGATCAAGATCATCCCTAATGGCAATGGTGATGCCTGGTGGAAAACGGTCTTGACCAAGGCCGGAGGTTACATTGACGACTTATGTTTAAGCAACTACCCGTTATATGGTTTAAAAAAAGGATTTTATTCTTACAGAGACACTGTGCAAAACCTGATGCCTCAAGTAGATGCTGCCAAAAAGGCGATAGCTGAATATGCTGATGCAAAGATGCAGGCAAAATTAAAGATAATCGTCGCGGAATATGGCCCCTTCGATTGGAAGAACTGGCCTTTAATGAATAACATGGGCTATAACATGGCCAACTTTGAGATCACTGGTGAACAATTAAAGCGGCCCGAGATCGAATTTTCATGTTTCTGGAATACCCGATGGATCGATAATGACTCTGTGAAATACAGCGTTTTCGATGCTTTAAACAAGGAGGGCGCCTTTAATGCCAATGGAACCGGTATAATGATCTGGGGAAAATATTTGCAACAACAAATGGTTCAAAGTACATCTACTATGCACTTACGTACATTTGCGAGCTATACACCAGGCACTAAAAAACTAGTCGTTTTCTTCCTGAATAAATCTGATGATGCCATTACTGTTAATCCGGAAATCGATCGCCATAATGTTAAGGAAATAACACAAACAGGAGAGCTTACGAGTACCGGGCCGGATGATGTATCTCCTGTTTGGACGGAACAGCAATGGCAAATACCTCCCGTGAACTTAACCGTAAAGGCGAATAGCATAAAGGTTGTCATTTATCAGCTATAATAAATTGCAAAAGTCGAAAATCCCAATAGGTTTTTCGCCATTCATGATTGGCTTAAAACGATGAAAAAGATTCACTAACCTGAAAGGCACCTTTATTGGGGAATCAATAAATACCGGCAAACCGACTTTTAACAAAAGCGGGAGTGCCGTTGAATCGCTCATCAACTTATACCCGTCGATCAGTAAAAAATACCAGATCCCACGATAAAACCTATTTATACAATTATACATGAAAAAATACTCACTTTGCCTGTTGCTTACTGTTATGGGCATATTACAGATTAAGGCTCAAATAACAAATACATCAATAAACAACTTTAATAAAAACTGGCAGTTTGTTAAGGATATAGATACCACCACTTCCAGCACAGTATTGAGTTCTGCAGGTAAAAGCAACTTTAAATGGGATGTGATTTCATTACCGCACACAGCCCACATAGAGCCTGTGGAAAAAGTAGTTGAGCAATGGCAGGGAACATGCTATTACCGCAAGTTTTTCACTATTTCATCAACTGCTAAGGGTAAATATATTGCGCTGCAATTTGATGCCGCCATGCATGAGGCGGACGTTTATTTAAATGGTAAACATATTTATAAACACCTCGGCGGTTTTTTGCCATTTACTATTGATGTATCGAGCCAGGTGAAATTAGGCGGCCAAAACTGCATCCTTGTGAAGCTAAATAACCAGGATAACCCGGTTATTCCGCCAGCTAAGCCCATGAAAGATCTCGACTTTAATTATTATGGTGGTATTTATCGTAACGCATGGCTAATAGTGAAGGATAAATTACACATCAGCAATGCGGTACAGGCAAACCGTGAAGCAGGCGGAGGCGTGTTATTACACTATGAAGATGTAAGCGCTGACTCGGCCAAAGTAATTGTTAAAACGGATATTGATAATGGCTATAGTCGTTCACAAAATGCAAGCGTAAAAGTTACTTTAACAGATAATACAGGTAAAGCTGTTGCAACGGCAACATCCGATCAGCAGGCTATACAGCCAAACAGTTTTGGCACATTTGAACAAAACCTGACTGTTAAACGGCCGGATCTTTGGTCGCCGGAAACGCCTTATTTATACCATTTAAAAGTCGAGGTATTACGCAACGGAGCAGCAGCCGACGAAACAACCTTGCAGGCGGGCATAAAAACATTCAAATTTACGGCTGATGGGTTTTATTTAAACGGAAAAAAATTGATGATACGCGGCACTAACCGTCACCAGGAATATCCTTATATCGGCTATGCGCTGTCTGACAATGCGCAATATCGCGATGTTTGGAAAATAAAAAGCGCCGGTCTTAATTTTGTACGATGCTCACACTATCCGCCTTCACCAGCTTATTTAGATGCCTGTGATGAACTTGGCGTTATGGTTATGGATGCCACCCCCGGTTGGCAATTTTTCGGTGGTGCTGAATTTCAGCAAAATAGCTATCAAAATATAAGAGATATGATTCGCCGCGACCGTAACCATGCCTCTATCATATTATGGGAAGCATCGTTGAATGAAACGAATATGAGCAAGCCTTATATGGATAGTGCAAGTCGTATCGTTCACCGCGAACTTCCGTTTAAGGATGTGTTTTCTACAGGTTGGGAAAATTACGCTTATGATGTATTTAACCCTGCCCGTCAGCATTTAAATGGTCCTGACTATTGGAAAAAATACAATAAGGATAAGCCTTTATTACTCGCCGAATACGGCGATTGGGAATATTATGCGCAAAATGCGGGCTTTAATCAAACCGAATATCAAAACTTAACCAAGGAAGAAAAATCATCGCGACAAGTTCGCGCTTATGGGCAGGAGCGATTATTACAACAAGCATTAAATTTCCAGGAAGCACATAATGATAATTTGAACGGAAGGATTGTGGGTGATGTGAATTGGCTCATGTTTGATTATAAACGTGGTTATGCAACCGACCTTGAAATGTCGGGCATTATGGATATTTTCAGGGTGCCGAAATTTTCGTACTACTTTTTTCAAAGCCAGCTTGACGCGAGCCAAAGCCAGCCTATATTGTTTATTGCAAATTACTGGAATGATCCTGCCGATAAAACGGTAAAAATATATAGCAATTGCGAAGAAGTTGAGTTGAAACTTAACGGGAACATTATCAGAAGACAAAAGCCAGATACAGGTAAAAACACAAATAATTTATCACATCCTCCATTTACCTTTCATGTTCCAGCTTATGAGGCCGGTACTCTATCGGCTACTGGTTTTATAAACGGCAAAAATGTAGTTACATCCACATCTTCAACACCGGGTGCACCATATAAAGTTATATTAAAAGCAGATTATAGTAACAGGCCATTCAAAGCAGGTTGTAACGATGCCATTTTTGTTTATGCTTACATAACCGATAAAAATGGCATTACCGTCCCTGCTGACTCGAGCATGATTAAGTTTTCAGTAGTAGGGGCTACAATAATGGGCGACAAATCCAGAAAAGCGGAAGCCGGCATAGTGTCGTTTTTAATAATGGGAGGAGAGGCCACAGGGAAAGTTAATGTGCAGGCATCTACTGATGGTTTAAAGCAAGGAAAATTAATTATTGACTTGCATTGACCCATAGATATTTCCCTCCATAATATATATGTTTCCGATGCTTTAATATCACAGCTAGATATGCTGGCTTCTTTTTCTGCGTTCACAGGTCAGGCTGTACCTTCGGGAAATGCACAGGACAGCGAAAATGTATTAAATGCCTTGTTAGGAAGATCCAAATATGGCCGGTCTGCTTATGTAGAGCAGGGGGGCACCGGCTATTGTAAAAGAAGGATGGAAATATATTCCTGCAAACAATGGCGCCGCTATAATGGAATTGGTAGGAACAGAAACCGGGAATTCCCAGCAACCTCAGTTGTATTATCTAAATAACGATATAGGTGAAAGAAATAACCTGGCCCAGCGGTATCCGCTAAAAGTAAAAGAGCTTGAAAAATTACTGAATTCAATTAAGGGGAAAGCTGAAGATTAACAGCCCCTATTTATTTCATGAAAATGCTTTACAATAAGCGGCAATTAAGAAATATGCCGATTATTTCCGAACTTAAAAGTTATGCTGATTTGAGTGGAGTAAGTCAAATAGTTAAATCTCATTGTGCTGATATAATATTATACATGTATCTTTAATTATAAACTTTTACCATATGGCCAATTCTACTTCTCAAAAATGGTATGATGGCCACACTGTAATATGGTTAAGCGATGCCCAGAATATATTATCCATATCGTTAAAGAAATTAGGATCAGAAGCTGCTGAATTTGCCAGGATAACATAATTGAAATTACCGTTTTGCGTGGTTATAGCCTGTGAGTACCTGTTCCGGGCAGGGTGCCATGATGATACCAGTTAAATTGGGTAAGTTCCCATCCACATCCGTACTTAGGATTCGCTGTTGATCATGTGCTCATTACATTGATAGCATTTGAAGGCAGAATGGTTTCAGAAGATAAGCCATCTACATGCACCAGGAATCTTGCAAGGTCTGTAGTACTTGCCAGCCAGCCGTTTGTAGCGCTCACCGGTTTGATTTTTGTAGGGGTATCTATCAATATCACCAAAGTATTATCCTTCCCGAAGCTGCCCGACCGGGCCTTGCTTTCATTAGTGTTGCTGTTAAATATTTTAGTGGTTTATTATCGTTGGCGTTGAACTCTTAGTGATTTCTTTGTCGGTTTATTCGTTTGTAACAGGTATGGATCGGGGAATTTACAAAAACATGGATCAGGAGTATAAAAAGCAGTACCGTATCAGTATGGTTTATAACCAGCTTTTCCTGCTTCCGTATATAGTCTCAGCCATCGCCATTTTGATTGTGAAGCAAAACGGTATTTATTGGCTTGTCCCAGGCATAATTATTTCCTTTATAAAGGCTGTAGTAGACGCTTGGGTGTTATTGGTAGAAATAAACAGATGAAAGTCTTTCTGCCTATTACAATAAGTTATTTCTAAAAAATAAAGCATAGTCAGGTAAAACGCGTAATAAAAGCAGACACAAAGAAGTTCGCTATCAATTACCAGGACATGGTCGACTTTTAGCCAAAGGATAGCACTGAAAAAGACCTTAAGAGATTTATGCTCAAATTTTTACGCCCGTTCAACGTTCCCGTGAAAGATCTGCCCGGATCGCAAGTCTTAATTTATAAACACAAAATTCTCAGCCGCCTGATTATTGCTGTGCTTGAATTTGTTGTGGTCATCATGCAAAAATGACCAATAAATAAGCATTTATATCGCTAGTGTTTAACATCTTTTATGGTGTAATATGATAGAGCCGGGCCGGTGTTAAAATAGTGACGCCAAATTCGTCTGTGCAGATGAAGTTAGGTATTTCCTGGGAATTCGCCGTAACACCACAGTATAAAGAAAAATCATGCAATCCCGCTTTCAGGTTAACGGTTTGTGTTCGTTTTTCCCCGGTCTTGTAACCAAAATCTGCATCGATCAGCGTTGCCTCATGCAGGCGCACATAAGCTTTTCCTTTAACCGTTAAAGAGAAAGTGTAGCGCCCATCATGCGGAATTTCAATGTATCCTGTATAAGCGATCATACCTGCTGTATTCTTCACAACCTGACTATCAATGGCAGTACTTGTCCCGGTTTTGTTCGGTGCAAGTTTGCCAGGCTTAATAACCCAATGAAAGTTTCCTTTGTAATATTGCCAGCCTATGCCTGGTAAAACGCTTTTTGAGGGTTTACTCGCCGGGATAGGGGTATCATCATAGGGGCGGGGCGCTTCTGGATCTGAATGACGCGCTTGCAATACTTTAGCTTTCATCAGGGCCTGAATATTTGCGTATTCCGGCCCCGGCGCAAGATTTATGACTTCTTTTTGATCAGTTACAGCATTATAGATCTCAAAATCATCGTCTGCTGATCCAATATTATAACGCACGCCTACCAGGCTGTCTATTCGTATGGTCTGCATTTGGTTTCTCAACCTTCCACGTCTTGAGGCTTCAAACTCTTTAAAAGAGGGCGTACGCTCATTCTCATAGTATTCCACATAAACAAGCCCTTGCTGTTGTTGTCCGATTCCGGTTAACGATGGCATGAGTGATACGCCATCTGTTCGCGCCGGTGCCGGAATATGCGCGGCATCAGCTAAAGTTGCGAACCAATCCGAAAGCATGGAAGGTGTTTCAATTACTTTCCCTGCTTTGATGTGACCGGGCCAGGCAGCAATTGTCGGCATTCTTAAACCGCCCTCCCAGCAGTCACGCTTGATGCCGTCAAAAGGGCCATAGCCACCAAAGAAAGTAGGATAATTTGGTGCGTATGACCGGGGCAGGTAAGATTCGATAGAAGGCCCGTTATCGGAGGTGAAAATGACCAATGTATTATCTGTAATTTTAAGGTCGGTCAATAATTGCCTGATGTCGCCAACTGCTGCATCTATCCGCTGTACTGCCGTGGCATATCGCTTATAGGTGTCCGGCCAGGGTACTTCAGGGGTGGCTGGGTTATGGTCATCATCATAGGTGGCGTGGGCAAAAGCAGGATAGATATAAGAGTCGGGTGCGCCTGATGCTGTGTTGATCATGTGACCGTCGATGCCAAGCCATTGCATCCCGCCTCGCAATCCTTCACCTGCCGGATACGCCTGTGTTGGTAATTCTAAAACGGCGTGCGGCGTATCATAAGCTAGGTACATGAAAAATGGCTTACTCCGGTCATTGCTTTTTTCATGATCAATGATCCATTTTTTAGCTGCAGCGGTCCACAGATCCGCGGTGTAACATTTACTTAGACCGGCCGATATTTCTTTATAATCATCCCAAACCTGTTTCCTGCCCTGGTAAACGCCATCAAAGGGATAATGCTCATGTCCATCGCCATGACGCATATAGCCATAATATTTATCAAACCCACGCTTCAACGGATGCGCGGGCCAGTAAGGTTCGTCGTCTTTAGTTCCCTGTAATCCCCATTTACCTATAGCTACGGTAGCGTAACCAGCCGCTTTCAGCACATTTGCAATGGTATAATTGTCTTCCAGTTGTTTATCAAATTGGTTATCCCTTACGCTTGCATTTCCCTGGTTTACGCCAGTCAGGAGCGAAGCCCTTGACGGTGCGCAAACCGGGGCATTGGCATATTGCTGTGTAAAACGGGCGCCATGGGCAGCCATGGCGTCAATATTGGGCGTTAATTCATAAGGTAAACTTCTGTTTCCGGAAACCTGGCGCTGTTGCTGGAAAAATACACCAACATCACCATAGCCCAGATCATCGGTTAAGATAAAAATAATATTAGGTTTTTTCTGGGCTGAGGCATTAATTGTCAGCAGGCAAATGGTGTAGTAAATAGCCCAAAATCTTCTTTTTTTCATAATCAAACACATTTCTAATTTATATTCCGGGTACTTTTATCGGGCAAACAGATCATTTTCCTGTTTTTATAAAAAGCGATAAATCGCTCCGGATTCCTAGTAGTATCCGAAACAAGCCCGCCGTTAATGTAGAGCCGTTTTTCCCTACAATTTATAGCTGACAGGTCGATAAAGGCCTTAGTAGCGGCAGGCACCTGTAGTTCAAATCTTACTGCCGAAGAATCCGATGTCATTTTTATACTGATCAGCCCGTATCGTGTCGGGACTACTGTATTAATCCGCTTCAGATCGCCCGGCGAGGGTTTAACGGCAAATGTTTTAAACCCTGGTTCAAGCGGCGTGATCCCGGCTACATATTGCGACAGCAGAGCCAGCGGGCCGCCGCTCCAGCCATGGTTGCTGGTTTCATAAAAGTTTTGCTGCCAGCCTTCCCATAGCGTGGTGCACTTGCTGTTTACCATATTTGCATATCTCTTTTTCATTCTTTGCAGGGCATCGCCGGTATGGCCCGACATCAACATGGCTTCCAGCACATATTTTTCCATATAGGGACCGGCGTTAAATTGCGTTTTCAGTATTTTATTTATACGTTGCCATTTGTCCCTGCCGGCCAGCCCGGTTAAAATGGCCATTGCATTGCCTCGGTCGTCCGTCGCACCGTTATAATTTGGCGACCGGTATTCGTACTTTTTCCAAAAAACACGGTCGAAATTTGCCTTGATGCTATTCATTTGAGCCTGGTAGGAAGCCGTATCTCCGAAATGACGAGAAAGCTCAGCCATCTTCTTTGCTGCGGATAAGGCTGAATAATACCAGGTATTATCCAGCAGCGGCACGTCTATATTTTCGCCCCAATCCTGCCAGTTCCATTTACCATCGCGGTGTTTTACCAGTCCGTCTTTGCCAAGTCCCCATAGCGCTAAATAATTTTTTACAGTAGGGTAAGCGGCAATCAGCGTATGCCCGTCACCCGTAAATAAGTAATAATTCCAGAAACCGAAATCACTGATGGCAGCTAGGCTTTGTAATGGCAGTTCGCGCTGCGGGCCGAATGGTAATGGCGGGTGCGGACCGGGTATGGGCGAGTAGAGCGCAGCTTCGCCGGTACTCCAGTTCACCAGTTCATTAATGGCCTTTTGTGTAAGGGCGTAAGCCTTCGGCGATAAAGCGTAATAGGATTGCAGCGATTCTAACACCACATCGCCCCACCACATGGCGCGTTCGCGGGTAGGGCAGTCCATAAAATTATCGCGCATATTCACATATAATGTTCGCCGTGCTTTTTGCCAAAGTGTGTTGTAAAATTCATCATCACAGGCGAAATCCCCATCGAAATCCGTGTCATAACCGGTCTCGCGGTATTGCAGCGAAATGACCTCCACGCCTGCGGGAAATGTATACCAAACCTGCTCGCCACTCATCCACCCGGGCGGCTCGAACTCCTGTAGACCTTCGCGGGTGATATAACACGCCCGGACGTTGTATGCGCCGCCATCGGTATATTTATCAGTATTCATACTGACAACCAGTCCTGCCGGGGCTTTGATCTTAAAATAAGGCATCACTTGCGTGTTATAAGGCAATTGCATCTGGATGATATTGCCTATCGGCTTTTTTGGGAAAGCGTTTGTATAATCCTTAAGCCCGAAATCCCGCCATTGCGGTATGGGGCGGATGACCAGTTTTCCCCACGGCATTGCTGGTGGGGTGCCAAGCATGGTTGCCTTTAACCAGGAGTTGTCATCAAAATTTTCGGTATACCATCCGGGTCCGTCCTTACGGGCATCAAAGTCCACGTTAAATTCCGATAATGGGCGGTAAGGCTGCGGCCCGGTTCTTAAGGTATCAAAGGCAGGGTGTACGGAAACCCGCCAGCTGCTGTCGCTGATGACGGATCGTTGGCCTGCCTGTGCATCAAAATAAAATCCGCCATGGCCGCTGCTGTTGTGCCCATGCCCCTCCTTGCCCCAATACCAAACCAGCACCGCTATGGTGTTCCTGCCTTTTACCAGGTACGGCTTCAGGTCTACGGTATCTGCGTAAGTGTCATGCGGATCGGGCGTACGCTTCAGTTCACCTTCCCTTATAACCAATTTGCTATTTATCCAAAGCCAGTATTTGGAGTCGGCAGCGATAGTTGCCCATATTTTTTTCGGAACATCGCCGATCATTACCTGCTTACGAAACCGCATCCAGCAATTGGGGCGGCTGTCGCCCAGCTGCCATATCCATTGCGCTTTAGGGATTGACGAAGCTTCTACCGTTACGCAGCCTAGCAACATAAGTATTAATAACCTTATACTTTTCATTAACGATTAGGGTGTTTTGCATCTATAATGGTGAAACGAAGATAACAGGAACATTGCCCGGGTGGTAAAATAAAAACAAATTACCGTATTGGGAGCGTTCCTAATTTTGGGAGCGTTCCCAAAGTCAGCCGTTCCCCCAATTATAATATTTTGTTGGATGTATGACTATGTTTGTTCGTCATGAAATTTTTTTGTACCTCCCTGACCTTTATAGTTATATCTATAACAGCAGGATTTTGTCAAACACAGCTCAAACTACAAAGCCCTGAAAAGAAACTTGTTATCAGACTCTTTATTGATAATAAAGGCCAACTGCGATATCAGTTAAATACACCGGCGGGAGCGATGCTGGTTGAACCATCCCGGCTAGGTATACAAGCCAGGAGCGAAATACTTGGCGAACATACCGTTGCCATCAAACTCACTGAACAAAAGATAGTCAAACAATCTTACTCGATAACCGGCAAGCATGAGATGGCGAACACCGTTTCCATAGCATATACCATCAGTATTACCGGGGGGAATACACCTTTTCATTTGTTGCTTCGTGTTTTGATAATGGTTTTGCGTTCCGGTACGATCTGTCGGGAATATCATCAAAATTGATCAAAGGGGAGCTCTCAACATTTAAAATACCTGTCAGTTCCACCGTGTGGTTCTTTGAACGCAAAAACAGCTGGAAACTGAGACCATACGCAGGCGAATGGATGAGTGCGGATATTAACAGGATGGCCACTATTTCGCCAAATGGCCCTATTCAGGGTAAACCGCTCACGATAAAATTAAAGGACGACCACTACCTGTTGTTGACCGAAGCTGCCCTGTACGGTTATAGCGGTATGCGGCTGATGATGAATAATGAAGGCGCTTTCCAGGCAAATTTTACGGAGGACGAATTCACAAGGACTGTGGATAAAACGCCCTGGCGGGTTGTGTTAGTGGCTGATGACCTTAATCAACTCGTTAATTCAGATATAATTTCAAGCCTGAATCCAGCGCCTGATAAGACTCTCTTTCCGGATACCTCCTACATCAAACCTGGTAGATGTGTATGGAGCTGGATGACACGCGATTCCAATTATATGAAGCCAGTCAATGAAAAACACTTTATAGACATGGCCGCTAAACTGAACTTTGAGTATTCGCTTATTGACGATGGCTGGGAAACCGCCTGGCCACAAAAATGGCGGCAATTAAAGGAGCTATGTGATTACGGTAAACAAAAAAATGTGCAGCTATGGGTCTGGAAGGATTCGAAATACATCCGTGACAGCAGCGCACGAGTTGAGTTTTTGGATAGCGTGAAAAAAGCGGGTGTTGCAGGAATTAAAGTCGACTTTATGAACAGCGAAGCTGCAGAACTCGTTGATTTTGATATCAGTTTATTAAAAGAATGCGCAGCCCGCCAACTCATTGTCGATCTTCACGGTTGCCAGGCACCTTCGGGTGAGGAGCGGACTTACCCTAACCAATTGACGCGTGAGGGTATAAGAGGTCTTGAGCTCAACGGCATGGCCGAAGGCCCCATTACGGCCTCGCATAATGCCGCGTTACCTTTTACGCGCTTCGTCGTTGGCCCGGGCGATTACACGCCGGGCTTGTTCAGTAAACCCGGCAAAACTACCTGGGCACAACAGCTGGCATGTATGTACCTTTTCGATTCGCCATTGTTTTGCCTGGCAGAAAACCCCAAGTACATTCTGGACGATCCTAATCTCAGGCAGATCGTCCCGTTCCTAAAAGAGTTGCCCGTAACCTGGGACGAAACCATCGTGCTTCCCGGAAGCGATATCGGCAAACTTGCCGCATTTGCCCGAAGAAAGGAAAATGCCTGGTATATAGCCATTATTAATGGTGAGAATACCGCCAAACGATACACATTTACACTTGACTTCTTGAAAAAGTCGGGCGTTTGTAAAAGCCTTACCATTGCAGACGAACCGGGTAACAAGCCGGGGTTAAGCACCGTAATTAACAACAAATTGAGGTATGATAAGCCGGTATCACTGCTGTTACAGGGTAACGGAGGCTGTGTTATGAAGTTTGTGAAAGGGCCATAAACCGGAGTTCGGATAAATTTGATTAAAAAAGAATATCCTGTTATACTGACAAAATACTCATCAGTTTTATTGTTTTATTAATGTAAGTTTTTTCTTTAGCTCGATTCCCGCACGATCAGCTTTGTCTTCAATACCACTGTGGCCGCTTTCCAGTCTGCAACATCACGGTCCATTTGTTCCAGTAATAATTGCGCAGCTGTACGCCCTATTTCTTTTATGGGCTGCTCAACTGTTGTAAGCGACGGCTCTATGAGCGACGAAACAAAATCGTTGCTGAACCCGATAACGGAAATATCCTCGGGAATTTTTAGTCCGCGTTGTTTAATCACCCTCATTGCTTCAATGGCGGTAGGGTCATTGATACAAAATATTGCATCCGGCCGTTCAGGCAGATTTAAAAAATAATTGATATAAATAGGCACTTTGCTGATAGAGAGATCATAGTTAATGATCAAAGCGTCATCCACGGGCAGGTGGTGCTTCCGCAATGCGTCCTTATAACCATTCGTCCTTCTTTTACTGATGCTTAATGATTCCGGGCCTGATAAATGCGCAATCCTTTTCCTGCCTTTTTTTATCAAATGCTCTACAGCTTCATAAGCGCCTTCATAATCTTCAACTATTACTTTTGGAACAATCATTTCATCACACACACGATTAAAAAACACAATGGGAATCCCTTTTCGCTGAAATATCTTAAAATGTTCAAAATTGTTGGTTTCCTTGGTAATGGAAACCAGCAGGCCATCAACCTGGTGTGCAAGCATAACGCTTGCATTAGATACCTCGGTTATGTAGCTCTCATCGCTCTGGCTGATGATGAGATTATACCCGGCCTCTTTTGCCCGTTCCTGTGCGCCGATAATAACTTGCGGAAAAAATGATCTCGAAAACTCCGGCACGATGATCCCTATCGTATGGCTCCTTTTTTTAATGAGGCCGATAGAGAACATATTGCGCTGGTATTCAAGTTCATTTGCCAAAGCAAGCACTTTTTCCCGCGTACTTTTATGTACGCTGGGATGCCCGGTCAGCGCCCTTGAAACTGTCGACTTACTGATGTTTAACTCCTTTGCAATATCAACAATGGTGGTCTGGTGCTTTTTCATTGGGGCAAGATATAAAAATGGGAGTGTTCCCAAAAATGGGAACGCTCCCATTTTTGTTTTTTATTAAAATGATGTTTTTTTTAGCCGAACAGCCAATACTTTCGGTCAACCAAATTATAAAATCCGAAAAAAATCGGTAGCAATTCAATTTATTCACAACTTAATTATTTATTATGAAGAATCTTTTCCCAGTTCATTTAAGGGAACGCCAGAAAGCCTGCGGCACAGTCATTTCCATAAGCTGCAGCAGCAATCCACTATGCGATTATTTATCATCCGGTAACAGCCTATTTAAAAACTGATACTATGGCACGAAAAATTACTTTATTAATTATTTTATCCCTGCAATGCCTGTGGCTGCATGCCCAGCAGGTAACCATTACCGGCGCCGTGAAAGATCCGGCAGGGCAGCCTTTGGCAGGCGCTACCATTACGTTACTAAGCAAAAATACTTCAACCATAGCCGGCAATGACGGTAGGTTCAGCATTCAATCATCCGGCACAAGTACAACGCTGCGCGTTACTTATGTTGGTTATAAGCCTGTTGACTATCACATCGCCGCCGGGCAAAAAACCGTCGCGATAGTTTTGCAAAGCGAGGGAACTTCTTTGTCAGACGTTGTGGTGGTGGGATATGGTACATCCAGCAAAAAAAACTTGCTTGGCGCGGTTGGCTCTGTAACCGGCGAACAGGTTGAAGAACGCAAAACAACCCAGATATCGGAAGCGCTGCAAGGCGCCATTCCGGGTGTACTGGCAACCCGTACATCCGCTACACCCGGCTACGGCGCTACCATAACCATACGTGGCGTTACCAGTTTGGGCAGTAATGCAGCACTCGTAATTATTGACGGCGCACCCGGTAATATAGATGATGTTGCCCCTGGCGATGTTGAGAACATTTCGGTACTGAAGGATGCGGCTTCTGCTTCCATTTACGGATCGAGGGCTGCGGCAGGTGTAATTTTAATTACCACAAAGCGCGCCAAAGCGGGGCAGGCTTCGATAACCTATTCGGCCGACTTCGGATGGCAATACATATCGGCGCTGCCACAATATGTTGATGCTGCCAGGTATGTGGCCTTGTATGATCAGATGCAGGTAAATGACGGTTTAACACCTACATATTCGCAGGATGTGGTTAACAATTATGCTAAATACAACGCGCAGGACCCGCAGCAATATGCCAACACAAACTGGCAAAAACTATTTTATAACAATCCTGCATTCCAGGAAACGCATAACCTGGCCATTAATTTGGGCAATGATATTGTTCGTTCGCGCATTAATGTTGGTTATATTGACCAGAAAGGCCTCGAACCTAACCGGAATTATAACCGCATGACCTTGCGTTCAAATACAGATTATAATATTAACAAGCAGCTTAGCGCAAGTGTTGATGTGGCTTATAATCGCACTAACCCAACAGGGCCGCATTATTATGAGATGTATGCCGTGCGGCAGCTTAATCCAACTTACCCCGCTTTTTACGCCGATGGACGATACGCCCAGGCAAAGACCGGTGGTAACCCGCTGGCACTGAACCAGCAAGGCGGTTTTACCGATTCTGTACAAAATCAGTTCTCAGCAAGGTTGCGACTGAACTACATGCCGGTAAAAGGCTTAAAATTATCGGGGATTTTTGCTCCAAACCTGTATTTTTCGAGCTACCGCGACTTCTCCAAAATTGTTTCCTACGGCTCGGCTACCGACCCAACCGATATCATAGCTACCTACGGAACAACCAATGCTTTAACCCAGCGCCAGATCTATAACCAGCAGCTGAATATGCAGTTCCTTGCTAATTATACAAAGGATTTTGGGGCCGACCATCACCTCACGGCATTAGCGGGTTTTGAAGAAAACGATTTTCATTACGAGATCAATAGTGAATACCGCGATGGTTTTACGCTGACTGATTATAATGTATTGAGCGCCGGCTCAACGGCCGACGCCACTAACGGCGGAAATATTAATGAAAGCGCGTTGCGTTCCTTTTTTGGCCGTGTCGACTATAATTACAAGGGTAAATATTTCATACAAGGTATCCTCCGCGATGATGGTTCATCCCGGTTTGCGCCAGGGCACAGGTGGGGTTTGTTCCCCGCGGCATCTGCAGGCTGGATAGTATCTGAAGAAAATTTTATGCACAATACGCCGTTTTCTTTCCTGAAAGTGCGCGGCGATTGGGGCCAGGTTGGTAATCAGAATATTGGTAACTATCCGTATCAGTCACTTATCAATTTTGGAACAACCTTAATGTACAACAACGGTGCAGTAACCTCTTATCCCGAAGGATACCAGGGAGGCCTGGCTATACAGAACATTAGCTGGGAAACCACTACCACAACGGATTTAGGGCTGGATATGGGCTTCCTGAAAAACAGGTTGAATGTAAGCCTCGACGGCTATTATAAAAATACCACAGGTATATTACTTAGCCTGCCGGTAGCGGCCTTTATAGGCTTGAGTGCTGCCGAACAGAATGCAGGCGCCATGAAAAATACCGGGTGGGAAGCAACGCTAACATGGAAAGACCACATTGGTACAGATTTTAGCTACACGGTAAGCGGGAATATTTCAAACAATGAGAATAAGGTGACTGACCTGCACGGGATCAACACCCTGGGCAACCAGGCTATTATACAAGGTCAGGAGTACGATGTATGGTATGGATACAAAGCCATCGGGCTTTTCCAGAATGCAGCCGAGGTAGCATCATCGGCCAAACTTACCGGTAAAGAACAGCCGGGCGATATAAGATACCAGGATATTAACGGCGATGGAAAAATTAGCGGTGACGGCGATGAAGTACCGCTTGGCAGTTCATTGCCACACTATACTTACGGCGGCAGCATCGGAGCGAAGTATAAAAACTTCGATTTGAATATTACTATACAAGGCGTTGGTCATCAATTACAAATGCTCAGCGGACTGGTGGTTAAACCGTTCGAGGATAACTTCGGAAATGTGCAAACCTATGTGGCCAATGATTATTGGACACCCGCCAACCCCAATGCCAAATACCCAAGGCTAACCTATACCAATGAAAATGTCGACTATGCACCTTCAAGCTACTGGCTAATTAATTCGGCTTATTTCAGGTTGAAAAACGCCACGCTCGGTTATACGCTGCCGCTTAGCTGGACACAGCATGCAGGTATCAAAAATGCGAGGATATATATAGCCGGGGATGACTTGTTTTACCTGAGCCATGTGCCCAAAGGCTGGGACCCTGAAAATATAGAGGGCTACCCGGGTTCGCAGGATGCGTACCCCATTACAAGGACATTATTGGCTGGTTTAAGTGTACAATTTTAAATTTTATCAGATATGAGATCAGTATATAAATTAAGTTTTTTTGCGCTGTTGCTGATATCCTTCGGTTGCCGCAAACTCGACAGGTACCCGCTGGATAGCCCCAGTACTGCAACTTTTTACCAAACCAAAGCTGAAATGGACCTGGCTATAAACGGGCTGTATGCCATAGGCTTATACTCGTTTGACGATGACGCCTGGACGGATAATTTCTGGGATCGTACAGCCGTGGGCAATGAAATGATCCATGGTACCAGTACCACCCAAAGCAGCGAATATTATAATTTGTGGTACAACTGCTATAAAACTATAGAACGCGCCAACCTGATAATAGACAATATTAGCCAAACACAGGGCGTTACCGATGCCTATAAAAGTCAGACAGTGGCACAAGCCAGGTTTGTACGCGGCTGGAACTACTGCATGCTCGCCACCCACTTTGGTGCGGTGCCGCTCGTTGAGCATTCGCTTACCATCGATCAGTCAAAAACCTTTCCTCGCACGTCTCAGGCAGACATTGTAACGTTTGCATTTGCCGACCTTGATTACGCGGCATCCGTTTTACCAGTCAGCTATACAGGCCAGCAGTTTTTTACAAAGGGCGCAGCGTTGGGCGTTAAGGCACGGTCGGCATTGTACCTGGGTCAATACCAGGCTGCCGCTGATGCCGCGCAGCAGATCATGGATTTGAACATTTATGCCTTATATCCAAAATATAGCGACATCTTTTTAAAAGCCGGTGAACACAGCAGCGAAGTGATGGTCTCATTCCCGCGCTCGGCTACCTATGATTCATATTACAGCATCCAATACTACATGTCGCGTAATGCGGGTGGTTATGCCTCATCGCTACCAACTTACGAGTTACTTGACGCTTACGAGTGTACAGATGGTAAAACCATCGATCAATCTTCGTTATACAACCCGAAACAGCCATTCAATAATCGCGATCCCCGTCTAAAAATGACCATCGTTACGCCGGGTACCGACTGGATGGGATATGACTATGAATATTATCCCGATAGTACTACCTGCAAAAGCTATATCACCAATAAAAAAGTGGCGAACAACGATTGCAAAACAGTGAATCTTTATGCCAGCTATAACGGTTTATTATGGAAAAAGAGCATTGACTCCAGCCAATTGGTTAATTATAACAAGGTAGACCTTGATGAGATCGTAATGCGATATTCTGAAATCTTGCTCACGTATGCCGAGGCTAAGATTGAGTTGGGCAGCATTGATCAATCCGTGTTGGATGCCATCAATAAAGTAAGGGCGCGTGCTTATGGCGTAGCTTATACGGCGGTTACTGCTTATCCGGCAATCAGCACAACTTCACAAACCGATCTGCGTACCATCATTCGACGCGAGCGGCGGGTGGAATTTCCGAAAGAAGGATTACGGTACATGGATATCATTCGTTGGAAACTCGCTGAAAAGGTATTAAATGTACCGGTACTTGGTTTACCCAAGGCAAAGGCAGATTACTATTTTCCGGGTACCCCTGCTATAGGGAGCGATACTTATGTTGATCAAAGTGCCTTCGCAGCGAGGTTAACTACATTGGATCAGCGCTCGTTTAACCCCAGCAAGCATTATATATGGCCAGTGCCTTATGCCGAACTGGTGCAAGATCCTTCGCTGGGCCAAAACCAGGGGTGGTAAGGAGGTTAGATAACAACAATTATACATATACAAAATACAGACTATGCTTACTGAAGCTTTTTTAGGGGAAAGAAAGTTAAAATTAATAGAATTAACCTCAGATCTTATTATAATAGGCGGGGGCCTATCTGGTGTTTGTGCTGCCATTACGGCGGCACGCACCGGATTACAGGTTATACTGGCACAGGACAGGCCGGTACTTGGCGGCAACTCATCCAGCGAGGTCAGGCTTTGGATATTAGGTGCGACATCGCACATGGGTAATAATAATCGATGGGCGCGGGAAGGCGGTGTGGTTGATGAACTACTGGTGGAAAATATGTATCGTAACCCTGAAGGAAACCCGCTGATATTCGACAGTATATTACTGGATAAAGTAGTAGCTGAAAAAAATATCCAACTCCTGCTGAATAGTTCAGTTTATGAAGTTGCTAAGGCATCGGAGGATAAGATCAGTTCAGTGACCGCTTTTTGTAGCCAGAATTCAACCCAATATAAATTGAGCGCCCCATTGTTTTGCGATGCCTCCGGCGATGGCATTGTGGGATTCCTGGCCGGCGCAGCCTTTAGAATGGGGGCTGAAAACCGTAAAGAGTTTGATGAAAAGTTTGCCCCTGATATAGCATACGGCGAGTTGCTGGGTCATTCCATGTATTTTTATTCAAAAGATGCCGGTAAGCCGGTAAAATACATTGCCCCTGAGTTTGCATTGACCGATATAACCCAGATACCGCGCTTTAAAAGCTTTAACACCCAGGAATATGGCTGTAAATTATGGTGGATTGAATATGGAGGCCGTTTGGACACCGTGCATGATACCGAAAAGATAAAGTGGGAGTTATGGAAAGTAATTTACGGAACCTGGAACTACATCAAAAATTCGGGCAATTTTCCCGAAGCTGAAAACCTTACCCTGGAATGGGTAGCCACCATCCCCGGCAAACGCGAAAGCAGAAGGTTCGAGGGTGATTACATGCTTAACCAAAAGGATGTTGTAGAACAACGCACACATGAAGATGCTGTTGCGTATGGCGGCTGGTCTATCGATCTGCATCCTGCCGATGGGGTTTTTAGCGAAAAACCGGGTTGTAACCAATGGCACAGTAAAGGCATCTATCAAATCCCTTACCGGTGCTTATACAGTAAAAACATCAGTAACCTTTTCCTGGCTGGCCGTATCATTAGCGCAAGCCACGTGGCATTTGCATCTGCAAGAGTGATGGCCACCAGTGCCTATGTGGCACAGTCTGTAGGTATGGCTGCAAAAATTTGTACAGAAAATGCTATACTACCGGCTAATATCATCCATGACAATAAAATAGTAGAGCTACAAGTTAAGCTAATGCGGTCCGGGCAGTACATACCGGGTTTGGCTTTACATGATCGGGACGATTTGGTGCAAACAGCAACAATAACACCATCCAGCGAATTAAAGTTAAGTGAAATGAGCAAAGGCGCCCAATTTCTGCCATTGAACATTGCCGCCGCGCAGCTTATTCCCTTGAAGAATGAACCTATCCCGCAAATTACGTTTTATGTTGAGGCAGACGAGGTAACGGACCTCAAAGTGGAGCTGCGAATGAGTAGTAAACCTGGCAATTTTACGCCCGATGTTTCCATCGGCAGCCAAACATTCACCCTCAAACCAGGGATAAACCGTTTGCTAACCACTTTCGATCGTGTAATAAAAACATCAGCCTATGTTTTTTTGATATTTGAAAAAAATCCGCTGGTTAAACTTCAGTTTACCGAGCTAAGGATAACCGGTATGCTTTCCGTTTTTAATTTGGTAAATAAAGCGGTGTCGAATTATGGTAAACAAACGCCTGTGGAAGATATCGGTGTGGATGAATTTGAATTCTGGTGCCCGCAGCGCAGGCCGAACGGACAAAATGTGGCATTGGCTTTTAAACCTGCACTGGATGTGTTTAACATCGAAAATATAAGGAATGGCATCGACAGGCCTGTCTTACAGCCTAATGCCTGGGTGGCTGCCTATGAAGACATGGAACCAACAATTACACTTGAGTGGGTTAAACGTCAAAAAATCAGCACCATTCACCTGATTTTCGATACCGATAATGATCATCCAATGGAGTCGGTGCTCATGGCGCACCCGGAAAATGTGATGCCTTTCTGTGTGCGGAATTACCATATTATGGACGACAGCGGGAGGGTGATTTATGAATGTGAAGGCAATTACCAAACGCGTAATATCATACATTTGGCTCAAGCGGTAACAACAAAAAAATTAATTATCAATATACAACATCCGTCTTTTATGGTGCCTGCCGCATTGTTTGCGGTGCGGTGTTATGCATAAGCTCTTTTAATTATGGTGCAACTCGATTTTTATGTAATGGTGATCTTCGCCCTGTTAATATTTGCCATCGGCCTCACTTTCACCAAAGCAGGCAGCAAAAACGGCCAGGCCTTTTTCGAAGCCGGCGGCGCAACGCCCTGGTGGATAAATGGTTTGTCGTTGTTTATAAGTTATTTCTCAGCCGGCACTTTTGTGGTTTGGGGCTCCATCGCTTACAAAAGCGGGCTGGTATCCAACATTATTCAGCTCACCATGGCCATCAGCGGCTTTTTGGTGGCCAGGTTTATCGCAGCCAAATGGAAAAAAACAGGGTCGTCCACAGCGGCAGATTATCTGGGGCGAAGGTTCGGTGTAAGAACACAGCAATTTTATACTTACCTCATTTTGTTGCTTAGTCTTTTTACAACCGCCGCGGTGTTATACCCAGTGGGCAAAATGGTACATGTGGCAACGCCATTATCGCTAAACACCTGTATCATTATTATCGGGTGTATCATAGTGCTGTATACTGCCGCAGGAGGGCTATGGGCAGTACTCGTTACTGATGTGGTTCAGTTTGTTATCCTTTCGGCATCGGTATTTATCGTTATCCCTATCGCATTTCACCAGATAGGCGGTCCTGCGCAGCTGTTTGCCAAAGCCCCAACAGATTTTTTCAGGCCTTTTAACAGCGATTATACATTTGAGTTTATGCTGGCCTTTATCGTTTATCAAATGTTTTACATTGGCGGCAACTGGTCATACGTGCAGCGCTATACGAGCGTATCCACTGTTAAAGAATCAAAAAAAGTGGCTTATCTTTTTACCATATTATATCTCATAAGCCCCATCATATGGATGATCCCGCCGATGATCTACCGCATTATCAACCCAAATCTGCATGGGCTTGAACCCGAAGGCGCATACATGATGTTATGCCAAAAGGTGCTGCCAGCCGGCCTGATAGGGTTGGTACTTGCCGGCATGATCTCAGCCACATCCAGCAAGGCTAATACAACAATTAACCTGGTGGCCACGGTTTTTGCAAATGATATTTATAAACCCCTGTTTAGGCCCAAAGCTTCGGACAAGGAAATGATCCTGATGGCGCGTCTTTTTACGCTGGTTTTTGGTGCGGCAACAATTGGCGTTGCCATTCTCATTCCCCTGGCTGGTGGCGTGGTCGAGGTAGTGCTTAGTACGGCATCTATTGCCGGCGGCGCCTTGTTCGGGCCAATTATATGGTCATTGTTTACCACGCGGCAGACTGCTTTTTCGCTGGTTACTGTTTCAATCATATCCTTAGTAGTAAGCTTATTTTTTAAAGTGATATCGCCAGGGTTATTTCATGTCGCCCTCAACCGTACCTGGGAAACGGTATTAGGTGAGGGGCTGCCAGTTTTGTTATTGGCTGCGTTCGAACTCTACTACAAATTCAGTAAACTGGTGGGGCCTGCATACCTTATCGAGACGGCAGAAATTTCCAACTTAAAAACTAAAAAGGCATATGCCGCTTCACAGCAGCAAAACGTTTTTGGTATCAAGGTAATTGCCGTGTCCATGGCTGTCATCGGTGCCGGTATTACCGTGATAGGCGCCCTGGCCTCCAGCTTTTCCATTGTTGTGATGGGAGTGGGGCTGTTTATTTTATTGTGCGCTGTAATGATATGGATCAGCGTGAGCGCCGGGCCAAAAATTTCAGTTCAGCAACCCGTTACTTACGAAAACATAGAAGAATGAAAAGACAAATTATCTTAACCTGCATACTCATTTTTTGCTGTCTCAAGTCTTTCGAGCAGCAAAACATTACTACTACACACGAATTTTACGAGATATCCCTGAACGGGGAATGGCAGTTTAAAATCGATTCCGCCGCGATAGGTGAAAAGGAGCAATGGTTTCACCCTGGTGGAGATATAAGTTTTCCAGAAGTTCAACCCGTGCCGGGAAACTGGAACTTGATCAACAAATATGCATCCTATACGGGTAAAGCCTGGTACAGGAAAAAAATATTCATCGCCGCAGGCTTAAAAGGCAAATTGGTGCGGTTGAACTTTGAAGGCGTTTACAATAACGCGAAAGTGTGGGTGAACGGCAAGTTTGTAATGGAAAATGACTTAGGTTACCTGCAATTTGAAAAGGATATAAGTGATCTGTTGAACTACGGGCAGCAAAACACCATTGTAGTTTGTGCCGATAATAGTTTTAAGGTAGGCGCACTATGGAACTGGGGCGGCATCAGGCGGCCGGTTAAATTACTGGTAAATAATAAAGTTTATATAACCCAAAACCACATTACGCCAAATGTTGATTTGAAAAATAACACCGCCGATATCAGTATAGAATTAGGGCTGTCTAATAAAAACAGCACGTCACGACAGCTAACCGGCAATATTGGCCTATATCAGCACGATAAACTCATCAACCTCATTCCTTTTAAAGCAAACATCCCGGAAAACGGCACACAGAAGCTTACTTTAAAAACATACCTCAGCTCTAAACAGGTAAAGCTTTGGAGTTTCGATGAGCCTAACCTTTATAAATGCCGGGTTGATTTGTTCGACAAAAATGTAAAGATCGACGAACGCAGCGATAATTTTGGCTTGCGTACAATTGAAGTGAACAATGCTGCCCATCAGCTCAAACTAAACGGCAAGGTGGTTAGGGTCATCGGGTTTGATTGGGTGCCCGATGACCGCACGACCGGCAACACCTTGCCGCTATGGCGGGTAAAGGAAGATATCGACCTGATGAAAAGTTTGGGCATCAACATGGCGCGGCTTTCGCATATGCCTTTCCATAAGGAGTTGCTGGACTATCTTGACGAAAAAGGCATTTTAATATTTGAAGAGATCCCCGTTTGGGGATACAACAGCCTAGTTAAAAGCAAAAACGAGGTTACCGATAACTGGCTACGCCGCATGATCAATGATCACTATAATCATCCCTGCATTGCCGGCTGGAGCGTCGGCAACGAAATCGGCTTTAATAAGGAGGTAATGGATTACGTTGCCAATAGTATAAAACTGGTTAAACAACAAGACAGCACCCGAATGGGGGTGATGATCAGCCATACGGCTTACAAAGCAATCGATCCTGTGCAGTTATCAGATATCGGTTTTGTGAATGCTTATGGCAAGGATATCGGCAGACAGGTGGATGTAGACCATAAAATGCATCCTCAAAGTACCCTTTTCTTATCGGAGTTTGGAGTGGGGCAGCTTACTGAAGACCTTTCGGCAGATTTTCCTATCAAAACCATTATGGACTCCATTGCCCATAAGCCTTACCTAGTGGGCGCTTCGTTGTGGACTTTTAATGATTACCGGAGCTGGTATAAAGATACCAAGGAGTACTCGCAAAACCGGCCATGGGGTTTGGTAGACGTATTCAGGCAAAAGAAACAGGCTTTCTATTCTTTTCAAAACACCAATAAGCCTGTGGCTGATATGCGGGTAAGCAACACCGTGCTTGACAATAAGCAGGTTTTCAAATCGACAATATATATTAAACCACGCGCCGTGTTGGACATGCCATCATATATATTGAAAGATTATAGTGTGATATTGAAATTGATTGGCGAGGATGAACATCTGGTTGGCGGATATTCTCAAACATTACGGGTGATTGATCCCGGCAGCCCCTCATTTCAGTTTTCATTATACAGCAGTTTTAAAGAAAAGCCTGTAAAAGCAACTATCAGCCTGGTTTCGCCTTTAAATTATAGCGTGTATGATACCACCATCTATTTTGAAAAGCCGTTGGCAACCAAAATCACTTATGCCATTGGAGGGGTGGATAAATTGAATGGTGCTGCCAAAAACGTGCTGCTGATCCGTTATGAAAAAAATAGCTCGGCCACTGCCTATAAGTTAAAATATACTATTGACAATGTGACTAAGGAAACTCCTGCCACTGTAGATAATTATATTACCGTGCCGAATGTAGAGGCGGGAAAAAGCATAAAAGCCGCACTCATCAGTATAAATAACGAGGGTGACGCGGTGACTGAATTACCCGCTGTTATGGTCGGCAATTCGATATTGCCGCCGTTGATCATCCATGCCGAACCGGTTAACGGCGGATTCTTCGCAGGTTTTGAAACCTGGAAGGATGACAAACAGTTTATAGTGGAATTAACGGAAAAGGCCGGCGATTACCATAAAGCGAAACAAGTAACAGCCTCTATAAAAGGGATTATAGGAGTGGATAGCCTGCTCAATGGAAAAACTTATTATTACCATATAAAACGCGGATTGCAGGATGGCGGGACACCCCTTTGGTCGGAAGAAATTGCCGTTATACCCGATGGCGGGTTGAAACCTGGAAAGCCGTTTATACAAGGCCTGATAACCCATGGCGGTAACGCGGTTATTTGTTTTGAGCCGGTGGAAAAGTCTGTAGGTTATGACCTATTTTTCCGTTCAGGCGGAGAGAAAACGTGGCATCATGAACTGATCAGCGCCAGCCAGATCGACCAATACCGGTTTAAGGTGCCGCCCAACAGGAATATTGAAGTACGGTTGGCTGCCATTGGCCAATACGGAGCTTCGGGCTATGCTGTGTATACGTCACCTGTTCGGTAACGGCAGTTTGCCTTTCGCCTGAGACAGGCTCTATTAATTTATCGACGGGTTATTATGCACCAATAATTAGGGCTGCAGGCAAACGCCGCTGCCATACCTGTTTCCTTGTAGTTAAACCATTTTTAAACAATCATAAATTATGAAAATTAAATTTAACTATCTGTTCATTCTTCCTTTTATGCTGTTAAGCTGTAAAAAAGGATTACAACAGCCAGGCACAGCGCTTGCTGTTAAAACTGCTCAATCAATGGCATTAAGCGTTGCGGGTATCCCGGCGTTCTTTGGTAACGGTGCCGACATCAGCTATCTGCCCCAAATGGAGGCGGCTGGAATGGTATTTCGCAGCCGGGTGAACGGGCAACAGGAAAACTGCCTGCAAATACTTAAAGAGCAGGGCATCAATGCTATCCGGCTTAGGGCATGGGTAAACCCCGCCCATGGTTATTATGGCACACCCTATGTGGTGGCCCTTGCGGTGCGGGCGAAAGCTATGGGTTTTCATATACTGATCGATCTTCATTACAGCGATACCTGGGCCGATAATACCCACCAGGTAAAGCCTGCCGCATGGGCCTCGGATACTTTTGCCCAATTGCTCACCGATGTTTACAATTACACTTACCACGTAATGGATACGCTTAAAAGCGTTGGCGTTACGCCGGATTGGGTACAGGTGGGTAATGAGATCAACGAGGGGATGTTGCTCCCATCTGGTTCTACCAGTAATTACAGTAATCTTGCGCAGCTGATCAACCAGGGCTATTCAGCTGTTAAAGCAGTTAGCCCAACGACACAGGTGATCATTCACATAGCGGGCGGCGAAAATAATTCAGCGGCACAAACATTTTTTGATGGCCTCACTGCTAATAGTGCAAACTTTGATATCATCGGTTTTTCATATTATCCCGTTTATGACCATGAGCTTTATAACCAGCTTGATCCCAGCCTGTCTACAACGTTAAACAACATGGTTTCCCGCTATAGTAAGCACGTTATGGTGGTAGAAACGGGTATGCCCTGGACCGACTCGTTAAACACCTTTAATGGCTTAAATGATTGTATCAACAGTGTAAGCACTGTTTCTGGAGCAAACGGCTTAGGTGTGTTTTATTGGGAGCCTGAGGCTTATTATTCTTACAATCATATTTCATCAAATGCTTTTGATACTATAACCAAAGCACCTACCCATGCAATGGACGCGTTTTTATATAACCCGGCCAATAACCTGGTAAACAATTTTGATTTTGAGAGCGGTGGTGTACAAAAATCAACTATTACAGGATGGTCGCTGTGGTCAGATAATAACTATGATGCCATTTACACCGAAACCGGCGGCTATACCCGCTCTTACCGTTTAACGCATTGGAAAAACACCGCTTACCAGGCCTCTACCTATCAGGACCTTACAGGTATAGCCAATGGTACGTATATGCTCACTGCATGGGTACAAAACGGCGGAGGCCAAACCACTTGCGAAATGTACGCCAAAGGATCGGGCGCGGAGATAGACCTGCCGTTGCCGGTAACATCAGGCTGGAAGCAGATCACTATTAAAGGTATATCGGTAACCAGCGGAACCATTGCTATAGGTTTCCGCTCGGTGGCCAACGCGGGTAATTGGTGCAGCTTTGATAATGTGCACTTGCAATTGCAGTAAGTAAATATAATGTAAATGATGCAAGCCCTCGAAAGAGGGCTTTTATAGAATATAAGTTAAAATTAACCCTATGAAGTTTAAATTCATTTTATCAATGATATGCCTGTTGTTGTTATGGCGTATAATACCGGCTGTGGCACAGGAAAAGCCGCACACACAAATCATCATACACTCGCATCTCGAAAACAGGCATGGAGCCAGGCAACTGATTGTCGCAGGCAAGCCATTTACGATGATTTCCGGCGAATTGCATAATTCAACTTCTTCGGCACCTGCATATTTTGATAAAGCCATGAAAAATGTGCTGAAAATGAATGTTAATTCGGTAATTGCTTCCGTCTCCTGGGAGCAATTGGAACGGGAGGAAGGTCGTTACGATTTCACTATACTTGATCATATTATCAAATCGGCGCATGATCATCAATTAAAAGTGGCACTTATTTGGTTCGCGTCCTGGAAAAATGGTGAATCTTCTTATATGCCCATTTGGGCAAAGATAGATACTAAACGCTTTTTCAGGATCAAGGATAAGGCAGGTAATGATATGTCTGCTGTTTCTCCTTTCTGCGAAGCCGCGAAGAAGGCAGATGCAAAGGCTTTCACGGCAATGATGCGGCACATCAATCTAAAAAATCAATACAATGATGTAGTCATGATCCAGGTTGAAAACGAGGTAGGCGCGTTCTCGGATATTGATCATGGAAAAGAGGCGCAAGCACTATATCACGCTGTGGTACCGGCCGGGTTAACCAGTTATTTGCAACAGCACAAGAATGAACTTGATGAATATGTAAAAGACGCCTGGGCCAGGAATGGTGCAAAAATATATGGTACATGGGCGGAACTGTTTGGTGAAGATAGCCTGGTCGCACAGCATTTGTTCATGACCTGGTATTATGCTCGCTATATAAACGCGGTATGCAAACTTGGCAAGGGGGCCTATAATTTGCCAATGTATGTAAACGCCTGGCAGGATCATAGCGGGCAACTACCAGGAAAATATCCCAATGGAGGGCCTCTTGCTAAGGTTATGGATATTTACCGGGCTGCTGCTCCCGCCATTGATTTCATAGCACCGGATATTTATTTGCCAAATTACAGGCAGATCTGCGATAAATATTGTAAACTGGAAAAGAATAATCCTTTATTCATTCCGGAATGTGAACGTACTAATCCAGGGAAGGCATTTTATGCTCTTGGGCAGGATGATGCTTTAGGCTTCGGACCGTTTGGAATAGAATCGTTGGTTGCTGATCGGGCCTACGCACAAAGTAATGGCGTGTTAATGGAAATGCTTCCGCTCATTACCCGGTACCAGGGTACCAGGCATATGCGCGGCTTTTTGCAACAAGCGGATGAAGACAGCGTAGTTATGGATATAGGCAAATACCATATTATTGTAAAATATATCGGTATTGACAAGAGATCATATGGCGTAATCCTGCAAACTGGTGAGCAGGATTATCTTATCGCCGGGATGAATTGCCGCATCACCTTCTCATCGTTGCATCCGGGCGCCATGGCTGTGATCGGTGAGGTACTGGAAGGTGGTTTTCGAAATCATAAGTGGTACACAACACGCCAATTAAACGGTGATGAAACCTGGCATAATCATGCACTAATTGTTGACAGCAGGTCCTATGTAGATACCCTTAATAGCGGAGGCAAAGATATGGTTCAGGTTTTAGCGCCTGTTGCTGTTTTGGATGAGAGGTTGGAGCCAGGCTTGGAAGCAAAAACAATCAGCGCCCCCGCTATTTATAAAGTCAAAATTTACGATGCTTTCAAATTGGGGAATTAATTTGTTAATATTTATCTGCAATAAATAAGGATACAGCTAATTTTTAGCTGCATATTAGCTAAAAATTGATTATTAAAACCAAATAAATATCACAGTCAAATGCTATTCAATAAAAAAGTTTTTATTTTCATCGCCTTTTCCTTATCTGTCATTCATTTAAGGCGCAAAAAACTATACACATTTTAGCGCCGGGCTATTGTTGCTTTTTGCTGGATGATAAGCCTTTCCAAATGATTTCCGGCGAAATGCATATCCGCGCATCCCCCGGGATGGATGGCGTGCCCGTATGAAAATGGCAAAGCCATGGGTCTTAATACAATTGGCACTTACGTGTTTTGGAACCTACATGAACCTCAAAAAGGAAAAACGATTTCTCGGGCAAAAATGACATTGTAGAATTTGTAAAAATTGCACAACAAGAAGGACTTTATGGTACTGCGGCCAAAGTCCATATGTGTGTGCTGAGTGGGGATTTGGCGGCTACCCGTATTGGTTGCAAAATGAAAAAGGCTTAATGTGCGGAGTAAGGAGCATGCTTACCCTAAAAGAATACAAAAAATATATGACAGAAGTAGGCAAGCGCCTGGCTCCCTTACAGGTAAACCACGGCAGTAATATCCTGATGGTGCAGGTAGAGAATGAATATGGTTCATATGGAAACGATCAGCAATACCTGAAGAGTAATCGTCAAATTTTCCGGAAAGCCAGATTCGATGGTCTGCTGTTACCCCATTAACGACTTTGCGGCAGGCAATCTGCCGGGTTTACCGCCTGCTGTAAAGGAAATTGACAATCCTGATCCGGTAAAAAGCTGATCAAAGCAAAAACATTACAGCGTTACCCGGCGGTACCTCGAAAAGGTCCTGCGTGAAAAAAGAAATGCCACTGATATCCGGATTACAAATATCGACTACAAGTTTATCATCAATTTGTGTTTTCATTTCAGGAATAGTAATTAAACTCAATGAATTGATGTGGTGAAAGTATTAAAGAACCTGTGGTCCGTTATTTCACAACGTAATGGTCACCGGCTCCGGGATATACCACAAGCTGCCGTTTTAAATGTTTAAAGCCGATTCAGATATATGTCTACAACCAAAAATATTTTAACGACAATTAACCCATATTTTGAGTAGCCTCATTGAATGGTTTAATCCGACTGAACCAACTATTTCTGAATACGGCCTGAGATGGATTGTTAGCAATGATTTCCTCATAACGTTCTTTACGCAGGTTATTTATTGAATTGAAAAGACTCTCTACATCTAGTTTACTAGCTGCCGCTATTGTTAATGGGCCAACTTTTTCGTCAATTGTTAAAGCGTTATTGGTATATATATTGATAGCTTCCTGCAATATTTTTGCGGCTGTTCCAGTTCCCATATTTACGGAAATGTCAAACAGTTGGTTTGCTATTTGTTGATTGTCAAGTTGGCTTAAGGAAAGGCAATCCCAAAATTCAACTTTGTAAAATGCCAAAACAAATTGTTCTAATTGCTCATTAACTCCAAGCGCATTATTAAGGCTTGCAGGATCCTGAGATTTTATACTGTCTACTATTAGCCAGCCTTGCCATGAAGGCCAAAAATTGCGGGCTATTCCGCGCCAGGTTTCTCCGCCGTGATCGTTGGAATCATTGGCATAGCCACCTTCATTGTTCATGGTAATTGCATATGCCTGATTAAAGTCTGCCATGATGAATTGATTACTTTATTAATTAAACCTATTTAATTAATGAATAATTAGCCATTTACAGTAGTGTAATATTTTGAGTTAAAATTACAACTAATAAATTATGGCAAGTAATTATTATTAAATGTGAACAAAACTAAGAGGGAAACTATGGCTGAAAAATAGCTAACATAAGCTATTTTAAATTAAACAGAAAAATAGTAGTTCGGGTTTTATTAAATGCACGAGTTTAGAAATTTTAGCAGCCTGGTATGTTTACGCCAAAATCTATTACCCAGATATTTGAAAGTTAATTAAAGTTGTTAACACTTCGTTAAATCAAAATCCAGATGCTATAAGCTCAATGGTATTTCTTTTATAAAATATTGATTATCAGTGAATTGATTTTTATTAAATAATTAATTAAAAAAATCAATTATTTAACTCCTAATATAAAAACGTGGAATTGTGAATATCTATTAGTAATAGATTAAATCATTATTTTTTATTTTCCGCCATTATTCCACAAAACCTTTAATTATCGCGAATGCATTTGTATTTCCCATCATGCAAACAAAATTATTTTTTTGTGAGCCTATGGGAAATTTGTTTCTTAATATTTGCAAGCATTTCTCACGCTCAAAAGCCCGATCTTCTTCGGCTAGAATCCATAACAATCAATAATGGTCTGTCTCAGGGTTATGTAAGTAATGTCATTCAGGACAAAAAAGGATTAATGTGGTTCAGTACCGGCGACGGATTAAATGAGTTCGATGGGAATAATTTTATTATATATAATCATGATAAAGACAATGATTCATCAATTGGAAGTGATGATCTTACTTGCGTTTTTGAAGATTCGAAACAAAGACTGTGGGTTGGAACCAGGCACGAGGGGCTAGATCTTTTCGACAGGGAACATAATAGGTTTTTGCATCTACGGCATACATCCTCGGATGGCCCTGTATCCAACAATATTATCAGCATAAAAGAAGATCAATCAGGCGCATTGTGGTTAAGGACTATGGGAGGAATTGACCGTATGGAAGTTGATGATAATTTGCCCAAAGACTTTATTAAGAAGAAAGGTAGTTCTATTTTAACCAAGGTGTCGTTCACGAACATTGAACTTGGCGCTGAGCTTGACAGGGAGCGAACCCGGCATGGCCCTGAAAATATCTTTATTGACAGCTGGGATCAGATTTTTTTAACAACAAATAGCAGGGTATTAGAAGTAATATTTAATAAACATAAAAATGATTACCAAATGCTTGAACGTTATCGCTTTCCCCCGGTCGATCCATATTTTATACCTGAAATAGCTGAAGATACAATTGGGCATTTTCTTTTATTAAATTATAAAAATCTGGTAAGGTTTTCTGGCTATGATTTTAAAAAGCCAAGAATTATCTACACTTATAACCCTTTGGAGCTTCGATGGACTATAGACAAAAAAGAGATCCTTTGGCTTTCCGACGGTATGAAATTTGTACAAATTAATTTAAAAAACGGTTTTATTAGAAACGTTGTTCCGGCAGAAAGTTCTCAGGTACAAGCGATTAATGCCACTACAAATTTCTATATTGACAGAACAGGTATCTTGTGGATAGGAACCGGTGGCTATGGAGTTTTAAAATATGACCCCGAGATGGAACTTTTCCATCATATTTTGCCGCAAAGCGACATCTATCAAATTTTAGAAAGTGATTCGGGAATTGTGATAACTAATAACTTTCAACAAATTTCAATCAAAAAAGGAAGCCCGATTGAGGTCGGCCAGATATTAGATCCAAGAAACATTCGGCATAAATTCCCTAGGTTTGGCGTCCTTTCTATTGCTAAAGACAATAATCAAAACTTGTGGTTCGGCACAAATGGTGGAATTATCAGATACAATCTTCTTACAAAATCTTTAAGATTTTTTAAACTACCGCAGACGGGGCATACTTCCTTGCCATTTCCCATTTACGTGGATAGCAGAAATAATATCTGGATGGGCTACAATAAAAATCTGGTTGAATATGACCAATTAGATGATAAGTTTTCGGTACATGACTATCCAGTTGAAAATGATAATTACGAATATGATTTCTTGCAATCAATATATGAAGAGAACGGTTCGCTATGGTTGGGATCGGTAGATGGCTTATTCCGGTTTGATTTAAAGTCAGACCACATGATTAGCAGTTATCATTATATTCACACAGACTCCACCTCACTGAGTAACAATTTTATACTGTCATTTTGCAAAGACAAGGATAACCCACAAAGGTATTTATGGATAGGTACAAAAGGCGGGGGCTTAAATCGTCTTGATAAATTATCCGGAAAATTTAAGCGGATTGACAGAAAAAATGGCCTGATAAATAACGTAATTTACGGAATTCTTAATGACAATACTAATAATTTATGGCTTAGTACCAACAAAGGTTTGGTAGCATATAATACCGCTAAGAATCGTTTTAGAAACTTTGATGTAAGTGATGGGTTACAAGGCAGTGAATTTAACCGTTATGCCTATTGCAGGACCAAACAAGGCATTTTAATATTTGGTGGTTTAAACGGGATCAATTACTTTGATCCAAACGACATTAAACCCCTGGCACCTCCAGCGGTAATATTTACACAACTCAGATTATTTAACAAGCCCGCAAATATTTTTGCCGCTGATTTTCCATTAGGGAGGAACATCGGGTCAACAGAAAGAATCACGCTGAAATATGCACAAAACGTGGTTACTTTTCAATTTGCAGCATTGGATTACCGGAAGCCTGGAAACATAGTTTATAGATATCGGATGGAAGGATTTGATAACGGTTTTATTTATTCAGGTAATATACATGAAGCGACTTATACTAACCTCGACCCCGGCGAATATCGCTTTATCGTACAGGCAAGTTTCAAAAATGGATTTTGGGGGAACAATATAAAATCAATGATCGTAGTGGTTGTTCCACCCTGGTACAGGACCTGGTGGTTTTATGTGTTGGCATTTACCAGCACGATTTCCATCATTTATTTAATTTACAGGGACCGTTTACTGCAACTGGCCAGATTAAACAGGCTTCGAAACAGAATTGCCAGGGATTTACATGACGAAGTAGGCTCATCGGTTAGCAGTATTGCCATTTATTCAAAGATTGTTCATGATCATGTCGATAGTTCAACCTTTGACAATGAACCATTATTGAAAAAAATCGCTGATTATGCGACCGAGATCATGGAATCTATGAATGATATTGTCTGGAATGTCAATACCAAAAACGATGCCTTCGAAAATATTATCAGCCGTATGCGCGAGCACGCTTACCAATTGTTTGAAGCTAAAGGCTATCTCCTTCATTTTACTATTGACGAAAACCTGAAGCGTACAAAATTAACGATGGAAAAGCGACGAGATTTTTACTTGATTTATAAAGAGGGGCTCAACAATATAGCAAAATACGCCAACGGAAAGAATGTATGGATCACCCTGTCGTTGCATCAAAAAGTAATCAGTCTGATTATCAAAGATGATGGAAAAGGATTTGACAAGACTAAATTAAGGAAAAGTAGCAATGGCATACATAACATGGAGTACAGGGCAAAGGCGCTAAAAGGAGAAATATCTGTGACCTCTTCACCAGGCCAGGGCACTGAAATCCGTCTTAAATTCTGAAAAAATCTGTGTCTTTGCTGTTGTTTAATTTAAGTTTAATTAAATAAAAATTAAAAAGTAATCTATTGGAAAAATTAGAAATATATCTATAACTTAGAATCACGATATTCTTAAAATGATTAGACAAGTTGTTTGGGCCTTGGTAATCATATTATTAACTGATAAAATATCTGCTAACCGACAACTTATTAAAACCAAAGTCATGATAAAAATCGCCGTATTCGATGATCATCAAGCCAGGCGTGATGCCCTTAGGCTACTGATTGGCCTCAACCTTAATATGGAAATAAGTGGTGAATATGAAGACTGTTCCAATTTGGTAAATAATATAAAAGACAATGTCCCCGATGTTGCCTTAATGGATATCCACATGCCAGGCATCGGCGGGATAGATGGGGTAAAGCTTTTCAAGACATACTTTCCGGAAACATACGTCATTATGCAAACTGTATTTGATGATGATGATAATTTGTTTAATTGCCTGCTTGCCGGTGCTGATGGTTATATCCTAAAAAAATCGCCCAATGAAAAACTGCTTGCGGGTATCGAAGAAGTAATAAATGGGGGAGCGCCAATGAGCCCTTCAATTGCAAGAAGAGTACTGGAACATTTTAGCAATAAAAAAAAGAACACGAAAAAAGCCCAGACCGAATATGATTTATCGAAACGCGAAATAGACGTTCTTACTTGCCTGGTTAAGGGTTTTAGTCAAAAAATGATTGCAACAGAGTTGTTTATTTCTGTCTTTACCGTCAATAATCATATGAAAAATATTTATCAAAAAATGCATGTCCATAACGCATCTGAAGCAGTTGCCACTGCATTACAAAATAATATTATTGCATAATCAATATCAATCATTCTTACAGAATAGCCTATTTAAGCTATTTCCCTCATTATAAATCCGCTATACATTTGCCTTAAGAAAATGATAGTAAAGGAATATAGGGGTGAAATACCCGTGCAATTAATTGGGAATACTGTGCTACTTGCACAATAACAGACACGCAATATAATAGATTGAGTCTGCTACAAGGGACCACTTCCCTGCCTCAAATATTCAGTTTTAGATTGAATCTCAATTGAAAACATTAGAAGTTTTCAAGACACATTGCTTTGCTCATTAAATAGGAATTTATAAGGGATTAAAAAAATAACACAATGAAGAAAAACTATTTAAAAAGTGCGAAACGTGTCCTAATCATGAGCTCGGTAATCATTTTTGCAGCTTGTTCCACCATTTCAAAATACGACCAATATGCGTATCAGCAAACGACTTCTCTGAAAGTTGATGCGTTAAACGTTATGGATTTGGCAACAACTGCATACAACGCTCATGAAACAGATGTCCAAAATGTAAGTACTGCTATTGATAAAATGGTGGAGTATCAAAAGAACCGCCCTAAAAATCAGGTGTCAGAGAAAATGTGGGTCATCATTCAGGATTCTACGCAAAATTTATATGGTGGCTTTATCAAAAGATGGAAAAAAGAAGGAACACTTGATCCTGCTTTTGTAAAGGAATCCCAGCAATTAGTAGGCCAGGCATTTGATCAGATATCTCAGTTAGAAAGCGGTAAAATAAGACCTCAATAAGTAACTAATCAACAAAAAAAAATCGTATGAGCACAATAAATTTCGATCAATTATTCCAGACGCTTGAAACTGGAGTAGCATCAATCGCTAAGCAGTCGTTTCAGGATTATTATGACGCGGCAAAGGCAGACGGTCAGAGCGCACTGGAAAATATGAAAACGAATCTTCAAAACTGGACAACCGAAGTAGAAAGTGGTGCTTTAACAGCTGAAGATCTTGAATTTCTTTTAAAAGAAGAGGCCGATCTGGATGAAATGACAGCGCTTAAGCAAGCAGGCCTTGCCGAAGTACAAATAGATAAATTTAAAGACGCCCTGATAAGTTTGGTTGTAAATACGCTTACAGGATTTATTAAGGTGTAGGCATAGTAGCAACGAGTATGAGTTTTTTATTTCTAATGGTGTTGTTTGTTCTCGTCTCCCAGCTAGGGCTGTACTTTTTCAATTTGCTTAACTTTTGGCCTCAAAAGCAAGGGAATGAGGTTGCGGGTATTATGTTTGGCGGGATCAGCCTGATCTATTCCCTGGTTCTTGCTTTTGTAATTGTAGCGGTCTGGGGTAATTATGAAGATTTAGGTAAAACGATAGAAACTGAGTCTGATAAATTAAATGGTATCATGGCTCATACTGCTACCCTCCCTGATAGTATAAAAAAACCTTTGAGCATGGCCTTGTATAATTATTGCGACCAGGTTATAAAAGAAGAGTGGCGGATGAAAAAAGAAATAGAGGACGATCAGCCAAGCGCTATTCCTAATCTGCGGATGATGTTGTTGAAACTTGATCCCGCCGACAAAGTTCAGGCAGGCATTTTTACCGTTATTGATACTGATTTGAGCGCGATAAGTGATTTGAGGAGAGACAGATTGAGTCACAGCCGTTCACAGGTACCAGCGATGGTTTGGCTGGTTTTAAAAATAGGGAGCATAATGCTCGTTGTTTTTTCTTATTTTTTTGTAGTCCCTTCCCAGCTACTGAAAAGAATATACCTTTTTTTCCTGACCAGCTTTATTGGCCTCTGTATGTTCTTATTATACGCGCTTGATCGGCCTTTCGACGGGCCCTCAGCCATAAGCTTTCGCCCGTATCAAAACATTATGCTGGAAATAAAACAATTTTATGCCTTTCACCCTCAAAACCCCCTTACTAAAAGCACTAAAGACCTGGGTGAAGTGCCAATCGTAAAGGAACAATCCTTCTAATTAATGAAGCAAAAAAAATATTTAGCGAATAATCTTAATTAACAGAAAATATGAAACGTATTGTTTATTTAACACCGGCTCTAATATTATGCCTATTATCCACGGGGTGCCAACCAGCTAAAACCTCTGATTTGAAATGCGATGCTGTTGTGGTAATTATTATTTTGATAGCCAGCCTGTTTTTTGTGCTTGCGAAATACAGTAATATTTTGAGGGAAGAAATTAGTAACAACGATGAGTTTGATCAAAATGCACAGGCGTTGCAGCAGAAAAAGGGCTGGGCATTTGTTAATAAAGCAGCTCCATATAGCTTAACAAAAGTCCAGTTTGGATTATGGACGGTAATTATTTCATCTGTATACATTTATCTATCGTTATGTAAGGGCGATTGTGCTGCAGGGACCATTAACCAAACAGCGCTGGTATTGATGGGGATTTTCGCGGGTACAACCGTAGCGTCATCAATAATAGATAAAAATGAGATTAACGATAACAGACCACGGTACCAAAACTCGCCCTCACAAGGGTTTTTTATAGATATATTATCAGATAGCAGTGGAATTAGCATCAGCCGTTTTCAAAATTTCGTATGGACGCTAATAGCAATGATTGTGTATATCTATAAAGTTTCTTTGGTAACTACAGGTTGCGACCTGCCTGAATTGAGTAATACTATTTTAGCCCTGACTGGTATAAGCAGTGCTACTTTTGTTGCACTTAAAACAAAAGAAAATAATCCTCAGTCGTCGCCTCAGGTACCATTGGCTCCAATCAATGATCCGCCAACTCCCGATCCTTTGGCAGCCACAAATTGAAGTAAAAGAAAAGCCAATGTAATACAGCCTATATAAAAAATATGTGATTTGGCAATAGCATAAATAGCTCTTGCCGTTTTGTGCACACCACTATAGTTTGGAAAAATAGTAACTAAGACCCAAAGAATTCAAGAATTACCCCTGGGCTTGATATATCAATATAAATGTTAAAAATTGTCATATTTGATGATCACAGACAACGGCGCGAAGCAATTCGGTTACTGGTTAATCTTCAAGATGGAATGGAATGTGTGGGCGATTTTCAAGACTGTTCGGACCTCGTAAATAATTTAACTCCAAATCCACCGGATGTTGTTCTGGTGGATGTAAATATGCCTGGTGTTAGTGGTTTGGAAGGCGTAAAGCTTCTTAAACAACACTTCCCCCAAATATTTATAATTATGCAGACTGTATTTGAAGATGACAAAAATCTCTTCAATTGTTTGCTGGTCGGCGCCGATGGTTATTTATTAAAAAAAGCCTCTAATGACAAATTGATCGTTGCTATTCTTAATATTACTCAGGGCATTGCAAACATGGCCCCCGAAATCGCTAAACGGGCGCTTACCTATCTTGGGAAAAGCAAACAGGCAATTGGGGAGGAAACATCGGTGCTTTCGAAAAATGAATGTGAAATCCTGTTACAACTAGCAGGTGGTTTTAGCAGAAAGCAAATTACATCAAATCTTTCTATAACTAAGCAAGAAATCGAAGAATCTATCCAGGGCATCTATCGTAAACTGCACTACATCAGCAAAATAGCTGATAGATAACCTTGAAAATAGCTTATTTTAGCTATTTCTAAACGATATGCCCAATCGTAATTTTGCTTTATAATTAAATGCTTAAATATAATACAAATGAAATGATGGCAATAATGATCGGCAATAGAGTTCAATAACTGGGAGGACAACTGATCTGAGCTTTACGACAACTTCCTTTTAAAAATTTTACGACAATGGTTTTAAACGCACGATTTATGCGTGCCGGGCAAACTATGTCTTTTAAGCAGATTTTGTGAATGCTTAAATAATTGATAAACAATAAACTAAATATTAAAAGTAATTTTTATGAGCATTCAACAATCAAATATCACTGGTCTTAATTACGACCTTGTTTTGGGCGTTTCGCAGAGAAGTATCAACGCCATTATGAAAACCTATTATACCAATGCTGCCGACTATTTTTTGGAACAAACTTGTTATTTTATACGTAGCCTTTCGCTGAATCGGCAAGAAGCCTTGGAAATGATGGGCAATCAGGATCCCTTCGAAATCTCATCCTGGAACGGTCAGGGCGCTATGCCTGCAAATATACAGTCATGTGTTAACGGAGGGTTTACTTGTGCTTTTAAATTCATACCCGGCGACCCTGGTGATCCCACTGTTCCTACATTCCCGGCATGGGATTATAGCTATCTCACCTATCTTCCTCAGGAAACATTTTATGGTCAAACATATAACTATATCATGTGCTGCTCTAATATACAGGTAGTATGCTGGGATCCTTTTACTAATATCTGGACAAACTATACGCAGCCGTCCACTAAAGGCTCACCGGTGGGCTCAATCGTAAAGTTTGCAGCTTATGCTACGTTGTTTAATCAAACGAAAATTTTTAACGCTTCGGATAACACGATCCCGCAGGATGTACAAACACAGGCTGGCATATTCAAGGCTAATAACGTTTCTTTTAACCTTCAGCAGTTTGTATTGAACCTGGATGCCATGCAGCCAAGTACTATGGGTGTCAACCTGCCTTTCATGGCTACTATAGATGAGTTTTATTATACCCTTGCGCAATGCTTTATAACGGCATATTCAGGTGCTTTAAAATCATCTTTTAAATCTGTTCCAACATTTTGTTATGCATTGCCTATAACAAGTCAATTGGGTATAACCTTTGTTAACCCAACAAACATGCAAACGCTAATTGAAAATTATGTTGATACTAATGGGAATGTAGTGAGTAATCCTACCGCAGATCAGGCTAGTTTAAGTACTGTAAATTATTTCTGTGCCATAAATGGCGATACACCGGTAGCGACACAGCAGTTTGAGTGGAACTGGCTGGATTCTGATAGCGATGAATCGAATTACGACGGAGCAATGGCCATCAGTAAATATGCACTGGCAAAAGTGATTGATAGCCAGATGCGCCGTTATGTAGAAATTAATTGCTGGCAGCCGCAGGTTAGCTGCTCGCAAGTAAATGGTGCAGACCAATGGTATTTCGGCATGGAAAACGGCACTTTAAACTGCAACCCGCTTGTGACAGATAACAGCAATGCAAATATGCTGGAATACAGCTATCAAAGCAGCGGTAAGGCTAATGGTGTTGTAAATACATCTGATAATGTAGAAATTGATTTTCAATACACCGCAACAGTTGCTATCAGTTCTACTACAACTATTACTGTAAGTCAAAAGGTACAAGTTAGCTACCTGGCCAATGGCTCGGGAGGAATCCCGATACAAAACACTTACACAGATGTTTATTCTATTATAGCGCAGCCGAACGGCACACTTGATTTTAAACTGGTAAGCAGCAACGACCCCTCATTTGAGCCACCCACAAACCTGCCCGACCTTACGCAGGATGAGATCGCCCAGTTTGATGAAGCACTTCAAAAGTGCGTATACGAATTCGGGTCTACCGATCTATCGCCACAACCGTTGGGAACAATACAACAGGTTGTATTTCCGGGAGGCAACACATTTATGTTTAACAGCGCTCAGTTTGCCCCCAGTAATGACCTGGTGTTTGAGGTGACTTATCTTAAAACGAACCTGTAAAACAAGTTCAAATAAACATTTCATAAACCGTAGCAGTGGCAGGCTTAACACAATTAGTCTACGCACTGCCGCTTAAAACAATCGACCATGATAATTGCAAACGAAACCGAATTAATGAATAATCAGAAGGCATCATCAACGGTGCTGCCTGATGTAGAATTTGAAGCTCTACAGACATCTGAAGGCAATTCCCTTTTATTTTCAATCAGCTCAAAAAATATTTTGTACTGTACTTGCGAGGTGCCCAGTGATACACACGGGTGGGTACGGACCGACATCAGTGCTACTCTTTCTGAAAGGGATTTTTCCGGCCAGCCTATTAAAGTAAAAAGCTTTGATTTGGGCCAGGATTTAAGCGTTGGTACTATTGACCTGGTGATGGTGGTAACGGACAACAACAACCATGATTGGCTGTATCTAGCGCTCGGCAATAGCGATGCCAACTGGGTAAATTATACGCCCAACTGGCAACAAGTAAAATTTGATGATCCCAATAATATGGGTTATGCAAATGATCCTATCAACGATGTATTTGTAGCAAGGTTTGGTTCTAATCAATTCATTTTTGCAGATATTGTTTCCAATCCTCAAAATCAGGCTTTGTCACGGTATGCAATAGACCCTACTGGACAGGTAATGCTTCAATCGAATGGCATAAAGCAATGCTGGATACCGCATTCAATATCATCAACTTTACAAGCTGGGCATATCAGCAGTGCTGTAGGATGCGGTCCTGGTGATGAATCGGTTTATGGAATTTACACACTGTACACAATTGATGGTAATCCGCAACTCGTATATGCACCTTTATTTAACGAAAATGACCCCGGAGGCGCGCCCTTTCCCACAGATTTTGACTTAAAAACCAACATAACGGCTATTGATAGTACTTATATGGCCATGGCGGTATCAAAGCCATCCGCCAGTTCGCCGGATACGGATCTTTTTTTTGCCTCTGAAAGTGTTTTGTACTTCTGTGCCAATGGAAACCAGGTAAATCATAACGGTGTGAACCCTCAATTTACTTCAATTTATAACAATGCTCTTTTTCAAAATATACAAAGCCTGCACATCAGTAACTGGAACCAAAATATTGTGCTGTGGGGCCAAAGTATTGATCCTATAGACAATTTAACTTCGCGCCTTTTTGTGATGGAATGTTTGGCCGGCCAGGAAACTAACCCTGATGCCTGGAGCTACCCGATACCATTACTGTTGAATTCGGCTAATTCGACTACGTATATTAATAATATCTATAGTGCGCCTACAGCGCTTGATAGCAATACCGGTGCCTATATTCATAATAGCTGTAATGTGATTTTTGCAGAGCAGGTAACAAAAGATGATTCTGGTAACGATCAATCGTCTTTAGTTCAGTTGTTTCAAGATCCGGTGACTACCGCATGGCAGCAACGTTTTTTACTGATGGCACCGCTGGATGTTACCACAGAAATATTTGATAATCCTACTTATTCAACACATGTAGAAATTACGGATGATAACAATAACCCGCAGATAAATGTACCTGTAGTTATTTGGGCTTCCAGCCCATGTAGTGTGTACGTTAATGATGCCAGTAATAATGATGCTTATTTTACCCTCGATCCTGTTAAACCATTGTTGCTCACTACAGATATTACAGGCAACGTAACCATTATGCAGCAGGTGGATAGTATTGGAGGGATCTCATATTTCGTAGCTGTACAGAATGCTGACAAGAGTCAAATTTATAGCGAAGCCATTAACCCCATTACCAATACTATAACAAGATTGAATACCGCAGTACCTGATGGTAAAAGCGATCATTTAACAAATGTATGGGTTACTGGTTCGGATGGTACACAGACAAAGTTGATAACCGGCAATTATGATACAGCGACAGCTTCTAGTAATATTAACACGATTTGCCAACAGAATACTACTGTTAATAGTGATGGTTTGGTATCAGGGCAGTCGTGGCCCAGTGCAACAGCAATTGCGGCGGCGCTTTCTTCTGTTCAATCCTTTGCAGAGAACCTAAATAAAAGTGCTTCACTCCAATCTGGTAAACCTGTGTCGCCAACTATTAAACGTGGCTTGCCGCAATTTGATAGGCGGGTACGCCGCGTTAAGGATATACACTTCAATCCACAAACTGATAAAATATGGGGGTGGACCTATGGAGCAAATGCTAACCATTATGAAGGTATAGATGCCGTGAAAGCACTGGGTATAACAATAAATCCGGATGGTAGCCTTGCCTATATACCGGCAGTTACCAGCCTGGGTAGTGGCCTGCACATTGAAGCTAAACTGGGCCATATTGTAAAATGGATGAAAAGTGAGGCGCACAAATTGGAAACTGCAGTGGTAACATTTGCTAATGGGGTAGTGGACTGTATGCTTACCATTGCAGGCGATATTTATCATTTTGTAGCAAAGTGTGCGAATGACTTGGCTGGACTGGTGCATACGGTGCTTAATGCCATAGCAACGGCATTGGATGATGTCATAAAATGGATAGGATTTCTTTTTGATTATAACGATATATTAACCACTCATAAAGTAACAACCAACATAATGAAAGTGGCTATTGACCATGCTGCCAATAACATGAGTGCGTTGAAAGCCGATATCAACCAATCATTCACAACTATTGTAAATGATCTAAATAAATTAGTAGGGTTGCCTCAGCTGCCGGACACGCAACAAAGCAGCAGTAAACAATCGCCGGCACCATCTTCAGCCAAAACACCACAGGCCCAATGGGGGACTCATAAACTGAAAAGTAATGGCCAAAATACAAGTTGTGGATCATTCACGCCCGACACTATGGATGATGACAAAGTTGGTTCGTTGATGACGGCTTTGCAAGATTTTGTGAACAATGAACAAGCGACCTTCGCTCAACTTCAAACCAATTTTAAATCTATTATTGATAATGCGCAAACTCTAACTGTAACGCAAATTATGGAACAGGTGCTGGCCGCTATTGCAGATTTCTTTATTGATGAACTAAAAGACCTGATATTGGCACTGGTAGATGTAATTGCTGCACTTTTAGTAACTGCCCAGCATGTAATGACTGCGCCAATTAATATACCGGTTATATCATGGTTATATGGTAAAATTTCCGGTGGTTCAACATTCACGCTACTTGATTTATGTTGCCTGGTTACAGCTATACCTGCCACAATAGTTTACAAGCTGGTTGAGAATGAAGCGCCTTTCAGTCAGGGAAATCTGGCGGAACAATTATATTCGGCACCTGACCTTGCGACAGTGCAAAGCATTCTTGCCCAGTCCCTTAGCTCTTTCCAAACAGGTGTCGATGCGCACGACGGGTCAGATCCTTTGAATAACACCGCATTTGATGTTGCAACGAAAGTAGCTAATATAAGTTGTATGGCTGGTGCAGTAGGTACCTCTGTTTGTACCTATCTGAAAAGCGGTGTGATCGATACATTAAAGGACAATACATCGCTTAATACCGCCAACACAGCCTTCTACATGCTTTATGTTTGGCCCGACCTGATGTCGTCGCTTTCAGGTAACACCACTAGTAGTGACTGGTATGTTGATTTTAACAATTGGTGCACCTGGGTATGCATGGGCAAAGTGCTTACCGATGGTGTGGCCGGATTTTACGGCGAAACAGCTGCCTGGGCTATGGCATGGAGCGGATTATCGCCCTGGGGGGATTTTGTTATTAATACGGTATGGGAAGCACCAACTAATGCCGCTTTTTACTATGAATATGAAGCAGGCTTTAAAAACACCGATCAACTGGCTAATGGAATTATTAATTTGATTGGAGGAAATTTCTTCGATTTCAGTGGTATGCTTTCTCCTGTTTTGGCTGCTACACAAAGCAATTTTACAACGCCGCAAGGAAAACTGGCAATAACAGTAGCTATGGCGGGAATAACTTTCTTAAATTTGGGGTGGGGTACTTCTTGTATTCTTGATTCTTATGGCCCTTTCAAAGCCCAGCCAAGTTAACCGGCTAAAATAATTAAGCGAGCCTTTCTATAAAAAAGCTCGCTTAATTATTTTACTTGATAAGGTTGAAAACAAGCAGCAAAATTATCAGCATCACTCCGAGTAATGTAATAAGAAAGAGGTACTCGGCAATAGTTTCAAACCGGTGCTTCAAAAACTCTACTTTCGTTCTGATAGAAAGTAATGAAAATAAGCAGGAGAAGACAAGAAACATGGCGATTAACGAGGTAAACTCGTCTAAATATACAAGTAATATAGATCCTCTGGCAAATAATGTAACAGCTTTTCAGCAAAAGACTTTAGCAGCAAGCCAATTTTATTTTGCTTTTAATTTCACCATTGGCAATCCGCAAGGGTTTCTGTTTTATGATCCTACAACCAATCAGGAAGTAAATTACCTGACATTATCTCCTGATTCAAACAGTAGCCCCAAATTAAAACGATCGAGGCTTAATCCATAATTAGCAATTTGTAATGTGGTTCCTGTTTGTTTTAATTTTCGGTGTGCAGCTGTTTTAATAACATAAGCTTTGCTGCTATTTTTGTTGTTGTTTAAAGCCTGATTCACGTGCTCCAGCGCAAGTATGTAGTCAGTCCTGGCCATATTAATTTGTGCCAGCGAAAGATAACTGCAATCTTTCCATGCAGCTTTATTAAAGGCATCATAAGCTTCATCTATTTTTCCCATATAAGAGGCAGGTGCCAAGGTTATAATATGGCTCGCTATCATAAGGGTTTGGATTTCGCTGTGTGCTTGTTTCAATTGCTTTTTTCAAATATGCTTCACTTTTAATAAATTGCCCTTTCCGCAGATACCATTTTCCGAGAGCATTATTATTCCTTATATCAGCCGGATCTCGCCGTAGCGCTTCTTGATAATAATCAACCGGATTGTATGTGGCATGTCTGTATTGTTCAAGGTGCTGGCCTGTTAAAAACAGTTCTTCATTTGTTGTAATATCATTAGCGGGCAATGCCGATTTCGCAGTTTCGGGCAAGCAGTTTTTCATATTTTTCGATGGATCGTAACGTAACAGTTCGATTCCGCTGACCGCTGTAATGGTAATTAATATTTGTTTATCATCGAGTTGTTCATTAACAAATAGCTCTCTCGCAAAAATATTTTCAGGGGAAACGGAAATATTTTCTTCAAAAATTAAATCATTATAATAGAATATATTAAGCGTTATTTGTTGGTGAACTGATGTAGTATATATCTTAACGTGTAACTTGCTTAGTGTTGCATCTGCTGCAAGTAGAATATCCTTACTTGCATTTTTTATAACCCCAAGTTCTTGGTAAGGCAAAAAATATTGTGTAAATGATTTTTGCTCATCAGGCATCAACCAGCTAAAGTCAGGTTGATTATCTGTAAATATACCAGTCATCAGTTCAATATAAGAGCCGTCTTCATCTGTGAGATTTCTATCCCATGCTTGTCCGAAGTCACCGTTTCCCCAAGTCCATTGTTTTTACCAGGCGACACATGGTGGTCTGCGACATGCAGTAATCCCGCTTTTGTATCGTGCTCATATCCCTCTATAAAGTCATAGTTAGAATTAATCGCCATGTAAGACATAGGTACCGGAATGTTTTTATACATAGAAATATCTGTTCCCGGTGAATAATCAACTTTATAATACGTTCCGGTAGCTATTGGGAACCAAGATACATCACGTTTGCCATGATCAAACACTGCATTTACATCAGGTGGGAAAATCGATTGGTAATGATTGTTTACCTTTACCGCGGGATTAGCCCACCATAAAAAAGTTTGTGGCAGCCTGAACGATTATATAGCTTAACTTTAATTTCGATATAAGCTTTGTCAGGATGGAGGGTGAATCCCACCATTCCTTTTGTATGAAACATGCATTCAATTTCATTTACCCATATGGTTTGCTGCTGTCTTCATTTTCAGAAAGATCAAAGTCTATTGGTTCAAATGTACTTGGTCTATGATGCTGAGGCCAGTTGAATTCAATACCGCCCGAAATCCAAGGGCCGGTCAGACCGACCAGCGCCGGTTTAATTACTTGATTGTAATATATAAAATGTCTTTGCTTAATCTTATCATATGCCATTTGTATCCTGCCACCGAGTTCAGGCAAGATCATTATTTTAAGATAATTATTCTCTAAAAAGAGCCCTATATATTCCTTGTCAGCTTTTTCATCTTCGATTTTCTCAATTACCACATTAGGGTATACGACACCACTGCTGCCGTGGTAGACTCTCTTTTCAAACAACATCGGATTTTTGTCGGGCTTGCCCGTTCCATAAGTTGGTATTGTAACTCTTTCCTGCCAAACGGATACTAATCACTCATTTATATTATAATTATTGTTGTATTAAATTTTGTTTAAGTTCCTCCAGGGTCTGTCCTTTTGTTTCGCTTACGTTACTTCTATAAACAGAAATCCTAAAAAACATATGCCTGCATATAAATAAAAGGGCCCGTAGGCGCCTAATTTTTTAGCTAAGATGGGAAAAGTGAAAACCAGTATAAAGTAGGCCCCCCAAAGTGATACAATCGCGACAGACGATGCTGCACTACGGATTCTATTACGGAAGATCTCAGAAATAAGTACCCATGTAAGGGGGCCAATGACATTGCATAGGTGCTGATGGCCATTAAGACAAATATGGAAACCAAGCTTTCCGAGAAATGATTTTGCAATAGCAAAGCCAAAATAATATACAATATTGATAAACCCAGAAACCCTGCAAGCATTAACGGGCGCCTGCCCAATTTATCTACCTGCCACATGGCTAGTAAAGTAAATATCAGGTTAACAATACCAATTGCAACTGTTTCAAAAAGCTGTTTATCCAAATTGGCACCAATAGATTCAAATATGGTGGACGTGTAATTAAACACCACATTTATACCACAAACCTGCTGGAAAACGGCTAGTACTATCCCAACTACGACAGCTGGACGCACGCTTTTTTCAAAAACAGATTTATTTGATTTTTTAGTTGTACCGATTAGTGATCGCTCAATAGCCACTACCCTTTGCTGCACAAAAGCAGCTGAACCTATTTTATTTTAAACATGCTTTGCTTTTTCATCATATCTTGCTTTGACGAGCCAGGGCGGACTCTCTGGAAGCCACATAACACCCAATAAGAAGACCAATGAGGGCACAGCGCCCAATCCAAACATCCACCGCCAGGCATTGGCCCCGGTATTTGCGAGAAAGTAATTGACAAGATTAGTTACTAAGATACCTATTACAACCGTTAATTGGTTTATAGCAACGTTGCGCCCCCTGACTTCGGCCGGCGAAATTTCAGCTATATACATTGGGCAAAGCATGGATGCCATGCCAACGCCAATACCTGCTGCGAAACGCATCATCACAAAAAAAAAGAGGCCGTTAGTAAATGCAATCCCCACTGATTGATAAAGCAAAGATAGTAGCGGTAGCCATCAGGCCTGGCTTCCTGCCGTAACGGTCAGCTATTTTTCCGGCTATCAGGCAACCTGCGATGCATCCCAACGCTAATGAACCCGTTAAAAACCCTTCCCACCATGCATCCAGCAGCAACTGCGTACGTAAAAAAGGCAATGCACCAGAAATAACGGCAAAGTCAAATCCGAAAAGATAGCCCCCTAAGCTGAGATAAAGGAGATTCCGATGATATATCGGGTATTAATAGTTTTTAATTGATCCATTTTATAGGTCGGCTTTAGTCATTATCTTTTATTGGCATTATTGCAAATTCGTAAATAATTTTTTGGTCATATCTCTCGCCAGCCCGCAATATTGCTAATGGGAATGACATATGATTGGGCGCATCTGGATACAACTGACATTCCAAACATAGGCCATCAAAAGGCTGATATTTCTTTGATGTTTTACCTGAGTAGGAACTCAAAAGGTAATCTCCGGAATAAACCACCAAGCCAGGATAGGTAGTATAGATATTTAATCTCCTGCCGGAGATTTCATGATCCAAAATGGCCGCATGATTTAAAAATTCCGGTTGTTTATTTAGCTCTTTTTTAAGTATATAATACTGGTTAAATCCGGGTGTATCAGCCGAACCAAATTTTTCAGCTATCTTTTTTGCAGTAAGTGAACGTTGCCCAACCTTTAGTATTTTTCCTGTTGGAATAAATTCATTATTGGTTTCCAGCTAATCATCCGAATTAAGCGTAAGCTGGTGACCAAGAATATTATCCCGTTCTCCGGATAAGTTAAAATAAGCATGGTTAGTAAAATTTGCAATGGTATCTTCATCGCAGACCGCATCATAGCCGATTATAAGTTGATTATTTTCTGTCCACTGATAGGATATTTTAGCTCCAAGTTCTTGGGAATCCACCATCTCCGTTATAGCTCATGAGCGTCAATTTTAAAATATTTTCAACAATATCGAAGTCAAATATTTAGCATGATAACCAAAACGGCCGGAATGGTTACAGTTCTCATATTCATTGGCTTCTAAAAAATATTGCTGATCGTTTAACATAAAAGTAGCCTTTCCTATTCTATTGGCAAATCTTCCGATAGTTGACCTATATAGCAAGTATTATTCAAATAAGCCTGGAGATTGTCAAAACCCAATACCACATGGTCAATTCACCGAATTTGTCAGGCGTCACGACCGAAACAATGGTCGCTCCGTTGTTAGTAATTTCAACAAATGCGCCGCCCGAATTTATGAGTTTAAAAACATAAACTTCTTTATCCTGGTTGGAAGCCCATTTTTCATAAGTAATAGCAGAAGGCATTAACGATTATTTAATAATAAGTTAGCTTTATGGTTTAAATCGGTGGAATTAAAACCGTAAGGTATGGTAAAATGAATATGCGCTTGATGAACAAGCGAAAAATAATAAGCTTTAGAAAAGCCGTGCAATAATGACTTGTCACTATTAATTGCCTTATTAAAATTTACTATAGTCATTTTTGTATATGATGAATTGATTGTGCCGGGCTGATTCAAAACATAATGTGGATATCAATCTGAGCGTTCGTTCATATTTCATAATTGGTAATATGTAAATCTCTTGTTTTAAATGTTTACATAAAATAGGTAATTTTATTATAATGATGGATTTTTTAACGGAAACCAATTTTACAATCATTCTATGTCAACGGGCTTGGATTTAAATTTAATTATTCCATTTTTTTAACCATATTGCCATTTTTAATTAAGATATAGTTTCCTATATACAAAAGAGATAATGATAAAAACGGCAGCGACAAGGCGACGAGAAGGTTTTGAAGGGCAAAAACTTATTGTTCTCTCCAAAAAAGTGGTTACCAATTTTTTAAGTGTAGATCCTGTCACCAAACAGATATATATTACCAATATCGGCTATTATCCTAAAGCCAGGTACCATTATGCAGAAAGGCCTGGAGGTATTAATCAGCATATCATTATTTATTGTACCGATGGCTATGGATGGTTGGAAATTAACCGGAAAAAAATCAAGGTTTCACCTTCACAATTTATAGCTATTCCGGCTAACACACCTCATCTATATGCAGCTGACATTGACAAGCCATGGACAATATATTGGGTACATTTTAAAGGCGAGGTTTCTTCTTTTATTGTTGATCTGGTACTAAAAAACTCTGAAAATTATAAACCATATTTGTCTTTCAGTGAAGACCGAATCAAGTTATTTCAGGACATCTGTGATAACCTTGAGAACGGATATTCCATTGATAGCCTTAGGTATGTAAATATGATTTTTTCGCATTTTTTAACCTCATTAATCTACGAGGACAGATTTAATCATGAAAATAATAAAGGTGAGTGTGATATTGTAGCTAAATCCATAAAATTTATGCAGGATAATAGTACTAAATGTATACGTTTAGATGATCTTTCAACTTTTGTAAATTTATCCACCTCGCATTTCTCTGCTATTTTCAAAGAAAATACAGGTTATTCACCTAATGAGTATTTCAATCATTTGAAAATTCAAAAAGCCTGCCAAGATATTTCGTTTACGAATATGCCTATAAAAGCTATAGCTAATAGCCTTGGTATTGAGGATCAATATTATTTTACAAGGTTATTTACCAAATTGATGGGGAACTCTCCTAGTGAATACAGGAAAAAAAAAAGCCAGACCAACAATAATTGCCTACAGGTACCTTATTGCATACCGCCTACTTAAGACTAAACACATTTGTGCGGTATTTTTCAGAAAACACGTATTTCTACCATTAATACGGCATCTTACATATATTGAAGTTAATAGTTATAGCCTACTCAACTTATTTTATATTTCTGTAGACCAACCTGTTGTGCTCTAATATTGTAATCTTTTAAATCGGTAGACTCTCTTTAAGATTTTATTTCCTAAAAGCACACGCCGGCTACTGTCATAAAATAATCCATTATTATCATAATAAAAGCCATTTTTATGCGCAAAATTATCTTCTACATTTACTTTCTGGCCGAAGAGGCGTATATGATATATAAAGCTATTATTTATGAATAAATTATTTACTTGTATTTTGTTATTTATACTGGTGAGCAGGGTCTCGCAGGGGCAGCAATACAATAGTCATTCATTTTCACTTAAAGTGGGTAATGAAGGAGATATTCGCTCGCTAAAGAGCCTGACCGATGGTCACGAGTATGCATCAATAGACTCGCCTGGCGTTCTCTTGCAATTGGTAGAGAAAGGAAAAGTATTTAAACCGATACGTGCAGCGTTTGATAAGGAAAAAATACAACTGTTTTTTGCGGATGGCAAAGCGGCGCAAATAAAAGCAACAGCAAGTCCTTTGTACCTGAAATTCAGTTTAATAAGTGTCAGTAGCGGCGTAAGTGCTGTAAAATGGGGCCCGTTTAATACCTTGATAAACGATACTATTGGTAATACAGTTGGTGTTGTTCGTTCACCGGCGTTTGCAATAGGCATACAAGGGTTAAATAAAAAAACTTCCGGCGGTGAATTGATTAACGACGAAGGAGCAGTATTTGATAGGGGAACTACGGCTACGGCAAAAACGTTTGGATCATCATTGCAGGCTTTTACGATAAACCGTAGTTATGATCGTGAAATAACTGTTTGGGGGCGATGGCCCGACGTGCCCGTCAAAAAGATAGATGACGGCGAACTGAAAGGTTCGGCAATTGCTATTTTTGGATGTGTTCCATCACATGTGTTACCTACAATTGAGATTATCACTCAACACGAAGGTTTGCCTTATGCAAAATTAAAGAATCGATGGATCAAGCAATCGCCGGAAACCGGAAAGCCGTATATGATTACTTCTTTTTCGGAAAGTACCATTGATACGCTTTTAAATTATGCCAAAAGGATGGGTATGGCGGGCGTTTATCATGAAGATCCATTTGAAACCTGGGGACACTTTGTCTTAAAAAAATCATTATTTCCTAATGGCCGCGCCGGATTTAAGTCTTGTGTGGAAAAAGCGCATGCCATGGGTCTTCGCCTGGGGTTTCACACACTTACCAATTTTATTACTACAAATGATGCCTATGTTACACCAACACCAAGTCCTGATCTGGCACAAGCCGGAAGCGATGTATTAATAGCAGATGTTTCAGCAGATGCCTCGGAAATACCGGTAAAATCAGACAAATATTTTAAATTAAAAAGCGATTTGAATAGCGTACGCATCGGAAACGAAATTATTCGTTTCGCCAGTGTTACAAAGGTGCCACCATTTCGTCTTATTGGCTGCATTAGGGGCGCATTCGAAACACAGAAACAAGCTTATAAAGCTGGAACAACGATCAGTAGATTAATAGACCATCCTTATAAAGTGTTTTTCCCCGACTGGCAACTTCAAAAAAAAGTAGCAGAAAATCTGGCAGCATTTATTAACGAAACCGGCGCAGATCAGATGGATTTTGACGGACATGAAGGAACATATGCAACAGGGATGGGAGATTTATCATTTAATACTTTTGCTGAGGATGTCTTTAAAAAAGCAGATCATCCGGTTGTATTTGGTTCGAGCCGCGATAATCATTATTTCTGGCATATCAATAGTTACCTTAATTGGGGTGAACCCTGGTACGGGGGCTTCAGAGAAAGCCAATCGGAATTGAGGATAACAAACCAAAGATTTTATGCGGACAATTACATGCCTAATATGCTGGGGTGGTTTTTAATTACCGCACAAACCAGTCCTGATGACATAGATTGGATGCTGGCTAGGGCGGCAGGATATAACGCCGGATATGCACTTGTTTTGCGGGAAGAGGCACTTTCAAATCCGCATATGCTGAATATCGCAAGTCGAATTAAATTATGGACATCTGTTCAGCAGGCAGGCCTATTTAATCCGGTGCAAAAGTTATGGCTGAAAAATCCAAATAATGATGCAGGTTTACAGCAACGGGGAAATCTGCTTTATTTTCAGACGTTTAAAAAGGCAGAGTTTGAATACGAAGCGAAAGTATTGCAGCCGGGTCAGCCCACGTCAGAAAGTTGGGATTTTGATAATGAAGATATTAAACAAGTTCCCACGCTGATAATTCATGCTGAAGGGGAGAACGGACAAATAACCAATCCCACGATTGATATTGATCATACATTCCATTTCGTCATCCAAACGACGATCCAGGCGGGGCAAACGCTAATTGTAAACAAGGAAAATGGAGCCAGTCTTTATGATAATAAAGGTAAGATTATTAAAAATATAATAATCGATGCCAATCTTCCGGAATTGACAATGACGACTCATACGTTCACTTTTGATGGTACAACAGATATAAATTCTCCGGTTAAAGTGAAAATTGAACTGAAGCTGTTGAAAAGTGAAGAGTTGCTAACCAATTCGATAGTTAATATTCACTAATTTCTTATACAGTTATTGTTTAGTCCTCGATGATGAAAAACTAGTCCTCTGCCTTATGGCGACTTTGCCACGCATCTTGAGGGCGCAACGCAGTATTATCTTGAGAAAATTTACTATGTGAATATGATTAATTCACATAGCTGAAAAAAAGGCCATTTGTGATTTAAGATACTCAGTTTAATTGAGTTAGTTTAATGTTAGAGTGTCGGCTGGTAACCGGCACTTTTTTAACGTTTACCTTTAATCTAATACTGTATCAATTAGTCCTAATTAACGCTCACATTACTTTCTCCTACTCGGGAGAAGATCAACCTTGCCGATCTGGACTGGATAGAACGGGAGAAGAAAGATTCGACAAAAATGGGGAGAACGGAAAGTGACCACGCCAAAAACTGGAAAACTTTCATAGGAAGAATTTTAAAGAAGAAGATGATCCGGCAAATGGCAGTTCAATAACTTTTTTAATGACTTTCAAGGGCATAAAAGGTCTTTTTTTGGCAGATGGCCATCCATCTGATACCATTATATCCTTGCACGAGCTAAACTATACCCGGAATTGTCCATCGCTGCTGAGTTTTGTTAAGGCCGCTCATCATGGCAGTAAAAAGAATACCAGCCCAGATCTGGAATTAATAAGGACACCTGTGTATGCTTTCACGGCTAACGGCATCTCCAATAAGCACCCGGACAAGGAAGCGCTTGCAAGAATATTGACTTATAACCTCAGCATCGGTCAACCGGTGAAACTGCTTTTTGCTGCCGATACCAATGAGATCAAAGTGCTATTCGACGTCGATCCGGGTGCAGAAGCCCGGTATAATTTTACACAGTCATTTTCGACAGCTACGGAAAAGTTCGTTGCCTTAACCTATCTTCCCCTAACTAAGTAATATGACAAGTGAGCAACTGTTCCAATATGCCACCGTTAAGATAAAATGTAACGAAATAGGTAGTGCCCTGATCTATTCGCCAGACGAATCCCTGGAATACCTGTATATTTTTACAGCTAAGCACTGTATACTCGGTAAGAAATTTGATCAAACTTTTGTCAACAAGGATATTACCATTGAAAAAATTTATAACCCGTCAACAGAACAGTGGCACTCATTTACACTGACAGAAACCGACATTGTTATATGTTCAACCAGCGATATTTCCGACATCGCCATATTGATCATCCCTAAAAGAAAGATATTTGAATTGTCAGGCTTGACCTATCCATTTCAGGTCGTAGAAAAGCAGGACTGTCAAAGGAGTGCATTATAAGGGGATTTGCAGATTTTAACAGTGGCAAAGATGACCGCCCATACCGCGTGGTTTTCAAAGAAGAGGTTAAAGATAAACCGGGTGTCATCCTGTTGAAATTTGACGGCTCACTGAATACCCGCCACCAGTCAGCCGTATCGAATGTGCAGGGTCTTTCCGGCAGCGGATTGTTTGCCGAGATTAAGGGTACTTATTTCCTATACGCCACCACCCATACTTATGAGGAAAAAAATAATTTTTTCGCTACCAAAATCACTGCTTACAATTACTTGATCCCGGCAGGATATACCCCCATCAATTTTATTCACCCGAAGAAAATGACGCTATCATCAAATCTTTTGAACTAATTGAAATTAACCGGGAGGCTTTAAAGGTTAGAACGAGGAATACAATCGGTAATATTACGATACCCCGCGATTTTAGCAGTGCCAAAACAATTGTTGAACGGAATCGCATGGTCGTGTTTCGTGGAAACGCAGGAGTAGGGAAATCAGCTATGGCGAAGGCTCTGACAGCTGAGCTTGAAAAAAAAGCGGATTGCGTTGTTATCGCTTTACACAGGCTTCCTAATCTTTCAGAAAATTCGAATTATGTTAGTCCTTTAAACATTACTTTGATATTAATACCTCTTTCGGTAAATATACTAATAGCTTTAGTATATAAGGCGCCTTATTCTATAATATAATTAATATAGCCTGTTTGAGATTATCATAATAAGGAGAATAAAAAACTTATTTATGGTTATTGAGCGTCGCAATAACCTGAGCGCTTTGCGCATATGCTGCTCGACAGTATTTTCTGAAATGTTAAGCTGCCGGGCAATTTCTCTGTTTGAAAGTTGTTCTTCACGACTTAGCTTAAATACCTTTTTACATTGCTTTGGGAGTTTTTCTATATTTAGAGAAAGAATGTTGTTCAGTTCTTTTGCTTCAAGCGAAGTTTCCTCATAAGATTCCTGCCCTTTCGCCCCGGCTGCAAAAATTTTATATCTCTGCAAAACTTTCTCGTGGCGGTAATGGTCGAGCACCTTGTTTTTAAGGATGGTATGGAGATAGGCGGGAACCGATTGAATTGTGGTTGATTGTGATCTTTGTTTATAAAAAATCATAAAGGTATCCTGCACTAGTTCTTCAGAACTTTCCCGGTCGTTGATTTTAAGCATGGCGTGCTTGAGCAATGTAGGGACATGTTTTTTATAGAGCTGTTCAAATGCCCAATCATCGCCATTTCGCCATGCTTCAACCAATTCTAGTTCGCTCAGTTCCAAATGATTTTTATTGGTTTAATATAGTGTATCTACAAGTATAAATATTTCTATTTGAAAAATATAAAAAAAATATGCAAATGGAGTAACGGTTAAATAAAACAAAATCGTCTTATAATTATAATGATCTATATGAACCATCAACGACTTAAAAACCTTATTGAAAAATACCTGAATGAAACTGCAACCGACTTGGAATTAAAAGAATTGAATGATTGGTACGCGGTGGACTATGGCAGCAAGGGGCTGGATCAGTGGATAAAAGAAGAACATGGCCTGGAAAATATCACCAACCGGATGTTCTTGGCATTTAAAGATAAAATTGATAGCGACAAAAAGCTACAGCGGAGAATACTCCATTTACGTATAGCCGGAATGGCTGCGAGTATATTGCTTTGTCTGGGCCTGTTTGTTTTTATCTATCGACCGGCTAAGCATAATATAATTGCCAAACAACAAACTGCCAAAATTTTACCCGGCAGCGCCGAAGCTTTATTGACGCTTGCCAACGGAAGAAAAATTTTACTTAATTCGATGCCTACGGGTAAAATCACTTTACTAAACGGCGCAGTCATTATCAAAAAAAGAAAAGGCCTGGTGGCTTATATACCGCCGCCGGAATCAGCTACAAATGCTAACAACATTTTTAATAGTATTGAAACGCCCCGTGGCGGACAATACCAAGTGGTTTTGCCGGATGGTACTAATGTTTGGTTAAACGCCGCTTCAAAACTCACTTACCCAACCCGCTTCAATTCAAAACAACGCATAGTAAAGCTGTCAGGAGAAGCTTATTTTGAGGTGGCCCATGACCCGGATCGTCCTTTCCACGTATTGTTTGCCGGCCAGGATGTACGTGTACTTGGCACCCATTTTAATATTAATGCTTATCCAGATGACAAGGAAAGTAAAACTACATTGCTGCAGGGCAGTATCAGTTTAACAAAAAGTGGAGCACAGCAACCTGTGCTGCTCATTCCTGGTCAGCAAGCAACTTTGCCACAATTGGGCGAGATTGCTATACATGTGGTGAACACGGATCAGGTGGTATCCTGGAAAAACGGTTATTTTCAGTTTGATGATATGAACATCAGCAGCATTATGAAGGTACTTGGCCGTTGGTACGATGTCAGCATTCAATATAAAAATGTAGACCAAAAAGAGACTTTTGGTGGCACTTTTTCTCGCGATTGCAACTTGAATGATATTTTGAAAAACATAGAAAACATTGGGGACGCCCATTTTGAATTAGCGGGAAGAACCATTATTGTAGACAGTAAAAAAGGAGGATTATAAAGAAACTTTACAGAACCCATCTACTGAAAAAAACCAGAGGTGTTGAGACCACCCCTGGTTATCAGTCAAGGACTGAATCAGGCAATTTAACCCTTGGAATACAAAGTTCAATTAAACCATAATTCAAATGTATAAAAATTTTACTGAATTCAGATTCAGGTGGAAGTACTATATCCCATCCAATTTAATCCTAAAAATGAAATTGACAGTTATCTTGTTAATTGCAGGCCTCGTGCAGGTAAGCGCCGCGGGTTTTGCCCAGCACTTGTCATTAAAGTTGCATAATGCGGCTCTTAGCGATGTGATTTCTACTCTGCGACAGCAGACTAATGTAGATTTTCTTTATAATAACGCTGATGTCGCAAATTTTAAACCTGTTACTGTTGATTTAAAAAACGAAACGCTTTCCGATATTTTGAAAGCATGCTTTAAAGATCAACCCGTAACTTACCAGATCACGAAAAAAACTGTTGTTATCCAACGCAAACCTGAAACCATTACTGAACAGATAGCCCCTGTCACGACACCTCCCGTTGTTGATCAGGTCATCCACATTACGGGTAAAGTTGTTGACAGTACAACCAATCAGACAATGCCTGGTGTCAGCATTGCTGTCGAAGGCGCAACGACAGGAACAGTTACTGACGTCAATGGCTCTTTTTCAATCGATGTTCCTAATGCTCAATCAGCGCTTCGTTTTTCGTTCATCGGCTATAAAACGCAAAGGATCGCAATTAATAACAAAAATCACATTACGGTTATCCTGGCACCTAATGAAAATAAATTAAATGAGGTAACAGTGGTCGGTTATGGAACTAGGACCAAGGGAGCAATAACGGGAGCTATATCAACAGTAAAATCAGACGTATTCGAAAATCGACCGATCAATAATATTTATGATGCATTGGAAGGCGAAATCCCTGGTGTTACTATAACCACAAGCAGCGGGCAGCCAGGTAATCAGGGCTACACGCTACAGATAAGGGGCTATTCAACGATTAACGGCAGCACGCCATTAGTATTAATAGATGGCGTGCCTGGCGATATGAGCACATTAAATCCACATGATATTGCTTCCATAACAGTTTTGAAGGATGCTGCTGCCGCCATCTACGGTAACAGGGCTGCTGACGGTGTTATTATTGTAACTACTAAGCAGGGTAAGAAAGGACCCTTACAGGTGGATTATTCGGTAAATGTCGGCGTAAAGCAGCCAACCTATCTGAAGAAAATGATGAATACGCAGCAATTCGCTACATTCATGAATAATGGACTGCAAAATGCAGGGCAGCCGGGCTTCGCAGATTCCGTTTTTACCAATATAAAAAATAATGCACCTGTCAATACTAAGCAGGGATGGGCATATGGCCTCACCGATTACCCAGGATTTTACGGATATACCGATTGGAATAAAGTGATTTTTAAAGACGGTATACAAGAGCTCCATAATCTGGCCGTTTCTGGCGGTAGTGAAAATAATACTTTCCTTGTATCCGCCGGCTACAATCATGACGGTGGAACGCTCAATTATGGGACCAACTATGCTGATAGGTATAATTTGAGAATTAATGATAACATGCATCTGCTAAAAAACTTGGAGCTTCAGACGAAAGCAGAGATAGAAAATACTTTGACCAAAACGCCTACAATGATTACTGACGCTTTGACTCAAGAGCCGAACCAATTCCCCTTTCAGCCTGTTTATAATCCTGAGGGCGAATTTTATGGCTACCAGGGATATGAAAATCCTGCGCAGACTTTGAGTCAGGGTGGCCAAAGTACAGCATGGTATACTGGGGTTCACACTAATTTTCTAGCTAATTATACGCCTATTGCTGGGCTTACAATAACAGGCCAGGCCGCTATTAATTTAGATTTTTCGAATAGCGATGCCTTGTGGCCTACTTTCGAGCGCTACAACTGGGCCGGCGACGAGCAGGATATTCGAAATACCCCCAATGCAGCCACTTATGCTAATTCGCGAACCACTTACCAGTTGTACCAGGTTTATGCCGACTATAACAAACAATTTGGCAATGACCATAAAATTGACTTGACCGTTGGATCATCGTTGGAAAAGACTTACAACGAGGGTCAGTCCATTACCGGATACAATTTTCCAAATAATGACATTTTAACTTTAGATCTGGCTGATAAAACCAGTTTGGCGTACATCAACTACACCGGGGATTTAAATAACCAAGCACTAGAGTCCTATTTCGGTCGTTTGAGCTATTCCTTCAAAAATAAATTTATTTTGGACGTTACAGCCCGTTCCGACGCAAGCACAAAATTTGCGCCTGACGAACGATGGAGTGAGTTATTTCCGTCAATTGCCGCAGCGTACAATTTATCCGAGGAACGCTTTATTAAAAACCTCAATATTTTTGATCGGTTAAAATTAAGAGTTTCCTATGGCAAAGCCGGCAACCAGGATGTTAGCGCCCTAGGCTTATTTGACTACATTCCTTTAATTTCTATCGGCGGCGTTTACCCGCTTGGATCTCCAAACGCGGGACTTCCCGGAGCAACTGCCTCTCCTGCTTCAACTACCAGAACCTGGGAAACCATTACAAACAAAAACATCGGTATTGATCTACAAATGCTAAAGTCGAGATTAGGCTTTTCATTTGATTACTTTAATAAGACCAACAACGATATGCTTGTTGCAGTTGCTGTTCCTGCTACTTTTGGCGCTACTCCTCCAACTGAAAATCAGGGCGTATTAGTTACGAAAGGTTTTGAGACTTCGTTAACCTGGAAAGATCATATAGGAGCATTGCGCTACAGTATAATGGCGCAATTGAGCGACAATACTAATAAGTTAGTGGCGTTGAAAAATAGTGATAATTATGTCGAAGGATTAAACTTTGCGCGCCAGGGATACCCCATCGATTCTTATTTTGGCTACGTATATAACGGCCTTATCCAAACCCAGGCGCAGTTGACTGCTTATAAAAAACTGCAAGGCGTGCCGCAGGATATCGGCCTCGGCGACGTAATGTATAAAGATGTGGACGGAGACGGTGCACTGACCGAATATGGCAATTCGGCAAAGGGACAAAAGGGCGACATGGTTTACCTGGGCAATGCCATTCCGAGATACACCTATTCTTCGAATATTTCTCTTCAATATAAGCAGTTTGATTTCGCAGTGTTTATCCAGGGAGTTGGCAAAAGAACCGTACAATATGGCGGAGGTATCGCGACTCCAAATGAGTCCTGGTACAATTCTCTCGAATATTATTACGGTAAAACGTGGACGCCGACAAATCCAAATGCACAATACCCGAGATATATCGCAGGAGGTTTAGGATATGATGACATTAGGAATTATGATTATCATACATCTTCGCTTACCTTGGAAAATGATGCCTACCTGAGGTTCAAAACTATCACTTTTGGTTATGATCTTCCAACCACGTTTGCACAAAGGTTAAAAATGAAGTCCGCCAGGATTTATGTAAGCGGTTCTGACCTGTTTACTATATCCAAGGGTACACTTGGCGGAAATTTTGACCCGGAAGACGGTGATCAAAATGCCAGCACATACCCATTTAACAGGGTTTATTCAATTGGCTTAGATGTAAAATTTTAATAAGAAATCATGAAACAAAATAAATTATTTATAGAACTTTTTTATAAAAAAGTTACTACTCACAAGTCGCGATCTAATTCGGCAGTATACCGTTTTGCAGCGCTAGCCATTATGATAACTCTATGTGGCACGGGTTGCAACAAACAATTGAACATCGTACCGCAGGATGAAATAACTGATGTGGTTTACTGGAAGACTTCCAGTGATTTTAAAACGGCTGCAAATACACTGTATCAGGGTTTGGACCGTTTTGGGTTTGATGATACATGGTCTGATATAGCCTTTAATAATCCTAATCCCATAAGTAATGGAACACTTACCGTGTCGCAAGATGGCACTAATAATGTGGGTGGCCAGCCCCAATGGGCTATGAGTTATCAATACATTCGCGATGCAAATAATATCTTGGCACACGGGGCCGGGCTACCCGATGCAGGAATTCAACAGTATGTTGCCGAAGCTCGCTTTTTTAGGGCATGGTATTACTGGAAGATCATGGAAATATATGGAGGAGTACCTTTGATTACAACTGTGCCGCAAACGAATGACGCGGCTTTGTACGCCCCACGATCTACTCAGAAACAAACGGCTGATTTTATCATAAGTGATTTAAATGCAGCAGCAGCAAATTTGCCGCTGCAATCAGATCTATCTAGCCCTGATATAGGCCGCATTACAAAAGGCGCGGCCTTATCGTTATTGGCGCGCGTGGCGCTTTATGAAGGTACATGGGAAAAATTCCGAGGCCAGTCTGATGGTAATGCCTATTTTGCCCAAGCGATTACAGCTGCAAACACGGTGATGAACAGCGGCGTATATGCTTTATACAATGGTAGTGGCGCGCAGAGTTATCGCTACAATTTTATTGAAGCCGGTGATGATTCTAAGGAATGTATCCTTGACCGAAGATATGCAAGGGGAATATTAGGCCAGGAATATCCTTATGATTGTGATGGAACCGGATATAATCCAACAAAAAAGCTTGCAGACATGTACCTGGACACAGCAGGTGTACCGATTACAAGTTCTGGCACCATGTTCCAGGGTTATGCAACCATGACCTCTGAATATAAATTCCGAGACCCCCGTATGACAATGACTATGATCATTCCGGGAAAAGAAACGGTACGCGTTTTCCACCCTATTATTCCGGTGCCAAATTATCCGGATAATCCCCAAAGAAATCCAAGCACGGGATATATCTTATATAAATATATGTCGGAAGACCCTGTAGCCAATAATTCTGGAGAAAATGGTGATGGTAGTTTGTTCGATTTTGACCGACACCTGATCCGTTATGCCGAGGTTTTGCTAATTTATGCCGAGGCGACATTTGAATCCACTGGCCAGTTGAGCGACGGTGACTTAGCGATCTCAATCAACGTGATCCGCGACAGGGTGGGAATGCCGCATTTAACAAATGCCTTCCTCGCCTTGCATAATATGGACATGCGTACAGAAATTCGACGTGAAAGAACAGTTGAACTGGCGCTGGAGGGTTTCCGGTATGATGATGTTCGCCGGTGGAAGACTGCAGAAACAGAAATGCCAGAAAATATAGAAGGGATAAAGATAAAAGGATCGACCTGGCAGACTTATCCATTGTATAGTACGGCTATTTATCAGGCAAAAGCGGACGTTAATGGCTTTATGATTTCTGAATCAGGAAGGACTTTTGATCCTGCAAAAAGCTACCTACAGCCGCTCCCTACTCAGGAAATCAATTTGTACCAGTCAGCGGGACATACGCTTCAACAGAATCCCGGATGGTAACTCTAATCTAAAAATAGGGGCGGCAAACGCCGCTCCTATTATAATATTTAAGAAATAATTAACAAGCGAGACAAATAGCTATAATCACAAAAATGAAATTCAGATTAACTCTTCAACTAGCAGGGCTGTTACTCGTTGCATTTGCCAAGGCACAAGGACAGCAATATAAACAAAACAGCGCATCGACACTTATGGGGAATCGCTTCCTGACCTTTAACACGGTCATCAGGGTGAATCAGATCGAGGTTTCTAGGGATCGTAATGTAGGGTTCGACGAACGCGCGCTGCATACGCCGGCAAAGGTCATAGCGTTCAGAAAAGCAATAGCAGATGGGTTTCCGGGTGGCAGAATGACATGGGCGTTCAGTTGGCTGGCCCTGCAAGATACCAGCGCTAACTATAAGGAAATAAGAAAACTCGTAATCGGCTATCATTATAAATATGGTGATGATATCACGTTTATACCTGGCGCATATTTTGCCAATGCTTATAATACAACGGAGCAAGTAAATGAGGACCTGCATGACGCGCTGAAAATAGTAAGCGATATGGTAGGTGGCGGGTATAGGCCGACAAGTGTAGTGGCTGGGTTCTTATCGGCAAAAAATCAAGAATACCTGGCGGAAAGAGAGGGGATTCATGTATGCCAGGGAAATATCTGGAGCCAGTTCAGCATTGATAACCAGGATGGCGACGGATCTGTATCTTACCCCTATTATACTTCTAAAGAACATTTTTGCAAACCGGCACAAAATAAAAGTGATTTTATCGATTGTGTTAATCTTGATGGCTGGACCGTTGATTTCCTCGCGGCGAGGAGAAAGGGTTTTGAGGACGGATTTAATAGCCGGATGGGTGTAGGCCCTTTAGAAACGCTTCGCAGCTATGGGAACGAAACGGGACTAAAAGAAATGATGCATACAACTGCCATTCATTTTGATAAAGGCTACCAGCTTAACGGTTTTGGCTGGGTAACTAATTGCTGGGAACTTTCACTTCCTGTTGATGTAGCTTCATTAAAGAATTGGTTAACCGCGATCAGGAAGCGCTGGCCGGATACTAAACTGATCACCCAGGGCGAATTTGGCTTGCTTTGGCGTACACATTTTAAGAGCAATAGTTTCAATTACCGTTTTGTAGAACGTGGATCAGGTATTGGCGGGTCGGATGCAGATAAGGAAATAAGTTGGTTTATGAATAAAGACTTTCGCTTGGCATTGCTCAAAAACTTAAACGACAATATTCCCGAACAAGTGATTGATTTCACCAGTTATCAAGGTCACACATACGAACCCGCCGAAATGACACGCAAATGGAGTTTGTTAGGACAAATAAATCAAAAGCAGACGCGCCCGCAGGATAAACCTGTTCCGATTGATTCACTTTCAGCGAAAGATCGCACGTTAATATCCCGTCACTACAGCTATCTAACTAAAAATAAAAAACAAAACCGATAATAACATTGCGGCAGGCTTAGTATTGAAAAAAATACAGTAACAAAAGGTGAGATGATAATCAAACTGCAATCTATTCGGTTGAAAGAAGGAAACAAAGCGTTAAATGAAGTAATGGTAGTTAGTTACGGTACGCAAAGTCATACAGATATTACGGATCTATTGGCCGGTTAAATGCCAGCAAGGTGAAAGATATGCCGGTTGCCCAGTTTGCCAAGCAGTTTACAACGCGAGTTTGTGGGTATACTTGCTAATATAAATACAGGCAAGCCAAGTCAGGATATAGGAATTTCAAATATTTGCGCCGCCTCAGTGAATGGCGGCAACTATCCATTAGTTGAAAATGACGGTCAAAGCCAGGTGGCTGCTATCAAACGCTTACAACATGGCAATTCCGACAAAATAATTATATGAAATAACTAATAATATGACTTCGAGAAGAAAATTCATCAGGCAATCGTTCATTTCAGGTGTACTGTTATGCCAGGGGAGCGACCTTTTATACGCGGCAGCTAATACCAGGTTTGTTTTTTCATCTAAGTTTATCAAACTTGAACTTGATCCAGCTTATCCTAAATTAATTGATTTTGATAGCTTAGGCGGCTCTCAGTTTAATGTAAATCCGATATTGCAATCTGCAGTAACCGCTGTACCTGGTATCTATTCTGGCAAAATAGACGGCCATGCAATTTCATATTATCTGAAAGGCTATGAAGGAAAACCCGTGTGGACGATAAAAGCTGAAGAGAAAAAAATAATTATTCATACACAATACGTTGATGGGTCACCGGAGAAAGAGCCTTTTATAATTTCAATAGCTCAGCAAATTAATCATAGTACAGCCTTAGGCCTGTTAACACCAGAAAGCAAGCTTAAGTTTCCATGTATACTGCATTTGCCGGGCCGGGGTACATTCAGGATCCATTGCAGTGATCCGGAAGTAGCGTTATTTTATGATGCCTACCGGTTTCAGGCAAAAGGAGATAAAGGGGAACCTTATGTTAAAGTCGAATTCAAAGCCGCTGATAACAAAAACAGATATATCACCTATACTCTTGAAGCGGTGAGTATTTATCCTGATCTTAAATACATAAAAGATGATAGCAGGTTTGAAGGCATACGCCGTAATTTTATTAATATTTTTCAATTAAACCCCAGGGTTAAGGTACTAGCTAATAACAGTGCGAGCGACCCCTGTACGTTTACCCTATTTTTATATGCAGAAATGGCCCGCCGTACGCCAAAATTAACGGACGGCCTTTCTTCAATGGACCTGCTCAGGTCTTCGTTGGATGTTTATCTGGGCGGGTTTAGGGGCTATGGCCAGGTTGGTTATTACTATAACAATAATTATGGATGGCCCAGCATATATGATTCCAGTGACAGCGCCCCGTCTTTGATCATATCCGCTTGTTATTATATATTGGATACTAAAGATACAGCCTGGGCACGTAATAATTATGCGGGAATCAAGGACTGGGCGACCAAAATGATTCAAACCGATACTAATCAAGATGGGATCATTGAATATGGCCACTCCGGAAATTCCGGAAGCTGGAATAAGAAGCCCTTTCAAAGGCCTTCAAATTGGTGGGATGCTATAGGCTTTGGTCATGATGACGCTTACTCAAATGCGCTTGCTTACAGGGCGGTAAAATTATTAGCCGAAGTTGCTTCAACAATTGGTGAGGTAACCGATAATAATTATTTCTTATTATTTGCCGCTAAGCTTAAAAGCAATTACTTCACCCACTTCTATAACCCGGATACAGGAGTATTGGCCGGTTGGCGAAGTGAAGATGGAAAGCTGCATGATTACTATTTCACGTTTATTAGCGGGGTAGCTGTATGTTATGGCTTATTAACTGCCGGGCAGGGTAAGCAGGTAATGCAAACATTATTAAGAAAAATGAAAGACGTAGGGTATACTAATTTTAGATTAGGATTGCCGGGGAATTTGATACCTGTGCCACCTGAGGATTATGTAGCCCATGAAAAACGCTGGGGATATGGTGCAAAGCCCGATGGATCGGACGGTTTTCAAATATATGAAAATGGCGGAGCAACGGGCTGTTACGCATATTTTACAATTAAAGCCCTTTATAAACTAAACATGTGTAAGGAAGCAGATGAAATTTATATGCCAATGCTTGAAGGGTTCAAAGAAGACGGGTTTGAAGGTCATTGTGAGGGTAGCGTGCACTAAAGACTGGAAAGCCTGGGACGGCCAATGCTGGGGTTATGAAGGATTTCTGGTTGATAACTATTTGCCTTTATTGGCTGTATATGACATGAAGGAATAATTTAAATCTTATTTTTTTGTAATGCAGTATTTATAAAGAATTTTTTTCCTACTCGTTTTATTTAATATCACTATGGTTTCTTTAATGCAGATTTTAAAGCAAATCCATAAATAAACAGGATATGATTTTATATGATCATGAAGCATTAAAAAACTTGTGGGATATTCTCTCCAGCAAAGAATGCCACTATTAATGTACGAATATTTGTTTAAATAATCAGCCCTTTAGATTTGATATAGTAATGTTGAAAAATAACTCATTCATAAAAATTACGTTTTCTTTTATAATATTGTGTTTGCCTTTTGTTCTTAAAGCGCAAAGTAGTATTTATGCTAGTAATCTACGATGTGAGTATTTGCTCAACCCTATGGGAATAGATGAACCATTGCCACGACTAAGTTGGACATTAACAGCCGTCCATCCGGACAATTTTAGACAACAGCAAACTGCCTACCATATTATTGTTACCAAATGTGAAACCGGGTTGGCAGCAAGCCAGTTTAAAGTTTGGGATTCTGGCTGGGTTAAATCGGGCCTTATGCAACAGATCACTTACAATGGTGTTCCGTTAGAGTCAGACCAATTGTATCAATGGAAAGTATGCGTTAGGGATGAAGCGGGAAAACAATCGGGCTGGAGTAAAACGGCGTATTGGACTACCGGTTTGTTTAAGCCGTCAGAATGGACTGCGAAATGGATAGGAACAGGAGATACGCAGGATACTAATAAACCTGAGTGTTCTATTGCTGATCCATGGTTGCGCAAAACCTTCTTCCTAGATAATCATCCTTCAAAGGCAGTTATATTTATTGCATCCATTGGGTATCATGAGGTTTATATTAATGGAAATAAAATCGGAAATGATGTATTGTCTCCTTGTGTGAGCGATTATTTAAAGCGCGCAAGGTACGTTGCATATAATATAACCCACGAACTTAAACCCGGTAAAAATGTAATTGCTCTTTGGCTAGGAACTTCCTGGTCAATATTTTCATCTTATGCCACAGATGATAAGCCGCGTGCACCAATAGTTATTGCACAAGTTGATATTTATGGGGCTCAGAAAACAGGAAAAGATGAACCTTTACGAATTCAGACTGATGGTAGCTGGAAAACTCACCCGAGTCCCAATCATTTACTAGGCAAATGGCAGACCGGCCACATGGGGGGCGAGTTATGGGATGCAACTAAAGAACAACCCGACTGGGACTCATTGACGTGTGATGAAACTGACTGGAGGCAGGCGGTAGTATACCAACCCCGTCTTATGTTAACGGCTCAAATGGTGGAACCAAACCGGTTATTTCGGGAAATTAAGCCCCTCGCAATTGAGGATCAACCTGATGGCTCCTATCGAGTAGATATGGGCGTTAATTTTGCCGGATGGACAGAAATTAAATTAAAGGCAAACCCCGGGCAACGCGTTGAAATGACCTTCTCTGAACGTAAGGACGAGGAAATGACCTTTGGAATACACAATGCATTTATTATGGGTAAACAAGGTGCAGGAACCTTTAGAAATCGCTTTAACTATAGCTCAGGGCGATGGATTACTATCCGCGGCCTTAACGAGAAGCCGAAGCCGCAGGATATTCACGGCTGGGTTGTGCATACCAATTATTCGCCGGCGGCTACCTTTACCTGTTCTGATTCGCTTCAGAATTGGATCTATAATACTGTACGCTGGAATTTTGAGAACCTTTCGATCGGTGGTTATGTAGTTGATTGCCCTCAGCGGGAACGGCTGGGGTACGGCGGCGATGCACATGCTACATCCGAAACAGGATTGTTCAATTATCAGCTCGGTGCCTTTTATACGAAATGGATGGAAGACTGGCGCGATGTACAGGGTGCCCGGGACATGGATCCGTCAAACTATGGTGGTAATGCTGATCATGGTATTCTTCCCTATTCAGCCCCTACTTACCAAGGAGGCGGAGGCCCTGGCTGGGGTGGCATTACCGTAGTGCTGCCATGGTCGGTTTACCAGCAGGAAGGCGATGCACGCATATTGGAAAATAATTTTGATCTTATTAAAAATTGGCTCGCCTTTCTGGACACGCATACCCAAAATAACTTACTTGTACATTTCGGGGGCGCATGGGATTTTCTGGGTGACTGGCTATGGCCCAAAGCAGGTGCAGAAGGAATGAATAACGATAAACCTGAAAATATATGTTTTAATAATTGTTATCGTGTTTATAACCTGCGCATAGCAGCAAAAATTGCCAGGACCATCGGGGAAACGGAATATGCGTTAAAATGGGAACAGGAGGCATCGGCATCAAGCCTTGCTATAACAGCCAAATATTATAATCAATCAGATCATAGTTATGCCGACGGTTCTATGGGTGATTTAGCGGCAGCCCTTTTGGCAGAGGTGCCGCCGCATGAGTTGCGGGATACGATAATGAATCGTCTTGAAAAGGAAATACTCATTATAAGAAAAGGGCATATACACGTAGGTATTACAGCAGGCGCGATGCTTTTTAAGTTATTAAGAAGTGAAGGTCGTAATGATCTTATTTATGACATGACTTCTCAAACCGATTATCCAGGCTGGGGATATATGAAGGCTAATGGCGCCACCAGCCTTTGGGAAATGTGGGAGAAAGATTTGCCGGGGCATTCTTTGTTACATAGCTCCTTTTTATACCCTGGGGCATGGTATATCGATGGTGTTGGCGGCATCATGCGGGATGCTAATGCACCCGGTTTTCAAGAATTCATTATTAAACCGCCTAAATTAAAAGAAAACCAAATATCATGGGCCAATACTACATACGAATCGCCTGCGGGTAGGATTAAAACAGCGTGGCAACGTAAAAATGGAATTCTTATTCTTAAAGTGACAGTCCCCCCAGGATGCAGGGCAACTGTCTATTTTCCATCAGATCGTACCAGTCAGGTCAAAGTGATTCCGGCGTGGGCCGAATTGATGAGAAAAGAAAATGAATGTGCAGTTTTTAAAATCCCGGCTGGACGGTACACCTTCATCGGCAATGACTATAAATGACGACGTTACAACGTAAATAATATTATTTAATTCAAAGTATATCTGTGGTTGCTTAAAGTCTGCCACGTTACTCATTAACAGGCTACAGACGTGTAGCTGTTAAGCTTCCTTCGGGAATAAAATTTTTTAATCAAATTGACTATTTTACATGAAAAATCTTTTCTGTTCACTATCCGCCAAATTAACTTACCTGTTATTGATCTTAAGTTTTTGGGGTTATTCCCAGAGTTTAACAAAGTATAACATTATTCCTTATCCGGCCGTCCTTGAACCTGCCAGCGGTTCTTTTAATATCACGCGTCAAACTGCTCTCATAATTAAGCCCGGTGGTTTTGTTTTTTCAAGTGAAGAATATTTTCTAAAACGAATGATCAGGAGCTATATCGGTGACAAAGCGCTTTTATTTAAAAAAGATGCCGAAAAAAATGCGATCATCTTGAAGTATGACCCTTTCCTTGGGCCCGAGGCTTATATCCTTTCTGTCAATCCAAGCAATATAATCATCTCCGCAAAAGATCCCGCAGGTATGTTTTATGCTATTGAAACATTGCGTCAGCTATTACCGGCAGCTATAGAATCCGGGAAAGGCAGCGTTTTATCAGTTCCTGCACTATTTATTCAGGATAAACCAGCTTTTGAATATAGGGGAATGATGCTGGATGTCTCAAGGCATTTCTTTTCAATTGAATATCTTGAGAAATATGTAAATATGATGTCTTTGTATAAATTGAATAAGCTGCATCTCCATTTAACCGATGATCAGGGTTGGCGTATTGAAATAAAAAAATATCCAAGATTAACTGATGAAAGTGGTTGGCGAACATTTAACCGCAACGATTCGGCATGTATAAAATTGGCCAATGAAACTGGAAATACTGATTTTAACATTGATAAAGAGCATATCATCAATAAAGATGGAAAAATGCTGTACGGCGGTTTTTACACACAGCAGGAAATGCGATCCTTTATTTTATATGCAGCAAAACGTCATGTCGAAATTATCCCGGAAATTGACATGCCTGGCCATATGATGGCAGCCATTAAGATTTATCCGGAACTTACCTGCGATACCGGTTTAAATAAGGGAGACGGATTTTCGAAGCCTATTTGCCCATGTAAAGAAAATGTCCTCGAATTTGCAAAGAATGTGTACACCGAAATCGCCGCGTTGTTTCCATCGAAATATATTCACGTAGGTGGCGATGAAGTAGAAAAAAGTAGCTGGGAAAAGTCCCCGGTAGCACAGAAATTCAGGGAATCAAAAGGTTTTAAAAACATGGACCAAGTGCAGAGCTACTTTACCGATTACATGAAGAGATTTTTTGCCTCTAAAGGAAAGACCCTGATAGGATGGGATGAGATCATCGACGGAGGAATCGACTCGTCGGCTGTAGTAATGTTCTGGCGCTCGTGGGCTAAGAATGCACCTTATAATGGCACGGAAAATCATAACAAAATGATCATGTCTCCCGACGGGCCATTATATTTCGACGCCATACCTGACAGCCATGCCTTGCCCGCTGTATATAAATATGACCCATTTGACCCGGTGTATAGATTGGATGAAGGGCAAAAGGGGCTGATCATCGGTGTGCAGGCTAACTTATGGTCGGAAATGGTGCCATCGGAAAAACGGGCTGATTACCTCACCATGCCGAGGCTTACTGCCCTCGCCGAGCTGGGCTGGACACATAAACAGTTATTTGATTCGTACATTCAACGATATAATTCACAATATGAGCGCTTGGACGACCTGAAGGTTAACTACCAGTTGCCATACCTAGATAATCTGGTCGAAAATAACGTATTCGTTGGTGTAACATCTTTCTTCGTAAAATCGCCTTCTGGCCGTTTTGTCATTCATTACACGACGGACGGGAGTTTACCGACGATAAGCTCACCATCATTGGATAGCCCGGTTAGTATCGATCATTCGCTGATTTTTAAATTGGCGCTGTTTACACCAACTGGGAGGAGTGGCGACGTATATGTATTGCATTTCGATTCAAAGCAATATGCACAACCTGACGTCACCGGTAGCCCGAATAACGGACTAATTGCTGCGCTTTATAAAGGGGGGTTCGATAGGACGACTCATATAAAAGCAACCCCTGATAGCACATTTACTACCAGTGTAATAGATGTCCCTAAGACGATAACTGCACCTGAATTCGGGCTTAAGTTTAACGGTTATATTAATGTCCCTGAAGACGGAGTTTATACTTTTTATTTGAATTGTAATGATGGTGGTGTTTTACGTATCTGCAATAAGGTCATAATAGATAATGATGGGTTACATCCCGACAAAGAAAAAGGTGGCCAAGTTGCTCTGATGAAAGGTTTGCACAATTTTGCTGTCGATTTTATTGAAGGCGGCGGAGGATACCTGCTGGACCTAAAATACAGCGTTGGCAATAGCGAACCAAAAAACATCCCGGCATCATGGTTAAAATCAACTGCGAATTAAAGTATTTTATGTGGTAGGGCGTTGGCATGTTGAAAAGCAGTAGCAGCCATAATGTCAAACGGAACGTAAGAAATAAGCGACCCGCTTTAAAGGTACTCAGTTTTATTTATTGAGTTAGTTTAGTAGTTAAAGTGCCGGCATGGTAACCGGCACTTATTTCCCCTTCTGTAAAACAGATCATAATTTCTGCCATTGTTAACATCGCTGTCGATATACAATTTGTGAATTAATATTTTAGTTATGAGGAATTTTTTACTGGCTTTCAGTATTTTATTAATAGGTATTTTGCCTTGTTACAGCCAAAACTCCAGGAAGCTAATTTGCGCTATTAGGAACGACACAGATTTAAATAAAGTTCAGAATAACGCGCTCATATTATTAAAAGGTTTTTCTGCTGGCACATCTTATAGTGAGGTTTGGATTCGGGATTTTAACACCTTTATCGCCGGCTCCTTAAAGGTTCACAGTAAGGATGAAGTCGCCAATATGCTCCTAATGTTTTTTAAAAGCCAGGGTTCTGACGGTAATATCGTTGACGGCCTGGTAGACAGCGCTAAGGCAAGCGGTGGCTATAACTACCGGTATAGTAAATTATTGCCCGGCTGGGCTGGCCATAAGAATACTGTCGAAACCGATCAGGAATCGTCGCTTGTTCAAGCAGTAACAAAATATATTGAATTAACCGGCGACACATCATTTCTTTCTGAACGTATAGCTGAGCGAACGGTGTATGCTTGTATGGAATCCGCATTGAATTATATAATTACAGAGAGATGGTCATCAAAATACCAAATGGTTGTAGGGGCGACAACAATAGATTGGGGCGATGTGCAGCCCGAGACCGGTTGGGGTGTGGCTATTAATGAACATACGAAATGGTCGATCGATATTTATGATAACGCCATGTTTGCCATAGCAATACAGGATTTTTTAAAAATTAAACCTCCAGGTTATCAACTCAATCGGGACTGGAGCAAGGTGGTCCGAAACTTACGAAGCAATGTAAGACAGTATCTTTGGAATCCGTCTGAAAAAAAATATAAACCACATATTTATCTCGATGGAAGTCCTTTTTTAGCTTCTTTGAATGAGCCAGCCATGTTATATTCAGGTGGTTCAATCTGTGCCATCCTTGCCGGTTTTAATACTCCTGCAGAGGTTTATGAGATTAACCGGCAGCTTGTGGCGGCTTCAACGAAAGAAAAATTTGCAACAATAGGCATGACAGTTTATCCCCCTTATCCTGTGGATGCTTATCCTAATATGCCCCCTTTTACCTATCAGAATAGCGGCGACTGGACATGGTTTGGCGGGAGAATGATAAATGCATTGTTAGCATATGGATATGTGACCGAGGCTTACCGAGAACTTGAGCCCATGGTACAGAGGGTAATAAAGTACCATGGCTTTTATGAATGGTACAATGTCCAAACGGGTGAACCTAAAGGCTCAGGTAATTTTAGGGGGGAGGCGGGTGTTTTATATGAAGCCATTCAGTCTGTGAAGGATTGGTCAGCAAAGCAAGATAAGTAAGGCTGCAAGCAAAAGAAACATCATTTAACAAGTTAGTATAAATATGCAGCGCAGTGCCGGCGGTGTAAATCAATTTACTCAGACAATTAACGGCGCATAGGCGATGCAGCCTTTCTTCCCAATAGTTTATTCAAGTTTTACTATTGTTTAGTAAGATGACTTGTTAAAGTTTTTTTTGAAGATCTTGAGGCTGAAATCCCTCACGACTCTGTATGATGGCCTGCTTATCCTGACCTTCTCAATGTGTTTTAAATAAGATCATAAGATTTCCGCAGATAAATAAATATTCCGGGCTTGAGTTCTTCCAGGCTCGACAGCCGGATATGATTTTCATGTTTTTCCCGCGGGTGCGCTTTAGATTACTATTTTTTTCTGACAATGATCTTGACCGTTAAGCGTGGACCAACTCAATTGCGGACCAATGGCTAATTGCAAATTTTTGCGACTATTTCTAGTTTTTAATCCTCCGACCCCGGAGAACATCGGATACTTCCGCATTTTTTATGGGCAAGTTTTGTTGTGGCCGTGCAATGGTGCGCGGTCATAAATAAAATTTTATGCACTATTACTTAACATGGACAGTATTCTGGCTGGTTTTAGCCGGGCTGCTGTTGGCCTGGTATGTCCTCATTATCGCCTGTTACTACCGGCGAGAAGTCACTTTACTTTTTACAACAATACTCAGGCCGCAGGGCAATTTACCTTCCAGCGGTAGCCAGCTCGTGATGGGACGGGCTAGGGCGGATGAGAATGAAATGAGCCTGGTGGACAGCGATCAGCTTGATTTTGCGCTAGAGGAAGACGAACTGCCGGAAAGCGCGGCAGAAGTTAGAGCCGACAAAAATAAATTATTGCTGCTCGGCGGCCTCGCCGATTTCATGCAGGAGCTCAAGACACTGATCCAGGTAACCATCGAATCGGAATCTGACAGGGAGACTTTCCTCAACCTGTTCCAGCTACTCGCTTCTAAATACGGGCAGCTGATGGATGGCAGCTTCAGCGAATCTATTTGCAGTTACGTGACCGACAGCGATCTCCCCTTTAAAATCTCCGGACCCCAACTTAAAGAAATATTAACCCATTCATTTTTAAACGAAGACTAATCATGAAAATTCCATATAACAGTCCTAAAAAACAATTAATAGCCAAATGGTGGCTCTTATCAGTAACGCTTATCACTTACCAGATGCTGGTCACTGCGACCGACGCGCTGGCGCAGGATGGAAACGCCGGTATCCAGCAGGCAACGACCATGGTACAGGGTTACTTCAGTACCGGATGCACGCTAATGTACGCCATCGGGGCAGTGGTCGGCATCGTAGGGGCGATTAAAGTTTACCAAAAATGGAACGCCGGTGAACCCGACACCGCAAAAGTGGCCGCTTCCTGGTTCGGCTCCTGTATCTTTTTAGTAGTGGTAGCCACCGTCATTAAATCCTTTTTCGGATTATGAGCAGCATCTATCAGATCAATAAAGGGATCAATAAAAGCATTGAATTCAAGGGCTTGCGCGCGCAATATATCGGCTATCTGGCAGTGGGCCTCGTTGTCCTGCTGATCCTGTTCGCAGCACTCTATATCGCCAGGGTAAATACGTACCTCTGCCTGTTCCTGGTCTTTGGATCAGGTACGGCGCTGGTAACGGGTGTATTTCGCCTGAGCCATAAATACGGCGCTTACGGCCTGATGAAAAGAGGCGCTAAAAGAGGTATCCCCGTCCTGCTCAAATTCCGTTCACGAAAATTATTCACGCGCTTATGAACATCGAAAAGATTTTTCCGGTTTACAAGGTCGAGCATGCCTGCCTGGTATCCGCACAGGGCGACCTGACGGTGGCTTTCCGCGTCGTTTTGCCTGATATTTTTACCTTATCCGACGCTGATTACGAAACCCTGCACCAGACCTGGATCCGGGCGTTGCGCGTACTGCCAAAACACAGTATCCTGCATAAGCAGGATACGTTTAGGCGCAATCATTATAAGGGCAGCGTGAATGCGGATCAAAGTTTTTTGTCCGCTTCCGCGGACCGTTATTTTGACGGGCGTCCTTTTCTGGATCATACCGCAACGATCTACCTGTGTAAAAAAGCGGAGGACCGAAAAGCGGCCAGCAGCGGCTATTCAGGTCTGATGCGCAAAAGCATTACGCCCAGGCAAACAACGGATGAACGGCTGTTCTCCGCGTTTATGGAAAAGGTAGGCCAGTTTGAGCGCATCCTGTCGGATGGCGGGCTGATCAAATTGAAGCGGCTGGGTGACGACGAGCTGGCAGGTACGGCAGGCAAACCGGGCGTGCTGGAACAATATTGCTGGCTATCCGGTGAAAATGTACAGCCGCTGATCAGGGATGTGCACCTGAAGGACCGCATACAGATAGGCGACAGCCATTGCCAGTTGTTTACCTTGTCAGACGCCGAAGACCTGCCTTCACTTTGCGGAAGCAGGATCAACTATGGCAGGTACAGTACCGACCAGACCAGCTTCCCCATTGGTTTTGCAGCGCAATTGGGCATGCTGCTGAATTGCGATCATTGTTATAACCAGTATATTTTTATTGATGATGCGGCAAAGACGATGAAGCTGCTGGAATCAAAAAAACAGAGGCTGCAATCCCTCTCGGCTTATAGCCGGGAAAACGCCATTGCCCGGGATGCCTGCAATGATTTTCTCAACGAGGCCCTTAGCCAGGGACGGCTGCCAGTCAAAGCGCATTTCAACGTGCTGGCCTGGACTGATGATGCTGACCGTTTACAGGACATAAAAAACCAGGTAAGCTCCGCCATGGCCCAGATCGGCGCCGTGGCCAAACAGGAAACCGATGGCGCACCGCAGATCTGGTGGGCGGGTATACCCGGTAACGCGGCGGACTTTCCCATGAATGACACTTTTGATACCTTCTTAGAACAGGCCAGCTGTTTCCTGACCCTGGAGAGCAATTACGCCAGTGATCAGACGGGTATCCGCTTTTCTGACCGCCTCAGTGGTAAGCCGGTACTGGTGGACCTGTTCGATGCGCCGCGCGCAAAAGGCATCACTTCCAATATGGGTATGCTAGTTTGCGGCACATCGGGAGGGGGCAAATCTATGACGGTCAACCATATATTACGCACCCTGTACGATCAGGGAGCGCATTGCGTGACCGTAGATATTGGCGGCAGTTACCTGGGGCTATGCGAACTGGTAGGAGGCTATTATTTTACCTATTCGGAAGAAGACCCCTTCAAGTTCAATCCTTTTTACCTGCCTGACGGGCAGCGGCTGGACACGGAAAAGAAAGAGAGTTTGAAAGCCCTGCTGGTTGCCCTGTGGAAACAGGAAAACGAAAATTTTAACCGAAGCGAGTATGTGGCCGTGTCGAATGCCCTGCAAGGATATTATCAGCAAAATACCGAGTTTCCCTGCTTTAACTCTTTCTATGACTATCTCGAAAATCATTATGTGCAGGTGTTGAAGGAGCACAAAGTTAAGGACCGTGACTTTGATATTGACAATTTCCTGTATGTGCTTCGGCCCTATTACAAGGACGGTGAATTTGACTATTTACTTAACGCGACCGAAAACCTCGACCTGTTGAACCAACGCTTCGTGGTCATAGAGCTGGACCAAATCAAGGACCATCCCATCTTATTCCCAGTCGTTACGCTGATCGTCATGGAGCTATTCCTGTCCAAAATGCGCAAGCTGAAGGGCGTCCGTAAAGTGCTGACGATCGACGAAGCCTGGAAAGCGATCGCCAAATCGGGCATGGCCGAGTTCCTCAAGTATGCCTTTAAGACCATCCGTAAATTCAATGGTATTCCTATCGTCATCACACAGGAACTGGACGACCTGGTGAGTTCGCCTATCATAAAGGACGCGATCATTAATAATGCCGACATCAAGATCCTGATGGATATGAAGAAGTACCTCCATAATTTCGACAAGCTCCAGGATACATTGGGCCTTTCTGAAAAAGGCAAAACCATACTGCTTTCAGTCAACAAGGATAGCCGTGAAATTTTTATCGACATCGGCGGCCAGGTCCTCAAGGTTTATAAGAACGAACTCTGCCCGGAAGAATATTATGCCTTTACTACCGAAGGCAGGGAGCGGGTGAGCGTGCAGGAGTATGCCGGAAAATACGGCAGTATGGAAAAAGGAATCACCGCTATCGTCAACGAACAAAAAAACAAGTTAAGATTATGAAAACATTCTTTTTAAAAACAATGCTATTGCCGCTCAGCCTGTTGGCTGCATGTGGCAACAATAGCCGGCATATAAAAGATTTTATACCCGGCACTTATGTAAATGAGGCGCAAAGTTGCTATAGCCTGGCTAACGACACGCTGCAAATTGCACCCAATCTGCTTACGGAGAACAATTACCGCATCATCCACAAAACTGGTTTTAACCGGGTGATAACCGGTAAACTACAGCCTAGGGAACGCCGGATCAAAACTTTCACCGCGATTTGGGATGAACAAAAGCAGACCCTTATGATACTGCAAAACGGCGTAGTCTTATTGTTCCAGCCCCGTGGAAATCAGCTGCTGATCGAAAATAGCACCTATCGAAAGATAGCAGCGAGTCCTCCGCCCGGTGCGCGATCATTATTCTTATTAAACGGCGCTCAGGAGGGCTTAAGCCGTTTGGGGAGGTACTTATGAGGATCTATAAGATCGTACTGCCGGTAAGCATGGTCATTGTACTGACCGGGTTCCCCGATAAAAAAGCCAATGCGCAATTTGTCATCAGCGAGGTACTTAACCAAACCGTAGGTAAAATTATCCGTGCTATCGACCTGGAAGTGCAAAAGGCACAGAACAAAACGATATGGTTGCAAAACGCGCAAAAGGTGGTGGAAAACCAGTTGAACAAACTAAAGTTGTCACAGATAGCAGGTGTTTCACAGCAGCAAACCGACCTCTTTACCAAGTATTATAAGGAGCTGTATACCGTAAAGGAGGTGATCAGCGATTATGAACAGGTCAAAAATATTACGCTGGAACAGGAGGCGCTGGTCGGGGAATATCAAAGCGCCTGGAGTTTGACACGGCAAGACAAGCATTTCAACGCATCGGAACTAAAGTATATTTCCAGTGTGTACAGCGGGATACTCAAAGCCAGTATAAATAACCTTGATCAACTGATGGCACTGGTGAATTCCTTTAAGACACAAATGTCTGACGGGAAGCGCATGGAGCTGATCAGCCATACCTCACGCGACGTAGATCAGAATTATAACGACCTGAAGGAATTTAACAACCAGAACATCGTACTCAGCCTCGAACGGGCCAATGACGAGAACGACCTCCAAAGCACAAAAAACTTGTATGGCATCAATTAAGAGAATCATGCTCCTGATGCTGGTAAATGCTATTGCGATGGCCGGAAAAGGGCAGAGCTTCAGCTTCAGTGACCTGTTTAACCAGGCCGGTAAACAAAAGCAATATTATTTGCAGCAGATCGCGGCCTACGAAGCCTTTGAATCTGAATTAAAAATGGGTTACAATGTCATTCAGCATGGTCTAACCGGGATCGCGGTGATCAACACCGCTGAGTTAAACGCGCATGGTGCCTATTACCAATCTTTGCAACAGGTCAGTCAGGCGGTAAAAAGCAATCCGAAGGTACAGGATATCATGACGTTGCAGTCAGCGATCATCAAAAGCTTTAGCGCGTCCTTTCCCGGGTTGAGCACGGAGGAACAAAGTTATATCCGCTTAGTGCAAACTGACTTGCTTAACGCTTGCAACGAGGATATGACCGCCCTGCAAAATTTGTTAGCTCCGGGAACCCTGCAGCTGACCGATGACCAGCGGCTTTCCCGCCTCAATCGAATTCATGCAGCTATGCTGGACAAATACGAGTTCTGTCAAAGCTTTTGCAATTCAGTCCGCCTGTTGCAGTTTCAAAAGCAGCAGGAAACCAATGATTTACAAACCCTAAAAGAAATCCAATGAATAAAATAGTATTAATCCTCGTACTCGGACTTGGCTTGACTGTCCGGTCCTCTGCCCAGTCCACCGATATGGTACAGCTTATATTGGATATTGAAAAGCTGACCCAATTAAAAGGAATGCTGACCGATATGAAGACCGGCTACCAAATTATCGATGGTGGTTATAACCAGGTTAAAAGTATCGCGCAAGGCAATTTCAACCTGCATCAAACCTTTTTGGACGGTTTACTCGCCGTCAGTCCCTCGGTTGCTAAATATGGCCGCGTCGCGGATATCATTTTGGAGCAGGGCTATATCGTTTCCGAATATACCCGGACTTTTAAACAGATTAAGCAAAGCGGCAGGTATACCAGCGATGAGATCGCCTATCTCGGCAATGTATATACCACGCTGCTACAGCAAAGTTTAGCGAATATCAGCCAGCTGGCCGATGTGCTCACAGCCGGAAAAATACGCATGTCGGATGATGAACGGATAAAGGCCATCGATCATATCTACGCGGATACGGATGATAAGCTCAGCTTTCTGCGCTCCTTTGATCAACAGGCGACCATCCTCGCCGTCCAGCGACAGAACGAACAGAACGATCTACACGGCATTCAAAATCTTTATTAATTATGGATAACATTAACGGCCTGCAGGCCACCTTAGAACAGGTTTATAATCAGATGCTGCCACTGTGCAGCTCCTTGATCGGAGCTGCGCAGGGCATTGCCGGCTTTGCCGCGCTCTGGTATATCGCCACCAGGGTTTGGCGGCACATTGCCGCCGCAGAACCCATCGACTTTTACCCTTTGTTAAGGCCATTCGCTTTGGGCATCGCCATCATGCTGTTCCCGGCTGTCATCGCCATCATGAACGGTGTTTTGCAACCCGTCGTAGCGACCACCAACAACATGGTGCAGGATTGCAATGCCGCTATAGCTACCTTACTGCAGCAGAAAACCCTGGCTGAACAGCAGACACCCGCTTACCAGATGTTCGCCGGCACCGACGGTGAAGGGGACCGGGATAAATGGTATAAATATACGCATCCCGATGACCCCAATGACAGTAACGAAGGCATGATCGGCAGCGTGGGCAACGACGTCAAATTCGCGATGGCTAAAGCCGCCTACAATTTTAAGAGCAGTATAAAAGAGTGGATGTCGCAAGTACTGGAAATTCTCTACGAAGCAGCCGCACTGTGTATCAATACTATACGCACCTTCCAGCTCATCGTACTGGCCATCTTAGGCCCATTGGTATTTGGCATTGCTGTTTTTGACGGGTTCCAGCATACGCTGACGGTCTGGATGGCCCGTTACGTCAATGTATTTCTGTGGCTGCCGGTCGCCAATATTTTTGGCAGCATCATCGGGAAAGTGCAGCAAAATATGCTAACGCTCGATATCGCGCAGATCCAAAGCACAGGGGACACCTTCTTCAGCAGCACCGATACCTGCTACCTTATTTTTTTGCTAATCGGCATCGTCGGTTATTTTACCGTGCCCGGCACCGCGAATTACATTGTTCATGCCGGCGGCGGCAATGCTTTGGTGCAAAAAGTCAATAGCCTCGTCAGCAGCAGTAGCCGGGCAATTGTATCGGCAGGCGGCGGCGTCGCCGCGGATGCCTTCGGCAACCAGCGAGAAAATATGAGTCAGAGCTATGCTGTCAACAGCGAATCTGAAGGTTATTTCAAAGACAAGATCAAGCCGGAAAAACCGGGCTAAATCCTTTACACCATTCTTCTTAAAATCAATAAAACTCAATAATTATGTTCACCCATTTGAAAAATATCGATACCGCGTTTAAGCACATCAGGCTGTTCAGCTACTTGCTGATAGCGGCCTGCGTACTTATCAGTAGTTACACGGTCTATAAAAGCTACCAGTCCTCCAGTGATTTTAAAGAGCACATCTATATTCTGGCTAACGGGAAGGCCCTCGAGGCCTTTGCCGCTGACCGTAAAAGTAATATTCCGGTGGAAGCACGCGACCACATCAAAACATTTCATGAGGACTTTTTTACCCTTGATCCGGATGACAAACAGATCCAGGCTAACATTACCAGGGCCTTATATCTTGCGGACGCCAGCGCCAAGACACAGTATGATAACTTGAAGGAATCGGGTTTTTATGCCAACCTTATTTCCGGCAATATCAGCCAGCAGATCGCCGTGGACAGCATACAGTTGAATATGAACCAGTACCCGTTCTATTTTAGATGCTTCGCCACTGAAAAACTGGTCCGGACATCTTCAATCGTCAACCGCAGCTTGGTCACGCAGGGCTATCTACGGAATGTATCCCGATCGGACAATAACCCGCACGGCTTCCTGATCGAAAAGTGGGAAACACTTGAAAATAACGATTTGAACACCAAAGACCGGTAGCCATGAAATTATTTAAGCGAAAAAATCTCAGCGCGGGTTTCGACGGTAACCATGCAATTGCTACTCGGATAGCGGGCAGGATCATACGCAGGCAAAGCCAGCTGGCCACTTACCTTAACCGGATAACACAGTACTGGAGCAAGGCGTCAAAACTGACCGCCCTCTTCCTGTTTTGCCTGCTATTCGGCGGTGCTTGCCTGTACCTAATTATAAAAGCCTTTTATTAAAAAATATCAATCATGAATCAAAACATTCAATCCCGGCGCACCAGGAAGGTATTGCTTGTCCTGCCGCTCTTTATTATTCCCGTCCTGATTTTTGTCTTCTGGCAATTGAAGCGTTCAGATGCGAAGGCTACTGGTATGACCACGAACAGTGGTCTGAATACCCGTTTACCCGGCGCGCAATTTGATAAACACGCCAAAGTGCTGGACAAAATGAGCTTTTACCAGCAGGCTAAACAGGATTCCGGTAAAGCGAAACTACTAACCGGCAACCCCTTGCTGCAAAAGTTTGGTCTCAAACCAAATTCAGCAGGCACAGTAAACAATCCTACTCCGGTCAGTGCCGCTGGCACCGACCCAAATGTCAGTCAGATTAATCAAAAGATCGCTGAAATTAGTCGGCAGATCAGTCAGCCGGTCACGCCGTCACAGTCAGTCACCTATCGCGCAGATAACGCCGAAAACAGCCGGTCTTTTGATCAGGAGGTAAGTAAACTGGAAGCCATGATGGGTACAATGAATAACAGCCAGGCGGCTGACCCGCAAATGCAGCAGTTGTCCGGCTTACTCGGCCAAATACAGGCGATTCAAAAACCTGGAACAGCCAAACCGATAGAAAAACGTGCCGATGCCAAACCGGATACACCATTCCGGGCCATTCCCGCTGTAATAGATGGCGGCCAGAAGGTTTTACAGGGCGGCGTAGTCAGGATACGGCTGACCGACACCGTTCGCGTCAAAGGCGCTTTATTGGCGAAAGGGCAATTAATGTTTGGCTCCTGTGACATTACAAACCAACGCCTCTTATTGGAAATTAAAAATATCCGGCTGGGCCATGCCATTATCCCGGTCAGTCTTACCGTGTTTAGTCTGGACGGTCTGCCGGGCATCCCGGCACCTGAAGCGGAGTTCGCAACGGCTGGCGGCGAAGGGACGGGAAACGCTTTACAGGACATGCAATTATTAAGCATGGATCAGACGGTCGCCACGCAGGCGGCGAGCGCGGGTATTGATGCCGCTAAAGGACTGCTCAGCAAAAAGGTAAGGCGGATCAAAGTCAAATTACAAAACGACTTCCCAATACTATTACGTAATAATAATCAACGATAACATGAATACTGAAAATTTAGATTACCTCAAAAAGAACCTGCTGAACCTGGGGTTTGGCGAAAAGGTTAACAATGAAATGGAAAAGCTGATCAAAGCCAAACTGCCCGAATTCAGCTTAACCACCGAACAGGAGTACAATAAAAAGAAGATGGATTACACGCTGCACTTTAAAGCGGGGGATCAGAACAATATGTATTTCTTTAATCGCTATGAAGCTTCTCTGAAAAATGAGGCTGACCCGACGAAGGACCGCATGCAGACGCTTTTTATTAATAGGGGACACGGCGTAACCGCTAAGGAAGCCTTCAATTTACTGGAAGGCCGCACGGTAGAAAAGAAGCTGTACAATTCCGAAAATCAAACCTATACCGCCTGGCTTAAACTTGACCTGAAAAGCAAGGATGAGCATAACAATCACAAAGTGCAAAAATTCAGCGAAGGTTATGGTTATGATTTGGAGAAAACACTGGCCAAATTCCCTATCAAAGAACTCAGCGACGAATCCGAAAAGCAGGAACTATTGCGCTCGCTGCGTAAAGGCAACGCCCAGCAAGTTACTGTCGAACAGGACGGGAAAAGCCAGAAATATTACATTGCTGCAGTACCACAATACAAAACCATCAATGTTTACGATAATAACCTGCAAACCGTCAAACGGGAGCAGATACTGAAGCAGGATAACGGGCAGGAACAAAGCCAACACCAAAGCAATAAGCAAGCGCAAAAGAATCAGGAGCATAACAGCGATAAAAAGCAGCAATCCCGCAAACACAAAGCCCATTAATTATCAGGCCCCGAAAGGGGCTTTTTACCTAAATAAAAGTAACATTTGCCACCATCTAGCTTTCTCATGGTGGGCGAATTATTTAGAGCTCAAAAACGTGGCAAATCTATTACGTGTTACCGCGGCAATAAGTAAAATGTGGCTGTCCCTGCGGCCAGGCTTTCCACTGTATCTTTTCGCTGAAAAGGATGTCGCTGCAATCCCTGACAGTCGATTTCCTTTAATTTCATTGTCATCAGGTCCGCTACTGCATTTTTGCTGCGCGGCAAAAGCATCCGCCTTTACTTTAATATTTCTAAAATCCTATTAAGCGCATCATTCAGGACTTCACTTGTTTACCCGCTGCGCCGGGAAAAGCCGCGCTAGCCTTCATTCTGCACTTAATTTCTGCTAGAACATAACTCCTTAAATGTGCTATTTTCCAATCAAAACGGAGAAAAAGGGCAGCTAAGGTTTTGCCCGCATTGCTTTAATCTTTTCAGATCCGCAAAAGACTACGGCATAATCGACCGCCTTCGTTCCTCAGCCTGTCCACCCTGCGGGACTTATTCCGTTTCCTTTTGCCTGTTGCGGGCACCCTTTTTTGCTTTCTTTTTTTTCGTTTTTTCTTTTGAAAAATAGCTTTTCAGGGAAGTTTTCGGGAAGGGAGGGAAACGAAAGAATATTTTTTAACCCTTTAAAATCATTTAAAAAATGAAAACCGCAGTAGATAATGCAATCGCAGTACAAGGTACAGCAGCAAAAAACAACACACCAGCAAACAGAGTTGAAAACCGCCCAAGCTTAACCCAAAAGGAAGCCAAAGATGATGAAAACACAAAAAATCAGGCACCTGCCCAAACTTCGCAGGTTGAGGCGGACAAGACCGCTGGGGCTACAACCGATAGTCCCGCTGCAGTGGGTAACCAACCCGCTGACGTTGCGCCCTACACCACAGGACAGGGATTAAAGGAAGCACCCAAAGCCGAGTCGGCAAAAGCGGAAGAAGCAAGAGCAGAAACCGCCAAAGCGGAAGAAGTGAAAGCCGAGCCTAAAAAATTCGCTTTTAACTTAGAGCAAACATTAAAATCTGTTGACGGCTTGCACCGTTTGAGCATCCAGCGTATTACCCTGTTATCTCGCATTAAATTATTGGAAGATTTCGAGGTAAAACTGATTGAGGAAAACGACGAACTGGAAAACAACCCTTATCAGGGTTGCAAGCTGATTATCAAAGATGATAAAGGCCGGGAGTTTGTCACCAATACGCCAAACCTTATTCGTATGGTATCCCAATTCATTTTTGATGCCTGCCACGAAAAACTGGCCGAGATTGAAGCAAACATCATTTTTCCCAATGCTTAAACAAATTATGCTCCCATCCCGAAAGCTATCGAGATGGTGAGCATTTTTTATGATTTCACAAAAAACAGCAATTCCTATGTACGAGCAATTTATAGAACTAACCAACCAAATATTTTGGGAGGGCTACGCCGAAGCTTTAGCGCAGGAGAACCCCGCACGGTTTCAATTAGAGTTAAGCGATTTTTTGAACACCTATCAATTTTAAGACAATGGAGGACAGGATTTTTTTACTGGTAAAGTTACCATTAAAACCACCTATAGCAACATACACGATGCTATACAGGAACTGCAAACCAATACTGTTTTACAGGTTAGCAGTACGCCGAATGTGGAAGTATTACAAACAAAAATTATTGAACTGAACACAAAAAATTAAAGTCATGGCACATCAAATAAATTTCAATCAGAAAACAGGCAAAAATAGCTTTATGAGCGTTAAGGAAAAAGCCTGGCACGGGTTAGGGCAAATTTTAGACCGCTACCCAACAAGTAGCGAAGCGATACAACACGCAGGGCTGGATTATATTGTTGAAAAACGCCCCTTATTTACTTATGATACCGCCAACCATTTAGGCGAGGGAAGCGACGATACTATGATACCTGAAATTTCAGTGCCAGATTTCTTTGCAACAGTTCGGGCAGACTCCGAGCAGGTTTTAGGGGTAGTAGGCAATGATTACGAAGTAGTACAAAACCGTGATGCGTTTTCATTCTTTGATGCGATTGTCGGCGGTGGGGATGGTATTTTATACGAAACGGCGGGAGCGTTAGGTAACGGTGAGCGGGTTTTTATAACCGCTAAATTACCCGATTATATTCGGGTGGGCGTCAAGGACTGGATAGAGCAATATTTGTTTTTAACCACTACGCACGATGGTTTAGGAAGCATTACCGCAGCTTTTACGCCGATTAGAATAGTATGCAATAACACACTAAATGCCGCTATGAATAATCATTCAGGTGCGATTAAAATCCGTCACACAGCATCCGCAACTGAAAGGCTTAAACAAGCGCATACGCTTATGGGTATCAGCAAATCGTTAGGCAGTGAAATGGAGGGCTTATTTAACCAGTGGGCTAAAGTACGTATTACTGATGCAGAGGTTAAAAAGTTGATACAGATTGCAATGGCACCAAATAAGGAAGTTTTGGAGAATTTAGCCGAAGGTAAATTAAACCTGCTATCTACACATTATAATAATATAGTTGATAACGTTTATGAGTATGCTTTAGGAAGTCAGACCCAGCAAATGGAAACAACCGCCGGTACAGTATTTGGCGCATACAATAGCGTAACCGGCTATTTTCAAAATGTGCGCAGTTTCAAAAGCGATGAAGCCAAATTTAAATCCATCATGGACGGCACAGCCAAACAACGGGCGCAAAACGCCTTCGATCTTTGCCGCGATTTTGCAACGCACGGCAGCGAAGCATTGATCTGCAACTAAATTACGATTAAGGGGGAGCACAATCCCCCTTATTTTCAAAAATAGTCCGGCGGCGGGCTACGCCCGCCCGAAAAACGCCCCCTATTTTCTTAATGTGTATGATTTTGGTGAAAACAGGGGGCGCATCAGAATATCCAGTGTAATGCCATAACCATTTACAAGACAATGCAAGGAAGAAGTATTGGAGAACGCTGAATATGTTTAAGACATTTGGGCGGAGTTAGGGAAGAAACTTAGCGAAAATCCCAATGGGGTCGCATAGACAATACAAGGGCTAAAGAGGCGCTCATTTCCAGCGCAATTGGAGCGGCAGCGACCAAACTGATCGATGTTACTGTAGATAAAGCCAAAACATTATTTCGCAGAAAGGTTATTAGGTTTAATGTGGTTAATGATAAGGGGGAAGCGCTGATCGTTCATAGACAATCTGAGGAGGCTCAATGAAAGGATTTGCAAGAAACAGATTATACCTTCAGCTTGATTGTCACTGAAGATAAGAGATGACAGATTATCGCCGAGTTTTTCTTTCTGCCTCGAAGCCGGTTTATATTTGTTCAAAAGATGATTTTGATTATTGGATGAATTCCAACGCTGCCTTTGACGAGAACAATATCCGAACATAGTCAGCTTGAATTTCTTTGTTTGATCATTCAGCCTCATCGCTCACCGCACTCAATAACCGATTAAGAAAAAACCTACTTTGAAATATTATCTTGACTATAATATTTTAGTTATTTTATTCGATGTGCTCGGACACGCGATAATTATTTTTATATTTGGTTGATATGCACATTATTTTAATACTGAAATGCTGCATCATCGTAAGTATCATAGTTAATTAATATAAACAAATTGGCTACCCCTATATAATGGAAGATGAAAAGGACATTATACTCCGTTTAAAACACGGAGACTCTTATGCTTTTACAAAGCTGTATAACAACTATGTGAAAAAAATCTTTTCATTTTCTTTAAATATTGTCAAGTCGCCCGATCTGGCTCACGACATAACTCACGATGTATTCGTGAAAATATGGCAAAACGCGCCACAGCTCGATGTTGAAAAATCCTTTCAATCCTATTTGTTTACGATTGCGCGCAACCACATTTTTAACCTAATCAAACGTGCTAAACTTGAAACTGCATTAATCGAACAAATGCTGCAGTATGCGGTTGTAAGCGAGTGTTGTACAGAAAATACAATTGAATTAAACGAAAGCATTAAAATTGTCAACCAGGCAATAGATGCCCTGCCACCGCAACGGAAACTTATTTTCGACCTGTGCAAAAACGAGGGCCTTACCTATAATGAGGTTGCAACCCAATTAAACATTTCATCAAGCACAGTTAACAGCCAAATGGTAAAAGCGATGAAATCAATCAAGGATTTTCTTTTATTAAATGGCACGCTATCCATGTTTATAGCATACTGCTATTTCCATTCAAGGTAATAGGCAATTCTTATTGCTGATACACCGCCTTCTTTAGCCTGAATTACCATAACTCACAGGTACCTATATAAAAAGATAATTATTTTCAATTGGAATAAATGTATAATGCATGTTAAATGTATTATAATAAAACGCAACGAATTGAATAACCGAATTATAGCTTTATTAACCAGGTATATTAATGACAGATGCACGCTCCATGAACTTGAAGAAGTTAGGGAGATACTGCAAAGCGGAAGCTATGACGAGGAGTGGAAGGCTGTTATTGATGAGCATGCTATCGATAAAATTACAGACGAACAGCTAAACGAACATTTTGAAGTACCGGAAGCTGAAAACTTACTGAAGCGCATAAGGGTGACTGCCGGTATAAACAAACTGAACACCAGGCCCATTGTATCATGGCGGTGGATAGGTTCTGTAGCCGCATCAATCATTTTAATAAGCTCGATAATTATTTTTGCCCAACATAGCTACCAGGGCTACCAACAGGTGGCAGTTATTAAACCTTTCAAAAATGACATCGCTCCCGGGTCAAACAAAGCCGTGCTTACTTTAGGCAATGGTCATAAAATCATATTAAATGATGCGAAGAACGGTCAGCTTGCCGATGAAGCCAATACCAAGATCACCAAAGCTAAAGATGGCCGGTTGGTTTATAATACAACTAACAATACACAGGCGTCGCAACCGGCTGTTGATTATAATACCGTCTCAACACCGAATGGCGGCCAATATGAGGTGGAATTGCCGGATGGTACCAAAGTATGGCTCAATGCTTCTTCGTCGCTGCGTTATCCAACCAGATTCGCTGGGAATGAAAGAAAGGTAGAATTATCGGGTGAGGCTTACTTTGAAGTGTCGCATAACAAAACAATGCCTTTTAAAGTAAAAACAGCCAGCCAGGAAATAGAGGTACTAGGTACACACTTTAATGTAAATGCCTATACCGATGAACCCGCTACCAATACGACATTATTAGAGGGCTCCGTAAAAATTACATCCGGTAAAGCACAAAGTGTTGTTATTAAACCTCAACAGCAAGCCTCACTCAAATCAGCCGGGTTTGATGTACGGGAAGTGGACGCGGATGAAGTCATCGCGTGGAAAAACGGCTATTTTGAATTTAGCGAAGAAAATTTAGGAAGTATCATGCGGAAAATATCACGTTGGTATAACGTAGAAATAATATATACCGATAAAGGCCTTGAAAACCAGGTTTTTAGCGGGTCTATATCAAAATATAAAAATATTTCGCAGGTAATTAAACTGCTTGAACTAACAAAGGTGGCGGATTTTAACATACAGGGAAACAAAATAATTATAACCCATTCATAAATAATGTATCACGTAAATCTATTCAAAATGAAAAATCCCGAGCAAGATCCTTAAAAATGGGAGAATTGAAAGGACAGCCATATAAAGAAGATCAGGAATGCTTGCCACATCCCTGATCTGATCTGGTCAACCAAACAGTGAGTCGAATACCATTTTTAATTTAATCAGATTGTACAAATGTATAAAATTTATACTAAGAACTTATGCTGGCCGAAATGCCGCATGCCTAAAATGTTGTTAAAAACGAGTTGTAGCCCATCCTGGCTAAGTGATTCGGTGAAAAAACAGGTTATAATGAGCACTAAAGCCACGATTGTTTTATTAATAACAACCATGTTGCATGTAAGTGCAGCAACATTTGCCCAACGGGTAAGTTTGAAACAAAAAGATATAACCGTTAAACAAGTATTTAAAGCTATAAAAAAGCAAACTGGCTTTGATATATTATATCAGCCCGATAAGTTAAATGCTAACAAAAAGTTAACTGTAAATTTTGTCAATGCACCTTTAGCAGAGGTAATAAACGATTGTTTGCAGGGTCAGAACCTGGAATTCGTTTTTTATGATAACGCCGTTGTTGTAAAAGAAAAAGAAAAATCATTTTTTGAAAAGTTAAAGGAAGTACTTAAAACGCCTATACATGTTAAAGGCAAGGTTAGTGATGATAAGGGCCAGCCATTAACCGGCGTAAAGGTAACACTGAAAGGCACCTCGGTTTTAACAAGTACAGATGAAGACGGCAAATTTAGTATTGACGTAACAGCCGCCGGAGATACGCTTAGTTTTTCATTTATTGGTTTTGCTACCAATGAAGTTAAGGTTACTGAAAGCAATCCTGTATTGAATATCAACATGCAGGAAAGTGTTAAGGCGCTTAATGACGTGGTAATAGTCGGTTATGGTACGCAAAAGAAATCGAGTTTAACGGCTGCTGTTTCCGTGGTAAACGTAAAGGATCTTGAAAATGCACCAAGGCCGGATGTTTTATCGTCATTGGAAGGTCGTGTGGCTGGCTTAACCATTTCCGAAAGCTCGGGTGAGCCTGGAACTACACCTTCAGTACTGGTAAGAGGGGTTGGTACAATAGATGGAGCAACAAGTCCGCTGGTTATTATTGACGGCGTGCCTAACGGAACCTTATCCAACCTCGCATCGGCAGATATTGCAAGTATATCCGTATTGAAAGATGCTGCTGCTGCTGCCATTTACGGCGCGCGAGCCGCTAATGGCGTTATTTTAGTAACCACCAAACAAGGCGGTGAAATGAATAAGGCATCGTTAAGCTATAACAGTTATTTCGGTTTGCAGCAGCCTACAGCAACTCCTAAAACGCTTGATTCTTATCAGTACGCGACGCTTGTTAATGAGGCTGCTTCAAACGAAGGAAGACCGTCGGTTTATACGGCAGACGATTTGCGGCTTTTTAAAGACGGCGGCGATCCAGATATGCATGCAAATACAAACTGGCTTAGCCAGGTACTTGAAAAAAATGCACCCATAGTTAGTAATTATTTAAGTGCCAGCGGCAACAGTAAAGTGGGTAAATATTTTATTTCTGGTGAATACATCAGCCAAAAAGGTTCGGTAAAAGTTATTGATGATTATAACCGTATAAACCTGCGCGCTAATTTAACCAGTAAAATTACTGATAAACTACAACTGCAGGTATCCACTGCTTATTTGCGAAGCACCAGGGATGCCGCAGACGTTACTAATGTGCTCAGTAATGCATTGCGCGCATCGGCAACGTCACCGGTAAAATTTTCGGATGGCCATTGGGGCGGTGAGATGTTTGCCAACGGTAACTACCTGTACTCAACATCCAATGAGGTATCAGTGATTGATCAGTATGGCCCGTATGCAAACAACTGGTCGAATTATAACATCAATGCAAACCTCGAATTTAAGCCAATTAAAGGGCTAACCATATTGGTAACAGGTAATTACCAGGCCTCAAATACCGACACTAGCAGTTATAACCGTCAAACACAATCATGGGATTTAATTACACAATCGGTATCGCAAACTACACCAAATAGTTTGTCAGAAGGCTGGGGCAAGAATGCCCAGTATGATTTGCAGGCAACAGCTACCTATGAGAAAAGCATCGGCAACCACTACTTCAAAGTATTGGCCGGGTACTCACAGGAGTCATACAGGAATGATTGGATTGACGCTTACCGTAAAGATTTTATCAATGATGAATTATATGAGCTGGATGCAGGTGACGCCGCATCACAAACCAACGGCGGGGGCGCCGACCACTGGTCATTCATGTCGGGCTTTGGCCGTATAAACTATAGCTATAAGGATAAGTATTTAGTGGAGGCAACCGCAAGATATGACGGTTCGTCGAGATTTGCAGACGGGCACCAGTGGGGCTTTTTCCCATCCGGTTCGGTAGGCTGGAATATAGAGAAGGAAGATTTTATGCAGCCTGTAAAATTCCTTGATTTATTAAAGCTACGCTTTTCAATCGGCCAGTTGGGTAACGCAGAAAAGGTTGGGCTGTATGAATCTTACGCAAACCTTTATTCAGGGCCTGATTACAATTTTGATGGCAAACAGGTGGTCGGTGTTTTATTAGGGAATCCTGCAAATACAAACCTCACATGGGAAACAACAACTACGTATAACTTAGGGCTTGACGGTAGCCTATTTCAAGGCTTAATAGGATTTGAACTCGATCTTTGGAAAAAACAAACAGATAATATTTTACTGAATGTACCTGTATCGACCGTTATAGGGTTACCAACATCTTCTATCACTACCAATGCCGGTAAGGTTGGCAGCCATGGATATGATTTAATGGTATCGCACAAAGACAAGTTTGGCGATTTTAGTTATAACGCAACCTTTACCATATCGGGTTGGAGAAGCTGGGTGATCGATTTAAAAGACAGGGCAACACCCTTTAGCACCGAATTCCGCCCGGGTGGTGATTTGGGTGACATATATGGTTACCAGGCTACTGGTATAATTACCACCCAGGCTGAATTGAACCGTTATAAAAATCTTGATGGCGTATCGCCGAATATAGGTTTGGGCGATTTAATGTATAAGGATGTTAACGGCGATGGACGTATCAATTACCTGGATCAAGTCAAAATTGGTAATAGTTACGTCAAAACTCAGTATGGACTAAATATAGCCATGCAATACAAAGCGTTCGATATGTCTTTGTTTTTCCAGGGAGTTGCTAATACCGACCGTGTAATAGGTGATTATGTAAGAGACCCGCTGGTTAATTATAATTCGCCCTTGGCTGTTAACCTGGACAGGTGGACACCGCAAAATAACAATGCTAACGCTACCTTCCCCCGCATACTGCAAAACTTTGATCAAAATACCGACAATTCAAGCTGGTGGATCAGAAGCGGCGCATTCACACGGTTGAAGAATGTACAAATAGGTTACAATGTACCGGTAAAAGCGTTAAAAATTCAAAGCTTAAGGGTGTATGTGGCAGCATCAAATCTGTTTACCTATGCGCCTAATTACCTGGCTGGTTTTGATCCCGAGCGGGATATATCAGACACATGGTATCCGAATTTCAGGGTAGTATCATTAGGTGTTAATTTAAAATTTTAATTAACTATGAAAAAAGTAACTTCTCTAACTGTAATTATAATATTAGTAAGCCTTGTTTCCTGTAAAAAAGACTTTCTGAAAACACCGCCATTAACTAATCTATCACAGGCATCCTATTATAAATCGCCAACCGATGCCGAATACGCGGTGAATGCAATGTATAACTCATTTTACGAAATGGAAGGTAGCCCTGGTGCGCCGTACATGGACATCCTTACAGATCTTATTTATCTGAAGAATTCATGGGAGGCGGGATTCTTCCCCGCCACCAATGGCTCACTTGCTGCTGACAATTGGTGGATAGCGCAATTCTGGAGTGCCAAATACACCAAAATACGCAACATCAATTATTTTTTTGCAAATATTGATCAGCTGCAGAGTCAGATGAGTACCGACGATATGAACAACTACAAAGGCCAGATGCGCGCCATCCGCGCCTTTTTATATACCCGTTTAATACAAGGCTTTGGCGATGTTCCGCTGATAACCACTACGCTGGATGTCAACGCATTTCCCGCCCGTACCAATGTGGATGATGTAATCAAGTTTATCATGAGCGAATTTGACCAGGCCATAACCGAATTGCCTGAAACTTCATCCGATTCACAACATGGCCATTTAACAAAATATGCTGCTTATGCATTAAAGGCGCGCGCTGCCTTGTATGTGGCTGGTTTTTATGGAAAAACAGAGTACTATCAGGTCGCTGCCGACGCATTAGCTGCCATAGTTTCTTCAGGTAAATTCTCACTGTTTAGAAAATACAATGATCCAACGCGTGATTTTGGCGCTCTTTTCCTGGAAGAGAACGAAGGCAGTGATAATCCGGAAATCATTTTGTCGTACCAGTTTATAAAGGACCTTGCGCCAAACAATATCAGTACTGTTTTTGCCGGTCCGGGATGGAAAGGGATGCAGGCTCATCAAAACTATATCGATTTGTTTGAAGGCATAAACGGCTGGCAGAAATATGGTATAAGTTTCGCTGTTATGAATAAATACAGGGACACCAAGGTCAACAGAAGCCCGTTGGAAGGTGTCGACCCAACCTATGACCCCAACAACGAGTTCGCTAACCGCGATCCGCGTTTAAATCAAACCTTCTTTAATCCGAACATTCACCTGTCCGGCGGCCAGATATTAAAACCTGGTGAATTCTGGGCTGATGCGAATCGCATTTTTGCGCCCGATGCAGATAACGACGCATACTTCTTCAAGAAGATGGTGGAACCGTCTAATTTTAACCCTGTTTATTATTATAGCAACAGCGCTAACAATTATATCCTCATCAGGTATGCCGATGTTGAATTAATGTATGCTGAAGCTTTAAACCAGTTAGGGCAAACAGCGCAGGCTATACCTTATGTAAATGACGTGCGATCAAGGGCAGGTATGCCGGCTATAACGGCAGGCAGTTCGACAGAATTGCTGGAAATCATAAAACATGAACGTAAAGTGGAGCTGATACAAGAACAGCAATTGTACTGGGATTATAAACGTTGGGGTGATCTTGAAAAAACAATGCCGCCGGGCTCTGTATTTTACGGTTACAGGAGGGAAGACTTCGGCCAAACATCGCTGCCAATGGAAACCAAGGAGATGGCTTATCCAAAATATCATCTTTGGCCAATACCTGTTCAAGAACTGGAAAATAATAAGAACATGACACAAAACGCAAACTGGTAAAACTTAATCGAGATGAAAAAAGCATTATTCCTTATATTATTATGCATTATTTTAACCTATAGCTGTAAAAAAGGAGAGGATATTTATCCGCCTACCACAGCCACAGGGGTGCAAATTGAGTCCTTTCGCCTGGTATCATTATCAGGGGCTAGTGTTGTAAGTGCCATGAGTATAGATACTGTGGCGGGCACTATTAATGTTACGGCAATTCCTGGTACGGTAATAACGAGCTTATTCCCATCGGCTGTAGTGCCTGATGGTGCAATTATACAACCTGCAATGGGCGAGTACGCTGATTTTACTCACCCTGTAAAATACACGGTAATTGCCGGTAACAGGAAGATAAGCAAAGTATGGACCATAACAGTTAGCCAATAATTTCTAAAGCCTTCTTCAAAAAGTGAAGAAGGCTTATTTCCAATCATTTATAAATAAACTTAAAACAAGTAAATTTCTTGTTAACAGGACGCTTATGTTTAAATTTTCGTTAATTGGGTGGTGCCTTTTTGTAGTGGGCATAAGTACGGTTAATGCACAAACCATTGGGGACAGCCAGTACGCCCCCGTCTATATCGATCATGCGGTGCACACGCTTTCTGCCAAGGACTGGGATGTTAACTCCAGGGGGAACCATCGGGCAATAGTATACGTGGATAAAATCTCGAATAGTGGTGTCACGGTTAGTATCCCGTGGCGCAGGGCCGATCCATTCCCGGAAAAGAAAAAGGTGGTGGTAATAGATGCCGCTACCGGCAAGGAGATACTCAATGTATATGTTAAAAGTATTACCAATGAGGCCGGGGAAATCGCTTTTCAGCCGGTAACCATACCCGGTAAATATGAAATATATTATCTGCCATACATCTACAGGCCGGTTGCCGATGATGCCCGCTATGGCGGGCTGTGGAATGATTACCTGGCACCCCAATATAATCCTGATAAAGCCTGGGCCGATATTGTAAAAAAAGAGTTTAATGATTTACCAGTTGTAAAAGTACTCAGGTTTGAAGCCCGCAAGCAATTTGACTTGTTCACCAGTATGGGTTTAATTGCCACCAGTGCCGAAGAAAATCAGCTTATAAAAAACGCCACCGGCGATTTTATGCTTTTTCCTGAAGACAGGGCATATCCCATACGCCTAACAGACCGGTTGCCGGTACGTTGGGTGCAAAACAAATACCCACCGTCTTTTGCAGGCAATGCCCTGCGTAACGAATATTATACCTTTCAGGTAGGGATGTTTGCTTACAAAAAAGATATCAGCAAAGTTGCCCTAAGCTTTACCAGTCTTGTAAATAAAGCAAACGGACAAGTCATATCGGCAGATAGTGTTACCTGTTTTAACCAGGGGGGGATCAATTGGGATGGCAAACCCATTAGTTTTACTATAAATGTACCCAAAGGAAACGTCCAGGCATTATGGATGGGCGTGTCTGTTCCTCAAAGTATTACAGCCGGTAAATACGAGGGCTGGTTAACCATCGGTGCGGCTAATGCAAGGATCCAAAAAATAAAGGTTGTTATTCACGTTGGCAATGAAGTGTTGGCCGACCGTGGCGATGCCGATTTGTGGCGGCATTCGAGGTTAAGGTGGCTTAATTCCACATTAGGTTTAAGTGACCAGCTTATACCACCCTTTAAGGCACTGAAAAGAGAAGGACAAATACTAAACGCAGGTGACAATAAACAACTTGTTTTAAATAACCGGGGTTTACCTGACCAGATAACAGCCGATATCACTGACTTGTTTTCAGGGCCACCGTCATTAACACTAACAACAGGCGGGCATGAGTTAAATCTGACGCCCGGGACAATAAAATTTACGGACAGTGATGGAAAAATAACGTGGACCAATCAATGGTCTTCGCCACAGTGTACAGTGATCAGTGCCGGCGAATTGGGGTTCGATGGCACCGTTAATTATAAGTTTATTGTACATGCCCCGCAGCAAATAAAACTGGATAACATAGCGCTTAAGCTTCGGTTTAACAGCAAAGATGTTCCATATATAATGGGTATAGGTCTGGAGGGCGGCAACATGCCTTTACTGCCTTATCAATGGAATTGGAAAGGCCCCTGGGATAGTTTTTGGATGGGTAACGCAAATGCCGGGCTGCATGTTGAGTTTCAAAAAGGTGCTTATAATGGTCCTTTATTAAACGATTACAAGCCGGCTCCGCCCGCAGGCTGGGCAAATGATGGAAAAGGCGCAATCAGTATAACCCGCGAAGATTCCACCATTGTAGTAACCGCGAACACTGGCGAACACTATATAGCGGCAAATGATAAGCTTGAGCTGGGCTTAAAGCTATTGATAACCCCTGCAAAGAACATCGATACAAAAAAGCATTTTTCAGAGCGGTATTACCAGGGCAATCCGTTAAATGTTAAAACGGCTGCTGCAGAAGGGGCCAATGTAATCAATATCCATCATAATACTACCCTAAACCCTTTTATCAACTACCCTTTTATTGTTCGCGACTCATTAAAGGCATACATAGCGCAACAGCATGAAGCGGGGAGGAGGGTTAAACTTTATTATACGATACGCGAGCTAAGTGACCACACGGTTGAGTTGTACGCGTTAAAAAGCCTGGGCACCGAGATCTTCCCATCCGGGCCGGGCGGTGGTACACCATGGTTATGGGAACATTTAAATACCGGGTATAAGGCAGCATGGTATAGTCCTTCGAAAGACCAATCGGCAGATGCGTCTATTGTAATGAATGGTTTTTCCAGATGGATAAACTATTACATAGAAGGTTTAAGGTGGATGGAGCGCCAGTATAAAATTGATGGCCTGTACCTGGACGATGTTGCTTACGACCGCGAAGTAATTGAACGTTTAAGGCGCGTATTGTTACAAAATAATCCTGACGCGCTGCTCGATCTGCATTCAAATAATAACTATTCGGTTGGGCCGGCTAACCAGTATGCATCCTTTTTCCCATATCTCGACCGTGTTTGGTTTGGCGAATCATTTAAATACAATAAGATGAGCCCCGACCAATGGCTGGTGCAGTTCTCCGGGATCCCCTTCGGGGTAATGAGTGAAATGCTGGAGGGGGGTGGTAACCGGTGGTTAGGTATGGTTTACGGCACAACTGTACGCCATTCCTGGGGTTCCGTATCACCAGCACCGGTGTGGAAGTTCTGGGATGATTTTGATATTAAAGATGCCAAAATGTATGGTTACTGGGATGATGCCTGTCCTATAATAAACGATAACAGGAATGTTAAGACAACCGTATACGCCCATGCAAATCAACTGCTGCTGGCTATAGGCAATTTCAGCGACACGGTGCAGTACATTACACCGCGTTTTAAGGCTGGGGTAACTGGTTTTCCATCAAATAATATATCCATTAATGCGCCGGCTATAAAAGATTACCAGCCTGCTGAAACCTTTCAGCCCGGTGAACCAATACGTGTCGACCCAAAGAAGGGTTGGCTTTTAGTGATCTCAAAAAAAAATTACCAAAAAAGATTATGAAAAAAACTACGCTAATAGCTTCACTAGGTATAATAGCAAGCTTTTACTCCTGCAAAAAAAAATCAGATGATGGTGTTAAGCAAATAAAAACAACCGTTTCCATCACGCCAAAAGATGCTGCCTGGACACTCGACAAAGACCGGAGCGATGAGTTTAGTGCGCTTGATACCACCAAATGGAGCGCAGCGCCATTATGGTATCCAACAACCGAAGACCTGGCTTTTAAGACAGAGAATACTACGATAATTAATGGTGTTGCCAGTTTAATGGCAAAAAAAGAGGGTTATAATGGCAGTCAGTATACGGCGGGATGCCTTAAATCGAAGTTTTTGGTAGGGGGCGATACCTATATTGAGATACGTGCCAAGATGGTTAAAAAAACAGCCAATATATGTGCAGCCATATGGTTGGGCGATGACCCTACCGAAGTTAACAATCCCAATATCGAAATAGATATGCAGGAAACAAAGGAAGCCGAAACAGCCGCAAACCGCGTAAACAGTAGTTTGCTTACCTGGCCTAAACCGGGTAGTTCAAATACCGTTCCGGGCTCATCGGTGTTTTACCTGGCTAAGACCCTGGATGAGGATTTTCACCTATACGGGCTGGAAAGGCGTAACGGCAAATTGAGCTTTTATATCGATGGTATCAATTATTGGGTTTGGGATGCTTCGGCGACTCCTGAGTTCGTTACCGAGCCGCGGCCAATCATACTAAGCCAGGAAGGCCATTCCGGGACACCGGTTGACAGTGAGCTTCCCGCGGATTTTCAAATAGATTGGGTACGTGTATATAACGCAAAATAAACAGTTATGATAAAAAATACAGCAATAACCATTTTATGCCTGTTCCTATTTCTAATAGTTCCTTTCGGACTGAGGGCGCAGAAAGCGGAGCACACTTTTGCTTTAGGAGATTCAACTTTTTTACTGGACGGAAAGCCATTACAAATGATATCCGGCGAGATGCATTGTGAGCGCATTCCGCGTGAGTACTGGCGCAATAGAATGAAGGCCGCTAAAGCAATGGGATTAAATGCCATCGGCACATACGTATTTTGGAACGCGCATGAGCCTGAGCAGGGTAAATTCGACTTTAGCGGAAATAATGATATTGCCGAGTTTGTGCGGATGGCCAAAGAGGAAGGTTTATGGGTAGTTATGCGGCCAAGCCCATATGTCTGCGCTGAATGGGAATTTGGTGGCTATCCCTGGTGGCTGCTTAAGGATAAAACGCTGAAAGTACGCAGCAAAGACCCCAAATTTCTGGATGCTTACCGTAAATACATTCACGAACTGGCCAAGCAGCTGGTGCCTTTACAAATTACCCACGGCGGTAACATCATAATGGTGCAAATAGAAAATGAATACGGATCGTACGGTAATGACAAGGAATATCTTGATATTAACCGCAATATATTTAGAGACGCAGGGTTTGACGACGTGCTTTTTACCTGCGATGGCCCCGATGAGCTGCATGACGGCTATCTGCCTGGTTACTTGCCGGCTGTAAACGGCCTGGATGACCCAAAGGCGGTCAAGGATTTGATTAATAAGTATCATGATGGCAAAGGCCCTTATTACATAGCAGAATGGTATCCCGGCTGGTTTGATAGCTGGGGATCGGGCAAGCATGCGGAAGTGTCCTATACCGAAAATGTGAAAAAGCTTGATAAAGTCTTAGCCGCGGGCATATCTATCAATATGTATATGTTTCATGGTGGCACAACCCGCGGGTTTATGAACGGCGCTAATTTCGACGATCACCAGCCATACAGCCCGCAAACAGCCAGTTATGATTATGACGCACCTTTAGACGAGGCCGGTAACCCGACTGATAAATACATCGCGTTTAGAAATGTGATCAGTAAATACCTTAAACCGGGAACCGTACTTCCACCTGTACCTGAAAAACATGCCACAATAGCTATTAATCGTATTAAGCTCAGCCAATTTAGTCCTATATTTCAAAACCTTAGGAAACCCGTATTAAGCAAGCAGCCGTTAAGTTTTGAAGATTTGAACCAGGCTTATGGTTTTGTACTTTACCGTACCCACATTCCAACAGTGCAGGGCGGCTGGCTAAAACTGAACGCATTGCGCGATTATGCAACCATTTATATAAACGGCAAGCGTATAGGTATTTTAGATCGCAGATTGAAACAAGATTCAATTGTAATACCTGCTGTCGCGCCCAATTCCGTACTGGATATCCTGGTAGAAAATAACGGGCGAATAAATTATGGCCCTTATTTATCTGACAACAGGCAGGGGATTACAAACATCGTGACAATAAACGGGCAGGAAATAATCAATTGGAGTATGTTTAAGTTCCCTTTTACCAATGTTTCCAATGTTAAGTACTCAGATAAAATATATAAAAACAGCCCCGGTCTTTATAAAGGGTATTTTAACTTAAGCAGGTTAGGTGATACCTACCTGGATATGCGCCCATTTGGTAAAGGCTTTGTTTTTTTAAACGGGCATAATTTGGGTAAATACTGGAACATAGGCCCAACCCAAACGATCTATATACCTGCGTGCTGGCTAAAAAAGAGGCAAAATGAAATAATTGTCTTTGACCAGTTAAAAAATGGGCACCTTAGTGTCTCAGCCTTAAACAATCCTATTTTAGGTAGCAGTTCAAAATGACATCAGCATGTTTCGGCCTGTTTAAAAGAAGCTTATACGCAAATAGTTGTGCGTTAATAGGCGATTGTTAATAGATGCGCCTCCCTTGATTAAGGAGGCGCTTTTTTAGTAAATGTTTATAAGCGATAATCAACTATGAAGAGAATGTTATGTATGCTGTTAATTTCTATTTGCTGCAAAGCTAATGGGCTAAAGTACCAATTAATACAGGGGTAAAAAAACTCATAAGGTTGCAATGGGGCCAAATAAGGAGTTATTAGAAAATTTAGCTGAAGGAAAATTAGACTTGTTATTTATCCATACAAACATTTAGACAACGTATATGAGTATGCCTTAGGAAGCCAAACGAGCAAATGGAGATGACCGCAGGAGCGGTATTCGGCACATATAGCAGCGTTAGCGACTATTTTCAAAATGTGCGCAGTTTCAAAAGCGATGAGGCCAAAATTAAATCCATCATGGACGGCACAGCCAAACAACGGGCGCAAACTGCCTTTGGCATGATTTTGCAACGCACGGCAGTGAAGTATTGATTTATAACTAATAGCCATTAAGGGGGAGCAATCCCCCTTATTTTTAAAAATAGCCCGGCAGCGGGCTATCGCCCGTCCGAAAAACGCCCCCTATTTTCTTAGTGTGTATGATTTTGGTGAAGACAGGGAGCGCTTAAAATAGCCAATACAAAGTCTGTCCGACAAATTTATAAGTCGATGAATTAATCGTTTTTATATGATTCCCGGGCTGGTCGCAGGTCCTTGCGGAAAGTTTTCTTCTGGCGGAAACTCATTCGGTACGACCTGCGGATCTTCCTGCGGGACATCAGGCGATTTGGGGTCGTTCGGTTGATTAACTTCCGGCGTTTCTTTTGGCACCGGCATCTCGGGCTGTTCGCCGGGAAAAGTGTCATGTTGTTTTCCCATTTTGTTTGAATTTAGAATTAGTGATTTGCTTAAGAGGCTGCAATTGTTATTCCAATTTATGGATCAAGCGGTCAATTCACGCTTTTTAACCGCCAGCCGTAAAATAATGAAGCGCAAATGAATGCTGCTGTAACAAAAAAGACAGCCGGTAATGATAGGAGCGCTGCCGCACTGGCCAACAAAGGGCCAATGGTCTGGCCAATGGAAGCATAAGACTGGTTTACCCCCATGACCAAACCGCGCTGTTTGTCGTTCATTTTATCGGCGATGATAGCGTTAAGCATGGGGTTGCGTAACCCGTTGAACAGACCGTATAGGCCAATACCCAGCGCAAAGCCCGCAGAACCAGCGGCCAGCCCGCACCAGGCCATAGCCGCCGCGCATAGCACAGTACTAACCTGCAAGACCCCGGATTTAGACGAAACCACCTTATTGATCCAAGGCACGATGAGCTGCATTAAAATTCCACTTAATCCAAAACCCGCATAAAAAAGACCTGTTTGTAAAGGTGACAGTTTCAGCTTGTCAGCGCTAAAAGTTTGGAAACCGATCAGCATCGCAAATTGCGCGGTCGTTAACAGACAACCCATGAATACCGAAGCACCGATGATGGGTATTTTAAGCACACTGATCAGTGCGCCGAAATCAAATAGCTTGTTGCCTTTATTTTCTTTCCGGGTTTTGTTGGAGCTGGTTTCTTTAAGAAAGAGTAAGGTCAAGAGCATCCCGATCAAAGCCATAGCCGCGGCAAAAAAGAACGGTACCCGATCCCCGACCTTGCTCAGTAAGCCACCGATAGCGGGGCCGATCACATACCCAAAACCGAAAGCTGAGCCCAATAGCCCGAAGTTTTTTGCCCTGTCCCTGGCTGAGGATATATCAGACATCATCGCTTGAGCTACGGATATATTGCCCCCGGTGATCCCATCCAGGATGCGTGCAGTAAATAATACCAATAAATTGTTGGCCAGGCCAAACAAGATGAAAGATAAACAACTACCCAGTAAACTAAAGGCGAGGATCCATTTCCTGCCGATCCGGTCGGATAGCGTACCCAACACCGGGGTAGCAAAGAATTGCGCGATAGAAAAGGAAGCCGTCAGGATACCGATCGTTTCTTTATTGACGCCAAATTTTTTCCCGTAAGAAAGAATGAGCGGAATGATGATGCCGAAGCCCATCGAATTGATCACCGCGATAAATAGCAAGACCCATAGCACCTTATTTACTTTCATAGCCAATGGTACAAATGCCACCCGATAGTTAACCCAGCGCTGTCGATAAAGTTTCCGCTTAACAAGTAAAGCTTTAAAACCTCCGATTAAGTCGCTATTTATCTTTTTTCAAAACAGAACATGTCAAGGTTTGTTACTAATTATATTAGTATTAAATTATGAAAAGTAATGATAATGAAGAAAAACTTTTTCGGGGAGACGAAGAGGTTTCGAGCCAGATAAATAATAGGGATTCAAACGCGATTAAAGATCCGGATGACTGGACAACAGGCGACGAGCCGATGACCGGCGCGCAGCATTCCTACCTAACCACGCTAAGCACCGAAGCAGGTGAGGAGTTTGATGAGCGTTTGACCAAAGCGGAAGCTTCTAAACGAATTGAGGAATTGCAACACACAACCGGTAGGGGTTTGGAAAAAGATTAGTATTATTTACAGAAGGCGGTGATTACAAAGGTCATGCGAGAAGCATCTGCATATTGTTATTTGAGGTCACAAATTGTGACCTCAAATTTTATAAACCGTCTGACTTATCTTCTCGATCTCTAAACGTAATTCAGTGTTATCCGTTAGCAGCTGACGTACTTTAGTGAAGATTCTCATAATTTGAATATTGATATTTTATCGCCTGATCACTATTTAAAGTACTCGAGGGCATCGCTACACCCTGTTCGGAAAAAACAGAATGGTGCATAACGTAAACCCATATGATCTGAGTTGGAGGTCACAAATTGTGACCTCCAATCTTGAAACTCTTGCCTTGTCATTTCAAACATAAAGTCAGGTGGAAATCTTTTTATATTCCGCTTTACCTGCTGTTTTAATTTTTTAGTTTCAGTTCCGTATAATTCCGCCAAATCCCGGTCAAGCATTACTTTTTGCCCCCGGATATTGTATATCTTGTTCTGAATAATTTCGTCAGAAATTATAGTATTTACTTCTTTCATGTTTTATTAAAATTTGTTTTCATAATTAAAGGTCAAAAAATGTGATTTTAAGAATGTACAACTTGAAGCTTCAATCTGGAACTTCAAGTTTGACTGACTTATTCAATGGATATATCCGTAGCCTGATTTATTTTGGCAGGCATCTTAATCATTAATTTTCTCTTTAACTCATTCATATCGTCGCCGATCTTTTGGGCAACTATCTTCGCATAAATCTGCGTTGTCTTTATGGATTTATGCCCTAACAGGGCGCTCACTGTTTCTATTGGTACACCATTGGCCAGGGTTACTGTTGTTGCAAATGTATGCCGGGCGGTATGCGTAGTTAGCGTTTTATTGATGCCACAGATGGTTACTATTTCCTTGAGGTACGCATTGTACTTCTGATTACTCAATACCGGTAATAAGAGGTTGTGGTTTCTACGGACAGGATGACTGGCGTATTTTTCGATGATTTCCTTGGCGATGGGCAACAGCGGCACATTTTCACGGCAATAAGTTTTTTCCCTGTTTTTTACAATCCACTCTTCGCCATCAAAGAAGTTAACAATATGGTTAGTAGTCAACAGACTGGTATCCTTGTAGGCAAAGCCGGTAAAACACATAAATAAATAGACATCCTTTATTTCTTCCAGCCGCTTGATCTCAAAATGCTTTTGATAGAGTGTCATGATCTCCTGCTCAGTGAGTATGTCCCGTTCAGGATCAATGTAGCCGCACTTATAGCTTTGTATAGGGTTGGTGGGTATCCAGTTTCTTTCAACCCCTGTCTTTATCGCGTGCTTAACATGCTTGAGGTACTTCTTAGAGGTATTGCCATTAATATCCTCGTCCAGCATCAGGTAATCCACAAAATCTTCCGCAAATGCAAACCGGATCTTATCGAGGCGGATATCTTTGGTTTTATACTGGTGTTGAATAAAGTTTACTGTCTTCGCACGGATCGTGCGCCATTTTTTCAAAGAAGCTACCGAACGGTGCCGTTTTTCTACTTTCTTTTCAAAACGCTCAATCACAAAATCAATCGCATTGAGTAAAGTCTTCGGTTGTTCCGTTTTTCCCTGGTATGCTTCTTTAAGCATTTCTACACTTACTTCCTCGCCCTGTAACTCAAGCGAATTATAGACTTGCCGAAGCCTTACCTTGCATTGATCAATCGCACTGTTTAGCAACCGGGCTTCCTGGGTATTCCCCTTCATTTTTCCGGATTCCTGATCCCATAAATTTTCCGGGACCTTCTGGCCTAAAGAAAATGTGGCTCTTTTTAGATTTAGTGTAATACGGACATCGAGCGATACAACTCCGTCTTTGGATTTTCTGGCGCTTTTTGGTAACACCAGGATGGAAAGTTTTTCATTTACTTTCATGAAATTGGATTTTAAGTGAACGATATGTTTTTCGCTCGCTCTCAAAACCCGATATTATCGAATCATCGAAACATGTATGATTACCAATTTCCGAATCAAAACTGCAATTTCAAAGCCTCCTGAATCAGCTTTAAAATAGTTGATTGATTCTGATATGCATTTTTCAAAAAGACGGATTAAATGCAGCAGGAATTCTGGTGATCTAAAAAGTATACAAAAAGGCTACCACTTTTTAGAAGTATAGTGGTAGCCTTTTTGGTAGCCTCGTATACTTAATAAATATGGTCAAATTTGATAGACAATTTTTTTCAAAAACCCTCTAAAAACGCTGGAAACGCACTTTGACAAAAAAAAGACCTTCGGAAGAAGGTCTTTTCGTGGAGCCGGAGGGATTCGAACCCTCGTCCAAACATGGTATAAGGTAAGCTTTCTACATGCTTAGCTTCTGTTTAATTGTAGGGAAGGGGAAGGCCAGTTGCTTGCCTGTACCGTCTTCCTTAGGTGCTTTGTTTCGCCTGCTATGCACACCATTAAGCAGGCTATTTTCATCTTTCGATGCCCCTGGTGCCGATCCGATGAAACGGAAAACCGGCGGGACAAAAGCTAGCTAAATTCTAAATTAAGCAGCTAAGGCGTAAGTATTTTCGCCATTTGTAAGTTTGAGCGTTCTGATTTAAGCGCTAATTCACCCAACGCGCTGCATGCTTAC